>Ga0209381_1000121_pt1 | contig 225164 bp, 224 predicted proteins | sample DewCreD2012metaG_FD_184111 | JGI IMG/M metagenome (GOLD analysis project Ga0209381, IMG submission 184111) | Hot spring sediment bacterial and archeal communities from British Columbia, Canada, to study Microbial Dark Matter (Phase II) - Dewar... ... | reverse complement strand
GAATATCCTGCCCCGCACCACCTCCACTCACTGACCCCTCTTATCTTTTGAGCGTGAACGGGCCGCCCTCTGCTTGGGCGGGCAGGGCACGTCCCCGTAGCTGCAAAACACACAGCAGTCCCCCGGCCTGGGCCGCATCCAGTGGCCGCACTGTTCGCACTGATAAAAGTGCTGGCAGGCCTCTTCCGGCATGGTGAGCAGCGTTGCGTGGCCGCAGGAGGGGCAGCGGAGGGTAGACTGGAGGATAACCATGTATGTATTGTAGCCCGTGGGTGCAGTGAGCTGGGTCTGCCATAATACATAGGTGCTTCTACCTCGAGCAGCCCTCACCCTGGCCGTTCTCACGAGCCTGGCCCTGGCCCAGCCGGGTTCGGTTTTTTTATCGGGCGCAAAGCACGAGTACCAGCGCTACAACAACTGCGGCCCGGTTACGCTGGGCATGGCCCTGAGCTACTGGGGGGGTTCGCTTACGCAGTACCAGATTGCCCCGGTGCTCAAGCCCAACAAAAACGACAAAAATGTAAGCCCCGAGGAGATGGTCGCCTTCGCCCGCAAGCAGGGGTTTGGCGTGCATGTGGGGGTAGCCGGCGATCTGGGCCTGCTCAAACGCCTCTTAGCCGGGGGCTTTCCAGTGATTATCGAGACCTGGTTTGTGACCCCCGACCACGGCGGAATGGGCCATTACCGCCTGCTGGTGGGCTACGACGACCGCCTGGGCCACTTCAACGCCTTCGATAGCTACTACGGCCCCAAGGTAACGTTGCGCTACGGCGAGATAGACGCTTTGTGGCAGGTGTTCAACCGCACCTATCTGGTGGTGTATCCCCCCAGCCGCAAGGCGCAGCTTGCCACCCTGCTGGGGAGCCGGATGAACGGACAGACCGAACTGCGGATAGCCCTCGAGCTCGCCCGGCGGGAAACCCAGGCCAGCCCCCACAACGCCTTCGCCTGGTTCAACCTGGGCAGTACCCTGCTGCAACTGGGGAATGCCGAGGAAGCGGCCAGGGCCTACGACCGCTCGCGCCAGATCGCGCCGAGCCGCACCCTCGACCCCCGCCGCCCGGCCAACGCGGTGAGCAACTGGCCCTGGCGGATGCTGTGGTACCAGTTTGGCCCCTACGAGGCCTACTTCAAAACCGGGCGCTACCAGGAGGTGATCACCCTGGCCAACGACGTGCTGGGCCGTATTAACGACCACGAGGAGAGCTACTACTGGCGAGGCCTGGCCCGCAAAGCCCTGGGCAACCTGGAAGGGGCCAGGGCCGACTTTCAGGCCGCGTTACGCTACAAACCGGGCTACCTCGAGGCGGCGCTGGCTTTGCAAAACCTGCGGGCACAAAGCAACCGCTAGGCTACCTCGAGTAGTTCGGTGCTTCCTTGGTAATGGTCACCCCGTGCGGGTGGCTTTCGATCAGGCCGGCGTTGGAGATGCGGGTAAAGCGGGTCTGGGTGCGGAAGGTCTCGAGGTCGGGCGCGCCGCAGTAGCCCATCGAGGCCCGCAGGCCCCCCACCACCTGGTAGAGCACGTCGCCCACCGGCCCCTTGTAGGGCACCATGCCCTCGATGCCCTCGGGTACGAGTTTTTTGGCCTCGAGCTGCTTGACGCTGCTGCCGGACTCCTGGAAGTAGCGGTCGGCGGAGCCCTGGCGCATGGCCCCCAGGCTGCCCATGCCCCGGTAGAGCTTGTAGCGGCGGCCATCCTTGAGCACCTCTTCGCCGGGGGCCTCCTGGGTACCGGCCAGTATGGAGCCGAGCATCACGCTGTGGGCCCCGGCGGCCAGGGCCTTGGCTACGTCGCCGGAGTATTTGATGCCGCCGTCGGCAATCACCGGCACATCCAGGCCCTCGAGGCCCGCCACTGCCTCCATAATCGCGGTAATCTGCGGCACCCCCACCCCGGTCACCACCCGGGTGGTGCAGATGGAGCCCGGCCCAATCCCCACCTTAACCGCGTCGGCCCCGGCCTCGGCCAGGGCGCGTGCGCCTTCGGCGGTGGCAACGTTACCGGCGATAATCTGCACCGCCTCGCCAAAGGTTTGTTTGAGTTGCCTGAGGGCCTCCAGAATACCCCGGCTGTGGCCGTGGGCGCTGTCCAGCACCAGCACATCCACGCCGGCTTCCACCAGGGCTCGAGCCCTGGTTTCCAGATCCTTCGAGACCCCCACCGCCGCCCCCACCAGCAGACGGCCCTGGGCATCCTTGGCCGCGAAGGGGAACTTCTGGCGTTTGGTCAGGTCTTTGAGGGTCAGGAGGCCCCTGAGCCGCCCTTCGTGGTCTACCAGGGGCAGTTTTTCAATTTTGTGCTGGCGCAATAGCTGCTCGGCTTCCTCCAGGATGGTGCCGGGCGGTGCGGTCACCAGGCGCTCCACCGGGGTCATTACCTCGGAGACCAGCCGCCCCATATCGCGCTCGAAGCGCAGGTCGCGGTTGGTGACCAGGCCCAGCAGCTTTCCGTAAAAATCCACCACTGGCAGCCCCCCAATCTTGAACTCGCGCATCAGGCGTTCGGCGTCTTCCAGGGTGGCGTTGGGGGCCAGGGTGACGGGGTCTTGGATCATGCCGGCCTCGCTGCGCTTGACCTTGCGCACCATGGCGGCCTGTTCGTCGGGGCTCAGGTTTTTGTGAATGACCCCCAGGCCGCCTTCGCGGGCCATGGCGATAGCCATCTCGGCCTCGGTGACGGTGTCCATGGCGGCCGAGATGATGGGAATGTTGAGCCAGAGTTTGCGGGTCAGGCGGGTGCGGGTGTCCACATCGCGGGGCAGCACCTCCGAGTAGGCCGGGATGAGCAGCACGTCGTCGAAGGTCAGGCCTTCTTGCTGGATTTTTTCTGTTCTGGGGCGGGGTTTGCTGGGGGTCTCGAGCATATTCCCAGCAGTATAGCAGCCCCGGATTAAAGCAAAAACATACCCCTTAGGGTAAGCAGGGCCTACCCGCCTTTGGTGTGGGTCGGGCGGTTACCTCGAGCCCACCGCTTCCTTCCTGGGGCTCTCACCCAGGGCGTTCTCGCCGGTCAGTTCGCGGCCCAGAATCAGGGTGTGGATGTCGTGGGTGCCCTCGTAGGTGTCCACGGTCTCGAGGTTCAGCATGTGGCGGATGCTGTGGTACTCGAGGGTAATCCCGCTGCCGCCCAGGATTTCTCGAGCCATCCGTGCCCCATTCAGGGCTGCCCGCACGTTGTCGCGCTTGCCCAGGCTCACCTGCGCGGGCTTGAGGGTTCCGGCGTCCTTGAGCTGGGCCAGGCGCCAGGCCAGCAAAAGGCCCTTGGTGTGGTCGGCGGCCATGCGCACCAGTTTTTCCTGCACCAGCTGGCGGCTGGCGATGGGGGCTCCAAAGGTGCTGCGGCTCCTGGCGAACTCGAGCGCCTCGGTGTACACCGCCTCCAGCGCCCCCAGCGCCCCCCAGGCAATGCCAAAGCGGGCCTGCGTGAGGCAGGAAAGCGGCCCCTTGAGGCCCTTCACCCCCGGCAGCATGGCGCTGGCCGGCACGCGCACGTCCTCCAGCACCAGCTCGCTGGTAACCGAGGCCCTTAGCGAGGCTTTGTGCTGGATCTTGTTGGCCCTGAAGCCCTTGGTATCGGTGGGCACGATAAAGCCGCGCACCACGCCCTCGTCGTCCTTGGCCCAGATGATGGCAATGTGGGCCAGGCTGCCGTTGGTAATCCACATCTTGGAGCCGTTCAGCACGTAATCGCCGCCGTCGCGCCGGGCGCGGGTTTTCATGTTGGCGTCGGGGTCGCTGCCGCCGTCGGCCTCGGTCAGGCCAAAGCAGCCCACGTACTCGCCCGTAGCCAGCTTGGGCAGGTATTCGCGCTTCTGCTCCTCGGAGCCATAGGCCCAGATGGGGTACATCACCAGGCTGCTCTGCACGCTGCAAAAGCTGCGCAGGCCGGAGTCGATGCGCTCGAGCTCGTAGCCAATTACCCCATAGGCGGCCGCGCTGGCCCCCATCCCGCCGTACTCGGTGGGGATGGTGGTGCCCAGAAAGCCCATCTCGCCGAACTTTCGGATCAGGTGCACCGGAAACTCGGCGTTCTCCCACCACTCGGCAATGTGGGGCAAAGCCTCGGCCTCGAGGAACTTTCGGGCGGCTTTTTGAATCTCGCGCTCTTCGGGGGTGAGCAGCTCGGCTACCTGGTAAAAGTCGAACATATGGAGACCTCGAGGGCCAATTCTACCGCAACCATAGCGTGGTATTGTGGGGTGTCTTGATGAAATCTCCAGATTCGCCTGCATCGAGGGAATTGCATGATCAAGTACATCGGCTCAAAACGGGCTTTGCTTCCCTGGATTATCAGCACCATACAGTCCATTCACCACCAGACGCCCATCCGTACGGTGGTGGATCTGTTTTCGGGTAGTGCTCGAGTGGGCCACGCACTGAAGTCCAAAGGGTTTTATGTGACCAGCAACGACCTGATGAGCTATGCCCACGTGCTGGCCCAGGCGCTGGTCGAGGCCGACGCGCGCACCTACAGCCGGGAGCGCGTTCAGCCCATCCTGGACAGGCTGCAATCCCTGCCCCCGCGCCAGGGCTGGTTTACCCAGGACTACTGCGAGAAGGCCCGCTATTTTCAGCCTAAAAACGGCGCGCGCATCGAGGCCATCCGCGAGGGGCTCGAGGCCGAGGCCGGGGGCGACCCCCTGCTGCGGGCCATCCTGCTCACCAGCCTGATGCTGGCTGCCGACCGGGTAGACTCCACCACCGGCATACAGATGGCCTACCTGAAGCGATGGGCCCCCCGCGCCCACAACGACCTGCGCCTGGACTACCCCCCCTTGCTAAGCGGCCCCGGTCAGGCCCTACAGGGGGATGCGCTCGAGGTAGCCGCCCACCTGGAAGCCGACCTCTTCTACCTCGACCCCCCCTACAACCAGCACTCGTACCTGGGCAACTACCACGTGTGGGAGACCCTGGTGCGCTGGGACAAACCCCAGACCTACGGCGTAGCCAACAAGCGCAAAGACGTACAGGAACGCAAAAGCCCCTTCAATTCCAGGCGCGAGGCCCGGGAAGCCATGCAAACCCTGCTAGGGCGCATCCAGGCCCAGCATCTGGTGGTCTCGTTCAACAACGAGGGGTTCTTTGCCGCCGAGGAAATTGAGGAGATGCTCCGGCACTGGGGCTTCGTGCGCCGCCTCACCCGCCCCCACGCCCGCTATGTGGGGGCCCGCATCGGCATCTACAACCCGCAGGGCGAAAAAGTGGGCCAGGTCTCGCACACCGAAAACCACGAGTACCTGTTCGTGGCGACCCACAGCCGGAGGGTGTACAACGCCCTATCCGACCACACCGAGCCCGCCGAGGCCCTTCAGCTATCGCATTTCTGAATGTCGACATTGGTATTAGCTTCAGAGTTATTTCGGGGACAGATTTCGTGTAAGTTTATTAAGTTTATTGTGTTGAGGAACCAGAGAGTTTTTGCAAGCGAAAATGGGTACTTTTTGAGAAAATGTCCGTTTTAGTTAGGATAACATACTCAACCGGTATACGAGAACTGGTGATAGCAGTACCACACGCGCCCTACCAGTTGCACTGTTGCTATATAAGCCTTCAGATCCAAACCGAGCTGATTCAATCATTACTGTTTGCATTATGCGAATATTTTGAATATGCAAGTAGCGCGGCCATTTCTTTTTATGATCTGCTAATAACGCATTTTTGAGTATAAACCCTCTACCATGCATTGATCCCGCCCTACATAGAGTGTGCCATAACCACCGGCACTGACATGTAGTACCGCCTCTTGTCCAAAAGCAAGGCTCAGACAACCAGTTGTCTTGATGTAGATATTAGTTCCCCAGATTTGGTACCAATCATTTTCTTCTCTGAAAATAGTCACTGCATATCTACCGGGTTTTTGCTCACTTGAGGCATAAACACCTTTTACGTCACACTTGCGTCCAGAATCAAGGAAAATGATAGTGCTCGAAAAACCTCTTAATCTTAAAATTGCGCTCTCCGCATAGGCATATTCATAGCAATAAAGTGTCTGAATAATTATGTTTTCGCCAACAACCTTGTAAAGATTACGAGCTTTACGGGTGACAGTAACCTCGTAATTTTCAGCCTTAGCATTCACTAACAATGCCAATGCTACTAGGAGAAGTAAAATCCTTAACATACTATAAGCCTTACTCCATGTACCGACTCAGCAAACTTGTGCGTGTTTCGAGATACACACTACAATCTCTTTGGGTAGTTACCTTTCTCATAAATATATCACATAACCGTTAGCAAAGCAATAAACCCCAAATAAATGCTGCGCAAGCCAAGTTTTCAACCGCCTAAAGTTTTTAGACTTTAGGGCAGGTACATCTGCCGGAGTTCGATTATCTCCCGTTTGGCCTCGTTGACCCTGATGTAAAACGGGGTGTACTTATCGAACGACCAGCCGAAGTTCCGGCCCCCCAGCCCTTGGATGAGCTGCTGGGGGGTGGCCTGGAAGTACTCCCCTGCGCTTTTGAGCAGGAATATTCTGGTGCTGGGGGTAAAGCGGAAGGTGCGGAGGAGGGGGTTCTGGTTGGAAATCTCGAGGCCTGCTGGACAGTCGTCGCGGTTGCAGTCCCTCACCTCGACATAATCGAGCTTAATGGTCCAGACCCCCTGCACCTGCCGGAAGTCGGTAATGAGGGCCTCGCGGTTTTGCCACTGGGCCAGGCCCAGGCCAGCCAGCAGCAGCACAGAAAACCAGACTATACGCATATTTTCACCTTTCGCCCATTCGACGGTAGCCGAACCATAGCGCCAGCACGAGGGGAATCAGGGTCGCGGCTGCCACAATCAACAACCACAGGGGGCCTTCCTCACTGGCCAGGTAGTTGGTCTGACGCTGGGTGATGGCCAGGTAGACCGGGCGGCTGGCCAGCAGCACCAGAAACCCGGCGTGCAGGAGCATGAATCCCATGTACAAAAACCCGCCCATCCCGATGGGCACCTCGGCGGGGTTGGCGGCGTCGAACTTAGGAAAAGCAGCCCCCAGCCCCACCCCCAAAGCCGCCGCCGTCAAGGCCGAGGCCAGGCCCAGCACGACCGATACCTGGGTGAGGTTGTCGTCCAGGCCAATCACCCGCGGCGAGAAGTAGCCCAGGGCCAGGCCCAGCGGTAGCAGGAAGAAGAGGGCCAGCCCAAAGCGGGTGAGCAGGATGGTATGTTTGGCGACCGGGCCGGTTTGCAGCATCCAGTAGCCGGGGCCCTCGAGGCTCAGGAGCGGGTAGGCCAGCCGCACCCCCACCCCGCCAATCACAAAACCCTGGAAGGCCAGATGCAGAAAGCCGGCCACCACCTGAAAGCGGGTATCCCCCAGGGGCAGGTACTGCAGGCTGGTGGTATACAGGAGCACCAGCACCCCCACCAGGATGAGCTGGGAGGCCTGGTTGGCATCGCGGAAGAAGAGCCGCAGGTCGCGGGCCCACAAAGCGCCCACCCGGCTGTTCATCGCCCAGCGATCCAATAGGCCGGGGCGCACCAGACCGCGCTCGCGCACCGTGCCCTCCAGGGCCCGTACCCAGCCTTGCTGGTAGGCATAGCCCGCGACCAGCCCCGCCAGGAGCAGCAGCCCCCCCGACAGGGCCAGCAACAGCCAGAACTGCGCTTCAATCTCGCCCCGCACCAACCCCTTGAGGGCCTGCTGGGCCAGGGCCGAGGGCAGGAAGGGGGCGGTGGGATCGCGGAAGGTCTGGAGGAAGCGGTCGAGCTCCTCGGGGTTGGCGAAGTTGGTTTGCAGCAACACCTCGGGGCGCAGAGCCCGCAACAGGAAGATAAGCAGCCCGCCCAGCACCGCACCCAGCGCCGCGGCCCACTCCCGCGCCCGACCCGCCGGGGCGAAGCGCACCAGCGGCAGGGCCAGCCCCACCCCCAGCACCACCGGAAAGGCAAACAGGGCCAGCATCAGCAGTGCAGCGCCAAGAAAGAAGATGGGCGGTGCGCCGTAGTGTGCGCCATAGGCGAAGAGCACTGGCAGCACCAGCAGCATGGGCAAGAGGGTGGTGGTGACGAACACCTCGCCCACCTTGAACAAAAACACCCGGCTGGCTTTTTGCGGCAGGGTGAGGTGCAGGGGCAGGTCTTCCGAGGTGTACAGGACGGCCACCGCGTTGGGCAGCGCGGAGAGCACCACCGAGCTCGAGAGCACCAGAAGCAGGCTGCCCAGGATGCGGTCTACCAATACGTCGCGGGTGAAGGCCGCAGCCAGCCGGTTCACAAAGGTTCCACTGCCAAATAGCTCGTTGGAGATGAAGTTCAGAAACCAGCTCGTGCTCCACCAGGCCCCGTACGCCAGCACAGCCCCCAGCAGCAACCCCACCAGGGCCGAGGCTGGAGCCTGGCGGAGGCCGTTCCACACAAGCTGTATACGCAGGGTCAGCATCCGTCCACAGTGTAGACCACCTGCGCCCAGTGCTTGGTGCGTTTGTACTGGTGGGGTGAGCGGGTATTTGTGTAGCAACGTCCCCGTGACCCCCATCTGAAGCGTTCTGCTCAGTGCTGTAGGGCGTTCATGCTCTGCACAGAGACAAATACCCCTAGCTACCCCGCCTGGCTTTTGCATTAGACTTAGGTAAATGTTGATCAAAGACGTAATGCACAGTCCGGTGCTGACGGTAGACGTTGGGGTAACGCTCGAGGCGGCCTACCACATCATGCTGCAGCGCAACATCCGGCACATTCCCGTAACCCAGGAGGGCCGCCTGGTGGGGATGATCACCGATCGCGATATCCGACTAGCCACCAGCCCTTTTGCCACCGGGGGCGCCCAGCCCACCGATACCCCGGTCGGGCAGGTGATGGCCCAGCCGGTGATAACGGGCGACCCCCTCGACCCGGTCGAGGAGGCCGCGCGGGTCATGCGCCAGCGCAAGATTGGGGCCCTGCCCATCCTGGAGGGCGAGGCCCTGGTGGGCATCGTGACCGGAATTGACCTGCTGGATGCGCTCTTGCGGCTGACCGGGGTGGAAAAACCCAGCGGGCGGCTCGAGGTCTGCCTCGACGACCGGCCCGGCGAGCTGGCCCGCCTGAGCGGTGAACTGGCCCAGCAGCACATCAACATCCACTCCCTGCTGACCTACCCCTGCGGCGAGGGCACTGTGACCACCGTGGTTCGGGTGGGCACCCTGGACACCCGCAGGATTGCCCGGGAGTTGCGCCAAAAAGGATTTGTGGTACAGTGGCCCCCCGAAATTCCCGGCAAGAGCTTATGAGCATTCCGGTCATCTACAGCCCCCAGTACCAGCGTTACAACTTTGGGCCCCAGCACCCCTTCAGCCCGCTGCGCCTGGAGATGCTCCTGGACTTGCTGGAACACTTGGGCCACCCGCTCCAGTTTGTCGAGCCTGCACAGGCCACCCGCGAGGAGGTGCGCAGCGTGCACCTGGAGTCGTTTGTACGGCGGGTTGAGGCCGCCGCACGGGGCGAGCATTCGCCCGACTTCGACCACTACGGCCTCGGAACCGCCGACACGCCCATCTTTCCGGGCATGGACGAGGCGGCCCGCTGGCTGGTAGGGGGTACGCTCACCGCGGCCCGGATGGTCTCGAGCGGGGCTGCCAAGGAAGTCTTGCAGCTTGGGGGCGGGCTGCACCATGCACAAAAAGACCTGGCCTCGGGTTTCTGCGTCTACAACGATCTGTCGGTAGCCATCCGGTACCTCACCCAGCAGGGCCTGCGGGTGGCTTACATAGACATAGACGTACACCACGGTGATGGGGTGCAGTGGATTCACTACGACGAGCCCAATGTACTCACCTTCTCGATTCACGAGTCGGGGCGCTACCTCTACCCCGGCACCGGCCATACCCACGAGATCGGCAAGGCCCTGGGCACCGGACGCAAGCTGAACATACCCCTGGAGCCCTTTACCGAGGACGATTCTTACCTCGAGGTCTTACAGATGGGCCTCGAGCCCGCCCTGCGCTGGTTCCGCCCGGACGTGTTGGTGGTGCAGTGCGGCGCCGATGCGCATTTTCAGGATCCGCTGGCCGAAATTCTGCTGACCACCCAGGCCTACGCCAAAATTTTCCCCCTGCTGCGGCAGTACGCCGCGGCCTTTGCGGGGGGGCGGGTGGTCTACACCCTGGGGGGCGGCTACAGCCTGGATGCGACCAGCCGCATCTGGGCCCTGCTCTACCTCACGTTGCAAGGCCTGCCCCTGCCCGATCACCTCCCCGAACCCTGGCTTAGGCGCTGGGGAACCCAGCTTGGGCACTTCCTGACCCATACCCTCTTCGACCCCGAAGGCGCCTACCCCGAGATTCCCCGCAAAGCCGAGATCGAGCGCCGCAACCGCCAGGTAACCGAGCGGATGCTCGAGTCGGTGCGGCCATACTGGAGCTGATACCAGATTTGGTTAGGTCGCTGCCGCACCCCGACGACCCAACCCGACTAACGGGATCCCTTTTTTCGCCGATCCTAGCGGGGGGAGTGCTCCAGGATTCAACAAGATTGCTTCTTATGGTCTTTTTTTCCGCAGATTATCTTTTCCGCTATGAACCTAGCTCCGCAGCCGCGGTTTGTGCAAAGATGACTGGGAGATACTTCAGGCCAGTGAGGTGGAAGGATGCATCTGCAACCGGGACTATACCAACACTACAAGGGCCGGTACTACTGGGTACACGGCCTGGCCCGTCACTCCGAAACCGAGGAGTGGTTCGTGGTATACGAAACCCGCTATGGCGTCGAGCCCGAAACCCTGTGGGTGCGCCCGCTGGCGATGTTTTTAGAAGATGTGGAGATAGACGGTAAGCAGGTGCCCCGCTTCCGCTATGTGGGGGAAAACGAACCTTGACCCTTTACCTTCGGCACCTAAACCGATACCCTTACTCCCGTGCAGCGGATTTTCTGGCTGGCCTGGCGCGACCTGGTGCTGGAGTTTCGGGGGCGTACGGGCCTTTTGTCAGCGGTGTTTTTCCTGGCGGTCATGCTGTTTATTCTGGCTATGGCCTTTGGCCCCAACCCCCAGGATCTGCGAAAAGCGGCCCCAGGGGTGCTGTGGGTGGCCCTGGCTTTTGCGGGCAGCCTGCTGGCGGGGCGGGCTTTTGGCCTCGAGGTCGAGGACGGCACCCTGGACGACCTGCTCCTGACCCCCGGTAGCCGGGAGTGGATCTACTTCGGCAAGCTGCTGTTTCAGTTTGCCCTGCTGATGCTGGTAGGGCTGGTGCTTTTGTCCCTGACGGCGGGGTTATTCTATCTGCCGCTGCAGCGCTGGGGATGGTATCTGGTGGTGCTGCTGCTGGGTTCGCTGGGCTATGCGGCCATCTCCACCTTCTACGCCGGTATGCTGGCCCGCCTGCGGGGGCGCGAGGTGCTTCTGCCGCTGCTACTCTTTCCCCTGGTGATTCCGGTGGTGCTGGCGGCGGTGCGCTTTACCCAGGGGCTGGCCCAGGGTGTTCCGGTGGTCGAGCTTTTGGACTGGCTCCGGTTACTGCTGGTCTTCGATGTGATTTATGTGACGGTGTGTGCGATGGTATTTCCGTACATGCTCGAGGGCTAGGTTATGACCGCTATTACCGCCAGTAAAATTTGGTCATTATCCCACCAAGGTAATCTAGAAGACGCGACGAACGAAGGTTCACGGCCCCTATAGATGTAACGTGGTTTACGTCAAGTTAATCTATTTCGAGCCAGAATGCATAGATAAAGGAGAGGACTGGGATGCAACTAGCACGCTCCAATCAAACCAACCGCTTGGATGGCCTGACCCTCGGCCTGCTGGGCCTGGGTGTGGTGGGTGCAGTGGTGGGGCTCGTCATGGCCCTGAGCGCACCGCCCGACCAGAGCCAGGGCTTTGTGGCCCGCATTTTCCATGTGCACGTTCCCACAGCCTGGATGGCCTATCTGGCTAGCTTTGGCGCGCTAGGCTACTCGGTCGCCTATCTGGTGCGGCGCAAAGCCCACCACGACCGGGTGGCCGCCGCCGTGGTGGAGGTGGGCCTCATCTTCATGGCCCTGGCGCTGCTTACGGGCATGCTCTGGGCCCGGCCCACCTGGGGGGTGTACTGGGACTGGGAACCCCGGCTAACCACCACCGCCATCCTGCTTGCCATCTACGTGGGGTACGTGGTGGTGCGAGGTGCCATCGAAGACCCCGAGCTCAGGGCCAAGGCTGCGGCGGGGGTGGCGATACTGGGGGCCATCAACGTGCCCATCAGCTACATGTCGGTCAAGTGGTGGCGCAGCCTGCACCAGACCCAGTCCATTGACCTCACCACCGGAAAAATTAACGTGGACGCAGCCATCCTGATCCCCATGCTGGTCAACCTGGCGGCTTTTACCCTGCTGTTTATTGGGCTGGTGCGGCTCCGCAGCATTATTGCTGCCCGCGAGGCGGCCCGGGAGGAGGCCTAAGATGCCCGATAACCCCCTGTGGAACCCGGCCAACCCCTTCGTGGCCTGGACTTTCGTAGCGGTGTATGGCCTGGTGTTTGGCTATCTGGGTTACTTGCTCTGGCGTTACCAGAGAAATCGATAGGGAAGGTGTAGATGAAACCAAAATATATCGTGGGACTGGTGGTGGTGGCCGGTGCCCTGGCCTATCTCATCTTTGGAGGTCTGGGCCAGAACCTGGTCTACTTCATCACCCCCAGCGAATACTTTCAGCAGGTAGAACGCTACCAGAACCGCGCCGTGCGCTTAGGTGGGCTGGTTAAGCCGGGTACGCTCGAGTACAACCCCCAGACCCTCGAGCTGCGCTTTGTGGTTACCGATGGGGTCAAGGAAATTCCCATCCGCTCCTCGGGCACCACCCCCCCGGCCCTCTTTGGCGAGAACCGGGGGGTGGTGGTGGAGGGCCGCTTCGAGGGCGAGACCTTTGTGAGCCAGAACCTGCTGGTCAAGCACTCCGAGACCTACCAGGCCCCCAAGGAGGGCTGGACGCCCGAGCAGGTGCGCAAGCTGATCGAGGAGACCCAGTGATGAAGAGGAGGCTCCCTTGACACCGGGTCTACTGGGTGGGGTCTCCCTTGTCGCCGCCCTGATTCTTTCGGCGCTGGGCCTGGTGCTGGCGGTGCTGGCCTACAGCCTGCGGGATGGGCGCTACCTCGAGGCCGCCAAGCGCCTCTCGCTCCTCACCCTGCTGGCCGCCGCAACCAGTTTTGGGGCGCTCGAGTGGGCCATCCTTACCGACGACTTTAGCGTTTCCTACGTAGCCAACCACAGCTCGGCCAGCAACCCCCTGTGGGTCAAGCTGGTCACGCCCTGGGCGGCGCTGGAAGGCTCCATTTTGCTGTGGGCCCTGCTCCAGACCGCCTACACCTGGCTGGTGGGCCTGCGGGCCGGCCAGAGCCTGGATGTCTGGCGGGCCCCGGTGGCGCTGGGCACGCTGTTTGCTGTGCAGGTGTTCTTTTTTGCGGTGATGGTCTTTGTGGCCCACCCCTTCGACGCTGTGCCCAACCCGCCCCCCGATGGCCGTGGCACCAACCCCCTCCTGCAAAACCACTGGATGATGGCGGTGCACCCGGTCTTGATGTACCTGGGTTTTGTGGGGCTCTCGGTGCCGTTTGCCTATGCGGTGGCGGCCATGGTGGCCCGGCGCTACCAGAGCTGGATTTTCGAGACCCGCTGGTGGACGCTGGTGGCCTGGGGCTTCCTGACTGCGGCCATCTTCACCGGCAAGTGGTGGAGCTACGAGATTCTGGGCTGGGGCGGCTACTGGGCCTGGGATCCGGTCGAGAACGCCTCCATCATCCCCTGGCTGCTGGCCACGGCCTTCCTCCACACTGCCCAGGTGCAGGAGCGCAAAGGGCTCTTCAAGGGCTGGAACTTCGCCTTCATCACCCTGGCTTTCGCGGCGACGGTCTTTGGCACCTTCCTGACCCGCTCGGGGGTTATTCAGTCGGTGCATGCCTTTGCCAGCGGGCCGGTGGGGGCCTGGTTCTTGCTGTTTCTGCTAGGGGTGATGGCGGTGGGGCTGGGGCTTCTGGCCCGGGTTTCCTCCGAAATTCGCGAGGCCGGCGAGGTGCGCTGGAAAAGCCGCGAGGGGGCTTTGCTAGCCGGGGCGCTGTTCTTCGGCACCTTTGCTTTTGTGGTGGTACTGGGTACCCTGTGGCCGCTGGTGGTGGAGGTGGTGAGCGGGGCCAAGGTCTCGGTGGGAGCCCCCTTCTTCAACCAGGTTTCGGTGCCACTAGGCATCTTCATGCTGCTTCTGATGGGTATCGGGCCGGTGCTGCCCTGGCGCAATACCCAGGCCGAGGTGGTGCGCAACCTGGCGGCCATGCTGGTGGCGTTGGGGGTAGGCACCCTGCTGGGCTTGGCGCTGGGCCTGAGCCTGGGCGTCTCGCTGGCGATTGGGCTTTTTGCCTACAACCTGACTGCCATCTGGCTGATGGTGGCCCAGGGGGTGCGGGAGCGCTCGAGGTCGCTGGGTATTCCGGCGGGGCAGGCCCTGTGGGAACTGGCAGCCAGCCACAAGCGCCGTTTTGGCTCGCACATTGTGCACTTTGGGGTGGCGCTGGCCGCCCTTTCCATCGCCTTCAGCCAGACCTACCGGGTGACCGAGCAAAAGACCCTCCAGGTAGGGGAGACCTGGCAGACCCGGGGCCTGGAGATTCGCCTGCTTTCCATCGGCGCACGGGAGGAGTCCAACCGCTTTGCAGCCATCGCCCCCATCGAGGTGCGCTCCACCAGCCGCGAGGGCTGGGGGGCCGATGGGCGCTACGAGACCCGGCTCAACTTCTACCCGCAGATGGGCTCGCCGCTGGCCACACCGGTGGTCAGGTACTCGCTGTACAACGACTACTACTTTGTTTTGATGCAGTTCGACCAGGAAAAGGGCCAGTGGGCGACCATCAAGCTAATCGTTACCCCCATGGTCTGGTGGCTGTGGGTGGCTGGTTTAATCATCGTGCTGGGTACGCTCTATATCCTCTGGCCGACAGGGGCCAGGGTAACCAGCCGGCAGATGTCCCCGATGGCGGGGGACTGATATCGGTGCGAGAAGAGGAGAGCTGTGCTTAGATTCTGGCCAGTTTGGGTATTGTTGCTGGGAGGTCTGTTCTACTGGGGCATGCAACGTCCCAACAAGGACGAACTGCAGTCGGTCTTGGTGGGGAAGCCTGCGCCCAGCTTCAGCCTGCCGCTTTTGGCGCCTTACCGGGCCCAGTACGGGCCCGAGATGGGGATTCGGGAGGGCCTTGGCAAGCCGGTTCTGCTCAACATCTGGGCCAGTTGGTGTATCCCCTGCCGCACCGAGGCTCCACTTCTAGAGCGCTTCCACCAGCAGTACAAAGACCAGGTGCTCATTCTGGGGGTTAATGTGCAGGACAGCGAAACCGAGGCCCTGAAGTTCATCCAGCAGTATGGTCTGACCTTCCCCAGCGTGTACGATGGGCGTGGGCGCATCGGCATCGAGTACGGGTACTATGGCGTGCCCGAGACCTTCGTGATCGACCGCAAGGGCACGGTGCTGGCCCGGCATGCTGGCGAGCTGAGCGAGGCGCAGTTGCGGGGCTATATCGAGCAGGTGTTGCGATGAGGCGAGCGAGTACCTGGTGGCTAGGCGGGCTTTTGCTGCTGGCCTTGGCCCTGGCCCAGCCCAGCCCCAACACCCCACCCCCGGATTTTTCGCCGGAGGTGTTCAAAATTGCCGGCCAGTTGCGCTGCCCGGTCTGCCAGGGGGAGTCGGCGGCGGAGTCCAATGCCGGCATTGCCGTGGAGATGCGGCGCATCATCGCCGAGCAACTGGCCCAGGGCAAAAGCGAGGCCGAGATACGGGCCTTTTTTGTGCAGCGCTACGGCGACTGGATTCTCTACGAGCCGCCCGTCCGCGGCCTCACCCTGTGGGTCTGGCTTTCGCCCCTCCTTGGGCTGGGCCTGCTGGGCTTCGGCCTGTGGCGCTACCTGACCCGGGTGCGGGCTCGAGCCCTGACCACCGCCTCCGACGTCTCCGAGGAAGAAATTGCCCGCCTCGAGGCCGAGCTGCAATCCCCCGAGCGACAACCATGATGTTTGCCTACCTGATCCTTGCTTTGTTGTTTGTGCTGGCCCTGGCCTATGCCCTGCGGCCTTTTTTCCGCACCCCGGCCCAGCCCTTTCCCGAGAGCCCCCGGCCCGAGGAGCTGCGGGCGGAGCTCGAGGTGCTCAAATCGCTGGCCCGGGAGGCCGAAGGGGAGGAGCGCAAGCGCCTCCTGGCCCAGGCGGTGCGCCTCGAGCGCCAACTGGCCGAGCTAGGCCACGAAATCCCCACCCCGCGCCGCCTGAGCCCGCTCACGCTGGGGGCCGTGACCCTGGGTCTGGTGGCCCTGGGGGTGGGCCTGTGGGCCTACACGGTGCCGCGCCTGCCGGGCGAGGCCATCATCACCAGCCGCAACGAGGCCCGTGAACTGGGCAGCCTGCAACGCCGGGCCGAGCAAAGCGGCCAGGCCGCCGACTGGCTGGCCTACGCCAACAAAGCCTACGAGCTGCAGGACTTCGAGCGGGCCGTGCAGGGCTACCTCAAGGTGATCGAGCTCGAGCCCCGCAACGCCAACGCCGTGCGCCGGATTGGCATCCTGCTCTTCATGAGCGGTAGGCCCGAGGAGGGAGCCCAGGCCCTCGAGCTCGCGGTGCAAGCCGAGCCCAACGTGCCCGAGGGCTGGTTGTTTCTGGGGAACGCCTACTTCCAACTGGGCCGGCCTGCCGAGGCCATCGCAGCCTGGGAGGGCTACCTGAAGGCCGGTGGCGAGGCCCGGGCGCAGGTGCAGAACCTGATTCAAACCGCTAAAAACCAGCTCAACGCCACCTCCCAGGGCCAGCAGGTCTACCTGGCCCGCTGCGCGGCCTGCCACGGGGCCCAGGCCCAGGGTGGTTCGGGCCCACGTTTGCAGGGCAACCCCATCAGCAAGGTGCCACAGGCGGTGCAGGAAATTGTCCTCAAGGGCCGGGGCCAGATGCCGGCGGTGGCCCTGACCGAGGCCGAGATGCAGGCTCTGTTGCAGTACCTGGGGGGATTGTAGAGGGTCTATGGACAAGCCCAACCCGCAAAACCTGCGCCGCATCAACCGGCGGGATTTGCTCTGGATTGTTCCGAGCGCCATCACCACCGGCTTTTTTGGCTGGCTGGCCTGGCGTACCTACGTCATCCACTTCACCAAAGCCGGTGTGAGCGAACCCATCTGGCGCGAAGGCCCCCGGCGGCCCGCGGCGACCCTGGACGAACTAGCCGCGCACTGGCACTTCAAGTACTTCGATTACGAGTACAGCGGCAGCCCCCTCAAGGCTGTGGTGTTCCGGCTTTCGCAACCGGTGGTGGGGGGTCTCACGGTAGGGGAGGCCCACTTTCTGGCCCTGTCGCGCATCTGCACCCACCAGGGCTGTGTGGTCAACTACGTGGACAACCCCGAACTGGGCTCCATCGCCTACAACTACCGCACCGACCACCCCTTCCTGGGCTGCCCCTGCCACTTTGGGGCCTACGAGCCTTTGCAAGGGGGCAAGGCGGTCTACGGCCCGCCCCGCTTCCCGTTGCCCCGCCTGCGCCTCGAGGAGCAAAACGGGGTGCTCTATGCCACCGGCTACGAGACCCCGTTCCGCCCGCTCGAGCCGGGTTAGCCCGGCACCACCCGCACAAACTTATCCTTGCCGCGTTGCAGCACCACAGGCCTGTCGAAGGCCACCTCCAGCTTGGGGTCAGTGAGTACCTCGCCATCGAGCCGCAGGCCTTTTTGCTCGATCAGCCGCCGGGCCTCGCCGTTGGAGGCGGTCAGGCCGGCCAGGGTGAACAGCTTTACGACGGCAATTCTGCCCTCGAGCAGCTCGCCGGGGTGCAGGGTCACTTCGGGCATCTGGTCGGGGATGCCCCCGTGAGCGATCTCGTAGTAGCGGGCCTCGGCCTGCTGTACCACCTGCGCGCCGCCCTGGTCGTGCCCGTGGGCTTCCCAGCTATACCCCAGCGACTCGTACAGGGCTTTGTCCAGGCGGGCGGGAATTAGCGGCTGGGCATAGGCCCCGGTGAGCAGCCGGGCCAGCACCCGGTGGGCGCCTACCGGCCCGCCCTGCTCCAGCACCTCTTTAATTTCTTCCGGTGCAAGGTCGGTGCAGAGCTCGAAGTAGGTCTGTAGATACTGGTCTTCCACCTTCATCAGCTTGCGAAAGATCTCGCTGGGCTCCTCGGTGATGCCGATGTAGTTGTCGTAGCTTTTGGACATCTTTTGCCCGTCGCCCCCTACCAGAAGCGGCATGATGAAGGCCACCTGCTTTTCCAGGCCATAGGCCGCCTGTACCTCGCGCCCTACCAGCAGGTTGAACTTCTGGTCGGTGCCGCCCATCTCCACATCGCAGGCGATGGGCACCGAGTCGTACCCCTGGGCAAAGGGATAGAGGAACTCGTGAATGGAGATGGGAACCCCCTCGGTGTAGCGCTTTTTGAAGTCTTCGCGCTCGAGCATCTGGGCTACGGTTAGAAGCGAGGTGAGCCGGATGACCTCTTTGAAGTTCAGGTTTTCCAGCCACTCCGAGTTGTAGCGCAGCTCGAAGCGCTCCTTATCGCCCGTGAGAAGGATTTTCCCCACCTGCTCCACGTAGCTTTGGGCGTTGGCGCGGGTTTCTTCTAAGGTGAGGGGTGGGCGGGTTTTGCTGCGGCCCGAGGGGTCGCCGATCATGGCGGTAAAGTCGCCGATAATCAGAACCACCTTGTGGCCCAGCTCCTGGAACTGCCGCATCTTGCGCAGCACCACGGCATGGCCGATGTGAATGTCGGGCCGGGTGGGGTCGAGGCCCAGCTTAACCGTCAGCTTTTTCCCCGATTGTAGTTTTTTGAGCAAGTCTTCCTGGGGGATGATCTCCACCGCCCCCGTTCGTAGCAGGCTAAACGCTTCCTCCGCCGTCATGCCCCCAAGTATACCGATTTGAGTGAGCCCCTCCAGCCTTGACTTATACTTGAACTGTGCGAACGCTTCTTATTCTGGCACTCATTGCGGGCGGGGTGTACTTTTACGCAGAGCGGTTCGGCCTTGCGGTGGGCTATGCCCCTTTTACCCCGGTTTTTTACTGGAACTACAGCGGCGAAGTCCGTAACCAGGTTCGGGCCACGGGCATCCGGGCGTTTGTAAAGGTAGTGGTGAGCGGCGACTTGCGGCAAGGGAGTTTTGAGGTGGAAATTCGTCGCTCGGGCCAGAGCCGTCCGGGCCTGGTCAAGCGCTACGAGGGTCGCTTCTCGGATGAAATACGCTACCCGGCGGAGGCTAACCTGTACGATGTTTACTTCCGCATCAAGGATGCACGGGGTCAGGTACGGATGGACTGGGTGGCGGCCCGCAACGAGTTTTAGGGTCTAGGCAGGGGGGCCAGCCTTGTGCTAGACTTGTGAGCGGTTTGCCTCGAGGCTGCCCTTGCGCCGCAGCCCCCAACCGGCAATTTTTGGAGAACTATGGCACAGAAAAAGACAGCACGTAATCCCTCGGCCATGAAACGCCACCGGCAGTCGCTGAAGCGCCGGGCCCGCAACAAGTCCAAGATGTCGGCCATCAAGACCGTCAGCAAGAAAGCGGTGATCCTGGCTAAAGAAGGCAACACCGACGAGGCGGTGCGGGTCATGCGCTATGCCGAAAGCCTGATTGACAAGGCCGCCAAGGGCTCGACCCTGCACAAGAACGCGGCCAGCCGGCGTAAGTCCCGCCTGATGAGCAAGGTAAACCAGCTTTTGAGCGGAGCTAAAGCCTAGGAGCATAGCATGGGCAAAGGTGACCGTCGTACCCGTCGTGGCAAAATTTTCCGGGGTTCTTACGGCAAGTACCGTCCCCGCAAGAAGTAACCCTTAACCTAGAGCCTAGCCGGAGGACACACCTCCGGTTTTTTGTTGGGCCTTGATCCAGGCTTGCTGGGCGGCCTCGAGGGCCTCCTGTAGCTGGGCCTCGAGCCGGCGCACATAGGCCGCGGGCAGCCGGCCCCCATCGGCCTGGTAGGCCGATAGGTAGCGCAGGGTGAAGCTCAGGTCGCCCACCTCCCCAAACACCGCCTGCATCTCCTTGGCGGTCTGGCTGTCCTGCCCCAGCCACTCCTGGGCATAGCGCAGACGGCGCAGGGCCCGGCGCAGGGCGTGCAGGTGTTCGATGCTCCCATCCTGCTGCCATTCTTCGGCCTTGCGCTCAACCTGGCGGACAAAGCGCTTGAGCCGGATCTGGGCCGATGTTTCGTCCAGCGGGGGCAGGTTGGCGAGGGCCTGCAACAGGCCGGCCAGCCGGGGGCTGTCCAGAAGCGGTACGAAGGCGGCTCGAGCCGCCTTTAGCCTGGATCCGGCCCACGCCCGGAAGGCCCTAGGCAGATCGGGGCGCTGTAGCAACACCTCGAGGTCGCGCACCTCACCTGCTGCCCGCACCAGCCAGGCTAGGTCGTCTTCCAGCACCCGCATCCCGGCCAGCCGCAGCCATACCCTGAGCCGCCGTACGGCGACCCGCACCTGATGCACGCCCTCGGGGTCGTGGCCCTGGCGGGCGATGGGCAGGTGTTCCACAAGGTGTTGGAGCCAGCGCTCCAGGCCAATGGCCGGCATGAAACTAGCCTAGCATCGGGCTGGTTTGTCGGGCATGATCTTGCATGACATTTGTGCTCGTGCTTCTTGCAATTCGTGGGAAACGCCCTGGATGGGTCATACGCATTCCGGTCGTATCGATCACTTTTGAAAGGCTAAACGATACTGCCGGAATGCACTCCTACCCCCTTCGGTCGGCTTGAACTCCTCCCCTTTGATTACACCCAAAGGTGAAGGGTTCAAGCGGAACCGGTATCAGTCCTTGAGGTCGTCAAATAGCCTGGACAACTCGGCGCCGAGCTTGGTCTGGGGCTTGGTCTGGTGGCCGCAGTCCACCTCGTTGAGGTTGGCCCCGCAGACCGGGCACAGGCCCTTGCAGTCTTCTTTGCAGAGGGTGGTGAAGGGTAGCTCGAGGGCAAAAGCCTCGCTCAGCAGAGGTTCCAGGTCGAGGTCGGGATGGCCAAAGAGCAGGATTTCCTCTTGATCTTCTTCGATGGCCTCGAGGTGCTGCAAGCCCGGCTGGTAGCGAAGCAGGTACTGAAAATGGGCGCGTATGGGTGTAGGGGTAGGGGTCAGGCAGCGGCGGCACTCCATGAGGGCGTTGCCAGCGACTTCACCCGAAAGCCAGAACTCCACGCCCCCCTCGCCCTCTAAGCGGGTGACATTAACCTTCCAGACAGCCTTTCCTTCCAGAGGAATGCGCTCGTTGTGCAGGGCAATGTAGTCCCAGATCTCGTCCCGCGCGCTGGTGCTGCCACCCTCGCGCATGAGCTGTGAGAGATTGATGCTTTGTAAAGGTCGTGGTTTCATTGTTCCCGGTGCTTGCTCAGTAAGCGTAGCTCTTTATGTTAGCGCCGAAACGCCTTTAGGTCAATGGGCGGTAAACTGTGCGGGTATGAAGCACATTGGTATCTTAGGCGTTCCGATGGATCTGGGTCAGGGTCGGCGGGGGGTGGATATGGGGCCCAGCGCCATGCGCTATGGGCGCTTGCAGGAGGTGCTCGAGGGCCTGGGCCACCGGGTGCACGACTACGGCGATGTGCGGGTACCGGTGGTCGAGAGCCTACGCCATGCCCAGCACGAACTTGGTGGAATGGGCTACCTCGAGGCCATCCGGGTAGCCTGCTTGGATACCATCGAGGCCTTGAATCAGATGCCCGCCCATATGTTTCCCATTGTGCTGGGGGGCGACCATTCCATCGCGATGGGCTCGATCACGGGGGCCAGTCGGGGTGAGCGCGTTGGGGTGATCTGGGTGGATGCCCATGCCGACTTTAACACCCCCGAGACCAGCCCCAGCGGCAACATCCACGGGATGCCGCTGGCCCACCTGTGTGGCTTGGGCGACGCCCGCTTGGTAAACCTGGGACGCCCTGGGGCCAAGGTGCGACCCGAAGACGTGGTGCTCATAGGCATTCGCAGCCTGGATCCGGGCGAGGTTCGATTTCTGCACGAGCTGGGGGTTACGGTATTCACCATGAAGGAGGTAGACGTACAGGGCATTCCGGCCATTGCCCGGCAGGTGGCGGAAAAATTCGCGAATTTTTCCAAAGTCCATGTCTCGCTAGATGCCGATGTACTCGATCCAGAAATCGCGCCGGGGGTTGGAACCCCGGTGCCCGGCGGACTGACCTACCGCGAGGCGCATCTGCTGATGGAGCTGCTGGCCGATGCCCAGCTGGTTACCAGCCTCGATATGGTCGAGGTGAACCCCATCCTCGATATCGCCAACCGCACCGCCAAGATAATGGTCGAGCTCGCTAGCAGCCTGCTGGGGAAGAAAATTTACTGGTAGCCCTGGTACAATCCCCAAATGTTGGTTATTCCTGCGGTAGATATCCAGTCTGGGCGGGCGGTTCGCTTGTTTGAGGGCGACCCTCGCCAGGAGACCGTTTATTACGAAAACCCAGTGGAAGCCGCCTTGCACTGGCAAAAGCAAGGGGCCCAGATGCTACACCTGGTAGATCTGGATGCGGCTACCGGCCGAGGAGAAAACCGGGCGGTGTTACGTGCAGTGGCCGAATCAATTACCGTCCCGCTTGAAGTTGGGGGCGGTATACGCAGCCTCGAGGCGGCCCGGGAAATCCTGGCTTTGGGGGCCAGCCGGGTGGTGGTGGGTACGGTGGCCGTGAAGGCTCCGGAAGTCCTGGGCCAGATGCTTCGGGAGTTTGGACCTGAGCGGGTGGTGGTGAGCCTGGATGCCCGGGGCCTGGAGGTGGTAGTCTCGGGCTGGGCTGAGGGAACCGCGCTTAGGGTGCAGGATATAAGCCAGCGCATATGGGAGATGGGCGTTCGAACCCTTATCTACACCGATGTACGCCGGGACGGAACCCTGGCGGGACTCGACCTCGAGGTTGTGCGGGAGGTGCGCGCAGCCTGGCCTGGCTTTCTAATTGCCGGGGGTGGTATTGCCTCGGATGCCGACTTGGAGGGCCTGCAAACCCTGGGTGTGGAGGGGGCCATTACCGGGAAAGCGATTTACGAGGGCCGTATCGACCTTAGGAAATGGGTTTAGGGCGTGCTTCGAATGGGCTGTTGGGCTGTCCTAAGAACCCAACAACACTGCTATCTAATGCCTGGGAAGCGTGCGGGGTCTGGGGTAAACTTCTGACATGAAAGTCCTGAGCGCGCTGGCCTTTGTGATTGTGCTGGGGGTGGTTGCCCTGACCTGGGCCCTGTATGTTTTTGAGCCTGGACTCATGATTGGGACGCCCTGGGGCCTGGTACACCTGAGCGTACTGCTGGCGGTTGCTTTTGGGCTGGGCCTGGGTGTAATGGGCCTGTATGTCCTTACCGGCTGGTTGAACGCCCAGGCTGCCCTGCGCCAACGGAACCGCGAACTGCGCCAGATTAAGAGCGAGCTCGAGGCTCTTAGAAAGCAGCACCCCGAAGAAACCCCGGTCATCCCAGACCGGCAACCTTGAGTGAAACCAGGTCTGCGAATCCCATGGGTAGTCTGATTGGATGCGGAAATAGCCGCTGGGCTCATCTCGACTGCATAAGAGTTGGACAGCTTGGCTGTGTCGGCCTAGATTTCTTTCGGCCTACAATCTTGGACGTGCTGGGCTTGCGAGGGTTGTGATTTAGATGAAGTGGAAATTTAGAGAATGGCCCCATGTCGCCGAACTGCGTCCGTTGGTAGAGCAGTTGGGTATCCCACCCCTGGCGGCTGCGGTGCTCTGGAATCGAGGGTTTCGGCGCAAGGAAGACCTCGAGCCCCCCCTCACGCTCTTGCCCATCGAAGGCCTTAAACAAGCAGCCTTGCGCATCGTTGAGGCCCTGGACAAACGGGAGCGAATCCGGGTTCACGGCGACTACGACGCCGATGGTCTTACCGGCACGGCCATCTTGCTCAATGGCTTGGGAAAGCTGGGGGCCGATATCCACCCGTTTATCCCCCACCGCCTGAGCGAGGGCTACGGGGTGCTGATGGATCGGGTACCGGAGCACCTCGAGGCCTGCGACCTCTTCATCACTGTAGACTGCGGCATTACCAACCATGCCGAGCTAAAAGAGCTGGTCGAAAACGGGGTTTCGGTACTGGTGACCGACCACCACTCGCCGGGGGCAAGCACTCCGCCAGGCCTGATCGTGCACCCGGCCCTCTCACCTGGACTGCAAGGCCAGCCACACCCCACTGGTTCGGGCGTGGCTTTTTTACTGCTGTGGCAGGTATACGAGCTTTTGGGCCGAGATCCGCCCCTGGAGTATGCCGACCTCGCGGCCATCGGTACGGTGGCCGACGTGGCCCCCTTGCAGGGTTTCAACCGTGCGCTGGTTAAGGAGGGGCTGCGCCGCCTGCGTGACTCGGCTAACCTGGGCCTGAAGGTGCTGGCCGCCGAGCATTGCAAAGAGTTCAGCGCCAGCGAGATTGCTTTTCGCATTGCCCCGCGCATCAACGCCGCATCCCGCCTGGGTCAGGCCGAAGTGGCCCTGCAACTCCTGACCACCCAGGATCTTCTCCAGGCCCGCCCGCTGGCCGAATACCTCACACAACTCAACGTCCGGCGACAGCGCATCGAGGAGGAGATGCTCGAGCGCATCTGGCCTACCATTGATCCTACCCATCCGGCGCTGGTCATCCACGATACCCAGGGTCATCCAGGGGTGATGGGCATTGTGGCCAGCCGGGTGCTGGAACGCTACTACAAGCCGGTGTTCATCATTGCCGATGGCAAGGGCTCGGTGCGCTCGACACCCGGCATTAGCGCGGTGGGGGCCTTGCAGTCGGCCAGGGCCTACCTCAAACGCTTTGGCGGCCACGCCCAGGCGGCAGGCTTTGCTATTCAGGAAGAGCAGATTCCCGCCTTTGCCGAGGCCATCCACCGCTATGCGGCCCAGTTCCCGGTGCCGGAGCCCGAACTGGTTCTGGATGGCTGGCTGGATGGGGAAGATTTAGATGAGCTGCACCGGGCTTTGCAATTGCTAGAACCCCTGGGTGAGGGCAACCCCGAACCGTTGTTTTATACCCAAGGCAGGCCGGAATACGTGCGCACCATGGGCGAGGGCCGACACCTATCGTTTCGCCTGAATGGCGTGCGCGTCGTCAAGTGGCGGGATAATGGCGAGTTTTTACCGGATACCCTCGAGCTGGCTGCGGGGCTGGTGGTAAATGAGTGGAATGGAGAGCGAAGCGTTGAGTTAAGAGCCCAGGCCTATCGCCCAAGTCCCGCAACCCTGCCGATGGGATGGGTTATGCCGGTTCCGTTTTCTGAGGCTGTTCGCCAGGCGGTAGCCCAGGCTGCCAAGGTCTATGTGCACCCCGAGGGGGCTGCCTGGTTTACCGATAGGGGGGCTCAGGTAGTGAAACCCGAGGAGGCCTGTTACTGGTTCAGCCTGCCGCCTGTACCGATCCGTCCTCCCAGAGTAAAGATTGCCCTCTCCGAGAAGGCCCTTCGAGACCTGGAGGCCAGCTCCGATCCCCTGGTGCGCGCCCTGGGCAGACGGGTCGTGGCGGCCTACCGGCTGGGGCTGGCGGTACAGTTAGGAGAGAGCCTCGAGCGCTACTGGCAGGCTTTGCAAGCTTACCCTTCCGAAGTACGCTGAACGAGCGTACGCAGCTCACGCTGTAAGTTTTCGCGGGCGGGCTGCTCGAGCTGGGCAAACCCCGGGGTCTGGTAGATGCGCTCACGCGACAGAAACTGTTGGATAACCTGGGCGCGCCGCTCCCGGAACAAGGCCTCTGGCACCCAGGCGTACTCGTGTCGTATAGCCTGGGCATAGGCGGTATAGGTTTTGGGGTTTGCACCTAGGATGGAAAGGTCGGCGTCCAGGAACAAAGCCGCCTCGGGGTCGTCCGACCTGTGGTTTTGCGTGGCCAGGATAATTGCCGTCACCACCTGTGTAAGCAGTGGCTCTACCCCCAGACGCTTAAGGCTTTGTTCTGCCAGCAGTGCGCTCTGGGCCTCGTTGTCGGTGCGGGTGGGGTCGTAGACGGCATCGTGAAACCAGATGGCGAACTCGAGGTGGGGTTGTGCAGGCAGCAGCATGAACAGGTGCTCGAGGTGGGCGAGGTTGTGATAGTACCGCTGGGGCTCGGCATGACGGGTAAGCAGGTCATCCAGTACGGCAAAATGCTCATTTGGATCAATGCCAAGTGAGATGAGCAAAGCATTCCAGCGGGCAATTAGCCGCTTGCGGCCTCCCTGGGACAACTTGAATTCGTGTCTCATACCGTTTCCGCTTGAATCCGTTACCGTTGGCCGTAGTCAGAGGTGAAGGATTCAAGCCGACCAAAGGGAGTAGAAAAGCATTTCGGTAGGATCGTTTAGGCTTGTCAAAGTGAACGATACTACCGAAATGCGTATCATACCAGAAATATCTTTTTGAATCCGGCGTCACGCTATCCAAAATCTGAGCACCCCGACCCGGGCCAATCACGACTTCAGCGAGACGCCCAGGGCTTTGGCCTCATACATGCGGTTATCCGCTGTAATGAGCAACCTATCGGGGGTCAGGCCGTCTTCGGGATAGGCGGCCAGCCCGATGCGTACCCCCAAGCGGTGCTTGTCAAAGCGTATGGACTCCACAACCTGGGCATAGCGGGTGGCCACTGCGATGGCCTCGGTCTTGTCGGTGTGTGGAAAAATGGCTGCAAACTCGTCGCCCCCCCAGCGGAACAGATGATCCCCCGCACGACGCTCTTTTTCCAGCAACTGAGCGACTTGAGATAAGGCCATATCCCCGGTGGCGTGACCCAGACTGTCGTTGACGGCCTTAAATCCCTTTAAGTCCATCACCGCCAGGGCCAAAGGATAGCCATACCGAACGGCCCGCTCGAGCTCTTCCGCAAGCACTTTGTCGAAAGCCCGCCGGTTGGGCAGCTTGGTGAGGGCGTCGGTGAGGGCCGCCTCCTCCAGCAAGCGGTGGGTTCGAATGTCGTGCAATAGCGTAGCCAGCGGTGCTGCAAAAAATTGTGCGGCGCGCAGGCTATCTTCGCCAAAGGCCTGTGGATCGTGCAGGTTATCCAGGTTGAGGTAAGCCAGCACCTCACCCCGGTAGGCAATGGGCAGGCACAGGTTGGCCTGAATCTCGTGCACCCTGCCGGCCGTATCCATAATGTCCGCCGACGCGGTTTGATGACTGTACTCGGGGATGACGGTCGTTTCCGAGCTTATGACTCGAGGTATTCCCAGGTGAGCAGACTCTTCGCCCAGGCCATACCACCGGAGCATATCGGCTGGGCTGCTGGGTGCGGTGTGCAGACCTACTAGATCGTAGCCCACGGCGGCCTTGTAGCAATACAGCCCCCCATCGAGCACCAGCAGGCTACCCGCCTCGCTACCCGGCACCTGCTCGATGGCTTCTACCAGCATCATGTGATAGAGGTTCTCGGAGGGTTCCTCCAATAGTTCTTGCATCAGGTGGCCCACGCATTCGTGCCAGTTTTTTTCTATCAGGCGGTCGAAGCCAATTCCCAGGGTGCGGCAGAACAACAGCAGCAATTCCTGCTCGGCCTTGCGCCAGGTTCTTTCATGCGGCGTGCCGATAACCAGCACGTACCGGCTGCGCTGGGCCCCATGGGTGGGGACGGGGTGCGCCACAAAAGTGCGCCAGCCCACCGCCCGCAAGGCGGGTACACCGCGCGGCTCGTCTGCGTAGTGCTGTGTGAAAAACGGCTTGCCCGAGGCATACACATCCCAGGCCAGGCCCTGGCCATAGGGCAGGCCTTCCTGCAGAACCTTCAGCAGGGTGGGTTCGCTTACGTTTGAGTAGGCCAGCGCTTGCATCTGGGCCCCTCGAGCCTCCCACACCACCCCGGCCTCGAGGGAAAGGCTCCGCAACAGAAGCGCGAGCGCCATTTGAGCGGCTTCCTGTAGCGAACCGACTTTTTGCAGCTCCACCGAGAGATCGGAAAGCAGGCGGCGGGCCTCGAGGTCGGCCAGTCGGTCGAGCTGCAGGCTAACGGCCTCGGCAAAGCGAATAAACCCATCCACTTCTTCGGGTAAAAAGGGCCGATCCTTTTCCAGATTGAACACCGCGACCACCTCGCCCCGCTCGAACAGGGGAAGAGCCAATTCGGCCACGGTAGCCAGGCCGGGTGTTGCAACGAAATGAGGTTCCTGGCGCACATCGGGCACGTACTGGGGCTGGCCTTCACGAAAAGCCCGGCCCACTACACTCTGGGTGGAAAGCTCTCGGATACCGATATCGGGGCTGCTGGCGAGCAGCCGAAGGCTGCGCTCCTGGGACACCCATACGCTGGCGTGGCCCCCGGTTACAAAATCGGTGAGCCGCTTGGGCAGGCTTGCCAGCAATGCGTGGCGGCTGTCCAGCGCGGGTAAAACCTCCAGGGCTTCCGCTATTAGTTGGTGGCTTCGGGCCAGCGCTTTGGCGTGGCGATGGGCTGTGCGCAGACTGCCTCCCACGCCATTAGCGATCACCGCAGAGAGGAGCAGCAACACCCCATCCATGGCCTGAACCCCACTCGAGAGAGCCAGGAGCAGAGCCGACGCCCCTGCGGCCAAAATTCCCCAGGAGAGACCATAGATGCTGGCGGTGGTGGCCGAAAAGATCATGAGGAAGGGCAGCCTATAGATGTGATGCGGAGCCAGAAAATCCGATAACAGCGCAAAAGCAAGGGCACACAGGGCGATTGAGCCATACAATAGGCCGATCATGGGCCGATTGAATGCTCGATTCATCGGCCTTCCCCCCGCAGAGCGTGTAGCTGCGCATCAGATGTTATAGCTGCAGGTCGCCCCAGCAGATAGCCCTGGCCCAGCCTGAAACCCTCGGCTACCAAAAAGCGATACTGGGCCTCGGTTTCGATACCCTCTACGATAACTTGAAGTTCCAGGCTGCGACCCAGGGCCTGCACGGCCCGCATGAGACGGGCCTCGGAAGTATTGGAAGAGGGATTGGGGCCTAGGTTTTTGACAAATCCCTGGCCCAGCTTAATGGCAGAGAGGGGTAAGGCAGTAATGCGCTCCAGAGAGGAAAACCCGGTGCCAAAATCGTCGAGGTGCAGTGGGTGCCCCTGAAGAGCCAGATTTTGCAGCACCGAAAGATTAATTTCGTCCAGCGCAGCCTGTTCGGTGACCTCGAGGATGAGCTGCTGGGGGGGCAGATTATGGTAGGCCAGGTGGGCAGCAATACGCCTGGGTAGACTTGGTTCGAGCTGGCTTCCGGCCAGGTTGACCGCGACCGGAATCCCCCAGGCCGCAGCATGTGCTACAGCCTCACCAATAATCCAGTCGCCCAGCTCTCCCATCCAGCCCTCTTCTTCGACGACAGGTAAGAACCTTGCTGGAGAAATCATACCCCGTTCGGCATGCAGCCAGCGTACGAGGGCCTCGAGGTGGTATAGCATCCCATTGTCCAGGGCTCGGATGGGCTGGTAGTATAGGTGGAAACCCAGGGGTGCTCCCCCAGATTTGAGTGGGCGCAGGGCCTGCCCCAGGGCCTGGCGCAGCCAGTAGTCCTCGAGGGTGCTATGTGCCAGCGATGGCTCATAAACATGAACCTGCCCAGGCCGGGCGTGCTGCAGGGCCATCTCGGCAGCCTGGGGAAGCTCGAGCAAATTGGTGCCCGGCTGGGCAAAGGCCACCCCCACATGGGGGCTGAAGTCGAGCTGTGACCAGCTGTTTACCAGCCTGCCGTGCACGCTATCTTTTAGTCTGGCCAGCACTGCCTGCAGATCTGATAGATTATCAACCCCTTCCAAAAGCAGCCAAAAAGTGTCTTTTTCGTAGGCTAAACGGTCGGCAGTGCGCAACTCGGCCTGTATTGCCTGGGCGATGGTCTGCACTGCAGCCGCCCAGATACCCTCGCCCTCCAGGCCCCGGATTCGCTCGAGCGAGCGGCAACGCAGGGCCAGCAAGGCTCGAGGGGCTGGCGGGAGGTGGGCCAGCGTTTCTTTTAGACCGTGCAGGTTGGTCAGTCCGGTTTGTGGATCGTGATAACGATGATAGTGGGCCTCGCTGCGCAACTCATCGCCGTACAGCAGCCAGGCTACGTGGTGGGCCAGCCCCTCCAGGTGGTGTAGGTCGACCCCGTCGAAGGCATCGGCGCGTTCGAAGTGGTCGAGGTACAGGTAGGCTCTGGCCTGGCCCCTGACCACCACCGGGGTGGCCAGCATGGCCTGAATCGTGCTGGCACGCCCCGGCCCCTCAATGATGCCCCGCCGCTCGGGGTCCAGCCGTTGGTTGAAGCGGGAGATGTCGGCTTGGGTAAACACCCTGGCCCGGATATGCTGGCTAAGTGATAGAGGTTCCTGGGGATTCAGAGGCACCTTTTTCAACGCTTCTAGGTCGTAGCCATGGGCGGCCACAAAGCGGAAGTGGCCTTCCGGGTGGAGGAGGGTTGCACTGCCGGCCTGGGCTACCGGTACAACCTTGAGGGCTTCTTCGAGGGCCCTTTGCAGGATGGCTTCGGGTGAAAGCAGCTCTTTCAGACCGGAGGATAAAAGCGCCAGTGAAGCCTCCTGAAAGCGGGCCTGTCGGTAGGCATCGCTGATGTCATAGCCCATGCACTGCACACCTACGGGCTGGCCCCGCCTATCTAGCAAAGCCATAAACTCCCAACGGCTGCGGTTCCAGGGCTTCTTGAGTGGTTTGCTAAACTCTACCCAAAAGGTCTGGCCGGGATTGCTCAGGGCTTGCTTTACGGTATGCATGACCACCGGCAGGTCACCGGGACTTATGTGCTGCAGTGCGCTGGCTCCTATGGGTAGGCTTTGCAACCCCATATACGCCAGATAGGCCCGGTTGGCGTAGGCAAAACGCCCCTCGAGGTCGGTCTGAACGATCATGATCCCCTGCGACAGGTTCAGCGGATCGAGATCCAGACACGCCGTACTCGAGTTCACGAGGCTTTTGGGCTCCGACATCTTCCACTCCTGCAACGGGACATATAGCCCCTTGCTACTCCAAACGGTAGCAAAAACCAGAGTTGGGCGCTGGGATATTTGAACAAACCAAAAAAGTGGCTGCAGTGCGAGATTTTTCTGATGCTGGCTTTATATGCCAGATGAGAATGCATACCCAAACTTGATACTGTTGAGCTGGGTTAGCAGATATTGGGTACCGTTAGACTTGAACCTGGAGGGTGCAACCAGCGTGCACCGGGTATGAAGCTGAGGATTTGTGTAATCGGCAAACCCCGACTGCCCTACGCCAAAGCGGGTCTGGCGGAGTACGCCGGACGGCTGGAACGGTATACGCGGCTCGAGCTCCTCTACCTCAAGGAAGGCCCCCAGGCCCAGGAAGGGCAGCGCCTGCTGGAAGCCTCCGAGGGCTACCGTCGGGTGGTGCTGGACGAGCGGGGGCAGATGGTGGACACCCCGGCCCTCAAGGCGCGTCTCGAGGGCTGGGCTATGCGGGCCGAGAAAGGGGTGGCCTTCTTAATCGGGGGCGCCGAGGGCCACGCCCAGATGGTGCGCGACCAGGCCGACTGGGTTCTGGCCCTGTCCAGGCTCACCTTGCAGCACGAGCTGGCCCTGGTGGTTTTGCTCGAGCAGCTTTACCGCATCGAAACGCTCAAGCGGGGGGAGCCGTACCACCGCTAACGGGCCGGGTAGCCCATCTGCCGCAGCCACTTCTCGCGGGTGAGGGTGGTGGAAAGAATGGGCTCGAGGACGATGTCAATGTTGCTGGCATCTGGCCTGACATTGGCGATATTGCCGTTAATCCGGTACCACCCGAACAGGTCGCCCTCATCCTGGGTGCCGTTGTTGTTGACATCCTTCCAGGCCGAGATGCGGTAGCCCACCAGCCCGCTGGTTGAGAGGTCGGTGCGGGTATAGGGGGCCTGGGTGCCGGTCTGGGTGATGGTGATGGGGTTGAAATCGAGCAGCAGGCTGAGCGTGGGGGTCTCGCGCAGCACCGCGTCGAAATAGATGCGGGTGCCCTGGATACTCTGGGCGGGTGGAGGGGTGGCCGGGGGCTGCTGCACGCTGAGGGTGATGCGGGTCTCGGCCTCCACGGTCTGCCCGCCCACGCTGGCGCTGCCCCGCACCACCAGGGTGTAGGTGCCGGGGGTGCTGCCAGCCGGGATGGTCAGGGTGGTGCTGTTGCCTGCAACCGGGCTGGGCGGATTAAAGCTCGGGGTGGTGCCGGCGGGCTGCCCGGTTACGCTGAGGGCAACCGCCTCTGTAAAGTTGGTGCGGGCAATGCTCAGGGTGACCTGGGCGCTCTGGCCGGTGTTCAGGCTCAGGGCGTTGGGGCTGACTGAGAGCACCAGAGAACGCGGGGGTGGGGTGTTGAGTCGCTCCAGGGCCGCCCTGGCATCCAGCAGGCCAGCGCCGCACTCGCTGCCGCTGGGCCGGTTGCACTGAGTAGCATCCAGGGGCTTGGCGGTCTCCTTCAGCAGGCTAATGGCCTCGGCGGCGGTGAGGGTGGGCTTCTTGCTTTTCATAAGGGCCAGCACCCCCGCCACGTGGGGGGCGGCCATGGAAGTGCCGGCTTTGCCACCGTACTGGCCGCTTGCCAGGGTGCTCACCACCTGCTGCCCGTCCGGCTCTCCTCCAGGGGCCATCAGGTCGATGCGGCTGCCGTAGTTGGAGTACGAGGCCCGGCTGCCGGCAGCATTGGTTGCGCCCACTGTAACCACCCCGCTGCACCCCGCAGGGCTGAAGGTGCTGGCATCCACATTGGAGTTGCCCGCCGCCACCACGATCATAGCCCCGGCGTTGCTGGCCTCGTTGATGGCCTGCTGGAGGGCCGGGGCGTTGGTGCAGGCTACGGGCCCCCCCAGCGACATATTGATGACCTTGGCCGGGTTTTGGTTGGCAGGAACCCCGGCCACGCTCAGACCGGCGGCCCAGCGCAGGGCGTCGGCCACGTCGGCCAGGGTGCCGCTGCCCCCGCTCAGGGCGCGCACCGGAAGCAGCCGGGCGCCCCAGGCGACCCCCGCCACCCCCAAGTTATTGTTGGTCGCCGCCGCCACCGTGCCGGTGACGTGGTTGCCGTGGTAGTCGCTGCCGGGCGCGGTGTCTTCGGGGTTGCTGTCCCGCCCATCGCCGTCGCCCGAGCTGGCAGCATCGGAGTAAAAATCGTAGCCGGGTAGCAGTTTTCCGGCCAGGTCGGGGTGGCCGGCCACCACCCCCCCGTCAATCACCGCCACCGTGACCGGGTTGGAGCTGCCGGTCTCGAGATCCCAGGCCTGGGGCAGCCTGATGGCCTCGTAGTGCCAGTGCTGGTCGGCGTACAAGGGGTCGTTGGGCGTGGCCTGGCCGAAAAGGCGGTAGTTGGGGTGGGCAAAGGCCACATCGTTGCGGCGTTGCAGCTCGGCCAGCACGGCCAGGGTCTCGGCCCGGCTCAGGCCGGCCCGGTACAGGAAGGTACGCTCGAGGCCCAGCGGCCTGACCTGCTCAAGCTCCACCCCCGCCGCCGAAAGCCTGCCCAGCGATTGCAGGCTCACCTGTGGCTTAAACTGTACGATCAGCTCCCCCTCCACAAAAGGCGCCAAGGGGTCGGCGGATGGCAGCGCGGTTTGCAGGGCGATGCGCACGGTTCCACTGATCACGCCGTTGCCAGGTGGTGGGGGCGCGGGGGGCTCGAGCACCGTCACGCTAACCGAGGCCGATTTGCTGGAGTCGGCCACGCTTCGGGCCGTAATTGTGGCGGTACCGGCGGATTGCCCTTCAACCAGTCCGTTGTCCACGCTGGCTACAGCCGGATTGCTACTTGACCAGGTGACGGCGGTGTTGGTGGTATTGGTTACGGTGGCCACAATCTGCCGTTGCTGACCAATGTCCAACGCAAAATCCCCGCTGGGATTAAGGCTTACCGAGATGTTGGACGGTGGGGGCGCAGGGGGCTGGTTCGGACAGGCAGTGAGTACCAGCGCGAGCAGGCCAAGCCAGAGAATACGCGGCATACCCTTAGCATATCGGTCGGTCTTGCACAGGCTATGAAAACAGATTAAAGGGCGCTTTTTCTTTGCTCCAGAGCCAGGGGTAAATATCCAACAATCGCCAGGGCGATAAGGGTCGCCCAGACGAGCAAAGCGGTGCTGTACTCGCTCAGGCCCAGCACCACCCCCATTCCCCACTGGAGCAGAAACACCCCCATGAATCCCATAAAGTTGATGGCCGTAACGGCCCGTCCGGTGAGTGCGGTGGGGAAAGCCAGGCGGGCCTGGGCCAGGCTCAGGATATTAAAGGCGCCGGTGAAGCCCATCAGCCCGTAGGTCAGGTAAAGGCCCCAGGCGGGCATCTGGGGCCACAGGGCCAGCAGCAGAGGCCCCAGGGTAAACCCAAGACTGGCCGAGAGCAACACCCGCGGCAGACCCCAGCGGTCGGCCAGGGGGCCACACAGCAAAAAGCCCAGCAGCGCGGCCAGTGAGAAGGTGAAGAGCACGCTGCCGACCTCGAGGCTCCCCAGCCCCCGCACCTTGAACAAAAAGTCGCCGCCCCACAGGGTCTGCCAGGCCAGAAACCCGCCCCCCACCATAAAGTTGAGCCAGCCCATGCGCCAGAACTGGCTGCTTCGCCAAATTAGGCTGGCGTTGCCGGCCTGGGTGCTCCGGGGCAGCGCCATGCCCTTGGGGGCGTTGCGTACCCCCAGGGCCACCACCAGCGCCACCAGCACAATCACCAGGGCCCCCCACTCGAACACCCCGCGCCAGCCGATCTGCTCCTTGAGCCAGGCCAGGGGGCTCGAGGCCGCAATGGCCCCCGAGGCCCCCAGGGCCACATACAGGCTGCTGATGCTGGCGTAGCGGTGAGCAGGGAACCACAGCGAAAACGCCTTCAAAGCGCCCATCAGGGCCGCCGCAAAGCCAATCCCCAGTAGCGCCCGTCCCGCCGAAAGGGTCAGAAAGTCCTGGGCCGAGGCAAAAATCAGGGCCCCTATGGCCCCCAACAGCATGAGGGCCGGGTGCACGAAGCGCGGGCCAAAGCGATCCAGGAGCGCGCCTAAGGGCAACTGCGCAATGGCAAAGGTCAGGTAAAACAGGCTGGTCATCAGGCCTAGCTCGGCCGAGGTGAGGCCCAGGTCGCGCCGTAGGTCGGGCGAGATGACCGCGTTGGTCGCGCGGAAAAAGTAGGAGAGGAAGTAGGCCAAAAGCAGGATGATGAAAACCCGAAGGGCCGCCGACATGTTCTGTATCCTACCCCTATGAACGCCAATGTGTCCTCTGCCCTGTGGCTCGAGCTTCTGGGCGGGCTGCTGGTGGTGCTGGGAGCGCTGCTCGCCTGGCTGGCCTTCACCCTGGCCGGCCAGACCATTGACCCCAGCCTCGAGAAGAACCTGCTGCGCATCCGGCTCGACCTGCCGGGTTTTCTGGATGGGCTGGCCCGTCACCTCGCCACTGCCGGGGCCTGGATGGCTGGGGTGGGCGCGCTGCTCTTTTTTGGGGCCGCCTACCTGGTGCGGCTCTTCCGGCTGCTGCTGGGCCTGGCGGCCTTGTTTGCGGTGGGGGTGTGGGTCTGGCTAGCGCTTAAGGCTTAGGAGTTCGACAGTTACCCCTTCAGATTGAGTTTTGACCAACCCCACCCCCTGGGCATACCACGTGGTGGTTTTCACCTCGAGGTTCATCGGCATGCTCTGTCCTGCCGACCTCATGCTCCCGCGGATGGACATGGTGCTTTCGACCTTGTAGGCACTAAAGCGGCCTGCCGGCACGCCAACGCTCTCCTGGCCCACCACCTTGCTAACCACGTTCATAGTTTGATCGACCTGCAGGGTCATGTTCGGCTGTTTGGCCTCGCCCGCCACTTCGTAGCCGTAGCTCCAGGTGGTTCCAACCCGCATTCCCTGGGGAATTACCACCCCACTCACTTTGCGGGTTTTAAGGTTCATCTGCATTCCCTGGCTGCCTGGCGGCTGGAGGTACTCGAGCTGGGTGAGGCCTTTAGCGCCGCAAGCCCAGCGGATATCGAAACTAAAGTCTCTGAAGGCTAGACGCTGGACAAAACCCTTGTCGCTCACCTTGATGATGCTGGCCGTGTGGGTCGAGTTATCTGGGCTCGAGCGGTAGCTCCAGACCCAGCCCTCGTGCACCGGAAAAAAGGGATGGTTGCACTGGGCCCAGGCTAAAGAGGCCAGTACCAGTATCGAGGCCGCAAGCAATTGGCGCATACGCTGCTCCTTTTTACGAGGATATTCTGCCGGGTGTTATATCAGCGTTATTTTGCGACACTTCGCTTATACCCTCAACACATCCGATCACGGGCCTGAAATGAACCCTCTGCCCTAAACTTTCAGACGCCAATGGGCTACCCTGATTACATGGCTATCGTTACGCCGCAAACCCTTCGCCAGGACTTTCCACTGCTCGTGCACCATCCCGAGCTGGTCTACCTCAACTCGGCGGCCACCAGCCAGAAGCCCGAAGCGGTCATCGAGGCGGTATCCCGCTACTACCGGAAACTCAACGCCAGCGTGCACCGGGGGGCCTACACCCTCTCGGCGCAGGCCAGCGAGGCCTACGAGCAGGCCCGCCGCACCCTGGCCCGCTTTATTGGGGCCGAGGAGCGCGAGATTATCTTCGTGCGCAACACCACCGAGGCCCTCAACCTGGTGGCCTATGCCTGGGGGCTGCGCAACCTGCGGCCCGGCGACGAAATTCTCCTGACCGAGATGGAGCACCACGCCAACCTGGTGCCCTGGCACCTGGTCTGCGAGCGCACGGGGGCCAGGATCAAAGCCATACCGCTTGGGGATGATGGGCGCTTGCAACTGGAGCACCTCAGCACCCTCCTGACCGAGCGGGTCAGGTTGGTGAGCGTGATGCACGTCTCCAATGTGCTGGGCACCGTTAACCCTGTGGCCCAGATCGCCCAGGCGGCCAGGGCCGTGGGGGCCTTGGTGGTGGTGGATGGGGCCCAGTCGGCCCCCCACATGCCCGTGGATGTCCGGGCTCTGGGAGCCGATTTCTATGCGTTTTCCGGGCACAAGATGCTGGGGCCTACCGGCATCGGGGTGCTCTGGGGGCGCTACGAGGTGCTGGAAACCCTGGCCCCTTTTTTGGGGGGCGGCAGCATGATCCGCGAAGTTTACCTAGATCGCTCCACCTATGCCCAGCCCCCTCAGCGTTTCGAGGCCGGAACCCCGGCGGTGGCCGAGGCCATTGGGCTGGCGGCGGCGGTGGAATATCTCGAGCGTCTGGGTATGGCGAACGTATGGCAACACGAGCTCGAGCTTGCCGCCTACGCCCTGAAGCGCCTCGACGAAGAACTCCCCGAGGTGCGCACCTTTGGCCCCCGCGGCCCCGACCGGAGCGGGGTGATTCCCTTTGTGCTGGGCGGCATCCACGCCCACGACGTAGCCACCGCCCTCGACCAGTACGGTATCGCGGTGCGGGCCGGGCACCACTGCGCCCAGCCCCTGCACCGCAAGCTGGGGGTGGCCGCCACGGTGCGGGCCAGCTTTTACGTCTACACCACTAAAGAAGACGTGGATCGCTTCATCGAGGCCCTGAAGAAGGTGCGCGACTTTTTCAAAGACTGGCTATAGCACGAGGGACTTACAATAGACCGTATGAGCCTCCTGGAGGAGCTGTACAAAGAAATCATCCTGCGCCACTACAAGTCGCCCCACAACTACGGCTCGCTGGAATCAGCCAACGTGCGGGTTGTGGGGGACAACCCTTCCTGTGGCGATCAGATTGAGCTATTGGTCGAAACCGATGGCGAGCAGATCGCCGATGTGCGCTTTCGCGGGCAGGGCTGCGCCATCTCGCAGGCCTCGGCTTCCTTGATGACCGACCTGGTCAAGGGCAAGACCTGGGCCGAGGCCCTCGAGCTCGAGCGCAAGTTCAAGTCCATGATTCTGGACGGTACGCCGCCCTCACCGGAGCTGGGCGACCTGGCAGCTTTGTCGGGGGTGCACAAGCTGGCGGCCCGGGTCAAGTGCGCTACGCTGGCCTGGAACGCCCTCGAGCAGGCGGCCCGGGAGGCCAGAACCAAGGCCCAGGGGGCCTAGCACAGGAGGGTGCTGAAGTCGTTGAAATCGGCGCGGAAGCCGCCGGGTACGCCCTTGGCAATGACCGAGACCGCGTCGTGGGAGTGCAGGCTCTCGAGGTGCGAGCAGGCCACCTGGAAGTCGTGGATGCGCCGGTCGGCGATGAGCTGCTCGTAGAGCAGCCGGGCGGCGTCCTCCACAAACTTCACATAGGCCCCGTTCAGCTCGGCAAAGGCCTGTTCGTCCTCGCGCTTGACCATCACCTGGGTCTCGGTTTTGAGGGCCGCGCGGGCGTGATGGATCAGGTCTTCCAGGTGCAGCGAGGTGTCCGGGGCGACCTCCACCTTGATGCGGGCCTTGGAGCGCTGGCTGTGGGGGATGGCGTACACCCCCCGGACATCGCGGGCGTGCTCGGCTAACTCGGCGGAGCAGGGGCAGGCCGAGGAGTAGACGAAGTCGAGCTCGACAAAGCGCCGCAGGGTGCCGTTTTCTTCCAGAACGGCCTCGTAGCTGCCGCTGTAGTACTGGTAGCCCTCGAGGCCGGAGCGCAGGGCCGAGACCCGCATGGGGTAGCTGAAGGCCACCTTGACCCGGGCGCTCATGCTCTCGAGGTCGCGGCGGTAGTCCTGCACCACCTGGGCCAGGGTATCCAGGCTAAAAACCTCGTCTTTGTGGGCATAAAAGGTACGAATGATCCGGCTCATGTTGATGCCCTTGAGGTTGGCCTGGAGCGATACCGTCCCGGTGACGCGGGCCTCGAGGGTCAGGGCCTCGCCGGATGGGGTGGCGAACTTGAGCGGGAGCCGGAAGCCCGAGATGCCCACCTGCTGGATGGCCACGTTGGCCCCTTCCACCGAGTCCACGGTCTCGGTCATGTCGGGGAGGCTGGCCCTGTAGGCCGCGTCGGGCTGGAACTGGTGGTCGTAGTGGCGGGTGATGACGGGTTCCGCGCCGTCGGTGTTGCGGAACAGGTAGGCTTTTTTGCCACCGTTTTTTTCGAGTTTGAGGGGGGGTGTATCGAGGATTTGCTTATTGTCGTAGCTAAGCAAGGGCGTCTCCTTTTTCGTCAGCAACCTCGAGCAGTCTGACGAGTGCATATGCGAAGGGAATCTATTGCGTGGTGTCCTGGGCTGCTTCCCTTCACACGAGCCCGGGCACCAATTGCAGTCTAGTCCAACTGCACCCTCACAGCATGCCACCTTATACACAAACTGAACGTAACCTGGACGCTAGTTTCGGCAAGATCGTTCTTCGATAACAGAAGAGCTATAAAAACCTGTGCTGCATGTAAGAGTGCTTATCCGTGGGAGTGTCAAAGATTCCACCCTCCCGAAACCTCCACAACCTGTCCGGTAATGTAGCTGCTCTGCTCATCCACAAAGAACAGCACCGCTCGAGCCAGCTCTTCCAGATGCGCCAGACGGCCCATAGGAATCTCGTTGAGGGGCTTGGAGACAGAGTTCTCGGCCACCCCCGGCGCGACCACATTCACCGTGATGCCCCTGGGGGCCAGGCGCTGGGCCAGGGCCTTGCTGTACAGAATCAGGCCGGTTTTGGCGATTACGTAGGGGGTAATTTCCGGGCGGGCCAGCAGGTTCTGTGCGCCGGCGAACCCGATATTGACCACCCGCCCATAGCCGGTCTGGCTTAGGTAGGGGAGGGCGGCCTGGGTCAGGTAGAAAGGCGCATTCAGGTTGGAGTCCAGCATGGCCTGCCATTCCTCGGGGGTGGTTGCTTCGATGGGCTTCTTGAGGTAGTTGCCCACGTTGTTGACCAGTACCTGCAAGCCCCCAAGCTGCCCGGCCACCTCCTCGATGAGCCCCTGGGCTTCCTTGACCTGTGTGACATCGGCCTGCACCCGGATGGCCCGCACCCCGTGCTGAAGAGCCTCCTGGCGGGTTTGTTCGGCCTCGAGGGCGCTCTGGTGGTAGTGCACGGCCACATCGAACCCCTGCCGGGCCAGCGCCAGCACAATGGCCCGCCCGATGCCCCGGGCCGAGCCGGTGACCAGGGCCACCCGGCTCATACCGCCCCCCTTCCCATGTAGGCCTCCAGCAGGGTACGGGTGATGTGGTTCAGGGGATACTGGAGCGCTTCCTCTGGACTGACCCAGGCCCACTCGAGGATTTCCTGGTTGGGGTGGATGGCCTCATCCGGGCTTTCGGCAAAGTAGTTGACGAACAGAAAGTGCATGGGTTTGTAAAACTGGGGGTCGAACACCCCCTCCAGCAGCAGGGCAAAGCGGATGTTGGTGAGCTCGAGGCCCACCTCTTCGCGAAACTCCCTCTGCAAAGCGGCCTCGAGGGGTTCGCCCCATTCAACCTTGCCCCCCGGCACCCCCCACCAGCCCTGCCACTTGCTGGTCTTGACGATCAGCACCCGGCCCGAGGGCCCTTTCACCAAAGCGCCCACGGTGGGAATCGGATATTTTGGCTCCATACCGGGCTTTAGGCTACGCCGCCAGGCCCCTGCAGAAGGTGCCGAAGGTTAACATGGCTGGCTCCAGTTGGGGCTAATTCTGCAATACCCTGTACACCGCATAGACCCGCCCATTTTTGGGATAGGCCTCGAGGCTGTACAGCACCTCGTGATTGGGTAAGCGCGCGGTGGTCTTTTGCGGCAGGTCGGTTTCAAAGGCCACCACCAGGGGGTCCTCGCGGCGAAAGCCTGCCCCGCGGCTCACCCAGCCCACAACCTGCGGGTGCTTGGCGCTGAAATAAACCCGCAGGGGTTTGCTACCGGCCATCAGCACGATGGAAGGAACCGGGCCCCGCTCGGCCAGAGCGATAATAGCCACTTCCTCCGAAACCTGGTGCAGCTCGGCCAGCTCGGGTATCAGCCGGGGGGTCTGGCCTTTTCTGGCGATGGCTGCCTCCACCGCCTGGCCGGGCAGCAGCATCTCAGCGGCCCCCAGGTTGCAGAGGGCCTCGAGCTCCTTTTCCAGCTCCTGACCCGCGTACGCTTCGTGCAGCTCGGAGAGCAGGTCGTCGTCCTGCTGGATTAGCACGTGCATCACCTCGTGGGCCAGGGTAAACCGCTGGCGCTTGGGCGGGGAATCCTGGTCAATCAGGATGTGATTTTTCTCTGGCACCAGCGCCCCAAACTTGCCATCGGGCAACCGGCCATACGATAGACCGGCCCCGATACCCCCGGCCAGCCGCTCGGGCGTGAGAGGGGCGTGGGTCTTACGGTATTCCTGGGCCAGCTCGATGACCCGGTGTCTGAGCTCCATCGCCATCCTCCCGCCAGGCTACTGTATGGCCACGAAAACCGAAACCCGCTGGGTGTTTTCGTAGACTTCGTAATCGAAGGTGAAGGCCCGCTTGGGCGCGCCGGGCTGCTGGAAATAGGCCCGGATTTGCTGCCAGGCCTCTTTTACCGACTCCGGTCTGGCACTCGGCACACTAAACATCAGATACCGGCCCCCAGGGACATTCAGGCCGCTCAGGCCGGATGGAACGTCGTCCTGCCCCCGCACCTGGTAGCCCAGCAGCACCGAGAAAGGGCCCTGCTCGCTTTCGTAGTGGAAATAGACCACAAAAGGTTTGCCCTTAGCCAGACGCTTGGGGATGAGCAGCTCGAGCGCCCCGCTTTCTATCTTTTGCCAGAGCGGCGGAATCCGGGCGGTCTGGGGGTCGTGCTCCAGGGCCAGGCTGGTGCGCACCTCGTACCCCGCGACAAAAAAGCCGGACTCGAGGGTGCGAACGGGGCGTTCCATAGTCTTATTATGGCTTATGAGAGGACGGCCGTTGGTGGCTGCCTGCTTCTAACGCTCCGCTTCTTTGGCAGACTAAGCGGCGAACCTCCGTGTCAGAGGCCATCCTCACCGACGCACATAGCGCAAGTGTGTGGCATCTGGAGTATCGAGGACCTTGTCAATGCGAAATTTTGGTACAGGCTCACGTAGGTTCTCGAAGAGACGCCGTCCGCCACCGAACAACACCGGGGTCAAGGCGATTTCCAGCTCATCAACGACACCGAGGTTCAGGTACTGCTGGATTACACCTGCTCCACCCGAGATCCGAATATCACGACTGCCAGCCGATGCCCGGGCCAGCTCCAGGGCACGCTCCGGCCCGTCATTGATGAAGTAAAAAATCGTCCCGCCGGGGCGCACCCAGGGCTCGCGCTTCTCATGGGTGAGAACGTAAACCGGTGTGTAAAACGGAGCCTCTTCGGGCCAACCGCGCTCGCCCCCATCGAACATTCGCTTGCCCATGATGTGAGCACCGGTGCGCTCAAAGATGTGGCGAACCATCTCATTCACAGGGCCGGTCTCTCCTCCAGGCCCCAACTTGAGTTTATCGCGCAAATACTGCTGCTTAAGAGCCCAGGTCATGAGTGCACCCCATTTTGTACCCCAGTTCTTGTACCCCGGATCGCTGAAATGGGCCAAGTCCATGCCTTCCGGCGCCATATAACCATCCAGGCTAAGGGAGATGTTGACGAAAACTTGGCTCACGATTCTGCACTCCTGGGTTTGATGGGCGGCCTAATGACCTTCGCTAAGACAAGGGCTTACCGGGCGCGCACATATCGGCACACCAGCGCACCGGTTTTTGCTTTGACTGAAGACACCAGCTCGAACGAGGCCATCTTCTCGGTTGTGGGGAAGATGGTCTTGCCCCTGCCAAGGAGAATCGGTGCAACCGTTAGCAGCAACTCGTCGACAAGGTCAGTAGCAAGCAGCGACCGCACCAATGTTGCGCTGCCGTACACGTAGATGTAGCCACCCGGCTGCGCACGGAGCTCGGACACGGCCTCGAGGAGGTCGTCGCCGCGGATGATAGAGGTGGGCTTCCAAGTAATGTCCTTCTCGGTGAGCGTATTGGACACGACGTACTTCTGCACCTGGTTGATCCAGTCCGAGAAGGAATCCCCCGACCGAGTAGGCCAAGCGACGGCCGAGTTCTGATAGGTGCGGCGTCCTTGTAAGAGCGCGTCGCTTTGCCTAGCAAGCTCGTCAAACGTACCTCCCATCACCTCCGGGTCAAAGTACTTTGCCATCCACCCACCATGGGCAAAGCCGCCGTCGGTGTCTTCGCTTGGGGCACCAGGCGCCTGGACGATTCCGTCAAGGCTAATGAATTCTGTAATGAGCGTCTTCATTTAATTCACCTGGTGCTGCCCCAACCTTAACTTAGAGGCTGTTCTAGCCTTCCAGCACCCGCTTGAGGTGCAGGAAGATCTCGTACCAGTCGCGCTTGGACTCCGGGCGCTTGCCCCGCAACTCGATGCGGGCCAGGGTGCGTTGCCACTCGGGGGTGATCTCGGCCCCCAGGGTGGGGTCGGCGATGAGTTCGGCCAGGCCCTTGGGCAGCGAGGCTTCGGTGCGCTCGCCGTAGAAGTCTACTGGGGCCAGCAGGTCGTTGACCGATAGGTTGTAGGAGGTCGCCAGGGTTTGCAGGGTGTCGAGGGAGGGGTTGGTGCGGCCCCGCTCGAGGTCGGAGAGGTAGGGTACCGAGAGCCCGCTTTTTTCGGATAGGTCTTTAAGGCGCCAACCCTGCTGGGTGCGCAGTTCGCGGAGACGTTCGGCTAGTGTCATGGTTCTGACGGTAGCATAAAACGTTTCTACGGTCAAGACGTAATGTCCCGTATCCGCTATTGCGTTATGCAGATAGATTATGCTATTATCATAACGGGAGGCGGACATATGAACATCAGCGAAATCGTCTGGAAGTCCGTGGGGCGTGGTGCAGCACACCCCAGCGAGGTGCTCAATGCCCTTATCGAGCTGGATAACCGCAAAGGCCAGATTGGGCTGTGGGCTCTGGAGAACGAACTGCGCGCCAAAATGCCCCTGCTTCGCCCTGCGGCCCGGCCTCTGGCCCAGGCCTGGCTCGAGGCCACCATCCTCTACCGCACCACCTACTACCCCGAAGGCCGCCTATCCAGGCTGTTTCACCGTTTCGTTCAGCCCGAACAACTGCCCCTTCCCTTCGCAAGCTAGCCTCGCGAGGTGATCATGTTTTCTACGCTTTTTGCAGAAATAGAAGCCCGCTATCGGCACGAGCGTTTGCTCGAGGAAACCCTGGGGGTTGGCCCCAGCGTTCACAAAGCAGTACAGGAGGCCCGCATGATGCAACTCGCCCAGCAGACCCAGGCTTCGGTTGTGGAGGATATCCGTCGTGTGTCCGCGTATGTGTTTGTTTCGTGTGCCCAACCCAAGCGTATCGTGCAGGCCCTGGGCCGCCTGCCAGGGGTGATCAAGGCCGATGCCTTGCTGGGGGCCTCCGAGGCCGTGCTGGTGGTGGAGCGGCACAATTTTGAGGCCTTGCAGTCGCTTCTGACAGAAGTACAATCCACCCCAGGTGTTCGTAAGATCTCGGTCAAACTCGCGGCCTGAAGGGTAATTGCGTCCTGTGGGCGCACCAGGAGGTGCTGAATGTTCAAGATCGTGCCCAATCTCTGGTTCGACAAAGAGGCCGAGGAGGCCGCTCGGTTTTATTGCGATGCAATTCCGGGTTCCAGGATAAATAGTTTGGTTGTTTTGCGCGATACGCCTTCGGGTGACTGCGACCTGGTCTCGTTTGAGCTGGCCGGCCAGCCCTTCATGGCCATCAGCGCGGGGCCGTTTTTCAAGCTCAATCCCTCCACCTCGTTTATTCTCAGCTTCAACCCCTCCCAGGGGCGTACCCAGGCCGACCTCGAGGCCCTCTGGAACAAGTTGCTGCCAGGGGGTAGCGTGCTGATGCCATTACAGGCCTATCCCTTTGCGCCCCTCTACGGCTGGATTCAAGACCGCTACGGCCTTTCCTGGCAGCTTATCCTCTCCGACCCCGGTGGCGAGGCGCGTCCTTTTATAACGCCCGCGCTATTGTTTGTGGGCGAGGTATGCGGCAAGGCCGAGGAGGCCCAGGACTTCTATACCTCGGTGTTCCCCAACGCTCGACGGGGAGCGACGATGCGTTATCCGGCGGGCATGGCGCCCGAGCGCGAAGGTACCTTGATGTACAGCGAGTTCATGCTGGCGGGCCAGTGGTTTGCCGCCATGGACAGCGCCTACCCGCACAACTTCGCTTTCAACGAGGCCATCTCGTTCATGATTTACTGCGACACCCAGGCCGAAATTGACCATTACTGGACGAAGCTCTCAGCGGTACCGGAGGCCGAGCAGTGTGGCTGGCTCAAAGACAGGTATGGTCTGAGCTGGCAGGTAGTGCCCCGGGCGTTGGAGCAGATGCTGCAAGACCCCGACCCAGAACGGGTCAACCGGGTTAACCAGGCGGTGCTTCAGATGAAAAAGCTTGACCTGGCCGAGTTGCAAAAGGCCTATGCCTGAACGGTTGTGGAAGCAACTTCGAGGTAGATTATGACGATAAAAGTATCGGCGTGTATACCGGTGATACCCAGCCGCGATGTGCAGGCCTCGCTCCTGTTTTATCAGACCCACCTGGGTTTCCAGGACCCTTTTACCTGGGGCGAGAACCCGGTGGAGTACGGCGGGGTGAGCTGGGATGGGCTGCGGCTGCACTTCTACCTCGAGCCCAACCCCGAAATCAGCCGTAACTATGCCTTCCGGCTCGAGGTGGACGAGGTAGACCTGCTCTATGTGGCCTGCGAGGCGGCCGGCATCGTGCATCCCAACGGCAGGCTGGAGAACAAGCCTTGGGCCACCCGCGAGTTCACCCTCCTCGACCCCTCTGGGGTGGCTATACGGGTTTACCAGGAGCTTAGGGTATAACCCGCTCCCGGGGTGCCTGTAGCAAGGCCTTGCCCAAAGCCTCGCCGGGCTTGCCGTCGCCCCGGTAGGCCTCGGGTTCTTTCTCGATCCAGACGTAGCCCTTGTGGTGGAACTGCAGGCTGCGGAAGCCCTGGGCAAAGGCCGCCTCGATGAGCTGGCCCAGCGAACCGGCCTCGAGGCCCTTTTCTTTTAGTGCCTCGAGCAGTTCGGCTGGCAGATCGGGCTCGAAGCCCTGCTGGGCGGAAAGCTGCTGGTAGGCGGGCTCGCGCTCTTCCATGGTGCCGCCCTGGGCGAAGTAGCGCTCCAGAACCCTGTACCAGTCGCCGCTTTTGGTGATGGGGGCCATGGCGGCATAGGCTTGCTCGAGGGCCTCGGGGCTGTAGTCGTGGTACTGGTTTTCGTGCACCACCAGCTCCCGCGGCAGGCGGGGGCGGGGGGCCGGGTTTTCGTCCGGCACCCCCACGCACAGACCGGCCACCGGAACCACCCCCTGCGGCAGTCCGCACAGCGCTCTAATTTCCTTTATGCCGTTCAGCACCCCGCCAATCCACACGATGCCATAGCCCAGGCTCTCGGCCATGGTAGCCAGGGCGCTCCCGGCCAGCACCGCGTCGGTGATGGCAAAGTGCAAAGCGGTGCGGGGCCAGTGCCCGAACACCCCGCCCCGGTGCTCCACCAGCCGTCGCAGGCGGTATACGTCGGCCAGAATCAGGAAAAACTCGGCGCAGGTTTCGATGTGGGGATTATGGCCGGAGCGACTTGAAACCTTGCGGCGTAGCTCGAGGTCGCTGATACGCAGCAGGCTGTACATCTGTGCGGTGGCGTCGGTGGGGGCCCGCTGGGCTGCAAAGAGTATCTTTTCCAGATCGCCTTCACGCAGGGGCTCGGGTTTGAACTTGCGTACGCTAGCGCGACGCTGGTATAGCGTGTAAAGGTCGTTCACAGGGGTAGCCTAACGCCGGGCGGCGTGTCCAGACTGTGGCCTTACTCGTCTAGCCTCTTCTCCATGCAAAGGCTCACGGGGTCTTCAAAGTAGGGGCCAAACGGCGGGATGCGCCGGAAGCCGAAGCTCTGGTACAGGCCAATGGCCTCGGTCTGGAAGACCCCGGTCTCGAGCCGGAGTACCCGCAAGCCCCGCTCATAGGCATGGGCTTGCAGGTGGGTCAAAAGCTGCTTCCCCACACCCCGCCCACGAAACTGAGGCCGCACGTACATCCGCTTGAGCTCGGCGTACTCGTCGCCAAATAGCTGCACCCCACCACAGCCCACCGGCTGGCCGTTCAGGTAGGCCACAAAGAAAGCGACCTCCTGCTGGATGAGTTTTTCTACGCTATACCCGTGGCGGCTTTTCGGGGGGTACAGCGGCTCCAAGACTGCATCAAGTTCGGCGATCAGGGCCCTGGCTACTGGGCTGTCCGGGGGTTCGGCCTGGATGTGTAGGGGCATGCCCTAGCTTAGCGCCTCTATGCCGGGCAGGGTGCCGAGTTCCAGGAGCTCGAGGCTGGCTCCCCCGCCGGTGGAGACATGGCTAAACTTATCGGCCATGCCCAGTTTGTTGGCCGCCGCCACCGAGTCACCCCCGCCAATCACGGTAAAGGCGCCCTCGAGCCGAGCGATGGCCTCACCCACGGCCAGGGTACCCTTGGCAAAGTCATCTACCTCGAAGACGCCCATAGGGCCGTTCCAGAGCACCGTCTTTGCGCCTCGCAGCGCCCCGGCAAAGGCTTTGGCACTCTCGGGCCCGATATCCAGCCCCATCCAGCCGTCCTCGATGGCGTTTGCGGGCATAATTCGGGTAGGCGCCCCGGCCTCAATTTTTTGTGCCGCCACCACATCGGTAGGTAGGAGCAACTTAACCCCCAGGTCGGATGCCCTTTTGAGCAGGTCACGGGCCAGATCCAGCTTGTCGTCTTCCACCAGGCTCTTGCCCACCTGCCCCCCCTGGGCCTTGATGAAGGTGAAGGCCATGGCCCCCCCAATCACCATCCCGGTCACTTTGGGCAGCAGGTTCTCGATCACCCCAATCTTGTCCGAGACCTTGGCCCCGCCCAGCACCACCCAGTAGGGCTTTTCGGGGTTGTGCAGCACCTTGCCAATGCTTTCAACCTCCTTTTCCATCAGGAAGCCTGCATAGCTGGGCAGGTATTTGGCTACACCCGTTACCGAGGCATGGGCCCGGTGGGCCGAACCAAAGGCGTCGAGCACAAAGGCATCGCCGAGTCGCGCAAACTTCTTCGCCAGTTCCTCGTCGTTCTTTTCCTCGCCAGGTTCGAAGCGCACGTTGTCTAGCAAAATGACCGAGCCAGGGGGTGCGGCCTGAACGCGCTCCAGGGTGGCCTCGCTGGCCGGGGTCAGCTCCGGCGAGCCCCCGACGAAGATCACGGGCCGGCCCAGGTGTTTTTCCAGAACCGGGGCCACAGGCGCCAGGCTACTGGCCTCCTCGTAGCCGCCCTTGGGACGCCCGAGGTGCGAGAGCAAAATCAGCGTTGCGCCCTGTTCCAGCAAGTGCTTTAGGGTCGGGATGGCCGCCGCCACCCGAGTCTCGTCCTTGACCTTGCCCTCCTTGATGGGCACGTTGAAGTCTACCCGTACCAGTACACGTTTGCCGGCAGCGTTGAAGTCTCTGAGTGTTCGCATGGTTGATCTCCTAGACAAATGCCCTCTCCCGCTGGGAGAGGGGTTGGGGTGAGGGGTGGGGCAAAGGTGAAACTGCTCATCCCGTGCGCCCCCTCCAAAGGTGCGGGCTTATAGCTTTTTACCGATGTACTCAGCCAGATCGGCCACGCGACAGCTATAGCCCCATTCGTTGTCGTACCAGCTCACCACCTTGACCAGGTTGCCTACCACCAGGGTATCCAGGGCGCTGAAGATGGAGGAGTGGGGGTCGCCCTTGAGGTCGCTGCTCACCAGGGGTTCCTCGGTATAGGCCAGGATACCCTTCATGGGGCCCTCGGCAGCCGCTTTCATGGCGGCGTTGATCTCTTCCTTGCTGGCTTCCTTGCTCAGGATGGCCGTGAAGTCCACCACCGAGACGGTGCTGGTCGGGACGCGGAAGGCCATGCCGCCAAACTTGCCCTTGAGCTCGGGGATCACCAACCCCACCGCCTTGGCTGCGCCAGTCTCGCTGGGCACGATGTTAAGGGCCGCTGCCCGGGCATCGCGGGGGTCGTCCTTGACGGCGTCCACCAGGCTCTGGCTGGCGGTGTAGGCGTGCACGGTGGTCAGGAGGCCCTTCTCGATGCCGAAGTGGTCGTTGAGCACCTTGGCCACGGGGGCCAGGCCGTTGGTGGTGCAGCTCGCGTTGGAGATGACGTGGTGCTTGGCCGGGTCGTACATATGCTCGTTGACCCCCATCACCACCGTGAGCATATCGCCCTTGCCCGGCGCGCTGATGATGACCTTCTTAGCCCCCGCTTTGAGGTGGGCTTCGGCGGCCTCGAGCTTGGTAAAGCGCCCTGTAGACTCAATGACGATATCGGCTCCAATCTCACCCCAGGGTAGGTTGGCCGGGTCTTTTTCCTCGTAGACCCGGATGGTCTTGCCGTTTACGGTGATGTTTTTTTCGTCGTAGCTGACGGTTCCGGGAAAGCGGCCATAGTTGGAGTCGTATTTGAAGAGATGGGCCAGGATGGCGTTGTCCGACAGGTCGTTGATGCCGACCACTTCCACCCCGCGCTCCTGCAAAATCCGGAACACCTGGCGGCCAATGCGTCCAAAACCGTTGATGCCTACTTTCATATAGTCCTCCTGTTGGGCTTAAACGCCGGATATCCTCCGCGTTTCGCTGGACACTATAACGCTTGAACCAAGAGAAGCCTAGACACAAGGATACCCATACAACGATGCATACAGCGAGAAAAGAGTCGCGACGATTCCTATTCCAAAGGCTTTTTGCTCAATTTTTCACGAAACCTACTTATAACCTGCACTGATTGCTGCAATAATCAGAAATTATCACTCCTGATTGGGTACAGCAGATGTTAGTTGTGCCCTACCACTGATTTTCCCTTATCCTGGAGCCCCACGAGAAGCACAGGTACGCTGGTTGCTGTGACGGGCCAAGGAGCAAAGCTTCTTAATCTGGGTACTTTTTATGACAACCCAATATAGCTCAAGTACCATTGCACGATGGCCTCTCCATAGAACAACGCAACCAGCCCCCCAATGGCCAGATAAGGCCCAAAGGGAATCTGGTTTTCACCGCCAAACCGCCGCATGATCAGGCCGATGATGGCACCGGCGAAGACCGCTATAAAAATTCCCACCAAAAGTTGGGCGAAGCCCAGCCAGACCCCTAGAAATCCGGCCAGCACGACATCGCCATAGCCCATCACGGTCACATAGCCGCTGGAGTTTTCGGCCTCGACCTCGAGCTCGACCCTATCGGAGGGGTTACGAAACCACCAGTACAGCATACCAGCCAGCGCCATACCGCCGGCGCTGACCAGCATTCCACGCAGGCTCTCCAGCGGTGGTAGGCCAAGCAACCAGGCTGCAATTGGAGCCAGCGCGGCGAGGCCGAGGGTGAGGCTGTCGTGTAGGGCAAACACTTTACCTGTGCGAGCGTTGAGCGAGGCATTGAACAAGCCCACCAGGATACCCAGGCTGCCCAGCCAAACGCCTCCCACCGTGCCAAACATCCCACCCCAGGCTCCCACCATTGCAGCCAGGTGTACCAGGTGCAGTCCAAAGGGGCCTTCGCGGGGGCCATCTTTAAACCGGTTGTATACCCACCCGCCAAAACCTGCAAACAGAGCCACCAAACCGGCCCCCATCAACCCGCCGTCCAAGGCAGTCTGGAAGGTCTGGGGGAAACCCAGTAGGCCAGCCCCCACTAAGCCCAAGAAGACTCCTGCGAAGTTGAGCGAGTTGGGCAGGGTTTTGGTGTCGATATCTATGAACGATAATGCTATCAGCAAAGCAATAAAAGCCCAAATAAAAACCAGATCTGGGAAAAAAGGATGCAGAAGGGTGGCCAGGCTAAACAAAGCAGCCGTTAGCCCCTCCACTACCGGATACCGTACCGGGATTGGTGTCTTGCAGTTTCTGCATTTTCCGCCTTGAATAACCCATGAGGCAATGGGTACCAGCTCAACAGGGGAGAGCTCGTGCTCGCAATGGGGGCAACGCGAGCGGGGCCATACCACCGAGATACCGGCGGGAACTCGATAAATCACCACATTAAGAAACGAACCAATTAGACTCCCGAGCAGAAAGGCAAAAACAGCAAGAAGGGGCAAGGGTAGCAGCTCCACCCCGTTATTGTAGGCGCTGGGCTGGGGATGTTTTGTGACGTATACGTTGGCTTTGCTAGTGGATTTTGTTAGCGCGACTTATGCTCGAGCCCAGAAGAGACCCTGCTTATAGCTTGGGCAATGCTGGAACCAATAGCAAATAGATGATCTAGACAGTATGTTTATTGCTATACCCGGCTGAGCCGGGCCAGCGTCGAAAAATGAATCAGCCCATTTGTTTCCTTACGAGCCCGTTGCTGGAGGTACCCCACGGCTTCACGACCCGCCAGGGGGGTGTATCGCCTGCTCCCTACGATAGCCTCAACCTGGGCCTGTCTACCGCCGATAGCCCAGAGCATGTGATCGAGAACCGTAAGCGGGTACTGGCTGCTTTTGGTGATCCGCCGACAATCGCGCTAAATCAAGTGCATGGCAATCAGGTGCATGTGGTTGAGACAGCTGGAACATGGGAGGGGGATGGGGTGCTGACCGCCAGGCCTGGGTTGTTGCTGCGGGTCACTGTGGCCGACTGCTATCCCATCCTGCTTCACGACCCTGTTAAGCACGTGGTAGGGGCGCTGCATGCGGGCTGGCGAGGGGTGGCGTCGGGTATTTTGCCACGCGCTCTGGAACTCATGCGGTCTCGGTACGGCTCGAGCCCGGATACCATCCGCGTAGCAGTAGGCCCTGGCATCAGCGGCCCCAACTTCCAGGTGGGTTCCGAGGTGCTGGAGCAATTCGAGCGGGTGGGTCTGGCCTTTGCCTGGCCCGATCCCCAGCACCCGGGCCGATACCGGCTCGACCTCGAGCAGGCCATACGCAACCAGGCCTTACGCGGCGGGGTTGCTCCCCAGAACTACTGGGCGCTGGGACGCTGCACCTATGCCGACCCACAATTCTTTTCCCACCGGCGAGATAGGGGCCAGACTGGACGAATGTGGGCCTTGATTATGCTTCCCAACCGGTAGATGCATTCTTTAGTCTTGCAAAAGTTTTCGTTAGACTGGGGACGTGCTCAAGCCTAGGGCCCAACTCCACTCGGTTACTAAGATCACCCCAGGGTGGCTTCGGAAACGGGGCTTGAAGGCGGTTTTGCTCGACCTGGATAATACCCTGGTGCCCTATAGAACTTACGGTGAGGTGCCTGAGGGCTTGCTGGAATGGCTAAAGACCCTAAAGCAGGCGGGTATCCCGGTGATGCTTGTCTCCAACGCAACCCCCCGACGCGTGCGCTATTGGTGTGAGAAACTGGGCGTACCTGGTTTTGGCCCTGCTGGCAAACCCTGGTTTGGGTTTCGCAAGGCCCTGCGACGGCTGGCACTGCCCGCCCACGAAGTGGCGGTGGTGGGTGATCAGCTTTTTACCGATGTGTTAGGCGGCAACTTGGTGGGGATGTACACCGTGCTGGTTCCACCGCTTGCCCCACAGGAGTTGGGATATACCCGACTGGTGCGAAAACTCGAGCGTTGGGTGCTGCAAAATTCCAAGTATGGACGCACTGTAGAGACCAATGAGGAATTTGACCCAAAAGATTTGCACCAAAACCCCACAATGAGCAAAGACTAGGAGGAAGCGAAGTGATGCCCTGTGTAAATCCGCAGCATGGCCCAATAATTTCGTCAATTAAATGCTTTATTGCCGCAGCAGGCATCAACTGCTTCGAGTAGGAGGACAGGTCGAATGGCGAACGTCTTGACCATTGGAGACAAAAGGCTTGGTGCAGCCCTTCTGGACATGGGTTTGTTGGGCGATGAGGAGCTTCAGCGTGCCCTCGAGCAGCACCGCGAAGTGGGGGGAAATCTCTCAGACATCATTGTCGAGCTGGGGTTACTCTCCGAGCGCCGCATTGCCCAGGCCATTGAGGAAGCCTTTGGTGTTCCATTGGTGGAACTGGTAGGGATGGAGATTTCACCCGAGGCCAAGTCGCTTATTCCGGCCGAGCGAGCGCGCGACCTGGGGGCTATTCCTTTTAGCCTGGAAGGCGGCACCCTGCGGGTGGCCTTGCTTAACCCGCTGGACAACCTGGTACTCGAGGAGCTCGAAGACCTCACCAACCAAATTATTGAGCCCTACCTTACGACGCCGTCCTCCTTTCGCTACGCCCTCGCCCTGCACTACCCCGAGCTGGGCTTGCCGGTGCCCCCGCCCCCTACGGCAGTTTCGCCAGGGGAGATGCAGCTTGGCGAAATTTTGATCAACAAGGGTTGGTTGAGCCGGGAGGATCTCGAGGCTGCTCTGGTCGAGCAAGAGAAGACTGGTGAGCTACTGGGTCGGCTGCTTGTCCACAAATTTGGCTTGACCGAGGAAAGGCTTTTCCAAGCCCTGGCCGAGCAAGCCAATATTGAGTTTAGAACGGAGCTGGATGACCTCGAGCTTCAGCCAGAGGTTTCGGCTTACCTGTTGCGTCCCGACGCCCTGCGGTACCAAGCAGTGCCGGTTCGACAGGATGGACAACAGGTACTTGTGGTACTGGCCGATCCTCGCCACCGTCACGCCGTAGCCCAGCTAATCGATCGTCCGACCAAGTTCATCCTAACCCTGCCCAAGGTTTGGGAAACCCTCTTCAGTAAGGCCTACCCCGAAAAGAGTCGTCTGGGTGAGGCCCTGGTACAAGAGGGCAAACTGAACCGCGCCGCCCTGCAGGATGCCCTTTCGGTGCAGCGCCGTATGGGTAAAACCCGGCCCCTGGGCGAGGTTCTGGTAGAGCTGGGTTACGTGAGCGCCCAGGACGTAGAAGAGGCCCTGGCCAAGCAGCGGCAGGGCGGGGGGCGTTTGGAAGATACCTTAGTGCAGTCGGGAAAAATCAAGCCGGAGATGCTGGCCAAGAGTCTGGCAACTCAACTTGGCTACTCTTATATTGACCCCAACGACTTCCCCCCCGACCCCTCGGTGCTCACGATGGTGCCTGAATCTACTGTTCGGCGCTACACCATCTTTCCCCACCACCTCGAGGGCAACACCCTGGTGGTGCTGATGAAAGACCCTCGCAATATCCTGGCCATTGACGATCTGCGCATGATTACCCGACGCGACATCATGCCAGCAGTTTCGGCAGAGGCGGCCATTACCAAACTCATCGAGCGGTTTTATGGCAGTACCACCGGTGTAGAGGAGCTGGCCCGTGAGTTCGAGGGCAAAAAGAAAGAGGAAGATAATGTCGATACCAGCGCCCTTGACGACAACGCGGTAGTTAAGCTGGTCAACAGTATTATTCGAGAGGCTTATCTACAAGAGGCGTCGGATATTCACATCGAACCCCGCCAGTCCGACATTCTGGTACGTATCCGCATCGACGGTAGCCTGCGGGAGTATATGCGCCTGCCCAAGGGGGCTGGGCCGGCCATTGCCTCACGCGTTAAGATCATGTCCAACCTCGACATTGCCGAGCGCCGCCTGCCCCAGGACGGGCGGGTGCGCTATCGCGACCGCTCCATAGATCTGGATCTGCGCCTTTCCACCCTTCCCACCGTCTACGGCGAGAAAATCGTAATGCGCCTTCTGCGAAAAGCCGCCGACATTCCCGAAATTGAACAACTTGGCTTCGCTCCCGACGTGTTCCAGCGCTTCGAGGATGTGATATCCAAGCCCTACGGCATCTTTTTGATTACCGGGCCTACTGGGTCGGGCAAGTCTTTTACCACCTTCAGCATTCTGAAGCGCATTGCTACACCTGACAAGAACACCACCACCATTGAAGACCCCGTGGAGTACGAGATTCCTGGAATCAACCAAACCCAGGTGAACCCTGTGGCAGGCCTGACTTTCGCAAAAGCCTTGCGGAGCTTCTTGCGCCAAGACCCCGACATTATCATGGTCGGTGAGATTCGTGACTCCGAGACCGCCAAAATTGCCACCGAGGCGGCCCTGACCGGCCACCTGGTGATTGCCACCCTGCACACCAACGACGCAGCAGGTGCCGTCACCCGCCTCGATGAGATGGGAGTGGAGCTCTTCAACATCTCGGCGGCCCTGGTGGGGGTGCTGGCCCAGCGCCTGGTGCGCAAAATTTGTGAGCACTGCAAAATTCAAGTCGAGCCCGATCCAAGCGTGCTGCGCCGGCTAGGAATGACCAAAGAAGATGTGCGGGGTAAGAGTCTGTACAAGGGTACTGGCTGTGACAAGTGCAACGGTACTGGCTACAAAGGTCGGGCGGCTATCCACGAGCTGATGGTGCTGGATGATGAAATTCGGCGAGCCATCGTGGAGGGGCAGTCGGCCACCCAGATCAAGGAGATCGCCCGCAAGAGCGGCATGAAAACCTTGCGTGAGGATGGTATCCAGAAGGCCTTTGCAGGTCTGACCACCCTGGAAGAGGTGATGGCCCGCACCAACGAGTAGCATCGCTGCCCTTTCGCCTTGGCTGAGAGGAGCCCAGCAAAGCGTACTGCTTCGTGAAGGGTTTTCCAGTGCCTTTATCTGGCTTAGCCTTCGAGCGGATCCCAATATGGAGCCCAAAGCAGTAGAATCGCTTTGCTATGAGCTGGCCCGATTACCTAAATGAACACCAAGCGGCTCACCTCGAGGACTTCCGCGCTTTTTTAGCCATCCCCAGCATCTCGGCCCAGCCTGCCCACAGCCAGGATGTGCAGCGGGCCGCGCAATGGTTGGCAGCCCGCTTCAAACAAGCTGGGTTTTTGCAAGCCGAGGTACTGCCTACCGCCGGACATCCGGTGGTGCTGGCCGAGTACTGTCCCTACCCCGACCGGCCCACGGTGCTTTTCTATGGCCATTACGACGTGCAGCCCGCCGACAACCCCGAGCGCTGGAACTCCCCGCCTTTTGAGCCCACCGTGGTAGATGGGCGCATTGTGGCCCGTGGGGCCTCCGATATGAAAGGCCAGGTGATGGCTTTTCTGCTGGCTGCCGAGGCCCTCATCGCTACTGGAAACCTCAACCTCAACGTGAAGGCCCTCATCGAGGGGGAGGAGGAGATCAGCAGCCCCAGCCTGCCTGCATTTATCGAGAAGAATCGAGAACGGCTGCGCTGCGACATGATCATCAACGGGGACAGCGGCCAGCTCTCCGAGACCACCCCGCTCTTGAGCCTGGGCGCGCGGGGTATATGCGGCCTCGAGTTCGACCTGATTGGTCCCAGCCACGACCTGCACTCCGGCTCCTGGGGAGGACAGGTGCAAAACCCCTTGCACGCCATGGCCGAGCTGATTGCCTCGTTGCACAACCCCGACGGCAGTGTAGCGGTCAAGGGCTTTTATGACGATGTAGAACCCCTGAGCCCCGAATTGCGCGAGTGGTACAAGCAGATTCCCTGGAACGAAGCGGAGATGAGGCAGAAACTGGGGGTGCCTGAGTTTTACGGCGAGGCGGGTTACACCCCCTGGGAACGCATCACCGGACGGCCTACCCTCGAGGTCAACGGGATGTGGGGTGGTTACATGGGGCCGGGGGGCATGACGGTGATTCCTTCCACTGCGCACGCCAAAATTACCTGCCGCCTGGTGCCTCACCAGGATCCGGAGAAGATCGTGGCCCTGGTTAGAGCACACCTCGAGGCGCATTTACCCAAGGGCGTACGCCTGGAGGTGCGGGTCAAGGAGTCGGGAGCCCCAGCTTTTCGTATGCGGGCCGACCATCCGGTGGCCCAGGTGGCCCGAGAAGTCCTCACCGAACTGTACGGTGTGCCGCCGGTCGAGACTATGTTCGGCGGCTCGGTGCCCATTCTGAGCACCCTAAAACAGCTACTAGGCCACGATCCGGTCAGCTTTGGCTTTGGCCTCGAGGACGAACTGATTCATTCCCCTAACGAGTTTTTCAGGCTTTCCAGTTTCGAGAAAGGCAAGCAGGGCTACGCCCGGCTGCTCATGCGATTGGCCCGATAGTCAAGATACCGTCAGCCGCCCGGCCAGCGTTGTTGTGCGTACTTTGGAATTGCTCTATTGAGCGAGCGCGCTGATAAAGATTTGCTCAACGACAAGGTTAACATCGGCTGAATGGGTTCTCATTACGGCCAGACCCTGTATTCTACTCTGGGGGTGGAGGAGGCCATACATGAAGCGAATCTTCTCAACAACCCTTGGACTCTTGCTAGCTGGCTCTGCCCTGGCCGCGCCGGAACTGAGCCCCCAGGGCATCATCGTCAACCCGGTGCCCACCGACCTACAGGTGCGGGTGTGGGTCAACAAAGACCCCGGCAAGACCGGCAACCCTGTTTACCAGATTGGCGAACGCATCCAGGTCTCGGTGCAGGTCAACCAGGATGCTTACGTCTACATCTTCAGCGTCAAGTCTACCGGCGAGATTGGCCTGATTCTGCCCAATGCTTTCGATCAGAACAACTTGCTGCGCGCGGGTGAGATCCGCACCTTCCCGCCAGCCACCGGCGCACGCTACGCGCTCGAGGTGGCCGGCCCCGAAGGGCAGGATCGGGTGCTGGCCGTAGCCAGCCGCCAGCCCCTATCGCTGGCCCAGATTGCCGACATCCAGACCGGGCGGGTGAGCGTGCAGGGCGCAGACAACCTGGCCCGGGCGCTCTCGATTGTGGTGACCCCACTGCCCCAGCAAGACTGGGTTTCCAACGTGGCGTTTTTCACCGTGACGCGGGCGGCAGTAACCCCTGTACAGCCCGTACAGCCTGTCCAACCAGGCACTGGCACCCTGAGCGTGAACTCGAGCCCCTCGGGAGCCCAGGTGCTGGTGGAAGGCCGGGTGGTGGGCAGCACCCCCCTCAACCTGGTGCTGCGTCCGGGGCGGGTGGATATCGAGCTGCGCCTGGGGGGCTACCAGACCTTCCGTACCTCGGCCCAGATCCGGCCTGGTGAGACCACGGTGGTCAACGCCAACCTGGTGCCGGTGGTACAAAACGGGCTGCTGCAAATCAACTCCAACCCCCAGGGGGCCCAGGTGCTGCTCAATGGCCGGGTGGTGGGGAATACCCCCCTCAACCTGACCGTACAGCCGGGCCGCTACGACCTCGAGCTGCGCCTGAATGGCTATCAGAGCTTCCGGGCCAGCCTGACCGTGGGCAACGGCCAGACCGTACCGGTGAACGCAACCCTGCAGGCCCTGCGGGGAACGCTCGAGGTCTACACCAACGTGGAGGCCCGCATCTTTCTGGATGGCCGCGAGGTAGGCCAGACCCGGGGTGGTTTCCTGCGCCTGGACGAACTGGAGAGCGGCGTTGTTCAGGTGGTGGCGCTGGCCCCTGGCTACCGGGTGGCGTTCCGGGATGTCCGCATCGAGCCGGGGCGGGCCCTGCAGGTGCGACTCGACCTGATGCGGGCTCGCTAGCCAAACCCGCGCTCTGCCCGTCCAACCCTCCCCCTGTCTGGCAGGGGGAGGGTTCTTTTTCCCCAAGAGCCCCGGCCGGTCTAGACAATTTCCAGGAGGGCAAACTTCAAGTACTGCGTCTCGGGCACGTTCAGCAGCACCGGATGATCCCAGCCCTGGCCGCGCTTTTCCACCACCCGCACGGTGCGGTGGGCATCGCTGGCGGCCTCGGCGAGCATCTGATAAAACAGGGGCTCGCTCAGGTGATGGCTGCAGGAGGCAGTGGCCAGAAGGCCCCCGCTGGGTAACAGCTTCATGGCCCGCAGGTTAATCTCTTTGTAAGCAGCATAGGCCCGCTCTATGTCGCGCCGGCCCTTGGCAAAGGCTGGGGGGTCGAGCACAATCAGGTCGTACTGAGCTTTGCGCCGCTCTTCCTCACGCAAGAACTCAAATGCGTTGGCCTCGCGGAAGGTGATGTTGGATAGGCCGTTGGCCTGGGCATTTTCCCCGGCCCTCTGCAAGGCGGCAGCCGAGCTGTCCACCGCCGTAACCTGCTTGAAATTCCGGGCCAGGTGCAGGGCAAAGGAGCCGTGGTAGCTGAACACGTCCAGGGCGGTTTCGCCCCGGTAGGCCTGCAACCGGATGCGGTTGTCGCGCTGGTCAATAAAGGCCCCGGTTTTCTGGCCCCCCATCAGGTCAACGCGGTACACAATGCTGCCTTCCCGCACCATCACCGTGTCGGGCACAGGGCCCAGCAGGGGTTTGACCTCGAGCGGGAGGCCCTCGAGGCCGCGGGTTTTCTGATCGTTCTTAGCCAGCAGACTTTGGAGGGGGATTTCGGCCCGAATGACCTGTACCAGCAGAGGGGTGAGGGGCTCCAGGGCCGCCGAACCCACCTGCATCACGCCGTGACCCGCGTAATAGTCGAGTATCAGGGCCGGCACCAGGTCACCTTCGGCGTGTACCAGCCGGAAGGCCCCCTGGGGTTCTTGGGCAATGGCTTCTTTGCGCCGGCGAAGGGCTTGGCGCAGGTTCTCGAGCAAAACTTCCTGGGGCCGACCTGCGTCCTTGAAGCTAAAGACCCGTACGCTGATTTCAGAGTTGGGGTTGTACAAAGCCAGCCCCATTACCCCTCTGGAAGACACAACCGGATAAAGGCCGGGCTGATCGGGGCCTTCCAGCACATCGCTGCGGTAGACCCAGGGGTGATGGGCGAGGAGCCGGGTGGCCCCTTTAGACGAAACGCGAACACGCACCTCGAGAGTCTAGCATTCCCCAAGAAATGTGTGCCTAATTTCAAAGCCGGGAGACACCCCTTTGTTGTATGCTATCTCGCGTTGACATGAATCCTGAGTAATCGCTATGATTCTGAGGGTTCACTTTGAGCAAGTTTTCACTTGCTCACTTTTCCGCTGTGCAGACCCAATACGATGGTGATAGGAAAGGAGGGAACGTGGCTGGATCAGGACTCATAAAAAGCCTTGCGGAGCGCGAGCAGGCCCTGGTAAGACAGCTTGAAGAGGCCAGGCGGGCTGCTGCGGCTAAAGTCCAGGAGGCCGAGGCCAAGGCTGCCCAGATAGCGGCAGAAGCGGAGCAGGCCGTGCGGGACTTGGAAGCGCAGTTTCGCGCCCGCACCGCTGAGGCGGTGGCCAAAATTGAAAGCGAAGCCAAGGCCAAGGCCGAGGCAGAAGCCAAGGCCATCAGCGAGGCGGCAACTTCAAAGGTGGCCGAGGCGGTTCAGGCGGTGCTTAAGGAGGTACTGCCTTGATCGCTCCCATGGAGAAGCTGATTGTGGCCGGCCCCAAACGGCTGGCCCGGGAGCTTTTGGCTGAGCTGCAAAAGGCCGGGGTGGTACACATTGACCCCCTGCGCCCAGACGAACTGGGCGAATACCGGCTATCCCCAACCGAGGAGGCCGAGCTCAAGCGCTGGGAGGCAGTGGTATCGCAGGCCGAGCAGTCGCTGACGGTGGCGGGCCTGACTGCGGTGGCAGAAACCAAGCCCTTTGCGGGCTCCCTCGAGGAGGCTGAGACCATCCTGCGCCCGGTAGCCAGCCGGGCCGAGGTGCTGGGCAAGGAGCGGGCGGCCCTGGAGGAAGAAATCCAGACCATCGAGCTGTTTGGCAAGGCCGCCGAGAAGCTGGCCGCGCTGGCCCAGGGCCTGGACGAGAGCCCCCGCCTGGGGGTAATTCCCTTCCTGGTAGCCAAGCCGGAGGAACTCGAGGCCGTTCGTAAGGCCCTGCAGGAGGCCCTGGCCGACCGTTTCGTGCTCGAGGCCGAGCCCCTGGAGACCCAGGTGGCCGCTGTGGTGGTGGTCAAGCGGAGCGAACTCGAGGTGGCACGCTCGAGCCTGTCCCGCCTGGGTCTGGCCGAGCTGCGTTTTCCGGGTGCTTACGGAGCCATGCCCCTTGGGAAGGCAGCGGCCCGCATGAAGGAACGGGCCAAGCTGGCCCCCGAAGAGCTGGTGGGTATCCGCGAGGAGGTCGCCAGGCTCGCGCGGGAGTCCAAGGAAGCCCTGTCAGCTTTGTGGGTCAGGGCCAAGGACGAAGTAGCCCGCTACAAGACCTCCGCCGACATGGCTGCTGGTAAGTATGGGGCTGCCCTCATGGGCTGGGTGCCCCAAAAAGCCAAGGGTCGGGTGGAGGAAGCCCTGGCCCGCCTGCGCGACCAGATCGTGTACACCTTCGAACCGGTAGACGAGCACCACGAGGGCCATCAGGTGCCGGTAACCCTGGAAAACCCGGCCTGGGCCAAGCCCTTCGAGCTCTTGCACGGCTTCCTCAACACCCCCCGCTACGGCTCCTACGACCCCACCCTGATGATTGCCGCTTTCTTTCCCTTCTTCTTTGGGATGGTGGTGGGCGACATCGGCATAGCCCTGCTCTTCGGCCTGCTGGCCTACTGGCTGGGCTCGCTGGCCAAGGCTCGCAAAAACCTGGTGATCAGCTTTCTGGGGGCCAACTTTGGGCCGGATGTGGTGGGCAGCCTGAGCAAGGTGCTGTGGTGGATGACCGGCTGGGCGGTGGTCTGGGGCTTCATCTACGGCGAGGCCTTTGGCACCTTCCTGGAAAAACTCAAAATCCTACCGGGGGGTGGCACCATCTTCTACGACCCCCACCACGGGGGCCAGGGGCTCATCCCCATGACCATCAACCGTCTCGACTTCGAGCGAACCGCCACCTTCCTGATGCTGGCCAGCATTGCCTTTGGGGTGTTCCAGGTGCTGTATGCCTTTATCATCCGCATGCAGCAGGGCCTCAAGCACGGCCATATGAGCCACTTCTGGGAAGGACTGGGTTACCTGGCCGGTAGCCTGGGCCTCATCGCCTTTGCCTACAATTACCTGACCCAGGCCAACAGCGGTCTGCTAACCGCCATTCTGGTGGTGGGTTTGCTGGTCTTCGTAATCAGCGCCCTGCTGGCCAAAATGCCCCTGATGATTGCCGAGCTGCCCTCCAAAGGCGGCCAGATCCTCAGCTACATCCGTATTTATGCGGTGGGTGTGGCTGGCGCGCTGCTGGCCAGCCTGGCCAACCAGGTTGGCTTTGGGCTGGCTGAACGGATGGGGTTTGTGGGAGGCATTCTGGGCTTTGTGGTGGGGCTGATTATTCTGCTGGCGGTGATCATCATCACCACCCTGGGGCACGTGCTGCAACCCATCCGTTTGCTCTGGATCGAGTTTGGCACAAACTTCGGCTTCTACGACGAGAGCGGTCGTCCTTACCGCCCCTTCAAGTCGGTTTGGAGAGAGGACATCTAGGCTGTGTGTACCCATCGCACGCAGAACATGAGGCTAGTCCACAATAGGCCGGTTTTCCCGGCTGGCTGGAATCTAAACCCAAATAGGAAAAAGGAGATGAACATGAAGATTGCTAAGGCTACCAAGTTGGTTTCGGTGTTGGTGTTTGCGCTGCTGGTGACCGTCGCTTTTGCCGCCGAGGGTGAGGCAGTGGCGGGTGCGAACTATGCGGCCATCGGTAAGGGGCTGGCGATTGGTCTAGGTATCTTGGGTACCGGTGTGGCCCAGTCGGCCATTGGCGCTGCTGCCTTGGGCGCTGTGGTGGAAGACCGCCGCAACTTCGGTACGGCCCTGCTGTTCTTCCTGCTGCCCGAAACCCTGGCCATCTTCGGTTTGGCCTTCTCGTTCCTCATCAACTAATGCGGGTGGCCGGTAGCTCTCGGCGCTTTTAGCCAGAGGCTATCGGCGAGAAGCTTAAAGAGGAGCCAAATGTCGAAACTCGAGGACATTCTTCAAAACGAAGTGGCTGCCGAAATCGGGGCCATTGCGGCTGAAGCCGAGGCCAAGGCCCAGGCTATTTTGGGTGAGGCCGTGCAGAAAGCCGAGGCCCTCAAGGCTAGCAAAGAGCGCCAGCTCGAGGCCGAATACGCCGCGGCTTTGCGCCGGGCCGAGAGCGCAGCGGAATTGCTGGTCAACCAGGCCCGCATTGCCGCTAAAGGCCAGGTGGTCGAGCGGGTTAGGGCGGAGGCCCTGCAGGCCTTGCAAAACCTGGCCGCCCAGCCGGGCTTTGCCGATACGCTCAAAAAGCTGGCCGAGGAGGCGCTGGCCGAGGTAGGACAGGCCGAGGCGGTGGTGCTTAACCCGGCCCACACGGCCCTGCTGGCCGACTGGGCCAAGGCCAAGGGCCTTGAGCTCAAGGCCGACCCCACCATTCGGGATGGCGTGCGTCTGGTGGCCCAGGGCGGGCGGGCCTATGTGCAAAACGCCCTGAGCGAACGCCTCGAGCGAGCCTGGGACGCGCTTTCCGCCAAAGCGGCCAAGGCCATCTGGGGGTGAGTATGGCTGGTAGCGGCTTCGCTTACCTAAATGCACGCTTGCGGGCCCGGCGGAGCCAGATGGTTCCTGAACCATTCTTTCAGCAAGCGCTAAACCAGTCTTTCCCCGATTTCGTGCGCGCGCTGGGGGATACCGTCTACGGCCCGGATATAGTCGGTGATGGCCTGGCCGACGTGGATCGGGCGGTGGCCAGCCACATGCAGCGCATGGTGGGCGACCTGCCGGGGCTGGTGACGGGCAATATGCGCGAGGCGGTCAATCTGTTGCTGCTGCAGGCCGACCTGAACAACCTCAAGACCATCTTGCGGGGAAAGGCCGCCGGTCAGAGCCCTGAGGAGATCAAGGGCCGGCTGGTAGGGGGAACCCTACCGGAGGTGCTGGTCAATGCCATGCTACAGGCCCCGGATGTGGCTAGCGTGGCCCAGGTTTTGCAGCTTCCGACTCATCCCCTGGCCAAGGCCCTGCGGGCGGCGGCCAACCTTGCCGATCCGCTGGCGCTGGAGGTGGCCCTCGACCGCGACTTTTACGCCAACAGCCTGGAGAAGGCCCGCCGCTTGCGCGAACCGACACTGGCCTCGTACTTCGGGCTTCAGGTAGACGCCACCAACCTGACCACTGCCTTCAAGCTACAGGCGCTGGGCGTGACGGCCACCGAGGGTTACTTTGTGCCGGGTGGGGGCTTTGTCAGCCCGGTGCTGTTCAATCGGGTGGCTGCCGGAGACTTTGCCGCCATGGAGGCCCTGAGCGGCACGCCGCTGGCCCCGGCCAGTGCGGCCCGTAGCCTGGGTGAACTCGAGCGGGCCCTGCGGCAGGTTCTGCTGAACAAAGCTGCCCAGGGCGGCAAGGACACCCTGGGGGCCGGGCTGGCCCTGGACTACATCCGCCGCAAGGAGTGGGAGGGCGCGCGCATCCGCCTCCTGGCCCGGCGGGCTTACTACAACCTGCCAGCCGATGTGGTGGCGAAGGAGGTCGCATGAAAATTGGTGTGCTGACCGATGCTGAAACGGCCTCCGGCTACCGTATAGCTGGTCTCGAGGCCGTCGTCGCTGCCCCTGAAGAAGCGGCGGGCAAGCTGACCGAGATGATTCAGTCCAACCAGTACGCGCTGGTAGCGGTGGATCAACGCCTCCTTCCAGATCCCAACAAAGCCGCCGAGCGGGCCATGCGGGGGCGCAGTGCACCGGTTCTGCTTTCGCTGCCCAACCTGCTTGATACCTTTAGCGGTGGCGGTGACGCCAAGGCCTATATGCGCCGACTGGTACGCGAGACGATTGGGTTTGACATCAAGCTGTAGTTTAGCTTTCAGCCCTCCGAAGGAGGAACATAGTGGGAACCATCAAAAAAATCGCAGGGCCGGCGGTGATCGCCGAGAACCTGCAAGGCGCCAAGATGTACGACATCGTGCGCGTCGGTAACGAAAAGCTGGTAGGTGAGATCATTCGCCTGGACGGCAACACCTGCTTTATTCAGGTTTACGAAGACACCAACGGCCTCAAGGTGGGCGAGCCGGTGGTGACCACCGGCCTGCCCCTGGCCCTCGAGCTTGGCCCCGGCCTACTGAACGGTATCTTCGACGGGATTTTGCGTCCGCTGGACAAGATCCAGGCGGTATCGGGCATCTTCATCAGCCGGGGTATCGAGGTCTCCTCGCTGGATCGCACCCGTAAATGGGACTTCACCCCCCTGAAAAAGGTGGGCGACGAGGTCAAAGGGGGCGACATCCTGGGCACCGTGCCGGAGTACAGCTTCACCCACAAGATTCTGGTGCCACCCGACAAGGCCGGCCGCATCAAGCACATTGTGGAGGCCGGGCAGTACACCATCGACGATACCATCGCCGAGCTCGAGGACGGCACCAAGCTGCGCCTGGCCCACTACTGGCCGGTGCGTAAGCCCCGCCCCTTCACCCGCAAGCTCGACCCCAACCAGCCCTTCCTGACAGGGATGCGCATCCTGGACGTGCTCTTCCCCCTGGCCGCTGGGGGTACGGCGGCCATCCCTGGCCCCTTCGGCTCGGGTAAGACCGTTACCCAGCAGTCCATCGCCAAGTTCGGCGATGCCAACATCGTGGTGTATGTGGGCTGCGGCGAGCGCGGCAACGAGATGACCGATGTGCTGGTGGAGTTCCCCGAGCTGGAAGATCCCCAGACCGGCCGCCCCCTGATGGAGCGCACCATCCTGGTGGCCAACACCTCCAACATGCCGGTGGCAGCCCGCGAGGCCAGCCTCTACACCGGCATCACCCTGGCCGAGTACTTCCGCGACCAGGGCTACAAGGTCTCGCTGATGGCCGACTCCACCAGCCGCTGGGCCGAGGCGCTGCGCGAGATCGCCTCGCGCCTGGAGGAGATGCCCGCTGAAGAAGGCTACCCGCCCTACCTGGCCTCGCGCCTGTCCAGCTTCTACGAGCGGGCCGGCAAGGTGATCACCCTGGCTGGTGAGCAGGGCGCGGTCTCGGTGATCGGGGCGGTCTCGCCGGCGGGCGGCGACTTCTCCGAGCCCGTCACCCAGTCCACCCTGCGCATTACCGGCGGTTTCTGGGCCCTGGATGCCCAGCTGGCTCGAGCCCGTCACTTCCCGGCCATCAACTGGGCCCGTTCGTATTCGCTCTTCCTGAATATCCTCGAGCCCTGGTACCGCGAGAACGTGGCCCCGGACTACCCCGAGGTGCGCACCCAGATCATCACCCTGCTGCAGCGCGAGGCTGAACTGCAACAGGTGGTGCAGCTCGTAGGCCCCGACGCCTTGCAGGACGCCGAGCGGCTGGCCCTGGAAATTGGCCGTATCGCCCGCGAAGACTTCCTCCAGCAAAACGGCTACGACCCGGTAGACGCGAGCTGCTCGATGGCCAAGGCCTATGGCATCATGCAGATGATCATTGCGGCCTACAAGCAGGGCGAGCTGGCCCTGGCCAAAGGGGCGACCATCTCGGACTTCCTGAACGACCCGGTGATCGAGAAAATCGGGCGGGCCCGCTACGTGCCCGAGGCCGAGTTCCCCGCCTACAAGGCCGAGTTCGACCAGATGATCAAGACCGCTTTCCTGGGTGCGGTCAAGGCGTAAGGAGGTTTTGATGCTCAAGAAAGAATACAACGCCGTAACTTACGTCTCCGGCCCGCTTTTGTTCCTGGAGGGGGCCGCCGATCTGGCCTACGGCGCCATTGTGAACATTGACGACGGCACCGGCCGCATCCGCGGCGGTCAGGTGATTGAAGTCTCTGACCAGTACACGGTTTTACAGGTTTTCGAGGAGACCTCGGGGCTGAACCTCGAGCGCACCACCGTCTCGCTGGTAGAAGACGTGGCCCGCCTGGGCGTGTCCAAGGAGATGGTGGGCCGGGCCTTCAACGGGATCGGTAAGCCCATCGACGGCCTGCCCCCGGTGGTGGCTGACAAGCGCCTGCCCATCAACGGGGCGCCCATCAACCCGGTGGCCCGCGAGAAGCCCGAGGAGTTCATCCAGACTGGCATTAGCGCCATCGATGTCAACATGACCCTGGTGCGTGGCCAGAAGCTGCCCATCTTCTCGGGTTCGGGTCTGCCCCACAACGAGCTGGCCGCCCAGATTGCCCGCCAGGCCAAGGTGTTAGGCGAGGGCGAAGGCTTCGCGGTGGTGTTCGCGGCGATGGGGATTACCCAGCGCGAGGTGAGCTACTTCATGCAGGAGTTCGAGCGCACCGGGGCTCTCTCCCGCTCGGTGCTGTTCTTGAACAAAGCCGACGACCCCACCGTGGAGCGTCTGCTGACGCCCCGCATGGCCCTGACCGCTGCCGAGTACCTGGCCTTCGAGCACGACTACCACGTGCTGGTCATCCTCACCGACCTGACCAACTACTGCGAGGCCTTGCGTGAGATCGGTGGGGCCCGCGAGGAGATTCCGGGCCGCCGCGGCTACCCCGGCTACATGTACACCGACCTGGCCTCGCTCTACGAGCGCGCCGGCGTGGTGCACGGCAAGAAGGGCTCGGTCACGCAAATTCCCATCCTCTCGATGCCCGGTGACGACATCACCCACCCCATCCCCGACCTCACCGGCTACATCACTGAGGGCCAGATCTTTATCGCCCGCGACCTGGCCCAGCAGGGCATCTTCCCGCCCATCAACGTGCAGCCCTCGCTCTCGCGTCTGATGAACAACGGGATTGGCAAGGGCAAGACCCGCGCCGACCACAAGGAATTGGCCGACCAGCTCTTCAGCTCCTACGCCCGTGGGGTGAACCTGCGCCGTCTGGTGGCTATCACCGGTGAGGACGCCCTGACCGAGATGGACAAGAAGTACCTGCGCTTTGCGGATAACTTCGAGAAGAAGTTCATCAACCAGGGCCAGAAGGAGCGCTCCATTGAGGAGAGCCTCAACATTGGCTGGGCTTTGCTCTCGGACTTCCCGCCCTCCGAGCTCAAGCGCATCCGCCGCGAATACATCGAGCAGTACCACCAGAAGACCGGCAAGCTAGAAGAACTGGTGGGGGCATAAAGCACGAAAGGCGGGGAAGGAGAAGAGCGGAAAGGAAAACCACATGCTTTCGACCGTACCTTTCTCTTTCTTCTTTCCACGCCTTTTAGGGGTTAACTATGGCTGAACAAGTCTCACCGACACGCTCAACCCTGCTGGCCAAGCGTGAACAGAAGCGGCTGGCTTTGCAGGGGGTTGAACTGCTAAAAAACAAGCGGGATGCCCTGATTGGTGAGTTTTTTGCCCTGGTGCAGGACTCGCTCAAAGCCCGCGAGGCCCTCAACAACGCGGCCAAGGACGCCTATTTCAGCCTGCTGATTGCCAAGGCTTTTGACACCCCCGAGGCAGTAGAGTCGCTCTCGAGCACCCCGCTAGAGGTGCACATGGAGATTGAAAGCCTCTATGGGGTTAAAGTGCCCAAGATTTCGGCCCCCGATGCGGGGGGTGGGCTGTCCTTCAGCCCCATTGGGGTGGGGGCCAAGACCCTCGAGGCCGCCACGGCCTTCCGCCGCCTGACCGAGGCCATTATCGCGGTGGCCAACACCGAGAACCGTCTGCGCAAAATCGGCGAGGAGATCAAAAAAACCAACCGCCGGGTGAACGCCCTGGAGCAGATCTCCATCCCCGAGATTAACGAGCAGATCAAGTTCATCACCGATACCCTCGACCAGCGCGCCCTGGAAGAGGTGACCACCCTCAAGCGCATCAAGGCCGCCATCCTGGCCCGCGAAGCCGAGGAGCAGGGCATCGTCTCAGCGCACATCGAGAAGGGCGCGGGGCTTTAGGTGGGGGCTGCCTCCAGGCAGCGGGGCAGGGCCTCGAGCAGGGCTTCCTGAGCCTCGACTGGCTGGGCTGAAAGCCGGAGCCATTCCGGCAGACCAAACGAGGTGCAGTCGCGCACCCGGATGCCTTCCAATCTCAACCGCCGGGCTACCCTGGTAGCCCGGCCTACTTTTACCAGCAGAAAATTGGCTGGGCTTTCCTGCACCTCGAGGCCCAGCGCGCGCAGCCCACTGGCGAGCTGCTTACGCAGACGCCAGAGTTCTTCGCGGGTGCTGGCCAGCCAGCCCTGGGAGCTGGGCTGCAGGGTGGCCTGTAAGAAGGCCTCGCCATGCACCCCCACCACCCAGGAGGGCGCCAGGTTGCGGAAGTGCAGCAGGCTTTGCGGCGCAACCAGATACCCAGCCCGCACCCCGGTAAGGCCGTGGGCCTTGTTGGGGCTGTACATCCGCCAGGCGTTGGGCGGCAGGGCGGGTGGGTTGGGCAGCAGGTGGTAGTAGGCCAGGTCGAGCACCAGGGCGATGCGGTACTGCACAGCGATGTGGGCGGCTTCCTCGATAAAAGCGTAGATCTCGCCGGTGGGATTGTTGGGCACGCACAAAAAGGCCAGGGTGGCCCTGGGTAGCAGGCTCAAAAAGCTCTCGGCATCAGCAGCACGCAGCAGGGGTAGTTCAGCCGGCTGGGCCGCACGGGCATACTCGCTGAAGGTAGGGGGAAAGATAAGCATGGGCCCGCGCAGGTAGCGCCAGCGTGTCAGACGATGGATGATTTCGCTGGTGCCTCCTCCCACCGCAACCTGCTCAGGGGCCACCCCATGAAACGCGGCCAGGGCCTGGTGCAGTTGGGTGTATAGGGGATCGGGGTACCGACTGGGATCGGCGGCCTGGATGGCCGCCAGGGCGTAGGGATCGGGGCCCAGGCTGTTGGCGTTGGTGGAGAAGTCGTAGCGAGGGGCGGGGCCTGCGTCGGTGCCCCCGTGTATGGGCGTGAGTACGTCGTCGATCATGTACCACGATTATGGAGGATAGCCAGGGCGGTTTATGGGGGCTATCCTCAAGTCGTATCTAGAACAGTCCCAGAATACCTCTACCCACCATCCAAGTACTCAGGCCGGCCAGAATCCCCGCGCTCCAGCCGACCCAGGCGGCCCGGCGCAGCCCGGCCCGCACGTCATCGGTGGTGGGAACGCGTCCGTTGGGGTGCAGGGTGTACGCGCCAGGCTTGGACAGGCGCAGGCCCAGGCATAGGGCCAGGCCGGCCATGGGCCAGCCGCTGTTGGGCGAGGGGGTTTTGTGGGCTTCCCTGGACAGGGTTTTCCAGGGGCACGCCAGGCCGCATAGCAACAGGCCGGTGATACGGGCTGGGATGTAGTTAAGGAGGTCGTCGGCCCTGGCGGCGAACTTACCTGCCCATTCCCAACGGCCTCGGTATCCCCACAGGGCGTCGGCGGTGTTGGCAAAGCGGTATAGAGCGGCCCCTGGCAGGCCCAGCAGCACGAACCAGAAAAGCGGGGCCACCAGGGAGTCGTTGAGGTTTTCGGCCAGGCTTTCCAGGGCGCTTTCGCGTACCTCACTTTCCGATAAGGACTCGGTGGGGCGGCTGACCAGGTTTCGCAGGCGCAGCCGGGCGGCCTCGAGGTTTCTTTGCAAAGCCTCCTCCACCGCAACCACCTCATCCAGAAGCATTCGAAAGGCGAAAAGGGGTTTGAGCAGGAAAGCGGCCAGGATGGCTTCAACCCCACCGCTTGCCCTGGTGATTAGGGCCTCGAGGCCAGCATACACCCCAACGACCGCGCCACACCCCAGGAGCCAGTAAAAGCCACCCAGTAGAAAGGCTTTGGTGGGAGGATTGGCGGTGAGGTTGCTGCCTACCGTCTTCAGGTAGGTTCCCATCCAGACCACCGGGTGCAGCCGGGCGGGGGGTTCGCGGAAAAACCAGTCCAGGAGTAGGGCCAGAATAACCGCCATGCCACTCTGGAGGCTATTTTGCTGTGCGGGGTGCGAGGGTGTCCTGGTTGCGGATGGTTTTGGGCCGCCCGTCCTCACCCAGGGCTACCATGACAAAACCGGCCCGGCAGGCCAGAATCCGCTCTTCCTTGTCGATGGGCTCCACCCACATCTCCACCTCGAGCCGCATGGAACTGCGTCCAACCGAGGTGACCCAGGCCACCAGCTCCACAATCGAGCCTTGAGGAACTGGATGATGAAAGTCGATGGCGTCGGTGTGTACCGTGACCACTTTACAGCGCGCGTAGCGGGTGGCGGCCACAAACGCGGCCTCGTCCATCCAGGCCATGGCCGTACCCCCGTACAGGTTGCCATAGTGGTTGCAGTCTGGGGGACGCACCAGATGAACCGTGCGGGTTTTGGGCCTCATGCCAGACCCCGCCGCCGGGCCCGCTCCTCCCGGTACAGGATGTAGGCCCGGGCCACCGCCGGGTAGCTGTGCATCAGCCCTTCTTCCACCATGTCCTGGATCTGTTCGATGTGCAGCTGCCGGTGGCGGGCTTTGCGTTTGATCGGGGCCAGCACGTGCTGTTCGATCAGAGCAGGATCCAGCACCACACCCGTGGCATCGCCGGCCTTTTCTACCGCCCGCACAATCCTCAACTCATCAAAGGGCACCACCCGCCCGTCTCGCTTGGTGACGGGCTGGTACTCCTGCGCCAGGCCCTCGAAGATAAAGTCCTCGTCCTGCAGGGGCTCCACCCGGATGGCCTTGACGTAGCCGTTGCCTTTGGTGGAGAAGAAGTCGTGGTTTTTGGTTCGGGTGGAAAGACCCGCCAGCACCACCGGGTTGACCGCCTCGGCGGAAACCCCGAAGTAAGGCTCCAGCCCCAGGTTCATCAGGGCTTTGTCGGCGTTGTAGCGGGAGAAGGTAATGACCGATTCCACGAGCTCTAGAGGGGTGTAGAGCATCCGGCTGTAGCGCTCCTCCAGCCCCGCGAGGTGCTCTAGCATCCGGTAGACCCCCTCGCGTGCGGTTTTCTGTTGGGCTTCAGGCAGCCGCGCGTACACCTCCTGCGCCTGCAAACCCACATATACCCCGTGGATGCTCTCGTCGCGGATGATCAGGTTGATGATCTCGCCCGAGCTGACCATGCGCCCCTGTCCGGCCAGCAGCAGGGGGTAGAAGAAGCCGGAGTAAAACTGAAACGACTCCAGGAAGACGCTGGCCGCCAGCCCCAGGTAGAGGCTCTGGCTGTCCCGTACGCCCAGGTAGCGCTGGTGTACGAACTGCTGCTTCTCCTGCAGAAGGCGTTCTTTCTGCACCCATTCAAACAGCTCGCCAATGCGCTCGCTGGTGCAGAGGGTGGAGAAGATGCTGCTGTAGCTCTTGGCGTGCATATGCTCCATGGCCCCCATGAAGCCCATCACCGCTTTGGCCTGGAGGCTTTCGATGTGCTGCGACAGCAGGGGCATGCCCACGCTACCCTGCACGGTGTCCAGCAGGGTCAGCCCGGCCAGCACCTGCTCATAGACCCGCTGCTCTTCGCGGGAAAGGGTCATCCAGGTCAGCTTGTCGTCGGCCAGGGGAATCTCCTCGTCCACCCAGAACTGCCGCACGTTCTGATCCCAGAACATTTTGGTGTAGCCATCGTCCGGGCGGTTCCAGTTGACGGCCGGTAGGGTTAATAGGGTCTGTTCCATTGAATCTCCTTTTATACCGAGCAGGTCAGGCACTCTTCCACGCTCAGGTTTTTGGTGCGGGTGTAGTACAGGCTCTTCAGGCCCTTCTTCGCCGCGTACACGTAGAGCCGGGCCAGCTCGCGGGTGCTGGTCTCGCTGGTCACGAATAGGACGGTGCTGATGCCCTGGTCCACGTGCGGCTGGGCCTCGGCCACCAGGTCGATCACCCGGTACATGTTCATGTGGTAGGCCGACTTGTAGAACCAGTAGGTCTCCTCCGAGAGGAAAGGCATGGGGTAGTAGGTGGTGGCGTTGCCGTAGGTGCGGGTCTCCACGTACTCCACGATGGGCTGGATGGAAGGGGTGGCGTTCTGGATGTAGCTGATGGAGGCGGTGGGGGCCACCGCCAGCCGGTAGGCGTGGTAGAGGCCGTGCTGCTGCACCGCTTCTTTCAGGCGGGCCCAGTCCGCGGGGCTGGGCAGGGGAACGCCCTCAAACAGTTTCTTAACGGTTTCAGTTCTGGGCCGGAAATCTTCGTGCAGATACCTTTCGAAGTAGTGGCCGTTGGCGTACTCGCTTTTTTCAAAGCCGAAGAAGGTCTGTCCCCGCTCGCGGGCGATCTCCATGGAGCGCTCCAGGCTGTGGTAGTTCATGGCCGCAAAGAAGCTGCGCACGAAGTCGCGGGCCTCCTCCGACTCATAGGGGATCTGGTTTTTAGCCAGGAACCCATGCAGGTTCATCACCCCCAGGCCCACCGAGTGGAAGGCCTGGTTGGCCCGCAGAACCCCGGGCACCTGCCGCACCGCGCTGGCGTCGCTGACCGCGGTGAGGGCGTCCATGGCGGTGTGCACGCTTTCGGCCAGCTTCTTCTGCTCCATCACGTTGACGATGTTCAGGCTGCCCAGGTTGCAGCTGATGTCGAACCCGGCCTCCACCACCTCCCCGGCGTCCCCCACCAGGGTGGGGGTCTGGAGCTGGAAGATCTCGGTGCAGAGGTTGGACATCTTGATCTGGCCCAGGGCTTTCAGGGGGTGCTGGCGGTTGGCGTTGCTGCGGTAGACGATATAGGGGTAGCCCGACTCGAACTGGGTCTGGGCGATCCGGGTGAGCATCTGGCGGGCCGAGAGGGGCCGTTTCTTGACCTCGGGGTGGGCGACCAGGGCCTCGTACATCCGGTCGAGGTCCATATCGTCGAGGTGTTCGCCGAAAGCCCGGTAGACCGAGTAGGGCGCGAAGACGTAAAAATCCTCCCCGGCCTCGGCCAAGTCGAAGAACTTTTGCGGCACGATCAGGCCCAGCGAGAGGGTTTGCAGGCGGCTTTTCTCGTCGGCGTTGATCTTCTTGGTGTCGAGGAACTCCTCCACGTCCCAGTGGAAGATGTTCAGGTAGACCGCCCCGGCCCCCTTGCGCTGGCCCATCTGGTCGGCGTAGTTGAAAGCGTCCTCCAGCAGCTTGGCCACCGGCACCACCCCCTTGGCGGCGTGGGCCACCCCCTTGATGGGTTCCCCGCGCGCCCGCAGCTTGGAGAGGTTGAGGGCCACCCCGCCCCCGATCTTGGAGAGCTGCATGGCCGCGTTCAGGTTGTAGCCGATGGAGTTGAGGGAGTCGTCGAGCTCCAGCAGAAAGCAGGAGACCAGCTCGCCCCGCCGGGCCCGCCCCGCGTTCAGGAAGGTGGGGGTGGCGGGCTGGTAGCGCTGCTCCATCATGGCCCGGACATAGGCCTCGGCCTTTTGCACATCCCCCTGCCCCAGGTGCAGGGCCACCGCCAGCACCCGCTCAAAGTAGCGCTCCAGGTAGAGCTTCTTGTCGTCGCTTTTGAGGGCGTAGTCCTTGTAGAACTTGGAGACCGCCATGAAGCTCTGGAAGCGGAAGGGGTAGCTTTCGGCCAGGCGGTAAAGCCGCAACAGGTCGGCCGCCTCATACCGGGCGAAGAAATCCTCGTAGTAGCCCTCCTGGATCAGCGCGTGGAAGCGCTCCAGCGGATCTGAGAACCGCCGCAGCCGCAGCAGCACCTCCTCCTCGAAGGCCTGGGCCGCCTCGAGGTCTTTCTCGAGCTGGAAAAAACCGTTTTTCTTATGCAGTAGCGCGCTGTTCAGTTCCAGATAGCGCATGGATAGCCTCCTGGATGATCGCGACGTCGCTTGGGGTTCCGGACATCTCAAACTTGTGAACCACATGGATCCCGTAGCGCTCGGCCAGCACATCGGCCGCGCGTGCGAAGCCCGTGCCCCAGTTGCGGTTGCCGCTGGCCGCCACCCCCACGATGAGCGGGCGGTTGCGTTCCACAAACTCGAGCACCTCCCCCGGAACCTCCCCAAACCCGGTGGTGTAGGTGATCAGCAGGCAGGGCTCGTGGATGGTTTCCCTGCCGTCCTGGATGCGGAGACTCTTCAGGCCCAGCCGGGCCACGAGACGGGCCACGTGGCCGGTCTTGCTGGCGTAGACGATTAGCAAAAGAACCCCCTTTACAGACGCAAAGAACACCTATCAAGACAAACAGTTCTGTCCTGGAAAGGTTGACCAGTGGGGCAGATGCTCGAGGTCTAGCCGCTACCTGTTTGTATAGGGAGATTCATTCAGACCATCCTTTCCGCCCCTTACGCGGAGGCGAGCGATGAGGACTCAAAGCAGGCATTCGGGCTATAACCGTTGCGCGACAGCGGCGGAATTGCACCGCACTTCCCCTGTCTTTGAACCCAGAAACCACATTTTGTGGTTTCTGCGGAGAAGAATACTATATGTTGTTTGGTTTCGTCCAGCCATCCAAAGACTTGTCTTTTATTGATAAAGCATTATCATTATCATGTTTATGAGCGCGAAGCAGACAGAAACGGGTAGGGTTATGAAGGTGGCGTATGTGTTTGCTCATCCTCGAGCCGCCAGCTACAAGCTGGGCCAGATGATATTGCCCCAGCTCGAGGCCGGTACGCACGGCGTGGAGGTGGTGGGGATGTTTTTCTTCGACGACAACGTGTACATCCTGCGCCAGGGGGATGCCGTGGGTGAGCGACTGGCCCGGCTGGCCGAAGCCAAAGGCACCTTGCTGATGATGTGCGACATGTGCGCGCTCGAGCGGGGCCTGGCTACAGGGCAGCCCCGCTGGTGCGAGGGCCGTACCAGTCCGGCTGCCTGTAATCCACAGGGAACCGTACCGGGGGTGCAGGTGGGCTGCTTCCCCGATCTGTACGCCGCCCTGGCCTCCAACCCGCCGGATCAGATCATCACGCTTTGAGCACCTCACGGGAGGCCGCCTCCCGTTGTTCGAGGGCTTCGAGCAACTGACCGGACAGGGCGTAGAATAACCCCTCGATGCTGGATGGATTGATTGGTCTGGGGCTGTGGTGGGCAGGTGCCGCCTGGGTGCGTCGGTTTGGCTGGGCCTGGGGGGTGGTGGGGGTCTGGCTCAACCTGTTGTGGTTTATCTACCAAAACGAACTGGGGCAGGGCTGGCTGTTCTACCTGCGGGGGGTGGGGCTGGCTTTTTTGCTGGCGGTGGGCTACCGGCAGTACGGGCTGGCCTGGGCCCTGCTGCCCTGGCCGCTGCTTTTTGCAGGGCGTTTCGAGCTGCAGATGCTGTGGCCTTACTTCCCAGCCTGGGGCGAGGGCCTGATGCTGGGGGCGGTGGTTTATTTGCTGGTGGGGCTTTTCAGAAGGCCCTGATACAGCTCGGGTCGGCGCTGGGGAAAGACCGGGAACTCCTGGCGCAGCCGGGCCGGGAAGGCCGGGTCTAGCTCGACCAGCCCAAGGCCCTCGGATTCGACCCGCAGCAGCTCCTGGCCCAGGGGGTCTACGGCCAGGCTGGGCGCGCCGAAGGGGTCTTCGGCGTGGTTGACGGCCACCAGGTAGGCCTGGTTTTCGGCTGCGCGGGACTTGCAGAAAAGCTCCCAGGCGTAGCCGCGGCTCTTGGGCCAGGCCGAGGGAATCAGGAACAGGTTGACGCCTTGCAACGCATAGGCCCGGAAAAGCTCGGGGAAGCGCAGGTCGAAGCAGATGGCAATGCCCACCTTAAAGCCCTCCAGCTCGAGCGTAACCAAGTCCTGCCCCGGAATCATGGTCTCGGGCTCGCCAAAAGCCGGAATCAGGTGGGTTTTGGTGTAGGTTGCCAGCACCCCAGCCGGCCCCACCACACTGGCCCGGTTGGCGTGGCGCAGGCCGGCCTGCTCGAGCACCCCCGCTACCAGGGTCAGGCCGGTCTGGGCGCAGAACCGCTCGAGCCGGGCCAGCACGCTGGGGGTAAAGGCAGCATCGGCGAAGCGGTAGCCGCTGGGGAAGAGCTCGGGCAGTACGGCTACCTTTGCCCCTTGCTGGTGGGCTTGCAAAAGGAGCTCGAGGGCCTTTTGCAGCGTGGCCTCGGGGGTCTCGCGGGTGGCTAGGTGAATCAGGGCTACCTTCATGCTTTCTCCTGTAGACGGTAAGCCAGATAAGGCAGGCCCAGCCCCAGGGCCCCGCCCAAAAGCGCAGCACCCACCTGGCCGCCCACGCCCAGGGCCAGCCCGGCCAGTTGTACCAGGATCAGGGCTGCCAGCACGTAGACATACAGGGGGATCACAAAGGGTTTGCCGCTGCCGTACTGCACCAGTCCGGCTCCCACCAGGGTCGTTACGGAAAGGGTGGCGCCAAAGGGGCTGGGTTGAAGGAAAAAAAACCAGATAAAACCGGCGATCCCGGCGTAGATGAGGGTGCGGGCCAGCCGGTCAGGGGCCAGCAGGCGTGGCAGAAATCCGCGCAACCCACCCTCCAGCCGTCAGGACTTAATAAAGCGCCAGACAATCAAGCTGGACAAGATAAGCCCCAGGCCACCCCAGGCCACCTGCGGCTCCTGCCCGGCAAACCCCAGGAGAGCTGCCAGCACCCCGGCGCTCAGAAAACCCAGGGCATATTTGGGGTTCACCGTCAGGCCCAGCAGCAGGGCCACCAGAAAGCCCGAGATCGCCGGCGGCATACCGGCTCCTACCGCGACTACCACAATCAACAAGCCCAGGGTGATGATCAAGCCTATGAAATAGGCCCCTGGGAAGGGTTCCTTGCTGGGTTTATCCGCTACTTTAGCCATGTTTGCACCTATCCTCGGGATTGCTACTTTTTTGTTGGGGCTGCAGCACAAACCGCACTACTTTGCTCGGGGTAAGGCCACCCCTGGATAACCTAGCTTACCGCTTTTGGAAGTGTTTTGCCGAAAGCTCTTTTGGAAACCGACCGGAACTTTTTACTATTGGCTACCGGCATGGGGCATGTTAGCATTCTTTGCTAGTTATGGCCCTCATCGTACAGAAATATGGCGGAACCAGTGTGGGCGACCTCGAGCGCATTCACAAGGTAGCCCAGCGCATCCACCACTACCTCGAGAAGGGGCATCGGATTGCCGTGGTGGTCTCGGCCATGGGCCGCATGACCGACGAACTGATTGCCCTGGCTAAGCGGGTCAACAAACGCCCACCCCAGCGCGAGCTCGACATGCTCACCACCATCGGTGAGCAGCAGTCGGTGGCCCTGCTTTCGATGCAGCTCCACGCCATGGGCATTCCCGCGCGGGGTTTTACCCAGCATCAAATTGGCATTACCACCGACGGGCGCTACGGCGATGCCCGAATCTTGCGGGTGGAGCCCACCCTCATTCAGCAAGCCCTGGATAGGGGAGAGGTGGCGGTGGTGGCGGGTTTCATGGGCACCACTCCGGAAGGTGAGCTGACCACCTTGGGTCGGGGCGGTTCCGATACCACCGCCGTAGCCCTGGCCGCGGCTCTGGGGGCGCAGGAGTGCGAAATTTTTACCGACACCGAAGGGGTTTACACCACCGACCCCCATGCCATTCCCGAGGCCCAGAAATTGAGCCGCATCGGCTACGATCAGATGCTGGAGATGGCCGCCCTGGGGGCGCGGGTGCTGCACCCCCGGTCGGTCTACTACGGTAAGCGCTATGGGGTCAAAATCCACGTGCGCAGCAGCTTTTCCTACAACCCTGGCACCATTGTTACGGAGGATGGTATGGAACTCGATCGCCCAGTGACGGGGGTAGCCCTCGACGATGAAATCGCCCAGATTGGCCTGATAGGTATCCCCGACCGGCCCGGCATTGCGGCCCGGGTTTTCGAGGCCCTGGCCCGTAAAGGGGTAGCGGTGGACATGATTATCCAGGGCGTGCCTGGCCACGAGGCCAGCCGCACCCAGATGGCCTTCACGGTCAACCAGGACTTTGCCGAGGAGGCCATGGAGGCCCTCGAGCCCGTTCTGGCCGAGATTGGCGGTGAGGCCCAGCTACGCCGGGATATCTGCAAGATTTCCATCGTAGGCGTAGCCCTGGCCTCAACCCCCGGCATTCCGGCCCGGATGTTCCAGGCCCTCTCGAGTGTCGGGGCCAACATCGACATGATCGCCACCAGCGAGGTGCGTATCTCCGCCATCATCCCCTTACAGTCCGCCGAGGCCGCCCTGCGCGCTGTGCACAGTGCCTTCGAACTGGATAAGCCAGTAGAAAAGTAAAGGCGAGGAAAGGGGAAAGAGAAACCCAGAGTTTTGACTTTGCTTCCCCCTTTTATCTTTCCTCGCCTCTGAGGTTCCTATGAGCGAAGCCCAAGGCTATTCCGGTCAACAATACCTGAGCTGGCAGGACATCACCAACCTGGTCTCCAGGCTGCTGGGCCAGATCAACCCCAACGATTTTGACTGCATCCTGGCAGTTACACGGGGCGGCATGATTCCGGCCTGTCTGGTCTCGGAAGCCACCGACCAGCGTAACATCCTGACCGCCGCGGTGATGTTTTACACCGACGTGGGCGAGACCATCAAAGACCCAGTGTTTTTACAGTTTCCCTCGGATAGCCTGCTCTATGGCAAACGGGTTCTAATTGTGGACGATGTGTGGGACTCGGGCAAAACTGCCGTAGCAGTACGGGAGCGCATCAAGATGGCAGGAGGGCATCCCCAGGTAGCGGTTCTGCACTACAAGCCCCTAAAAAGCCAGTTCCCCGGCGATGCTCCCGACTACTACGCAGCCGAGACCGACGCCTGGATTGTATACCCCTGGGATCCGGTGCAGGGCTGGACGACGCTGGGCCAGGGCGCGGGGCAGGCCTGATACCAGGTTGCCGTCCGCATTGGCCAGCACCATCCGCTACCCGGACGACTTTGCTGGAGTGGGCAGTCCGATTGGGCGAAGGGCTTCAATAGCAGCGATCTATCAGGGTACGAGGGCCACTTTGGCTACCATGTTGCGGAACTGCAAGGTTCCGGCTGTGGCGAGGCCATTTTCGAGTTTTACCCCTATCCAAAGGTTGCCGCTGTTGATGCCGCTGGTTAGCCGATTGCCGGAGAGCCGGAGAGCCTGTGTAGGACTTGACTGGAAGCTGGCCGTACCGATTTGCTCAAAGCTCGAGCCGGGGTCACACAGATAAACGCCGTTGCTTTGGGTGCTGCACGGCTCTGTATCGGTGGCGTAAAAACTAAAGGAAACCCCGGTTTTGTAAGTAAGGTTGCCCTCGAGCTCAACCCTGGACAGGTTTACTGGAGGCCGCTCGAAGCCCTGTTTCACAAAGGTGATTTTGTTGGTCTGAACCGCGGCAAAATCCACATCAAAGTCTCGTATGGATACGCTCAACGGCGCATTGCTACAACCTACTAAAAAAACCAGCAAGAAGAGTTGTGTGATCAGGCGCATGGCATCATTAATCCAGATTCTCGTGAGGATATGCTTATTCCAAAGCAAAAACCCTCCGGCCTTCTACCAGGGTGCATACCGGCCAGCCCTTCAACTGCCAGCCAGCCCAGGGGCTAAATTTGGCTTTGGAAGCGAAGGTCTGGGGTTCCACCGGACGCTGGCTGTGCGGATCCCACAGCACCAGGCTGGCCTCGGCCTCTTCCTCCAGGTGCAGCGGGGGAAAACCCAGGATGCGCCGGGGGCCGTCGGTGAAGCGGGCCACCAGCACAGCCAGAGGGAAGCCTCGCTTTTCCACCAGCTCGGTGTAGAGCAGCGGCCAGCAGACCTCGAGGCTGGGGATGCCAAAGGGGGCCCGCAACAGGTCGAGTTCCTTTTCATCCTGGGTGTGGGGGGCGTGGTCGGTGCCGATGCAGTCGATGCTACCGTCCAGCAGTCCTTCGATAAGGGCTTCCACATCGCTCTGGGTGCGCAGGGGCGGGGCTACTTTGTAGATGGGATTCAGCCCGTTCAGGGCCTCGTCGGTCAGGGTTAGGTGGTGGGGCCCAACCTCGGTGGTGACGGGCAGCCCCTCTTGCTTGGCCTGGCGGATGAGCTCGAGGCCCCGTTTTGTGCTCAGGTGCTGGATGTGCAGCAGGCCTTGCGCTGATACGCTGTTAGCCAGCCGATCCCGTACGTAGCGCACGACTTCTAAGTCTCTGGCGATGCGCGCGCTCTCGGCGTAGCCGGTGTTGCCGGGCAGGCCCAGCCGGAACGAGACCGACCCTTCGTTCATGACCCCGTTCCGCCGCAGCCCCGCGTCTTCGGCATGCACCGAGACCACCAGGCCCCAGGAAGCCGCATACAGCAGACCCTGAGCCAGCACACCGGCGTCTTCGTTGGTTTTGCCGTCGTCGGTGAGCATGACGGCCCCGGCTGCCTGTAGCTGATGGGCCTCGCTCAGGACTTTACCCTCCTGGCCCTGGGTGAGGGCCGCGGCGGGGTGTAACCGGGCCTGCTTGATCTGGGCCGCTTTTTTCTTCAAGGCCGCTACGATCTCGGCGTTATCCACCACCGGGGTGGTGTTGGGCATGGAGACTATATCGGTATACCCGCCTCGAGCCGCCGCGGTTAGGCCGCTTTGCAGGTCTTCTTTGACCTCTTGCCCCGGTTCGCGCAGATGGGCGTGAGGATCAAAAAACCCCGGCGACAAAATCATCCCGGTCGCGTCCAGTACGGTTGGGGCCTCACCCCCCGAGAGCGAAAGAATGCGCCCCTCACCGATCAGCACATCGGCTGTGCCGTGGACTCCTCGCCCGTCTACCAGCTTTGCGTTTTTGATAAGAACATCGCCCTTCATGTGGCTCCTTGCAATCAACTTTTGCCCACCAGCACGTGGTAAAGCACCGCCATCCGCACAGCCTGCCCGTTGGCTACCTGGCGTTCGACCAGGCTTTGGGGCGAGTCGGCCAGGGTGCCCTCCAGTTCCACATCGCGGTTCATGGGGCCGGGGTGGAGGAGGGGGGCCCCAGGCTTGGCCCAGCCCAGGCGTTCCCGGTTGACCTGATAGGCGGCGATATACTCCGGCAGCGAGGGTAGCAAACCTTTCTCCATACGTTCTTTTTGCAAACGCAGCACCATCACCGCATCGGCCTCGTACAGGGCTTCCCGCAGGCTGGTGGTGAGGGCGGCGCCGGGCAGGCTGCCCGGAAGGAGGGGGGCCGGGCCACAGGCGACTACTGTTGCACCCAGCATGGGCAGCAACTCGGCGTTGGAGCGGGCCACCCGCGAGTGCAGAATATCTCCCACGATGGCGATTTTTTTGCCCTCGAGGCTACCCAGTTTTTCCCTCAGGGTAAAGGCATCCAGCAGGGCCTGGGTGGGGTGGGCCCGCCAGCCGTCCCCCGCGTTGATGACCGGTTTGTGCAGCCAACTGTGGGCCTGGTAGGGCACCCCAGCAGCGTCGGTGCGAAGGATGTAGGCATCAATGCCCATCTGATCCAGGGTTCGCAGGGTGTCCCGGTAGGTCTCGCCCTTGACGGTGGAGCTGGTGGTGCCGGAAAAGCTCACCACATCGGCCGACATGCGCCGGGCGGCCAGCTCGAAGGAGATGCGGGTGCGGGTGGAGGGCTCAAAGAAGACTGTAGCCACCGTAAAGCCTGTGAGGGCCGGTACTTTTTTGACCGGGCGGGCCAGCACCTCCTGCATCATCTGGGCGGTCTCGAGCAGGCTTTCTACCTGGCGGCGGTTCCAGTCCCGGAAATCGAGCAGGTGTTTAGGAAAGCTTGGGGTAGCGGTTTCGCTCACGATGCCTCCATCTCCCACAACTCCACAGCATCCTCGCCATCGTCTTCCAGGGTTTTGACCTTCACCACTTCGCTTTTGGAGGTAGGGAGGTTCTTGCCTACAAAGTCGGCGCGGATGGGCAGTTCGCGGTGCCCCCGGTCTACCAGCACGGCCAGGTAAATCCGGCTGGGACGGCCCTGGTCGATCAGGGCGTCCAGGGCGGCTCGAGCGGTACGGCCGGTGTAGAGCACATCGTCTACCAGCACCACGGCTTTACCGTTGAGATCGAAGGGGATGCGCGTCTCGCGCACCTTGGGCTGCAGGCCAATCTCGGTCAGGTCGTCGCGGTAGAGGGTGATGTCGAGAATGCCCATTGGCACCCGTTTTCCCTCAAACTTCTCGACCAGATCGACCAGCCTTTTAGCCAGGCTGATGCCGCGGGTGTGAATGCCCACGAAGCAGAGTCGATCAACGCCCTTGTTCTTTTCGATCACCTCGTGGGCGATGCGGGTAAGGGCCCGGCGCACTTCGTCTTCGTTGAGGAGCTTAGACTTGAAGATCATGACTGTTCCTCCTGGTGCACGAGCGGGAGCGACGCATGGTCGCCCTTACCCAGGCTAACCCGTCTATGGGGTAAAGAAAAAATGCGCCCTGAACAGGCGCACACCTCCGGTTTGTAGGCTTCGATATGCTTCACTTGCTCTCCTTTCCGACCTCGCAGGATCGGGTTAAAGGTAAGGGGTAAACCCCGCCCGCTATGCTACGCCCTGGGGAGGCCGTGGGTCAAGGGCAAAAAATATGGCCCCCGGGTGCGGGAGCCACACCAATACCGAATGGCCGACTAGCCCCGGGCGGCCTCCAGGCTGCCGTAGAGCGTCCACCAGGGCTTGGCGCCCTTGGCCAGCACCTGGTTGAGCAGCTGGATGTTCTTCACGCCCTGATCCGAAAGCCAGGCCTCGAGGGCCTCCAGGCCTTGCTTGGCATAGACCGGAATCCCGTCCTGCCAGGTGGCCCGCCCACACAGCACCCCGCTGAAGGGCACCCCGGCCTCGGCGGCCATCTCCAGGGACTCGCGGAAGACCGCATCGCTGACCCCCGCCGAGAGGTAGATGAAGGGCTTGCCGGCTGCGCTGGCAGCGTCCTTGAGGAACTGCAGGGCCTGGGCGCGGGTGTAGGCCTCCTCGCCCTTGAAGCCCAGGGTGCCGCTGGTATAGGCGATGTTGAAGGGCAGCTCCACCTTGAGCACGTCCACCCCGTAGCGGTCTTTGGAGAACTCCTCCATGTACTTGGCTACGTAGCGGGGCTTGACCTTGGCGAACTCGAGGCCCTCACCGAGCTGGTCGTTGTAGGCGATGGGCTCCAGGAAGAAGGGCACCTCCAACGCGGCGCACTCGGCCCCGACCCGCTCGATAAAGGCGTGCTTGATATTGTTGATTTTGGAGTCGTCCTCGGGGTTGTAGTAAAGCAGAATTTTGACCGCATCCCCCCCAAGCTCCACAATGCGCCGCACGCTGAGGTTGGGCAGCAGGTCGGGCAGGCGGCCCGGGGTGCTGGTGTCGTACCCCGATTTCTCGTAGGCCAGCAGCACACCGGTGCCGGGGGCTTTGTGCTCGAGTGCTGGCAGTCCGTACTCGGTATCCATCAGAATGGCCGAGGCGTAGGGGGTGAGGATCTTGACCACCGCGGTTTTGAACTCGGTGAGCTCGGCGTCGCTCACCTCACCGCCACGGGCCTTGGCGATGGCTTTGCGCAAGGAGCCCCGCTGATCCATCGCGGCCGCCGCGATCACGCCCCGGTCGTCGGCGCAGGCCTGTATCCGTTCAAACTTTCCCTTGCTGAGTCCCATAGGTTTCTCCACCCAAGAGTCTACCCTACCTGTGGGCTTTTGCATGCAGCACATGACTCGGGCGCGGGGGGTGTGGGCCTGTTAGACTCTTCATAGTTTTGTGGGAGGAAGCATGCTGATTGTAGCTGGTGAGGCCCTGATCGATATGACCCCCATAACCCATAACGGTGGTATGGCCTATGTGCCGCATCCCGGGGGTTCCCCGTACAACGTAGCCGTTGGCGCAGGCCGCCTGGGTACGCCCACTGCGTTTCTGGGGTGCATCTCGCGCGATGCTTTCGGGCAGCTTCTAAGAAGCCACCTGGCCGCCAGCGGGGTTAGCCTGGACTACCTAAAGGAAAGCGAGCACCTGACCACCCTGGCCCTGGTGACCCCTGCGGAGTCGGGCGAGTTTTTCTCGTTCTACTGTGAAAACACCGCCGACCGCATGCTGTACCCCGAAGACCTGCCGGCCGTGCTGCCAGCCAGTGCAGCCCTGCACTTTGGTTCGTACTCGCTGGTGCTGGAGCCGGGGGCCTCGAGCCTCGAGCTCCTGATGCGGCGGGAGGCCCGCCGCCGCCTGATCTCGCTCGACCCCAATGTGCGGCCCTTCCTGATCCCTAACCGCGAGGCCTACCTCGAGCGTCTTCTGGGCTGGCTCGAGCAGGTCGATCTGGTCAAGGTGAGCCAGGCCGACCTCGAGTGGCTGTATCCGGGGGCCAGTCTGGAAAGCATCGCCCAGGAGTGGAAGCAGCAAGGCCCGGCGCTGGTGATCGTAACCCAGGGCGGCCAGGGGGCGCTGGCCGTGACCAAGCAGGCCGTCCTTCGCGTTCAAGCTCCCAGGGTTTCTGTGGTAGATACGGTGGGTGCCGGCGATGCTTTCATGTCGGGCGCTTTGAGCTGGTTGTGGCAGCACGGTGCCTGGTCTCGAGCAGCGCTGGAGTCGCTAACGGGTGAGCAGGTCACAGATCTGCTGAACTTCGCTGCCAAAGTTGCGGCCATCACCTGCACCCGGGCTGGGGCCAACCCGCCCTGGCGGGCCGAGCTGGCCTAGGCGGTTTTTCACAAGCGATACTGCTCGTCCGAGACTGGCTCGAGCCAGTCGGTGCTCACCCCCTCCACCGCGGCCTGAATAGCCAGGTGAATCATGGCGTGGGTGGGGCTGGCCCCGTGCCAGTGTTTTTCGCCGGGGGCAAAATAGATGGTGTCGCCGGCCTTCATCTCACGCACCGGCTCACCCCAGCGCTGGAACCAGCCAATCCCCGACTCCACGTGCAAAACCTGCCCTTGGGGGTGGGTGTGCCAGGCGGTGCGGGCCCCCGGCGCAAACATCACCCGCAGCACGTGCAGGTGCATGGGGGCGGGCGTGATCACCAGTTCGCTCAGGTACACCGTGCCGGTAAACCACCCGGGCTTGCCCAGGCGGGTAGGGGCCTGGGGTACGAAGGTTTTCCACGGGTTTTCCATGGCTTATAGTTTACGGCCTCGAGGCCGCCTAGAAAGCCCGCTCATACTGCACCGGCCAGACCCTGGTGCCCAGGGCCTGGGCGGCCCGGTAGGGCCAGTATGGCTCCCGGAGCAAGACCCGGCCCAAAAGAATCAGGTCGGCCTGATTTTCCTGAAGAATGGCCTCGGCTTGTAAGGGCTCGGTAATGAGACCCACCGCCCCTGTGGACAAGCCTGTGGATAAGCGCACCTGGGCGGCAAAGGGCACCTGGTAGCCGGGGCCAACCGGAATCTTCACCCCCGCTACAGCCCCGCCCGAGGAGCAGTCCAGCAAATCTACGCCGCGCTGCTGCAATTCCCCAGCAAAAACCACCGTGTCGGTGATCTCCCAGCCCCCTTCGACCCAATCGCTGGCCGAGACCCGCACCAAAAGCGGCAGCTCGGCGGGCCAGACCTCCCGCACCGCCTCTGCGACCTCGAGCGGGAAGCGCATGCGGTTTTCACGACTGCCCCCGTAGCGGTCGGTGCGCTGGTTGGTGAGGGGCGACAAAAACGAGTGCAGCAGGTAGCCGTGGGCCATGTGAATCTCCAACACTTCAAACCCTGCCGCCAGGGCCCGCCGGGCCGCTTGCCGAAAGGCCTGGCGTACCTCGTCCAGGCCTGCTTCGTCGAGGGCCTGGGGTATGGGCCAGCCCTCTTGAAAGGGCAGGGGGCTGGGGGCCACCGGTGTCCAGCGGTGAAGGGGCTTCCCCCCCTGCCACGGACTGGCCGTACCTGCCTTGCGCCCGGCATGGGCAATCTGGATGCCCGGCACCGCCCCGGCGTAGCGGATGCGCCGGGTAAGCTCTTTTAGCCCGACGACGTGCTCGTCCGACCAGAGGCCCAGGTCGTCCGGGCTGATCACCCCCCGGGCCTCCACCGCGGTGGCCTCCACGATCACCAGCCCCACCCCCCCGATGGCCCGGGTGGGGTAGTGCAGCAGATGCCAGTCGGTCACGTGCCCATCCTGGGCCGAGTACTGGCACATGGGTGACATGGCGATACGGTTTTTGAGAGAGACAGAACGCAGTTGCAGGGGGCTAAAGAGCAGGCTCATAGCGCGGATTCTACGCCCTGGGCGGGCCGGGTTTGTGGACTTCAATACATAACGCTTTTTCTTCACCGGACGCGTGATACGATAGACGAGAGCGGGAGAAAAAAGTTATACTAAGTACAAGAAGTTTTGTAAGGAGGTGAAGAAAAAGCCGAATGCCAAAAGCCAGATGCCAAAAACTGTAGCGGCTTTGGGCCTTCTGCTTTCAGCCATGCCCATAGATTTCACCCTGACCGACGAGCAAAAAGAGCTGCAAAAGCTGGCCCGGCGCTTCGCCAGGGAGCAGATCGCGCCGGTGGCGGCCGAGTACGACCGTAAAGAGGAGGTGCCCTGGGGCCTGGTGGAAAAGCTCCACGCGGTGGGCCTGCTGAACGCCATCATCCCCGAGGCCTATGGCGGTTTGGGTTTGGGGATGCTCGAGGAAGTCATCATCGGCGAGGAGCTGGCCTGGGGCTGCATGGGCATCTACACCATCCCCATGGCCTCCGACCTGGGTATCACCCCCATTCTGCTGGCCGGAACCCACGAGCAAAAGCAACGCTTCTTCAAGAAGCTCACCGAGAAGCCGGCCCTGGCGGCTTTTGCCCTCTCTGAACCCGGCAACGGCTCCGACGCCGCGGCCCTGCGCACACGGGCGGTGCGGGATGGCGACCATTACGTGCTCAACGGCACCAAGACCTGGATCTCCAACGGCGGCGAGGCCGAGACCGTGGTGGTGTTTGCCACCGTGGCCCCGGAGCTGCGCCACAAGGGCGTGGTGGCTCTGGTAGTGGAGAAGGGCACCCCCGGCTTCAAGGCCAACAAACTGCACGGCAAGATGGGCCAGCGGGCCAGCGGCACCTACGAGCTGGTTTTCGAGGACTGCCGGGTTCCGGTCGAAAACCGGCTGGGCCAGGAAGGCGACGGCTTTAAGATTGCCATGCAAACCCTGGACAAGACCCGCATCCCGGTGGCGGCGGGCAGCCTGGGGGTGGCCCGGCGGGCCCTCGAGGAGGCCACCAGGTACGCCAAGGAACGCGAGGCCTTTGGCAAGCCCATCGCCGAGTTCCAGGCCATCCAGTTCAAGCTGGCCGAGATGCTGATGGGCCTCGAGACCGCCCGCACCTACACCTACTACGCGGCCTGGCTGGTAGATACCCACCAGCCCCACGCCCACGCCGCGGCCATCGCCAAGGCTTACGCCTCGGAGATGGCCTTTGAGGCGGCCAACCAGGCCATCCAGATTCATGGCGGCTATGGTTATATGCACGAGTACCCGGTAGAGAAGCTCCTGCGCGACGTAAAGCTAAACCAGATCTACGAAGGCACCAACGAGATACAGCGCCTCATCATCGCGCGGCATATCCTGAAAGGGTAGGTTGTAGTCGCCCGGTCGCAGCCAGGGCGTGTAGCCCGAACATAAAACCTTGTTGCAACAAATGGAGGAGAGATGAAGTTCGTTGCGGTTATCCGGCAGGTTCCAGACGGTGAGTCCCGCCTCAAGATCGAGGGGGGTAAGGTAGACCTGGGCGGGGTCACCATGATCCTCGACCAGATGGACGAGTGGGCGGTGGAGGAGGTCATCCGGCTACAGGAGAAGCACGGGGGCGAGAGCGTGGTGGTGGCCCTGGGCCCCGAGCGCTTCGAGGAGGCCATCCGCACCGCGCTGGCCATGGGCATTGACCGGGCCATCCACCTGGTGGCCGAGGGCTACCTCGACCCCATCTCGCAGGCCGAGGCCCTGGCCGAGGTCATCCGGGCCGAGGCCCCCACCCTGGTCTTTACCGGCGGGCAGCAGGCCGACTGGGACTCGCAGGCCCTGGGGCCGGCCCTGGCCGAGGCCCTCTCGTGGCCGGTGGTGAGCTGGACGACCCAGATCGAGCTGGAAGGCGAGACCCAGGCCAGAGCCAAGCACGACCTCGACGAGGGCGCCGAGGTCGTGCGGGTGGCCTTGCCGGCGGTATTTACCAGCCAGCAGGGCCTGAACGAGCCGCGCTACCCCACCCTGCCCGGCATCATGAAGGCCAAACGCAAGGAGCTGAAAAAGGTTCCGGTGAGCGCCAGCAGCAAGGTGGAGATTCTGGAACAGACCATCCAGGAGAAAAGCCGCCTGAACAAGATGATCGACGGCAAAGACCCGGTGGCCGCTGCCCACGAGCTGGTGCGGCTTTTGCACGAAGAGGCCAAGGTTATCTAAGAGCCGCTTGGAGGAGTTCATGATTCTAGTTGTATTGGAACACGACGGCCAGCGCCTGCGCAAAGGTGCTCTGGAAGCCATCAGCCGGGCCCGGCAAATCGGCGCTTTGGGGGCCATTGCCGGGGTGGTGATCGGCGAAAACACCCAGGCTGTAGCCCAGGAGGCGGCCCAGTACCTGCCCACGGTCTATGCTGCCGAGGTGGGCTCTTACACACCCGAGAAGTGGGCCGAGGCGGCCTACGCTGCCGCCCAGAAAAGCGGGGCCAAGGTGGTGGTGGCCACTGGAGGCCGCCAAAGCCGCACCTGGACGGCCCGCCTGGCCTACAAGATGAAGGCCGGCCTGCTGGAAGACACCCTCGAGACCAGCACCGACGGCCAGCACATCATCGGCGTGCGCTATAGCTTTTTGAACCGCGTCACCGAGAAGCAAAAAGCGGCGCTGCCGGTGGTCTTCACCGCCAAACCCAACACCACCCCCCTGGCCGAGCCGGCCAGTAGCAGTGGGGTGGTGGAGGCCCTCGAGGTCAGCCTGCCCCCTACGGTGGAGGTGCTCGAGCGCCTGAGCGAGCAGAAGAAGGGCGTCTCGCTCACCGAGGCCACCGTGGTGGTGACCGGCGGGCGTGGGCTGGGCAGCCCCGAGGCTTTTGCGGGCGTGGAGGAGCTGGCAAGCACCCTGGGCGCCGCCGTGGGCGCGACCCGCGCGGTGGTGGACGCGGGCTGGCGGCCCTATAGCGAGCAGGTGGGCCAGACCGGCAAAACCGTCCAGCCCAACCTCTACATCGCCCTGGCGGTTTCCGGTGCGGTGCAGCACCAGGCCGGCATGAACAAGAGCAAGTACATCGTGGCGGTCAACAAGGACGCCGAGGCCCCCATCTTCAAAATTGCCGACTACGGCATTGTGGGCGACGTACACCAGGTGCTGCCGGCGCTGATTGATGCAGCCAAGAAGCTGAAGGACTAAAGCCCAACGCAACTCAAGGGCAGGCCCAGGCTTGCCCTTTTTTGTTGTTGCCGACCAAAGCCTGGCGCGCTGACACCAATCAAGCACGTAACTCCAACCTACCGCCGGTTTCGCCTAGAGCCGTGTAACGGGTACGCTTTTGGGCCTCGAGGTGCAAATGAGCAAGGGAGGGCCTGGGGCTTGGGGTACACTGGCAACGTAAATCAATTACCCACGCTGCTGCACGCGGTCGCGTGAACCTCGGGGGAACCTCATGGTTGCTATACCAACGGAAGAATTAAACAGCATGACCGAAGTAATGGCCCTTTTGGATGAGGGTCGGCGTATGCAGGGCTACCTGTCCGAAATGGGCACAGAAATGCTCAAGGCCGCCGCCGAGCTGGATAACGGCTACCCCCCATCTCCAGACCTTATTGCTAAGCTGGTGGGGGCCTCACAGGCTTTTGAGGCGCTGCACGACCGGGCGCAGCGCCTGCTGGGAGGTGCGCTGATTGAGCCAGTGCTGCCCCGTGTACTGGAAGCGCTCGAGGCCCATCGCAAGTTGCTGGAAGCAACTGCTTTACGCCAGAAAGCCCTTAATGTGTTGGAGCAGGTGAGCAGCCTGGTTTATCGGGGTGGCGAAGAGTTCCTGCCTCTTTCTACGGTGCAATTCGATGCCCTGGGCTTAATGCGCCAGCAAAAAGACCTGGCCGAACTGAACGAGACGATTGTAGCCCTGGCCAACGGGAACCACGCTTATAACCAATTGCTCAAGCTGGTGGTGGACAAGGGGATGAGCAACGAGGAGTGGGTTGGGGTGTACCAGCAGGTGGGTCAGGCACTGGGCCAAGACCTTGCGGTAGCTGCTGCGCGCGGCCAGATTTATCTACCCGAATAATTAGCGGCTTCTAAATGAAGCCTGTGCCCAACGCTCGGTTTACTCTTTGGCTCTGCGATCCAGGGCTCGAGCATGGGCTTCCAGGCCCTCCTCGCGGGCCATACGGGCCCCGAGTACCGCCAGCCTGGCAGCGGCAGCTTGGTTGAGGCCCACCACAGGAATCACCTTGAGGAAATCCCGCAGGGACAGCCCACCCCCGAAGCGGCCCGTGCCGGTTGTGGGCATCACGTGGCTGGGGCCGGCGATGTAATCGCCCAGGGCCTCGCAGGAATGCTCACCTAGAAAAACCCCGCCAGCATTGCGAACCTGACCCAGTACGGCCAGTGGGTCGTGTACCGAGAGGCACAGGTGTTCGGGGGCGTAGAGGTTGGCGAGATCGAGGGCCTGTTCGATGCTTTCTACCTGCACCAGACCGCTTCGCTGCAGGGCCTGCCGGGCAATACTGGCCCTTGGCAGGTCGGCAAGCTGGCGCTGGAGCTCTTCCTCCACACGCTCCAGCAGCTCCCGGTAGGACGAAAGCAGCCAGGCTTCGGAGTCGGGGCCGTGTTCGGCCTGAGCCAGCAGATCGGCGGCCAGCAGCTTGGGATCGGCGGAAGCATCGGCGATGATGAGGGTCTCGGTCGGCCCTGGCAGGCCTTCCATACCCACTGACCCATATACTTCGCGTTTAGCCAGCACCACATAGCGGTTGCCTGGGCCCATAATTTTGTCGACACGGGGTATGGTTTCGGTGCCGTAGGCTAGCGCTGCGATGGCCTGGGCACCCCCCATGGCAAACAGCCGATCGGCGCCGGCCACCCAGGCTGCGGCCAGAATGCCCGGATGCACTCGGGGAGGGGAGGCCAGCACAATCTCGCCCACCCCGGCGACCTTGGCCGGAACTGCAGTCATCAAAACCGTGGAAAGCAGGGGTGCCGAGCCTCCAGGGACGTACACCCCCACCCGGTCGAGCGGGCGCACTAACTGGCCCAGCACCCCATCGGCGCCGGCTTCCAGGAACCCGCCCATGGGCTCCCGCCGGTAAAAGGCCTCGATCCGTTCTTTGGCGGTCTCGAGGGCGTCCCGCAGGTCGGCATCCAGGTCTTCGTAGGCTTCGCGCCAGACCCGTTTGGGAATTTCCTCCACAGGGTGCCCGTCTATCTCCTGGCTGATGCGCTGCAGGGCTGCATCGCCCTCGTGCTCGACTTGATGCAGAATAGACCGCACCGTTTCCAGGGCATCGCCGTACTCCACCGTCATGCGACGATTTTTGAAGTGCTCGTAGATCTGCTCAGGGGTTTTGATCATACAGGGCCTTTTGGGGGAGAAACAGGGCTTTAGCTATATCGCCTGCGGCGACGCCGCCGCCGACTGGAGCCTCCATTCTCCTGCTCTTTGGGTGGTTCGCCGGAAACCGCCCTGGTTTTAGGGGGTTCTCCTGAGACCACTCGAGGCCTGCTCGAGTCTCGCTGGGTTTTGGGAGTTTGCTCCAACGGCTCAAAACGCTGTCCGGCCTCGAGGCGCTGCACCCCAACAAGATCGGCTTCGAAGACGTGCTCCCCTACCTTCTGCGTTAGCCGTACGGGGTAGCCTTCCTGGTCGAAATACAGCAGACTAAGACCCGGACGCAAGCGGTAGACCCGCAGGGTGCGCTCTTCAATGGTCTGGTCGGGTAGGCGCTCTACATAGGCCCGTCCTCCCACCAAAGCAAACTTCTCTATCTGGCCTACTTCGATGTCGAGTGCACCAACGGCCAGAATTAGCGAGAGGGGGTCATGCATCTGGGTCAGGTAGGGGATGGCAAAGTCGTCTTTACCCTGGCTAACTGTAACCAGGCCGTCCTCGCGCGAGAACTCTACCTCCATCACTCGAGCCCCGTTGCCTTCCACCCTTTCGCGGTAGCGACGGGGTAGGCCTTCGCGGTCTAGCTCGCTTTCCCAACGCTGGCGGGTTTTGGGCAGGGGTAGTTCTACGGTGGCCTCGAGCACCACCCGCAGGCCGTCCCGGCGGGGCTCGAGGGTTAGACGCTGCTCACCTGCTGGGTGTCCGGCATACCGCAGGCTGTAGCGCAGTGCTTGTGGAACCGCCCAATCCATGGCATTTATCCTACCAGCCCCCAGTGGAAAATCTGCACCAGTGCTATGGGGAATGTTCCATAACCTGCACCCGCTCACCGATAACCTGGGGGGCTGTTTCGAAGCCTCATTCTGCGGGTCTGGACAACAGCCCTGGAGCACAAAAGGACGAGCTGTTTATTGTTTTTACAGCAATTGTGTATACCGTTTACCGTGTACCCACTCAAATGGTACACATTTTTGTAAGTGTTGTTATGCAGAATATACATTTTTTGGATTATCCAGGCTCAAGCCATACTCAAGACAGGAGGAATTGCAATGTCCAAACTGCCCCCCGAAATGAAACTGGAAGCCGACAAGCTCAAGCGCGAATGGGAGACCAACCCCCGCTGGAAAGGCATCAAGCGCGACTACACCGCCGAGGATGTGGTGCGCCTGCGCCCCAGCCTTCTGCCCGAGCAGACCTTAGCCAGGGCGGGAGCTGAGCGGCTGTGGGAGCTTTTGCACACCCGTCCCTATGTGAACACCTTTGGGGCCTACACCGGGGCCCAGGCGGTGCAGATGGTCAAGGCCGGCCTCGAGGCCATCTACCTCTCGGGCTGGCAGGTGGCCGCCGACGCCAACCTGGCCTGGCAGACCTACCCCGACCAGTCGCTCTACCCGGCCAACTCGGTGCCGCAGGTGGTGCGCCGCATCAACAACGCCTTACAGCGGGCCGACCAGATCGAGCGCGCCGAAGGTAAAACCGACCGCTACTGGTACGCTCCCATCGTGGCCGACGCCGAGGCCGGGTTTGGCGGTCCCCTGAACGCCTTCGAGCTGATGAAGGCTATGATCGAAGCGGGCGCAGCCGGGGTGCACTGGGAAGACCAGCTCAGCAGCGAGAAGAAGTGCGGACACCTGGGCGGCAAGGTGCTGATTCCCACCTCGCAGCACATCCGCACCCTGAACGCCGCCCGGCTGGCCGCCGATGTGATGGATGTGCCCAGCATCATCATCTGCCGCACCGACGCCGAGGCCGCGACCCTGCTCACCAGCGACATTGATGAGCGCGACAAGCCCTTTGTGAAGGAAGGTGAGCGCACCCCCGAGGGCTTCTACCGCATTCGCAATGGCCTCGAGGCCTGCATCACCCGCTCGCTGGCCTATGCCCCTTACGCCGACCTGCTGTGGATGGAGACCAGCACCCCCGACCTGGAGGTAGCCCGCAAGTTTGCCGAGGCCATCCATGCGGTCTACCCCGATAAGATGCTGGCCTACAACTGCTCCCCCAGCTTCAACTGGAAAAAGAACCTCGACGACGAAACCATCGCCAAGTTCCAGCGCGAGCTGGGCGCCATGGGCTACAAGTTCCAGTTCATCACCCTGGCCGGCTGGCACAACCTCAACTACCGCACCTTCGAGCTGGCTAAGGGCTACAAGGAGCGCGGCATGAGCGCCTTCGTGGAGCTGCAGCAGCTCGAGTTCGCCGCCGAGAAGGACGGCTTCACCGCGGTCAAGCATCAGCGCGAGGTGGGTGCTGGCTACTTCGACGAGGTGCTCATGGCTATTACCGCCGGACAGGCCTCTACGGCAGCCCTGGTGGGCTCGACTGAGGAAGCCCAGTTCCATTGAGCTATAGCATGTTTTTCTTCTACCCTCTGGAGCGTAGCAACCTAATTAATCTGGATGGCAGCAGCCACAGGGCTGCTGCCATCCGCTGATGCCCAAAGTGGGTATCGGCGTCTGTCCCATCCCCAGTACAGCGGTATCCATGGAAACCGCTCTAGCCAGCATCCCGACTTTGTTGTAGCGCCTGATAAGCGGCCCAGGTGCGTGGATGGGGCGTAATGCCTTTCTGTTGCAGGTACCGCACTTTGCAGATGACGGCTTTTTGGTAGGCCTCCTCGAGCCTCCCGCTAAGCGCCATCTCGCGGATCTCGTGGTTGACCCCACGGCCCGGCTCCGAGACATCGGCAATGTAAAGGGCCATGCCGATTTTGTGATCGGGGCTGACCCCATAAACGTGACCTTCGATGGCCTCGAGCACTTCCTCGTCTTCCACGCCCCATTCCTGGGCCAACCGACGGCCTGCCCGCCCATGCAGGGCCAGAGGGTGATTGCGTTCTATCTCGTTTTCGGGGGGGGCTAACTCTTGCAGGCGCTCGCCGCTCAGGTCGCGCGCGGCGTCGTGCAGAATTGCGGCCAGATAGGCTTTGCCCTCGTCGAGGGCATTGGCCTTGGCAATTTGAGCCGCCAGCTCGGCCACTCGAAGAATATGCTCATAGCGCTCAGGCTTGACCAACTGGCGCACTTTCTCGGCGTAATCAACGACAGAGCCTGTGCTTATCAAAGTTAAGCCTCCGCCGAGGGCGGGAGCAGGTTTGGAAACTCCTGCCCTTCCGCAAAAAGAGCCTACCATATCTGCAAAAATTTCCAAGATGCAAGACGATTGATTCAGAAAGTACCACACTAGGAAATTCCTTGCGGTCGAAGCGTGCTGCTCAGATGACGGGGGGCGGCAAGTCTGTTTGCCAAACAAAATACCAAGTGCCCTACCACATGACTTCCCCTCATCCCGCGGGTAGCGTAAATAGCTTCTCGAGCGGGAAAGCGCGGTTTCTGCAAGGGGCCACGGGGCAAAGCTTCCCGTGGGGTACCGGTACTTAAACGGCCCCTTGAAACATTTAGCCATAGCCGCTATAGTTGTCAGTTGGCTGGGTCATAAAGACCCGAGTCGTTTGCTTGGATTGCACCTGCATCCCGGACGGCTAACTGGAGAGTGTGGCTATGTACGCAATCATCAAGACGGGTGGTAAACAGTACCGCGCAGAAGCAGGCAGCAGGCTGCGCGTGGAGAAGCTCGAGGCCAGCCCTGGCGATACCGTGGAGTTCGATGCTTTGATGCTGGGCGGTGAGAAGACCGTGATTGGTAGCCCCATCGTACCTGGTGCCAAGGTGGTGGCTGAGGTAGTGGAGCACGGCAAAGGTAAAAAGGTGGTGGTGGCCAAGTTCAAGGCCAAGATTCAGTACCGTCGCAAGCGGGGCCACCGCCAGCCCTACACCGAGATTCTCGTGAAGGAGATTCGCGCTTAGTTGCGCCCCGAAGGAGTACACGATGGCACACAAGAAGGGTCTGGGTTCAACCAAAAACGGGCGTGATAGCCAGTCCAAGCGCCTGGGGGTCAAGCGTTTCGAAGGCCAGGTGGTCAAGGCTGGGAACGTGCTGGTACGGCAGCGTGGTACCAAGTTTCGCGCCGGTGCAGGCGTGGGCCAGGGCCGCGACTATACCCTGTTCGCCCTGGTGGATGGTGTGGTGGAGTTTGCCGACAAAGGTCGCATGGGCCGTTTTGTGCGGGTACGTCCCCTGGAAACGGCACAGGCCGGCGATTAGCCTAACTCTGAGCCGGAGGCGGGAGCCTGCGCTTCTGGCCTCCGGTTTTTGATTTATGTTCAGGGATGTACTCGAGATCAGCGTGGCCGCCGGGCGCGGGGGCGACGGCTGCATTAGCTTTTGGCGCGAGAAGTACATCGCCAAAGGGGGCCCCGATGGCGGCGATGGGGGAGACGGAGGCTCCGTCATCCTGCGGGCGCTGGCCCAGGTGGACTCGCTTTCCAACCTTTCCAAGCGGGTCTACAAGGCCGAGAACGGCCAGCATGGGATGGGCAAGGGGCTTTTTGGTAAGTCGGGCAAAGACCTGATTATCGAAGTCCCACGGGGAACCCGGGTCTACGACGCCGAGACTGGCGAACTGCTGGCCGACCTGGTGGAGGAGGGCCAGACCTTTGTGGCCGCGCGGGGCGGTCGGGGTGGCTGGGGGAACCCACGCTTTGTGACCCCCACCCGGCAGGCGCCCCGCTTTGCCGAGGCTGGCGAGGAAGGCGAGAAGCGCAGGCTGCGCCTCGAGCTGATGCTCCTGGCCGATGTGGGACTGGTGGGCTATCCCAACGCCGGCAAGAGCAGCCTGCTGGCCGCCCTGACCCATGCCACTCCCAAGATCGCCAGCTACCCCTTCACCACCCTTTCCCCCAACCTGGGGGTCATCGAGCGCGACCTCGAGCGCATCACCATGGCTGACATCCCCGGCATCATCGAGGGGGCGGCGCAGGGCCGGGGTCTGGGCCTCGAGTTTCTGCGCCACATCGCCCGGACTCGAGTCCTGCTGTACGTGCTCGACGGCGCCGATCAGCCGGTGCAGACCCTGCACACCCTGCAGGCCGAACTGCGGGCCTACAACCCCGAACTGCTCGAGCGCCAATCCCTGATCGCCCTCAACAAAACCGACCTGCTCACCCCGGAAGAAGTGCAAACCCTGGCCGACGAACTCAGCCAAACCGGCCTGCCGGTGCTGCCCATCTCGACCCAGACCAAAGCTGGCTTGCCCGAGCTGGTTGAGGCCCTGTTTGCCCTGGTGCAGGCCGCCCCCAAGCCCAAGATGGAAGCGCCCAAGCCTAAACCCGAGGTCACCGATTACATCAAGGTGACCCAGGTAGAAGAAGGGGTGTTTGAGCTCGAGGCCCCCCAGGTGCAGCGCCACCTCGACCGGCTCAAGGGCGATATGATGGAGGCCGCAGGCTACCTCCAGGAACTTTTCAAGCGCTACCGGGTTGAGCAAGCGCTCAAGGCTCATGGGGTGCGGGCAGGCGATACAGTGCGCTTTGGGCCGCACGAGTTTGAATACATCCCCGAGGTTAGATAGACCTGGCGTATTGTGTACAATGAGGACGAATGGTCAAAACCATTGATACCCAAAGACTCATCCGCCTGATTAAAGAAGCCCTGGAAGACAAGAAGGCCGAGAATGTGGTGGCGCTGGATCTAACCGGCGTTTCCGACTCGCTGGACTACTTTGTAATTGCCACCGGAACCTCGCAGCCCCACCTACAGGCCCTCGAGCGGGCCGTGCGGGAAAAACTGCAAGAAGATGAAGGTATTCGGGCCAACAAGGTCGAAGGCCCCAGCCCGCGCTGGGTGCTCCTCGACTATGGCCCGGTGCTGGTACACCTGATGAGCGCAGAGGCCCGCGAGTACTACGACCTGGAAGGCTTCTGGGCCGATGCCAAGCGCATTTAGCCCAAGTTACTTTGCTTTGGGCGGATTGGTTTGTGCTGGACGGTAGTTGCGGATGGGGCCGAAGATGAACCTGTTGAATACGATATAGGCTGCTAGGTAGGCTCCCATCTGTACCCAGAAATTGTTGAACACGGTGACCCCACTACCGCCCAAGATGGTCATGATTAGGGTAAGGGGCATCACCACAATAAAGGCCCGCAATAATAGGCTGGGAAATATGCGCAGCATATCCCGGCCAGAAAGGGGGGTGCGCTGCTGTCCTTTACGCTTGAGTTTTTCCTCCCGCCGCTTCTTGCCCATGTGCCTAAGTCTAAGCTGGGCCAAGGTGAGTTTGTCAAACCCGCTGCCCGAGTCGCTATTGCCTCCCGGGATACCGAACCCGATAGACCTGGTTTTTAGCCTTATGCTATGGACGTGCGTCAACTGTGGGAAGAACTTTGTGCCTTGCCGCACCGCGGGAGCGCTACCGCCCAGGAGGCGCTGGCAGCAGCCAAGCTCAAAGCCTACCTCGAGCGGCCCCGGCTGGCCTCTGGGGGACAGGAAATTCCGGGCCATGGGGTGGAATTTCAGCCCTTCAAAGCACCCCGTAGCTACGGCCCCGAGCTGATTCTGATCAGCCTGCTGCTCGCCTTGGGTGGAGGGCTGGAGCTATGGTGGCTGGCACTGCTGGGAACGTATGGCTTCTGGGCGCATTTCTCCGGCTGGTGGGTGCCCTGGCGGGGCTGGTTTGACCGCTACCCTTCGCAAAATTTGCTCGCCCAGACCGGCCAGGGCCGCAAGACATTGGTCTTGATGGCCCACTACGACACGGCCAAAACCTTTTTTCTCTACCATCCCCGGCAGGTGCGGTTTTTCCGGCATAATTTTCTGGCCAATGCTGCTTTGGCGACGGCCCTGCCCTTTGGAGCTTTGTTGCCCTGGGTTTCGCAGGTATTGGGCCTCTATTTTTTGGTGCAGGCGGCCCTTCTGACCCTGCGGGAGCTGCGCGAGCCTTACGTCAACGGGGCCAACGACAATGCGACCGGGGTGGCGGTAGCGGTGGGGTTGTTCGAGGAGCTGGCGCAAAACCCCCTGCCGGACTTCCGGGTGATCCTGGCCCTGACCGGCAGCGAGGAGGTGGGGGCCAAGGGTGCCGAATGCCTGGTGCGTTCGGGGCGTATTCCACCCAATGCCCTGGTGCTCAACATAGACAACGTGGGCAAAGGAGAGCTTTTTTATGCGGTAGGAGAGGGAATGCTCGTCTATCATGCCTATCGCGGAACTTTACGCGAACGGGCTGCTGCCCTCCCCGGTGCGCGGCCCCTCGAGTACCGCCTGGCCTTTTTCGACACCCGCCCCTTTGCCGCTCGAGGCATCCCCTGCTTGACGCTTATTCGGCTGGAGAACGGCCTACCTCCCAACTGGCACTGGCCCACCGACCAGGCCGAAGGGGTAGATTGGAGCCAGGTTGAGGAGACCCTGGATTACGCCCTCCGCTTGGTGCAGCAGCTGGCCTGAAGATAATGGGGCTGCAGGTGCTCGACGAAGGTTAGGCTCGCTTCAATCTGGGGCTTACCCTTGCTGAGCTGGCCAGAACAGAGCAGAACTTCTAGTTCTGCTCGGCCAGGAAAACGTCTCTTGCCCAAGAAGCGATACTGCCCGTGGCTACACCAAGAGCTTTAGCCGGTTTTGATCGTCATTTGGTAATGAGGGCAGCCTCCATGTTTGCCCGAAATCGCTCTCGCGAGGCCTAAGTGGATCTGGCCGGATTCATAACCTCGGTAGCCGATATGGGCAACTCCACGTAAAAGCACGCCCCTTTGCCGACCTCAGAGTTCACGCCGATAATACCGTTGTGTGCATCGACAATAGCCTTGGAGATGTATAGCCCCAAGCCGGTTCCCCGTACCCCCCGCTCGAGGGCAGTGCGAGTGCGTGAATAACGTTGAAACAGCCGCCCCGCCTCTTCCGGCGATATGCCAGGGCCGGTGTCCTCTACCTCGATGCGCAAACAATTTTCCTTTACAAATGCCCGCAAAACAATCCGACCGTTTTTGGGAGTGAACTTAAACGCGTTGGAGAGTAGATTGCCTATTACCTGGCCAATGCGATCGGGATCGGCCAGCAGAGAAGGCAGCTGCTCTATTTGCAGCTCGAAGGTGATACTCGATAGCTGGGCTACTCCCCGGAAGGCAGCGGCCACGTCGCGCAAGGTGGGAGTAAGATCTACTCTTCGACGGCTAATTTCGAAGCGACCGGACTCGAGGCGATTGGAGTCGAGCAGGTTGTCGACCATATTTTTTAGACGCAAACCACTTTCGCGGATCAGTCGAGCGAATTCCCGAGACTCCTCGTCTAAATTTGGCTCCTCTTCCAGTAACTCGGCAAAGCCTAGAATGCCCACCAGAGGGGTGCGCAACTCGTGCGAGACAGCTGATACAAACTCCTGCTTCATTCGCTCGAGCTGCTTTTGTTGAGTTATATCGCGAACCACTGCCAGTACCTGCCGCTCCCCGCTTTGTGCTACACGGGCCTCGAAGTCGAGAGGCTCACCTTGTATATTTAGGCTGTATTCCACGCTGCGCATCTCACCACTGGCGAGCACTTCTGCAATAGCCAGCTGTATGCGCTCGGCAACCTCGAGGGGAAGCACCTCAGCTATGCGCCGACCCAGAAAATCCTCTGGATTCATGAGTAACTGATCTCGCCGGCCCTGGTAAGCCAGTAGGGTGCCGTTGTCGTCCATCATAAAGAGCAGATCGGGTAACGCTTGCAGGATGGCCCGGTTGCGGGCTTCGCTCTCGCGCAGCGCAGCCTCCGCCAGCTTGCGCTCGGAGATGTCGCGGGAGATACCCGCGATTAGGTCGATGCGGCCCTCGCGATTGGGGATGGGCACCAGTTGAGTTAGCCAGGTGCGCCGCCCGGCTGGAAGCTCGAGGGTTTCTTCGTAGCTGATGGCCCGGCCTTCCGACAGGGCACGACGGTAATTGGCCGAAACCTGCTCTGCCAGTTCCCGTGGCAGCAACTCGTGGGGGGTTTTCCCGGCGATATCCTCGAGAGCGATGCCGGTTTGCCGTTGATGAGCGGGGTTGTTGCCCTCGAAGCGAAAGGTTCCATCTGGCTCGACTTCGATCAGAAAGATGGCGTCCTCGGTATGGTCAAATATGCCCCGATAACGCCGCTCACTTTCTTGGCGAGCTAGCTCGGCTTGGTGTCGCTGGCTGACATCGCGCAGTGTTACCGCTACGCCCCCTACAGCTGGATCGTGCGTGAGATTGCGCCCCCAAAGCTCTACCTGGCGCACCTGCCCATGGGCGTCCATCATGCGCAGCTCGGCTTCACGGGTGGAACCTGGTGCGCTCAGCAACTCACGAAACAGGGCCTGGGCCCGGGGGCGGTCTTCGGAGTGGAAGAACGATAGGCCATCGACTTCCGCGCGCAGGTAGCCCTCGGGGTCGTAGCCCAGTACGGCTTTTGCGTTGGGGCTCACGTAGCGCAAGAACCCCTCCGGCGAAATCACATACACCACGTCCTGGCTGCTCTCTAGCAGGGCTTTGAAGCGTCGCTCACGCCGTTCAAGCTCCTCCAGTAGGCGTGTTTTTAGCAGGGCCAGCGCAATAAGCTCGGCGGCTTGCTGAGCTTGCATGGCCTCGAGGTCGCTAAATTTTCGGTTTTGTGTATAGCCGAGGATGGCTGCGCCAAGCCAGCGGGATTGGGCAATAAACGGGAGCACCATGGCCGAGGCAGCTGGAAACTGGCGGGTTAGGGAAGTGGCGGCATAGGGGGTTTGCTGTGTGTCCTCTATAACCAGGACACGACCCAGGCGCAGGGCGGCTTCGGTAAAAGTGCCTCCGCTGGACTCGGTACCGACCTCAAGATAGCGTTCAGTAGAGAACCCGTAAGCTGCAACGGGCAGTGGCTTATTGTGAGCCTCGTCCCACAGGGTGAGATACACCTGATCGGCTGCGAAAAGGCTGGAGAGATGATTGGCGAGGGTGCGCAGCAAGTAGGCACTATCAGGACTCTCTAGGGCCTGGCGGGTGACGTCGGCGAGGTGGCCCAGGAAGCGACTTTGGTTTTCGAGGCGTTGTTGGGCCTGACGAATGCCTGTGATCTCGTGCAAAACCAGCACCCATAGCCGTCCGTCCCGGGTGCCCAGGGCTGAGAAGGTGCGCCCCTGGTGCAGGTACTCCACCGGCTGCCCTTCCAGCGCGGGGTATAGTTCGGGGGGTAGGTTATCGAGAGCCACCTGCTTGTCCAGGCCCAATATTTCACGGGCCTTACGGTTGGCAAAGCCTTCGTATTCCTCGAGCACAACCACAGCGTCACCCATGAGTTCCAGAGCCTGGATGAGCTTTTGGCGCTCTAGCGCAAGCGCCCGGTTAGCTTGCTCGCGCTCTTCAAAGGCGTAGGCGTTTTTAAGGGCCGCGCCGGCTACGTAGCTCAGGAGTTGCACGTAGCGGAGCTCATCAGGATCTACGGTTCGTCCGCTATCACCGTGATCTACAGCTACCACACCCAACACTTCTTCCTCAGCCAGGATTGGCAGATAGGCGGTAATGGGCACGAAGGCCATCTGTTGAGCACGGGCTGTAGCGGGCAGCTCTTTCTCCCCTACCTGCAGCGGTCGGCGTTCGCGGGCGGCCCGGGCAAAAGGGTCGCTTGAGCTCTGAATCGGGAAGCGCAACTGACTTCTTCCTTCGGTCCAGAACATCTGCCCCTCTTTGACCGTGAGCAGCCCTTCGAGTACGCCGTTGCGGTTGAGGGTTATAGTTACACGGTAGTAGTTCAGATCGCGATAGAGCCCCCAGGCTAGTGCCTCGAGCACCTGGCGCTGTTCGAGGTTGCGCACCAGATACCTGGAGATGGTGTTGACCGCCTCCAGAACCTGGGCATTGCGAGCAAGGCGGTTTTGATGCTCTACGGTGGTTTCGTAAAGCCGGGCGTTGCGTAGAGCAAGTGCTACCAGACGAGCCAGGACTGGCAAAAGCTGGCGGGTCTCCCCATCGAGGGTCAGTCCTTCCAGGGATAGCACACCCACCCCGCCGAAGTGCGTGCAGGAAGGACAGCGTTCGGCTCGCTCCGCAGCTCGGATGCGAGGCCTCAGATTACAGCTGGCCTCGGGGTTGTTCCAGCAGTAGGGCTTGCCGCCTGCCGGTGCAGCGCTCGAGTGAACCGGCAGCAGTATTTCATCCGGCAGCTCGAGCCCCTCAGGAGAACCAAAGAAGGCTTGTTGGATTGGGCCATCGTGCGCTAGCGATAGCGATATGGCCGAGACGGTGTGGTTGGTGCCCACGCCAGTCCCCACTTCACCACGCAATTCGCCTTCCTCGGTGTGATACAAGAAGATCGCGGCTCGCTCGGCCCCCAGACTGTGTGTTGCAGCTGTGAGTAGATTGCGCAACATTGGTTTTAGCTCGAGTCCGGACAGCAGAGCCTCGTGGAAACCCGCCAGCTTATCGAGTATTTTTGCGATATTGTCACGGCGTTGAAACAGGCCCATCAAACTTCAGGTTAAATGCCCAGCCACCTTGGAGCTGTTCAAATTGCCCAAGTCGCTTCCAGAAACCGCCCTAGAATGCCCACATGACAACTCTTTTCCCGGTAATCATGGCCGGAGGGAAGGGAGAGCGATTCTGGCCCCTTTCCCGCCAAGATCGACCCAAGCAGTTTCTTAAGCTGCTACCAGATGGGCGCAGCCTAATTCAGGCAACAGTAGACCGGCTCATGCCGTTGGTGGGCGGATGGGAAGAGGTATGGGTAGTAACTACCTTTAACCTGCTGGAGGGTATAGGTGAACACCTGCCGCCCCTGCCCGCCGAAAACCTGCTCATTGAGCCCGAACCACGGGACACTGCCGCTGCGGTGACCTATGCAACCCTCGAGATTCAACGCCGATTCGGGGATGATGCGGTTTTGGGCGTGTTCCCAGCAGACCACCACATCCAGGATGAAGAGCGTTTCCGCCAGGCGGTGCACGCCGCTGCAGAATTGGCGACACAGCGTGAGGCGATTGTTACGTTGGGTATCCAGCCTACCTTCCCGGCTACCGGATACGGCTATATCCAGCAGGGGGAGAAGATAGGGGCGTACGCAGGCCTGGAGGCTTTCACCGTTAACCGTTTTGCTGAAAAACCCGACCAGGCAACGGCTGAGGCCTACTTACGAGAGGGCAATTACTGGTGGAACGGGGGCATTTTTGTTTTTCGGGCGGGGGTGATGTTACGCGAGCTGGCACGTTTTGCTCCCCAGGTACTGGAACCACTGCAGGCTAAGGGGCGTGAGGCTTATGCAGAGCTGCCTAAAAAGAGCCTGGACTACGCGGTGATGGAGCATACCGACAAAGCGTGCGTGATACCGGCTAGTTTTGGCTGGGACGACCTGGGCGACTGGAATGCCCTCGAGCGGTTGCTGGGAGCGACCGATAACCTCGAGCTTGCCCGCCACGTGGGTCTGGACACCCACGGCTCCATCCTCTATACCACTGGCAACGATATCATCGTGACCTTGGGCCTTGAGAACGTGCTGATCGTACGTGACGGCCCCATTACCCTGATTGTGAAAAAAGAGCGCAGCCAGGAGATCAAAAAAGTCCTCGAGGCCCTGCGCCGCGACCCCGAGTTGGCCCGGCACCTCTAGACCTATGGATCGCAGACGTTTTCTACAAAACAGCCTGGCCTTGTTTGCAGCCATGTTGGTGGTTAATGTGCTCAACTACGGCTATGCCCTGATACTGGGGCGCTGGCTGGGCCCCACTGAGTATGGGAGCTATGCCGCTTTTATGTCGCTATTTTTGCTTTTGACGGTGCTGCCCTTATCTTTGCAACAGGTGGGGGCGCGCTACGCCGCAGCGGGCTCGAGCGCGCTGACCTATACCCGCCTGCAGGCCCTGCGACTGGGGGGCACGCTGGGCCTGGCCCTGGCCCTCCTCAGCTTCCCATTAGGCCAGCTGAGCGCGCTGCCGCCCTTGTGGTATATCGTTCTGGGTGCTTTCCTACCCTTGTATGCCTTGCTGGGCGCGGCTCGCGGCGAGATCCAGGGGCGTCAGCGGCACAGCCAGCTGGGTAGCAACATGGTGTTGGAGCACCTTAGCAAGATTATCCTGACCTTTCCGGCCCTGCTAATTCTGCCAGGAGCGACCGCTGCAGTAGTGGCGACCCTGGTGGGGGTGGGGGTGGCGCTTGGGGTACTGGGGAAAATCCTGCGGGCACAGGGGCCATCACGCCCGGAGGGCGGCTACGTCCTGGCTACGGTCAGCAATCTACTGGCCCAGGCCCTGATTCTCAATGCCGACGTGCTTTTGGCCAAGGCTTTGCTCGAGCCTACCCAGGCCGGTCTGTATGCGGCAGTGGCCATGATTGGCAGAATTGTTTTTTACGGCTCCTGGGCGGTGAGCATGGCCGTTTTTCCGATGGTGGCTCAGGCCCATGCCCAGGGACAAAACACCGCACGGCTGCTGGGATGGGCCTTTTCCAGCGTTGCCCTGATTAGCCTGGCTTTTGTTGGCGTCTGTGCCGCAGTACCCGAATGGGTGGTGGAGGTGCTGTTTGGGCCAGGTTATTTGGCGGCGGCTTCGCTGGTAGCCCCATATGCCCTGATGACTACTTTGTATGCCCTGGCCAACGTAATTTCCAATCATCTTTTGGCTCAAGGGTATGGCCAGGTGGGCTGGTGGGGGCTGGGCGCTGGTCTGTTGCAATTGCTGCTGATGTCGGCCTGGCATAGCTCTGGCCAGGAACTTATTGTGGCTCAGATGGTCGTCAAAGGCTTGCTGCTACTTGGTTTCATGCTTCTGATCGCTCAACAAGTTTTACGCTACGGGAGGCAGTATGTCCTACGCTGACTTTGAACGCTGGCGTGACCAGGAATGCCCTAATCCGAAATTGTCGGTGGTGATTCCGGCCTATAACGAATCCGAGCGAATTCTGCCCACCCTGGGGGCTTTTGCGGTGGTGGTTTCGGGGATGGAGCTGTGCTGGGAACTTATCGTTTCCGACGATGGCTCCGTCGACGGTACCGCCGATTTGGTTGAGCGGCTGGGCTGGAAGAACCTGCGGGTGCTGCGCCACGCCAATACTGGCAAGGGCGGGGCCGTACGCCGGGGGGTACTGGCAGCTAAAGGACAGCGTGTGCTTTTTGCAGACGCCGACAACTCTACCCCGATTGAAGAACTTCCACGGCTTTTAGCAAAGCTGGACGAAGGCTTTGACCTAGCGGTGGGGTCTCGAGCAGCTGAAGGAGCTAAAGAAGAGAACAAAAGCCTGGTGCGCCATCTGGCTAGCTGGGGACTGCGCTCGCTGGCCCGCTGGCTGTCGGGTGTGACTGTCAAAGACACCCAGTGTGGTTTCAAGCTGTTTAGCCGCAAGGCGGTTCAAGAGTTATTTCCGCGCCAGCGTATGATGGGTTTTTCGTTTGACCTCGAGCTTCTCTACCTAGCCAATCGCCTGGGGCTAAAGGTAGCCGAGGTGCCGGTGCGCTGGTTCGACGCTCCCGGCTCCAAGGTAGATCCCGTCAAGGACTCGCTTAAGTTCCTCAAAGATATCCTGGAAATCCGACGACTCGACCGGCAAGGGGTTTATCAGTCAGCCAGTGCGGAGGTAAGGGGCTAGTATGCACCTGGCACTCGTTACCACCTACCCTCCCAGCCAGGGCACCTTGGTGGAGTATGGGGCCCATCTGGCACGGGTATTTGTGGCCAAGCCCGAAATCGAACGCCTAACGGTGTTGGCCGACTGCCTACCTAAAGAGATGGCCGCTCCCCCCGACCCGCCCAATGTTCGCCGGGTCTGGACTTTCGGTAGCCCACTTAATTCGCTGCGTCTGGCTCGCACCATTCAGCAGCTTCGGCCGGATGGCGTAATCTATAACCTCCAGTTTGCTAGCTTCGGTGGATCCGCTGTTCCGGCTGCGCTGGGTCTGCTGGCCCCGGGCATGACACGGGCTTTAGGCATACCGACCATCACTTTGTTGCACAATCTTTTTGAAACCATCGACCTGCGCCAAGCAGGTTATGCACAGAGCCCCTTCAAAGAGCAGGTGCTGCGGGCAGGGGGGCGGCTTTTTACCCGACTGTTGTTGCAAAGCCACCTGGTCGCCACGACCATGCCCACCTATGTAGAGATTTTGCGGCGCGAATATGGGGCTAAGAACGTGTTTCTGGCGCCCCACGGGGCCTTTGAAGACCCCGGCCCCCCACCACCCCTGCCCGAGGCCAAGCGGGTGCTGGCCTTTGGGAAGTTTGGCACCTACAAGCGCTTGGAAACCCTGCTGGAGGCGCACCAACTTCTGCTAAAGCGCGACCCAGCTGTAGAGCTGGTGGTGGCTGGTACCAACTCGCCCAATGCGCCTGGATACCTCGAGGGCTTACGGGCGGTTTACGGCGATATCCCCGGCGTGATTTACACCGGTTACGTGCCCGAGGAGGAGGTGGCCAAGGTTTTTAGCGAGGCGTATGTGGTTGCTTTTCCTTATACCGCCACCACCGGCTCCTCTGGGGTGCTGCACCAGGCTGGACAGTATGCCCGACCTGCGGTTATGCCACGCATCGGCGATCTGGCTGAGCTGGTAGAAGCCGAGGGGTACCGGGCCGAGTTTTTCTCACCGGGGGATGCCAAGGGGCTGGCAGAGGCCCTGTGGCGGCTATTTAGCGACCGTGAGTACGCCCAGCAAATTGGACTGGCCAACTACCGCGCCTCGGTAGGGGTTTTGCTCGAGGACGTGGCAGACTGGTACTTACTTCACTTTGAACGCCTGAGGAGGAAATATGCACATTGAGCGTTACGACCAAGATGGTCGAACCATCTACACGTTGCAAGGGCGCTTTGATGCACACCAGGTGCCCATGCTCAAAAGCAGCTTGGAGCTGGGCTCCAACACAGTGCTGGACATGGCGGGGGTCAACTTTGTGGACTCGAGCGGCCTGGCGTTGCTGGTGAACCTGTACAAGCGCGCCCGCGAAGAAGGTAGAACGCTAACAATTCGCAACCTGCAAGACCCGGTGCGTCTGATTCTGGAGATTACCGGATTGCTTGGGATTTTGCCCATTGAGGCTTGAGTATGCCCGATACGGCTTTACAGGAACTGGAAAACCTTAGTGAAGCCCTGGCCGATTGCTACGACCGCACGGTATGGCTCGAGCATCTAATGGTGCGTTCGGCCCAAATTGCCAGCGAGGCCGATGTTCTGGCGTTGCTGTCGGAAGCCGCACAGGAACTTTCGTGTGCTGGAGCGGCTATCTGTGCGAGAGGGCGCTGGCTGCAGGAGGTGCCTTCGTGGCTGGCTGCCCTGCCTGCTCCTGCCAAGCGGCTGCAAAGGCGCGAGGAAGCACTGTACGCAGTGGCTTTTCCTGGAGGTTGGCTGGCTTTGTGGGGGCGCTCGAGGCCGTTCAGCGCCCACGACCAGCGTATTGTTGACGCGTTGGCGCAGATGATTGGGGTCTCGCTCGAGCGTCTGGAAGACCAGGCGTTGCGGGAGCGATTGAGACTGGAAGAACACGAACGTGCTCTGGCCAGCCAGATTTGGAGTACATTGGTGCCCAATCAACTGTCCGCCCCGACCGGCTATACCCTGCTAAGCAGCTTTCAGCCTGCCCGCGACCTGGGCGGAGATTTTCAGCTAGCTCTAGGGAGCTGGCGTGTGCTGGGAGACGTTAGTGGTAAAGGACTGCCAGCCGCTATGCACAGTGGGCTGTTGAGCGGCCTTGTACCCATAGCCCTCGAGCAGCCCAATCCGCTCAAGGCTTTGGCGAGCGCCGCAGCACCTTTGCTCGAGCGAGCCGGGGCTTTTGCTACCCTGGCGCTGATTAACTTTGAACAGAACGGTAGCCTTGTTTATGGCAGCTTTGGCCACCCACCTTTGTTGGTGCGCCGCCTCGATGGCAGGGTAGAGACCCTGGGCGCTACCGCTCCACCCCTGGGACTTTTTGACCCTCCTCCAGAGGCGATGCGGCATTTCGAACTGAGGCCAGGAGAGCTATTGCTGGTGTACACCGATGGTCTCATTGAAGCGGCCCGGAACGGTGAGCTGTTTGGTCTCGAGCGCCTAAGCAACCTGCTGGAGGCCAATTCCGAGCCCGAGGTTTTTTTACAGGAACTTAGAGCAGCCATGCATGCCTTCGAGGTAAGTGACGACTTTGGACTACACATTTATCGGTATGTGGGGGTGGGGTCATGCGATTAGTTCTTACCCTACCTGCTTGCACCGGCTCCCTCGAGCCACTGTCGGAGTTTTTGCGTGCTCAGGGGCTGGGTATTTTAGAAGAGCTGGTGGTGAACGAACTGGTAACCAACGCCATTGTGCATGGGCGAGCCCGCTGTTTTCGTGTGCGCATGGGGTCGGGATGTAAGCGGGTGTGGTTGCTCGACGATGGCATGCCCTTTAATCCCCTCGAAGGGCCGGTGCGGCCGATGGGAGAGATGCGTGAAGGAGGGTACGGAATGGCAATTGTACATAAGGTGGCACGTGGGTTGCGGTACTCTAGGAAAGGTGGCTGGAACTGCCTTACGCTTGAGTTTGGCGAGGTGGAAAGGTGATTCACTACGAGATGATCTCCGAAACTGCAGCCCGGTTTGCCATAGAAGGTCGACTGGATGTACAACAAGCCCCTGTTTTACGCCAGTCCCTGGGCGAAGCCCGCGATCGTGGAGCCAAGGATCTGCGACTGGACATGAGCGGGGTGGATTTCATGGACTCGGCTGGTCTGGCTGCGCTGGTTTCCGGGCTTAAGCAGGTCAAAAACAATGGGGGTAGCCTGGTTATTGAGAACCCCAGCCCGGCAGTGCGGAAGGTGCTCGAGCTAACCCTTCTGGACAAAGTTATCCCAATTGAAGAGGGCGCATGATTTTAGCTGTAGACGACGAACCTCACATTCGCCATGTGCTGCGCTTGGTTCTGCAGCGGGCAGGCTATGAGGTACTGGTGGCGGATAATGCACGTGAGGCGCTGGATATATGGCAGAGCCGCCCGGAGATCCGCCTTCTGGTTACCGATCTGGTGATGCCAGGCATGAACGGGTTCGATCTGATTCGCCAAGTACGCCAGACCTCGAGCCTGCCTATACTGGTGCTGACAGCCAGCGGTGAAGAGCAATTCGAAATCGAAGCGCGCCAACTGGGGGCAGATGCATTTTTAACCAAGCCTTTTTCCCGCGAGGAATTGCTGCGCGAGGTGAGCCGGCTCCTCGGCTAAGTGGCCCGGGCGCCCATGCTGCGCAATTTGTCATATCCGGCAATTCGGGAGTTAAAAGAGGAGCAGCCCGGCCTGGTTCTCCTGGCTGTGGCCTTATTGCTTACTGTGCTTTACCACGGCACTTTGCTTTTTAATCTGCAGTATTTTCGCACCTACGACGCCCTGATACACACCTTCTTTGGGGCGCACTATGCCCAAAGCTGGTTTGACCCCTGGGAGCCGCGCTGGTACACCGGCTTCTCGCTGGTCTCCTACCCTCCGCTTTCCCATTTTCTGATTGCTATAGCCTCCAAGGTAGTGGGGTTGAAACTGGCTTTCGCCCCGGTGCAGCTGTTTGCTCTGCTTCAGCTTGCTGTAGGCGTTTACCGCTTCTCGAGGCTATTTGTATCCCCTAAGGCGGCGGGCTTTGCGGCGCTGGCCCTGGTGCTCTCGAGCGCCATCGCTGAAACCGTGCACGTGTTTGGCCAGCTACCCACCACGCTCTCGCTGGGCTTTTTGCTCAACGCCATTCCCTGGGTGTGGGCCTACATTCGTACCGGGCGCTGGGGGTACTTGCTCAAGGCGGCGGTCTGGATAGGCTCAACCACGGCGGCGCATCACGTCACTACCCTGTTTGGATCGGTGTTCTTTATCGGGCCGGTGGTGGCGATGCTGATTTTGGAGGGACTGCGCCAGCCTCGCCCAAACGAGCCCGCGGGGACAGGTCTGTCGCAGCAGGTGCGGCGGCGGATGTACCGGGCCCTGCCCCGGCTATACCGAACGGGCGTTTTTGGCATGGTGGCCATCGCGGCACTGGTGCTGGTGGTGCTGCCTTACTGGCTTTGGAGTCGCTCCGACCCCATTGCACAGGTGCCCATTCCCCACGGCAGCCGGGCCAATTTTTTGCAGCAGCCCAACATGGGGCTGATGTTCTGGCTCATCCCCTGGGCTAGCAGCCTGGTCTTCCTGCCCTACGCTTTCTACAAAAGCCTCTCCTACCTGTGGCCCCTTGGGGCCAGCCTGGGCTTGCTGTTGGTGTTGGGAACCGGTGGCACCACCCCCATCCCCAAGCTGCTTTTGCGGGGGGCTTTCGACATTCTGACCCTCGACCGCTTCACCTTCTGGGCCACCATCCTGGTATTGCCTTTTGTCGGAATGGCCCTGCAAAGCGCCCTCGAGGGCCGCCTGCGCCTGTGGCTCGAGGCCAACTTTGGTCGACGGGTGCGACTGCTCCTGCTGCTGGGGTTGGTGCTTTTCGTGGTGACTGCTTCCATCGGCATTTCGACGCTTACCCGCTACCGCAAGTTCCAGCCCGAGACCATCGAGATTGCCCCCATCCTGAGCTTTATCGAGAAGGACGAGCACTGGCGCTACCGCTACCTCACCCTGGGTTTTGGTGACCAGATGGCCTGGCTTTCGGCCAACACCCGGGCCTCGACCCCGGACGGCAATTACCACTCAGCCCGTCGCCTGCCCGAGTTGACCACCACCCCGGTTGAGCGGCTGGAGGGTGCCAAGTACACCGGAGTTCCCGGAATCGGCAGCTTGCAGCAGTTTCTGACCTATCCTGAGCGCTATAACCTCAAGTTCATCTACTCCAACGATGCCTTTTACGACCCCCTGCTGCATTTTTACGGCTGGCATCGCCTGGGCCGTCTCGAGAACGGGATTGTGGTTTGGGAACGCGAAGACATCCCCCCTCTGCCCGAACGGTTGCCTCGACGCAAATTGCCAGTCTGGCAGCGCATGATGTGGGGTACGCTTCCCGTGGCTATGCCGCTGCTGGCTTACATGAGCTTGCTGCTCCCGCCGTTTCGCTCCCGGCGCTTGCCCTGGGTTCCGGCCCGTCTGCAACGTAGCCTGGCCGAAGACGCTCTACCGCCCGAGGCCCCGAGCCCCTGGCAGCCCTGGCTGCGCTTGCTGCACACCCTGGAAGGGCGTATAAGGGTTCAACGAAAGCCACTGGGCAGGCGGCTGCTGGCCTCGAGCCTGCTGGCTTTAGCGGTACTGGGTCTGGGCTGGCTGGGCTGGCGGGCGCTCAACCCCCCCGACAGCCCGGAATGGGCGGTCATCCGCTACTGGGATCACCTCGACTTCAAACGCTTTGATAAGGCCTGGGAATGGATCGCACCCACCGAGGGTCTGACCAAGGAGCGTTGGCAGCTCGACCTTAGCGTGCAAGGCGGCCTGCGCAGCGGTTACGCCAAGCTCGAGCACATCCGCCCGATGCGGGTGATTCGGCAGGATGGGCGGGCGCTAGTGCAGGTGGAGCTGACCTGGCTGACCGCGCTCCGAACCGTGCAGGAGACCCACGAACACCTGCTGGTGCACACCCCTGAAGGCTGGCGGATCGAGCAACGCCCACTGCTCAAAACCCGCCCCCCCGAGCGCTTTGCCAGCCAGCCGGGGGTGGAGTATTTCCGGGCCCAGCGGCGGCTCAGCACCGACATTACGGCCGCCGGCGATGTGCTGGATCGCCCTCTGCTGCGGCTGCGCTCGGCCCGGCTGGTGCGCTACTGGCCCGAGGATGCCCCCGAGCCCCGCCTGGCCATTGTGGGTGAGGTGGAAAACCTCGACGCCCGACCCGCCGACCTGACCATCAGCGGCTTTTTGCGTGGACGGGATGGCCTCGAGGTGAGCCGTAACAATGCTCGAGACCTGGTTTTGCACAAACTCCTGCCCGGCGAGCGTACCCCTTTCCGAATCGACTTCGACGGCGTAACCGCCCCACCTGACCCCGAAGCCATCGGAGATTTCGAGGTGGCTTTGAAGGCGGTGGTTACCTCGCGCGAACTGCGGCGCGACCTGGCCATCTGGAGCCGCCGCGAGGGCGAGGTGCTGCGGTTGCGGGTAGATAACTTGGGGGTGCGGGAGGCCACCGTGCCCCAGGTTTTGCTCTCGCTGTACGACCGCAAGGGCCTGGCCTGGGTGGAGCGCGAGTACCTGCTGGAGTCGATTCCCCCGCGTGAGCGGCGCGAGGCGCGCATGCGGGCTGGGCTACCCAAGGGCTATACGCTGCTCATGGAGCTGCGAAGGGTAAACGAAAGCCCCAACCTGCTCGAGCGCCTCGCTCCGGGCGTACCCGCCGACACCCGGCCCCTGACGTCGGCTGGCCTGCGGGCCTACCGCCTGCAAGCCCAGGCTTTTTATCGGGAGGATTGAACCGGTGCCGCGAAAGATTCTCCTAGCCCTGCTATTGACCGTGGTGCTGGCCCTGGAGATTGGGGTGTTCTGGCTGCAGAGCCGCACCCCTGCTACATCGTCCCCACGGCCTGCTGCCTTGCAAGCAATCCGGGCGGAGGTGTCTACAGGGGGGGTGCGCTTCCAGGGCGAAGGGTGGTTCCGCGTAAGCCTTTTCACCCCGGCGGGGCCGCTGGTGGAGGAGGGGGAAGGGGAGGTTTTTATCCCCTACCGCCGGGCAGGGCTGATTCCTTACCGCCTCGAGGCCGGCAGTGCCAGCCTCGAGGGAACCCTGCGGCGGCGGCCTGGCCCAGCCACTACCCCCCTGCGGCCCAAGGTAGGGGCGCGGGCGGTTCGGATCGACACCCCCCGCCAGCCCTCGCTGGTGCTGCACCCCCTCGACGCACAGCTCAATGTGGCCGAGGAGCCGGTGCGTATGAAGGTGTTCTATCCCGATGGGAGTCAGCGGGAGTGGGTGCTACCGGTGGTTCACCAACTGGCCTGGAGCTATTTCCCGCCAGGAAGCCGCAAAGGAATCCTAAAGGTAGTGGTTCAGAGTGGAGCCGCCCGGGGTGAGCGGGCCGAGGTGGATGTGCTGCCTGGGCGCATTCGCTCTGGCGTGCTTGTGCTGCTACAGCCAGAGGCGGCTACTTCCGGGCGCGACCGCTGGGCGCTCGAGGTACAGGGGCTGCGCGACGAAAAGGGCAATCTTGCCCCCGACGGGCTGGCTGTCAGTCTGATTGGCGGTGCTCTGGAGAACCTCTTTCTGACCCGCTCGGCGCCCCAGAGCCGTCTGCCCTTGTCGCTGCCGCTGCCCGACCGGGTGGGAAGCTACCCCTTGAGGGCCTGGAGCGAGGGCTGGGTCAGCAACGAGGCCACGCTACGGGCGCGCCCGGCGGTGCAGGTCGCGCACCTGCCGCTTTACTGGAGCGGAAACCAGTTGCACATTGGCCCGGTGGTGGACGATCTAGGGGCCCTTCCCGACGATGGAACCCCGATGCGGCTGCGCGTGGTGGATCCGGCTGGGCGGCTTTTGCTGGAAGAGCGTATCCCGCTGGCCAGCGGGCAGGCCCTCTGGACGCCCCCACCTTTGACCCGGCCTTTCTGGCTCGAGGTTGAGCTTGCAGGCCAGCGCGCACGCCTGGAGGTGCCCCACCCATGAACGAGCTTCGGCTCAAGCTGCTGGTCTGGGCAGGGCTGCTGCTGCTAGGTAGCCTGCTGGCCTTGCTGGGCCTGAGGGGGCTGGGTGAGCTTTTTCGCGTGGCTCAGCAAGCCAACACCGTTGAGCAGGCCCTCAATCTCATCGAGCCCCGCCGGGCCGCTCCGGGACGTCTGGAGTGGCTGTCCGACGACCCCACCCCGCGCCCGCTCGAGCCTTTTCGCCGCGACGAAATTACCAGCGACTACCTGCTGGCCCACGAGGAACTTAGCCACGCCCACTTTACCGGTGAGACCATCGGGCTGCGCTCGTACTTCCAGTCGGGTGCGCTGGAAGATGCGCTACTGATGGGGCAGGGGCCGCGGGGGACGATGGTGGACTGGAAGCACCGCCTGAGGCTTCATTTCTACGCTCCAGACGGAGCAACGGTAGCCTTTAGCGATACCTACTGGTATGTGCTGGCCTCGGGGCAATTTTCCACCCGGCTGGCTGAACGCACCCTCGAGGTGGTGATGCAACTCGACGATGGCAACTGGCGCATTCACCACTGGCGGCTGCTGGCGGAGCGGCCCCTGTCGGTGCGCCTTCTGCCTGTAACGACTGCCGGGGTACGGGGGGTCAACTACCAGCCCCGCAGCCACCCTTTCGACCTTTTTGGGCCGGGCTACGAACCCCGCGAGGTGATTAGCGACATGCGCATTAGCCGCATGCTGGGCCTTTCGACCCTGCGGGTTTTCGTGCCCTACCCACCTTCCCCGGGCTATCGCCAGCGACTGGAAGACTTCCTGAACCTGGCCCAGGCCCAGCAGATGAAGGTAATTGTTACGCTGCTGGACAGCTACACCCACTACCGCTTCGAAGACTTCCCCAATGTATTTGCCCACCTCGAGGAACTCGCCCCCCTGCTGCGACACCCTGCGGTCTGGTTGATAGACATCAAGAATGAGCCCGACCGTGACTACGCTCGAGCCGGCGAGCGTCTGGTGGTGGAGTTTTTGCGGGCCTGGTCGCGGGCCGTGCGCTACTACAGCTCGAAGCCCATAACCGTGGGGTTCATTGAGCCTCACCCAGACCTGGTGCCCGAGATAGAGGTACTCAGTTTTCACCACTACGGGACTCCGGCAGAACTCCTTCGGCGTATCGAGGGGCTTGCCAAGTACCAAAAGCCGCTCTTGCTGGAGGAATTTGGCTTCCACACCCAGCGCAACAAACTGCCTGATCCCCACACCGAACTCGAGCAGGCCCACTACTACGAGCGGGTTTTACAGATTGCCCGCCGCCATAACCTGGGCTGGTTGGCCTGGACGCTCTACGACTTCGATCGGGGCACAATGCCGGGGGGGCGGGCTGTAGAGAAACACCTGGGCCTGCTACGTGCCGACAGCACCCCGAAGCCCGTGGTGCAGGTACTAGCCGGCCAGCCCGCACCGCCGCTGGGCTGGGCCGAGCGGCTGGGCAAATGGCTGGTGTTCTGGCCCGGTCTATTGCTGGGAGGAGCTATGCTGGGATTGGGCATATGGCTGGCGCGGCGCGTGCGGTCTATTCGGAGGGCGCTTTAAGTCGATAACCTCGAGCAAATACGGTTTCGATATAGCTGGGATTCTTGGGGTTATCGCCCAGTTTTTTACGCAGGCGCTTGACGTAGTGATCCACAATCCGTTCATCGACCTGGGGATCGCTACCCCAGACCTGAGCAAAAAGGCTTTGGCGGGATAGGGGCAGTCCGGGTTGTCGGGCCAGCGCCAGCAACAAAGCAAACTCAGTAGGGGTGAGCGGGAGTACAGTTCCACGCAGGCGGGCTTCCTGAGTGGCGGGCTCCAGCTCCAGCTCCCCCGCTTTTACCACGCCGTATCGGCGAGTGCGGCGTAACAAGGCCTCGATGCGAGCCAGAAACTCGGCACTGCGCAAGGGCTTTCCCAGGTAGTCGTCGGCCCCTTGGCGTAGGCCCTGTACGCGCTCGGCCTCGCCATCGTGAGCGGTGAGCATAAGCACCGGCAGGTCGGGGCGTTCTTCGCGGATGTGACGCAGTAACTCCAGACCATTCATGCGTGGCATGTTCCAATCCAGCACAATCAGGTCGGCCTTATCCAGCAAATCCAGGGCCTCGAGCCCATGTGCGGCCTCGAGCACAACATAGCCTGCGCGCTCGAGCAGGGCCCGCAGTGTTCGGCGTACCACAGCTTCGTCGTCTACAACGAGGATATTAATCATCCAACTCGGTCTATAGCCTACCTTAAACCGCTTTGATACTTTCGATTTACGCCACAAAAATACCATTGACATGCATAGCCAGCAGCAAACCCAGCAGTAGAGGGAACACAAAACGAATGAGATTATCCAGCCAGGGGCGCTCGGCAGCCTCCCCCAATACCATGAAAGCAGGGAAGACCATCAGTACATAGCGGCTGAGACTCCCGGTTCCGCTGCTAAATGGAATAAGCAGGCTCAGGAGGCCGAAGAGGGCATAGCTCAATCCCCAGCGACGGGCGGCTATGAGCGACCCGGTGATCCCAAATGCCAGGGCCAGTAGATCCAGCAAAACGTTCCAGGAAATTGGGCCCGTCAGAAAGTTTTGCTCAAATAGGGGCCGGATTTCCCCAATAAACCCTCCGATTTCGCGGCTGAAGCTGCCCTGGACACTCCAAAAAGCCAGCGGGTCGTCAAACTGGATAGCCAGAAAAGCCATATAACTTAACAGTCCCAAACCGCCCAACCCAGCCAGGGCGAGACCCAAGAGCCACTGCCACTTGCCTCGCACCCCAGAAGCCCGCAGATACTCCAGCAATAACACCCCAGCCAGCAAAATCCCCGTTACCCTGGTGGCCGAAGCCAGTGCAGCGCCGAGTGCAGCCCATTTCCACCTGCGCTGGTGTAAGGCATAAAAAGCCAGCAATACCCACAGCAGCGACAGACTTTCGGTGTACACCGCACTGAAGTAGAAGCTCGTTGGAAAGATAGCCAGGTATAAAATGGCGCGTCGAGCAGAAGCCTGATCGTTTAGAAGCTGGAGACACAGCTTCCAGAACACCATTAAAGCCAGGGCAAAGCTTAGGTGGCTGAGGAGCACCCCGGCCAGTACCGGATTGCCCACCAGCCCACTTACGCCCTTGAGCAAAAGTGGGTAAAGGGGAAAGAAGGCTACAGCCGAGGGTTCATCGGGGTAGAGGTAGTACCCCTCGGTTGCGATGTGCAGGTAAAAGCCGCTATCCCAACGGGCCCAGACATCGAGCCAAAGATTGGTCGGCTCGATGCGTCCCGCCATCTCAGGTGGCCCCGGCAGGGCGATATCGGCGAGGAAAGCAGCCCCCAGCAGGGTGATTCGAGTTAGCAAAAACACCTGCAGCGGCCAGGCCCATACGTCCCAGAAATGCCGAAGCACTGTAAACCTTATGGCTTCACCTCCAGTGGCACGAACCCAACCGGACCACCCAGGGTTTGCAATACCAGAAAGCCTTCTTTGGCCTGCGGAAGGGTGACTAGGCGCTGATTGTTGAGCCAAATATGCCCTTGACTGCCCTCGAGCTCGAATGTTACCACCTGATGGCCACCTTCCAGTACCAAACTGCCGCCGTCCATACGGTCTTCTTGTAGCCGCCCCCAAGTAGCCAGGCGACCCCCTTGGCTGAAGCGAATGCCCCAGCCGCCTTCTATAAAGCCCAGGCGAGGGACAATGTAAACTGCAGCTCCAGCCTGGGGCGAGTCCCACCGCAATTCTACCCGTAATCGATTGGGCCTGACGGATTTAGCGCTTATTGCGCGGGCCACAGTAGGTTGGCTGGAGCGCTGGTAGATGGCCAGGCCTTGCTGCACCCAGTCGCCCTCGGTGGTATGCAGATGCAGCGGCCCGAAAGGCAACCAGGGAGTATTGGGTGCAGGGCCAGTGGCTTCCAGGCGAAGCTCGGTGAACATCACCCGGCTGAGCGAGGTGGTTAGGCCTATGCGTCCAGCGCTCGAAACCAACGGTACGCTGCTGGCAAGCTGTACGCCATCCAGCCATACCGCGTAGGTTTTGTCGTAACTGAATACCTCGAGCAGATGTGGCGACGCGCCAGGCGGCTCGACCCGGACAAAACCCTGGCCCACAAAGATTCCCTGTTCGTTGAAGTGGCCCCAGAACACGCTGCGGCCATCCTCTGCATAGCGCACGAGATGGCCCAGCGCCAGACTATTCGGGTTGGGGAGATTAAAAACCACACCACCACCCGCACCCTCGAGGTGCTGCAGGCGTACCCTTAGGCGATAGAAGCTCTGCGGGCCGATGGGCGCCAAGGCTACCCGGTCAAAGCCCTGGGTTTCAACCTGCTCGAGAAAACCTTGCCCTATACGCCAGCTGCCGCTTAGTACCAGAAACCGGCGCTGTGTATCCAAAAAATCTTCTGCGTACAGGGCTCGACCCGGCTTGGGGATTGCCGTAACTTTAGGTCGGATCTGCTCGATTCCTGCAAAAACCTCAAGCTGACGCAAAGCTGATTTACCCTCGAGCCGAAGCAGCATCGACCCCCCCCTGTAGCGCAGGGGTAAGGAAACCACCTCAACCCCACCTACCCCAACCGTGTAGCGCTTTATGTCCAGCGAGATTTCCAGTGGAAGCGAACGCTCGAGGGGTTGCTCGGCCAGTGAGCGAGCAAGCCCCTGTGCGTCGTAGAAGCCGCTGGAAAGGGTTTTTCCCTTCACCCGAACGAAATGGGCCCGTGCGAGTGGACTGATAGACTGGGCCGCAAATATTACCTCGAAGGAGTGCTCTTGCTGAATATGGCCCGTGAGCAACAGACGATACGACTTTTGTCGCCCCAGCCGTACCTCACTGAGCCACAGGCCCTGGGATATCTCCTGCCACTGCGGTGGGGTAAGTCGGTCTAGTCCTGTGCTGTAGGGCATGGGGGTAAGCGGCCCTTCCTGCGGGGCCAGTCCTAAATGTAAGCCCAGATTTAAGCCTGTCAGGCAGGCCAAGAGTATTCCCAGGGGCATAATACGGGCCAGAAAGCGCTGCATGGACGGCCTCGAGTCTACCGGAATCCTGCCTCATTGGTCACAACTTTTCTACAAATGTCCGTCTAGGCTTATAGCTGAGGTGGTATATGCGCAGTAATCCCATCTATATCCTGGTGCTGGCTTTGCTGGGGCTGGCTGCATGCTCCAGTCCCCAGCCCTCGAGCCCGGTATTCCAGTACAAAACCACCCAGGAAGTCGAGCTCGAGGTACGTGTTAACGCCCTGGGTCAGCCCGCTGTTGGGGCTCCGGTAACGGTGTTCCAGGGTTTTTTGCCCGACGGTGAAGTAAACGAAGACTCGGTCGTGCTTTCGGGGATTACCGATGCCTCGGGGCGCTTTACCGCTAAGGTTACGCTACCTGCCGACCTCGATGCGGTGGGATTGCGTGTCGACTACATCGGGGTTATTAGTGAGCCCATCAAGGTACCTATCCAGCAAGGCCGGGCTCGAGTTGCCCTGGACAACGCCTCGGTCAGCAGCCTGAACGTGGTGGTTCCGGCCTCTGCAAACAAGTCCGAGGGGGTGCGGCTCCAGAGCGTCAACTACAACTACCAGTACCTGAGCGGCTTTGGCAACTGGAATAGCCAGGGCGTGCCAAACAACCTTACCAGCAACAGCAGCAAGCTGACCAGCCAGATGCTCCAGACCATCAACGCCACCCTGCCCGAGCGCTCGCCGCTGCCACTGCACCCCATCCATAAGAACTACATCGCCCGTGAAGCCACCAGCAACCTGGTGCTCAAAGACCCTGCGGAGGTCTGGCTGACCTTCGTACACGAAGGCGCGGGCTACAAAAACGCGGTGGGGTATTACATTTACCCCGCTAATAACCCTCCGCGCAGCGTCGACGACATCCTAGACCGCATGATTATGGTTTATCCCAACGCCTCCTACCAAGGTTCGGGGGGTGGCCTGCTCTCGGGTAACCGAGTTAAGCTCAAGTACTTCGACGGAACCAGCTGGAGTGATGTTTTTCCGGCCGGTGTAGGCATTGGCTGGTTCTTGGTTGCCAACGGCTGGCGTAGCAGCAGTACGGGGGTGCTCGAGCGCAGCTACGAGCAGACTGTATTCTCCGACCCGGTGCTCAACTATCAGCTTTACCGTACACAGGGTATGAACGTTGAACAAAGCGCACAAACCGTACTGCTGTTTGATGACAACCAGCAAACTCTAGTCTTGGGGCTCGAGGATATTTTGCGCCATCACGGGGGCGACCAGGACTTTAACGACGCCATCCTGCTGGTAGAAGCCAGCCCCTATACCGCAGTCAAGAAGGAGTCCATCCTGGTTCGCGATCCCGTTAACCCCGACCTGACCCGCACCGCCGACCTCCTGCCCACCGATGACCCACAGGCCGCTGATACCGACCAGGACGGTGTCAACGACCCCTACGACGCCTATCCAGGCGACCCCGAACGGGCCTTCAACAACTACTACCCGGCTAAGAGCGACTACGGCACGCTGGCCTTCGAGGATTTGTGGCCGCGCAAAGGCGACTACGACTTCAACGATGTGGTGGTGGACTACAACATCAACCACGTGACCAATGCCAGTAGCCAGCTTGTGCAGATTCAGGCCGAGTTTGTCGTAAAAGCCTTGGGTGGTGGCTGGCATAACGGCTTTGCCTTTGCAACCGATCTCCTGCCGGAGCAGGTGGAGAGCGTGAGCTATGAGTGGCAGAAGAACGGCGGCGCCTGGCAGGCGGGCCCGCCGCCCATTCACTACAGCATGGATCGCAACCCAAACGGAACCGAAATGGGCCAGAGCAAAGCGGTCTTCTTCGTCTTCGACGATGGTTACGATCTGCTCGAGCCCTCCTTGCCCACCCGCCCCTTCTATGCCAATGTGGTGCCTGAAGAGCCCTACAAAACCCCTGGACGGGTTAGGATGACCATTAACCTGGCCCAGCCCCTGGCGTTTACGGCCCCAGGCACGCCTCCCTATAACCCCTTCATTATCGCCAACCCAGTTGTGCTGCAGGGTGATCGGTATGTGCCACAGTGGCAGCGCGGTGTTGAGATTCACCTGCCGGGCTTCCGCCCAACCGACAAAGCCGATGGTAGCCTCTTCAAGACCCAGGACGACACCACCGACCCGGTGATTGGCCGCTACTATATTGACAACATCGGGCGTCCGTGGGGCTTGCACCTGCCCACCGAGCACAAATATATCCGGGAAGAGCTGGATGGGCCCGGAGGCTGGGTTAGCCTGGGCATTGACATCCGTGAGGGCTACCTGAAGTTTGACCCCTGGATTGCCAGTGGAGGCTCGAGCTTCAAGGACTGGTATCGAGACATTACAGGCTACCGCAACCCTAGCAAGTTGATGAATCTCCCTTCGTCGGCGCGCGTTAATGCCAGCCGCTCAAAATAGAGCGCTATCCCGACCAGAGCTGCTTTGTTGGTAGGGCCATCCGCGCCCTACCAACAATTGCTCGAGCGCGACTCCGGGTAGTTTTGCTCAAGGGTAGAAGGGTGCAGAATTGAACAGGCTTGAACAAGAGGGGGGAATACAATCGGATGGTGCTACGCCTTCTTCTGGCAACCAAAAACCCCGCCGAAGACCCGGCCACTCGGCTAGGCCTCGAGGATTTGCTAGCAGAGTGGCACATTGCCAGAGAACCCCACGAGCTTAAGGACGTTTTGAGCAAGGGGGCCTTCGATGCGGTGATTCTCTGTGCCGGGCAAGGGTATGGGCTCGAGGAGCTGCAACTCATAAAAACCTATGCGCCGGACACGCCGGTAATCGTGTTGATGAATGCCGAGATCGAACCTTTACCGGATACAACGCCGCATACAGTCGAGTATGTAAGCACCTCGAGGCTCCCGGATGGCTTACGCTATGCGCTGAACAAGCTAATCGAACGTAAGCGCCGCTGGGAGCTTTTCGAGTCTGTTCCGGTAGGCCTGTACCGATCGACCCCCGACGGACGCATTCTCGAGGCCAATTCGACCCTCTGCGCTATGCTGGGCTATAGCCGAGAGGAGCTTTTAGGCCTGAATGCCCGGGCGCTGTACCTTGAGGCTGCAGAGCGCGAGAGCTTAATTCAACAGGCGATCCACTCCGATTTGTCGGTAGTGCAACGCTATACCCTACAGCGCAAGGACGGGGGGATCGTATGGGTAGAGGGGTACTTTCGTGCGGTGCGGGATAACCATGGGCAGGTGCTGTATCTTGAAGGCAGCGTAATTGACATTAGCGAGCAAGCCCGCATGGAGGAGCGTTTCCGGGCCTTGGTGGAAAACACCTCCGACCTCATCTACCTGATGGATGAGTCTGGAACTATGCTCTATGCCAGCCCCAACGTGGGACAGGTGCTTGGCTATAACCCGGTGGGCTATTTGCAAAAGCCGCTGAGCGTGCCTGATTTCGTGCACCCCCAGGATCGTCCCTACGCCGAGGCTGCGCTCGAGGATCTGGTGCGCCACCCCGGCGAGACCCGGGAGTACCGCCTGCGCATCCTGGATGCTGCCGGGGAGGTGCGCCACGCGCATATCTGGGGGCGTAACCTGCTGCACGACCCCGCCGTACGGGGCATTGTGCTCAACGTGCGCGACGTCACCGAGGAGGATCGGCTCAGGCGCTCGCTCGAGGAGGAAAGAAGCCGCTTCAAGGCCATGGTGGAAGCGCTTTCGGGGGTGGTGTTTCAGATGGAGCTTCGGTCAGGCCAGCCCGGCCAGCTGCTGTATGTCAGCCCCCAGGCCCGGAAAATTCTGGGCTACGCCCCCGAGGCCCTGTTACAAAACCCCTCCTTGTGGTGGGGTAACGTGCACCCCGAGGATCAGGCCCGCATGGTTGGGCAGGCGGGCCCCCCTGGCGCGGTTGAAGTGCTGCGCTACCGCTACCGCCGCGGCCAGAGCGGGCAATGGGTCTGGCTTCGGGAGCAGCGGATAACCGACCCGGGGGGCCAGACCCTTACTGGCTACACTTACGATGCTACCTCAGAAATTGAGGCTCAACGGGCCTTGGCTGAACAGGAAGCCCTCTTCCGCACCTTGTCGGAGACCGCTCCGGCCCTCATCGTGGTGTGGCAGGACAATTGCTTGGTCTACGCTAACCCGGAGGCAGAACGAATTACGGGTTACTCACTGGCAGACCTCAAAAGTCGTCCGATTTGGGAGTTTATACATCCCCTGGATCGCGAGAGGGTTCAAGCGCGGGGCCTGGCCCGGCTGGAGGGTCGGGATGTGGAGAGTCGTTACCGTTTCCGCATCCAGACCAAGGCAGGGCAGACGCGCTGGCTCGACTACTCGGCGGCGCGCGTCGACTTCAGGGGCCTCCCGGCAGTTTTGGGGGTAGGTTTCGACGTGACCGAGGCCCAGGAGCATCAACTCGACCTCGAGGCCGTGGTTCGTCTTTCTAAGGCTTTGCGCCGCTCCGACGACCTCAAAGAAATGCTCGAGGCCGCTCTGGATGAGACACTGGCCATCCTGGATACCTCGGTGGGCAGCATACTGCTCTACGACCCTGAAGGACACAGCCTGGAGGAAGCCGCCAGCCGAGGCTGGCTAGTTCCCATTCCCGCCCCGACCATTGCTCAGGAGGAGAGCATTTCTGGCTGGGTTCTTCTGCACGGGAAACCCTACTTCAGTCGTGAGTTTGTGGCCGATCCTAAATTACGCCCTTCCATCCGCCACCTGGTGCCCCCAGGCTGGGGTGGGGTGGTACTGCCCCTACAGGCGGGCAGCGTTCGTATTGGGGCTCTCACGCTGGCTGTGGCCCACCCCCGCGAGATTACCGAGCGTGAATTGAAGCGCTTGGAGCTTATTGGCGAGGTCATTGGCAATGCTGCACGCCGGGCTTCACTGCGGCAGAAGCTCGAGATGCGGGTAGGCCAGCTCGAGGCCTTGCGTGCCATTGATCAGACCATTAATGCCAGCCTGGATTTGCACCTGGCCCTGGAGATGCTGTGCGAACAGCTCATGCGACTGCCCTTGGACGCAAGCATGGTACTGCTGTACCGAAAGGAAAGCCACGTACTCACACCGATTAAAGCCCGCGGCTTTCGCTCCCCTCTCTCGGAGATTTATCGCCACAGTGTCCCTTTAGGCCAAGGGCATGCTGGCCGCGCAGCCTTAGAGCGGCAGCCGGTGGCGGTAGACGACCTCGCCCGTGACCCTGGTTTTGCCCCCGAGCTCACCTTGCGCGAGGGCTTTGTAGCAATGCGGGCCCTGCCTCTATTAGCCAAGGGGGAACTTTTAGGTGTACTAATTGCCTTTACCCGCCGCTCCTGGAGCCTTAAAGCCGACGAAAAGGAATTTTTGGAGGCTCTGGCTACCCAAGGGGCCATTGCCATCGAAAACAGCCACCTCTTCGAGGATCTACAGCGAGCCAAGCTCGAGCTAGAAGTTGCCTACGATCTTACCCTTATGGGCTGGGCTCAGGCGGTGGAGCTGCGTGACCAGGAGACTGCTGGACACACTCAACGGGTTACCGAGCTCACGGTGAAACTCGCCCAGCAACTGGGGCTGCCGTACGAGGACATCGAGCACCTGCGGCGGGGGGCCATTCTGCACGATGTGGGTAAATTGGGCGTTCCAGATGCCGTGCTGCTCAAGCCGGGCCAGTTGAACGAAGAGGAGTGGGCCCTCATGCGCAAGCACCCTACCCTTGCTTACCAGTGGCTTTCAGGTATCCCCTTTTTGCGCAAGGCCCTGGCCATCCCCTACGCCCACCATGAACGCTGGGATGGCTCGGGCTATCCGCGAGGCCTCCAGGGCGAGGCTATTCCACTCGAGGCCCGCATCTTTGCGGTAGTTGACGTCTACGATGCCCTCACTTCCGACCGTCCCTACCGCCAAGCCTGGCCGAAAGAAAAGGCGCTGGCGTACATACGCGAGCAAAGCGGGAAGCAGTTTGACCCTCGAGTAGTAGAGGCTTTTCTTGCACTTATCGACCAAGACTCCAGCGCGAGCGAGTGACAGCAACTAGAATTTCGCGATGGACAGACTCTTTTTCGCCACCTTTCGGGCAGCAAAAAATTTGTTTATTTGAAGCCGGCCCGACCAGGCAAGTGCCTTATACTCATGAGCGTGAGTTTCAGTTGGCTACCAACAGCGCGGCTCGGTCAATCGGATACCAAGCACTCATCGCAATAGTGACCGCGTGGTGGTTGTTGGTGGGCACCGACACAACGCACCATCTACAGAGTTGACATAAGGGAGCCTTTAAATGAGTGCCACGCAATCCCCCACTCCCATTGCTGAAATGCTGCGCAGCATGGTACAGGCTCGAGCCTCGGACATCCACCTACAGGCTGGCGCACCGCCAACCGTGCGCATAGACGGCAAACTCAAACCATTTGGGAGCAAAGTGCTCTCTCCGAGCGATATCGAGGCCATTGTTCGTAGCTTGCTGAATCCAACGCAGCTCGAGGAGCTCGAGTACAAAAAAGAGATGGACTTTGCCTATACCGTGCCGGGTCTGGCGCGTTTTCGCTGCAACCTGTTGCATCAACGCGGCAGCTTTGGACTGGTAATGCGGGTAGTGGCCGAGACCATCCCCAGTTTTGAGGCCCTGGGCCTACCGCGCCCGGTAATGGAAGATCTGGCCTCCAAAGAGCGTGGTTTGGTACTGGTCACCGGCCCTACCGGTTCGGGCAAATCCACCACTTTAGCGGCCCTGATCGACCACATTAACCTGCACTACCCCAAAAACATCGTTACTATCGAAGACCCTATCGAGTTTTTGCACAAACACAAGAAAAGCCTGGTAGTTCAGCGTGAAGTGGGGGTGGATACCGACTCGTTTAGCTCGGGCCTCAAGTACGCCATGCGGCAGGATCCGGACGTAATTTTGATCGGCGAGATGCGCGACCGCGAAACGGTGGAAGCGGCCATTATGGCCGCCCAGACCGGCCATCTGGTGTTTTCTACCCTGCATACCCTGGATGCCGCGCGCACCATCAACCGCATCATCGATTTCTTCCCCCTGCACGAGCACCAGCAAATTCGCATTTTGCTGGCCGAGTCGCTTTTGGGCATCATTTCACAGCGCCTGCTGCCCCGCGCTGACGGCCACGGGCGGGCACTGGCCTTAGAAATACTGCTTGCCACGCCCTTTGTGCGCGACCTCATCAAGGACGAAAACAAGACCCCCCAGATCAAGGATGCCATGCTGCAGGACAACCTGCGCGGCATGCAAACCTTCGACCAGCACTTGGTCGAACTCTATAACCAGGGCCACATCAGCCTCGAGGACGCCGAAGGCTCGGCTACCAGTCCCCACGAACTCAGGCTGATGTTGACCAAAGCCACGGGGCGAGGGTTCTGATACTCATCGACTTTTGTTACCGGGCTACTTGCTGAATGGCCTCTACAGCCTGGGGGTTCTCCAGGGCCGATAGATCGCCGGGGTTCTGGCCCAGAAAGGCTGCCCGGATGACCCGGCGCATGACCTTGGCGTTGCGGGTTTTGGGTAGGTCGGGCACAAACAGGATACGATCTGGCTTAAGGGCCTTGCCCAAACGGTGGGCGATGGTCTCGCCGATGGCCTGCTCGAGATCGGGACTGGGGGTATGCCCATCCCGTAAAACCACAAACACCACGGCAGCTTCACCCTTGACAGGGTGGGGAATTCCGATGGCCGCTGCTTCTTTTACGGCTGGGTGCTCAACTGCGGCGCTCTCGTACTCAGCAGGCCCTACCCGTTTTCCAGCGATTTTGAGGGTGTCGTCGCTGCGACCCTGGATCATCCAGTGCCCATCCCGATCCAAAATGGCCCAGTCGCCATGTACCCAGACATTCTCGAAGCGTCGCCAGTAGGCCTCGAGATAACGCTCGGGTGCTTTCCAAAAGCCCTTGGTCTGGCCCGGCCAGGGAGCCAGTACGGCCAGCTCGCCCACTTCGTCCCGCACGGGTTTGCCCGTGCTGTCGAGCACCTCGGCATGTATACCGGGTACGGCGGTGTTGAAGCCCATGGGCTTAATGGGCCGCCAAGCGGTACAGCCCAGAATGCCGCCGCCGATCTCGGTGCCGCCCGAGTAGTTGATGATGGGAATGCGGCTCTGGCCCACAGTTTTGAAGAACCAGAGATAGGGCTCGAGGTTCCAGGGCTCGCCAGTGGAGCCCAGCATACGAAGGCCGGACAGGTCGTGCTGGCGAACCCACCCATCGCCCAGGGGCATCAAGGCCCGCACCAGGGTGGGGGAGAGGCCCAGATGGGTTACCTTGTGCCGCTCGCAGATGGCCCACAAACGCCCGGCATCGGGATAATCGGGGGCTCCTTCGTATAGCAGCGCCGTACCACCAATGGTTAGAGCGCCTAGAATGGCCCACGGCCCCATCATCCAGCCCATATCGGTAAACCAGAACAAGGTTTCGTGCGTGCGAAGGTCGAACAGATGGGCCATGTCCTGGGCCGCTTTGAGGGGAAAGCCAGCATGGTAGTGCACGGTGCCCTTGGGCTTGCCGGTGGTGCCGGAGGTGTAGATCAGCATGAAGGTATCCATGCTGCTCATGGGCTCATACCAGGTGGTTTTAGGCTGGGTCGGGACGATCTGATCCCACGCCACTTCGTTTGGAGCCAGGGCCGCCTCCCCAAAGCGGCGCACCACCAAAAGCTTTTCCACGCTGGGCGAGAGGGTAGCTGCTGCGCGGGCGTTGTCCAGCAGGCGTACCCGGCCCCCCCTGCGATAAAAACCATCGGCGGTGATGAGCAACTTGGCTTCGGCATCCTGCAGCCGGGTAGCGGCCGCCTCGGCAGCGTAGCCGGAAAAGATGGGTACAAAAATTGCTCCAATTTGTGCAACTGCCAAAGCGCTAATGGCGGTTTCGGGCAGCATGGGCATGAAGATGCCTACCCGATCTCCCTTGCCAACGCCCAGGGACTTGAGGGCATGGGCAGCTTGCGCTACGGTGGCCTCGAGTTCACCATAACTCAGCCGAACCACTGCCCCGTCTTCGCCTTCCCAAATAAGAGCCAGGTCTTGAGGCCGGGTTTTCGCATGGCGGAGAGCGTTGTATGCCAGGTTAAGCTGACCCCCCACAAACCACTGGGGCCACTGGGGGCCTTGCGAGACGTCCAGCACCCGCTCATAAGGGCTAAACCACTCCACACCCAGAAGCTCTAACGTGGCTTCCCAAAAAGCTTCGGGCTTCTGAATGCTAAAGCTGTAAAGTGCCTCGTAGCTGTCTAGGTTCAGGTGCTTGAGCAGAGCTTCAATATGACTGCCGTGTTTGTACGCCTCGGACGGAAACCAGATGGGTTCGCTCATAACGGGCCTCACTTTGCTTGCCTATAGTTTATTGGTAGAAGTTGCTTGATGGCCCATTTTGAATCTAGAGTTTTTTCTATCACGGTTCCCTATATTTTTCTGCTAGGCCTAGCAGAAAAAGCCCAGCACAGCCTTTTGACTTTTTGGGGATTGCCAGGTTCTTTCCGATAACCCTTTCAAGAGGCCAGGAGGCCCACCAGAGCGAGAATTGCAGCAGATAGGCTCAGAACGATCCCTTGAGCGGACTATACGCGTATTCCTCTATCGCTTTCGAAATAACCCAAACAGGCCTTTGCCTTTGGAAGGCTTCTCTTCTCGGGTATTTTTGGGAGGTTCGGTTGGGGTGCTGTTTTGCACAGCCTGGAGGAAGGCCTTGGGGGTGGCCCGAATAGCGGGATCCTTGGCTAGAAGGTTACGCACGATTCGATCGAGGTGTGGAGGAAGGTTGGTGGGCGGTGGTAGCTTGTGCAGGTGGGCGTGGGTGATTTCTTCCAGGGTTTCGCCAACAAAGGGCCGCTTACCTACCAGCAGCTCAAAAGCCATGACCCCAAACGAATAGGCGTCTGAGGCGGGGGTGGCGGGTTCTCCCAAGAACAGCTCGGGAGCCATGTAGAAGGGACTTCCGGCCCGCTCGAGGGGTTTGGGGTTTTCGCGGGTTTTGGCCACGCCAAAGTCGCCAAGTTTAAACAGAGTGCCGTCGATAAAAATGTTCGATGGCTTAACGTCTTGGTGGATGATACCCCGGTCGTGAAGGTAGATGAGGGCCTGGGCAATCTGACTCAGGCAGTTGAGGGCTACTTCTCGGCTGAGGGGGCCTTTTTTGAGCCTGTCCTCGAGGGTTCCCTCTTCAAAGTACTCCAGCGCCAAAAAAGCCCCCTCCCCCTCGGGGCGCCCCGAGAGCCCCCGCACCAGGTTGGCGTGGTTGAGGGTAAGCGACAGGGCCACCTCCTGCGCAAAGCGTTCGGTGAGGGCCCGGTCGGTACGCACCTCCCGGCGCGGTACCTTGAGGGCTACCTTGGTGCCGTCGGGGGCATGGGCCAGGTACACCTGGGACGACCGCCCCAAGCCCAGGAGCATCTCGAGCTTGTAGTGTTGTCGGGTAAGCCGGCGATAGTCCATGGGGGGTCTGGGGTTATTGCAACAAAAGGCCTGTTACGAGAGCGTTATGTGCTCACCTGGTTGCAGGGCTTTGCCCCCTACCCCCAGCAGGCCAGCCCGTTGAACAAAGGCCGCGCCATCCTGGGCAATGGGAGGGAAGGTGTTGTAATGCACGGGTAAAACCTGCTTGGCGCGGATAAGCTCGAGGGCTTTTAGCGCGTCATCCGGCCCCATGGTGAAGTGGTCGCCAATGGGCAGAATAGCCAGATCGGGGTTGTAGGGGGCTACCAGGGCCATATCACTGAACAGGGCGGTGTCGCCAGCAACATACATACGCTTGCCGCCAAGCTCGAGCACAAACCCCTGGGCCAGTCCACCGTAGGTTCCGTCGGGAAAAGAAGAAGAGTGCCAGGCCGGTAACCACTTGAGCCAGCCACCTTTGAACTTGTAGGTGCCGCCCAGGTTCATACCCACCCCTTTGGCGCCCTGCTTCTCGGCATAACTGACAATTTCGTAATTGGAGACGATGGGAGCCCCGGTGCGCTGACTAATAGCGACGCTATCGCCGTAATGGTCGCCGTGGGCATGGGTGAGCACAATCAGATCGGCCTCTACCTGATGGGCGGCGAGGGCCGCTTTAGGATTGCCGGTGAGGAAAGGGTCTACCACTATACGGGTGGTTCCGTCGCTGATGTATAGCGCTGAGTGTCCTAGATAGCGTACCTCGACCATGATCTCACCTCCACCTGCTACTAGTATATGTCCGAAGCCGATGGGCGGTGCGGATTAGGTCTGGGTCAGCCGCTGTAATACCCGCTCCACATTGCGTTCAAAGGCGGCCTCAGCCAGCCGGCCCAGGGCCCGCCCGCCCCATTTTTCGCCCTGGGGTAAGGTGGCGTGGATGCGGAGAGTGAGCCGATAAGCCAGGCCACCCTCCACCACTTCGCCCCGGCCCTCCAGCTCGGCCCAGAAAGCCCCGGGGTTGGTCAGGGGTAGGGCCTCGAGGTGAGCCGTCGCGCCCTGTGGGTGGATACGGCTATGAAATGGGAAATGGATTTCTCCAAACAGCGGGGCCTCGGCCACCAGATAACCCTCGAGGGTGGTATCCCGGCGGGTGAGTTCGCCAAACGGGGGTTTGCCAGCGAACACCTGCTCGGGCTGGAGCAGGTGTTCGGGCGGCTCAGGCAGCCAGAGGTTGAAAGACTTTTCTAGTATCATCCAAGTGTCCTAACACTGTTTCTTACTCTGGGGCTCCCGCAGGCAGAGTAAATAGGTCTTTGAACAGGAAAACGCGGCTTGCTGTGTCGAGTCGGGGGGCAAAGCTTCTTGCCGGGTGCTTAGTTGACCCACTCGACCCGAAGCTGCCCGGATTGTGCCAGTTGCTCGATTTCCTCATCGGTTACATTGCGCAGGCGTGCCAGGTGACCGAACTCGGGGGCTGCGGAGGCCAGCCCAACCCGCACTATCAGCACCTCCTCGCCCTCGGCCTTGCCAATGCGCCAGACCAAATGATTCCCCAGCCGCTCGAGCAGGTCGTCCATACACTCTAGGGTATCTGAGTACCTAGCCTGGGTAAAGAGAGATAGACAACTAAGGGTAAACTAGGCCGGTGGAAGCGATTGTGTTGGCCGGGGGTAGCGCCAACGACCCCCTCGCACAAAAATTTGGCGTTGCCAGTAAAACCTTGATGCCCTACCGGGGTCGTCCGTTGGTGGAATACACCCTCGAGGCCTTGATACAGGCCGGATTGGAAGTAATTTTGCTCGGGCCATCCACCCCCTTGAACCCCGCGCCCCAACGGGCGCTGCCCGACCACGGCAGCCTGCTAGCCAACCTCGAGGCGGGCATCCATGCTGCCAAGGGCCACAAGGTGCTGGTTGCAACGGGGGACATGCCGTTTTTGCGCGCAGAGGCCGTGCGCTGGGTGCTGGAAAATGCGCCCCAGGCGGGCTTCGTTTATACCATCATTGCCAGATCCACCATCGAGCAGCGTTTTCCTGGGATGCGTCGCACCTATGCTCGAATCCGCGAGGGCGCTTTTACCGGGGGCAACCTGGTCATTATCGATAGAGACCTATTTTTCACGGCCCTGCCTTTGCTCCGGCGGGCCCTGGAGCTGCGTAAAAAACCACTGGCGCTGGCCCAGATGATCGGCTTTGGAACCTTGATTAAGGTAATTCTGGGTCGGGCCGATATAGCCGGGCTCGAGGCCAGGGTTTCACAAATCATTGGTGTTCCGGCCAGGGCGCTGATCACCCCCTATGCCGAGGTGGGGGTAGATATAGATAAAGAAGAAGATCTGGCATGGTTGAGGTAGTCCATTGAACCCGAACAGCCAAGCATGGGCAGAAGCTTTTTCCCATTTGCCAAGCTGCAGATCGATTGGTCTGGAGCCTCCCCGTATAGGGGTGTAGACTAGAAGCCGGATGCGAACTGTTCGTGATTTACGCCTGGCGGGTCTAATTGCTTATCTTGCAGCCCTAATTGCAGGGTTGATGGTTTCGGGGCTTATACACTGGGCCTTGGGTGGGCGGGGCCAGTTTGGCTGGGAGGGCTTCAACTTTTTTGGCGTCCTCGAGGGCCTGGCTTTCTTGCTGGTTTTTACGGTTAGCCTCCTTATTGCCAAAAGGGCGGTCAAGGTGACCACCACTACCCTGCTTTCCGCAGGTATCTTTGCCCCTACTTCGGCCCGCAAACTGGCCAGGCCGGTGCCGGTTATCAGCGCGCTACAGTCCTTCGAGGGTAGTATAGCGGTATTGCTCGAGGCGGGGCATCCGGTGGGCGTCATCGGCATTGCCGACTCCCTGGTACCCTGGGACGAAGCCCCGGTGGTTCCAGGTGATACCGCCGCAAGCGAACTGGGCTCGCTCTTTCGCCAACACCCGATTGTGTTTGTGGCTGATGGCGATACCGTGCACGGCATGATTACCCGGGAACGCTACTTCAAATACCTGGGCGCAAAATAGACCAGGCTAAAAGCAGCGGGAGACTAATGGGCTTCGGGCGGGGTTTTATCACCCAGACGATACTGTATCGGCAAATGAACATATCTTGCCCTAGCCTTGGCGTATCCTGGGTAGGTAACTGGAGACGCGCATGAGCAAAGCACCCGATATTGTAGATCTGCTCAACCTGGCGGTAGAACGCAGTGCTTCGGATTTGGTGATCACGGTGGGCCTTCCCCCCATGGTAAAAATTGACGGGGAGTTTCACCCTACCGAGTTTGAACCCCTAACCCCCCAGGAAACCCGGCGCCTGACCTATGCTCTGATGGACGAGAAGCAGCAGCGAGTTTTTGAGGAAGAAAAGGAACTCGACTTTTCTTTCAGCCTGCCGGGTAAAGGCCGCTTCCGTGTTAACATCTTCTTACAGCGTGGTAGTGTGGGTGGGGTGCTGCGGGTGGTGCCCTCCAATGTCAAGAGCTTTGAGGAGCTGGGTCTGCCCAAGACCGTGGCCGATATTGCCATGAGCCCGCGTGGGCTGGTGCTGGTAACCGGGCCTACCGGCTCGGGCAAATCCACCACCCTGGCCTCGATGATCGACTATATCAACGAGCGCAAACGCTGCCACATCGTGACCATCGAAGATCCCATCGAGTTTTTCCACCGGCATAAGAGCTCCATTATCAACCAGCGTGAAATCGGTTCCGATACCCACGGCTTCGACAAGGCCCTGCGCTCGGTGCTGCGACAGGCACCTGACGTGATTCTAGTAGGAGAGATGCGCGACTATGAGACCATTTCGGCCGCTATCACCGCCGCCGAGACCGGGCACCTGGTTATGGGCACACTGCACACCAACAGCGCCCCCGAGACCATCGACCGTATTATTGACGTCTTCCCGGAGTCTCAACAGGAGCAGGTACGGGTGCAGCTCTCCAACAACCTGGTCGCGGTGCTCACCCAACAACTGCTGCCCAAAGCTTTTGGCGGTGGGCGGGTGCTGGCCTACGAGCTCATGGTTGCCACCCCAGCGGTGCGGGCCCTCATCCGCGAAGGAAAGAGCCATCAGCTGGTGAGTGTGATTCAAACTGGCGGCCAGTACGGCATGATCACCATGGATGCCCACCTGGCCGATCTATTCAAGCGCAAGCTGATTACCTACGAGATGGGGCAGTCGCGCTCGGTAGACCCGAAGGAGTTTGCTCGCCTGGCCGGTGCGGGTAGCCCCTCGCCTCAGACAGCTGGCATGCGTCGGCCTTAAGGCTCAAAACCATTGACAGGCCAGTCACTTGAAGGCTACGCGCTCGCCATTGGAGAAACCCATGCCTTTCTCCGAAGAAACCATATGCGCGTTTTTCTCCCGGTGGGATAACTATGTGGAACTGTCCTTGGAAGACATCATCGAGCGCATTGGGCCTTTCACCCAGTACGACGACTGGGACTGGGGGCGCGAGGTATACGACTGGAAACGGCCCAACCTGCGCATCCGGGTGGTGATGCGCGGTGGTTATGTAAAAGCGGTGGAAGAACTCGACCCGCAGGATAACAGCCGCTATGGCACCACCCTGCGGGTTTTATGGGGGGATGTTTCGCCTTAGGCAGCGGCTCAGTCCAGAAGCCCTGAGCGCGCTAGCAAGGCCCTGGGGTCAGGGTCGCGCCCCAGGAAGCGCCGGAAGAGCTCGGCGGGGTCGACAGAGTTGCCTTTGCTCAAGATGTGGGTGATGAAGTCTTCACCGGTCTGGCGGTTGAAGATGCCCTCGGCCTTGAAGCGCGAGAAAGCGTCGGCGTCGAGCACCTCCGACCATTTGTAGGAGTAGTAGCCTGCGGCATAGCCCACCGGATGCCCGAACAGGTGGGCGAACCCGGCCACAAAGGCATAGTCCTGGGGTAGTGGGGCTGGCATGAAAGGCTGCATGACCTGCCGGGCGTAGGCGACCACATCGCCGTCGCTGGGGGTGTAGTGAACATGCAGGGCCAGATCCACCGTGCCGAAGGCCAGTTGGCGCATGCCCAGGTTGGCGGCCCAGTAGTTTTTGGCCCGCAGCATCTTCTCAAAAAGCTCGTCGGGGATGGGTTCGCCGGTCTGGTAGTGGCGGGCGAACAGGTTCAGGGCTTCGCGCTCCCAGCACCAGTTTTCCATAATCTGGCTGGGCAGCTCGACAAAGTCGCGGGCTACCTGGGTGCCCACCAGGCTGCGGGCTTCCACGCTCGAGAGCGCCAGGTGCAACAGGTGCCCAAACTCGTGAAAGATGGTCTCGACCTCGCGGTGGGTGAGCAAAGCGGGCCGGTCGCCTACCGGGGGGGTGAGGTTGCCGCACATCAGGCCCAGGTGGGGCTCGGTGGTGTTGCCATTGCGCACGCCGCGGATGAGGGTGTTCATCCAGGCCCCGCCGCGCTTGTTCTCGCGGGGGTGCCAGTCGGTGAAGAAGCGGCAGATGCGCCGGCCTTCCCGGTAGATCTCGTAGGTTTTGACCTCGGGGTGCCAGGTGTCCACGCCCGTTACTTCCCGCACCTCGAGGCCGAAGACCCGCCGCACGATCTCGAAGAGCCCCTCGAGCACCTGCGGCAGGGCAAAGTAGGGCCGCAGCTCCTCCTCGTCGAAGTCGTAGAGGGCCTTGCGCTGCTTCTCGGCGTAGTAGGCGATGTCCCAGGGCTCCAGCGGGGGGGCCTGGGGGCCCTCGAGCTCCCGGCGGAAGGCCTCGAGGGCGGCCAGCTCTTTCTTGAAGTGGGGCTCGTAGGCGGCTTTGAGGTCTTGCTCGAAGCGCAGGGCGGTCTCGGCTTTACCGGCCATGCGGTTTTCCAGCACGTAGTCGGCAAAGTTGGCATAGCCCAGCAGTTCGGCCTTTTCGCGGCGCAGGGCCAGAATTTCATCAATCAAGGGCCGGTTGTCGCGGCCTGGCTCGGTCGCCCGGCGGTGGTAGGCCAGGTAGACCTGCTTGCGGATCTCGGGGTCGTCCAGGTAGGTTTGCAGGGCCAGGTAGCTGGGCTGCTGCAGGGTGAAGCGGTAGCCCTCGCGGCCCTTGGCACGGGCGCTCTGGCGGGCGGCCTCGAGGGCGCTGGGGGGCAGGCCCGCCACCTGGCTTTCGTCCAGGTACAGCTCCCAGTCGGCGGTGGAGTCGGTGAGGTTCTGCTCGAACTGGGTGGTGATCTCCGAAAGCCGGGTGTTGAGGGCCTCGAGGCGGGCTTTCTTCTCGGGGGGCAGGTCGGCCCCCTGGCGGCGGAACTCGTCCAGGCGCAGCTTGAGGAAGCGGGCCCAGTCGGGGCTGAGCTGGCTGGCCTCGGGGGTGGCGGCGAAGTCTTTGAGGGCCTGGTACAGCTCGGCGGAAATCTGGAGCTTGGTGTAGAAGGCGGTGATGGGGGGAATGATGGCCTTGTAGGCCGCGCGCAGCTCGGGCGTAGAAACCACGCTCTCGAGGTGCGCCACCAGCGCAAAAGCGTAGCCCAGCCCCTCGCCCAGCCGATCCAGGGGTAGCAGGGTGTTCTCGAAGGTGCGGGGGCCTTCCACCCGCAGGATGGCCTCTAACTCGGCCTCGGCCTGGGCCAGGAGGGTCTGGATGGCCGGCTCGATGTGCTCGGGGCGGATCTGGCTAAAGGGAACATCGTAGCGCACTTCTAGCAAAGGGTTCTCCGACATAGCACCCCAGTATAAATGGGGCTAGGAGCGGAGAATGTGCCCTGTCTAGGCGTAACTTTGCACGGCCCGAATAACCGCCTCGAGCTGGGCCTCTTCCAGAAAGGGGTGCATGGGCAGGCTCAGCACCTCGCGGGCGGCGGCTTCGGCGGCTGGAAGGGAGCCTTCCGGGGCCAGGTCGCGGTAGGCCGGCTGGAGGTGGGCTGGCAGTGGGTAGTGCACGCTGCTGCCGATGCCCTGCTGCTTCAGGTGGGCGGCCAGCCGGTCGCGTTCGGGGTGGCGCACCGTGTACTGGTGGTAGACGTGCAGCGCATAGGGCATCTCACAGGGGGTCTGGAGGTGGTTTTTGAGGTGCTCGTTGTAGATCTGGGCGATCTGGCGGCGGCGGGTGTTCCAGGTTTCCAGATGAGGGAGCTTAACCCGCAGAATGGCGGCCTGGAGCGCATCGAGCCTCGAGGTGTAGCCCGCCGGACGCACATGGTGGTAGCGCTCCTTGGAGCCGTGCACCGCCAGCAGACGGGCCTCCTCGGCGATGGCTGGGTTATGGGTGGCGATAAAGCCGCCGTCGCCATAGGCCCCCAGGTTTTTGGTGGGGTAGAGGCTGAAAGCCCCCGCATCGCCCAGGGTGCCGGCCTGGGCCGGCGGCTGGCCCGGGGCGCAGTAGCGGGCCCCGATGGCCTGGGCTGCATCCTCCAGCACCTGCAAACCGTGTTTTTGGGCAAAGTCCAGCAGCTCGCCCATGGGGGCCACCTGGCCGTACAGATGAACCGGCAGGATGGCCCGGGTGCGCGGGGTGAGGGCGGCCTCGAGCAGGGCCGGATCAAGGTTAAAGTTGCGGGGGTCAATGTCCACCAGCACGGGGCGGGCCCCCACGTGCTGGATGGCCTCGAGGGTGGCGATAAAGGTGAAAGGCGTGGTGATGACCTCATCCCCCGGCCCCAGGCCCATGGCCCGCAGGGCGATGACGAGGGCATCGGTGCCGGAGCCGCAAGTGATCACATAGGGCACTTTCAGATAATCGGAAAGTTCGGCTTCCAGGGCTGCAACCTCGGGGCCGCCCACAAACCCACCGGAAGCCAGCACGCGCTCTACGGCGGCGTCAATCTCCGTTTTCAATTCGAGATACTCGCGCTTTAGGTCAAGAACGGGAATCATGCAAAACACCTGTTATAGAGCTTAGTCCATGGTTGGTTTTCTTTGCCAGGCTAGCGATAGATGCCCTTTCCCATCCAGAGGCCTACCGCCAAGCCCAGCAGGTTCGCCCCCCAGGCCCCCACCTCCGGGGGAACCGGGCTCGAGAGCGCCATCACCTTGCCGGTGCTAAAAGCCACGTAATAGGCAATGGTGAGCACCAGGGCCAGGCCCAGCGCCGTACCGGGACTGGTGGCCCGGCGCACCGCTACCGGCAGGGCTAGCAACAGCACCATCAGGTTGGCCAGGGCCAGGGCGATGGTGGCGTGCCACTGAGCCCTGGCCTCGCGCAGCTCGCGGGGTGGGGTGCGCGGATCTCGCAGCTTGCGCCACCACTCCGAGAGGGCTGTGGGCACTTCAAACCCGCCCCCGGCGTACTGGGCCTCCAGGTCTTCGCGGCTGCGGGAGAGCCGCACGGTGAGTTCGGCTCCTGGCTGGCCGATATTTTGCGCCCTGAAGACGCCCTGCAAGCCCTCCTGAGCGGCCTCGAGGGTGGCAAACTCGGGCAGGGGAAGCTGGGCAAAGTCCAGGGTAAAGACCCGGTAATCCCGCAGCACGATGCGCTGGCCCTGCAGGCGGGCGGTCTGGGCCAGAATCACGGTCATGGTCTGTTCCTGCCAGCGCTCGAGGCGCACCCGCTGGAACTCGTCTTTGGCCGGGTCGAAGCCGTCGTAGCGCAGGATGTACTCGCCCACCGTGAGTTCGCGCCCCACCAGGTTGAACTGGGGGGTGCGTTCGGGGATCAGCTCGTTCCAGTACACCAGGGCCGTGGCCCGGTTGGTCCAGGGCACCACCCATTCCGAGAGGGCCAGCGAGAAGCCGCTCAGGAGCAGGCCCCCCAGCAAAAAGGGCCGGGCTGTGCGGAGCACCGAGATGCCCCCGGCCTGCATCACCAATAGCTCGTTTTCCCGTGCCAGCCGCCCAAAGGCCAGCATCACCGCCAGAAGGCCGGCGATGGGCATGGCCTGCACGGCGGCATAGGGTACCTGCAAAGCCAGCCACTTGAGGATGCTGCCGAGCTCGGCAGTGCCCATCCACTGCGCCCTGGGCAGGAGGTTGCTGATGAGCCCAAAGCTCACATAAAGCACCAGCCCGAACAAAAAAACCGGCAGGGCTTCGCGAAGAATATAACGATCCAGATGGGTCATCGGATTTCCAGTCCAAACACCAGTTTGCCACTGGGTATCTCGCCCGGATCCTGGGCGATACGGATTTCCTGGTAGCCCAGCCGCCAGATAAAGCAACAGTCGGCGTAGCGCAGCTCCAACCCCCAGCGGCTCACGCCCTGGCGCAGGAAATCATACCCGAGAAAGGGCGTCAGGTTGAGGTCGTAGGTACAGCTCAGGGGAACCGGTGTAAAGCCCAGCACCAGCTCGCGGCGTTCCCAGTCGTCGCGCCCGTTGCTCAGGGTTTTGCCCACACAGTTCCAGCAGGTGTTGAGCCTGACCCAGAACTCGCCGTAGCTCTGAGCGTAGCCAAGGCGCAGGCTGGCCTGGGTCTGACTTAAAAGAAAATCGTGCGCGGCCTCGAGCCCGATGTTCTGATACCTCAGATTCCCGGAGAGCTTCTGGGTGGCCTCCCGGCGCTCGAGCCAGAAGCGTCCAGGGGTAGACTCGATGGCCCAGTTATAGCCCAGACGCAAGGCAAACTCACCCTCGTAGCGGCCTTCGGCGTACCCTCCGTAGGCCACGTACTGCTGGGGCTGGTTATAGAAACCCAGCACCCCAAAGGGCTCGAGGCGGAAACGAAAAGGGCCCTCCTGCACCTCGAAGCGGTAGCGCAGCTCGGCCCCGGCGGCCAGCCCCTGCACCTGGGAAGCCGGGGTGCCATCGGGCCAGTCCTGGGCGATCCAGCCGTAGGGGATAAGGGTGAAGCGATCCAGCGTAAAAGACTGCCTGAAGCCGAAGGCATAGCGCCCTTTCTCGCTGTCGTGAGTAAAAAATACGGGGCCGCCCTCCACCTTACCCCGGCTGGCCGGGCCGCTGGGCTTGAGGTCGAACTCGAGCCTGGCCCGATTGCCTTCGCTCTGTCCTGAAAACCCCAGCCTGAAAATTGGGTCAGGGCTGCCCAGGCGCAGGCCCAGCAGGGTTATGCGGGTGCTGAACTTGTCGCTAAAAACCCCTGCCGTGGGCAAAGGAAACTCGCTGAGGCCCAGGTTGAGCCCCTGATCGAAGTCCAGTCGTAGGGGAAACAGCAGGGTGTCGGCTTCACTGGTTTGCAGGCCCAGGCTTTCGCCCAGAGGTCGGTTTACATTCAGACGCAGGGCCTCGAACTGGGCCAGACCTAGTCGATAGGCCTCGAGTCGGCTTTCTTCCAGGAGCACCTCACCGCTCTTTGTGTCGAAATTTAGACGTTCCGACAACAGCCGCAGGTCGTCGCCGCACCGACAGGTGGTGATGCGAACCCCGAGGGCCTGCAAGACCTGTCTTTTGACGAGGCCTTCCTGGGCCCAAAAACGGTAGCGGGGGGTTTCTACCTCGATCTGCGAGGCCGTCAGCTCGCCGCTCTGCTGGTCGTAGCGCAGTTCCGGTGCTCGCAGGGATAGTCCCTGGGTTTGCAGACAGGCGCCATCGCTGAAGATAGCCAGATCGCCATCGAACTCGAGGTTCCCCCCACCGGCCAGCCCCTCGGGGGTCTCGAGGGTGTAGGGCTGCTCGGTGCACGGGACGGGGCTGGCCCAGGCCAGGCCGCTCCAGCCCAGGGCCAGGGCGCAAAGCAGGGGGAGCAGCCCGGTCTTACGGCACAGGGGGGTGGATGGGCTCGATGCTTTCAAGCCCATACAAAAAGCCAGTCCGGGGCTCAGTATTCGCGAATCTTGCAGTTTGTTTTTCGTATACTCCACGCACACGCCCTACAGTTTATCGGCGTAGGGGCGCAGGCGGTTGAAAATATCGGCTGGAACGCGGGTGTTGGCCCGCACTTTGCCGCCGCCAACGGTCAGCAGCAAGGTGCTGTCGGGCCGGTTGCCCCTGAGGGTGGTGGCCCCGTCGCGGAAGGTGAAAGCCCCCAGCACCAAAGCCAGGTCTTTGGTGGTGTCCACGATGAGCGTGCTGGCCTCGAGCACCGGCTCGCTCGAGCGCACCTCGCCCTTGAGCACCAGCACGTCGTCGCCGAGCAAGAGCCCCTGCTGGGCGCTGAGGGCCTTGAACTCCTTGGAGCTGAAGCGCACCCCGCTCATCCGCAGGGTGTCGGGCTTTTGCAGGTACTCCAGGCTGCTCGCGCTAAAATCGCCCTCCTTGGCCTTGAGGGTGGCCCCCTGGGCCCGGATGAACTCGCCGTCCTTGTACTGGATGTAACGGGCTTCCAGCACCAGCCCGCTTTTGTTGTCGGTGATGGTGCCGCCGGTGGGCAGGGTGTAGACGCCGGTGCCCACGTCCAGCTCCGAGTTGCCCCGGGGCCGCACCTCGAAACCGGCAAACCTCGAGGCCAGCGCAATCAAAGAAAGAAAAGTGAGCAGAATCCACCAACGTTTCATGTTCTCAATCGTAGAGCCTGGGGCATGAACCGAATGAGCAAACCATCAACCGTGCTGGGTCAACGGTCTAATAAAAACCCAGCGGCTTCGGCTATACTCCAAAAAGATGCGGCTTTTGGCCTTCGTCATCGTATGGCTGGCCCCGGTGCTGGCGTTTCCACGCCTGGGTTTGCACGAAGGCTACACCCGGCTGGTCTTCGACCTCGAGGCCCGAACCCAGTACCAGCTTGCCCAATCCCCCGACACCCTTACCCTGCGCTTCAGTGGTATTGGTGCCGGGGCCGCCGACGTGGATGTAAGCTCGCCCCAGGTAGCCTCGTACCAGGTGGTGGTGGTCGGCAACGGCGCCACGGTGTTCGTGCGCCTGAAGCCAAACGTCGAGGTTAAGACCGTGGTTCTGGACGATGGGAACCGGCGGCGCCTGGTGGTGGATGTGCTCACCGCGGCCCCGAAGCCCAGCCCTCCGGCCCAGGCCCGGCCCCTCCCCCCCAAGCCCCGCCCCCAGCCCAAGGTGGTGGTGCTGGATCCCGGCCACGGCGGCCTCGACCCCGGCGCGGTAGGGTTTGTGGTGGAAAAAGAGGTGACGCTCGACCTGGCCCTGCGCCTGCGCCAACTGCTGCAAAAAGAGGGCATCGAGGTCATTCTGACCCGCAGCAGCGATACCCACCTTTCGCCCGACAAGGCCACCGATCTGGGCCTGCGGGCCGAGATGGCTAACTCCAAGCGCAACCTGTTTGTCTCCATCCACGTCAATAGCGCGCCCAACGCGGTCCAGGGCATCGAGACCTACTACTTTGGCAGCACCCTGGATCAGAGCCTGCTGGCCCAGGTGATCCGTGAGAACGGTGGGGGCGAATTGGGTCAGCGCCTGACCCGTGAAGCCCAGAGCGTGGGGGAGCGGCTGGTGCGCGACCTGATTGCCCAGTCCAACCTCAAATTCTCGCGTCAACTGGCCCACTATGTGCAGGGGGCGTTGTTGCAGGCCACCGGCGCAGCCGACCGAGGGGTGCGCCAGGCGCCCTTTTACGTGATTCGCAACGCTCGCATCCCGGCCATCCTGGTCGAGGTGGGCTTTGCCAACCACCCCGTCGAGGGCCGCCGCCTCCAGACCAGCGAGTACCGCCAGACCCTGGCCCTGGCCATGGCTCGAGCCATCCTGCGCTTTCTAAACAACGGGGAGTAGCCCTGCACCACCCTTTTGCCGGGCAATGCGCAGTAGATCCCACAGCGCCAGGTCGTCCAGGCGGGTGAGCACCAGGTCGGCCTGGCTCAGATCGAGGTGCTGGGTGAGGGCGTTGGGGATGGCCACCGTAAAGGCCCCTGCCGATTTGGCCGCCCGTACCCCGTTCAGGGAATCCTCGAGCACGATGGTTTCCTGGGGCAAAACCCCCAGTCCCTCGGCAGCCCGTAAAAATAGTGCGGGGTCGGGTTTGGTCATGGCCACATCTTCCTTGGTGCGGATGACCTGGAAATACCCCAGCAAGCCCAGCCGTTCCAGATGCTCCTCCACCCAGACCCGCCTCGAGCTGCTGGCTACGGCCAGCTTGAGGCCCATGGCCTGGGCGGCCTCGAGGTAGTCCAGCACCCCCGGCAAGGGCTGAAGCGACTGGTTGAGGCTTCGCTTGCGCTCGTCCACCCAGCGCTCGATGCTTTCCTTGTCCAGCGGCTGCCCCACGAGCTGCTCCAGGTTGCCAGCCGGGTCGAAGGGGATGGAGTTGTTGCCGATGAAAGGAAGCCAGTACCCCAGCGTTAGCTCGGCCCCATGGGCCTGGTACACCTCCTGCCAGGCCTGAAACTCGCTCTTTTCGGTGTCCAGGATGGTGCCGTCGAAATCGAAGATGAGGGCATGCATGCAGGGTGCATTCTACTTGCTGATGGGCCTGGGGCAAGGGGCTCGAGAACAGTATTCAGCAGACAGGTGCAGCAAACATAAAGTAACGCAATCCAGTTCGCTCAAAATTTTGACCTGATTCAATTCTGACATCGGCTGGTGTAGGCTATTGGGCGTATGAAACGCAGCCTGTTTCTTCTGTTGGCTTTACTGGCTTTTGGTCTTTCGGTGGGTCTGGCTCAGAACCCGGTCAAGGTACGCATCGGGTTCAACCCCACCCAAAACTCTGATCAGCTTCGCCCGGCGGCTCAGGCCATTGCCGATTACCTCGAGCGCCGCTTCCAGGGGGCTATCGAGGTGGAAATCTTCATCCCCACCGAGTACCGCGGCCTGATTGAGGCCATGCGCGGTGGCAACCTCGACTTTGCTTTCTTCCCGCCCGACGGCTATGTGATTGCCAACCAGGATGTGGGCGCCCAGGTGCTCCTCAAGAGCGTGCGCGGCAACAGCCCCTACTACTGGTCGGCCATCGTGGTGCGCAAGGACTCGGGCATCAAGAGCGTGCGCGACCTCGAGGGCAAGACCATCGCCTGGGTAGACAAAAACTCCGCGGCTGGCTATGTGTTCCCACGGGCCGCGCTGGTGGCCGAGAAGCTCGACCCCGACAAGCTTTTCGCTAAGCAAACCTTTGCCGGTCGGCACGATGCAGCGGTGCTGGCGGTGCTGAATAAGTCGGTGGACGCGGCGGCGACCTTCGCCAACGACAACCGCAACAAGAGCGGGGCCTGGACGCAGTTCCTCAAGCCCGAGGAAGCCGCCCAGCTCACCGCCATTTTCTACTCCAGGCCCATCCCCGGTGACACCTTCTCGGTCTCCAAGCAGTTCTACTCCAAATACCCCACCCTTTCGCGCGGCATCGCGGCGGCCTTGCAGGGTATCAAAACCCCGGAAAACAAGTTGCTGTTCAACCTCTACCGCATCGACTACATGATCCCAGCTCAGGACTCCGACTACGATGTGGTGCGCCAGGCCCGCAAAGTGGCCGGGCAGTAGGCCAGAACACCGTTTGTTCGCTCATGCCCCCGGTTTTGGCTGGGGGCTTATGATTTGATGGTATGGCTCTGTGGGAAAAGGTGCAGCCCGCACGGCCAATTTGGAGAACGCATGATTGAAGTTCGAAACCTTAACCAAACCTTTCAAACCGCCAAGGGGCCCTTGCAGGTTCTGATGGATGTTAACCTCGAGATTGCCGCAGGGGATTTCGTGGCCGTAATCGGGCGCTCGGGGGCTGGTAAGAGCACCTTTTTGCGCACCCTCAACGGGTTATTGATCCCCACCTCGGGCTCGGTGATTGTCAACGGTACCGATATCACCAAGCTGCCCAAGCGCGAGTTGCAGAAGTACCGTCGCACGGTGGGCTTTATCTTTCAGCAGTTTAACCTGGTCAGCCGCCTGAGCGCCCTGGACAACGTGTTGCATGGCCGGCTGGGCTACCTGCCCACCTGGCGCGGCTTGCTGGGGTTGTACGGCGAGGCCGACTACCAGATTGCCCGCCAGCAGCTCGAGCGCGTCGACTTGGCCGCAAAAGAGAATGCTCGAGTGGACTCGCTCTCGGGCGGGCAGCAGCAACGGGTGGCCATCGCCCGGGCCATGGCCCAGCAACCCACCCTGATGCTGGCCGACGAGCCGGCGGCCAACCTCGACCCGGTGCTCTCGGAGGAGGTCATGCGCACCCTCAAGCGCTTCAACGAGCAGGACGGGGTCACGGTGGTGATCAACATCCACGCTCTCGACCTGGCCCTGAAGTACGCCAAGCGCATCATCGCCTTCAAGCGCGGGCGGCTGGTCTTCGATGGGCCGCCCGCCCAGCTATCTGAAGCCATGGTAGACGATCTGTACGAACGCAAGGAGATGCTGGCATGACCGGAATGCTGCTTTATACCCTGCTCGGACTTTCGCTGGCGGTGCTGATGGGCGTGGCCCGGGGTTCCATGCGGCGCTGGGTGATAGGGGCCGGGCTGGCCTTGCTGGTGGTGTTTGTGGCCTTTCCCTTTAGCCGGGCCAGGGGCTTTTTGAGCCGCGATACCATAGACCCCACCTTACTGGCCCTGGCGCCGGTTTTTCCCCTGCTTTTGCTTATTCCCTTGGGTGTGCTTGCAGCGCTGGTGCTGGCCCGCCGGGGGGCTGCCGGATGGGGCGGGGCCCTCGGGGGCGCTGCGGTGCTGGTGGCTGCCGGGAGCTGGTACGTGCAGCCAGCCCAGTTGGTTCGCTTACAGCCGGTGAATGGCCTGATGGAGCTGCTAATTGCCGGGGTAGTGGCAGGCTCTATAGCCCTGCTCTCCTTTAGCCGACCCCAGCAGCGCATCCCCATTCTTGTTGTGGCGGCTTTGGCGGGGGGGCTGGCCTTCTTCTGGTTTCATACGCCGCAAGGGGGCGGGGCTTACCTGCCCAAGAGTCTGGGTTATTACAAACTCTTCTTCCCCACACCCCCAGAAAGCCAGCAGGCCATGATTGATTCCTACAACCAGGCCTTGCCCGAACTAAACGCCATACGCAAGGAGCTGGGTCAGGACGAACTGAAGCCCATTCAAGGCTTATCCGACCTGCAAGGAGCCATCCCCCAACAGGCCTCGAGCGAGGGCTACCGGCTGGTGCAACCGGCCACGACCCAGTACGGCGCTTTTGGGATCTTTTTTTTGGCAGGGCTGATGCTGGGGGCTGGGCTGGTGCTGCTGCGTAACCCAGCCTTGCAAGAGCCCGACGATTTCCGTGCAGGAATCCTGATTGCTTTGGTGGCGACCCTCTTGATGCCTGCCTTCGATGCCACCGAGTTCGACCTCAACAAGCTGGTGGTGGGCTGGCCTTTTTTGCAGCAGTTTGCCGATAAAGCCTGGCCGCCCCTGCTGGCCGATGTCGCTGCGGAGCGCTACCCGCTGCAGGAGGTGCTGAGCCAGATTGCCGTAACGGTGCAGATGGCCCTGGTGGGCACCTTCCTGGCCGCGATCTTTGCTATGCCCATCTCGTTTCTAGCGGCCCGCAACGTGACCTCTGGAACACCTTTGATGCGCTCGGTGTTCTATCTGACCCGCTTGTTCTTGAACGTGTTGCGCGGGGTGCCTACCCTGATTATCGCCCTTATTTTGGTGGCGGCGGTGGGGCTGGGGCCTTTTGCTGGGGTGATGGCCATCGCCATTCACTCCCTGACCGAGCTGGGCAAGCTCTACTCGGAGGCCATCGAAAACGCCGACAAAGGGCCGGTAGAAGCCCTGGAATCCACCGGTGCCTCTGGCGTGAACGTGGTGCGCTGGGCTATTTTGCCCCAGGTGTTGCCGCTTTTTGTGTCTTACACGGTATACAACTTCGAAATCAACTTCCGCTCCTCGCTGGTGCTGGGCCTGGTGGGGGCGGGTGGTATCGGCTACTTCATCAACGAGAAGATGGCCTCGGGGCAGTACGACCAGATGATTGTGGGTGTTATTGCAATCGTGATTGTGGTGAATATCATCGATTTTGCTTCCTCGTGGCTGCGCAGCCGGCTGGTGTGAGTCGAACCCGAAGCGCCCGCTTGGCGCAACTCCAAAGTGGGTTATGGAAGCTTTGCTGCTGGGGTGGGCTTATCCGCGAATTGTGTTATCGGCCATAAATGCGGGCGGGCGGTTCAAACACCGTCCGCTTGTATGTTCCTCAAAACCTTCCCATAGAGCACTGAACCCCTCTCGTTGCTCCCAGCGCCTTGCCTGGGAAGTTTTGTGGTGTGCCGATGCTAGGTCTGGTAGCGCCCCAGCCCCCTGAACCGCCGGTAGCGATCCTCGAACAGTTCTTCAGGGCTTAGGCTCGAGAGTTCACCGAGTGTGGTGGTCAAGGCTTGCTTGATGTTAGCCAGGGTTGCGCCGGGATTACGGTGGGCTCCGCCGCTGGGTTCGGGGATGATTCGATCCACGATGCCCAGGCTCAGAAGGTCGGGGGCCGAGAGCTTGAGGGCCTCGGCGGCCTTGGCGGCTTCTTTGGCGTCGCGCCAGAGAATGGCCGCGCAGGACTCGGGCGAGATGACCGAATACCAGGCATTTTCCAGAATTAGCACGCGGTTGCCTACGCCGATGGCCAGGGCCCCACCCGAGCCGCCCTCGCCTAGGATGACCGCGATGGCCGGCACCCTTAGGCGGGCCATGCGCTGGATGCTCTGGGCAATCACCCAGGCCTGGCCGCGCTCCTCCGCAGAGATGCCGGGGTAGGCGCCGGGGGTGTCGATGAAGGCGATGAAGGGCCGTCCGAACCGGTCGGCCAGATCCATTAGCCGCATGGCTTTGCGGTAGCCTTCGGGGTGGGGCATGGCGAAGTTACGCCGGATGTTTTCCTTGGTGTCGCGGCCTTTCTGGTGGCCCACCACCACCACCGAGGTGCCCTCAAAGCGCGCCAGGCCCCCCACCACAGCGGGATCCTCGCCAAAGGTACGATCCCCATACAGCTCTACAAACTCGGTCATGATGCCCCCGATCACGTCGAGGGTGGTGGGACGTCCGGGGGCGCGGGCCAGCTGTACCCGCTCCCAGCGGGACAGGTTGTCGAAGGTCTCCGATTTGAGCTGGGCCAGGCGTTCCCGCAGGACTTGAAGCTCGCCGGACAGATCTACCCCGCTGCTAGCGGCGAACCCCTCGAGCTCGGCGATTTTGGCCTCGAGCTCCTCGATTGGCTTCTCGAACTCAAGCGGCATGAGCACCCCCTTTGGCCCGCTCGAGCCGGATCCGAACCCTACCCTGCATGGTTCACCGTCCTGGGGTGCAGCAGCCTGAGTACCCGTGCCACGGTCTCCTTGAGCTGACGCCGATCCACGACCTGGTCTACCATGCCGTGCTTGAGCAGAAACTCCGAACGCTGGAAGCCCTCGGGCAGATCCTGACGGATGGTTTGCTTAATCACTCGAGGCCCGGCAAAGCCAATCAGGGCGCCGGGCTCCGCCAGAATTACGTCGGCGATAGCCGCGAAGCTGGCGGTTACCCCGCCGGTGGTGGGGTCGGTGAGGATGGAGACGTAGGGCAGCTTCTTGGCCCACAGCCGGTCGAGGGCCAGGGTGGTCTTGGCCATCTGCATCAGCGATAAAGCCGCTTCCTGCATCCGGGCCCCACCCGATACCGAGACGATCACCACCGCCCGGTTCTCCTGGGCGGCCAGTTCGATGCCACGGGTAATTTCCTCGCCCACCACGCTGCCCATCGAACCTCCGGCAAAGGCGTAGTCCATAACCAGGAGCACGCTTTCCACACCCCCAATGGTGCAGCGCCCCCCCACGATGGCGTCGGGGCGCCCGGCTTCTTTCTGGTAGCGCTCGAGCCGCTTGGGATAGGGCTCGGTATCCACGAAGCCCAGGGGGTCGGTGGGTTTGAGGCCGGTAATCTTCTCAAAGCTACCCGCATCGGCCAGCATCTCGATGCGCTTGTCGGCAGAGAGCCGCAGGTGGTGCTCGCACTTGGGGCAGACGTGCAGGTTGCTTTCGAGGTCCTTCTTGTATATTTGCGCGTCGCACTTGGGGCACTTGACCCACAGCTCGGGGATGTCCCTTGCCTCGCCCTGCGCCCGGCGACGACGGAAAAGCCGCTCTAAGGCCATAACGCCCTATCTTATACCGCAGAATGAGAATCGGGCGAAACCCCCCCTGCTTAGACGGGGTTCAATTTGATGCTATCCGGCTCAAAGCCAGGCTTGTATCGACTTGATGGTGCGATTAGGGAACTGTGCCATAGCCCAGGTAGGGCAGCGGGTCAACCGCCACCCCATAGCGGTATACGGTGTAGTGCAGGTGCGGGCCGGTGGAGCGCCCGGTTGAACCCACCGCCCCAATCAAGCGGCCTTGCTCGACTTGCTGACCCTTCTCTACATATGTGGACGACAGATGCCCGTACAGGGTGTGCAGGCCGTTGCCGTGGTCGACCAAAACCATTAGCCCAAAGATGGGGTTCCAGCCCATCTCGCTTACGGTTCCGGCAGCGGTGGCATAGACCGGTGTGCCCTCGGGTGCGGCAAAATCTACGCCGTTGTGGAATTCGTATGCGCCGCCTCCAAAAGGGTTGGAACGGTAGCCAAAGGTAGAGGTGAGGCGGGTTTCGGCCAGCAGGGGCAAGCCTGCGGGGATTAACTGCGCAGGGTCGGGAAGGGGGGTCTGGGGTACGCGGGTTGGGGGTCGTCGCACAACGCGGCCAGGGCGGGGATCGGGTGGGAGGGGGTTATGGAGGGCAACGGCAGTGGCCTCGAGTTCCGCCGCAAAATTCCCCACTTGCGAGCGCAAACTGAGCAGCAGGTTGCCCAGCTCGATGGGCTCGCCAGCGCCCCTCGGCGGATTCTCGGGTTTGGGAGGGGTGGTCGGCGAAGCCGGGCCTGGAACCGAGGTGGGCTGAACAGGTTCGGGTACCAGGCGAACCTTGGGCAGGCCGGCCCTGGCGCGCAGACGATTAATCTCAGACTCCAGCACTTTAAGACTCTGCTGTAACTGCACAGCCTCAATACTGTAGGCCTCGTTGCGGCTTTTTTCGGCCTCGAGTTCCAGGCTAAGCTTACGGGCCTGGGCCTCGAGCTGGGCTAACTGGTTGCGGTTGCCTGCGCTTTGGCTCCACCCCAGCAGCACCAGCGCAATCAACAGTACCGGCAAAACGGCCACCATCCAAAGCGGTACGGTGAGGGTAACGCTCGAGGTGAGGGGGTGGGGCGTTTTCGCCATGACCCATCTAGCCTACCTTGACGGCGCCTTTGCTCGAGTGATTACTGACCCACCGCTTTAGCTGCCTCTAGCCCGGACTGTGCTCCATGATGCCGTATGCTCTACGGCGCAATTGGCCCAGAAAAGCCACTCAGACCGTCAAATAAGCGCTCATCAACTACTGCCTGACCGGGTGTTTTGGGGCAGCGCCCTGGGCTCACCGGTCTGGCTGCGCCCTACAAAAACCGCTCCGGCCTCCACATCTAGCGACATGGCCCGCACATCGCCCTCCACCCGGGCGCTTTTGGTGATGTGCAGCTTGCCGAGCGCAACGACCTGGGCGTTGATCTGCCCATGCACGATGATGTTGTTGGCTTTAACCTGATCGCCTTCAATGTGGGCGTTGCTACCTACCTCGAGGTCGCCCTCCACAATTACAGAACCCTTGACCTTGCCGTCGATGCGCGTGTTTCCAGGGGTCTTCAGGTTGCCTTCGATTTCGCTGCCTTCACTCAGGTAAGTGAGTGCAGTTGGATTGGGTTTACGTCCTCCGCCTAACACCGCCATAGTTTACTCCCCTGCTGCTATAGAACTTTTTTTGCCAACCCCCAGATCATACCCTGTGGGCTTTGTGCTCGCTCCGATGCTTTATGGTCAATCGAGATGACGAGCGGGATTAACCTCACTCCCATTGCGGAAAACCGTGTAGTGCAGGTGAGGCCCAGTCGAGCGGCCTGTCGAACCTACCCGCCCCACCACATCGCCGCGCTCGAGGCGCTGCCCCACCCGCACCGAGATAGAGGACAGGTGCCCATACAAGGTGCGGTAACCGTAGCCATGATCTACCACCACAGCCAGGCCAAACGGCCCTTTCCAGCCGGCCTCCACCACCACACCGGCGCCAGTAACCTGTACGGGGGCGCCATAAGAAGCTGGGAAGTCTATGCCGTTATGAAACTCAAAGCCCCAGCCGAAAGGGTTGCGACGGTAACCGAAGTATGAGGTGATGCGGGTGTGCCCGCGGATGGGGTAGCCATAGGGCATGGCTGCCTCGCGCTCGAGGGTTTCGTTAAGCGCTGGAGATACCTCGCTTAGCTTTTCGGAAAAAGCCCTGGCTTGCTGGCTGGCATGTTTCAAAACGTCCTCGAGTGCTACCGGTTTCGAATCGCCCCCGCGTCCACCCCCTTCGTTGCGGGTGGGCGTAAGCTTGATTTTGGGCATTCCCGCCCGTTCACGCAAGGCGTTTATTTCGGCCTCTAGCACCTGGAGCTGCTTCAGGATGCTCTGGGCATCCTGGCTAAGCGCGTTGTTGCGGGTACGTTCGGCAGCCAACTGGTTGTTGAGCTTGCGGGCCTGATCTGAAAGGCTAACCAACTGAATTTGAAGGCTGCGCATCTCCGCAGTGCGCTGCCAGAGCCAGAGGTTCAGGCCGCTCCAGACCAACAGTATAAGTACCACCGCCAGTGGAACCCACGCTGGTAACGAGAGGGTTTTAGGGGCGGCACCGGTTCGGGCCAGCCACAAGGTGTAGCGCACAGGGTGTCGACGGGGCGGCATCAGGAGCTATAAGTAACGCCGCCTGTGGTTAAAGTCAAGGGGTCTTTAACCTACCGAACCCGATCTCTCATCTCTGGTTTCTCAGACTTTTCCCCTAGAAAACTAGCGATTGTAACCTGGTTGTATATTTTAGATGAGAGCTTTCTTGGGATGAGCGGCGTTACATGAACGGTGTTTTGTGATTTGCATTACCTTTTATTAAAGCTTCTCTTAAGGTGAAATTTGGCAACTAAGCAAACTGCGCGGCTACCTCGATGGCTACGTCGATGGCTCGCTGCACCGCCACGTCTTTGGCTTCCAGGATGGGCTGCTCGGCCTTGGTGCGCTGGGCGATAATGCCGCAGATGCAGGCTGCAGCAAACCCATATACGTTCCCCATCTTAAAGAGCGTGCCGGCCTCCATTTCATAATTGAGTATTCTCAGGTTGCGGTACTCCTCGGTAATGCCCTGTAGGGCCCGTAATAGATGCGGGTTGGCCGATCCGGTGCGCTCCTGTCCTTCATAAAAGGTATCTACCGAAGCGGTAACGCCCAGGGCATACTCGACACCCAGACGCTGGGCAGCCTCCACCAGGGCCACCGTGAGGAAGGGGTCGGCGCTGGCCGGATACTCGGGCGGGGCAATATCGTTGGCAGCCCCCTGGCGACATAGAGCAGCCTTAGAAATGACCACGCTTCCGGGCCTTACATCTTCCTGGATAGAACCACTGGTGCCTACCCGGATGATAGTGCGGATGCCCACCTGTACCAGCTCGTTGACCACGATGCTCAAACTGGGGGCGCCCATGCCGCTGGTAGCCGAAATAATGGGGCGTCCGCTGGGCAAAAACCCCAGATAGCTGTTCAAACCGCGGTTCTCCGAAAGTACCTTGGTCTGACTCAGCCTGGTCTGGGCAATCTGGGTTGCGCGGCCAGGGTCGCCACTCAGAATGGCCAGTGTAGGGGGGTTGTCGCCCAGGTCTTCGGGCCCAAATCCGATGTGATAGAGGTCTGCCATGGGCCCATTATGGCACCACAGACCGCTCAATCAAGCTGCTGCTAATAAACCACCTGAGCCTTTTGGCTCTAACGATTGAGGCTCTTATGGGGGATGAGTACTGAACTACACTCCGGGCAGCGCTCATATTGAGCCGGCAGAGGGCAGGGTTATTTTGCCCGCAATGGCATTCCGGCTTGCACCGGTGGTCTGTTTTAGGATGTTGGGGCGCTCGAGGAAGCGCAGATACCCCAGTACCGCAAAACAAAGAGCCTCTCGGTGCTTGGAGTCGAAGCCCTTTTCCTCGAAGGTATACATGGGAACCGGCAAAAGCCGCTTGAGATGCTGCATGAGGGTGGCGTTGTAGGCCCCGCCGCCAGCTACCCAGACTTCGTCGAGGCCCAGAGGTAGCACAAAGTCCTGGTAGGCTTTGGCGATGGAACGCGCGGTGAACTCGGTCAGGGTGGCCAGCAGGTTTTGGGGGGGTAAGGCTGCATCCTCGTCCAGCGTCTCCAGGTTCCAGATCTCGCGCCCCGTGGATTTGGGCGGTTTGCGGTCGAAGTAGGGATGGGTTAGCCAGCGCTCTACCAGCAGCGAGTCTACCTTGCCCGAAGCCGCGATTTTGCCGCCTGTATCCTGGTTCAGGCCCAGTCGGCCAGCGGCTTCGTCGAGCAGGGCATTGCCGGGGCCCGTATCAAAGGCCATTACTTTTTCGGGCTTCAGGTCGGCGGGCAGGTAGGTCAGGTTGGAGATGCCCCCGATGTTGTGGATGGCCCGGCGAACCCCTTTTTCTCCGTAGAGCAGCAGGTCGGCGTAGGGCACAAAGGGTGCACCTTCCCCGCCCAGGGCCAGGTCGGAGGGGCGAAAATCGGAGACCACCGGTACGCCTAGGGTTTCGGCCAGGTGGGCGGGCTCGCCAATTTGCAAGGTGGCGTGGGGGGGTTCGTGCCAGACGGTCTGTCCGTGGGAGGCCACCAGGTCTACCTGGCCTTTGAAATCGGCAGCCGCTTCTGCATAGAAACGACCCATGGCATGGTGCAGCAGGGCCACCTCGCGGGTCGTGGCCTGCGACTTCAGGGTGCGGATGATCTGGGCGCGCAGCTCGGCTGGGAAAGGGGCTTCTTTGTGGCGAAGCACCCGCCAATCGAGCTTTGGAGGCCGACCCTCCAGCTCGGCCAGCACCAAATCCACCGCGTCCACCGAAGTGCCGGACATCAGACCCAAAACGCGCATAACCTAGACTCTACCGCTATTCGCTGGGTGAGCGATATAGACTGGTGAGGTCATGCTAAAAAAGGCTTCGCAGATTGTTCAGAGTGCGGTTGAATCGGGGCGAATACCGGGGGTTGCGTTGGGTGTGGTGGGCCTGGATGGGGCCTCGGAGATGTTTTGCAGCGGGGTCAAGCACCTGCAAAAGCCAGAACCGATAGACCCCGATACCCTTTTTGACCTGGCCAGCCTGACCAAGGTGCTCTTCACCGTGCCGCAGGTGCTGCATCTGGTGGAGGAGGGGCTGGCCGACCTGGACGACCCGCTCTCGAGCTTCCTGCCCGAGCTGGCCTGGATGCAGGGCAGCGAGCTGCCCAGCCGCACCCTAAGGCAGTTGCTAACACATGTGGCCGGGTTGCCGGCCTGGGAAGCCATTTATACCTGGGGCGGGGAGGTTCATACCCTTAAGCACCGGGTTTTGCAGCATCGCTGGGAAGTGGGGCCGGTGGGCGCGCATGTGTACTCGGATATTGGCTACATCCTGCTGGGCTTGGTGCTGGAGCGTGTGCGGGGTCAGAGTTTGGATGTTTTTACTCTTCCGGAGGGCCTGGTCTTCAACCCCCCCAACCCCGCGCAGTGTGCCGCGACCGAGCACGACCCCTGGCGTGGGCGGGTTTTGCAGGGTGAGGTGCACGACGAAAACTGCTTTGCCCTGGGCGGAGCCACCGGACACGCCGGGCTTTTTGGCAGCCTGAAGGGCGTTCTAGCCTACGTCCACCGGTTGATGAAGGGTGAGGTGCTCTCCCCGGCGGCGCTGGCGGAGATGCGTCGTCCACAACATGCCGAGCGGGCTTTAGGCTGGCAGATTCCCAGCCTGGCTTTTAGTGGGGGTAGCCTGTGCAGCCGCCAGACCCTGGGTCATACCGGATTTACCGGAACGGGGGTCTGGATGGATTTTGAGCGCGGCTATGCCTGGGTTTTGCTCACCAACCGGGTACACCCCAGCCGGCATCGGGAGACGGGCATTGTTGAACTGCGCCGGGCGGTGGGGAACGCCATCGCAGCTGCCTGGAAGGGCTGATTTACTCCAGGGCCTCGTCGGCCGGGGCGCCCTCGAGAACCCCCCGCCACAACAGCACCAGGGTGGGTATGGCGACCACCAGAAGCAGCAGCAGCGACATAAGCCCTTCCACAAGGCCAAGCTAGCCCGGATTGGTCAGGGGGTGGTCAGCTGGAAGCCTCATCGCGGCTGGGGTGCTTACGGTTGGGGGATTGATTGGCCCTGATGCCGGCCTCGAAGTCGATCTCCATGGGGGGCTTGTCGTCCATATCCACAAACACCGAGGGGTGGCGGGGCCGCTTTCGAGGCTGTTGTGTAGGGTTCGAAGGCTGGCTCAGGCGCCCTAGCTGAAAGAAGGTCAGGGCGACCAGCGCCAGCAGAACCAGCACCCCTAAGGCCCATTCCAGGGACATGGCTTTATGCTACTGCAAAACGCCGGGGCCTGCCGAACCCCATCTAAATCACCTCGCGGAAGCCAATGGCCTCGGCCCGGGCCTGGAGTTCGCGCTTCAAGAGGGCGTGCTCGGGCCGCTCGAGGTAGGGGTCGGCTTCCAGGATGGCTTTGGCTAGGGCCCGGCTCTGCTCGATGATGGCCTGGTCGGAGGCCAGGTCGCCCAGCCGCAGGTCGGGCATGCCCGACTGGCGGGTTCCCCGCAGCTCGCCGGGGCCGCGCAGCCGGAGGTCTTGCTCGGCGATGTAGAAGCCGTCGGTGGATTCTTCGATAACCCGCAGGCGCTCGAGGGTGCGCTTGGAGGTTTCGCCAGCAATCAGGACGCAGTAGGATTCCAGCCCCCCCCGCCCCACCCGCCCGCGCAACTGGTGCAACTGGGCCAGCCCGAAGCGCTCGGCGTTTTCGATGATCATCACGGTGGCCTGGGGAATATCCATCCCCACTTCAATCACGGTGGTCGAGACCAAAAGGTCGAAAGCCCCTTGTTTGAAGCGCTCCATGACCGCGTCCTTTTCCTCGGCCTTCATCTTGCCGTGCAGCAGGTCAATGCGCACGTCGGGAAGAAGAATTTCCAGCTCCTCGCGCAGCCGGGTGGCCGCGGCCAGTTCGGCGGTAACTTCCGACTCGCCCTCTTCGATCATGGGGGTGACCACAAAGACCTGGTGGCCCTTTTTTATCTCCTGCCGAGCAAAGGCGTAGGCCTGGGTGCGGGTTTTTTGGGTGAGTATTTTGGTGCGGATGGGGGTGCGGCCGGGGGGGAGTTCGTCGATCTGGGAGACCTCGAGGTCGCCGTAGAGGGTGAGGGCCAGCGAGCGCGGGATGGGGGTGGCCGACATCACCAGCACGTCGGGGCGCTGGCCCAGCAGCCGGCGGCGTTGCATCACGCCGAAGCGGTGTTCCTCATCGATCACCGCCAGGCCCAGGTCGTGGAAGGCCACCCCATCCTGGATGAGGGCATGGGTGCCCACCACCACCTGGGTCTGGCCGCTTTTGAGCCGCTCCAGCACGCTCCTTTTCTCACCATTCGACATGGAGCCCACCAGCAAATCCACCGAGACCCCCAGCGGGTAGAGGTAGCGGGTGAGGTTCTCGAAGTGCTGCTTGGCTAGAATTTCGGTAGGGGCCATCAGAGCCCCCTGGGCCCCGTTCTGGGCCGCCACAAAGAGCGCGGCGGCGGCCACCGCGGTCTTGCCCGAGCCCACGTCGCCCTGCACCAGCCGGGCCATCTGCCGCTCGGACTGCATATCGGCCAGGATTTCCGAGAGCACGCGTTCCTGCGCGCCGGTCAGGGTAAACGGCAGGGCGGCGCGGAAGCGCTCGAGCATCTCCGGGGTAACCCGGAAGACCCGGCCCAGAAGCGCCGAGCCCCCGGACTCGATCATCACCTTCAGCTCCAGGAGCAAAAACTCGTCGAACTTAAGACGCTGGAGGGCCTGCTCGAGCTGTTCTTCCGAGCTGGGGAAGTGGGCCTGCCGCAGGGCTCTGTCCAGGGGTATCAGCGATACTTGCTTTAAGTAGGGCTCGAGGGGGTCGGGTATGGTTTGGAAGGCCTCGAGGGCCCGCCAGGCCGCCCGCCGTAAAAAAGCCTGCCCGACGCCTTCCCGGGCGGGGTAGACCGGCACGATGCGCCCGGTGGAGAGCGACTCGCCGCCTTCGTCCTCGAAGTACTCCACCATCAGCGAGGTAACACCCCCGCGCTTCTGCACCCGCCCCGACAGGACGATACTGGCCCCCTCGGGCATCTGCTTGAGCACCCAGGGCTGGTTGAACCAGACACCGGTAAACTTCCAGCCCCAGGCGTCCATGAAGCGCACCTGCACCAGTTGCAGGCCCTTTCGGGGGGTCTTGACCAGCTCCCGGCTCAGCACCTTGCCCACCACCGTGGCTTTAGCGCCGTCCTCGACCTCGCGGATGCTCTGTAAGGTGCGCCGGTCTTCGTAGCGGCGGGGGTAGTAGTGCAGCAGGTCGCGCAGGGCCCGGATGCCCAGCTCGGCCAGCTTTTTTCTGCCGCCGGGCCCCAGGTTCAGGGCTTCCACCGGGGTGTCGAAGGACACGCTGTCCAGCGCCGGGCTTCGGGTACCGGGCACGGCTTGGGGGGGCTCGAGGCGCTGGGGTCTACTTTCCGCGACCTGACCCCCCAGCAGCTCGAGGGCCTTTTTCAGCTGCTCTTTGCGGGTTTCGACATCCATCTGGCGGTACCCGGCCAGCACCCGCCCCACCTCGGGGAAGGGCTGGCCCAGGTTCTGAATCAGCTTTTCCAGGCCCCCGGCCACCACCCGATCCTGGGCGCCGTCGGCCAGTTCGCGCGCGATGGGGCGGATGAGGCGGGCTTTGAGCTCTTCGCGGGTCACGTGCTCCTCAACTTATTGTATCCAATCGCTTTTCTACAACTACACTGGCCGTGCGGCGTCGTTTGCCCAGTACAACCGAAACCGTTGTACCGGGTATTTGTGGGAGCCGCTCAAAGGGCGTGAGTTGGAACTGATACCGTTTCCGCTTGAATCCTTCACCGTTGGACGAAGTCACAGGTGAAGGATTCAAGCCGACCGAAGGGAGTAGAAAAGCATTTCGGTTGTATCGTTTAGGCTTGCCGAAGTGAACGATACTACCGAAATGCTTATGAAACACGCCTAGTCTCGAACTGAGTTCCTTATTTTGACAAGCGATTTACTGGCCAGGATTCGAATAGAACCCGTAACGCTTTAGTGTTATAAATGTCATAGTCTGGGAGGGGCTGGCGCGTATACTTGGTGGGTATGGCTTTATCCCAGGTTGAAGTGTTGCCCAACGGCCTGACGCTGGCCGTGGAAGAACGCCCCTGGACACCGGGTGTGGCTTTGCAGCTCCTGGTTCCGGTGGGCGCCGTAAACGACCCCGAGGGGATGGAGGGTGCGGCCAGCCTGCTGGAGGGCTGGCTATGGAAAGGGGCCGGCCGCCGCGATGCGCGGGCCCTGGCCGAGGCCTTCGACGACCTGGGGGTGCGCCGGGGTAGCAGCAGCGCCCTCGAGCACACCACCTTTGCCGCGCAGTTCCTGGCCGACAAGCTGGAGGCGGTGCTGGGGTTGTACGCCGATGTGCTGATGCGCCCCCACCTGCCCAGCGAGGCCCTCGAGGCCGTGCGGCAGATCGCCCTGCAGGAGCTGGCCGCACTGGAAGACCAGCCCCCCAAGAAGATGTTTGCCGCCCTGCGCCGGGCGGTGTTTGCCAGCCCCCACGGGCGCAACCCCAGCGGCCAGGAGGCCCACCTCAAAGCCATCTCCGCCGAGGCCCTGCGGGCCGACTTTGCCCGGCGCTACGCCCCCCAGGGGGCCATTCTGGCCCTGGTGGGCGGCGTCGGCTTTGAGGAGGCCAGACAGGCTGCCCTGAACGCTTTTGGGGCCTGGAGCGGGGCGGGGGCGGGCTACCCGCCGGTTGAGCTGGCGCCGGTGCGCGCCCTGCACCTCGAGCAGGAGACCGCCCAGGTGCAGATTGGCCTGATCTACCCCGACGTTTCCTTCGAGCACCCCGAGTTCTACAGCGCCCGCCTGGCCGTGCAGGTGCTCTCGGGGGGCAGCAGCAGCCGCCTGTTCACCGAGGTGCGGGAGAAGCGGGGCCTGGTCTACTCGGTCTACGCCGCGCCCAACGGCGTCAAGGGCTACAGCTACCTGACCGCCTACGCCGGCACCACCCCCGAGCGGGCCGACGAGACCCTGCGGGTGATGCAGGCCGAAATTGCCCGCCTGGCCGAAGGGGTGCGCGAGGAGGAGCTCGAGCGTACCAAGGTGGGCCTGCGGGCGGCTTTGGTGATGCAGGACGAGTCCTCGCGCTCGAGGGCCGCCAGCATCGCCCGCGACCTTTACCTGCTGGGCCGGGTGCGCACCCTGGACGAGATCGAGGCTCAGATTGCGGCCGTAGACGTAACGCGCATCAACCGCTACCTGGCCGCCCACCCCTACCAGAACCCCTGGATTGCCACCCTGGGGCCGCGCAAGCTGGTGGCTGCCGAATAGATTCGCTTCCCGGAGTAGTCATGACCCTGACCCGACCGACCCTGACCTTCCGCCAAACCACCCTCGAGAACGGACTCACCGTCATCGCCGAGATCAACCCCGAGGCCAAGAGCGTGGCCCTGGGCTACTTCTGCAAGACCGGCAGCCGCGACGAGACCCCGGAGATCGCGGGCGTTTCGCACTTTCTGGAGCACATGCTGTTCAAAGGTACTGAGCGGCGCGACGCCCTGCAGGTCAACCTCGAGTTCGACCAGATGGGGGCCCAGTACAACGCCTACACCTCGGAGGAGAACACCGTCTACTACGGGGCGGTGCTGCCCGAGTTCGCCCCCCGGCTCTTGGAGCTGTGGAGCGACCTGATGCGCCCGGTCCTGCGCCAGGAGGACTTCGACACCGAGAAGCAGGTCATCCTCGAGGAGATTGCCCTCTACGAAGACCGCCCCAACGTGATGCTCTTCGACTGGGGGCGGGCCCGCTATTTTGCCGGGCATCCGCTGGGGAATAGCGTGCTGGGCACCACCCAGTCCATCACCGCCCTGACCCGCGAACAGATGGCCCAGTACCAGGCCCGGCGCTATGCCCCCTCCAACCTGGTGCTGGCCCTGGCGGGCCGGGTGGACTGGGAGCGCACCCTCGAGCAGGTGGCCGCGCTCACCGCTTCCTGGCCGAAGGGCCGCGCCGAAAGGGCCTACCCTGCGCTGAACCCGGCGGTGGGTGAGCTGCGCGAACCCTACCCCAAGGCCACCCAGACCTACCTGGCCGTTTTTGCACCGGGGGTCTCGGCCCAGGACCCGCGCCGCTATGCGGCCAGCATTCTGGCCAACATCCTGGGGGAGGAAGGCAACAGCCGCCTGCACTGGGCCCTCACCGATAAAGGGCTGGTGGAGTCGGTGGGGGCCGGGGTCGACGAGGCCGACCAGGCCGGTCTGTTTTACATCTACGCCCAGACCGACCCTGCCAACGAAGAGGCGGTCAAGGCCGTGCTGCGCGAGGAGCTAACCCGCCTCGAGCGCCAGGGGGTGCGCCCGGAGGAGCTCGAGCAGGCCAAAAACAAACTGGCTACCGCCCTGGTGTTTGCCGGCGAAACCCCCATGCAGCGCCTGATGAGCGTGGGCCTCCAGTACCTCTACAACCAGAGCTACGAGCCCCTGAGCGAGGTAGCCCGCAAGGTGGAAGCCGTCACGCTGGACGACGTAAACGGCCTGCTCGAGGCCCAGCCCTTCAGCCGGAGCTTCTTCTACAGCCTGGTACCGGCAGGCTAACGGGGCCGGGCCAAAACCAGCGTCCAGTAGGTGCGGTAGGTGTTGGAGGCATCGCCCTGCACCAGGGCTGCCCCAATCTCGCTGAAGCTGGCGCTCTTAATGGCCTCGCAGTGTCCGCTTTTGCTTTCCAGCCAGCCCCGGATTACCGTGCTCATGTCGGGGTAGCCGGCGGCGATGTTCTCTCCCCAGCTGGCGGCGCTGTAGCCGGCCCGCGCGATGCGCTGGCCAGGGTTGCTACCGTCGGAGCCGGTGTGTGAGAAAAAATTATTGCGTTGCATGTCCTGGCTGTGGGCCAGGGCGGCGGCCTCGAGCTTGACGTTCCAGGCTACCGCGGCCACCGGGGTGGCATAGGCCTGGTTGGCGCAGCGGCAGGGGGTGGCCCGCACCTGGTTGAGGGCCTGGGTAAACACCACACTGTTCAGGTCTGCACCCTCGGCATCGAAGCGAACCGTGCTGCAGGCAGGTAGGCTCTCCGAAGGCGGATCGGGACTCTCTGTTGATGGTGGGGCGGTAGGGGGAGTGCAGGCCGCCAGACTTAGCAGACAAACCAGCATCCAAGGCTTCACATGCTTTATTGTGGCATCTGCTTTAGCTCGATGACCATTGAGCCTTTTCTCAGGAAAATAAACACCTGCTCCTGCCTTCAGCCCCTATGATGCAAGGGTGTGGGTGTGGTTTTTGGGGTTGTTGCTTTGCGGTGGGGCGCTGGCCCAGACTGCCCTGGAGCTGGAGGTGCTTCAGCGCACCAACCAGGTGCGCCAGGAGCGCGGCCTGCGGCCCTTGCAGTGGGACGCGCTGGCCTACAAGGCGGCGCTGGGGCACGCCCAGGATATGCAGGAGCGCAACTTCTTTGCCCACCAGAACCCGGATGGCCTGGGGGCTGCCGAGCGGATGCGGGCCGTAGGGGTGCTCGAGGTGATGGTGGGGGAGAACCTGGCTAGCTTCGAGGGCTACCCCGACCCCGCGATCCCCCAGCGGGCGCTTTCGGGCTGGATGAGCAGCCCCGGCCACCGGGCCAACCTGCTCAAGCCGGAGTTCACCCACCTGGGGGTGGCCCTGGTGCGCCAGGGCCACCGGGTGATGGTGGTGCAGAACTTCATCGGGCGGCCCTTCGACCCCCAGGTGCGCCTGACCCCAGCCCAGGCCGAGCGCACGGTGCTGGTTCTTTCGGGGAGCGCCCCCGGTACGGTGGGGGTGTTTGTGGGCAACAACCTTTACGCCCGGCTCACCCCCCCCATCCAGGCCCGCCTCGAGCTGCCCCCCAACCCCGAGGTGAGCTTTGCGCTCTTCGACGGGCAGACCTGGTGGGCCACCCAGAACGGTCAGCGCGGCCTGCGCCTCGAACAGACCCTCGAGCGAAGCACTGTACCCGGCCAGCGCGTAGCCCTCCAGCTCCCGGCGGGCAGCTTCACCCTGGCGGTGGGCGCACAACCGCGCTTCTGGCAGAACCTCTCGGGGCCGGTGCGCCTCGAGCTTACCCTCCCCAGCACCCTGGAAGCGCTATGGCTGGGCCTGCGCCAGGGCAACCGCATCAGCTACAGCCACCGGATTCCCCTGAAGCCTTAGGCGCTGGCGCGGTCAGGGGTCTTTTGCGGGCCACCGGCTGGATTTTCTCGAGGTTCTGCTGGCCCTGCAAACGGGCCCAGAAGAAGGCCATCTCCACCACGGCCTGCAAGCGCACCTCCAGGGGGCAGCGCCTGCCAGCGTTCCTTTTCGGAGGGCACCTCCTCGAAGCGGTATTTACGGGCGATGGGTTTCATACACCGGTGTGCTATCTACAGCTTAGCCCATGTTAGTATCCTCCAGCGGCGAAGCCGTCTGTCCCCGAGAGGAGCCGGTTGTTGTGGAAGCTCGAGTTCTCCTTGCCATCGCCCTCACCATCCTGCCCTGGGCCTCGGCCTTTGCCGGGATACGGGCGGGCCTGCAGGACTACAGCCCCGCGCACCTTACCTTGCTGCGCTTTCTGGTGGCCTCGAGCGTGATGCTGGTTTATGCCCTGCTGGTGCGGATGCCGCTGCCCGAGCGGCGCGACTGGCCGGCCATCTTCGGGCTGGGGTTTTTGGGCATTACCGTCTACCACACCGCCCTCAATTTTGGGCAGGTCACGGTGAAAGCTGGCCCGGCGGCCCTCCTGATTGCGGTGGGGCCGGTGTTTGTGGCCCTGATGTCCTATTTTTTCCTGCGGGAGCGGCTCTCGGCCTGGGGCTGGCTGGGCATCGCGGTGGCTTTTACCGGGGTGGCCCTGATTGCGGTGGGGAACCATCCGGGTAGTTTTCAGCTCGAGCCCGGCGCTTTGCTGATTGTGCTCTCGGCCTTGGTGACCTCGGTGTATTTTGTGTTCCAGCGGCGCCTGGCGCGTAAGTACAACCCCCTCAACTTCACGGCCTACACCATCTGGGCCGGTACGCTGCCCCTGCTGGTCTTCTGGCCGGGGCTCTTCTCCGAGGTGCAGGCGGCCTCGCCGCAGGCCACCTGGAGCGTGATCTACCTGGGGGTGCTGCCCGGCGGCCTTTCGTACCTGACCTGGAACTACGCCCTGAGCCGCGCCCCGGCCTCGCAGGTGACCAGTTTTCTGTATGTCTCCCCGGTGCTCGCCACTCTGATTGCCTACCTCTGGCTGGGGGAAGTGCCCGGCCTGCTAGCTTTGGTGGGCGGGGGTATTGCGCTGGTGGGGGTGATCATCGTGAATACGCTGGGGAGGGTGACCAGGGATGCTTAGTCCGGCGGGCCTGCCTTCCAGTAACCGCCTCTTCCTACCGGTACAATCAACAAAGATATGGCCGAGATTCTTCCCATCCGCCTGTACGGCGACCCTGTCTTGAAGAAAAAAGCCCTGCCGGTGCAGGACTTTAGCGGCATACCCCAACTGGCCGAGAACATGCTCGAGACCATGTTCGAGGCCCGGGGGGTGGGGCTGGCCGCCCCGCAGGTGGGTGTGAGTCAGCGGCTGTTTGTGGCCGCCGAGTACCTGGACGACGACAAAGAAGAAGGCCCCGAGGCCGACCTCAAGACCCGCGTCAAGCAACTGTATGTGATGGTGAACCCCGTCATCACCTACCGCGCAGGCCAGCAGTCCATCCTGGAGGGCTGCCTTTCGCTGCCGGGTCTGTACGCCGAGGGGGCCCAGCGCGACCTGCAGGTGCGGGTCGAGTACCAGGACGAGCACGGCCAGAAGAAGGTGCTCGAGGCCGAGGGCTACCTGGCGGTGGTCATGCAGCACGAGATTGACCACCTCGACGGCATCCTTTTCTTCCAGCGCATGTCCTTCGCCGACCGGCAGAAGTTCCTCGAGGAGCACCGCGAAGACCTGGCCGAGTTCCAGCGCCAGGCCAAAGCCTTTTTGCGAGAAGCCAAGCCATGACGAACGAGACCATCTCAACCCACCCCAGCCGACGTCGCAGGGTGGCCTTTTTCGGCTCCCCGGCCTGGGCGGTGCCGGTGCTCGAGGCCCTCTACCACCAGCACCAGGTGGTGCTGGTGGTGACCCAGCCCGACAAACCGGCGGGCCGGGGTCTCAAGCTCACGCCCTGCCCGGTGGCCGCCTGGGCCGAGGCCCGGGGCCTGCGGGTCGAGAAGCCCGCCAGACTGCGCAAGAACCTCGAGTTCACAGAGCTTTTCCGGGAGATCGGCCCGGAGGTGGCGGTCACGGCGGCCTACGGCAAAATTCTGCCCGCCGAACTGCTGGAAATCCCCCGGTTCGGCTTCCTGAACCTGCACCCCTCCGACCTGCCCAAGTACCGCGGCCCGGCCCCGGTGCAGTGGACGCTGATCCACGGCGAGACCGAGACCGCCGTCTGCATCATGCAGACCGACGTGGGCATGGACACCGGCCCGGTGGTGGCCCGCTGGCGCACCCCGGTGGACCCCGACGAAACAGCCGTGGAGCTTTCCAACCGCCTGCGCGACAAAGGGATCGAGCTGTTATTGGAGGCCCTGGCCGACCTCGAGCACCTGCAACCCCAGCCCCAGCCTGCCTTAGGCACCCACGCCCCCATGCTGCAAAAAGACGACGGAAAAATCGTCTGGGAGCGTAGCGCCAGTGAAATCTACAACCGCCACCGGGGGGTACAGCCCTGGCCGGGAAGCTGGCTCGAGCACCAGGGCCGGCGGGTAAAGGTTCTGCAGATGTCGAGGGATGTGCTGGAACGGTCTACAGCTCGTGCGGAACCGGGCACGATTCTGCACATCGCCGATGGGCTACAGGTAGCCGCCGCGCAGGGAAGCCTCCTGCTGAAAGAGGTACAGCCCGAGGGGAAGAAGCCCATGCCCGCCGCCGACTGGGCAAGGGGAGCCCGCCTGCGGGTGGGCGACCGGCTGGGCTGACCCAGCTTTGGCCGCAAGCTACCGGAAAAACGCTGCCTGATACCGTTTCCGCTTGAATCCTTCACCGTTGGGTTTGTCAAAGGTAAAGGATTCAAGCCGACCGAAGGGAGTAAAAAAGCATTTCGGCAGTATCGTTTAGACTTTCAAAAGTGAACGATACTGTCGAAGTGCGTATGATTCATAATGGGGGCGTGGCCCATGAGTACCACGGATAAGGTGAAGCTGGCCGGGCGCTACAGGCTGCTGTCCCCCCTCGGCGAAGGGGGGATGGCCGAGGTCTGGCGGGCCGCCGACGAGCGCATGGACCGCCTGGTGGCGGTCAAGATTCTGCACACCTACCTGCCCCCCAGCGAGCGCAGCCGCTTTTTCCGGGAGGTGAAAGCCCTCTCCAAGCTTTCCCACTCCGGTGTGGTGCAGGTCTTCGATCTGGGTGAGGAGGAGGGCCGCACCTATTTTGTGATGGAGCTGGTGGAAGGCGGCAGCTACGACCGGCTGGGCCCCTTCGAAGACGGGGTGGAGGGCCTGCGCCTCCTGACCGCCTCGGCGCGGGTGCTCGAGGCCCTGGAGCACCTGCACCAGCGGGGCGTGATCCACCGCGACCTCACCCCCCGCAACATCCTGGTCACGTCCGAGGGCCAGCCCAAGGTGATGGACTTTGGCCTGGCCTACCTGATGCAGGAAAGCCGCCACTTCACCCGCACCGGCATCACCGTGGGCACCCCGGAGTACATGGCCCCCGAGCAGGCCAAGGGCCTGGCCCTCACCCCCCAGGCCGACCTCTACAGTTTTGGCGCGGTGCTCTACCGCACCTTCACCGGCAAGCCCCTGTTTGAAGGGGAAAACGACCAGTCGGTGCTCTACCAGCACGTCTACGAGCCGCCCAGGCCCCCCCACAGCCTGAACCCGGCCATTCCCCTCGAGGTCTCCGAGCTGATTCAGTCGCTTTTGCAAAAGACCCCCGGCGAGCGCCCGGCCAGCGCGGCCACGGCCCACGCGGTGCTGGAGGAAACCCTGCGCCGCTACCGCGAGAGCCTCTCGGCCACCCCGCGGGCGGGGGCCAGCCGCAGCGGGCACTACCCCACCGGCCCCGCGCGGCCCGAGAAGCTCGAGCTGCGCGGCATCCACGACCTCTCGGGCGAGGTGGCCTGGCCCGGTGAGCTGGTGGCCCGCGAGGGCAACCTGTGGGTGGGGGCCGGGCAGGGCATCGCCCGGCTCGACCTGACCGACGGCTCGGTCTACCGCCAGCGCCTGGGCGACGAGGTCTCGGCCCCGCCGGTGGTGACCGACGAGCGGGTTTATGTGGCGGCCTGGGACGGCCGCCTGACCGCCATGTCCCTTTCCGGGCGGCCCATCCTGAGCTTCCCCACCCGCGCCGAGATTACCGCGGCCCCGCTGGTGGGCGACCTCATCTACCTGGCCGGGCGCGACGGCTTTTTATATGCCCTGGACGCCAGCGGCACCCTGCGCTGGGGCTTCCAGGCCGGGAGCGAGCTTTCGGCCTCGCCCACCCTGTACCGGGGGCTTTTGTTCGTGGCTAGCGAGGGCGGCTGGCTTTTTGCCCTCGACCCCCAGAGCGGTCACCTGCGCTACAAGGTGGAAGCCGGGGCCGTGCACACCGCCATGCCGGCTCGAGGCGGCCTGCTTTTTATCCCCACCTGGGCGGGCGAGATTCACGCCTTCGACCCCCTGACCCGCGAGGTGCAGTGGAGTTTCGACCTCGAGGGCGAACTCTGGGGGGCCCCGGCCCTGGACGAACGCCACCTGTATGCGGCGAGCTGGGCCGGGAAGCTCCACGCCCTCGACCAGAAAACCGGCGACGAGGTGTGGGCGCTCGAGGTCGGCAAGGTTACCGCGGCGCCCTCCCTTGCCCACGGGGTGCTGTACCTGGGCACCGAGGAAGGCCGGGTGCTGGGGGTGGACACCAAAAGCGGACGGCTGCTCTTCGAAGCTACCGGCCTGGGCCCCATCCAGGTGCCCCCGCTGCCCTACCGAGGGGCGCTTTACGTGGCGACGCTGGCGGGGAAGCTGTACCGGTTTGCTTGATGCTGGGTAGACTGTTCGAGCCGTGTCGCTGCGCCTAACCGACGAACAGCAGGCCATCGTAGCCCACAACGAGGGGCCGGCGCTGGTGTTTGCGGTGGCCGGGGCCGGCAAGACCACCGCACTGGTGCACCGCCTCGAGCGCCTGGTGCGGGAGCGGGTCTTCGAGCCCCGCAAGATTCTGGCTACCTCCTTTAGCCGCATGGCGGTGGACGATCTCAAGCGGGCGCTTGCGCGCTGGCCCCACACCCAGGCCATCCAGGTCTCCACCCTGCACGCCCTGGGCTACCGCATCGTGCGGAAGGCGGCCTCGGAGGGGCTTTTGAAGCTGGCCGAGGCCCGTGACGAGGCCTCCGAACAGGCCCTGTTGCAGCGCACCCTGCGACGGGCCCGCGAGTTGAAGCTCGAGTGGGTCTCCGAGCTGGATAACCTCGAGGCCGAAGACTTTCTGAGCTACGTGGGGGCCTGCAAGGGCAACCTGCAGTATGCCGACCTGAAAGGGGCCGGGCTGCCCCCAGCGGCCCTGCGGGTGGCTTCGCAGGCCCAGGCGCCCGAGGAACTCGAGTGGTACCTGGAGCTGTACAAACTGATGGAGCAGGTGCGGCTCGAGGAGGGCCTGCTCACCTTCGACGACATGCTCATGACCGGCTGGGAGGTGCTGGTGCGCCATCCGGGCATCCTGCAGACCGTGCAAAAAGCCTTTCAGGCGGTGCTGGTGGACGAGTTCCAGGACGTGAACCTGGCCCAGTCGGAGATGCTCGACCTGATTACCCAGCCCCACCGTAACTACATGGCGGTGGGCGACGACGACCAGACTATCTACGAGTGGCGGGGGGCCAGCCCGCGCTTCATCCTCGAGTTCGCCCGGCGCTATGGGGCCCAAAAATACCTGATCCGCGACACCTTCCGCTGCCCCGCGCCGCAGGTGGTGCTGGCCGGGCGGGTGATCGCGCAGAACCGGCAGCGTGAACCCAAGCGCCTGAGCCTGACCAAGGGCTTCCAGGGCCAGGTGCAGCTTCGCCTGGAACCCCACACGCCGGCTCAGGCCCAGAGCCTGGTGAGCGATATCGCGGGCCTGCTGGCCCAGGGCCGCAAGCTTGGCGAGATGGCGGTGCTGGTGCGGCTCTATGCCCAGACCCCCTACATCGAGCAGTGCCTGATTGAGCGGCAGATTCCCTACCGGGTGGTGGGCAGCACGCCCTTCTACCAGCGCCCGGAGATTCAGGTGCTGCTGGCCTACCTGCAACTGGCCCTGAACCCCACCAAGCGCCTCTGGCTGCAGGTCTACAACACCCCCAAGCGCTACCTGAGCCGGGTCCTGGCCGATGCGGTCTGGCGGCGGGTGGAGCGGGGGGCTTCGCTGGTGGAGGCGCTGCGGGCCGAGGTGGCCGGGGCCGAGGAGCGGGTGGCCCGGCGGCTGCGCGAGCTGGCCGAGCTGTTCGAGTGGCTGGGTGGGGCTATAGCGCAGGGCCCGGCCCACGCGGTGCTGGTGGCCCTCGAGGCCCGCCTGGACTATTGCCGTCATCTGCTGCGTTCCTCGGGCTTCTACGAGGTGGGGGCGGGCAGGGCCGAGGGGGTTCGGGCCTTCCTCGAGTACGCCCGCGATAAGGGCAGCGTGCCCGAGCTCTTGCAGCACCTCGAGCGGCTGGCCCAGGAGCACCTGGGCGACGAGCCCGCGCCGGACACCCGCGAACGCCTGAGCCTGATGACCATCTTCCGGGCCAAGGGGCTGGAGTGGCCGCTGGTCTTCATCCCCGACTGCAACGCAGGCACCCTGCCCTACAGCGGTTCGGAGAACCTCGAGGAGGAGCGTCGCCTGTTCTATGTGGCCCTGACCCGCAGCTCGCAGCATACCTTTCTTTATGCCCTGTCCAGCCTTCCGCTCTCGCCTTTCCTGCAGGAGGCCGAGTACCAGCAGGTGCTGGGGGCCGTGGGGCAGGTGGGGGAGGCCCTGGGAATGAAGGCGGAGGAACTCTCCACCGCCCAGACCCTGGCCCTGGCCCAGGGTGCCCACAAGCTGGGCCTCGAGCGCTTCTTGCATAGCTGGTGGAACGCCGAGCAGGCCCAGCCCATCGCCGCCAAGGTGCTGCGCCTGTTCGCCCGCGCCGAGCAGGCGGGCTGGCTCGAGGCGCTGGGCCTCACGCTGGAAGCCAGGGGCCTATGGGAAGCCTTCGATGTGGAGCCGGGGGAGGGGGTTGCGGGCGAGTTCGCCGACCTCGAGCGCTTCCTGCTCGAACCCAAAGCCCCCGAAAAGCCGTCCGGGCTATCACTGGGGCAAAAGGTGCGGCATTTCCAGTTTGGTACGGGGCTGGTGGTCGGCTTGGAAGACGGCGTGGCTACAGTGGCCTTTGCCGATGGGGTGCGCAAGCTGGCCCTGCGCTATGCCCGGCTGGAGGTGGTGGGCTAGCTGGCATACAATCAGGTATGCCGATTCAAGCTCAGTTTCCCGCGCTGTCTAACGGCTTCAGCTTTCTGGACAACGCCGCCGGCGCCCAGGTTCCCAGGCAGTGCATCGAGGGCATATCGCAGTTTCTGGCGGCCTCGAGCTGCAACGTGGGCATGCCCTACCCCGGCTCGCAGGCCGCTACGCAGGTGCGCGAGCGCACGCGCGAAGAAACCGCGACCTTTTTCAACTGCAAACCCAGCGAGGTGGCGATTGGGCCAAGTGCCACCGCCCTTACCTTTATCCTCTCGAGGGCCTTTGCCCGGCTGTGGGGCGAGGGCGACGAGGTGGTGATTTCCGAGCTCGAGCACGAGGCCAACGCCTCACCCTGGCGCAACCTGGAAGAAAAAGGGGTGCGGGTCAAGGTCTGGAAAGCCCGCTGGGACGAAGGGGGCCGGCTCGAGCCCACCGACCTCCGGGCCCTGGTCTCGCCCCGAACCCGCCTGGTTGCCATCACCTCGGCGGCCAACTCGCTGGGCACCACCCCCGATGTGGCCGCTGCCGCCGAAATTGCCCACGCAGTGGGGGCCTGGTGCATCACCGACATGGTGCATTACAGCCCCCACCACCTGCCCGACGTAGAGGCCACCGGGGTGGACATGGCCTTTTTCTCGGCCTACAAGGTGTTTGGCCCCCACCTGGCTTTCCTGTACGTGCGCGAGGCGCTTATCGCACAGCTCCCCACCGACAAGCTGTGGTTCATCCCGGACGACAGCCTGCTCAAGTTTGAGCCGGGTACCAACAACCACGAGTGCATGGCCGGCTGGCTGGGCACCCTGGACTACCTGAGAAGCGAGCTGGGGGACGGCCAGCCGGGGCGCGCGGGTTTGCAGGCGGCTTATAAGCAGATCGAGGCCATCGAACAACCCCTGGTAGCCGAAGCCCTCGAGCGGCTCCAGGGCATTCCCGGCCTCGAGCTTTACGGGCTACCCACGCCCCAGGGCCGGGTGGGCACTTTTTGCTTCAACCTGCAGGGCCAGCCACCCATGGCTGTGGCCGAACGCCTGGCCCGGCTGGGCGTGGGGGTGGCAGCCGGGCACTACTACGCCACCATGCCCATGCAGGCCCTGGGCCTGTGGCCCCAGGGGGCCATCCGGGCCTCCATTGCCCACTACACCACCCCCACCGACCTGGACAAGCTCATAACGGGCTTGCAGGGCCAGGACTGATACGGTTTCCGCTTGAATCCTTCACCGCCCGCCGCAGTCAGAGGTGAAGGATTCAAGCCGACCGAAGGGAGTAGAAAAGCATTTCGGTAGTGTCGTTTAGGCTTGTCAAATTGAACGTTACTACCGAAATGCGTATGAACCAGCGCTACGGGCACAGCGTCCAGACGGTGTCTTTGTTGAGCACCAGCGAGCGGCTAAAGCGCAGAAATCCGGGCTGGCTGGGCTGGGTGCCCTCGGCCCGTAGCTCGTAGCGGCCCTCACGCAGGCTGGGGAAGAGCCTCGAGCCCCGCACGGTTCCGATAAACTCTCCGTTGATGTAAAAAAACACGGTCTGGTTGGGGCCGGTACACTGGTTCTGCACAATCAAATCGAAGCGCCGCACCTCGGTAACGCTGGGCGCACAGGCCGACAGGGCCAGCAGGGCAATTAGGTAGCAGAATAGAACGTGCATCATCCAGACCGTGATACCTCGAGCGAGGTCAAAATGTATGAGGGTCTGCTTTGGCCCGTCGAACGAGAATCTTCGCAAACACAAGTGCCTTGCCACTGATTTTCCTTCACCATGACGCCCCTGCAGGAAGCGTAAGGAAACACGACTTGCTGTGATGGGCCAAGGGGTGAAGCTTCTCGTAGAGCCGGTTTGTCAGGGGCACGGGGGCCAGCGTACACTGAGCTCATGTTGTTCGAACGCAGCCGCCTCGAGGCCCTCGAGGCCCAGAACCTCGCTCCTTACGCCGTGAAGTCGGGCCAGAGCCGGGGCCGCGAATACCCCGAGCCCGAATCGCACTACCGCACCCCCTTCCAGAAAGACCGCGACCGCGTCAACCACACCACCGCCTTCCGGCGCTTGCAGTACAAAACCCAGGTGTTTGTGAACTTCGAGGGGGACTACTACCGCACCCGCCTCACCCACACCCTCGAGGTGGCCCAGGTGGCCCGCTCCATCGCCCGCGCCCTGGGGCTGAACCCCGAGCTCACCGAGACCATCGCCTTTGCCCACGACCTCGGGCATCCGCCCTTCGGGCACTCGGGCGAGGCGGTGCTGGACGGGCTGATGCGGGGGCACGGCGGCTTCGACCACAACAAGCAGTCCATGCGCATCGTGACCTACCTCGAGCAGCGCTACCCCGGCTTTCGCGGCCTGAACCTGTGCTGGGAGACCCGCGAGGGCATCGTCAAGCACGAGACCCGCTACGACCTGCCCGACGCCGAAGGCTACGAGCCCCACCTGCGCCCCAGCCTCGAGGCCCAGATCGTGAACCTGGCCGACGAGATTGCCTACAACGCCCACGACCTCGACGACGGCCTGCGCTCGGGGCTCCTGGTAGCCGGCCAGCTCTGGGAGGTCGAGCTTCTGCGGGACTTGCTGGGGGAGCTGGGTATGCACCCCGACCGCTTCGACGAGATGAGCCGCCGGATTTTTATCCGCGAGCTGCTGGGCCTGATCATCACCGACACCATCACCGCCACCCATGCCCTGCTCGAGCAGCACCGGATAGATAGCCTCGAGGCTGTCCGCCAGCACCCGGCCCCCCTGGCGGTTTATTCCGAGACCCTCACCCGGCAACTGGACGAGCTGCGCGACTTCCTGTACGCCAACCTGTACCACCACTACTACGTGGTGCGGCAGGTGGGCAAGTCGCGCTTCGTGCTGGAAAAGCTCTTCGAGGCCTACACCCAGGATCCCCGCATCCTGCCCCCCCAGGTGCAGAAAGCCGCCGAGACCGAGGGCATCCACCGCGCCGCCTGCGACTACATCGCCGGCATGACTGACCGCTTTGCTCTGGACGAGTACGCCCGGCTTTTCGAGCCGGAGTTTCACCGCTGATACCGTTTCCGCTTGAATCCTTCACCGCCCGCCGTAGTCAGAGGTGAAGGGTTCAAGCCGACCGAAGGGAGTAGAAAAGCATTTCGGTGGTATCGTTTAGGCTTGTCAAAGTGAACGATGCTACCGAAATGCGTATAACAGGGTGCTTTTGTACAGATTATCGCGACTTTTTCTAACGCCTTTGCGGCACGAGCTATACAAAACGTCATATATGCGGGGTAGACTGGAAGGGTGGAAAACCTAGAAGCCAACTTTGAACCCCGCTTTGCGACCCGAACCCAGCGCATCCAGGCCTCGACCATCCGCGAAATTCTGAAGCTCACCAGCCAGCCGGGCTACATCAGCTTTGCGGGGGGGCTGCCGGCGGCCGACCTGTTCCCCATAGAGCGCATCGGCGAGGCCACCCAGCGCATCCTGCGCGAGCAGGGGGTTCAGGCCTTGCAGTACAGCACCACCGAGGGCTACCTGCCCCTGCGGGAGTGGATCGCCAGCCGCGTGCCTGGAGCCACCCCCGAGAATGTGCAGATTGTCTCGGGCTCGCAGCAGGGCCTCGACCTCATCGGCAAGGTGCTGATTGACCCCGGCTCGAGGGTGCTGGTGGAGGCCCCTACCTACCTGGGGGCGCTGAGCGCTTTCAACCCCTACGAGCCCGAGTACGTCTCGGTTTCCATGGACGACGAGGGGCTGGAGCTGGGGGCGCTCGAGGCCGCCCTCAAGGCCCGCCCCGTCAAGTTCATGTACGTGCTGCCCACCTTCCAGAACCCCTCGGGCCGGTTGATGGGCCTGGAGCGGCGCAGGGCCATCGTCGAGCTGGCCCGCAAGTACCAGACCCCCATCCTGGAAGACGACGCCTACGCCGAGCTGTACTTCGACGGCCAACCCCTGCCCACCCTCTACGCCCTCGATCACGCGCTGGGCGGAGGCAACGTGATCTATCTCAGCACCACCTCCAAGACCCTGGCCCCCGGCCTGCGGGTGGCCTGGGTGGTGGGGCCCCGGCCGTTGGTTCAAAAAATCACTTTTGCCAAACAGGGCGCCGACCTGCACACCCCCACCCTGAACCAGATGCTGGTTTACGAACTGGTGCGGGATGGAGCCTGGTACGGGGCGCAGATTGACCGAATCCGCCAGACCTACCAGACCCGCTGCCACTGGATGCTGCAGGCCCTGCAAAAATACATGCCCGAGGACATCGGCTGGATTGTGCCGAAAGGGGGGATGTTCTTCTGGCTCACCGCCCCCGCAGGGCTGGACAGCCTCGAGCTTCTCAAAAAGGCCGTGGAGGAGAAGACGGCCTTTGTACCAGGGCAGCCCTTCTTTGCCGATGGCAGCGGCCAGAACACCCTGCGGCTTTCGTACTCGAGCGCCTCGCACGAACAGATTGAGGAAGGCCTCCAGCGCCTGGGCCGGGCCATCCACCGGATGCTGGGGCGGGCCCCGGTGTAGCCCAGGCTCGGATCTGACCGGCGTGGTTGGGGGGTCGCCAACCCGGCCCGAGCCGGTATAATGCGCCCTGGAAAACCAGAGCTGCCTGCGGGCAGCACTTATGGTGGAGACTGTCAAAGGTCTCTACCCTTTGTTATGGTGTGGGGGGTTTTATACCGGAGCAGTCTATGGTGGTCGCTAGCATCGTCGCTTTTCTAGGAGCTCTTACCGCACCCTGGCTCCACCGCTGGCTGGGCAACGTGGCGGGCTGGGTGCTGGCCCTGCTGCCGCTGGGTCTTGCAGTCTACTTTGCCAGCCTGCTGCCGAGCGTGGTGGAAGGCCAGACCCTCCGGCACAGCCTGGCCTGGGTGCCCAGCCTGGGGGTCAATTTTTCCTTCTACCTGGATGGGCTTTCGCTCCTGTTCGCCCTGCTCATCACCGGCATCGGCGCCTTTATTGTGATCTACTCGGGCGGCTACCTAAAGGGCCACCCCGACCTGGGCCGGTTCTACCTGGTCATCCTGCTCTTCATGGCCTCCATGCTGGGGCTGGTACTGGCCGACAACGTCGTGACCCTGTTTGTGATGTGGGAGCTGACCAGCATCACCTCCTACCTGCTGATTGGCTTCAACCATAGCGAGTTCAGGTCGCGCCGGGCCGCCACCCAGGCTTTGCTGGTAACGGCGGGTGGGGGGCTGGCCCTGCTGGCCGGGCTGATTCTGTTGGCCCTCATGGGCGGCTCGCTGGAGATTTCCGAGCTGCTGGGCCAGGGCCAGCTACTGCGCGAGCATCCGCTCTATCTGCCCGCCCTCATCCTGGTGCTTCTGGGGGCCTTTACCAAGTCGGCGCAGTTTCCCTTTCACTTCTGGCTGCCCAACGCCATGGAAGCCCCCACCCCGGTCTCGGCCTACCTGCACTCGGCCACCATGGTCAAGGCTGGGGTCTACCTGCTGGCCCGGCTCCAGCCGGCCCTGGGCGGCAGCGAGGCCTGGAGCAGCGCCCTGATGGTCTTTGGGCTGGCCACCCTGCTCACCGGGGCCACCCTCACCTTCCGCCACACCGACCTCAAGCGCCTGCTGGCCTACTCCACGGTGGCCGCGCTGGGGGCGCTGGTCTTCCTGATCGGGCTGGTGCCCCTCACCGACTACTACGCGGCCATGGGCTTTGCTACCTTTCTGCTGGCCCACTCGCTCTACAAGGGTGGGCTCTTTATGGCGGCGGGCGCGGTGGATCACGAGGCCGGCACCCGCGACATCACCCAGCTTGGGGGCCTTTTCCGGGTGATGCCCCTCACCGGGGTGGCGGTGGTGCTGGCCGCGCTTTCGCTGGCCGGGTTGCCGCCGGTGCTGGGCTTTATCGGCAAGGAAGTGCTCTATGTGGCCGCGTTGCAGGCGGCCCCGGCCTGGATGGTGGGGCTGGCGGTGCTGGGCTTTGCCGTCGGGGCCATGCTGGCGCTGCTGCTGGTGGTGCCTTTCTTCCGGGGCCAGCCGCCCCAGGAGGTACACGAGGGGCCGCCCAGCCTGTGGCTGGGGCCCCTGGTGCTGGCGGGCTTGGGCTTGTTGCTGGGCTTCTTTCCGGGGCTCTACAATCCCCTGGCCGATGCAGTCGCCAGCGCGGTAAAGGGGAAGGCCGTGGCCTACCACCTGAAGCTCTGGCCTGGCTTCAACCTGGCCTTGCTCCTGAGCCTCCTGACGGTGCTGCTGGGGGTGGGGCTTTACTTCCTCTACCCCCGCTTGCAGGCCTGGATGGCGCAGGAACCCATCCCTGGCCCGGAAAACACCTATGTGGCCCTCCTGCGTGGGCTGATGCGGCTGGCGGCAGGGGCCGAGCGCCTGTTGCAGAGCGGTTCGCTGCGGGCTTACCTGGTCTGGACGTTTGGGGGGCTGGTGGGGCTGGTGGGGCTGGCCCTCTTTCGCAGCGGCGTGCTGCTCTGGCCGGCGGGGGCCTCGAGCCCCAAACTCGAGCAGGCGCTGCTGCTGGCCCTGATGCTCCTGGGGGCTATCGGGGCGCTGCGGCTGCGCTCGCACCTGGCGATGGTGGTGGTGCTGGGCATTGTAGGGGCGGGGGTGGCCCTGGTCTTTTTGCTGCAGAACGCCCCCGACCTCTCAATCACCCAGTTCCTGGTCGAAACCCTCACCGCCATCCTGATCGCCCTGGTACTGCTGCAGATTCGCGACATCGGGTCGGTGCCCCGTGGGCGCTGGCTGGATAAGGCGGTGGCCCTGGGCTTTGGCGGGCTGGTGACCCTCTTGATGCTGGGGGTGCTGGCGCAGCCCATAGAGCTGCACCTGAGCCAGTTTTTCGCCCAGAAAAGCCTGCCCGAAGGCTTCGGGCGCAACATCGTGAACGTGATTCTGGTAGATTTCCGCGGCCTGGACACCTTTGGTGAGATCACCGTGGTGGGGCTGGCCGGGCTGGGGGTCTGGGCTTTGCTACAACGCCGGCAACGGAAGGAGCGGCCATGAACACCCTGATTCTTAAGACGACCTCGAGGTTCCTCTTCACCCTTCTGCTTCTACTCTCGGTCTTTTTGCTCCTGCGCGGCCACAACGAGCCGGGCGGGGGCTTTATCGGGGCCCTGGTGGCGGTGGGGGCCTATGCGCTGTTTGCCCTGGCGCACGGGCTGGCCGCGGCCCGTAAACTCCTGCCCCTCGCCCCCTTGCGGCTGGTGGGGTGGGGCCTGCTGGTAGCCCTTCTGAGCGCCTTGCCGGCCTTACTGCTGGGCCAGCCCCTCATGACCGGGCAGTGGTTCAGCCTGCTGGGCGTGAAGGTGGGCACCCCGGTCATCTTCGACATCGGGGTCTACCTGACCGTGTTCGGGGCACTGCTCTCGGCTATTTTTGGGCTCGAGGAGGCCGCGCACCATCCTTCGGAGGGCGCCTGATGGAAATCCTGCTCTCGTTTTTGGTGGGGGGCCTGGCCGCGGTAGGGGTTTATCTGATGCTCCGGCCCCACCTGATTCAGTTCCTGATTGGTTTTCTGGTGCTGGGCAACGCCGCCAACCTGCTGATCTTTACCGCAGGCCGCCTGGGCAGCCAGTTCCCGCCCCTGGTGCAGCCCAGCGGCGCGGTGCTGGAACCCTACGCCAACCCCCTGCCGCAGGCCCTGATCCTCACCGCCATCGTGATCGGCTTTGCTCTGGCGGCGTTTGGCATCGTGCTCTTCTACCGGGCCCAGCAGGCCCTGGGCACCCTGAACGCCGAGGCCATCCTCGAGGTGCCCGAACCAGCCCCGGCCCCCTCGCCGGTGGACGAGGTGTCCGCAGAGGGGGTGCGCCGATGAGCTGGCTGCTGGTGTTGCCCTTGCTGATTCCCCTCACCACCGGCATCCTGTGCCTGGTGCTGCCGGGCCGCACCGCCCAGCGGGTGCTGGGCCTGGCGGGGGCCCTGGGCCTGCTGGCCGCGGGCCTGGCCCTGCTGGCCCAGGTTCAGCGCCTGGGCATTCAGGCCGTGCAGATAGGCAACTGGCCGGCCCCCTTCGGCATCACCTTTGTGGCCGACCACCTCTCGGCCCTGATGGTGCTGGTCACCGGGGTGGTAGCGGTAGCGGTGGCCCTTTTTGCCCTGGCCGAAAACGACCCGGCGCGCGAGGGTCTGGGCTACTACGCCCTGGGCCATCTGTTGCTGTTTGGGGTGAACGGGGCCTTCCTGACCGGCGACCTGTTCAACCTCTACGTCTGGTTCGAAGTGCTGCTGCTTTCCTCGTTTGTGCTGATGATTCTGGGGGGCAGCAAGGCCCAGCTCGCGGGCGGGGTCAAGTACTTCGCGGTCTCGCTTCTGTCCTCGATCCTCTTCCTGGTGGCGGTGGGCCTGCTGTACGGGGCGACCGGGGCCCTGAACATGGCCGACCTGGCCCTCCGGGTGGAAAGGGTTCATCCGGGGCTGCTCACGGCTTTGTCCATGCTGTTTCTGGTGGCGTTTGGGCTGAAGGCCGCTGTTTTTCCTTTCTTCTTCTGGCTGCCGGCCTCCTACCCGGCCCCTCCCGCCATGATCTCGGCCCTTTTTGCCGGGCTTCTGACCAAGGTGGGGGTGTACGCCCTGATCCGGGTCTTCACCCTGCTCTTTACCCACGACACCGGGTTTACCCATAGCCTGATCCTCTGGGTTGCCGGTTTTACCTTACTCCTGGGGGTGCTGATGGCGCTGGCCCAGGGGGAGCTCAGGCGGCTGTTGTCGTTCCAGCTGGTGAGCCACATCGGCTACATGCTGATGGGCCTGGGCATCCTGACCCCGCTGGCCCTGGCCGGCTCGGTGTTTTATGCGCTCAATCACATGATTGTGATTGCCGCGCTCTTTTTGCTGATGGGCCTCTTGCAGCGCTTGCAGGGCACCACGGTGCTGGTGCGGATGGGCGGGCTGTACAGGCCTTATCCCTGGCTGGCGGTTCTGTTCTTGCTGCCGGCCTTCTCGCTGGCTGGGCTGCCGCCTTTTTCGGGCTTCTGGGCCAAATACACGCTGGTGGCAGCCGGATTGCAGGCCGGGCAGTACGGAATTGTGGCGGTGGCCCTGCTGGTGGGCCTGCTGACCCTGCTCTCGATGGGGCTGGTCTTCGCCGAGGTATTTTGGAAGAAGGCCCCAGGGGAAGTCAGGGCGGCCCCCGGGAGCCTGGGCGGGCTGGTGCTGCCGGTGGGCCTGCTGGCAGTTCTGACGCTGGGGATTGGGCTCTGGGCCGAGCCGCTTCTGAGCCTCTCGCAGGCCGCCGCGCGGGAGCTGCTCGAGCCGACGGGGTATATCCAGGCAGTGCTGGGGGTGAGCCGATGAGGGCCTTTGTGTACAACGTGGTGCTGACCATCTTCTGGATGGCCGTGACCGAAGCCTTTACCCTCGAGAACTTCCTGGTGGGCTTTGCCATCTGCTTCCTGATTTTGCTGCTGGCCCGCCCGCTTTTCGATGCACCCTCGAGGCGCTACTTCACCCTGGCCTGGAAGCTGCCCCGCTTCGTGCTCCTGATGCTGTGGGAGATCGTGCTCTCGAGCCTGCGGGTGGCCCAGGCGGTGCTCTCGCCCCGGATGCCCATCAAACCCGGCATTATCGCTTACCCGCTGGAGGTCAGGAGCGACCTCGAGATCACCCTGCTGGCCAACCTGATCACCCTCACACCGGGCACCCTGAGCCTGGATGTCTCCTCCGACCGTAAGGTGCTCTATGTGCACGGGATGTTTGTGGACGACCCGCAAAAGGTGATCGAGTCCACCCACCAAAGCCTGGAAAAAGCCGTCCTGGAGGTGACCCGATGAGTTTTCTGGAGGTCATGCTGCTGGCCCTGACGCTTACCCTGCCCTTTGCTCTGTACCGCCTGGTGAAGGGGCCGACCCTGTCCGACCGGGTGGTGGGCCTCGACCTGATCACCTCGGTCTCGGTGGCGCTGGCTGCGCTGTATGCCCTGGTGAGCGGCCAGACTGCTTTCTTGGATGTGGCCATTGCGCTGGCTCTGTTTGCCTTTTTAGCCACGCTGGGACTGGCCCGCTACATCGAGTACCGGGGCCACAAGGGGGACTGAGATGCAGATGTGGCTGGTGTACATCCTGGTGCTGGGTGGGGTGTTCTTTTTGCTCATTGCGGCCATCGGGGTGGTGCGGATGCCCGACCTGTACAACCGCATGCACGCCACCTCCAAGGCCGGTACCCTGGGGGTGGGCCTGATTCTGGTAGCGGTGGCGGTGTTTTATCAGGAGCTCTCGGTAGCGGCCCGCGCGCTTTCGGCCCTGGCCTTTATTGTCTTAACCGCGCCGGTAGCCGCCCATGCCCTGGGCCGCGCGGCCTACCTCTCGGGGGTCAAGCCCTGCGAGGACACCTACATAGACGAGCTGGCCGGGCACTACCAGGCCAACCACAAGCTCGAGTCGGTGGAGAAAACCCCACCGGCCCATAAGCCGGAGTCAAACCCCTAAGCGCTCGAGCTCATACGGCAGCATCTTCTGCCACCAGGGCCAGTCGTGGTCTACGTCGTGGCCCCAGTAGTCGAAGGTGGCGTATACGCCCTTCTGGTGGAGCAGTTCCTGCATCTCGCGGGTGTCACGGATGCACTCTTCCTCCCAGCGCCCCTGGCCCACCGCGAACACAATCTTGTTGCGCCGGTAGGCGTTTAGCTTGGCCTCGTCGGTCAGGTTGCGCAGGTACCACAACGGTGAGTTGAAGTAGGCATCCATACCGCCCTCGTCCCCTACGAAGCCCCCCACCTGATACAGCCCCGACAGGGCAATCAGGCCATCGAAGACCTCGGGGTATTTGAAGAAGAAGTTGGCCGCGTGGAAGGCCCCCATGCTGCACCCCGTGACCCATAGGGTGGGCAGGCCGGTGTTTTTCTGCACAAAGGGCACCACCTCCTGCATGATGTAGGCGTCGTAGTCGTTGTGGCGGCGGGCCCGCGCGGCAGGGGGGATGCTCTGGTTGGTCCAGCTCTGCCAGTCAATGCCGTCCACGCAAAAAAACTTGACCCGCCCCGCCTCGATCATGGGGGCCAGGGCCTGGGCCATGCCGGCGTGGCCTTCCCAGTCGTACCAGCGCCCGTTCTGGGCCGGAAATACCATCACTGGCTGGCCGTAGTGGCCGTACAGCTTAAGCTCCATCTCCTGCCCCAGGGCCGGGCTATACCATTTGTGATACTCGGTGTACACGCAGCACCCCCTCTAGGCCCGTTCCTGGATAGCCTGGGCGGCCTGAAGCAGGGTTGGCAGGTCGGGATGGCGCAGGATGTAGCCGTAATTCCCGATGGCCCCGGCAAAAATGCCGCTGATGCGCTCGTGGTGGGCGATAAGGGGGCCAAACTCGGCCAGCACCTGCTCGTGCGAACGCTTGTAGTGGATGTGATCCTTGCGGCCCACATAGGTGCAGAAGTAGGGGTGCTGGGCCTGCTGGCTCACCCGGCCGTGGGTGAGCACGTTGACCCACTCTTTGAATATGTCCATGTCGTTGGCGTAGTTGAACATATCGATCGAGAGACCCCCCGGCGGTCGCATGTTCACCTCGAGCGCCACCAGACCGCCGTCTTCCAGGCGGAAGAACTCGAAGTGGAAGAAGCGCTCGCGCACGTTGAAGGCCTGCACCACCCGGCGCCCGGCTTCCCGCAGGTCTTCGGGGATTTCCCGCACCATGTAGTAATAAATGTCGGTGTCCTGGTTGACCACCTCCATCACGCCTTTGGAGTACTCGAGCGAACTATCGAAGACCACGTTGCCCTGGATGTCAGTCAGGCCGTCGTAGGTGATGATTTTGCCGGGGATGAACTCCTCCATGATGTAGTCCACCGGGGGCTTGGTGGCGATGTAGTCCATGAGCTCGGCGTCGTTGGTGATTTTGTAGGTTTTGGCCGCGCCCACCCCAATGTCGGGTTTAGCCACCACCGGGTAGCCCACCTCCTCTACGAAATCCTGGGCCTCCACCGCGCTGCGGCAGACCCGGCCCCGCGCCACCCTGAGCCCGGCCTGCTGAAAATACTGTTTCATAACCGATTTGCGCTTCACGCGGTCCATGTCCTGGGGGCGCAGGCCGAAGATGTTAAAGTCTTCGCGCAGCCGGGCCTCGGTCTCGAGCCAGTACTCGCTCATGGAGTCGAGCCGGTCGATCTTGCCGTAGCGGTGGGTGAAGTAGCCCAGCGCCCGCAACAGCTCGTCGTAGTTGTGCATATCGGAAACTCTGTAATACTCCGTCAGAGCCTGCTTTAGCTCTGGCCGTAGCGCGTCGTATTCGGCATCGGCCAGCCCCAGCACATTGTGCCCAGCTTCGCGCAAACGCACGCAAAATGGCCAGAAGTTGGGGGGGAAATGGGGGGAAAGAAAAACTACATTCATCGCATACCTCCTGGGCTTTGGGCTGACCCCAGTATTCCCAACCAGTGCCCACAAATCAAGCATTTGAGGCCGGTTCCACTTGAACTCAATACATTTGGGTGTAATAAAAGGTGAGTGGTTCAAGCCGACCGAAGGAAGTAGGAGTGCATTCCGGCAGTTTAGCCCTGCCAAAGTGAACGATACTGCCGGGATGCGTATGTAGCCGCCCGCCCGAAAACAGGAGAGTTTTACAATGAGCAACCCCCAAGAGGCTGTTTTCTTGAAACCTGCATTCGTTGCCGACAATATCCCATAGGGTCGGCTTCGACAGCCTCAGCCAGCCCCCACGCTGGATAAGGCCAGAAAGCCTTCAGCGCACACCCTTTGCCATACTCGGTGGGTGAATAAGCGCTTTCTTAGCGATAAGGCCCTACAGCCTCGGCCCTGGGGTTCTCGGTTTGCAGGTCTTCTGGCCAGGCCCCGCCCAGACTTACCCAGGCCCACACCATATCGGCGGGGATGGGGGCCACAAAGTGCAGGTACTTGCCGGTGCGGGGGTGTTGCAGGCGCAGTTCGTAGGCGTGCAGGGCCTGACGCGCTATCAGCTCGGAGGGCTTGCCGTAGACCTCGTCGCCCAGGATGGGGGCGTGTAAGTGCTTGAGGTGCACGCGAATCTGGTGGGTGCGCCCGGTGTGCAGAATGGCCGAGACCAGGGCGTGCGGTTCGGCTACCGCCAGCACCTCGAACTCGGTCTGGGCGTGCCGGGCCGCTACCCCCCCCACGTGCATGCGGGTGCGGTCGACCGGGTGGCGGCCGATGGGGGCCGAGAGCAGGCCCTCGCGCGGGATGCCCACTGTTAGGGCAATATAGCGCTTGTACACGCTGCGTCCGGCGAAGGCCTCGGCAAGCCGGCGGTGGGCGGCCTCGTGGCGGGCTACCACAATTACTCCGCTGGTGCCCTTATCGAGGCGGTGCACGATGCCGGGGCGTATCAGCTCGGGCTTCTGGGCTTGCAAAAGCAGCCCGCCCTCCTCCTCGGACTCGCCCAGTGAGAGATCCAGCCCGAACCGGCCCAGAATGGCGTTCACCAGCGTACCGGAGTACACCCCCGGAGCCGGGTGGGTGATCATGCCCGCCGGTTTGTTGATCACAATCAGGTCGGGGTCTTCGTACAGGACGTGCAGTGGGATGTCCTCGGCGGCCACGCTGGCCGGAAGGGGTGGGGGGGGCTCCACCTCGACGGTCTCGCCCCGTAGCTTGTAGGAAGGCTTGGTCACCACCTTGCCCCCCACCGTTACCAGGCCGGCCTCGATCCATTCCTGGGCCTTGGCCCGGGAGGTATTGGCCTCGAAGGCCAGGGCCTGGTCGAGGCGAACCCCACTGGCAGAAAAGCGCACCATCAGGGTTATTGTACGTTACGTCAAAATGACCCGGCGCTCCCATGGTTGAGGTGCTAAGGTGAGCCTAGCCATGGGCGGCCGTGAGCGCCTATTTAGCCAGTTCCTGCGCCGTTCGGTCTGGGCTTATTTTTGGGGCTCGCTGGCGGTTTTAGTCAATGCCCTGATTGTTCACGGGCTGTACTTCGGCTGGCCGGCCTGGGTTTGGGGATATGCCGTTGCGATTGGCGCGTTGGTGGCCCCCCTGGTTGCGCTGCTGGATCTGTGGTGGGCCCGCCGGCAGCTCAACCCGACGCAAAGGGTCTTTCTGGACGGTGCCGACAGCCTCGAGGCAGCCCGACAAGCTTACCGCAACCTGGTGCACTGGCCGGTGCTCTCGGTGGGTCGGGTGATGGGGCCGCACCTGCTCGGTACCATGGGCGGCTTTTTGCTAGCCATCGACTGGGCGCACCGGTGGGGCGGCTTTCCCACCGGGCCACTGGAAATGCTGTATTTGCTGCCGTGGTATCCACTTAACGCGGCCCTGCACGCCATCATCGAGTATCTGGTGGGGGCCAGCCAGTCCCAGCGCCTGATGGCCTATCTGCGGGAAGGCTTTGGCGATGAGGTGGTGGTTTCTTCCCGCTTGCGCATCCCTTTTGTCTACAAGGTGCTGGGGGTGCTGGTGGCTTTGGGGCTGCTACCGCTCTTGCAGGTGGCGGTGCTGGTTTACTTCCGGCTTGAATCAACCCATCTGCCGGGGCTGGTGGCCTGGGGGTTGTTTTCCGGTCTGGTGTTGATGGTGGCTGGGGGCATTCTCCTCTCCCGTGAGGTGGCCCGGCCCGTGCAGGCTGTGCTCGAGGGCATGCAGGCTATGCAGGAAGGAAAAGGGCCGGTGCGGGTGAGCACGGTGGCCTGGGACGAGCTGGCCGACCTGGCCCTGGGCTTCAACAACCTGGCCCGGGCCCTCGAGGCCGAACGCCAGCGCAACCTCGAGCTGTACCGCGACACCGTGCAAACCCTGGCGGCCGCCATCGACGCTCGAGACCCCTATACCCGGGGCCACTCCCAGCGGGTTGGGGCCTATGCACAGCTTATTGCCCGCAAGCTGGGCTGGGATTCACCAAAAGCCTATCAACTCTACATCACCGGACTGTTGCACGACATTGGCAAAATCGGCGTGCCCGAGGCCATCCTGCAGAAAACCGATAAGCTCAGCCCCCAGGAGCGCCAGCTCATCGAGAGCCACCCGCTCATCGGTTATGAGATCGTTCGTCAGTCCCGCGCGCTTGCCGCCCACCTGCCGGGCATCCGGCACCACCACGAGCGGCTGGACGGTGGTGGTTACCCCGATGGATTGAAGGGGGAGGCCATCCCCATCGAGGCCCGAATCCTGGCGGTGGCGGATGTCTGGGATGCCTTTACCAGCCACCGGCCCTACCGCCCGGCCTTGAAGCCCACCGAGGTCTATCCGCGCCTCTTATGTGAAGCCCTTGATCCCCAGGTGGTACGAGCCCTGGGTGAACTGTGGCAGGAAGGGGCGCTGGACGCTTTGCTCGAGGAAGCCCAGCGAACCACCGGGCAGCCATCGATGGCTGCGACCGAGGGCAGCGTGCCGCCGGGCCATCCGGCGCATTCTATGTCGAAAACAGAATAGAACGCGCCCACTTGCTATGATGATGGGCGTGGAAGCGGATTTGACCCTGCGGCCCAAGCGGTTAGACGATTACGTGGGCCAGGCCAAGCTCAAAAAGAAACTGCGGGTCTACCTCGAGGCCGCTAAAAACCGGGGGGAGGCCCTCGATCACCTGCTGCTCTTTGGCCCGCCGGGGCTGGGCAAGACCACCCTGGCCCACGTGGTGGCCTACGAACTGGGGGTGAATATCCGCGTGACCAGCGGCCCGGCCATCGAGAAGCCGGGCGACCTGGCGGCCATCCTGACCAACAGCCTCGAGGAAGGCGACATCCTCTTCATCGACGAGATTCACCGCCTGTCCAAAGCCGCTGAGGAGCACCTCTACCCGGCGCTGGAAGACTTCAAGATCGACATCGTGATTGGCGCAGGCCCGGCGGCCCGTACCCTGCGGCTCGACCTGCCCCGCTTTACCCTGATTGGAGCCACCACCCGCCCGGGGCTCATCTCCGGGCCTTTGCGCAGCCGCTTTGGCATTATCGAACACCTGGAGTTCTACACCGAGACCGAGCTGGCCCAGGGGGTGACGCGTGATGCCCAGCTCATGGGCCTGGCCATCGAACCCGAGGCGGCGCTAGAAATTGGCCGTCGCAGCCGGGGCACCATGCGCATTGCCAAGCGCCTGTTCCGGCGGGTACGCGACTTCGCCGAGGTAGCCGGTGAGCAGGTGGTGGGCCTGGGGCGCACCCGGCAGGCCCTGGATGCCCTGGGCCTGGACGCCTTAGGCCTGGACGCGCGCGACCGCCAGATCATAGAGACCGTGATCGAGCGCTTTGCCGGTGGGCCGGTGGGCCTCGAGACCCTGGCCACCGCCCTCTCCGAAGACCCCGAGACCCTCGAGGAGGTGCACGAGCCTTTCTTAATCCAGCTGGGCCTGCTCAAACGCACCCCCAGGGGCCGTCAGGTCACCGAGCGGGCCTACGCCCACCTGGGCTACCCGCTGCCCGAGCAGAGCCGCCTGCTGGAGTAGACGCCGAGACCCATATGATTCGGGCTAGGTTGGGCGAAATCGATCTCGGGGATCTGCTGCGAGCCCTCGAGGGGGGGCGCAAGAGCGCCATTATCACCCTGAGCTGCCCCAAACTGGAGGGCCGAATTCACGTCCGCGAGGGTAAAATTGCCTACATCCAGACCCAGCCTGGCCCCCACCTGGGCGAGTACCTGGTGCGTTTCGACTATCTGACCCTGGAGCAGGTGCAGGCCCTGGTCAAATACCAGCAGCAGGAGAACCCCGGAACCCCCCTAGGCTTGCTGGCTTTGCAGCAGAGCCTGGTCACCGATGAGGAACTGAACGAGGTTTTGCAGGCGCAGATCCTCGAGGGCCTGGCGACTATCCTGGCCCAGCAGGAGGGCGAGCTGGTGGCCGAGACCCCGCCTGCAGACACCTCACAGGTGCTGCTGCCCGGTGCTGCCGATACCAGCACCATGCTGATGGAAGCCCTGCGCCGCCTCGATGAGTGGATGCGGGGCAGGGTAGAGCCCGAAACGGTGCTGCAACTTTCTGGTGACCCCACCCGTCACGCCCTCTCACCCGATGCCTGGACGGTGCTCGAGGCCATCGACGGGGTCAAACGGGCTCGCTCGGTGGCCCTGGCCTGCGACCTGCCCGAAGAGCAGGTGTACCACCTGCTTTACGAGCTAAAGAGCCGCGGGATTCTGACTGAAGCCGAGGTGCGCCCCCAAGACCCCTTGCTACTGGTTTTGGCCGATTCCAACCTGATCCGGCGGTTGCTGCTGGTGACCCTCGAGCGCCATCGCTACCGGGTCATGCTGTCCCCTGACCTCCAAAGCGCAGGGCGCATCCTGGAGCACAACCGGGTGCAGGGGGTGCTGCTGGAAGGGGCCGATCTGGCAGCCAAAGTGCGTTACCTTCGGGCCTTGCCCAGCGGACGCTTTTTGCCCATCTGGCTGATTACCGAGCAGCCTCCGCGTGGGCTGTGGGTCAGGAGTGCAAGGGTCAGCCACCTCCCCAAACCCTTCGGGGAGGGGGAATTGCTCGAGGCCCTTTCCGTTATCAAGCGGCCGGTTTAAGCACCCCAGAATGAGGAAAAATCAATGACAGGGCACTTAGCTTAGGTGCAGGGTATGCTGGCCGGTGGCCGGAAGTTTGGTCAGGCGATCGAGCACCACCTCCCCGTGTTTGAGCAGGTACATCAGGAAAGGGTAGACCCGTTCCTGGGGGCCTGCGGGCGCCAGGTGGCGCTGTAGACGGGCAAACTGAGCGCCGATGGTATTCTCCTGCCGCAGGGCGCTGTCCAGGATTTTGCGCTCGAGGCGCTTTAGTTCGTGCTGAATGCGCACCTGGGCCCTGTGACGGGGGCGTTGCAGGGTCGGTTCACTGAGTAGGCGCTGAATCTGTTCGAACTCGGCATTAATGCGCGCCAGGTGGCCTCGGATGGCCTGCACCCTGGCCTCTTGCTGGGCCAGAGCGGCCTTGAAGGTTCCTTCGGGATCGGCCTGGAACGCCCAGGCCTCGAGGCCGTATTTTTGCAGGATGCGTTCGATGGGTGGCTCCAGTACCACAACCCCCATCCGTCGAATCACCGCGGGTGGTTTAAGCCCATGCAACTCGTACACACCACCTAACTCGGCCACATATCTAAGCTCACCCGGCCCTACCACAAAACCGGCGGTGGGCAGCACAGTATCCTGCAACACTGGCCTGAGCCCAGCCGCTGGGGTGAGCCGGGCAGGGTCGTGGGCCAGGATGGCCCGCAGGTCGGCTTCGGTGTACTGCCGTTCACCGTCTTCAAAATGTCCTTCCCCGAAACGCAGCAACCGACGAACGCCGTCGGGGCCTTCTAAAAACAGGTTGGTGGCCCCCTCGCCGCGGCCCAGGGCGGGCTCGAGGCCGGCTTTCTTCATAGCCTGAGCGGTGCGGTTGATCGCTTCGGAGGAAGCCAGAGGATTGGCAATTTCGCGCTCGAGGGCCGGTGCGAACAGGGGGGCCAGCTCGGGGGCCATGGGGTCGAAGACCACCAGCCCCAGGGGGCCCAGGAATTCCAGCAGCAAGCGGGCAAATACCTCGCTGTAACTCCAGGGCCCCACCAGGGCCTTACAGATGCGCTCGCGTACCTCGGAATAGCCGCCAAAACGCCGCAGCAACTCGCAGACCTGGGAAAAATAGGGTGCAAACGAAATTCGCCCGGCGGGGTGGGCTGCGGGTAGCTCGAGCGTCAAGCGGTGCACTCGCTCCTCGAAGTCCAGCAGCTCAACCGAGCGAATCTCGTCGGTATCATGATCCTGTGAGGCCACCCAGAATATCGGAACCACCGGCGTATCGGTGTTGTGGGTTCGTGCCAACTTAATAGCTGCGTGGGCTTTGTAGAAGGTATAGGCCGGCCCGGTAAGCAGGCCGGCTTGCTGTCCGCTCACAATGGCCCGGCTGTTGGGGTGGGCCAGCCGCTTGGCGGCCTCGAGGCTGGCCGAAGGTGCACCAAGCCGCTTGAGATAGGCCACCAGGCCCGCGCTAAGGGCTTCACGCGGGGCCGCTCGAGGCGTATGCAGCAAAGCGGGCAGATCCTCGAGGCCGTAGGGCAAGAATTGACGCAAAGGGTCGGCCATGACTAGGGGATTCTATCTTCAGATGGGCATCTATGGCGTAACTTGCTTTACCTGCCCCGTATACAACGCCATTATCCCGAGGCCACCTGCTTCAGCGCATCGGGCTTGAGAATCAGAATGCGCCGGTAGCCCAGTTCGATGGTGTCGTTCATAGCCAGCTCACCCAGCACCTTGGTGATGGTTTCGCGGGTAGAGCCGGCCAGGTGGGCCAGATCCTGGTGCGATAGGGTCACCTCCAGCCCTTCCTTGCCCTTGTGCATGGCCGAGAGCAGGGCTTTGGCCAGCCGAGGAAGCACCTCTTTGAAGCGCAAATCGCGCAGGCGTTCCTCGGTCTTGCGCAGCCTGCGGGAGAGCAGTAGCACAAAGGCCGCCTGGGCTTCGGGGAAGCGACCCATCAGGCGCAGCAGGTCTTCCCTCGAGGCCGAGAGTAACTCACAGTCCACCAGCGGCTCAGCGAACATACCGTACTGCTCGCCCGGCAGTAAAGCGCCCTCGCCAAAAATATCACCGGCCCCCACCACCGTCAGGGTAATTTCCTCTTCCTGGGATCCGAGCTGAAACAGACGAACCCAGCCCTCGAGCACATAGTACAGGGTTTTGGCCTCGTCTTCCGGGTAGCATACATAGCTGTTCCGCCGGGCCGTAAAGCTACGGAATACCCGTTCGGCCTCGGCCCTGGCTTCGGGGGGCAGGTTGGCGATAAACTCCGGAGTCATATCTAATAAATTAGCGGTTCTATCTGTGAGAGATTCCTGGCCGAGGATACAAATTGTGAGCCGATTACTTATCGATTGATCTGTGCTCAGACAAATAGCGAGCGACTGGAACCGGGCAGCAGCCCGGCGGCCTCGCCACGCCGGAACAACTCGGCTACCGCGGCCTCGCCCTCGGGGCCTACATCCAGCGAAAAGCTGTTCACATAGGTTTGGATGTGGGCCCAGATGACTTCGTCCTGTAGCTCCTGGGCGTGCTGCTTGATATAGGCTACCGTTTCTTCGGGGTGGGCGTAGGCGTACTCGAGGCTTGCGCGCACCGCCCGGTCTATGGCCCGGATGGTCTCCGTACCCAGGTCGCGCCGGGCCAGGATGGCCCCCAGCGGCAGGGGTAGGCCGGTCAGGCTTTCCCACCACTCCCCCAGATCCAGCAGCTTTTGTAGCCCGTGTAGCTGATAGGTAAAGCGCGACTCGTGGATGATCAGGCCAGCGTCTACCTCGCCCTGGGCCACGGCCGGCATAATCCGGTCGTAGCGCATCTCCACTGGCTCAAAGCCCTGGCTGTGCAGGGAAAGCAGCAAAAACGCCGTGGTGTGGCGGCCTGGAATGGCGATTTTTTTACCGCGCAGGTCTTCCAGTGGGTGTTTGGCGACCAGCAGCGGCCCCACCCCCCGCCCCAGGGCCCCGCCCGACCGCAGCGCGACATACTGCTCGCGCAGGTGGCCGTAGGCCGCGTAGCTAATTTTGGTCAGGGGGAGCAGCCCCTCCAGGGCCCAGCGGTTCAGGGTTTCCACGTCCTCGAGCCGCTCGGTGATGGGAAATGGGGTTGCAACCTTGCCGTGGGCCAGGGCATAGAAGATAAAGGTATCGTTGGGGCAGAAGGAGTAGCCTAGTTGCATGCTGCCTATGTTATCGGCTGGCTCCAAGCGGCAAAGTGAGTGCGATTGCGAGGCGCTATGGGCGGGCTGGTAAACTGGGTTTGTGCGCTACCTGCGGGTTTTGGGTCGCTTTTGGGGAACTGCCCTGGCCGCCGAGCTCGAGTACCGGGGCAATTTTGTACTGGCGGCCCTTTCCTCGCTGGGAGGCGCAGCGGGGAGCCTGTTTGGGATTTCCTTGCTTTACCAAGGGGGCTACCAGCCAGGCGGGTGGCGCTTCGAGGAGGCTTTACTGGTACTGGCGGCCTTCCTCATGCTGGATGGCCTGGCCTTTACGCTGCTTTCGCCCAACCTTAACCGGGTGGTGGAGCAGGTGCAGAAGGGCACGCTCGACTTTGTGCTGCTCAAGCCGCTGGACAGCCAGTTCTGGCTCTCTTTTCGCACCCTTTCCCCCTGGGGCCTCTCCGACGGCCTGATTGGGCTGGCCCTCTGGCTGTACGCAGGCAACCGCCTGCAGTTTGGGGCGGCCGACTACCTAACGGGCCTGGGGCTGCTGGGGGTGGCCTTCGTAATGCTGTACAGCCTGTGGTTCATCATTGGCTGTAGCAGTATCTGGTTTGTGAAAGTAGCCAATGCTACGGAGGTGCTGCGGGCGGTGCTCGAGGCCGGGCGCTTTCCAGTGCAGGCTTTTCCGGCGGCCTACCGCTTCATCTTTACTTTTGTGGTGCCGGTGGCTTTCCTTACTACCGTGCCCGCCGAGGCCGCCCTGGGCCGGCTGACCCTTTCAAACCTGGGCCTGGCCGTTCTGATGGCGCTGGGGTTGTTGTTGTTTTCTCGAGTGTTCTGGCGCTTTGCTCTCAGGAGCTACACTTCGGCCTCGAGCTGAGCTTACCGGCTCTGTGCGAGAAAGGTCGAAAATCCTCCGGCAGCGATCGGGGCCTGTTGCTTCATATGCCGCGTGTATTGGTTGATATCTCACCCAGGGTTTTTATTTCACACTCATTAGACTTGACAATAATACACTCAAGTTTCATAATAAACTTGATATGAATCTGGAGCGCTATACCGAACAAGCCCGCCAAGCCATTGCCCAAAGCCAGGTGTTGGCCCGGGAGTCTGCCCATTCGCAGATCGACCTACCCCACCTGGCTGCGGTGATGCTGCGGGATGCCGCAAGCCTGCCAGCCCAGATCGTGCAAAAAGCTGGGCTGAATCCCCAAAGTATCTACCAGGCTGCACAAACCGAACTGGGCCGCTTGCCCAAGGTCTCGGGAACCGAAGGAGGGCAGTATCTTTCGTCCCGTCTGGCCTCGGTGCTGGGGCGGGCCGAAAAACTGGCCGAAGAACTGAAAGATCGCTTCGTGGCCCTGGACACGCTGCTTTTGGCCCTGGCCGAGACCGGGTATGGAGGGTTGCAGGCCAATGGTATTCGGCAAGCCTTGCAGGAGATTAGAGGAGGAAGAACCGTGAACAGTGAACATGCCGAAGGAACCTACAACGCTCTGGAGCAGTACGGCCTCGACCTGACCCGCCAGGCCGAAGAGGGCAAGCTCGACCCCGTGATCGGGCGCGACGAAGAGATCCGGCGGGTAATTCAAATTTTGCTGCGCCGCACCAAGAACAACCCGGTGCTGATTGGTGAGCCGGGGGTGGGTAAGACCGCCGTGGTGGAAGGGCTGGCCCAGCGCATCGTGAAGGGCGACGTACCCGAGGGGCTCAAGGGCAAGCGCATCGTGAGCTTGCAGATGGGCTCGCTGCTGGCGGGGGCCAAGTACCGCGGTGAGTTTGAAGAGCGGCTCAAGGCCGTCATCCAGGAGACCGTGCAGAGCGCGGGCCAGATTATTCTGTTCATCGACGAGATTCACACCGTGGTGGGGGCCGGTAAGGCCGAAGGCGCGGTGGACGCAGGCAACATGCTCAAGCCGGCCCTGGCCCGGGGCGAGCTGCACCTGATCGGGGCCACCACCCTCGACGAGTACCGCGAGATCGAGAAAGACCCGGCCCTGGAGCGCCGCTTCCAGCCGGTGTTTGTGGACGAGCCCAGCCTCGAGGAGACCGTCAGCATTCTGCGCGGCATCAAGGAGAAGTACGAGGTGCACCACGGGGTGCGCATCTCCGACCCGGCGCTCATCGCGGCGGCCCAGCTCTCGCACCGCTACATCGCCGACCGCAAGCTGCCCGATAAGGCCATCGACCTGGTGGACGAGGCGGCGGCCCGGCTGCGCATGGCCCTCGAGAGCAGCCCCGAGAGCATCGATGCCCTGAACCGCCGGAAGCTCCAGCTCGAGATCGAGCGCGAGGCCCTGAAGAAAGAGACCGACGCCGAGAGCAAGTTCAGGCTGGGCGAGCTGGAAAAGGAAATCGCCGAGCTCGAGGCCGAGATCAAGAAGCAGCAGGCCGAGTGGGAGGCCGAGCGCGAGATTATGCAGAGGCTCCGCGCGGCCCAGCAGCGCCTCGATGAGGTACGCACCCAGATCGAGCAGGCCGAGCGGGCCTACGACCTGAACAAAGCCGCCCAGCTCCGCTACGGCGAGCTGCCGAAGCTCGAGCAGGAGGTCAACGAGCTGGCCGACCGCATGGCCGGGGCCAAGTTTGTACGGCCCATGGTGACCGAGGAGGATATCGCCGCCATCGTCTCGCGCTGGACGGGCATCCCGGTAGCCAAGCTGATGGAAGGCGAGCGCGAGAAGCTCCTGCGCCTCGAGGACGAACTGCACAAGCGGGTGGTGGGCCAGGACGAGGCCATCGTGGCGGTGGCCGACGCCATCCGGCGGGCCCGCGCCGGCCTCAAAGACCCCAACCGGCCCATCGGCTCCTTCCTCTTCCTGGGCCCCACCGGCGTAGGCAAGACCGAGCTGGCTAAAACCCTGGCCGCCAGCCTCTTCGACACCGAAGAGAACATGGTGCGCATTGACATGTCGGAGTACCAGGAGAAGCACACCGTGGCCCGCCTGATTGGGGCCCCTCCGGGCTATGTAGGCTACGAGGAGGGCGGCCAGCTCACCGAGGCGGTGCGCCGCCGGCCCTACTCGGTAATCCTCTTCGACGAGATCGAGAAGGCCCACCCCGACGTGTTCAACGTTCTGTTGCAGGTGCTCGACGACGGCCGCCTGACCGACGGCCAGGGCCGCACGGTGGACTTCCGCAACACCGTGATTATCCTCACCTCCAACATCGGCTCGCCCCTCATCTTCGAGGGCATCCAGTCGGGCCAGAGTTACGAGACCATCCGCGAGCGGGTGTTTGGGGTGCTGCAGCAGCACTTCCGCCCCGAGTTCCTCAACCGCCTCGACGAGATTGTGGTCTTCCGTCCGCTGGCCAGGGAGCAGATCGCGGCCATCGTGCAGATCCAGCTCGAGGCGGTGCGCAAACGCCTGGCCGAACGCCGGATTACCCTCGAGCTCTCGCAAGAGGCCCTCGACTTCCTGGCCCAGCGCGGCTACGATCCGGTCTTTGGGGCTAGGCCCTTGAAGCGGGTGATCCAGCGGGAACTCGAGACCCCCCTCTCGCGCAAGATTCTGGCGGGCGAGGTGGCCGATGGCGCTCATCTGTACGTGAGCAGCGGCCCCCTGGGCCTCACCTTCGAGGTGCGTCAGGCTGCGGTGGCCTAAGGAAATACCGTCTGGGGTCGCCAAGGCCCCAGACGCTTGTTGACCAGGAGTAACCATGGCTGTATCCGACAACATCACCACCTGTATCCATTGCGGCGCTAAAAACCGTCTGGGTAACCCCCCCGCGGGCCAGGTTCCGGTCTGCGGGGCCTGCAAAAAGCCCCTGCCCTGGCTGGTGAATGCCACCCAGGGCCTCACCCCCGAGCTTCAGGCCAGCGTGCCGGTGCTGGTGGATTTCTGGGCCGAGTGGTGCGGGCCCTGCAAGATGATTGCCCCGGTGCTCGAGGAGATCGCCCGCGAGTACGCGGGCCGGCTCAAGGTGGTCAAGCTCAACGTAGACCACTTCCCCCTGGCCCAGAGCGCCTACCACGTGCAGGGCATCCCCACCCTGATTCTGTTCAAAAACGGCCAGCCGGTCGAGCGCATTGTGGGGGCTGCGCCCAAGCATATGCTCCTGCAAAAACTCCAGCCCCATCTGTAACATCCAGAGACCGCAAATGCTCGTGTAAAAATACTTGACAATAATACACTCAAGTTTTATACTTTCCTACGTAAAGGAGGTTGCTATGATTCGATACAACCCTTTCCGCGAGATTGAACAACTGCAAAACGCGCTGCTGCGCAACTTTTTCACCCCCACCACCGAAAGCGCCAACACGCCCTTGGTAGACGCGCTCGAGGACGCCCAGGGCATTCACCTGGCCGTCTACCTGCCGGGTGTGGAGCCCTCCAACGTGGAGGTAACCGCCGAGAACAACACCCTCACCATCCGAGCCGAGCGCCCCTTCAACAAGCCCGAAAACGCCAACCAGTGGCGGCTCGAGGGGCCTTACGGCAAGTTCGAGCGCAGCTTCGTCATCCCCAATACCTTCGACCTGGGCAAAATCGAGGCCACCTTCAAGCACGGCATCCTCTACCTCGATATCCCCAAGGCCGAAGCTGCCCAGCCCCGCCGTATTGAAGTGCGCGTCAACTCGTAAGGCACGAACGCTATACCAGCCCCCGCTTGGCGGGGGTTTTTTGTTGTTCTTGCTGTAACCTGTGGGCATGTTCCCGCTGCACGACATCAACCGGGCCCACCGCCGCCCGTATGTGGTCTACCTGCTGGTGGTGCTGAACCTTGTGGGGTTCGTATACACTTTTGGCCTCACCGACCCCGCCGCAGTGATCGGGGCCTATGGCTTTGTACCGGCCCGCTTTATGGCCGATCCCTTTGGCGAGTGGATCACGCTCTTCAGCAGCATGTTTTTGCACGGCAGCCTTTTGCACATTCTGGGCAATATGTGGTTTTTGTGGGTCTTCGGCGACAACATCGAAGACCGCCTGGGCCACGGGCGCTTTCTGCTGTTTTACCTGCTGGGCGGGGTTGCCGCTGCCCTGATTCAGGGCCTGGTGAGCGGTTTTTCCAGCGACGTGCCCATGATTGGGGCCTCAGGGGCCATCTCGGCGCTGCTGGGGGCCTACATTGTGCTCTACCCCCGCGCCCTGATTCTCTCGCTTATCGGCTGGATTCCTGTGCCTGTTCCCGCTGTTATTTACCTGGGCTACTGGCTCCTGATTCAGTTTGTGGGCGATTTTATGGGCGAGGAGGGCATTGCCTTCTGGGCGCATATTGGAGGCTTTTTGGCGGGGGTGGTGCTGATAAGGTGGTTTGAGGGCAGACATACGGGACTGAGACGGTACTAGGTAGTCTTAAATGCTACTTGTGGTAGTAAAAATAGTAGTATAATCCGGGTGTGACAGAGCACAGCCAAAGCCAGAAGGTGAGCGTCAGTCTGAGCGCCGAGTGGCTCCGGTTTGCCGAGGAATACCAGAAGACACACGGGCTTTCCAGCCGCAGTGAGGTGATCCAACTGGCATTGAAAAAGCTCCGCGAGTGGGAGCTTGCCGAGGGCTACCGACAGATGGCCAGGGACTACGCCGAACACCCCGACCCGCTGCTGGATTTGGAATTCGACGAAACCGTAGAGCAAATTGACCGGGGTTAGTTGAAGTTTTGCTTCCGAGAATGACATATCCTAGCGCATGGTCTCAGGTCTGCCTTGCAGGGCTGTTTGGAGGGTTCTAAATTGTTACTCCGTCGCGGTGACATAGTTTTGGTGAACTTCGACCCCGCCCTGTCGGGCGAGGCTGCTGCCACCAGGCCTGCGGTGGTAGTGACCAACAACCTTGCCAACGACCTCTCGCCCGCCGTGGTAGTGGTGCCCACCACCACCAACACCGAACGCATTTACCCGCATGAGATGTTGCTCCCTAACAACCGTACCGGCCTCAACTACGATAGCAAGCTTCAACCCCAGTTCATCCGGGGCTTAAGCAAAAAACGCATCGTGAAGGTGATTGGCTACGTGCCCGAAGACCTGATGAAAGAGGTGGACAGGCGCATCCGCGAGTATTTAGCGCTTTAGCCCTGGGCTTTCCCGGTGTCATACGCATTCCGGCAGTATAGTTCACTTTTGAAAGCCTGGACGATACTGCCGAAATGCTTTTCTACTCCCTTCGGTCGCCTTGAATCCTTCACCTTTGACAAAACCCAACGGTGAAGGATTCAAGCGGAAACGGTATGAGAGGCGCCCACATGGTGGAGTTGCAAAACAATGGGCCTCCCATGAAGGAGGCCCTCAAAAGAAACAAATAACGGCTCAGGGTAGGGTATAGGTGGTTCCTAACCGGCTTGTAACCGAAACTTCCGGGATGCCATCATTGTTGGAGTCCGATACGGTACAGGCACTTACAGATGAGCCTGGGCTTGGCGCAATATAGCCGCCCGCTGTGTATCCCCCGGTGCAATTGTTGGTGGTAATAACCGACCGGCTGGGGTCTTCGGCCACATAGGCAAAGGCCGCTTTGGAGACATTCTGGGCATGGGCTAGGGCGGCGCGGTCTTCGGCGGTTCGCCTGGCACCTAGCAAGCTAGGCACCAGTACGGCAGCGAGAATTCCAATGATGGCTATCACGATCAGCAGTTCGATGAGCGTGAAGCCTCTTTGCTGCATCGGGGTGCTCCTTATGTGGGAATGGGTGGGATTGCAACCCAATCCCACCCAAGATAGAAGATTGATACCTTATGGGATGGTTTTTGCAGGGCTCGTGGCTCCGTTGTAGGTAACGCTTACAGTCTGCGTTGTGGCATTGTAGGTAACATTGCAATCGCCCCCATTTGAGATTGTTCCAGGAGCGCTACCTGCATCGTAGGTACCACCGCCAGTGATAGCAACTGAATAGCCATTTTTGCAGCTTTTCTGAATTTCAGTTGCAGCGATGTTGGGGTCTTCCGCGATGGCAGCGTTGGCGGCCTTATAGACGTTCTGGGCGTAGGCCTCCTCGGCGCGAACCTGGGCGGTGCGGCGGGCGTTGAGCAGGTTGGGCACCAGCACCGCGGCCAGGATGCCGATGATGGCGATAACGATCAGGAGCTCGATCAGGGTAAAACCGGACTTCTTCATAACTTCTCCTAAGGGTTCCGCACCGGGATATGGTATTGGTGCGGTATTGCGTAGTGCACAAGAGGGCTTGCGGTCTCGTGGGAGCGGGCCTATTCCCGAACTCCACTGCCGAGTATAGCGCCTGGTTTTGTAAGGCGTGTGGAATTTGACCCAAACTGACCCCTAAAGCGTTACGTGGGGGTGGCTGGGGTAGATTGGTGTTGTGGAAGTGGACGAGCTAATCAAGTTGGGACGCTACGAGGAGGCTCGAGCCCGCATTCTGGCAGGTGAGGGGGGCCATGCCGAGGCCCTGGCGGTGTTGCTCGAGCTGCGCGACTGGCTGCGGCTGAAGGAATATGAAAGGGCGCAAAAGGTTTTAGAGCAGGACGGCGACCTGATTGCTGGCTACCTGGATTTGGAGCGGGCCAGGGCGGCCATCCGGGCCTTTGAAAGCGAAGATGAAAGCCAGATTGCGGCCTACCTGCAAGACCCCCACCTGGGGGCGGAGGCCTGGGCCACCCTGGGGCTCATCCAGATTATGCGCGGCCAGCGGGAGGAGGCCCGGCAGGCCTTCGAGGCTGCGCTAAAGGCCGACCCCCGCCACTTTCGGGCCAAGACCAACCTGGCCAACCTGGCCCTCGAGGCCGGCCAGACCGATGAGGCCATCCGGCTATACCAAGAGGTGCTCAAACTGAACCCCGAGTACGCCCTGGCCCATCACAACCTGGGTGCGGCCTACCGCAAAAAAGGCCAGATCGACAAATCGGTCTACCACATTAAGCAGGGCCAGCGACTACAGATGCGCCCCGCGACGCGCCCCCCACGTGCATCTGTACCGGGGGCCGCGCCACCCTTGCCCGAGCGCAGGCCCTTGCTGAGGGGCCGCTGGTGGCTCTGGCTTCTAGTGCTGGGGCTGGCGCTCTGGCTTATAAGCCGCCAGCCCTGAGCAGGTGTTTAAGGCTCGAGGCTCGCTTCCTTGGGAGCAGGCTTGGGTTTGGTGCCTACATAGCGTAGGGCCGTCCAGATGAGCACCACCGAAAAGGTGAGCCTGAGCCAGAACTCGGGGAGTTGATTGGCCACCAGGCCTCCCGCAAAAGCCCCGACCAAGATGCCTACTACCAGCCCCGGTACGTGGGCCTGGGCCAGGTTGCCATGGCGGTAGTGGGTGTACGACCCCACCAAGGCCGATGGCACCATAGCCAGCAGCGAGGTGCCCTGGGCGGTGTGCTGCTCGAGGCCCACCAGCAAAACCATAATCGGCACCGTAATGGTACCGCCACCCACGCCCAGCAAGCCCGAGGCAAAACCTGCGGCAGCCCCGGTAAAGACCAGGGGAATGATCCGGAGCCAGCCTTGCAGGGGCTCTTCCACGTGCGGAATGTAGGGCTTGAGTATCAGGCTCAGGGCCACCACCACCAGGTACCAGCCAAATACCCGCTTGAGCTTCCACTCCGGCAGCCGGTTGGCGAAGCGGGCCCCCCAGTTGGCCGTGAGCATGGCGCTGGGGAAGATGAGCAGGGCCGCCAGCCAGTCCACGGTACCCTGGGTGGCGTAGGTCAGGGCCCCTACCAAGCCGGTGAAGACCACCATCACCAGGCTGGTGGCCACGGCCTGGTGCTGGGATAGCTTGAGAAAGGCCGACATCAGCGGAACCGCTATAATGCCGCCCCCAAGCCCCACCAAGCCACCAAATGCTCCTGCCAACAGGCCGATCCACAGACTCGAGAGATTCACAGGCCAGTTATACCACGACCGGTGAAATTTTAGATTCAAAATATACCCTGCAGCCAGCGCAGCCAATTCTCCCCCAGCACACCGCTTTGGAAGGCTTCGGGAACCAGCGCGGCGATTTTTTGTAGATCGGCGGGTGTATCGAGGCCGTGGGGGTTCTCGTTCAGGCCAAAGCCGCCGTCGAAGTCGGAGCCGAGACCCACCCTGTCCCAGCCAATCAGGCTGGCGGTGTGGGCCATATGCTTACCGACAACATCCAATTTCACCCGTTCCATGCCGCGTTTCCAGGTGTGGTCGAGGAAAAACCCATACAGCACCGTGCCAATTACGCCGCCCCGCGCCCCAATGGCTCGGATCATGGCATCGCTCAGGTGGCGGTTGGAGAACTCGAGCCCCTCCCCCCCCAGCAGGGCCCGGGGGTTGCTGTGGGTGGCGCAGACCGGACCCTGGAAGACCTCCAAGGCCTCCCAGAAGGCCAGCTCGTCCATGTGGGAAAAGTCCAGGGCCAGCCCTTGCTCGTCCATGGCGTGCAGCAGTTCCACCCCCAGCTCGCTCAGGCCGCCGGGTTCGCGGGTGCCGCCGCAGTAGCGGGTGCGGTTCCAGGCAGGGCCAATCAGCCGCACTCCCTGGGCCTTCCAGAAAGCCACCTCGCCAGGCTCGCGGACGCACTCGGCGCCTTCAATCAGAATGACCAGGGCTGTGATCCTGTCCTCGGGCCACAAGGCCAGATGCCGGGTCAGGTCGGCCTGGCTGCGCAGGATGCGCACCCAGCCCTGCTCTTCCCAGCGCAGGTACACCTCCAGTTGCCGGAGAGCCTGGGTGTGGGCGCTCTGGGGCTCTGGGTAGCGGCGGGGGTCTACCCACAGGGTGGCAAAGCAGACCCCAACCTTCCCTTCGCGCAGGGCCGGTAGGGTTACGACGGGTATATCGGTGTGGGTATCGCGCTGGCGTAGCTCTGAGAGCGGTAGGGTGAGGTCGCGCCCCAGGTCTACTACGTTGTGGGCGAGGTCGAGGTGGGCGTCTACGATCATGGGTTCAATACTAAAACAGGGGTGGCTGGTTGGCGCGGTTCTGGACAGAACTCGGCAATCCAAATATAGTCAGGAAACTGCGCTGAACTCGTTTTTTGCCGCCAGGACTGGCGGCAAAGGTAGAGACAATCGCGATGGGAAAGCATTTTTCGTTTTGAACTGCTCTGGACTCTGTAAAGCCATTGCCGGTTTGTAGGGCATGCTGGTGTGACAAAACCGGTTAGCCCTTAAAACCAGGCTTATGAACCTAGTCTGGCACCGCGCCGACCTTCGCTTGCACGACAACCCTGCCCTGGCTGAGGCCTTGCGAACCGGCCCTGCTGTGGGGCTGGTGGTTTTGGATCCCAATATTCTGCAAAACACCACCCCCCGGCGGCGGGCCTGGTTCTATCGGAACACCCTGGCCCTGCGCGAGGCCTATGCGGCGCGGGGGGGCCTCCTGCTGGTGCGCAGCGGCCTGCCCTGGGAGGTTTTGCCCCAGGTAGTAACCGAGCTGGGCATTCAGCGGGTATTTGCCGTGCGGAACTCGACCCCCTATGCCCGGTTTCGTGACCAGAAGGTGGGGGAGGCGTTGCTGGGGCGCATCTGTTGGCTGCCGGGTCAGTACATCCACGAGCCGGGAAGCATCGTCAAGCCGAACGGGGGAGCCTACACGGTTTTTACGCCCTATTCCAGGCGCTGGTGGGCGGCCCCGGAGCCGGTTTTGCTCGAGGCCCCCGACCGCTTTCCACCCCTCCACCTGCCACCCGATTACGACCCAGGGCACCTTCCCCAGGAAACCTCGGACGTGCCCCTGCCACCCGCGGGCGAGGCGGCGGCCCTGGAGGCGCTCGAGGTCTTCTTGCGCGATAAACTGCCCCACTACCACCAGACCCGCGACGGGCTGGCCGGGGAGGGGGTCTCGAGGCTCTCCTACTACTTCACCCTGGGGGTTCTTTCGCCCCGGCTGGCCGCCCGAAAAGCCCTGCAGGTGGGGGGGGAGGGGGCCCGCAAATGGGTCAACGAGCTGTGCTGGCGCGACTTTAGCGGCGACCTGCTCTACCACCGCCCGCAGATGATGGCCCAGGCCTTCGACCCGCGCTGGGAAGGCCTGCCCTGGAACGACGATAGCGGGTTGTTTGAGGCCTGGCTGCACGGCCAGACCGGCATCCCGGTGGTGGATGCCTGCATGCGTGAGCTACAGGCCACCGGCTTTTTGTCCAACCGGGGGCGCATGGTGGTGGCGCAGTTTGCGGTCAAGCTGGCTTTGCTACCCTGGCAGAAATGCGAGCGGGCCTTCCGCAACCTGCTCTTAGATGGCGACAACGCCTCCAACCTGCAGGGCTGGCACTGGGCGGGGGGGCTGGGGGTGGACGCGGCCCCCTACTTTCGGGTGTTCAACCTGATCACCCAGGCCGAGACCCACGATCCCCAAGGGGTGTGGCTAAAGCGCTGGGTGCCCGAGTCGGGGGGCCATGCTCTGCCCTACAAAACCCCGGTTATTGACCTGGACGCGGCCCGCAGGCGGTATCTGGCGGCTGCGGAGGGGATCGCCAAGGGCTAGGTGGTGGTCAAATGGGCTTATTCGGGTGGTGTCGGCAAATAACACCGACTGGTTTGTTGGGCTCCAGGGGATAGTTTGAGCGCTGAGACTCGATAAAATCTGAAACGTGCTACTATTTTTAGACGAGAGCGGAACCGACCATAAGGAGGCTCCCTACGAGGTATTAGCAGGTATTGCGGTTTCTGAGCGCAAAGCATGGTCGCTAATTGAAGCTATCCGCGAAGCCCAGCTCGAGACCTTTGGGGTCGAGCTGGTGGAGGTGTTGAAGGAGTTCAAGGGCAGTCAACTACTGCACCGTAAAAAGTTCCGCCTCGCATCGCAGTTGCCTGATATGGACTCCACAAGCCGCCGTGAACTGGCCTTGTCGCTGCTAGAGAAGGGCAAGCGCTCGAGGGAAACCGGTAGGCCCGAGCAGATTTCCCGCGCCGAACTCACTGCCTATGCTCAAGCCTCGCTGCACTATGCCATGACCCTGCTTGACTTGTGCGCTGATTACAAGGTTCGGGTTTTCGCTAGCATTATCGAGCCTTCCGCGCCCTTGCCCAGCGAACCCGTGTTGCGAAAAGATTTTGCCTACCTATTCGAGCGCTTCTATTATAGCCTCGGGGACGCAGCTCCCGCAGAACATGGCCTATTGGTCTTCGATGAACTCGACATAACCCAGTCGCGCCGGATCAATACTCAGATGCAACGCTACTTCCGCGACACCCGCAAGGGTCAGCAGCGGGCCAAGCGCATCTTGCCTGAGCCGTTTTTTGTTCATTCCGACCTAACCACCTTGGTACAAGTAGCCGATTTAGTAGCCTACTGCCTCAACTGGGGTTGGCGCTTAACAGGCAAAATGAACCATCCCACCCGCCCAGAACTTGAGCCTTACGGTCAAAAAGCGGCCAACCTTCAGTACAAAGGCAAACCCCGTAAAGCCAAGGATGGCAGATGCTATCCCGTATACGGTATTTGCTACCTAGATGACCTGCGGCCCCGCGGGGAGCGGGTCAGCCTCGAGCCAAGTTCAGTGTTGGGAGGGGAACCGTAACAAAAAGAAAAGGCAGTGCCAATGGCAAAGCCTCCAGTAAGCATTATGGCAGCAAACCACTATTCTGTCAAAGCTTTATGACCCTCCTCGATCCACCACACCCTGATTTCCCAGCAGGCATGGCCGATTGGGGCTTTGAGCGCCTGACCGTGCTTGGCAACCACGAGCTTCTCAGGCAGCCTTTGGTTGGGGTGGTTTCCTCCCGCCAATGCCCTGCCGGCTTGATTCTGGCTGCGCACGATTGGGCAAAAACTGCCCGAGAACAGAACCTTGCCTTGGTTGGAGGGTTTCATACGCATTTCGGTAGTATCGTTCACTTTGACAAGCCTAAACGATACTACCGAAATGCTTTTCTACTCCCTTTGGTCGGCTTGAATCCTTCACCTCTGACTGCGGCGGGCGGTGAAGGATTCAAGCGGAAACGGTATCACTCGCCTGTTGAGCAAGAGGTGTTGCGCCTGAGTACAGACTTAAAGAAAGCACTCGAGGCAGGGCGCTTGCTGCTGGTCTCACCCTTTGGCGTGGGGGTTCGGAGGGCCGACAGTCAGAGGGCCGAGCGGCGCAATCGGTTGGTGGTAGGGCTGGCCTCGAGGGTTCTGGTCATCCATGCGGCTCCGGGCAGTGCTACGGAGCGGCTTGTTCGAGAGATAAAGGCTTTGGGGAAACAGATGGAGGAACTCGAGGCTCTATCATGAGGCGTAAAGGCTTCAAATCCCACCTACCCACCCAACTCTGCCCCGTCTGCGGCCTGCCCTTCCAGTGGCGCAAGAAATGGGCCAGGAACTGGGATGCGGTCAAGTACTGCTCCCAGCGCTGCAAGCGCCAGGCCGAAGGGAGGCTGGCGTGAGCGAACTGGCAGGGGAACGCATAGCCCAGCAACTTATGCTGTGGGCGCTGGTGTGCTTAGCTGGTGCGATGTTTGGTCTGTGGCGCACCGGGCAGGTTTTCTGGAGGGCCTTCTGGTTCATGACCGGGGTCTGGGCGCTGGTCAACGCGGCCATTGCGTATGTGGGCTGGCTGGGGGCCGAGCCCGACCTAGCCAACCTTCGCCGCTTGCTCTGGATTAATGCCGGTCTGGATGTGCTGTACGTGGCGGTGGGTTTGGGTTTATGGATGCGCCCAAGGCCGATGCTCAAAGGTTTTGGCCTAGCTATCGCAATCCAAGGCTTATTCTTATTTTTCTTTGACCTGTTGCACGCCCTACAAATCTAAACGTATCTTAGACAAATATTGTACTAATACTGAACGAATATCCTTAGCCCCAAGGTTGAAGGGCAGGTTTGTTTAGCGGTTGCTGAGATCTCGAGGGCCTGCCGTTCAACTTTAGTACAGGAGGGCACATATGAAGCTAAGAACCCTGCTGGTAGTCGGTAGTCTAGCCCTGGCCGTGCTGGGCCTCACCCTGACCAACGCCCAGAGCACCACCCAGAACCAGACCATTGCCCAGATAGTGGCCACCAACCCCAACTTCAGCACCCTGCTGGCCGCGGTGCAGGCGGCGGGTCTGGTGGAAACCCTTTCGGGCCCGGGCCCCTTCACGGTGTTTGCGCCCACCAATGCAGCCTTTGCCAAGATCCCCAAGGCCGACCTGGACAAGCTCCTGGCCGATAAAGCCGCCCTTACCAAGGTGCTGACCTACCACGTGGTAGCAGGGCGGGTGCCCTCGAGCCAGGTGGTCACGCTCAAGGAGGCCAAAACCGTGCAGGGCCAGAGCGTGACCATCGAGGTCAAGGATGGGAAAGTGATTCTGAACGGTAACTCGACCGTTACTGTGGTGGATATCCAGGCCAGCAATGGCATTATTCACGTGATTGATACGGTTTTGCTACCCAAATAGCAGAGCCGAATTTTTAGCCCCTGTCGCCTGGCAGGGGCTTTGTTTTTGCCCTGAGGTTGTTGGTTTGTAATCCAGATCGGTTTCCGAACCATCTGTCGCGGGATACCATGCCCTGGAAGAAAGTCCAGCAGGAAGGAAGGAGCAGGCTATGCTTTGGACAAGGTGGATTGCAGGCTTGGTGCTGGTACTTGGTTTTGCGCTGGCCCAGGGGGGTACAGCCTACGTGCGCTTTGCCCACCTGGTGCCCGATGCACCCGCGGTGGATATTGTCTCGGGGGGTAATAAGGTCTTCGAGGCTCAGGCCTTCAAAGATGTCACCTACTACGCCGAGGTGCCTGCGGGCAGCCTGACCCTGACCGTGCAGACCACCGGGCAGAACCCCGCCAAGGTGGCCGATGTGACCATCCGGGTGCAGGCGGGCAAGTATTACACGGTGATGGCGCTGGGTACGGCCTCTACACTCAAGGCTCGCCTGGTGGAAGACCGCATCGCCCCCGCCGAGGGGGTGGCGAAGGTTCGTGTGATCCACGCCTCGCCGGACGCGCCCGCAGTGGACGTAGCCCTCAAGGGGGGGCCGGTGCTGTTCCGCAACCTGGCTTTCAACCAGCTCTCGGGCTATGGCATTGTTCCGGCGGGGGTGTACAACCTCGAGGTGCGCCCCACCGGCGCCAGCACCGTTGCGCTACCGCTCGAGGGGGTGGGGTTTGAGGGCGGCAAGGTCTACAGTGTGTTTGCGGTGGGCTTGCTGGCTGGAGAAACCCTCGAGGTCATCGTCGTGGAGGACAGCTTCGGCAGTCCATAGCTTCCTCAACATCCGACCGGGTGGGCTTCGGCCCACCTTTTTGTGTGCTCCGGCCATGTTACAAATCCCTGGCGGCAGCAGGATAAAAGCCATGCGTGCATGGATTCTGCTAATGATGGGGCTGCTGGGACTGGGCCTGGCCCAGCCAGCCCGCTGGGAGGGCCAGCCCGAGTACCGGGCCATTCCGGGAGTCACGACTGCCGCCGGGGCGGCCCTGGATAGAAGCTACGTGCTGGTCTATCCGGCCCAGGGAACCCCACGCGGCACCGTGATCTTTGTTCCGGGTTTTCTGGGAGGCGCCACCAACTTTGATATTCTGGCCCGGCGATTGGTGCTGGCCGCGCCGGGCTGGGCGGTCTGGGCCTGGGATCGGCGAGCCAACGGCCTCGAGGATCGCCGGGGCTTCACCACGCCCGACCCCTGGGCCTACTACCAGAACTACCCACTGCCCGAGTTTCCCTTCCTCAAGGACTGGGGGCTGCGGGTACACCTGGAGGACCTCGAGCGGGTTGTAAACCAGGCCCGCTCAAGCGGCCCGGTGGTGCTGGCCGGGCACTCGCTGGGGGCCAGCCTGGCCTCGCTGTACGCACTGTACCGGGGCGATACCATCCACGGCCTGATTTTGCTCGACGGCGCGCCCCGCCTGATTCCCCTCACGCGCGAGCAGTATCTGGGCGGTACCGAAGGGGGGTTTGGCCGGCTGGCCGGGCTCAATGAGCTGCTGGAAGGTAAAGCGCCCCCCTACATCAACGCTTTCGGGCTGAACCCGGTGGGCTTTGCCCAGGCCGAGGCCCAGGCTTTCATGACCGCACAGAACCCCCAGGCCGACGCCCCTCCCGGCTGGGCGCCCTTCCGGGCCAGCCGGCTGGCCGCAGCCCTGTACCGTGTGGACGAGCGCTACGCCCTCTCGCCCATCTTTGCGGTCTCGGTGGGGCAGGCTACCGGGCGCGAGGGAATCAACCTGCTGAGCCTGGTGGTGGGCAGCCTGGTTTACACCATCCGGGGCCCGCGCGGTGGGCGGGTGGAGTGGCGCGACAGCGGCGAGGCCACCGACCCGCTGGAGTTCATAAACGCCTATGCCAGCCCGGTTACGGGCTTCTCGGAGTGGTTTTTTCCCTACCGGCTTTCGCTCGATATCTCGGCCTATGACATCGCCATGCCCGAACTCAAACCGCGCTCGCTGCGGTATCCGGTGCTGGCCCTGGGGGCGGGGCGGGGTTTGCTGCCACAGGTGAGCAATTTTCGCAGCGTGGAGGAGGTATTTCCCAGCACCAACCTGGACATTCGCATCCTGCCCGGCCTGACCCACCTGGACATCCTTACCAGCCGCAGGGGAGAGGCGGTGGGCCCCATCGCCCAGTACCTGCAGGGGGTGCGCTAGCCAATGGACCCCAGAAGCTCGGTTCTTTGGCGCCATGCGCCACTTTGCCCGGGGTCTCGAGGTCGGGCTGTAGCTATATAACCTGGGACAAGCGCAACCCAAAAGAGCAGGCGTCCATCTGCCAGCAGGCCCAGCTTTTGCGCCGACGCATTGTCCAGGGTGAGCTTTGAATGACAACGGCCTCAATGAATGCTTAGGGTTCGTTACACACCAACACTTTAGAGCAGCGGTATCGGCGAGAAAACTTGTTTGAATCGACATTTGTGAACGTAACCGAAACAATACCCCAAGCGTAACGGCGGCACAAAGTGTGATTAACGTTTCGAGAAGGTTCTATTGTGAGTAGAATCACCGAGTACGGAGCAGCTTTGATGAAGCGGATTCTGATACTGCCAAATTTCGAATTGCGGGGGGTTGGTATTTGTACGCGCGGGCGCTGACCTGGCTGAAGCCGCGCAGGCTCGAGCTGATGCTGAGCCTGGGCTTCGTGTTGATATATGCCCTGGCCTTTCCGCTCCTTTACCAGACCCTCAACCACGGTGCACTGCACCTGGCTTTGCCGGGGGTGGCCCTGCTGAGCTGGGCCCTGGGCCTCGCGGGGGCGCTGGGGGTGGGCCTGGCGATGCCTTTGTTACACCTGGGCCTTCTCCAGGCATCGGGAGTCCCGTGGGACTCGAGCCCGCAGGATGTGATGCTGGTAGTGGGGGCGGTGGGCCTGCTGACCTGTTTGGTAGTGGGGCTGTTTCGTTTTCAGTACGACCGCCGCTGGGCTGCCGAGGCGGCCATGCGGGAAAGCCAGGCCCAGGCCGAGGCGCGCAACCTCGAGCTGGCCCTCTTCTCCAAGGTGCGCGACGGGCTGGCCCGCGACCTCGAGCCGCTGGCCCTGATGCGCGGGGTGGTGGATGCCCTGCAAGAACACCCGCGCTTCGACAGCATTGCCGTTTATCGGCCCGAGGGCGCCTCTTTGCGGCTGCTCTGGGCCGGGGGCAGGCAAACCCTGCCCGAACACTTCGAGCCCACCCACGAGATCGTGCACCGGGCGGCCCACCTGGCCGAAACGGTGGTGTTGTACAGCACCGAGGAGCGCAGCAAAGCCGGCCTGCTGGGCGAGCGCAGCCTGGTGGCGGTTCCGCTGCCGGTCAAGGGCAAGGTGGTGGGGGTGCTGGTGGTGGGCAGCGCCCATACCGACCTCGAGCCGCGCGACGTGCGTTTTCTGGAGGGGGTGGCGGGGCAGCTCAGCCTGGCCATTGACCGGGCCCAGGTCTACGAGGCTCTGCGCGAACAGGAGACCATCTACCGCACCCTGATGGAGACCCTGCCCGATGCAGTCGCCCTCTACGACGGCTCCAGGCTGCTGTACCTTAACCCAGTGGGCCTGCGCGGGCTTGGCTACGAGCGCCTGGAGGAGGTGGTGGGCCAGCCCCTCACCAAATTTGTTCATCCCGACTCGCTGCCGCGCGTGGCGGAGCGGGTGCAGCGCATTCTGGGAGGGGAACGGGATCAACTCGAGGAAATTCGCTTGCTCACCCGGGATGGGCGCGAGCTCGAGGTCGAGGCCCTGGGGGTGCGGGTACAGATCGCAGGCCACGAGCAGGTCTTGATTTCCATCCGCGATGTGGGTGAGCGCAAGCGCCAGCAGGCCCGCATCGAGTACCTGGCCTACCACGACCCCCTCACCGACCTCCCCAACCGCCGCAAGCTGTGGGAGGTGGCCGAGCATATTTTTGTGGCTGACCGGCGCAAACGCGAGACCCCGGCCCTGATCTACCTCGACCTCGACAACTTCAAGCTGGTCAACGATACCCTGGGCCACCAGGCGGGCGACGAACTTTTGCGCCAACTGGCCCAGCGCATCAGAGAGGTCTTGCGCCAGGACGACCTGCTAGCCCGCATGGGCGGGGACGAGTTCGCGGTACTGCTGCCCTCGGCGGATCACACCTCGGCCATGGCTGCCGCAAGGCGCATTATCGAGGTGTTTGACTATCCCTTTTCGCTGGGCGAACACGCCATTCACGCGCAGGCCAGCCTGGGGGTGGCGCTCTACCCCGAGCACGGTCAGACCCTCGATGAACTGGCCCGTGCGGCCGATGTGGCCATGTACCAGGCCAAGCAGTCGCAGGGTCAAATTGCCCTCTACGACCCTGCCCAGGACATCAACTCCATCGAGCGCCTGAAGACCATCCAGCAGTTGCGCAAAACCATCCAGCAGGGCCAGTTCCTCATTCAGTACCAGCCCATCCTGAACATCGCCGAGCGCTACATCAACAAGTGGGAAGCCCTGGTGCGCTGGGAGCACCCCACCCGCGGCCTGCTGCGCCCGGCTGAGTTTGTGCCGCTGGCCGAGGAGTCGGGCCTGATTGGCGAACTGGATCTGGCCGTGCTGAAACAGGCGGTGCAGGACCAGAAGCGGCTGGGTGGCGAGCTGACCATCAACTTTTCAGCCGTCACGCTGGCCCACCCCAACTGGGTGCGGGAGGTGGTGCGTGCGCTGGTGGACGAGGCCCTGCAGCCCAGCATGCTGTGGCTCGAGATCACCGAGTCGGCCCTGCTGCCCGAGCGGCAAAAGTGGCTGGGGGGGCTGGTGGCGTTGCGCGGCCTGGGCGTGCGGGTGGCCCTGGACGACTTTGGCATGGGCTACTCCTCGCTGGCCCACCTCAAGCAGGTGCCAATAGACCTGATCAAGATTGACAAAAGCTTTGTGGCAGAGATTGGCCAGAGCCAGGCCTCGGAGGACATCCTGCGGGCCATGCTGCAACTGGCCAGCGCCTTTGGCCTCAAGACCCTGGCCGAGGGGGTGGAGAACCGAACCCAGCTCGAGTGGCTGGCCCGCCACGGCTGCCACTATGCCCAGGGCTACTACATCGGCCTGCCGGTCTCGGTGGAGCAGGCGGTTGAGGCTGCTTTTACCAAAGCCTACTGATCTGGAGAGTTTTGCTGGATCTTATTCAAACCCCACGCGCGGTTTCTTGTATGGGCCAGCCAATAAACCTTTACGGAGAAGAAGGTGTGGGGTTGCAAGGGATTTGCTTCTGCCTCACGGTGTTTGCCAGCAAACAAACGTAACGTGGGGCCATGAATACCCTGCTGTTGGGCGCAACGGGGGGCATTGGGCGGGCCCTGGCGCGGGGGCTGGCCGGGCGGGTGGGCCGGTTGTGGTTATCGGGCCGCAATGGCGCGGTTCTGGCCGCTCTGGCCCATGACCTGGGGGCCCTGGCCGTGCCTACCGAGCTGGCCCACGAGCACGAGGTGCAGGCGCTGGCCCAGGAGGTAGGGCCGCTGGACTTGCTCATCTACGCGGCGGGGGCGGTGCAGAAAGCCAGCCTGCGCGAGCAGGGGATGGACGACCTCGAGCGCCTCTCCGCCGCCAACCTGACGGGCCTGGCCCTGGTGCTCAAATACGCCACCTTCAACCCGCAGGCCCGGGGGGTGCTGCTGGGGGTTTACCCGGAGCTGATTGCCGTACCGGGTTTGTCGGGGTATGTGGCGACCAAGCTGGGGGCCGAGGGGCTTTTGAATGTGGCCCGCAAGGAATTCCGCCGCGAAGGGGTGCGCTTTTGCCTGGTGCGGCTGCCCGTGGTAGCCACCGGCCTCTGGGGCCACCTGGGGGGTGCGCCCAAAAACGCCTTACATCCAGACGAGGCCGCGGCGCGTATCTTAGAGGGTGTCCTGAGCGAGCCTATGCCGGACGTGCTCGAGGTCAGGTAGGGGAGGAAGATGCGCAATTGGCTAGTGTTGCTCTGGCTGGCTTTCCTGGCGGGCGGTGCCCAGGCCCAGACCAGCCAGTTCACCATCGAGGGGCGCGTGACCTATGCGGCCAGCTACAACCTGGGCCGCTGGGAGGGCAGCAACACCAGCGTGCGCGGTACGGTGCGCTGGAACCCCCAGACCGGCGAGGCCTCGGGCCAGGTTTGCGTGGAGCTGGGCCGCTTCGATTCGGGCAACCCCTTGCGCGATGCCGACGCGCGGGGGGTCTTCGACGTCAACCGCTTTCCCCTGAGCTGCCTGGACGTGGAGCGCCTGACCCAGACCGGCGAGGACGCCTTGCTGCTAGGAACGCTGGAAATTAGCGGAACCCGCCGCCCGGTGCGCATAGCCGGCAAACTCACCCGCGAGGGCAGCGCCTACCGCTTTGTGGGGGGGTTCAACACCAGCTTCTCGGAATGGAGGCTGACCCCCCCAAGCCTGCTCTTTTTGCGGGTTAACGACCCGGTGGAGGTGCGCCTGGAGGCTCGAGCGCTCCCGCGTTAAGTAAAGCGAAGTTAAAGAACCTTCTGCACCTGGGGCAGGGGGGCCTTGATACCCTTAAAACCCGGAGGGATTCCATGCAGAAACGAACCGCCCTGCTCCCGGTTCTGCCCTGGCTGCTGCTGGCCTGCAACGCCCTCGAGGCCGCACCCCCCGTCGTACCCCCCGACCAACCCACACCCGTTGCGGGGCAGGCCTGCCCCGACTGGGTGCACAACCGCCACGTGGTCAAAGGCCCCGATGGCGAGCTGTACGCCACCTGGCACCCCCAGGTAGACCCCGAGTACGGGTGCTACTTCGACCACGACCACGGCGACGACCCCCGCACCAGCCTGGCCAACCCCGAGCTGCCCCCTTTTGGTTACGTGGGCAAGCTGGCGGGTATGCCGGAGGCCCACGAGGGTTTCAAGGTCTTTGTGGCCAACCGCAACACCCGCAACGATGAAGACCGGGTGGCTCTGACCAGCACCCGCATCGTGGCCCACATGGGCACCGGCGGGGTGCGCCGCTACAGCCTGCGCCAGCACTCCTTAATGTTCGATCTGGTGGCCCCCAGCGGGCACCGGGTGAGCGTGCAGGGGATGGCCGACACCGGCCTGGTGGGCTCCATCTGCCAGCGTGACCTCACCCTGGGCGACGCCGACCCCAGCAACGACATTGGCCGCACCGTCATGACCCTTCCGGGAACCGGCTGCCATAGCAACAGCCCCGGCTCGCTCTACGAGATCTGGGCCTTCAGGCTCCGCCTGGCCGATAAGGCCGAGGTGGTGGCCTCCACCGCCGTCTTCGACCCCATCACCACCATGAACCCTGCCAACCTCGCCGAGCTGCACTACACCGAGCAGGTCTTCAGCGGGTTTAGCGGGCTGCGCGGCTGCGACCGCGAGGCCTACCACGGCCCGGTCTACTGGTACAACCGCAACGGCCCCGAGGTCTTCTACACCGATGCCTTTGGGCGGCCCGGCGGCCCCATCCGGCAGCTGGTCTCGCGCCACGATGATGTGGGCATCTGGATGTCGCAGCGTTCGGATGGCTTCCAGAACCAGTTCAAACTGATCAGCAAACACTGTGCGCCCGGGCTGGGGCTGAAAAACTAATCCAGGGGCTCCCGGCCTGATTCGGTGCTCTGGGCTGCTCGAAGCCGACAGGTGCGACCCTGCGCTAGTCGAAGATTTTTCCGGGGTTGAGCAGGTTGTGGGGGTCGAAAAGCTGTTTGATCTGGCGCATCCAGCCCAGGGCCGGGCCGTGTTCTTTGGGTAGAAATTTCTTTTTGCGCAGGCCCACCCCGTGCTCGCCGGTGCAGGTGCCGCCCAGGGCCAGAGCGTGCTCCACCAGCCGAAGGGAGAACTCCTCGGCCCGCGGGTCGCCCGGCTCGCAGACCACCAGGGTGTGAAAGTTGCCGTCGCCCACGTGCCCCAGGATGTTGCCGGTCAGGCCCAGCTCGCGCAGCAAGCGGCTGGAATAGGCCACCAGATCGGGCATTTTGGAGATGGGCACGGCGGTGTCGGTGGAGAGGTACTCCTTGCCGGGAAAGAGGTTGACCAGGGCCCAGTAGGCCTGGTGCCGGGCCTCCCACTGGGCGGTGCGTTCTTCCTGGGTTCGGGCGGCGTCTATGCTGATGGCCCCGGCCTCTCGCATGAGCTCGAGGGCCAGGTGGGACTCGGCCTCGAGGGCCGCGCGGGTGGAGGAGTGAAACTCCACGAACAGGACGGGCTTTTCCGGGTAGTTGCGGCCCAGGTAGCGGTTGATGGCTTTGATGCCGATCTCGTCCACCAGCTCGAGGCGGGCCACCGGTAGCCCGCTGGCCATCACGGCGTAGGCGGCCTGGGCGGTGTCGGTCAGGTTTTCGAAGAAGACCCGCAGGGTGTGGATGTGTTCGGGGATGGGGTGCAGCCTCAGGGTGAGGCGGGTGATGATACCCAGGGTGCCCTCGGAGCCGATGAAGAGGTCTTTCAGATCGTAGCCGGCGCTGGTTTTGCGCACCCCCCGGCCCAGCTCCAGCACCTCGCCATTGGCCAGCACCACCTGCAACGCCAGCACGTTCTGGCGCATGCCCCCATAGCGCACGGTGGTGGTGCCCGAGGCGTTGGTGGCGGCCATCCCGCCCAGCGAGGCGTCGGCACCGGGGTCTACCGGAAAGAACAGACCTGTGCCCTTGAGGGCTTCGTTCAGGGCCTTGCGGGTCACACCGGGCTCCACCACGGCCAAAAAGTCTTCGGGGCGAACCTCCAGCACCCGGTTCATGCGGGAGACATCCAGCGAGAGCGCTTTCCCCTGCGGAATAACCTGGCCCTCGAGGCTGGTTCCGGCCCCAAAAGGCACTACGGGAATGCGATGTTCGCGGGCCCAGGCCAGAGTGGTTTGAATGTCGGGAAGATTTTCGGCGTAGACCACGGCAATAGGGGGGTGGTGTGTCGGATAGCTTTCATCTTTGCTGTGGGCTTCCAGGTCGGCGGGGGCGGTGCTAACCTTTTGGGGCAAGAGGTGTTGCAAGCTTTCCACCATGGCTCTAGCCTAACCGAACCAGACCGATGGTGAACACGTGACTTGGAGCCCTCGAGCAGGGTGATATTTGAACCATTAGAGAAGACTTAAGCGTTACGCCGATGGGTTTGGTGACGGATGCGCCCAAAGACTTGGCATTAACTGCTACCCTTGCTCGTAGTGATGAGCGCTTTGACGAACACACACCAACCTACTGCACGTGAGAACCTACAACAACTGCTGCGCGAAGCCTGGCACAAGCTTGCACTGCAACCCCTGGAGTCAACGGCCCCGGCGCGACGCGCCGAGCACTTGGCCCGCTGCGCAGGGGAGAACCGGGCCTGGGCCCAGAGCCTGTTTGTATGGGGGGTAGCCAGTTTATATGAGGGGGGAACCCACGAAGCCATCACGCTGTTGTCGAGGGCCCTGGCTGTTTACCGATTTCTGGGCGATGAAGAAGGCCAGTGGTCTTGCCTTAAGGCCATTGCCCTGGCCTGGAGCCATGCTGGGGACACAACCCAGGCCCTCGAGACCCACGCGGCTGCCAACAGCTTTAAGCGTCAGGCAGAGTTTTCAGCCCGAGCAAACTGGCTGCGCTGGTTTACCGATTGACGCTGGCTGCCCCGGACTGTCAAGGCCAAACTTCTCTTTTTGCCGTCTGGGACGGTTTATTTGCGCTTGACCAGAACGCCTGTTTTGGTGCAAGCTAAAGTATGGCAAGCCTTAGACGGGAAGTGTGGCAAGACGTAGAGGTGAACCTGGAGCTTTCGCTCGAGTTCGACCCTGAGGAGTTTTTGCGGCGCTACCCAGGGCTCTCGCTGGTGCTGGCCGAGCTGTTGGTGGGGCCGCCGCGGCGCTGGCGCGACCCCGCCGAACTGCTGCCCTATGCTGGTTGCAAGAGCCTCGAGGCCAAGCTGCCGCGCCTGCGCTTCAGCCCGCTGGAGACCCGCTCGCTGGGTCAGGCCCTCGACAAGCTGTTCACGGCGATTGAGTTCAGCATTGTGGGGCATAAGGTGATGGCAGTACCGCCGCCCAGCCGGTTTATCGAGCTGCCCGAGGGTTGGCGGGCTCGGAGCGGGGTCTGGCTCTGCCACCGGCCACTGGCTTAGATGCCCAGACCGATTTGACCCATACCTAGCCGGAACAACTGATTGGATAACGCTCCAAATTCTATTGGGCCATATTCGCCATCTGTCCAAAAATGCCCTAAGCTGGAGTGGCGTAGCCGGATGCTGCGCGGGTTATGCCTCAACGAATTTTGCTGGTTTACACAAAGGCAGGGGGTGGGCACTTTGCCCTGGCGAAAAATCTACACAAACTGCTGACCGAGCTCGAGCCCGAGTCCGAGGTTCGCCTGTTCAATTTTTTCGATGTGGGGCCGCGCTGGATTGCCCAGGCCATTCAGGATGGCTACAACTTTGCCGTCAACAAACAGCGCTGGCTCTTTACGGTCTTTCAGGCCTTCTACCAGACCCGCCCCGCCATTCAGTCCTTTGCGCGGGTGCTGGGGATGCGCCTGGCCCCGGCCATCAACGAGTACCTCGAGGAATTTCGCCCCGATAAAATCATCTACTGCTACCCGGTGAACCACGGTTTTCGGCGGCTGCCCTACGTGCGCAAGCACAAGCCCAAAACCCTCACTGTGGTGAGCGATATTTTCAGCCCGCACCTGTACTGGTTCATAGACACCAAAGACCAGTACGTGGTGGCCAGCCCCGAAGCCTACAGCATCGCCCGCCGCTACCGCGTGCCTCCGGAAAACCTGCACTACTTCCAGACCCTTATAGACCCCAAGTACAACAAGCCCCTCGAGCCCGCCCAGGTAGCCCGGCTGCGCGAGGAATGGGGCCTGGTTCATCCCTACACCGTCTTGGTGACGGGGGGTGGGGCCGGCCTAAAAATTAGCTTCAAGCTGGTGCGCGAGCTGATCAAAATCGAGGGCATCAACGTGGTGGTGGTGTGTGGGTATAACCAGAAGCTTTACCGGCAGCTCGAGGCCTTCAAGCAAAAGCACCGGCTATCTAACCTGATTCTGTTCGGCTTCACGCAGCAGATGTACGAACTGATTAATGTCGCCGACGTGGTGGTTTCCAAAGCCGGCCCTGCGACCATCGCCGAGGTGCTCTCCCAGCACAAAGACCTGATCGTCTGCGATTATGTATGGCCGCAAGAGTACGGCAACGTCGAGCTAATCCGACACGAGAAGCTGGGGTATTACATCCGCCAGCCCCGCAAAATTGCCGACAAAATCCGGGAACTCAAAGACCGGCCTCCCGAGCGCAAAACCCTTAACCTGCAAAACGATATCGTGCGGCTGGCCGAGTATATCCTCAGGCTTTAGGCTTTTCGCCCAGAATCTTTTCGATTTTGTCCAGCGCTTCCTGGGGCAGGTCGACTCCGGCGGCGCCCAGGCTCTCCTCGAGCTGTTCGGGTTTGGTAGCCCCGGTGATGGCGCTGCTCACGCCTTTTTGCCGCAAGACCCAGGCCAGGGCCAGTTGGGTGCGGGTGAGGCCCAGCTCGCTGGCTACTTTCTTGAGGGCCTTGACCTTCTTGACGTTTTCCTCGGTCAGGAAGCGGTTGCCGAACTGCGGGTAGCGCTCGAAGCGGCTGTCCTTGGGGACGCCCTTGTCGTAGCGCCCGGTGAGCATGCCCATGGCCAGCGGGCTCCAGACCACCATACCCATCCCGAAGCGCTCGGTCTCGGGCAGGATTTCCTGCTCCACGCGCTCGCGGTAGAGCATCGAGTACTGCGGCTGCTCCACCACGGGCGGGTGCAGGCCGTTGCTCCGGGCGAACTGCACGGCCTCCACGATGCGGGCCGCCGGCCACTCGGAAGTGCCCCAGTACAGCACCAGGCCCCGGTCTACCAGGTTGCTCATGGTGCTGACGATTTCCTCCATGGGCACCTCGGGGTCGTAGCGGTGGCAGAAGTACAGGTCGAGGTAGTCGGTGCCCATGCGCTTGAGGCTCCGCTCGAGGCTTTCCCGCACGTGCTTGCGCGAGAGGCCCCGGCCGTTGGCGTCGTCGCTGGTAGGCCAGAAAACCTTGCTAGACAGCACCAGCTCGTGGCGGGGGAACTGCTCCAGCAGGGCCTTGCTCATCAGCTCTTCGGCCAGCCCCTTGGCGTAGACGTCGGCGTTGTCGAAAAAGTTAATCCCGCCCTCGTAGGCGATGCGGGTGATGGCCTTGATGCGCTCGAGGTCCTGTACCGCGTCGCCATAGGTGACCCAGGCCCCCAGCGAAATTTCCGAAACCTTTAAGCCCCACTGACCAAGTTTGCGATAACGCATGGGCATAGTAACCTCCGCCCGCCATCTTATCGCGGGTCACACCGATGATTGGGATTTGAGTTACCTCGGCTCCTCGAGCTCGATGACCGCAGCCGGGGCCACGAAGCCCACCGACTTGTGGGTGCCGTCGCAGAAGGGCTTTTTGGCTGAGTGTCCACAGCGACACAGCGAGACCCTGGGCTTCTCGATGACCACTTCCTGGTCGCCCTGACGGAAGACGTACCTGCCGCCGGTTTCGATACCGATGGAGCCGTTTTCGCGAAACTCGATCTTCATGTTGGCTATTCTACCGAGGCCGCTGGCCTTGCGAAGTGAGCATGGGTCAACAATACCCGGTGGTTTGACCTGGGGGCTCCGGCATTCCAGAATACTCTGGATGTATACCACCCGTCTGGCCTATGTACACCTGACCGTGCGGCACCTCGAGGCCGCCGTCACCTTTTACACCCGTTTTCTGGACTTGCAGCTCTCCGAGCGTTTTGGCAAAACCGCCCTGCTGGTCTCCTCGGAGAACGATGCCCACTTCGAGCTGGCCCTTAGCGAGGGGGCGCCATCGGGTTCGGTGGTGCTGGGGTTTGCCGTTGCCTCCGAGCAGGACTTTCAGGCGGCCCAGGATTTTGTGCGGCTCGAGGGGGTGCCCTTCCGGCTGGAGGATCGCGGGATCGCCTGGGTGCTGGGCCTGCAAGACCCTGATGGCAACACGGTAGAACTGTTCCTGGATCGCCGCGCATCGGGAGGGCGGGCCTTCTGGCGGGGCGAGAGCACCCCTCTCTGATTGTTTCGTCGCCCGGGCGTTTTTCTGGGATGCACGCTGGCAAAGGGTGCACCACCAACTGTGGCTTTATACTGGGGCCAAAGCAAGGAGGAAGTGTGCGCTTACTGCGTTTCCTGGGACGTTTGTTGTTGGTGGTGGTCGGACTGGCGCTGGTTTTGGCTGTGGGGGGTTGGTTCTGGTTGCGGGCGGCTACCATCCCGCAGCACGCGGGGCGGCTGGCCCTTAAGGGTCTCTCTGCGCCGGTTGAAATGAGCCGCACCGCCGAGGGCGTACTGCACATCAAAGCCCAGACCGACGAGGATGCGTTCTTTGCCCTGGGTGTAGCCCACGCCCAGGATCGCCTGTGGCAGATGGAGTTCCAGCGCCGGGTGGGGGCCGGGCGGCTTTCTGAGGTGATTGGGAAGGCCACCCTGGAGCAAGACCGCTTTCTGCGCACCTGGGGCTTCTACCGCGCTGCTGAACAAGCCTATGAGGGCCTATCGCCCTATGCCAGGTCGGCAGTGGACGCCTACGTGGCGGGCATCAACGCCTACCTGGCCACCAACCCGCCCCTACCGCTCGAGTTCCGCCTGCTGGGTTTCAGGCCCGAGCCCTGGAAGCCCGCGGATGTGCTGGTCTGGGCCAAGATGATGTCCTACGACCTTTCGGGCAACTGGCGCAGCGAGCTACAGCGCCTGCAGTGGGCGGCCAAAGGCATGCCCGTGGCGCGCATGATGCAGCTCAAGCCCCCTTACCCCGCCGATGCGCCCACCGTGCTGCAGGCCGAGGATTTACAACTCCCTCCGCCAGCAAAGCCGGATGGGGAGTCGGCCCGTTCCATCCTCAGCCTGGCATCCCGGCTGCCCCAGGCTCTGCACCTGCCGGGCGAGCTGATGGCCCGGGCCTCCAACAACTGGGTGATTGGCCCCGCGCGCACCGTGAGCGGCAAGCCGCTGCTGGCCAACGACCCCCATCTGGGGCTGGGCGCTCCTTCGATCTGGTATCTGGTGCACATCGAAGCCCCCACCTACAAGGCCATCGGCAGCAGCTTTCCGGGGCTTCCGGCGGTGGTGATTGGCCGCAACGAGCGCATCGGCTGGGGGGTGACGACGGTCGGGGCCGACGTACAGGATCTGTACATCATGGAGGAAGTTCCAGGCGGCTACCGCTATAGGGGGCAGACGGAGCCCTGGCGCACCCGCACCGAGGTGATCAAGGTCAAAGGCGAACCCGACGTGACCCTCGAGGTGCGGGAAAGCCGCTACGGGCCGGTGATCAACGATGTGGTCAGGAACCCCGGCGCCAAGCCGCTTTCGTTGCGCTGGACCAGCCTCGACCCCACCGACCGCACCATGGAGGCCTTCCTGGGGATCGCCCGTGCGCAGAACTGGGAAGAGTTCAAGGCTGCCTTAGCCCTCTACAACGCGCCCAGCCAGAACTTTGTTTATGCCGATGTGGACGGCAATATCGGCTATATGGCTCCAGCCCGCTTCCCCATCCGCCGGCCCGGCCACTCGGGCCTGATGCCGGTGCCGGGCGACGGCAACTGGGACTGGCAGGGCTACCTGCCCCAGGATCAGTGGCCGCAAGTCTATAACCCCAAAGAGGGCTTTATCGTCACCGCCAACAACAAGGTGACCGCCCCCAATTACCCCCACACCATCTCGCTGGAGTGGGAGGAGCCCTACCGGGCCCAGCGCATCCGCGAGCTGATACTGGCCAAGGAAAAACTCTCCCTGGAAGACATGGTCGCCATGCAGCAGGACATTACCAGCCTCTTGTACCGGGAGTTTAAGCCGGTTTTGGAGCTGCTCAACCCACTCTCGGAGAACGCGCGCCAGTGGAAGGCCCGTTTGCTGGCCTGGGATGGGGTGATGCGGGCCGAGCAGGTCGAGCCCACGGTCTTCCAGGCCTGGTACACCGAACTGACCCGCCTGCCCAGCAAAGAGGTGGAGCAGGAGTTCTGGGAGCAGCCCCGCTACCTGCTGGCCGCCATGCGCCAGGGCGACCCGGCCTGCCAGACGTCCGATACCCAGACCTGCCTGGAATTTGCTGCCCTCGCCCTCGATAAGGCCCTCGACCGCTTCAGCAACAACCCCCCGCGCTGGGGCGAGGTGCACCGGGCCACCTTCCCCCACGCCATTCTGACCAACGTCTCGCCGCTCAACCGCCTCTCCGACCGGGCCGTGCCCCACGGAGGCGACCGCTACACCCTGAACCGGGCCTCCTACGACCCCAGCACCTTCCGCATGACGGTGGGGAGCAGCTACCGGCACATCCTGGATTTTGCCGATCTGGAGAACTCGAGGTTCATTCACCCCATGGGCCAGTCTGGGGCGCCTTTGTCGGGCGGGTACGACAACCTGCTGGCTAAATGGGCGGGGGGGCAGTACCTGCCCATGCGGATGGGGGAGACCAGCTTCAGGACGCGCCAGACCCTCGAGCCTCTACGCTAGTGCGGCAGGGTTCAGGGCTTGACAGATTGTCGCTCGAGTTTTAGTGTACTAGATAGCTAGTGCACTAAGGAGGTGGCTCGATTGTGGGACTTGGACGTGGAAGCAGGGCCGATTTATGCGCAGATCGTACGGGGGGTGGAGCGGATGCTGGCCAATGGGCAGTTGAAACCAGGGGATAAGCTGCCCTCAGCGCGGGAGCTGGCGGCGGCCTTGAAGGTCAACCCCAACACGGTGATGCACGCCTACGGCCAGCTCGAGATGGCCCAGATCGCCGAGACCCGGCGGGGCCTGGGTACCTTTGTGCGGGAGGATGTAAACGTGGAGGGTATCCGGCTTCGCATTTTGCACGAGGCCGCCCAGCGCTTCTGGTCGGAGGTACAGAGCCTGGGACTCAGTCTCGAGGAGGCCCTAAAAGCTCTCAGGAGTCTGCGCACCGATAGCCCAGGGGGGGTGCAGTGATGCTGGCCCGACTCATTGGCGTGACCAAGCGCTACGGTAAAACCGAGGGGGTGCACGATCTGAGCCTCGAGCTCTACCCAGGGCAGGCGGTGGGGCTTTTGGGCCTGAACGGCTCGGGCAAGACCACCACCCTCAAACTCCTGGCCGGGATGCTCTTTCCCACCCAGGGCCGGGTGGAGGTGCTGGGAAAAAGCCCACGCGAGAACCGGGGCCAGATTGCTTATCTCTCCGATGCCGACAACCTGTACGCCTGGATGACCCCCGGCGATGCCGAACGTTTTATGCGGGGGCTGTACCCCGACTTTAGCCCCAGGCGCTACCGCGAACTGCTGGCCTTCCTGGAGGTGCCGCAGCGGAGCTACCGTGCGATGTCGCGGGGGCAGCGGGCCCGTCTGCGGCTGGCGATGGTGCTGGCCCGCGACGCCCGGCTGTTTCTGCTCGACGAACCGCTCTCGGGCATAGACGTGATCTCACGCGACCGCATCCTCAAGAGCCTGGTGCTGGAGTGGCGGGAGGAGGCCTGCTTGGTGCTCTCGACCCACGAGGTGAGCGAGGCCGAGGGGATTTTTGAGCGGGTGCTGCTTTTGAAGGAGGGCCGCCTGGCCCTGGATGCCAAGGCCGAGGATCTACGGGCTAGGGGACAGAGCGTGAAGGACGCCTTTATCGAGGTTTTGGCTTGATTGTAACGGAGAGGCGGATGGCAGGAGAGTATCCACTGAAGCCCTGCACGCTGCAATCGTTGATCTGGCTAGGAGGTAGATCTTAATGAACACGTTTTTGACCCTGCTCTGGCTCGAGTTTCGCAAGTTTAGCGGTTTCGGACTTGCGCTTTTGGTGGTAGGGGTGCTCTGGTTTTTTGTGGCCCGGCAGTTCTTCGAGTGGAACGGGAGCAACCTCGAGTCCGCCGCTGCTGTACTTGGCATAACCTTTTTGAGCGCATTTGTGGCTAGCATGGCTTTTCTGGTAGCCCTCGCCCAGGATTTCACACGCGAGTACCGCGCTGGGCGCTGGGCACTGCTGCTGGGCGCACCCCAGCCGGGCTGGCTGCACTTGGCTGTCAAAGCGCTGTTTGGCCTGGTAGTGTTGACCCTCTTCAACGGGGGAATGTGGCTGGTGCAAGCTTTCTGGCTTGGCCAAGCTGGGGTCAACCTGCCCTTCAGCTTGGGGGCTAGTGTGTGGCTCTATTTGCTGGGGGGGCTGGCGCTGGTAATCCCGGCGCTTTTCACGGGTCTTTGGATTGCGGCCTACATCCCCGGCAAGGCCACTACCCTGGCTTTCTTCATCGGCGCGATTGGACTGGGGCAAGTACTGGAGTGGAATGCGCGGCTCTTTGGTAACTGGTTTTACCAACTGCTGCCACCGTGGAGGCTGCCCGCGCCCACCCTCGAGCAGAACCCTATGGTTCGTTTGCAGTTGGAACGCTTTCCTGGCCTGCCCACCGAGGGCTTCGTGCTTTTGGCGGTGCTAACAGCGCTGTTCTTTTTGGCTGCCAGCCGCTTGTGGCAGGAAGTGGAGGCCTGAGATGCCCAATGCGCATTTTGGAACTGTCGAGGTCATCGTGTTTGGGGTGGTGTTTGCCTGGCTGGCCTACGCGGGCTACCGCCTGTGGACGGCCACCTTCAGCCCGACGGCCCGCTGGGTGGGTGTTGCGTTTGTGGCCCTGGCAGCTTTAGGGCTGGCCCAGGATCTGTTCGATCTCAATCGGCAGTCGGTTAATGCCGGGGTGGTGGTGGCCGATACTAGTGTGGTGAGTGGGGTAGTGGTGGTGAGCGGTGGCGGGGCCTGTATCCAGTGCGACCGCAGCCTGGACGGTGGCAGATACCGCTTGCGTGGCAGCTGGGTTGCGGGGGAGTATAGCCTGCGACCGCAGGGGACTCAGCCCTATGCCATCGGGTACGAGAGTGGCGTGGCGCGCCTCGAGGACACCCCTTTGAAGCCCGGCTGCACCACGGGTTTTATATCCGAAGAAACCCGGCTGGAATTCGCCGGCGCCAGCGAGGTGGTGCTCGAGGTGGGCCCAGGGGCTAGCTGTGTAAACTGAGCTGTAGCAGAGGCCCCCGGACACACAATCTACCCGATGATACTGGCGCAGACTTAGACGGTGAGGTGAGGGAAAATGCTGGATGTACTGCTGCAACCTACCAACTTTTTTCGAGCCCTGGCCGAGCGCAAACCCAACCTGGTAGCCCCCTTCTTCATCGTAATTGCGGCTACTGCGGCGGCTTCGCTAGGGCAGGCGTTGTTGCTCCGGCTACTGCCAAACCCGGTGCCGGGCGGATGGCTGGTGCAGCTGGTGTTGGGGCTGGTGGGCGGGGTTGTGGCCGGTATGGTGCTGTGGGGCCTGGGGGGGCTCATTATCCGCCTGCTGGCCGGGCCGGATAGCCGGGCCTGGGAGGTGTATGGCTGGGCCAACGTGCCAGCCTTGCTGGTGGGGCTGGTGCTGATACCCTTTGGGGCTTTGTTTCCGGTAACGGGCGACCTGCCCCCTATCCCACCGCCAACCGACCTCGAGGCCTTTCGGGCCTGGCAGCGGGAGTACCAGCAGGTGGTGGGCTCTGCATTGGGAACCCGGGTGCTGCAGGGCCTGGGAATGCTAGGTTCCATCTGGTCGTTCTGGATTATCTGGTCGGGCCTGCGGGTGCTGGCCCCGGCTCGAGCCCTTCTAACAACGCTGGTACTCGCTGCTTTATCACTGGCTTTTACGCTGTGGGGTATTCTGGCCCAACGCTAGGCCAGCGCTATTTCTAAAGGGTTATTAGCCACCAATTATTCCGGTGGCGCTCTTACCTCAACGAGACGGCATGGCTACGAAACCCCCAAACAGGCACAACTGGCCTGTACCCCATTGGAGGCAATACGCATGAAACGCTGGTTTTGGGCTGCTTTGGTGGTCTTATCGCTGGGATTAACCTTGTTTGGATTGCTGCGCCCGAGGGCCGAGCAGGGCCTTTCCGTCAACGTGGTGCGGGTGGAGCGGGGCGAGTTTATTCGGGAAGTACGGGCCAGTGGCACAGTAGAGGCGCGGGTCTATACCCTGACCTTCTCGCGGCCGGGGCGGGTAGCCGAGGTGCGGGTGAAGGAAGGGCAGGCGGTGCAGGCCGGTCAGGTGCTGGCGGTGCTCGAGACCACCAACGAACAGGCCCAATTGGAATCGCTGCGCGAAGCGATTGCGGCCTTGCAGGCCCGGATTCGGGCGGCCGAAGGTGATTTCCAGAGCAACCGCACCCGCCTGCAAAACCAACTGGCCGAGGTCAGGCGCAACCTGCGCCTCTCACAAGAGCTGTTGCGGGCGGGAGGGGTTGCCCAGAGCGAGCTAGAGCGGCTGCAGCGGCAGGTCAGCGACCTCGAGGCCCAGCTGGCCAGCCTGCTGCAAAACCGTATCAGCACCCAGCGTGAGCTGCAGGCCCAGCTTCAGGCCCGGCAGAACGAGCTTGCAGCCCTGGAGCGAACCATCGCCCAGTCCACGCTGCGGGCCCCGGTGGCGGGGGTGGTCTCGAGCGTGGGCTTCCTGGTGGGCGTCGAGACCACCGCGCCCGGCGGCAGTGGAACCTCGCCCAGCGCCCCGGCCATCCGCCTGGTGGAGGCGGGGAGCCTGCGCGTACAAGCCCGCCTGTCCGAGGCCGAGATTCCCTTCGTGCGCCCCGGCCAGCCGGTGCGGATCGAACTCGACGCTGCCCCGGAGCAGCCCTTGCAGGGCAAGGTGGATCGCCTGGGGGTACAGGCCGAGGTGGCCGGTGGCGGAGGGAGTGCGGTGTTGCCGGTGTTCATACGGTTTTTAGACCCGCAGGCCGAGGCGGTGGCCCGGCCCGGCCTGACCGCTACCGCCAACATCACCACCCTGCGCCTGCCCAGCGCGCTCAAGATTCCCCTCGAGGCCCTGGTCGAGGAACAGGGCGAGCGCTTTGTCTGGGTAGTGGATACCCAGAGCCGCACAGTGCGCAAACAGCCCATCGCGCTCAAGGCCCGCAACCTGACCCAGGCCGCGGTGGAGGGGCTGGCCGAGGACAGCCTGCTGGTCTCGCTGCCGCCTGAAACCCTCAAGGAAGGTAGCAAGGTCAGCTACCGCCTGCCCGAGGCCGAGGAGCGCTGATGCCAGGCGGCAGGAGCGAGGAGGGATATGGTTGCTTCCCAGCGTGAAGAAGTACCGGTGGTGGAGATGCGTGGTGTGACCAAGGTGTACTGCTCGGGCTCGAGCACCCGCACGGTGGAAGTGCGCGCGCTTTCAGGCGTCGACCTAACTATCTACCCCGGCGAGTACGTGGCCCTGATGGGGCCTTCGGGCTCGGGGAAGTCGACCCTGATGCACATAATCGGTCTGCTCGATACGCCCACCGAGGGCGAGTACCGCCTGGGGGGCGAGCCGGTGCGGGGCCTGAGCGAGGCCCAGCTGGCCCGCATTCGCAACCAGCGGGTGGGGTTTGTGTTCCAGGCATTCTTCCTGCTGCCACGCCTGACCGCACTGCACAACGTGGCCCTGCCCCTGGTCTACCGGGGACTGCCGGTGGCAGAGCGGCTTAAGCGGGCCCGGGAGGCGCTCGAGGCGGTGGGTCTGGGCGACCGTCTCGACCACCTACCCTCCGAGCTTTCGGGGGGGCAGAAGCAGCGGGTGGCTATCGCGCGGGCCCTGGTGCAGGAGCCCGACTTGTTGCTGGCCGACGAGCCCACCGGCAACCTTGACTCCAGGTCTTCCGACGAGATACTGGCCCTGTTCGACATGCTGCACCGCCAGGGCAAGACCATCGTGGTGGTCACCCACGAGCCCGATGTGGGGGCCCGGGCCCAGCGCATCGTGCGGCTGCGCGATGGCCGGGTGGCCGATGGAGGCACGGTATGAATCCCGCCAAGGATGCCCCCCTCAGCTCAACGCGCGGAGGCCAGTCCGGTATGAACCCGCTCGAGAACTTCCGCATGGCCTTTGAGTCGCTGTGGGGCAACAAGCTGCGCAGTTTTCTGGCCTTGCTGGGCATTGTGATTGGGGTGTTCGCCGTCACGGCCATGATTTCTCTGGGCCAGATGGCCACGGCAGGCATCACCCAGGATCTGGAGGCCATCGCCGGTCGTTCGATTTTTGTACAGCCCAACTTCAACGAGGGCCAGGACTTCAGCACGGCGCCTATCCGCGAGGAAGATATCCTGGTTTTGCAAACCCTACCCGCCGCAGTTATTCCGCAGCTTTTCACCAGCGCACAGTACGAGGTTCGGCCCGGCACGCGGCGCTCCATCCAGCTCCAGGGCACGCCCGGCGACCTGCCCCGGCTCGACCCCACCAACAAGCTGGCTAAAGGACGCTACTTCAGCGAGGCCGAAGCGCGGGGAGGGCTGGCGGTGGCGGTGCTATCCGACCGGGCGGCCCGCGATTTGTTTCCTGGCCGCGAGGCGGTGGGCCAGGTGGCCCGGCTGTACTACCCCGGTGGGGCCCGCCTCGAGCTCACCGTGGTGGGGGTCTTGCAGCCACCAGGGGGGCTATTTGGGGGGCTGGGGGCGGCGGCGACCGTTTACGTCCCCAACGAGCTAATCTGGAACACCTCGCCCACCGCCCGCAAGGGCCAGTACGATTTTGTGGTGCTCTCCCTCAAAAAAGGGGCCGATGCCAGGCAGGTCACCCGCCAGGTGCAGCGCATCTTCGAGAGCCGCTACGGCAAGGGCAAGTACCAGATTGCCTCCACCGAGAGCTTCCAGGACACCCTGCGCTCCATCACCCTAATTTTGCAGGCGCTGCTGGGGGCCATTGCCGGGCTTTCGTTGCTGGTGGGCGGGATCGGCATCATGAACATCATGCTGGTAAGCGTAACCGAGCGTACCCGCGAGATTGGCCTGCGCAAGGCACTGGGCGCGACCTCGAGCCAGATCCGCCAGCAGTTTCTAATAGAAGCGGTGGTGCTCACGCTGGTGGGGGGTCTGCTGGGCGTGGTGCTGGCAGCGGGGCTGCTGCTGGTGATCACCGCGACCGTGCCGTTCTTCAAAGTTTTCATCCTCAACCCGGCTACGGTGCTGCTAGCCCTGGCGGTGAGCGCCTTGGTGGGCCTGTTCTTTGGGGTATGGCCGGCGGCGCGGGCGGCGGCCCTCGACCCCATCGAGGCCCTGCGCTACGAATAAGAAAACCAGGGACTGGGAATCCCTGGTTATGGGTTGGGTGTTTGGGTTTAGCGGAAGTAGAGCCGCGGCCCGAACTCCACGTCGAGGCCAAACTGGCTGCTGCCACCGGCAAAATAAAGTGCGGGCTTCAGCTCAACAAGAAAGTTGAAGTTGCCGCTTACGGGGAGCTCGAGGCCGGCCGCGCCGGAGAGAACAAACACGGTAGTGCCCCCAGCTTGCAGGCCCAGCCCACCTCCAAAGTAGAAGTCCAGCCCAGGGTTGCGCAGGAAGTAGAGTGCATCTGCACCGATGCCAAAAGCAGTACCCCCGCTGCTGGTTTGTAGCCCAAACCCGCCGCGCAGGGCCAGCGGGCCTAGTGCGTTCTCAGCGCCCATACGGGCAGAAACGCTCAGGCCGAAGTTAGGTACCAGCGCCATATTTCCGCTGGCAACTTCACCAAACAGGCGTCCCTGGGCAAACGCCCCACCCAAGACCATGGCTACGAACAAGACAAGGAGTTTTTTCATCTTTTTCACCTCCGGGCGGCCCAGTAAAAAAGCCGCCCCGGTAGAGTCTAAAGCATTTAGGTCAAATTGCGATTAAGCTTATACCAAGGAGGCAGTATGCAACGCAGACTTGACCGATATACAGCCCTTGGGGTAGAGAAAGATCATGACTCTGCGCCAGGCGCTATCCCAGGTCCCGGACCCTCGGGCCCACAACCGGCAGTACCCCCTTTGGGGCCTTCTGGCCCTCAT
>Ga0209381_1000117_pt1 | contig 230775 bp, 216 predicted proteins | sample DewCreD2012metaG_FD_184111 | JGI IMG/M metagenome (GOLD analysis project Ga0209381, IMG submission 184111) | Hot spring sediment bacterial and archeal communities from British Columbia, Canada, to study Microbial Dark Matter (Phase II) - Dewar... ... | reverse complement strand
ATATGCATAGTAACCCACTTTTTTACAATATATCGGCGACACTACCAAGCTTCGGATTTCGGCAGGCTAACTATTTGAAAACACGAAACCGCAACCCCAAATTTTGCCCAAAACTGATAATCTCCGGAGCTCTATACTCACTGTGCCTTGGTCAGGGTCGTTGGAGGCAAGCTCTAATAGAGCCCTGGCCTCCCCCTCAAGCGTGGGCCTGTACAGAGCCTGGATAGAGCAGGTCCCGTAAGGCTCTATCTCACCGGGGCAGTTGTTTCTGATGCTGATATCCCCGGAATTCTGGGTAGGGCTCAAGGCAACACTTATCTCAAGGGGACCTGTACCGGTATTTAAAACAGAAATTGTTCTGCTTGCCGTGGGCCATCCATTGTCAAAAGGTCCCACTGTCACATTCCCAAAATCTATTTTCTCACTCGAAACTGAGATGTGGGGCTCAGGCACTATGATCTCAATATCCTTTGTCCCGGAAACTCCCCTGGAGTCCCTCACCTCAAGCCATATATTCAAGACATAATCCGGCACGCAGCCATCTACACTGAGCAATACAGTGTCCCCTTGGTACTCGACATTAAAGTTGTCCGGCAAAGAGAAGCTATAACTGCATAAGACCGGGCCCGGAGCTCCCCAAGGCGTGGTGGTGGGAAGGCAAACCCCCCATTGGATAAAATATGGCGCAAGCCCCCCGGATATGGTAAACCTCTGCTCGCCGTTGCACTTGTAAAGCCATGGTGGCGTGCTTGAAATCCTGATTTGCGCTCCAGCCCCTTCCAGAAATACCGAGGTGCTAGGAGAAACAGGATCATCTGTGACTACAGTGAGCCTCTCTTTGAATTTCGATGCTGATTGCGGCTTGAATCTTACTCCAACCGTGCAACTTCCCCCCGGGGGGATTATAGAAGGTAGGCCCCCACACGGGTTCGGCCCCTCGCCCAAACTTAGCTCGAAATTCACCTGGTTCGAAAGGCTGAGCTCCCCTAGGTGGAGACTTGAACTTCCCTGGTTGGATATGGTAACCACCTTGAAAGGTGATGATGTCCCTACCGCAAGAGTGCCGTACAGGATTCCTGAGGGACTTACGGAGGCCTGTGGAATGTCCCCGCATGTGGGGTCCTGAGATTTCTCAATACAGAGTTCATAATAATTCCGAGCACCCGTAACCCTCAACAACACCGGCGGAGGCCACACCGAGCTGACCCGAACACACTTTGAAAGCCTCAAGAGCTTAGTTCCGTCTGGCAACAAGGCCCCTAGTCTGACTTCTTGATCGTTCATAAAGAGCCTTAACTGCCCATCCTCCGGACGGAATTTAATTGAAGCAGTGACTCTCCAGTCACCCTCCGGAAGTGAAAAGCTGTAATAGTCATCATCGCCGCTTTGGTCAATGTTCAGCCCCTCATAACAAGCAGCCGGATAGTACATGAGATCTGAGATTGTGCTTGCAGTCTCAGGAGTGTCATTTCCTCCATAAACCTCAAACTCATCCTCGGGCAACGCCCCCTCTGTGACAGAGACAACAAGCTCGTATCTAATAGGAATTCCAGACTCAATCCTAAGCTCGTAATACCCGGCACTGGCATCCCTCAAAACTATGCTTTTCCCATAAGCTGTTCTCTGGCCGCCAATTACCTCGTCCCCTGAAGGCCTGTGGACAACAAGCCAAGGATAAAGCCATGGCCAGTTGTCTTGCACGGGCGCATCGTAAACAACATCTATGACTATGTTGCTATGATCCCTGGGGACATGGAACCTGTACCAGTCCTCGTCGCCGGGGAAAACAGTAAGCCCGCTGTACCGTCCGGGACTCAGCATTTTCACCTGGTACAAAGCATCGTTGTCTTCGAAGGGGTCGTCTTGGTATGGGGTCACGTCGTTGAAAAACTTCTCTATGAGAACGGCTGAGGCTTTGATTGCCAGATCAAGGAGGATCCTTTTAAGCTGATTCGTATACCCCAATTGATTCGTACAATCGATTGCCACATCTCTTATTACTTCTGCAAAGTAGTCGGTAGGAACCGCCTTGGCAAATTCGTAAAGGTCAACATCCCCCGGGTCATAACAAGGCTGATAGCCCTCTAAAGGCAGGTCATCAAACATACCTTGGCGCCAGAGGTCAGTGATGGAATTCTCCCAACTCCTGTGGTCGGTGGTGGCTCGGTTCATAGCATGATAAGGGATTGTCAAGTCCTGTATCATGTGGAGTGCCCAACCTAGGTACTCCAGGGCAAACTCAATGCTTTCCATGGTTTGTTTTCCATCTGAATCAAGGGCAATCCCGGGAGGCCATACAGGACAGTTGTTTCTTGCATCCCTGTAAGCGTCAAGGTGAGCCTGATACTGGATGTAGGGAAGAGCTAGGGGGCACGCCAAGCCGTATTCATTGCAATATTGCTCGAAGTAGTGTGAGTAGTATATGTCATAGAAGTGTTTTTCGCAGTGGGGCAGGCCTCCGACGTAGGTGTTCATTAGATCGGTGGGCGTGATGTCGAGGCCAGTAACCATGATTTGTCCGGCATCCAAGTACCTTAGACCCTCGAGGCTGGGGGCTTCGTCCCCCGGCCAAAACCTTACAGCCAAGTCATACAGCCCCTCTGCATAGACAGGAGCGATAAGCCGGCCGGGGTTGGCTATGTCGGCCCCCGCGTTGGTCTCAATAACCCCGTATTTGCCGTAGTGGTGGATGGAGTCGCAGTCTTCACTCGCTTCGAGGAGCCCGAATAACAATTCCCCCGTGCATCTTAAGGTAGAATTGTCTGCCCTCCACACCCCCATCTTTAGAGAATCCAGGAGGCGTCCTGAGTCCCAAGTCAAGAGATTTTGGTACATCCTAGCTTTCCCATCTGCCTTCTCAAGCACATATTGAACTGCTTTTTCTATGATCCATTGATGAACAGAATTGGAATCCCACCCGCCCCCGGCACCGTATCCATAGGCCACCCTTACACTCAGCAGTGCAAAGCCTCCAGGCTCAAGTAATGCAAGGGGTGAGAGAAGCATTACCTGAACTGCAATAAGGGCTAAACTCCCTCTCCAGGAGAGAATTTTTGCCTTACACATCTTCTATCCCCTCCTTATTGGCCAACCTTCCCTTTCTTGCCCCCTGTGGGAGCCATTGGACCATTGGGTTCTCTCGAGACCATCTCTTTTGGCTTTTCAGCTTTTTCTGGACCGAGAGCATGCGAGACTTCCCATCTAGTTCTGCACCCAAAAGCGGGCTTCAAAGCTTGCCTGCCCGGTCCTTCAGAAGAGATTTCAAGATTCTGGGAATTCCAGTGAATGGGGATTCTCTGCGCAGGTCCTTTGGTGGACTCCGATGGCTCTAGGAAAGGCGTGATTTCATCAAAACCGTAAGGAAGCTTGCAGGCACAAGGGTGCCTTTGAGCCTCTTTGGTGGAAAACCAATTTGCCGGGTAGGCCACCCAGTGCCACATGGCCCGACGCTTCAGGGTTAGCTCAGAAGCCTCAAACCTGTATTCTCATCACAAAACAGACTCATCACATCCAGGCATAAAGACAAAACAGCTTGCCACGCCTCCAGAACAAGGGACTCTTGAACAGACGCAACCACCTTCGCTACCAAGGTAATGTCGCACCCAGACTGTTTCCTATTGCAGAAATTAATAGCAACTAAGGGAGCTGGCTGTCAATATAATGGCTTCCTCAAAACTTCTGGGGGCCCTATTCTCAATTGCTTTTCAAACAGGGCTGTCTCTTGGCCCCAGGCTATAGCCCTTTGGGGGCTTAAGCACTCAAAACAAGAGTTTTTATCATCCTACTAGCCATCACTGTCCCCTTTTGTTAACAATAAGGCTGACCTTTTGCAGAAGAGCGGTTTCGGTTATCCTGAGGCCCGTATCCCTGCCCTGTGGGTCAGGGGGAAAGCCTGGGAGGAAAAGAGAAAAAATGAAAGAGCTCTTTTATCCCACAAATGTGGTAGTTGTGGGGGTCTCCAACTCTCCAACCAATATGGCCAGGGGAATAGTCTTCAACCTCAACGAGTGCCGTTTCAAAGGGGTAATCTATCAGGTGGGCAGAAGCGGGGGGATCTTTGCAGGAAGGCGCATCTATCCCTCGGTGCTAGAGGTGCCGGATGATCTGGACATGGCCGTGATACTGACCCCCGCTCACGCCATACCCAACATCCTGGAGGAGTGTGGTCAAAAGGGAATCAAGAGGGCGGTCATAGAGTCAGGTGGTTTCAGGGAATATGGAGAGGAGGGAAGGCGCCTTGAAGAGCAGATCCTTGAGGTGTCGGCCAAATGGGGAATACGCTTTGTGGGGCCCAACTGCATAGGAATCATCAACATGGAAAACGGTTTCAGCACACCCTTTCCTCCTATAGGAAGGATGGTCAAGGCTGGGGACATATCCATTATCACCCAAAGCGGAGGAGTGGGAATCTCAGTACTCCACCTCCTGGCCAACGAGGGGCTTGGGCTCAACAAGTTCGTGTCGGTTGGGAACATGCTGGACATCCAGACAGAGGAGTACTTGGAGTTTTTGATTCAAGACCCAGGCACCAAGTACATTTTTCTCTATCTGGAGGGGATCAGAGAGGGCCGCAAGCTAATGGAGGTGGCCAGGCGCTCTCCCAAGCCCATAGTGGCCTTTAAGGCCAATATCGGCAAGCTGGGGAAGAGGATAGCATCCTCCCATTCGGCCTCTCTCTCCAGTGACGACCGGGTGGTGGAGGCGGCCTTTCGCCAGGCCGGGATCATCCGGGTGCACGATGCAACAACCCTGGGCAATGACCTAAAGATCCTTAGGCTGCCTCCCATGAGGGGCAGGAATCTTGCCATCATGTCCCGCTCGGGTGGCCACGCGGTGATTGCAGCGGATGCCTGTGAGACCTCCGGGCTTAATCTGGTGGAATTCCCCAGGGATTTCCTAGAACAGATCGAGTCGCATTTTAGGGCTTCGGTAATCAAGCTCACCAATCCCCTGGACCTAGGTGACCTTTTCGACATGGAAGTGTACGCCAGAATAATCGACGAGACCTTGGCGCGCCCCGAGGTGGACGGCATGGTATTCCTTCACACTTTTCACGCAGCCCTTGAAAGCCAGCAGTCCAGGGAGCTTTTCTCCAGAGTCATCAGCCTCTCCCAGAGGCACGACAAGCCCGTGGCCCTTTATGTTTCCACCGAGGACCAGGAGGTAAGTCATCTGAAAAAGAACTTGGATTTTCCGGTCTTCACCCAGGTGGTTGAAACCATTCGGGCCCTGGAGTTGAACCGTTGCTACCACGCCCAAAGGGAAAGACTGGAGGCAAAAGAGCCCCAAGCCTCCCTGCAGGCTGGTGCGGAAAAGGCCAAAGAGCTGGTGGGAAGGGCCTGTTCTGAGAAAAGGGACCTACTCCTGCAGGAGGCTTTGGAACTCCTGAGGCTTTACGGAATACCGGTTGTGAACGGAGTCACGGCCCCCTCCAAGGAGGAGCTGCTCATGGCAGCCGAAAGAATAGGATATCCCCTGGTCCTCAAGGTTATCTCGGAACAGATTTCCCACAAGTCGGATGCGGGTGGGGTTGTCCTGGACCTTAAGGACCAGGAGGCCCTTAGCCGGGCCTTGGATAGCATGGAGGGTAGGCTTGCAAAAGATTTCCCCCAGGCCCGAATACGTGGCTACATGGTGCAGCCCATGGTGGCAGGAGGCACAGAACTGATCCTGGGCGGTGTTCAAGACCATCAGTTCGGACCCGTGGTGCTGGCAGGTCTTGGGGGAATATTCGTTGAGATTTTGGGGGATGTCGCTTTGAGGGTGGCGCCCATCTCAGGGCTGGATGCTTCGGAGATGCTCCAAGAGCTGAAGGGTTTTCCTGTGTTGAAAGGGGCGAGGGGCCAGAGTCCATCGGACCTGGATGCATTGGTGGACATGCTTTGCAGGCTTTCAAACCTCATGTGCGAGATACCTGAGGTAGAGGAGCTGGATATGAACCCCGTCAAGGTCTTTGCGCGGGGGCGAGGTGCTTTGGTCTTGGACGCCAGGGTGATACTCAAGAAGTGAGTCAGGCAGGAGGACATGGGTATGGACACTATGGAGAAGTATGCCAAGTACGTTAACACGGCCATGGTGGCGAGGGTGGAGCCGGTGGTTGTGGAGCGGGCCTGGGGTGCCACTTATTTGGACACTTCTGGGAAGGAATACATAGATTGTTTTTCGGGAATAGCTGTGACCAATGCGGGGCACTGCCACCCCAAGGTGGTGGAGGCTGCCAGGGCCCAGATGGAGAAGCTGGTCCACTGCTGTTCCTACGTCTATTACAGCCAACCCACAGCGGATCTGGCCGAGAAGCTGGCCCATATAACACCAGGCAGGCTGCAGAAGACTTTTTTCGGAAACGGCGGGGCAGAAGCCATAGAGGGGGCTATGAGGCTGGCCAAGCAGTTCACTGGGAGGACTGAGTTTGTAGGGCTTCAAGGATCCTTTCATGGCCGCTCTTACGCCACTTTGAGTGTCACGGGCAACTGCGGCCGAAAAAGGAGAGGGGGGCCTTACATGGTGGGCTGTACGTTTCTCCCGGCTCCTTACTGCTATCGCTGCTTCTACGAGCTTCAGTACCCCTCTTGCCGACTTCGCTGCGCCAGAGCTTTGGAGGAGATCCTGCTTTACAACACCTATGACTCAGTGGCCGCCTTCATAGCAGAGCCCATCATGGGGGAAGGCGGGATCATAGTGCCTCCTGAAGGTTTTTTCCAAGAGGTGGAGAAAATCCTCAAGAAGCACGGTATTCTTTTCATATGCGACGAGGTGCAGACCGGCTTTGGCCGAACTGGCCGGATGTTCGGGATAGAGCACTACGGGGTGGAGCCTGACATAATGGCCCTGGCCAAGGGGATTGCCGACGGCTTTCCGCTAAGCGGCTTCATTGCCAGACAGGAGGTGGCCGACTCCTTCAAGCCGGGGGATCATCTTTCCACCTTTGGTGGGAACCCTGTTTCTTGCGCTGCGGCACTGGCCAATATCCTGGTCTTGGAGGAGGAAGGGCTTGTGGAAGCCTCTGCTAAAAAAGGGGCTTGGTTCATGGAGAGGCTTGGGGATTTGGCATCCGACCATGCGGTGATAGGGGAGGTGAGGGGAAAAGGGCTCATGATAGGAGTTGAGCTGGTCAAGGATCCCCTGACCAAGGAACCCGCTGCAGAAGAGGGTCGTCGCCTGCGTCAGGCCTGCTTGGAAAGAGGAGTTCTTTTGGGCCTTGGGGGCACTTTTGGTAACGTGCTTAGAATTCAGCCCCCTTTGGTAATTGAGGAAGCACAGATGGAAGAGGTGATAAGGGTGCTCGGGGAGGCTCTTTCCAGTCTCTGATAGACCGCACCGAGGAACCCATCTGGATTCTTGAAGGGTTCCTCGCTTCAGGAAGTTCAATTCAGGAATTAAGGAGAAGGGGGATGATCAAGACAAGAGGTTTTTGGGCCCTGGTATTGGTCTGGAGCTTGGTGCCTTTTGGCTCTCCTAGCTGGGCCGCCCAGGGGCTTGAATGGACTTTGCTCCAGCAAGTCAAGCTTCCTGCAGAGCCACTGGATGTCACGGTCTCGCAGGATGGGAAGTGGTTTTTCGTGCTAACCCAGGGCCAGGTGCTTGTTTTCCAGGCCGGGGCCGCAGAACCCATGACCCGCATGGAGGTGGGTAAAGAGTTCGACAGGCTGACCCACTCGGCCGCCCACGAGGCGCTTGTGCTTAGCAGCCGCTCAACCAAGAGCATGGAGGTCATACGCCTTGAGTTCATAGAGGAGGTGGCTACAGAGGGTCTTCCTTTCAAAGGGAGCGAGAAGGCCCCGGTCACCATAGCCGTGTTTGACGACTATCAATGCCCTTATTGCGCCAGGTTGGAGCCCCAACTAAAACAAATCCTGGAGAGATACCCTCAGCAGGTCAAGCTGGTCATCAAACAGTTTCCCCTTAAAATGCATCCTCAAGCAATGCCGGCGGCCAAAGCCGCCTTGGCGGCCCACAGACAAGGAAAGTTCTGGGACATGCATGAAAAGCTTTTCCAAAAACAAAATGAGCTCAATGAGATCAAGATCAAGGAGTTGGCCCAATCACTCGGCCTTGACATGGGCAGGTTCGAGAAGGACATGAAGGATCCGGAAATAGAGCGCATGATCAACCAGGACCTCCAAAATGGATTCAGGATCCAGGTGCAGGGGACCCCCACTGTGTTTGTAAACGGAAAGCTGGTGCGTAGGGCCGATCTTAGGGGCATCCTGGAGGTGGTTGAGTCGGAGCTAAAGAGGAAGAAGGCCTTGTGAGTCAAATGGCCAGCTTGGTGGAGCCGGAACAGACCGAATGGACCCAACAGACGAAATGGAGCTTTTCAACGGGGGCTTCCATGGACGGGATAAGCCGTAGAAGATTTTTAGGTGCAGGGCTTGCAGCCGGGGCAACAGCCTTGGCAGGACCCATGGTGTGGGTCCCCAAGGCGAGGGCCTCGGTGGCTCCCGGCAGCCAGGTGCATCCTCAGGTGAATCAACTCCTGGTTGTAGGAGTCACGGATGCGCAGATGACAAGGGGGTTGGAGCCCAGTTGCGGCTGGAGCCGGCAGGAAGAGTTGGTCGTGCCCCAGCGCATCTTTGAAAACATGGACAGACTGGCCTGCGCTCTAACCAGTCTCAAAGACCCTGTCCAGGCTTGGAAGCAAATTTTTGTGAAACCTCCGGGGAAGGCTTGGTCGGATGTGGTTGTGGCCATCAAGACCAACAACATAGCCCTTCAGCACACAAGGAGCCCTGTGCTGGCCAAGGTTTGCCGGGTCCTGGTGGAGCTCCTGGGTGTGAAGCCCCACAGCATCAATGTGTATGACGCCATTCACGGAAGCGGCATGAGCAAATCCACCCCCTTCAAGGGTCTGCCCGAGGGTGTGAGGATCCAAGATGCCTGGGATGGAATCACAGCTCCCACTGCCATTCCTGCTCCATGGAGGCAGGGAACAGCCAAGAGCAAGTGCATCCCCCAGCTGGTTGAAGGGAGCGTGGATATCCTTGTGAACATTGCTCTTTGCAAAGGGCACAGCTCCCGTTTCGGGGGCTTTACCATGAGCATGAAGAACCACTTCGGGACCTTCTCCCCCAGGCCCGGGCACGAAGAAGGAAGCGAGGACTACCTTATCTCCATAAACAAGACCCCAGAGATCTTAGGCCCTATGGACAGCAAAACAGGAAAGGTGCTCTTCCCTCGCCAGCAGCTATGTGTGCTGGATGGCCTTTGGGCAAGTAAAGGGGGGCCTGGAGGCAACCCCACACACCAGCCCAATTTCCTGGCCATGGGGGTTTTTTCTCCGGTCCTGGACTACCTGATTGCCACCTGTTTCAGGGGGGAGCGCATGGGCTGGAAGCCGGAGCCGGAAATGACGGAAAGGATGCTATCGGAGTACGGGTACAGCCCCTCGGATCTGCCTCAAGGCGGAAGGATCTTGGAACTGAGCTAGAAGCTAGGCTAAGAAGAGCTGGCCAAACTTCTTCAGGATCAAGAGAGTCGTTCCTGTTCAGAAAAGGGCCTCCGGGTTTGCCTGGAGGCCTTATCCTTGAGTATCTGGGAGCAGAGGATTGGTTTCAAGGGATCCGGATCACCATTCCTGGCTTTGGAAAGCCCAAAAAATCCGGCAGTGGAGCCAGTTTCACGAGAATCCCAGGATTCTTTCCGGCTGGGGAAAGCTCCTGGGACCGTTGCTTGAGTGGGCCACGCCTGCCAGGAGAAGAACGCTGCTGGCCCTAGGCGGGCTTGGCATGGCGCTCAATTATGTTTTGAAATCCACAGCCGAGGCCGGCTCTTGGAAAGCCTGGGAGCAGGTTCTCCCCCATTTTGCCACAGCTTTTCTCTTAGTGGTGGTGCTTTTTATTTTTTTTAGGATCTGCCACCTCTTGGCATCCAATTACCAAATCCTGCCAGGTCCTGTGAGAAGAAGCCCTCAGCTCTTCCTCCACGGGTTGTTCTGGGCCCTATTGTTGGCCATATGGATGAGTTCCCCCGGAGACGGCACACCTGGTAGCTTGCTTGTGGGGCTGGCCATGCTTCTGCCCTTTTTCCTTTGGCGGCTGGGTTACATGTTTCTCTCAGGCCAGCGCGGCAAGGTAAAAGGCACTGAATTCAAAGACCATGTGATGTACCTCTGGCCCCTTTATGGCGGATCCAACACTCCATACGGGAAGGGGCTGGACTATCTCTCCAGAACCGAGGCGCGGGATCCCGAGGCATTGGCCCGCAGTCAGTTGGCAGGTCTTAGGCTTCTTATGCTGGCAGGCATTTGGATGGCCGTCAAAGAGCTGTTGGCTGGAGCGGTCTTTGGGGCCGAAAATGGCTTTAGACAGGCCTTGGGGGGAGCCAGTCTGGATGTTCCCAGATTGAGCATGATTTTGAGGGATCCGGATGGGGGTTGGGGAGGGCTCGGCTGGGCAACACTTTACGGGGAGCTCTTCCTCAATGTTTTGAACCGGGCTGCCAAAGGGCACCTGATCATAGGGGTCCTGAGGCTTTTCGGCTTTTACGTTTTCAGAAACACATACAAACCCCTTCTGGCTGAGAGTGTGGTTGGATTCTGGAACCGTTACTACTACTACTTCAAGGAGCTTCTGGTGGAATTTTTCTTTTACCCCACCTTTGCACGCTGGTTTCGGAAAAAAGCCAGACTCAGGCTTTTTGCAGCGGTTTTTATGGCGGCTTTTGTGGGGAACATGTATTATCACCTGATAAGAATGACAGGGGAGTTGGTGGCAAGAGATTTTGAGACAGTGTGGTCTGTCCTTAGCCTTAGAGCTGTTTACTGCCTTCTTTTGAGCATGGGTATTTTTGTGTCCATGCTCAGGGAGCAGAAACGCCTCAGGCAGGAGCGCTCAAGGAGCCTGTTTCGAAGGGCTGCGGCTATTTTCGGAGTTTGGAGCTTTTTTGCCCTGATCAATATCTGGAACCAAAAAGGTGCCGGAACCTTAGAGTCCACCGCCAAGTTCCTGCTGGGGCTTGTGGGGTTGGGCTGAAAACAAACTGGAGAGAGGTGGGAAATGTTTTTGGATTTGGATGTGGGTGACCTAGTGGAACCCCTAAGCGGCCGCAGGTGGGACAAGGCAGAGACGGCCCGCCAGGTAAGGCTCCGGGCGGCTAGATTCAAGAAGATGGGGCTTCTGCCGGGCGAGAGGGTCTTCATACTCTTCGGGAACAAACCTGAGTTCTTTGCGGAGCTTCTGGCCGCATGGCGGTTGGGGGCCTGCGCAGTCCCGGTGGACAGCAGGCTCACCCCTTTTGAGGTTGAGAACTTGGCCAAAGCTGCCACACCCAAGGTGGCGGTGGTGGATGTGGCTTCCTCACCTCCCCAGACCGCCGAAGCCCTCACCAGGTTGGGGGTGGGCGTTGTAGAGACGCAGGAAACCTCAGATGGGGAGCATCTGGCCGCGGATGTGAGGTTGGAGCAGGACGCCCTAATGCTTTTTACTTCCGGTTCAACAGGGGAGCCCAAGGGGGTAGTCCACACACACCGCTCCTTGAGGGCCCGCTGGGTCTCCCTGAGGGACCATCTTGGGTTGGCTCCGTTCAAGAGAACCTTGTGCATGCTCCCCACACACTTTGGCCACGGTTTGATCTGCAACTGTCTTTTCCCCTGGCTTTCAGGACAGGATCTTTACATAGCGCCGCCATTCCGCCACGAGCTGGTCATGCGCCTGGGCAAGCTGGTGGACGACAACAACATAACCTTTTTCTCCTCGGTGCCGGCCATGTGGAGGCTGGCCCTCAAGCTGGCGCGGCCACCTGAAAAGAGGACTCTCCAGCGGGTGCACTGCGGCTCTGCACCCCTGTCAGCCCACATGTGGGAAGATATACGAAGGTGGGCCGCCACCCGCAATGTTTGCAACGCATACGGGATCACCGAGACCGGCAGCTGGGTGGCGGGCCTGGCTGATGCGACGGTACCTTCTGAAGACGGTCTTATAGGGCACGGCTGGGGGGCTGTGATCAGGGTGCTAAGGAGCAACGAGGTTTCAGACCTTGCAGCCCCGGAGCTTGTTTGTGATGTAGGGGAGGAAGGTTTTGTATGGCTCAATACCCCGGCTCTCATGAAGGGCTACTTCAATCGAGATGACCTGACATCAGATAATGTTGCCAACGGCTGGTTCAGGACCGGAGACAAGGGTTTTCTGGATGAGCGGGGATGGTTGGTCCTGCGGGGGAGGGTGAGGGATGAAATCAACAAGGGGGGCATGAAAGTCTTCCCATCGGATGTGGACTGCGTGGTGGAGCGTTTTGAAGCCACCTTGGATGTATGCACTTTCCCTATAGACGACCCTCTTTACGGCCAGAACATCGGCATGGCGGTGGTGCTATCGGATGCTGGGGAGGACACTATCCGCGGACTTCATGCCTGGATGAAAGAGCACCTGGCTGAGCCCAAGCTGCCTGTCCGTTGGTGGCTTGTGGATGAAATACCTAGAACTTCCAGGGGAAAGCTCAACAGGGATTCGGTAAAGGCTCTTTGCCAGGACAAAACCCCATTGGATCTGGCTGGAATCTTGGCGGGGGGTAGCGCACGATGAAGGATGGGAGGGCTCAGAGGCGGGCGCAGCTTATAGGGTTTTTGAGACAGATCCAGAAGGCGGGCGTGCCTGTGGAAAACATTGGGGATGAGGAGGGTCTGGTGGCTTCGGGACTGATAGATTCCCTGGCCATCATGGAGATAGTTGTTTACCTGGAGGAGAATTACGGGATTGATTTTTCGAGCCGGGGGATAGATCCGGAGGAACTGGGCTCCATAGGAAGCATCCTGGACCTAATTGAAAGGGAAGTGCAAAAGGGGGCTGCCCAAAGCCGGGGATAAACCTTACGGGAGGGGATAAACCCTTCCCCTACATCACCTGGTCTGTTCGGTCTGTTCCGTCTATTCGGTCTGTTCGGGTTTCGTCGGGGCGGGGTTTACCCCCGCCCGCAATGGGTTGGGTGTTCATGGGTTTTGTCGGGGCGGATTTTATATGAGCCCGAAAAACGGTCAAATCCAAACCCCAAAACACCCCGGGAGCGGTGAACCCTACGGGAGGGGATAAACCCTTCCCCTACTTGCGCTCTATCTTCAGAAAATGCTCCCTGTAGACCTGAAGCTCGATCTCGGTAAAAAGGTCGTCGTACATAGTCATCTTTGGAGGCTCCGGCTTGTATGTGCTTCCCATCAAGCCTCGCTCGGCAAGCTCTATCCTGGCCCGCACCTCTGTGCGCTGTTTCCCCACGGGCCTTACCTCAGCCGAGATTCTGACCCTCCTGTACTTGACCTCCACGGGTTCTGTGTCAATAAGACCTTGTTCCCTCTCTGCCTTGGTTATCCTGTGCCCCTTCTGTTCCAAAACCGAAACCACGGCCTTGAAGACCAGTTCGTAAGGCGCGTCGTAAATCCTGGATTCCATGTCCTTCTGGCTTACCGGCTCAAGGCCTGCACAGCCTCCCGCCAGCATCAAGAGCAGGGCGGCCCAGCCTACTGCCTTGCTTTTCCCCATCTCGAAGCCTCCTTGAGGTTCTCCATGATAAGTTCCAGATCCCAGTCCACAGGGAGCCTCACCCTCCGGCCCTCTTTGGTCTCGTAGATCAGGTAACCTTCCTTGCAGCCGAACTCGAAAAGAGCCCGGGTTATTTCCACGTCCTTCCTGCAGTAAGCCGAGAGTTCCTCCATGCGAGCTTGTTTGAACCAATCCACTGCCTGAAGCCCGTCGGCTGTCTTTCTCTCCCCCAAAGTGTGGAAGGCCAAATGGTCCAAGCTCAAACGAAAGCCCAACCGCTCCTTGAGGTCATCCAGTATGTCAAAAGTCGGGAGCTCCTCCAAATCCTGGGCAGTATAAGCCGAAAGCACCTTGTAATCGAAGGATTTCACGTTGAAACCCACTATCAGATCAGCATCCTTGAGCTTGGCTATGAGTTCCCCCGCCTGCCTCTCTGTAAAGTATCGGAATTCCCCCTCTGCGCTGTCGTATATGACGGCCACAGAGAGCCTCATGAGATGTTTGTTCCCCCAGCCTCCCACATCTTCTGCGGTCTTCTGGGTCTCCAGGTCAAAGAAGAGAATCCTGGGTGGGCCTGGCTTCTCGGCGGCGGGCTTCGGGAAAGAGGAGGGGGGTGGTTGCTCTTCAGGCTCCACGCCCCAGAGGCCCACCCCCAGCTCCTTGGGGCTTATCTTTCCCATGAGAGCCTTTAGAATCATCAAAGCCGCCCGCTTGTCCAGGGGCTTGTTGCCTGATCCGCACTTGGGGGAGTGGATGCAGCCGGGACATCCCTCCTCACAATCGCATCCCTCCAATGTGGAGAGCACTGCTTCCAAGAGCTCCTCCAGCACATCGTAAGCCCGCTCGGCCAGCCCTACTCCATCAGGATGCCCGTCGTACACAAAGATGGCTGCCTTTCCCAACTGTGGATGAAGGGGGATGCTAATTCCACCCACATCGTCCCTGTCGCACAGGGCGAAAAGGGGGAAAAGGGCGATGACAGCATGCTCCACCGCGTGGATTCCTCCCATGAAATGGGCGCCGGCCCTCTGCACAGCTTCTTTAACGAAATCCTCTATCTCCATCCAGATCCCTATGGTTTCAAAAATCACAGGGGGGAGTTCCAAAGGATGCACACTTAGAAGATCCTGGCCAGAGATGCGCCTCTTTTCATATCCGGTGATGTGCTCCGTGACCCTGAGTCTGCCCTGGCGCACCAGGAAATTTCCCACAGGCCTGGACCTCTGTCTTTCCAATATCTCGGTATCTTTTTCAGATCGGGCTCTCGTGTAGTAGGGGGTTTGAACCGGCTTAACTTTTACGTTCTTTCTTTCCAGGTCCAAGCGTGTGACAAGATAGTGCTCTCCCCGGTGGAGATAGATGGCCCCTTGGTGGCACTCGGTCAGAGTTCTAAGACCGGAGTTCTTCCCTACCACCCTCTGGGTCTTTTCCTCCAGAATGGTGAAGGTCTCTCCCGCAGCCCGGATATCCACTTCCCTTTGGGGTCTTCTTTTGGGCGTGTACCACTCCCCGCCCTCTGCGCTTCTGAGCAGGAGCCGATCCCTCTCCATTTCAGCCAAGATGGGGGCCAGCTCCCCCTTCAGGTCAAAAACATCCCCCTGTTCCCTAAGGGGCCACTCGGAAGCGGCACACACCAGGTGACCTCTTAGAACCACCTTGTTCCCTGGGTCCACCACCGCCTTTTCGTAACCGCTTTGGAAAAAGCGATGGGGGTGACGCATGAAGTACTGGTCCAAGGCATCAGGCTGGGCCACCAGTATCAAGAGGGAGTCTTTGTCTTTTCGACCCACCCTTCCTCCCCTTTGCCAGGTCTGCACTATGGTGCCGGGGTAACCCACCAATATACAAACGTCCAGTCCGCCTATGTCTATTCCCATCTCCAAGGCGCTGGTGGAAATTACACCGTGCAACTCCCCTGAAGCCAGTCTACGTTCTATGTCCCTGCGTTCCTCAGGCAGGAAGCCTGCTCTGTAAGAGCTGACCTTTTTGGCCAGTTCAGGCTTGTCTTGGATAAGCCAAGTGTGCATCAGCTCGGTGATCTTACGGGCTTGAGTGAAGGCTATGGTCTTGAAGCCCTCCTGCAGGGCCTGGCGGAAGAGCTGGACCGCCACAGTGTAGGGACTGCCGGCGGGGTTCACGAAAAGCACGTGCCTTCCTGCCTGGGGCGCCCCGCTTTCCCCGATCACCGAGAAGGGAAGCCCTGTTAGAGCTTCTGCAAACTCCCCTGGGTTGGCTATGGTGGCCGAAAGGGTGATGAACTGGGGGCTTGCCCCATAAAGCCGGCAGAGCCTCCTGAGCCTTCTGAGCACCTGTACTATGTGAGAGCCGAATATGCCTTTGTAAGTGTGAAGCTCATCCAGAACCACGAACCTCAGGTTTTCCAGAAACTCCTTCCACTGATCGTGGAAAGGAAGGAGGGATAGGTGAAGCATGTCCGGGTTGGTGATGAGGACCTGAGGCGGAGATTCTTTGAGTTTTTTTCTTTGGGAGGAAGGGGTGTCACCGTCGAAAACGGCTGCCTTGATGCCCTCGGATGCACCGAGGGCTTTTATCCAGCTCCGAGCCACCCTGAGTTGGTCTTGTTCCAGGGCTTTAAGGGGGAAGATGTACAGGGCCCTGCTTGAGGGTTTATCCAGCGCGGCCTGCAGCACCGGAAGGGTGTAGATGAGGGTCTTGCCGCTGGCTGTGGGGGTGGCCACCATCACGTTGTCACCTCGGGCCAACCTTTCCAAGGCTTCTGCCTGGTGAGTGTAAAGGCCCCTAAAGCCTTGCTTGGCCATGGCCCTTTGCAACCTGTGGTCCAGGAGCACGCCCGGTTTTCTGAAACGAGCAGGCTGGGACGGCAGGTACCTGCAGTGGGCTATGCTTGGAGAGAAGCCTCTGTGCGACTTAAGACGCTCTATAAAGCTCTTTACGTCTTCCACGGCTCAAGCCACCTTACCCCGTCGGGCATAACGGAGCATGTGGGAAATCACTCTGACGGCAGTCTCCGGGTAAGCAAAGCAGGGGACCCCGCGGCTTTCCAAATATGAGCGGCAAGCCTCTAGATGCTCCTTGGCCCCCAACAGGGAGAAAAAGACCGGCTTGGTCTTTCTCTCCCCAAGGAGTTTCACCAGGGGTTCATAGGGTTCGGGTCCCTCTACGGCGAAGGAAATGAAGACTACAGAGTGAACCCCATCGTCCTCCAGAAGGGCTTTCAGTATGGTGGTGGAAGTGCGCTCAAAGCCGTGCACCATCATGTCCGGGAAGAGGTCTACGGGATTGGCCGCCTTGGCCGGTGTGGCGATAACCCGGGCTAGTTTTTCCAGGGTGGAATCCTTGAAACTGGCCACCCTGAGACCGTCTCGTGTAGCTTGGTCAATGCTCAAAATTGCCTGTGCTCCACTGTAAGTGACAAGCGCTATCCTATCCCCTCTGGGCAGAGGCATGCTCAAAAACCCCTTCAGAGAGCTCATGAGCTCCTCTATAGACCCAACTCTTATGACTCCTGCCTGTCTAAGGGCCCCTTCCATGACCCTGTCTTCCACTGCCAAGCTGGCCGTGTGGGAGCTGCTGGCTTTGGCCCCCTCAGGAGTTCGGGCCCCTTTCAAGAGGAGGACAGGTTTTTTCTCCACGGCCCTCTGAGCTGTCTCAAGAAAGCGCCTCCCCTCCCTCACGTCTTCCAAATACATTCCGATTATTCGGGTCTGGGGGTCAGAGGCAAGGTATTCCAGGGCGTCGCACTCGTTTACATCCATCTTGTTTCCCAGCCCCATGCCTTTGGAAAGCCTAAGCCCCTCCATGGAGCTGATGTACCTCAGAAGGGCTCCCACGAAGATGCCCGACTGGGCTGCGAAGCCCACGGGCCCGGGTTGCAACATCTTGGGAGTTGCAAAGTAAGAGGTGGTAAGCCCGGTGGAGGTGTTCACCAGCCCCAAGGTATTGGGCCCGAAACCCCTCATTCCGCAAGAGCCTAGGATGCGGTGCACCTCCTCCTGGATAGCTGCCCCCTCAGGGCCTGCCTCGGCAAAACCTTCTGCCGAGATCACGACCCCTTTCACCCCCTTTCTGGCACAGGCAAGGGTTGCTTCAGGGACCAACTTGGGGGGGATCAGCATCACCGCTAGATCCACCTGGAATGGAACCTCTTCTAGGGAACGATAGAGTGTGATCCCGTTGACGCTTCCACCCTGGGGGTTTATGCCTGCCACCTGGCCCTGAAACCCTGTGCTTTTTAGCACCTCCAGGAGCATGGCCCCTGGCTTGGAAGGATCCCTGGAGGCCCCTATCACCGCAACGCCTTTTGCGCTGAGAACCTCTTGAAGACTCGCCATGATCCCCTTCTGCCTCTCTTCCGTGAGAACTTGACCCGGGAACCATTATGGGGGCCGGGGGAAGTCAATGCAACTCCCCCGCCAACCCCAGATACCTCCCTGACCCGCCCTGACCTATAGGTGTTTCCCTGAGGCGCCCCAGGAAGAGCAGTTCTTGCAGCCTGCTGGGTTGACAACACCGGCCTTTTCAGGGACAATTCCAGCGCCCCAAGGCGGTGGTGCCAGCCTTCTGAAGGAATTGCCCGAGTTGCCTTCACCCCTTTCACCGCCACCGGGCCGGAAAGGCTGATCACATACATGCCCCTGCGCACAACAGCCGGATTGGGTGGCCTGTGGTTGGGGTCTGTGGCCCTTGTGCTGGCCCTCAACATGTTCCTATGCGCTCCATGCAGCCCATCTGAGATCTCCGGCTGTGATGGCACCATCCTTGAGATCACCGATTGCCTCCAGAGGGAATACAGGGGAGTTGACACCAGGCTCAAGGAACTTTACCAGCGGATCTTGGCGGGGTTCGGATCTTCCGAGAAGGGCGGACCCGGCCCCCATGGCAGAAAGGCCAGGGATCTCTTCATCAAGGCCCAAAAGACATGGCTCATCTTCCGGGATGATGAGTGCAGGGCCCGGTACAGTTATTTCGCAGAGGGTTCCATGAGGGAAATGGTGTTGCTTGAGTGCCAGATAGAGCTCAGCAAGGACAGGATCAGGCTCCTGGAAGGCTGGCTGGATCTCATGGAGCGTTGATTAGCGGGCCTCAAGAAGTATCAAAAGAAATTGATGGGGGTGGCTTATGAGGATAAGGGTTCTTCTTCTGGCTCTTGTTGTGTGTCTCTTGGGCAGAGTCTCTGCGGCCGAGTTCAAAGTCTACCCCGGGGCCAAACTGGACGAGCAGGCCACCAAACAGGCCATGGACATAGCTGCTCAGGCAAAACAGGCCGGCAAGTCCACCATATATACCACAAAGGACTCCTTCAAACAGGTGGCCCTATTTTACAAGGGGCTGGGCAAGGAGTTTTCGATGCCCCGCTCCTCGGGGATTTCAGGCCAACCCAAGAAATACGAGAAATATGAGCTCTGGGAAGCCTATTTTATTCTAGATGGCGCCCAGGATCTGAGCAGCTCGAAGCGTTGGGTAAAGGTTCAACGGCCCTATATAGGAACTGAAGTGAAGGATCTCACCGCTATCATCTCGGTGGAGAAATGAGAGGCCCACAAAGGCCCCAGGTGCAAAGGGTCCATCTCTGCGTGCCCCCCTCGCCGTAGCATGCCAATGTGCCATGACTAGCTCCCGGGCAAAACGGCATGGGTGGTTTAAGATGAAGGTTTTCCTTGCATTTCTCTACTTTTTCGGGTCCATCTTGTTGCCCGTAGGGCTTCTTCTCCTGCTGGCCATAATTGCCCCCCCGCGTTTTCTGTTGGATGAGGAGGCCCTGAAGGCTATGCAGGGACCCCCGGGAAGCTGGAGGGGGATCCTCCCACAGGCCCGGGCCAAGGCCAGCTTCTCCTGTGCTGGAGCCCTGGCCGGGATATCGGGCCAGCAAGAGGGTGGCACCATCAGGGTGCTCCTTTTCGAAGGGGAGAAGGGGGCGCGAGAGGCTTTCGAGAAGTATTCCGAGCAGGCGGCCCAAGGCTCTGGAGTCCACCAGTCCAAGGGCCCGGGTTACCATGCCTACGGGATAGAGGAAAAGGGGATCCACGGCCGCGTAGAGTTGGTGGGGAGGCTCATCCTGCACGCCGAGGGCCCTGATCCGGGGCTCCTGGAAAGCATGATGGCGGCTTCAGGGGTGGTGCGGCGAAATCCCAAGGCCAACTGGATGAGCAACATGTTTTCCCTTGCATACCTCCCTTACATGATCATGGGCTTTCTGCTCTATTCCGGGCTGCAACTCAGGATCTGGAACCGTGTGGGGAGTTGGGCGGCAGCGGTTGCAGCCAGGCCGGGGGTGGAGCCCGTAGGCGAGTCGGAGCTTAGAAGAAGACTCTTGGCCATAAACCAAGAGGACGTACCCTTCCAGGTTGTGGAGAAGAGAGGGGGGAAGCTGGAGGCCACATGGCGATTGGCTGACGCCAAGTGGGCAGGGATCATGAGCCTCAACAAGGTCAGCGAGCTAAGAGTGATCCAGTTGAGGCCCTGCGAGGAGCGTAAGGTATGCCGGGCCTTGGATATCGGCAAGTCCGTGAGGGCAACGGCCGATGGCCTGGAGATGGGCTTCTCCCTGAGCGGGTTTTTCTTTAGGGGGATCATCTTCGGCCAGTGGGAGTACGAGATCCAGTACGGTTTCACCTTCAGGGAGGGCAAGCTACGTTTTGAGAAGGTCTACGAGTACAAGTTCAACCACGATGAGCTAAAAAAACCCATAGTTGAGGTCATCACCTCTAGCGGCTGGGAATACAGGCCGGTGCTGTTCATCTCCAAGCTTCTGGGCGGCTAGCGCTTGATGGCCTATGTTTGATTTGTGTTTTAGCACTCCATGGCATTGGCCCAGTAGACCGTCAACCAGCGAATCCGGCAGGTTCCAGCTCCAATGATTCCCTGGGTATCATGAAGCCGGGTTATGTCTTTCTGGATGCCCCGCACTCTGGGCAGAACTTGGCTTTGGGGTCCAGGGCGGCCCCGCACTGGATGCAGTGGGCCTTCTCCTGGATCCTGGCCCCGCACTCTGGGCAGAACTTGACTTTTCCGGAAAGGGGGGCCTCGCACTTGGGGCAGGTGGCTCTGACTCCCTCCCGCCAGGACTTCTCCTGGAGCATCTCCCTGTCTTCTTCTGCCACCTTGGAGTGGGCCCAAACCTCCTGCACGGTTCGGCTGGCCTGGGCGGCAGCCATCTCCACGCCCAAGTCCGGGGCGCACTCTTTGCAAAGACCCTTTTTCTGGTTCCAGCAACTTTTTCGGCAGACCCAGGAGGAGCACCTGGGGCACTGAACGAAGTCGGGCCTGAGCTCCTCCATGGCATCCACAAAGGCCTCGTCGTGGGCTTTCTCCCAAGCCACGGACCTGGCTTTCTCGCCCACATCGGCCGCCCGGCCGAAGATGCCCCCCAAAATCCCCCCCACTGTGTCCAGGGCAGTGGAGACAGCCCCCAGAACAGAGGGCTTGAATCGGGTTCTAAACCCGGTCCCGCATCTATCGCAGTAGAACTCAAACTGGTACCCCTTGTCTGTGCTCAAATCCGAGTAATTTCTCGTAAACTGTATTTTTTCCACCATTTAAGTTCCCTCCTGTGGAAGGCTGGCCCGGCCAAAGGCCACAGAGTCCGATCAGTCCAGAAATAAGAACCCCGTCACTATTGCTTTTGATGACGAGGGCAGCCTGTTTTGCTGAACCAGAATAGTCCCTCGAGCGTTTCTAGGGCACGTAGCCCACCGAGAAACGGCCCCATCGGAGCTCTTTCAGCAAGTCTTCGTCGTCTCTTATTTCTCTCCTGAAAACAGTGACCCACTTTCCAAGCTCTTCCAGCCTGTGGGCGTCGCTTCCCGCAACCCCTGCCAAGCCCAGCCTTTGGGCCACCTGCCTGGCCATTTTGTTTTCGGGCTCCGTGACCTTGCAATTGCCGATCTCAACTGCATCCACGTACTTAAAGAGGTTTCTTTGGGAGGCCTGCTCCTCGCTCATTTGAAGCTGTGTAACTCCGAAAAGCAGGAAACCCCTGAAAGGATGAGCAGCCGCCATGAAACCGCCCGCCTCCAGAACCTCCTGCCTGAGTTGCTCGATGGGCACAACCTCCTTGATATCCCTCGATATACCGAACACGAGCACATCACCCTGGTTCGTGGTGACCTCCATGCCCCTGAAGATGCGCACACCTGCGGAGATCTTTTCCAGCTCCTGCACTTCCTCCTTGCTCCACATGAGCCCGTGCTCTGTGAGACAGAGCCCCTCCAGTCCCAGAATTTGGGCCCTCTCAAGAAGCTGCAGAGGATCTATGGAACTGCATTGGGAGCGTGGAGATGTGTGAACGTGAAGGTCTATTCGCATGAAGAATTACCTGAAGCCTCCTAGGGCCTTGCCATACACTTCCCGGCCAGCTCAGGATGGGTAGCCAGGAAGGCCTGGGTGAGGCTGGTTGGATCTGCCTCCGGAGTCTGCGCGCTCTTGGCCAAAAGCTCATGGGCCATGCGGGCCGCATCCAGGCACCTGCCGCATTCCACCATTATCTCGGCAAAGTGCTGGCAGCCCTTTCGGCCCACTTCCTTGTTGATCTTGGAGACCCAGCCTGGCTCCCTGAGGGAAATGCCCACCGCTGTCTGGAGCATGTCCACGGCCTTGGGGCACACTGGAGTGGTGAACCTCTTCATGCGTCCTTGAACTTGCTGGATCACGCCATCAGAGATGCGCACATCCATGAGAACTTCCATGGCGTATATGCGATCTTCAAGCATTCCGTGGAAGCGAACTAGATCCTCTTGGGGGAACTCAGCTCCCACAAGCATACTTCTGCTGAAACTTATCATTCCGGAAGTCTCCTTATGTAATGCACCTGGGGTCACTTGTTTTGTTTACTTTAAGGAGTCCTCGGATCCAAGCAGACCCCTCAAACAAGCCCTTCCATCAAGGGACTATCATCGGCAAAGGCAACACAGCTTCTGACCAAGCGGGGATTGAACCTAACCATGGCCTGGAACCGCTCCCTTCTTTCCTCCTCTGTTCCCGTCTCTGTGGCCTGGAGCTGGGGAACGGTGAAGTGCAGTATCACACTGTTACAGCATTCCAAGACTGCTTCTGCCAGCTCAGGGCAGCCTGCAGGGCCTCCTATGAGCCCTTCCACTATCTTCCTAAGTCCAGGGCCCACCCTAACTCCCACAACCTTTGAGAGCAGCTCAGCAGCCGAGCCGCACTCTTTGTGGGGGGCCCTCTGGAGCTTGCCCCAGACGCCTGTTATCTCAAGATCCGGAAGTCTCACCTGCATTTCCAGGCTGGCATCCAAAAATGTTTCTGTAAGTCTCCAGAAAATCCGCAAGGAGCCGCCTTTCTCCTGTTGCACATCCATTACCTTGTTCCTAAGGAAGCTCAAAATCATTGGAACGCCTTTCTCAGGGTGTGCCCATGCGCTTTCCCAGCTCGTAGGCCGCCTGGAGATGCTCAGGGTAATTGAGGATTTCGCCTTTTTCGTCCACCCCTCTTATTAGCAGCTCCTCGGCGTACTCCATGTCCAGGGCGTCGAAGAAATACTTTACTGTGAGTTTCACGCCTTCGAAGAGCTTTTTCCCCTGTGTGGCCCCCACGGCTATGAAGGCGCCCTTGCGCGATATGGGGGATTCTATGCGCTTGCCTAGAACATAGCGGCGGGCCCAGCCGGCCTGGCACCTGTCTATGAATGCCTTGGCATGGGCTGTGACACTGTAGAAAAATATAGGTGAAGCCAGAATGAGCCTGTGTGAGGAGTCAATCTCCGAGTAAAGCAAGGTCATGTCATCCTGTATGGGGCACAGCCCGGTCTTCTTACATTCGTAGATTTCCAGGCAGGGGGTGATGCGAAGCACTCTCAGCTCCACTTTCTTGACCTGGGCCCCGGCATCTTGAGCTCCCTTCAAGGCCCTCTCCAGCAGTATCTCGGTGTTGCCCCCTTTTCGGGGACTGCCCTGAACCGCCAAAAGCTTCACCATGGGCCTCCTCCGAATTTCCCTTTCCGGACTGGATGGATTCTAGGGGCGTGAACCTGCATGTGTCAATGCTCTAGTGGCCAAATCACCAAAGCCCAAATCAACTGCCTTGCCCGGCCAGCTTGAGGAGACTTTCCCTATCCCACCGGTGTGGCCCTACAAATCTTCCTGCAATCCTCCCCTCCTGATCCAAATAAATGGCTGTGGGCAAAGCCCTGACACCCCAACGTGCTGCTGAGTCTCCTTGCTCATCAAGAAAAATGGGCAAGGATAAGTTCTCCCTGGCCACCAGTGTCCTTAGATCGGTCCTGCTGTCTCTTACCGCCACTGCCAAAAGCCTTACCGGTTGACCCGCAACTTCCTTACTCAGCTTTTCCCAGGAAGGCAACTCCTTCCTACAGGCGGATCACCAGCTGGCCCAAAAAACCACCAGAAGCGGCTTCCCGGATCCCCCTGGGATGCTGGTAGCTGCACCCCCCAGATCCCTAACCAGGAGCTCAGGGGCTGCTTGACGCTGCGCAACAGGTAAAAGCTCTTGGGGGCTTTTAAGCCCCGAGTCCACCAATCCTCCTCGAACCCACATCCAAAAAAAGAACCCTCCCAGCAAAGCCAGGCCCCACAAAACAAGACGTTTCATTCCATCCTCCCTCATGCTCCTCAAGAGTTCTGAAACTGGCTCTCAAAGGAGCATCCGGTGGGGTAGTTCCCAATTACCCGGCCGTCAGATATCTTTATTGTTCTTTGCGCCATGCTGGCCCATTGCTCGCTGTGGGTGACCATTACTATGGTCATGCCTCGGCAATGCAGATCCCCGAAGAGTTCCATGACCTGCTCCCCGGTCGCGGAGTCCAGATTCCCTGTGGGCTCGTCTGCAAGAAGCAGTAATGGACGGTTCACTATTGCCCTGGCTATGGCCACCCTTTCTTGCTCCCCTCCGGAGATCTCGGCCGGAAGCCTCGTCTCCTTTCCTTGGAGACCCACCCTCTCAAGAGCCTCCCTGGCCAATTCCATCTTGAGGCGGGAGGGCATGGAGCTGGTCACCAAAGGTAGCATCACATTTTCCAAGACTGAAAGATAGTCCAGGAGGTGAAAACTTTGAAACACGAATCCCATCTTTTCCCTTCTGAAATCGGCCCGTTGCTCAGGAGCCAGGGCGTAGAGCTCCACCCCGGCCACCTTGTAGGTGCCGGCGGTAGGGGAATTCAAGCCTCCAAGCACGCTAAGGAGGGTTGACTTTCCGGAGCCGGAACGACCCATGACTGCCACCCATTCCCCCTCAAATATTTCCAGATCAATCCCCCTGAGAGCCTCCACAGAGCCAGGTCCATGTCCATATCTCTTCACAATCCCATCTGCCCTAATGAAACACATGATGCCTCCTTGGTTCAGTAGCTTCGAATGGCCTCAACGGGGTCCAACCTAGATGCGGTCAGAGCAGGGTAAAGGCTGGCTAGAAGCCCCAAGACCGTGGAAAAGAGCACAGCCCCCAGTGCCAGCTCCGGATGAAAGAGAGGAGTCGGTGCACTGTGGGAATGACCTTCTGAAAAAAAGGGAAGGGCTGCCATAGCCCAAAGCATGCCTAGAGCACAACCCGAAATGCCTGCCAGACAGGACAGAACCCCGGCCTCCACCAAAATTAGTTCGGCGATATGTCTTTTTCGAAAGCCTATGGCTCTGAGCACTCCTATCTCAGATGCTCTATCTCTCACGCTGGCCATCATGGTCACAAGCACCACCAGGGCCCCAACCAGAAGCACAAGCCCTGAGAGCCCAGCGGCCACCCGGCCCATCTGCTCGATGGCCTGCAGGCGACCTTCCACCACCTGCTTTATGGCCTGCACCCGCGCATTGGGAAGCGCCTTGGAGATCTGGGCTACCATCTCCTCGATTGGGCATCCCGAACAAAGGGCCGCCACCTCAGCCATGCTTATCTTCCCCTGTTTTCCCAGAGCTGACTGGACTTCAGAGAGGGGAGCGAATGCCATGAAGTCTTCCTGCGATCCGGTCGGCTCCAGGATTCCGGAAACCTTCCATCCCAAACTCCCAACGGACCATACATCTCCCGGCTTCAATCCTGCGGCTCGAGCCGTCTCAGCTCCCAGGAGTACCTGTCCTTCTCTGGGGTAGTCTCCAGTTATTCTCCACCAAGGCCTAAGAGCACTAAGAGTGCCAAAGTCCATGCCTGCCAGAATCCGCCTCACGCCCCCATCTTCGAGAGTGCCCAAGAGAACAGGGCCCACGGCGGCTATGTTACGGGCATTGGGGATTGAGGACAGGGCTGAGAGTTCCTTTTCCTGCAGCTCCTTCATCTCGAAAGAGACCGCTCCCATGCTCATACCACCGAAGGAGAGTGAAAGTGCCTCGGTGGCAGGGGAGACAAGAATGTTGGCGCCGTAAAGCTCCATTTTGTGTTGGATCTCCAGGCTGAGGGCTTGGGTCAGACTTAGGAACCCTACCCCGGCCCCGACCCCCACCAAGAGACCCAAAAGCACAAACAGGGCCTTGCCCCTTCTTCTTTGAAGCCTTTTCCAGACCATGTCCAGCATCTTCATGACATGGAGCCTCCCGTGAGCCTGAAGTACCTTGCCCCTTCCTCGAGTTCCCGAAGTTCTATCACCAGCTCCTTCCCCTCAATCCGGTACGGCAAAGGGTGAGGATTACAGCCTCCTCTATAAATCCCTATTTTTTCATTTGCGAACTTACGCCCGCAGTTCTTGCAAACCATGTAACCTCCATCCTGCACATATCCCTTTCCCTGCTGCCAGCACACCTCGCAGGCATCCAGTGCGCCCCGAACTATACCGTCAGATAACCTAATCAGGAAAAACCTGACCGCGGTATTGTCCGGCAACTTGTGATAAAAATGGCGGGCTTTGCCCTCTTGTAACTCCTGGATTGAGAAGCGCCACTGCCCTCCCTTTACTTGGGGAGAAGAGGAGGAATCCTCTGGGGAAGAGCACCCAAAGCTGAGGCCCAATGCTGCAGCCCCTGTAACCAATGCCCGCAAGACCGCCAGGATCCCAGGCCTAGCTAGTCTCTTGGGCTTTTTTCCCTCAAGATGTTGCTGGGCAGATTCTCTCAAAGAGTCTCTTTTATTGCTTGAACGGTGCATGGAGTCACTCCTCCAAATAAGATTTTTTTGTCCCTCATTTTTCACAACCAGAGAATTAAACGGTCCAAGTCCTCCATCCAGCATTACCCACTCACCGTTGATAATGCCGGCTAGATGTCTCCAGAATCCATGGGCAAACTCTACTCTGACCCAAGGCTGTCCAATGCTACGGGCCGGGGAAAAGGGCTTCCTTTGCCAGCAGTTGGCATGGTTAAGTTTTTTGTAAGATAAATAGAGTTCAGATAAGCAGAATCTGATTCAAAAGATAGACTTGTAGAGCAGATATCCAGGGCTTGTGAAGCAAGGGGGTGAGCCTGTGGAAGGACTCGGGTGAGAAAGCCTCCTTGGAAACCTGTTCAACCTGGGGAAGTTGTTGAGTCGAGACAGTGGGGGTGAAAACCGGCTTTTGCGAACCCGGAATGGAAGAGCCGCTACAGCTTTGCTCTGTTTTGCAAGAAGCATATGGGAAGGCTTTTTGGTTTGCATCTTTGCAGCAGCACTCGCAGCGGGCCTCCCATTCGTTTTGAGCCGAAAATAAAAAGGCTGCTTTTGACTCGCAGAGCGCTTCTTGGAGGCCTTGGCCGACTTGCGAGAGCCACACGCAAGCCCACGCGGCTGTAAAAACTCTTAGCCATCTCATTCTGGATAGCTTTACAAGAGTGACCATTTCCTGCCTTGTAGTTGGTCAAGGGGCTGATGCCATTTCCCTTTGTTTCAGGTCTTAGGTGCTTGATTTTCCAAAAAATTTGGCCTCCGAGGTATGCTTGCCGGCTGCCTCGGTCGCCCTCAGATTAGCTTAGGGCGAGAGGGCCACAGGTGCAAATCCTGGGAAATCAAAGCGGATCCGCCAAGCCGCTCCCAGACACGGAATCACCCTGTGATCGCTTACCCTGCCTCTGGGTCTAAGCTGGCAAGCTATTCGCATACTTTACCCAAGAGGGTAGCCCATGCTCCAAAGATTGTCAATTAATATTCTCAAAAAAGAGCAATTGGAATCCATCCCTTTTTTCTTGACATCAAGCCTGGCTTTGAATTACCAATTGCCTAACACCTAGTCATATTCCCCAAATGGATTGCTGCTTAAGCCAAATGCGGCACGCCTCAATTCCCGGGCAAAGGGCCGTGGCCTATGCTTCGGTCCTTTTGACAGTGGTTCTATTTCTCTTTTCTGCCCATGCTCAGGAGCCTCAGGGAAAAATCATCTCAGTCCAAGGGGAGGTGCGTGTGGCCTCATCCCTGCAAGGACCCTGGGTGAAGGCCGAAAAAGGCATGAGCTTGGCGGAAGGGGATATTGTGGCCACAGCAGAAGGGGCCAGAGCTGCCCTGCTTTTTCTGGACCAAACCCAGGTGCAGCTCCATGGTCAAACACGTGTCCAGATAAGACGTTCAGGCAAGCTAAGTTCCCTCGTGCAAAAGGCAAGCACACGAGAAGAACTAATCAAGGCCCCCAAGAGCCTCTACAAGCTGTTGGGGGGAAGGGTCTGGATCAGGGCGATTTACCCAGTGGATTGGGAGATGGGAAGTGTGATTGTAGGGATAAGGGGCACGGATATGAGTCTGCTGATGGATGGAGACACCCAAGAAGGCATGATCTGGGTCCTGGCGGGTTTGGTTCATGTCTCGCACCCTTTGGGCGAGATTATCTTAGGGTCCAGACAGCAGGCCAGCGTTAGCCAGACCCGGCCTCCTGTGGTTGAGAGCCTGAGGCTTCATCCGGCTGAGACGGTTCAGTGGCTCCTGAGGCATCCCGCTTGGGTGAGCTCCCTGGATGTGCCCCTGGACAAAGAGACCGCCTGGCCGGAGGCTCTCTTTGCGGCATTGGAGGCCAGGAACAGGGGGGATCTGGAAAGGGGGCTTGAATTATGTCGCGAGCGGCCATTTGACCCCATGGCACGGCTTTTGGAGGCCTGGATTTACCTGGATCAAGGAAATTGGGAAGAAGGGGAAAAGATTTTTGTCTCTTTGCCTTCTCATTTGGCTTTGAGATGGGCGGGCTTGGCATTGGGAAGAATTAAGAAAAGCCTTTATCAAGAGGCCAGAGAGGTTTTAAGGCAAGGCAAAGCTCATTGGGGAGAGAGCAGACTGCTTGGTTGCCTCTGGGGCATAGCCAGCTTGGGCATGGGGGACATGGGGGAGGCTAGGAGACATCTTGGGAGACCTGAGTTCTCGGAAGAGGAGCTCCCAGCCTTGCTGCTTGCCCAAAGGGCTTTGATGGCCTTGGCTTGGAATGAATTCGCCGAGGCCCAAAGGCTCTCTGAGAAGGCCTTGCATTTGAACCCCGACTCCCCCACAGCACAACTTCTAAGGGGGGTCCTTCTTAGGTCCAAAGGGGACCTTGAAGGAGCCCTTGGAGCGGTCTTGAAGGCCCTGCAAAGGGATCCCAGGTACCTGCCCGCCCTTATTCAGGCAGCAGAGCTTTCCTGGGGGCTGGAGAAATCCAAGGAGGCCAGGGCTTTCCTGGGTCTGGCAGAAGGGTTAAGCCCTGGGAATCCCAGCGTGCTTTTGCTTACGGCTTACATGGACTTGGCAAGGGGTGAGTCGGACAAGGCCAAGAGAAGGCTTGAGGCAGTCCTGGAGCAGGATCCTTTCTCCAGCGAAGCCCACATGGGCTTTGGGATCCTGGAGATGAGAAAGGGGAATCCGCATGGGGCCCTTGAAGAGTTTCTGGCAGCTTCACTGGTGGAGCCCATGGCCTCCCTGCCCTTGAGCTATCTGGGCAAGTGCCTGCACCAGTTGGGCCGTTTTAAGGAAGCCCTTGGCTCCCTGGAGCGGGCCGCCGAGCTAGACCCCATGGATCCAACACCTTATCTATACCAAGCCTTGATCCTTAGGGATCTTCACAGGCCTTCAGAGGCGGTTCGGGCTCTGGAAAGCTCCATGGCCAGGAACAACAATAGATCCGTGTACCGTTCAAGATTTCTCCTGGATCAAGACCGTGCAGTCAGAAACGTGGACTTGGCTCAAGCCTATAAAGAACTTGGCTTACTGGCCCGAGCCAAAGCCCATGCCATATTTTCAGTGAGGGAAGATCCAACCAATTCCAGCGCACATCTTTTCCTTTCCACACCCTTTAGGGAGGAGGGGAAGGCCAGAGCCGGGATCCGGGAACTTCTCAAAGCCCAGATGCTGGCCCCTGCCAATGTGAACACCTTCAATACCTTTCATGACTACACAGTCATGTTCGAAGGTCCCAGGATCCAGGGGGAGCTGGAGGGGGCATTGGGGGAGCATGGGCTTTGGAACTCCAATCTTTTTCTCCTAGGAGGCACCTCCAGGGCTGCTGGGGATATCTTGGTCTGGAGCCAGGAGGAAAAGGGGTTCCACAAAGAGAACAACGCTCAGCGGGATCGCTATGCCAGGACTGACTGGAAAATATCCCTCGACCCCTCCCATGAGCTCCTGCTCCGCTGGGGATCCATGCTCTGGGTCCAAGGAGACCATAATGGTGATGCAGACGCCGAGTGGATCCAGGACCCTTATCTTCACCAGAGAGGTTACATCCACACGGCCACAATTGGGCATCGTTGGAACCTGGGACCGCGGCAAGAGCTTCTCGCATACGGCATATGGAGCGCCCAGGGCTTCAGCCTCGAGGACCAGCTCTGGTCCGCCCTGACACCCGCAGTGCAGCTCCACATGGATCTGGATTGGAGGTTTCGCCAGGAGCATGTCCAAGCAGGGGTTCTTCACATGGGCCGAAGCGGGGGCCATAGGTGGGAATGGGGGATCCACGGGGCCAAAGGACTGGAGAGGCTGGAGCAGTGGGTGCGAACGAGCCTCACCTCGGGGGGACATCTTCTGGCCAGGAGGCTTCAAGATAGACCCCTGAAGGTCCCCACTGCCGTGTGGGAGCTCCACGCTGGAGACATCTGGGAGGCAGCTCCCGAGGTGTATCTTGAGGGGAGCTTACACTTCCAGGCAACCAGGGGGGGCCAAAGCCCGCCAGTGATATCGGACCGGTGGGAACAGAGGGCCTGCCTGGGGCCACGCTTTGGGCTTCTGTGGAAAATTGGAGGGCAGGACCTCCTGCGCATGGGAGTTGCCCGCTACCTAGAGCCCCCGTATACCCTCATGGAGGGACTGCAGCCCGTGGAGGTGGCCGGCTTCCCCCTGGGGGAGGACGCCTCCAGCGGCTCCCTTAACTCCGAGGCCAGGCTCGGCTGGGATAGGAGCTGGAATCAGGCTGTCTTTACTCATCTGGAAGTGGGGCTTCGCAAGCACAGAAGTTGGGAGCAAGCCTCCAATGTCAGGGGTTTTCAGGCCAGGACCCTTTGGGATTGGCGGGCTCAGGGGGAAGTGGAATTTCTTCTGAGTCCCACAGTATCCTTGGCCGGAAGGTATGGGTACAGGAATGGGAACTGGGAGGAGGTGCAGGCGCCTTCGGGCATCTGGCCCGGGGAATCTTGGGCAGAGCACAGGGGTGTCTTGGAGCTTAGGTGGGTGCATCCGGCAGGCTGGAAGCTGCTCTTGAGGGAAACAGGGGTGCTTCAGCTAGGGGAACTGGGAGCTTACGGAGGAAGGCAAAACGCTCACTGGATGGACCTGGAGTTGGAGAAACTTTTTTGGGGAAGGCGTGTTTCCGTGAAATTCTTGGCCCGAAATCTCTTGGACCAGCCCTTCAGGCTTCGAACCTGGGAACTGGTAAGTGAAAAGGGTATACCTGCAAGGCAGATGTCCCTATGGGTCAGATTTCTTTTTTGAGGAGATTGACACCCTTGGGGGGCGGCCATAGAATGACGCCAGATGAATTGTAGGGGAGGTGTGTTGCATGCCCATCTATGAGTTCAAGTGCTCCTCTTGCGGAAACCAGTTCGAAGAGCTGGTGCTGGGGCAATTCGACATGTCGGAGGTGTGCTGTCCCAAGTGTTTAAAGAACAATGTGGAGAGGCTGCTATCGGTCTTTTCAGGCTGCGGGGCTTCGGATAGCAAATCCTCGGGGGCAGGTTGCTCCAGCTCTTCACGGTTCTCCTGAGCCTGAGAGATGGGCGGCGGTCGCCGCCCAGGGAGCTTCTGAATCGGGGAGGGAATGTGGAACGCTATTGGAGGCCTTTGTTTGTAAGCCTATTGCTTGTGTTGGGCATTTCGCTCTCCAAGGCAGGGGCCCAACAGATCCAATGGACAGGTTACGAGGAAGCACTTAAGGAGGCTCAGAAAACAGGAAGACCGGTTCTGCTTTATTTCTTTGTGAAGAATTGCCAGTATTGCGAGCAGATGGAGTCCAAGACCCTGGTGGCCGGACGGGTGGTGGAATATTTGAGTGAAGAGTTTGTATCTGCGAGGGTGGACGGGGACAAGAGCCCGCAGTTGGCCAGAAGATATATGGTGAGGGGATTCCCCACCATCTGGTTTCTGAGCCCGGATGGGAAGCCCATATCATCCCTGCCCGGGTACGTGGGGCCGGAAGAGCTGGCCAAGGTGCTCAGATATATTCGAGGAGGGCATTACCGTTCCAAGTCGCTGAGGGAGTATCTCTCGGGGTCCTGAAAACCGCTTTGGGATTGGCCGCTTAGTAGTAAAAAGGCTCTGGGGGGCCCGTGACACAGCTGATCGGGCCGATCCAACCAAATTGTCGAAAGGAGGATCCAATGCTGATCAGGAACTGGATGACCCGCGACCCCATAACCGTCGACCCGGAAACCCCCATGATGGATGCCGAACACCTCATGAAGGACAACAAGATTCGAGGCCTTCCTGTGGTGAAAGGGAAAAAACTCGTGGGAATAGTCACCGACAGGGACATAAAGGCGGCTTCCCCTTCCGCGGCCACCACCTTGGACATGCACGAGCTGCTTTATTTGCTGGCCAAGATAAAGGTCAAGGAGATCATGACCAAGGATCCCATCACCATCTGCGATGATGATACAGTGGAAGAGGCCGCAGTAGTCATGCTCAGGCACAAGATTTCCCACCTGCCGGTTCTCTCAGACAAAAAGGAACTGGTGGGGCTTATAACCGAGACGGACATATTCAAGGTTCTTGTTAGCCTCACAGGGATTTACCGGGGTGGGGTACAATTCGGCTTCGAGCTGGAGGATCGATCCGGGAGCATCAAGGAGGTGGCTGACGTTATCCGGGAGTTCGGGGGCCGGATGGTGAGCATTCTGACCTCTTACGAGGAGGCCAGGGAAGGCTATCGGAAGGTCTTCATAAGAATAAAGGATTTGGATCGCCAGCGTCTCAAAGAATTAAAGGAGAGGCTGGAGAGGAACTTCAGGCTGCTCTATATGATCGACTCCAGCCAAAAGAAGCACATTCACGTTGTATGATGGGAGCCTGTTTTCGCCAAGAGGCCCGTCCTGTCCGGAGAGCCGGAAAGGGCGGGCTTTCTTTCTAGGTACAAGGCTTTTGATCCCGCAGGCTTCTGAACAAGAGGGGGATGGGGGATTGCGCCAAAATTGGGTTCTTAGCAAGGCTGATGAGGCCAGTGTGGAGCAGCTCCAAAAAGAGCTGGGAATACCGACTCCAGTGGCCCGCGTGCTTGTGAACAGAGGCGTGCAAGAGGTGGGGCAAGCCCAGAGGTTCCTTTCTCCCTCTTTGAGAGGGCTTCATCCACCCGAGGATCTTGCTGACATGGAAAAAGCTGTGGAGAGGATCCTCTTGGCTTTAAGAAGGCAGGAGCCTATCTGGATCTACGGGGATTATGATGCCGACGGCATAACCTCTGTGGCACTACTTAAGAGCTTTTTTGAGTCGGCCGGGGCCAGGGTAGGGTGGGTGATACCCCATCGGGAAAGGGACGGGTATGGTTTCCACTGTTCCCTAATACCTAACGTTGGAGAAATCCCAGGCCTTGTGATAACTGCTGACTGCGGAATCTCTGATCACGAGGAACTGGCCAAGGCCAAGGCCATGGGGTTGGAAGTGGTGGTCACAGATCATCACGAGGTGCCTGGAACCTTGCCGGCAGCATGTGCGGTGATAAACCCCAAAAGAAAGGACAACCTATACCCTTTTGGGGACCTTGCCGGGGTGGGTGTGGCTTTCATGCTTGTGTGGGCTCTGGCCAAAAAGCTAAAGCAGATGAATCTGTGGCCCAGCGGAAAGGAGCCTTCCCTCAAGAGCTACCTGGATCTTGTGGCTATTGGGACCATAGCGGATCAAGCATCTCTTCTGGGGGAAAACAGAACCCTGGTAAAGCACGGTCTGGCTCAACTAGCCCAGGGTCCCAGACCGGGTATCCAGGCTCTTCTTCGTACAGCAGCCCTGGAAAAGAGACCTATATCTGTGGGGAACCTCAGCTTTCAGATCGCCCCCAGAATGAATGCCCCGGGCAGGCTGGATGATGCTTCCCCGGCTCTGGAGCTTCTTCTCACCAAGGATTTCTCCTCAGCCATGGAACTGGCTGGTTTGATGGAAGGCATGAACAGGAGGAGGCAACAGATTGAGGAAGAGGTTTTCAGAGAGGCTGAGCCTAGGGCCCATGAGGCAGTCAGAGCCGGGGAAGCTGCCCTGGTCTTGGCAAAGGAGGGCTGGCACCCGGGGGTACTGGGGATAGTGGCCTCCCGCCTTGTGGAGCGCTTTGGGCTGCCGGTGGTGCTTATCTCCTTGCAAAACGGAATAGGCAAGGGCTCTGGAAGGGCTCCGGAGGGGTACCATCTGATGGAGGGGTTGAAAAGCTGCGCCCATCTCCTCAGCCGTTTCGGAGGGCATAAGATGGCTGCCGGCCTCAGAGTCGAGGCTGGAGCCGTGGAGGAGCTCAGGCGGAACTTGAGCCTTCATGCCAGAGAAACTATGGGGGGCCGGTGGTATGGCAGGATCTTGCGTATAGATGACAGGTTGGCCCCCGCGGACATAACAGAGGAGCTGGTCAGGTGTTTGCAAAAGCTTGAGCCTCACGGGACAGGAAACCCGGAGCCGGTATTTCAACTGGACGGTATGGCAATCTCAGGCTGCCGGCGCGTGGGCCAGGCCCATTTGAAGATGTCTGTGTCATGCGGTTCAAGGGTCTTTGATGCCATAGGCTTCGGGATGGCTGAGTCCATTCCACAAGATGCCAGCGGCCGGGCAAAGCTGGCCTGCCTGCCTCAGTTGAACGATTGGCAGGGTCGCACAAACATTCAGCTGAAGTTGAAGGATCTGCAGCTGATCTGATGGTGTTCTGGTTGGCAGCGGGAATGATGGCATTTCTCTCGGCTTCAAGTCTTGGGAGCTTGATTTTCCAAGGGATTTGGCCTCAGGGGGATACTTGCCCCCTTTCTGGGCCAATTGGGGCCTCATAAGAGAGGCTCAGCGGCCTTTCCACTCAGTGCGGCCATAGACTCAAGTTGATCCAGTAGTTCTGCCAATTCTTGCGCTTTTTGGTCCATGGCAGAGGCCGTCTGTTCTGAAAGCTCTGCCTTTGAAACCTTTTTCCTTAGCCTGCGAGCCTTTCTCTCCAGGGCCTCAAGCTTCTGAGGAAGAGACATGGATGTCGCAGGCTTGACCGCAAATCTTGGCCCCAAGGGTTTCCCCAAGTCCACCGACTCCAAGTGATGAGGCACCTCCACCTGGGAAAAACCTTTTTCCCGCAGGCCGGCTGCCAGGGCCAGGGCACTTTTCTCTTCGCCATGGACCACAAAGATTCTGATACCAGGGGTCCTGAAATGGGAAACCCAGTCCAGGATTTCATCTCTGTCCGCGTGGGCTGAAAACCCCCCAAGGGTGTGTATTTGCGCACGTACGGCAACAGGTTCCCCGAAGATCCTAACGCTTCTTGCCCCCTCCACAATACTCCTTCCCAAAGTGCCTTGGGCCTGGAAACCTATAAACAGGATATGTGCCTTGGGTCTCCAAAGATTGTGTTTCAGATGGTGAAGAATTCTGCCCGCATTGGCCATACCGCTGGCCGCTATAACGATGGCTGGCTCGCTCAGTTCGTTTATGGACCTGGATTCTTCCACTGTGCGGGTGAATGTGAGTCCGGGCAGATCCAGTGGTTCCTCATTGTTGCGCAGCAAAGCCCTGGTGGCTCCGTCAAAGCACTCGGGATGTTTTTTGAAGATTTCCGTGGCCGCAGTTGCCAGAGGGCTGTCCACGTAAACTGGCATGGGAGGAAGCTGGCCTTTGCGGTTCAGATCATGGAGGATGTAGAGCACTTCCTGGGTCCTACCCACTGCAAAGGCAGGGATGATAATTTTCCCACGGTCCTTGAAAGCTGTCTCCAGGATCAGTTGGAACTCCCTTATGGTCTCCTCTTGGGACTTGTGAGTTCTGTCACCGTAAGTGGATTCAACCAGGAGCACCTCCGCTTCCTCTATTACCTGTGGATCCTTGATTATGGGTTGATGTTTTCTGCCCAGGTCCCCTGAAAAGACCATCTTGATGGTCTGCTCAGGTTCCCTCAGCCACATCTCAACGGCCGCAGAGCCCAGGATATGTCCTGCATCCTGAAACCGAACATAAACCCCTTCGGCTACCTCCCGGCGCTCCTCGTAGGGAACAGTTCTGAGAAGCTCCACTGTGCGCCATGCATGCTCCTGGGTGTATAGCGGCTCTTGCGGCCTCATCCCTTTTCGGAGGTTCTTGCGGCTCCTCCACTCCGCTTCCATCTCCTGGATGTGGGCACTGTCCAAAAGCAGAATCTGGCACAGATCCCTGGTGGCCGGGGTGCAATAGATGGGCCCGCTGTAGCCTGCCTTCACAAAGGCCGGAAGAAGCCCAGCATGGTCCATGTGGGCGTGAGTCAAAACCACAGCCTCGGTGCGCAAAGGCCTGTACAAGTGAATCTGACGGTTTCTCTCCTCCAGGGCCTTGGGCCCCTGAAACAGGCCGCAGTCCACGAGGACCACGCCTGAGGAACTCTCAACCCTGTATGCGGCCCCCGTGACCGTGCGGGCGCCACCCAAGAACTCTATGCGCATAATATGTGCCTCCTCCTGGCGGTACTTTCATCTTTTGGAGAAAGGTGGACTCGAACACCGGGTTACTATATGCTCTTGGAGCAGGGCCAGGCAAGCAAAGAGAGGTGAGGGAGCATGCGCGAGCGTTCCATGATGGACAGGCAGTACGTAATAGACGCCATGACCGTGGGGGATACCTGGCGTATGTTCAGGATCATGGCAGAATTTGTGGAAGGCTTCGAACATCTTGCAGACATCTCCCCTGCTGTCTCCATATTCGGTTCAGCTCGGGTAGCCTCCGATGCCCCCGAATACCAGCTCACCGAAAGACTAGCCAGGCTTCTGGTGCAAAGGGGCTACGGCGTTATAACCGGCGGCGGCCCTGGCATAATGGAGGCGGCCAACAAGGGAGCAGCAGAGGCAGGAGGACAATCTGTGGGGCTCAACATAGAGCTGCCCTTTGAACAAAGGCCCAATCCATATGCCACCCTCCAGTTGAACTTCCGCTACTTCTTCGTGCGCAAAGTGATGTTCGTGAAGTATGCCATAGCTTATATTGTGATGCCGGGCGGTTTCGGGACGGTGGACGAGCTTTTCGAGGCTGTCACCCTTATCCAGACAAACAAGATCAAGCCCTTCCCGGTGGTGTTAATGGTAAAAAGCTATTGGGAAGGGCTTCTCAAGTGGATAAGGGATACTATGCTGGCCCAGGGGAAGGTTTGTTCCAGGGATCTGGATCTCTTGCATCTGAGCGACGATCCCGAAGAAGTGGTGGAGATCGTAGATCGCTTCCACCGCATCATAGCTTGAGCCTAAAGGGGGGCAGGGGCTCAGGCCCCCAATAGGATTCCATGTTCCCTCATGAAAAGGAGAAATCCCCTAAGGATGCGAGCCGTGGCACCCCAGATAGGGCCATGCTGGGTCTCCACTCTCCAGGATTGGACAATGCGGCCCATGAACCTACGTTCCTCGGGTGCAAAATCCTCAATGGAGAATTGGCCCAGGGGCATGGGGAGAATTTCCTTCACCTCCTCATTGGGACTAAAAACTGGGCTGGATCTAAGAAAGCACACGAATGGGGCTATGGAAAAACCACTGAAGCTGAAATCCTGCTTCAGTCTTCCCAAGAGTCGAGTTTTGGAGGGGCTAATACCCACCTCCTCTTGGAGTTCCCTGAGGGCTGTGGCTTGAAGGTTTGGGTCCAAGGGATCTTTCCTGCCACCTGGGAAAGCTATCTCCCCTGGGTGGAGGTGCAAACTCTTGCTTCTGCGGATCAGCAGGAGATATGGCTCCTTTTCTTGCATCCAAAGAAGCAAGACCACTGCGGCTGGTGTGAGACCTGAGAATTCGGCCGAGTAAGGCTTGCAGGCCGAGAGAGCCTGCTCCAGCCAAGAAAAAATTCTCGGAAACCCGCAAGCTTCAGGATCTGTGGTTGTCAAGAGGCCCCCTTACTGAAATATACTGCTTCTAGAATACTTGTAGAATAAGAGCTGGATGAGAACCGATCAACCAAAACTTTGCAAGCCAAGGCCGGCCTTCAAGTCCAATGGAGCCTGGGTGGACCTTCACACTCACACCACTGCCTCGGACGGCTCCCTGGAGCCCGCGGAAATGGTGGCCCAAGCTGCAAGGATAGGACTGGGGGCTTTGGGAATTACTGATCATGACACTTTGGAGGGATTGGAAGAGGCCCTCCATGAGGGGAAGAGTTCAGGAGTTTGGGTGATCCCTGGTGTGGAGATCTCTGTGAACTTGGGGGATGGGAGAAGTCTTCATTTGCTGGGCTACGGGGTGGAGCCTGATTCCTTCATAATGCAGGTCTTTCTGAAATCCCTCAGAGAGAGCAGGGCGGATCGTAATCGTCAAGTCATGGAGAAGCTTGCCAGACTGGGTTATCCACTGGAGGAAAGGGATCTAGAGAAACCTGTCTCTGAGGCCGGAAGGCCCCATCTTGCCATGGCCCTGCTCCGAAAGGGGTATGTGGGCTCTGCGGATGAGGCTTTTGCAAGACTGCTGGGAAAGAATGGAAAAGCCTATGTTTCCAGAAAAAGGCCCTCTTATAGTCAAGCAATAGAGGCTGTCTTGAAATCCGGAGGGGTGCCGGTTTTGGCTCACCCCCACACAGCCGGATGCCCAAGCCTCTCCCAGTTGGAGAGCCTCATTGATACCTTGGCGGATTCGGGGCTAATGGGAGTCGAAACACTATATCCCGAGGCGCCTGTGCAGCTTGAGGGGCTCTGCAAGAAAATGGCCGGCAAAAAGGGTCTGCTCTTGACCGGAGGGACAGATTTCCACGGTCTGGTCAAGCCCCACATCAGCTTGGGATTTGGTCGCGGAAACCTAAGGGTGCCGCTCCAGTGGGCCGAGAACCTCAACAAGGCCATCCAAAGGGTAAGGGAGGGGCTTTTTTCTTGACAAGCCTGGGGTAAGGGGTTAAGGTTGCGCGAAAACGGCTTGAGGCCTTGGGGTTCCAAAGGGAGGCCTTGGACCGTAATATTGAACTTCACAGGGGGAAGAAGATGAGGGCTAGAGAGCCGCGGTCTCTTAGGTGGGCAGTGGGTCTTTTGATGTTCCTCTCCTTGTGTTTTTGGGGGGCTGAAGATGCCCGGGCGTGGAAGATCCTGCCGAAGGAGGGAATCTTCGTTTATCCCAGGATAGACGGGGTGGGGTACTTGACAGAGAAGGTGCCTCAAGGAATCGGAAGGGTCAGGACAACCTTGGCCGAAAAGGCTGTTCACATAGGCGAGGGTGAGACCGTTTATCTGGATGTGGGAAGCCGCCAGGGGATAAAGGTGGGGGACAGGCTCAAGGCCTTCAGCCTGGACAAGCCTAGGGAGCTTCGGGATATGAGGATCGTGGTCATGGAGGCCAGGCTTTTGGTTACGGCCGTCAAGGAAGATGAGGCGGAAGCCACGGTGGAGGATTCCTATCGCTCCCTTTCCCTTGGGGCAAGGGTGGAACGTTATGAACCCAGGGACTCCAAGATAAAGCTGAAACCGGCTGTGCCCTCTTTGGTGGGAAGGATCATCTGGAGTTATGAGAATCTGGTCAGCTTCGGGGAAGGGGATGTGGTCTTCTTGGATAAAGGAAGCGCCCACGGGGTGGAACCCGGGCAGTGCTACCAGGTTTTCAGGACCCCTATGGAAGATGTGGATCGCCCCCTGCCCTCTGAGAGGGGCAAAAAGAAAGATCACATAACAGCAGCAGTGGGAGAGCTCATAGTTTTGAGGACAGAGGATAACACATCGGCAGCCCTTGTGCGCAAAAGCAGTCTACCCCTGGAGAGGGGAGACCGTTTCAGAGCTGGTTGCCCATTGGAAAAGGAGCTTAAACCTGTTCAGGTTGCGGCACCCCCCAAACCTGCACCCGAAGGGGAAGACAAACTGAAAAAAGCCAAGGAGGAGTTCGAAAATCGGGATGTGCTTTTCCCTTACGACTCATATGTGCTCACCCAGGAGGCACGTGCGCTTCTGCAGGAGAAGGCCAAGTTCCTCCAGCAGAATCCTGAGTTGAAGACTTTAATCGAAGGGCATTGCGACGAGAGGGGCACCAAGGAATACAACCTGGCTTTGGGGGACAGGAGAGCTCAGGCAGCCAAGCGCTACCTGACGGGTTTGGGGATCTCTCCTGAAAGAATGAAGACAGTGAGTTACGGCAAAGAAAGGCCCATGGATCCCGGCCACAACGAGCAAGCTTGGGCCAAGAACCGCAGGGCTCACTTCCTGCTGCTGGAGAAATGAGGTAGGGCTCTTTTCATAGGGGAAGTTGCGAGGGCGAAGGCTGGCCCTCGCTTCTTTTTTCTGTGAGAGGCTTAGCCAGTGCTTTTGCCCAAGAAAACCCTGAGCTTTGGTCCCAAATTCAGGCCGGGTTTGGCTCGAAGTGTGTGAAAATCTATCAAGGGTCGGAGGATCAGCCCCGAGAATGGCTGGTCTTGGAGAATAATCCGGGTTGGGCATGAAAAGTTTAGCAGACATGGAAGAACGTTTCTGGTGGTTGGCCTTGAGCAAGGTGCCCGGGGTTGGTCCCATGATTTTCCTGAGACTGCTGCAGAAATTCGGGTCCCCCCGGGAAGTATTCCGAGCAAGTTATCAGTCTTTGACTCAGCTGGATCGGGTGGGTCCTACCTTGGCAAGGGCTATTGTTGAGTTTTCACAACAGGAAGAAGTGCTGAGGGAGCTGGAAAGGCTCGACCGGATGAAGATCAGGATGGTTCTCTATAACACACCGGAGTATCCAGCTCAGCTAGCCAACATCTCGGACCCGCCTCCTATTCTTTTTGTGAAGGGAGAGATACTGCCCCAAGACAAGGCGGCAGTGGCCATAGTGGGCTCCAGGGCAGCCTCACAGCAGGGACTGGCGGTCACCAGGAGGCTGGCAAGGGAGTTGGCAGGTGCCGGGATAACTGTAGTGAGCGGGATGGCCAGGGGGATTGATTCAGAAGCCCACAAAGGTGCCCTGGCCGTTGGGGGCAGAACCATAGCAGTTTTGGGCTGCGGCCCCAATGTAATATATCCACCCGAGAACAGGGAGCTCTTCTCCCGCATAACAGAGCAGGGAGCAGTGGTCTCAGAATATTCTTTGGATGTGAAACCAGATGCTGTTCACTTCCCCTCTCGCAACAGAATCATAAGCGGGCTTTGCCTGGGGGTCACGGTGGTGGAGGCCGCTCCCCAGAGCGGTTCCCTCATAACAGCCCGCCTTGCTCTGGAGCAAGGCAGGGATGTCTTTGCAGTGCCTGGGCACGTGGACTCCATGCGCAGCCGAGGAACAAACAGGCTCATACGGGAGGGGGCCAGATTGGTGGAAACAGCTCAGGATATACTGGAAGAGCTGAGGCCTGCGCTGGAGGGGTGGATCAGACCCCATGCAGAGTCTTCTATGGAACAGTCCCAAGACAAGGAGCCCCTCTCCGCCGAGGAGGAAAAACTATTGGGCATTTTGGAAGAGGGGGAACAGATCCATATAGATACGCTCATATTGAAGAGCGGTTTTCCGCCTTCCAAGACCAGCTCTTTGCTCCTTCAGCTGGAGCTGAAAAATATGGTCAGGCAATTGCCCGGCAAGAGGTTCGTTCGTTGCTCCTGATCTATGGGGCCGGTTGAGCAAACACAAATCCCTACCAACAACTCAGACGTTGTGATGGGAGGGTTTTGGAGTGCGGGTGAGTCTATGAACTTGAGGTCGCCGAATCATGTCCAAGTCTTTGATCATTGTTGAGTCTCCAGCCAAAGCCAAGACCATTCAGCGATACGTGGGGAGGGATTTCAGAGTCTTGGCCTCTGTGGGACACGTAAAGGACCTGCCCAAGAATCGTCTGGGAGTTCACGTTGAGGAAGGGTTCAGGCCCGACTACGAGCTTGTGCGAGGGAAAGCCAAGTTCATCAAGGAGATCCAGAAAGCAGCCAAGGATGCCACGGACATTTACTTGGCCTCTGATCCGGACAGAGAAGGGGAGGCCATTGCTTGGCACATCGCTGAAGAGGTAAAAGGGCCTGGCAAGAGGATTCATAGGGCCCTTTTCAATGATCTCTCCAAAGAAACGGTTCTAAAATCCTTGGCTAACCCTGCACTTCTGGATGAGCGGAAGGTTCAGGCGCAGATGGCCCGGCGGATCTTGGACAGGCTTGTGGGCTATGAGATAAGCCCCATGCTCTGGAAGAAAGTGAAAAGGGGTCTGAGCGCCGGCCGAGTGCAATCTGTAGCCGTGCGGCTGGTTTGTGAAAGGCAAAAAGAGATTGATTCATTTGTGCCTCAGGAGTACTGGAGCATCACGGCCAGGCTTCAGGCGGATGAGCCGCCAGAGTTTGAGGCCAAACTTATTCAAGCCCGTGGGAAAAAGGCCCAGATCCCGGACGAGGAGACGGCCCGTAACATACTGGAGGAGCTACAAAAATGCTCTTTCAAAGTCTCATCTGTTCAAACAAAGCCCTCCAAGAGGAAGCCTCCTGCCCCTTTCACCACAAGTAAGCTGCAACAGGAGTCCTACAGACGCCTCAAGTTTTCCGCCAAGCGCACCATGATGGTGGCCCAGCAGCTTTATGAGGGCGTAGAACTGGGCACGGAAGGCTCTGTGGGTCTCATAACCTATATGAGAACCGATTCGGTAAGGGTGGCAGATCATGCTTTGGAAGCAGTAAGGCAATATATCTCGGAGAAATTCGGAGAGGGATATTTGCCTCCAAAGCCGAATCTTTACAAGAGCGGCAAGGCAGCCCAGGAGGCCCATGAGGCCATCCGCCCCACCAAAGTGGATCGGCACCCAGAGGAGATAAAACAACATCTAAGTCATGACCAATACCTCCTGTACCGCTTGATCTGGGAGCGCTTTGTGGCAAGTCAGATGAGGCCGGCTCTTTACGACCGTACTGTGGTGGATGTGGATGCCGGCCCATACCTTTTCAGGGGGGCGGGGGCGGTCATGGTTTTCCCCGGCTTCACAGTGCTTTACGGCCAGGTTGTGGATGGGGAAGAGGCGGAAGAGGAGGCCCTTTTCCCGCCCTTGCAAAAAGGGCAACTGCTCAAGCCCTTGGGATTGAGCCCTCAGCAGCATTTCACCCAACCTCCGCCGCCTTTCACAGAGGCCACCTTGGTCAAAGAGCTGGAAGAGAAAGGCATAGGAAGGCCCTCCACTTATGCCACAATCCTAAGCAACATCCAAGAGAGGGGATATGTGAGGGTGGACAAAGGCGCCTTCAGGCCTACTGAGTTGGGGTTACTGGTCACAGACCTCCTGGTGAGCAGCTTTCCGGCCATATTGGACGTTAGTTTCACGGCCGAGATGGAGGAGAAGCTGGACAGGATCGAGGATGGGGAACTGGACAGACTCAAGGTTCTGGAGGAGTTCTACGGGTCCTTCAAAGAGGATTACAGCCGCGCCGAGCAGGAGATGAGGGATCTTAAGCGGGAAGGCATGCCCACTGAAATGCTATGTGAGAACTGCGGCTCCCCCATGGTAATAAAGGTGGGGAAAAAAGGGCCGTTCCTTTCCTGTTCCTCATATCCCAAGTGCACATTCAGCCGACCCTATTCCAGAGATTCGCAGTGGAACCTTAAGGCCTCTCAGCCCCAGGAGACTGGCCAGCAATGCCCATCCTGTGGGGCTCCCATGGTGGCAAAAGAGGGCAGATTCGGTCCATTTTTGGCCTGCAGCGGGTACCCCAAGTGCCGGACAACAAGGCCCTTGAAGACTGAAAACACCTCTCAGGAAGAAACTTCTTCTCAACAGGATGTGCCTCCTTGCCCCCAATGCGGTTCACCTATGCTGGTCAGAAACGGTAGATTCGGTCGATTCTTGGCATGCACCCGCTACCCTGAGTGCAAAGGCTCATCCCCCCTCAAGCTGGGAATCATGTGTCCATCGGAAGGCTGCGACGGGCAGTTGGTTGAAAGGCGCTCGCGCAAAGGGAAGTTGTTCTACGCTTGCAGCAATTACCCAAAGTGCAAGTTTTTGTCTTGGGATCGCCCTGTGGCAAGACCATGCCCCGCCTGCGGAGCCTCTTTCCTTGTGGAAAGGCTTCGCAAAACAGGGCACACTTTCAACTGCATAAGGGAAGGCTGCGGTTATACGGAAAAGGCCTAACCCGGTTTGCTGCCCCACTCGGGCAATGGGAGGAAAAACCCCGCCTTTAGCCCGCATTGTTCAGGATCAGTGTTTAATGCGGGCCATCCCATCCGCCCCCAAGACTACTTCTCCGGCCTCAGCACTGCTCCTGTATGAGCCGAGGTGACCATGCGGGCGTACCTTGCCAAATAGCCTGACTGGATCTTTGGCTCTGGAGCCCGCCAAGAAGCCCTCCTGGCCCTCAAGGTCATCTCTTCCACAAGCAGTTCCAGTCGCCGCTCAGGTATGTCTATGCGTATGAGGTCACCGTTTTCCACCATCGCGATAGTTCCCCCTTGGGCAGCCTCGGGGGATATGTGGCCCACGCAGGGTCCCCTTGTGCCCCCGGAGAAACGGCCGTCGGTTATAAGGGCCACCCCTTCTGTGAGGCCCAAGCCAGCCAGGGCTGCAGTAGGAGAAAGCATCTCCCTCATGCCAGGTCCACCTTTGGGTCCCTCGTATCTTATCACCACAACATGGCCTGGTCTGACCCTCCCGGTCATGATGGCCTCCATGGCCTCTTCTTCAGCATCAAAGACAAGGGCTTCACCTTGGAATCTCAGCATGGAGGGACTCACAGCTCCCTGCTTGACCACCGCACCCTGTGGGGCCAGGTTTCCGCTCAAAACCGCAAGCCCCCCCTCGGCTCTGTAAGCCCGCTCCATGGGCCGGATCACTTCCTCATTGCATACTTGAGCTTGCCTGGCCACCTGATAGATGGACGGACCGTATACCGTGGGGGTGTCCTGGAGCTGAGGTAGCAGCCTTGAGAGCACAGCCGGGATACCCCCTGCCCACTCCAAGTCCTCCATGAAATGCTCCCCCCCCGGAAGGAGGCTTACCAGGTGAGGGGTCTCCCTGCTGATCCTGTCAAAAGCCTCCAGGGGCAATACCACTCCTGCCTCATGAGCCAGCGCCGTAAGATGCAAAACCGTGTTGGTGGAGCCACCAAGAGCCATGTCCACTCGAATGGCGTTCTCGAAGCTGTCCTCTGTTAGAAACCTCCTGGCCGTGAGACCCCCTTTGATCAAGTCCACCACCCTGGATCCGCTTTCAAATGCTATTCTCTTTTTCCGACCGCTTCCTGCCATGGCCGTGGCGCATCCGGGAAGGGAAAGGCCCAGTGCTTCCACAAGACATGCCATGGTGTTGGCTGTGTAAAGGCCTTGGCAAGAACCCTCTCCAGGGCAGGCCTCCAGTTCCAAACAGGCCAGTTCCTTCTCGTCTATTTCACCTCGCTGAAAACGCCCTATGGCCTCGAATGTGTCACCCACCAATGAGAGCCTCTTACCCCTGAGTCGTCCTGAATACATGGGCCCGGCTGTGAGAACCACGGCCGGTATGTCCAATCGGGCGGCTGCCATCAGCATTCCTGGGGTGATCTTGTCGCAGTTGGTTATCATCACCAAGCCGTCCAGGGCATGGGCTTGGGTCACCGACTCTATCATGTCTGCTATGAGTTCTCTGGAAGGGAGGGAATAGTGCATGCCCCAGTGGCCCATTGCCACTCCATCGCAAATGCCCGGTACAGAGAAGATGAAAGGATACCCCCCATTGGAATGCACGCCCTTTTCCACAAACCGCTCCAGATCCCTCATCCCCACATGCCCCGGAATGAGATCAGTAAAGCTGCTTACGATCCCCACAAAGGCCCTGCTCAATTCAGAACGCGGCATCCCGGTTGCATGAAGCAGTGAGCGGTGAGGCGCTCTCTCAAGACCCACTTTGACTCGATTGCTTCTCATACTTCCCTCCGGCTGGGATTTCTCATCCAAGGCAGACCGCTGGAAAATAGTACTTTGCCCTAGCTTGATCCAGCTTACCACAGCTAGAGCCATCAGTGCATCAGAGCACAAGCTTTTTTCGAAAAGAAGCTCGCGGGGCCCAAACAAAAGGATGTTCTTTTCTCCCAAAGGTTGAAGCCCTGGTCACGGAGGATTATGCTTTGGCCTATGGAACCAAAGCAACTAACAGTTGTAGGAGGCGGGCTTGCCGGGTGCGAAGCCGCCTATCAGGCGGCCGGCTTGGGAGTGGAGGTGTTGCTCATTGAGATGAAACCTCTAGAGTTCTCCCCGGCTCACCGCTCTCCCAAGCTGGCTGAGCTGGTTTGCAGTAATTCCCTGAGGGCCGAATCCTTGGAAAATGCAGTGGGGCTTCTCAAAGAAGAGCTGAGGCGGATGAATTCCCTAATCATGAAAGCGGCGGAAGCCACCAGGGTGCCTGCCGGCGGCGCCCTGGCTGTGGACAGAGAAGCCTTCTCGGCCATGATAACCAAGGAACTGGAGAAAAACCCCAAGGTGAAGATCCAAAGAAAGCTCGTGGAGAGCATTCCCCAGGGGGATCCGGTTGTCATAGCCACGGGACCTCTTACAGCCGGGGGCTTGGCCAGGGAGCTTTCCAGTCTGGCCGGAGGTGAGGACCTCTACTTTTACGATGCCATCGCCCCCATCGTGGCCGGGGAAACAGTAGACATGTCCCAGTGCTTCAGAGGATCCAGATATGGTAAGGGCGGGGAGGATTACATAAATTGCCCCATGGACCAGGAGCAGTACCTGGCTTTTGTGGAGGAGCTTCTAAAGGCTGAGAAGGTCCCCCCGCGGGATTTTGAGAGGGAAATACTATTCGGAGGTTGTATGCCCATAGAGGCCATGGCTCAAAAGGGTCTGCAGACCCTGGCTTTTGGGCCAATGAAACCAGTGGGTTTAGTGGATCCCCGAACAGGCAAACAACCTTATGCAGTGGTGCAACTTAGGCAGGAGGATCGTTTCGGGGATCTCTACAACATGGTGGGCTTTCAAACTAAGCTGACCCACACTGAACAGCTCAGGGTCTTCCGCATGATCCCTGGCCTGGCCAATGCGCGATTCCACCGCCTGGGAAGTCTTCACAGAAACTCCTACATAAACGCCCCAAGACTGCTTTTGCCCACTTTGCAAACCAAAGAGAGGCCAGGGTTGTTCATAGCCGGGCAGCTAAGCGGTGTAGAGGGTTACGTGGAATCCACCGCCATGGGTCTTCTGGCAGGCCTGAATGGGGCGCGCCGGGCTTTAGGAGCCCCCCCCTTGGTTCCCCCTGAGACCACGGCTGTGGGAGCCCTTGTTCACTACTTGACCCAGGCCTCACCAAGGAATTTTCAACCCATGAACGTGAACTATGGTCTATTCCCTCCTCTCAGGGCACGTGTGCCAAAGAAGGAAAGAAGAGCCGCATTGGCCCGAAGGGCGCTGGGGGATTTGGAGAATTGGGTTAACTCCTGGTGAAAAAGCCCGGCTTGCCAGACCCCCCAGGGGTGGTTAGTATAAATGCAAGGCTTTGGAAAGTTTTGGAGGCGTTCTTATGAGCGAGATCAAGGAGAAACTCCCGGATCAAAAAGAGCTTGAGCGGGAGTTGAATGAATATCTTTCCAAGAAATACGGGGACAGGATAAAACTGGGGGTCTCCATGTTGGTGCCTAAGACTGCGATGGAAGATGCTGATACGGGGGGCCAAGAGAAGCCAAAGGGCGTCTCCCGCATCCAGTTCAACATGAAGCCCGAGGAGTTGGAGGCCTTCCTGGATGAGTTTGTGGTCAAGCAGAGGAGGGCCAAGGAGGTGCTGGCCACAAAAATTTGCACCCACTTCAACCGTATCAGGTACATGGAGGAAAACCGCCTTGAGGAACGTTTTGACGGGGTGGGCCAGATCAAGAACAATATTCTAATGATAGGACCCACAGGCGTGGGCAAGACTTACATAATCAAGCTTATAGCCAAAAAGCTCGGGGTTCCTTTCGTGAAAGGCGATGCCACCAAATTCAGCGAGACCGGCTATGTGGGCGGGGACGTGGAGGATCTGGTCAGGGACTTGGTGCATGAGGCAGAAGGGGACATACAGTTGGCCCAGTACGGGATCATATATATAGATGAGATCGACAAAATAGCCTCCAGCGGCCACCTCATAGGGCCGGACGTTTCAAGGGCGGGAGTTCAGAGGGCTTTGCTAAAGCCCATGGAAGAGACAGATGTGGAGCTGAGGGTGCCGCATGATCCCATATCCTTGATGGAGGCCATCGAGCAATACCGAAAGACGGGAAAAAGAGAGAAAAAGAAGATCAATACCAAGAATATTCTTTTTATCGTAAGCGGGGCTTTCTACGGCCTTGAAGACATAATCAAAAAGAGGCTCAATGCACAGGGGATGGGTTTTACCGCAGATGTTCGTTCAAGGGAGGACCGCTTCGAATATCTCCAGCATGTCAAAGCCGAGGACCTGATAGAGTACGGGTTTGAAAGCGAGTTTGTGGGGCGGCTTCCGGTGGTGGTGGTGTTCGACCGGTTGGAGACAGAAGATCTCTACCGGATCCTGCGCAATCCCAACAGTCCCATAATTCAGGGCAAGAAAAAGGACTTCAAGGCATACGGTATAGATATAAGGTTTTCGGATGGAGCCCTGCACAAACTTGCTGAAAGGGCTTCTCAAGAGCGCACTGGAGCAAGGGGATTGGTCAGCTCTGTGGAGAAGGTGCTCATTGGTTTTGAAAAGAAGCTGCCTTCGATTTCGGTCTCCAAGCTGGCTGTGACCGAGAAACTGGTGGAGGACCCTGAAGGCACCCTTGAAAAGCTGCTTCAGGATCCCGAAGATTCTCTTTTTAAGGAGGAGTTCTACCAGTGCGTGGAGGAGGAAAAAAGGGTAGTCAAGGACATGATCCGGGGAAGGCTCTCGGAGCACCAAAAACGTTTCGGGGAGGTTCTCTCGGAAAAGCGTGTTGAATGCTTGGCAGAGCATGTGATCAGGGAGGGCTCGGATATTCCAAAGGTTTTCGAGGAGCTGGCCAGGCTCCAGAGGGTAATTCGGTTCCATGAAAGGCGGTTTTACGAGCGTTTCGACCTGCGGGTCACCTTTGATGAAGGGGCTGTGGACAGGATTCTGGAGAAGGTTTTCCTGGAGGGAGTCTCCCCCAAGCGGTTCCTGGATGAGTTGTTGGAGAATTGTGAGCCGGGCTTGAGACTCATCCACGACAAGACAGGGCAGGACGAGTTCATTCTAACTGCCCAGGCGGTTGATGAGCCGGAGGAGTTCTTGAGCCGATTAGTGAGGGAGCATTATGCCCGCTTCTAAAATATTCTCTTAGGGATCGGTGGGTTGAGCGATGTCTGGCAGAGACTATTATGAAATATTGGGTGTTCCCAGGACGGCCACTGCAGATGAGATCAAGAGAGCTTACCGCAAGCTGGCCGTGAAATACCACCCAGATAAGAATCCGGGTGACAAGACGGCCGAGGAGCGTTTCAAGCAGATCAATGAGGCTTACGCGGTTCTAAGCGATCCCGAAAAACGCAAGCAGTACGACGCCTTTGGAGCAGAGGGTTTCAGTCAGCGGTTCAGCCAGGAAGATATTTTCAGGGGCTTTGATGTGGGAGACCTGTTTAGGGATTTAGGTTTCGGCACCGAGGACATCTTCAGCCGAATCTTTGGCGCCTCTTTGGGCCGGGGAGGCAGGAGAGCCGGTGTGAAGTTCGGGGGGTTCGACTTCGGGGGCTTCCAGACAGCAGGGGCCGGCTACGGCCGTGAGCCTGCAAGGGGCCAGGACCTGGAGATGCTCTTACAGGTGACTCTGGAGGAGGTGGCCCAAGGAGCCGAGCGCAGAATATCGTATCCTTTGGGGGACCGCACCGAGACCCTCTCCGTAAAAATACCCAGGGGCATAGAGTCTGGTAAAAGGTTGAGAATCCCAGGCAAGGGGGGACAGGCCCCCTATGGCGGAATCCCTGGAGACCTTTACCTGAAGCTGGAGGTCCTGGAACACCCGGTTTTCAAGAGGGAGGGAAGGGATCTAACGGTGGAGAGGGAAATCTCTTTTTCAGAAGCCGCCTTGGGCACCAAGGTCCTGGTGCCTACCGTGGAGGGGAAGACTTTGAGCGTGAAGGTTCCGGCTGGTACCCAGTCGGGTTCTCGCATTCGAGTCAAAGGACATGGTCTTCCAGATATGAAGGGTCAAACCCGTGGTGACCTGTATGTTCGCATAAACGTGAAAGTGCCTTCCAAGCTTACCAAGATCCAGAAGGATTTGATTCAACAGCTGCGTGACCAGGGCCTCTGAGAGGGCGGTATGGATGAGAAGGATCTGCTGGAGCTCCTGGAGGGGGTTTCCAAAGGCCTGGTGGGGGTGAACCAGGCTTTGGAGGCACTCAAAAATCTTCCATTTGAAGACTTGGGCTTTGCAAAGGTGGACCACCACAGGCTGCTTCGCAACGGAGCCCCTGAGGTTGTTTATTGTCCCGGGAAAACCCCAGAGCAGGTCAGGGATATCGTCTCAAGACTGATCCAACGGGCCCCTAATGTGTTGGCCACCCGGGCTACGGAACAGGTTTTCCAGGAAGTACGGAAGGTCAGTCCCGAGGCTGAATACCACGCCTCGGCAAAGCTGGTGGTGGCAAGACCGCAACCAAAAGAGGGCGTGGGGCTTGTGGCTGTGCTCAGTGCCGGGACTGCTGATCTGCCTGTGGCCGAGGAGGCTGCCCTCACGGCTGAGGTGATGGGAAGCCGAGTCCTGAGAATATACGATGTGGGGGTGGCTGGAATTCATCGGCTCTTGGCTCACAGGCCTGCTCTCATTGGTTGCAATGCAGTGGTGGTGGTAGCGGGGATGGAGGGGGCCCTGCCCAGTGTGGTGGGCGGGCTTGTGAATCGTCCGGTCATAGCGGTTCCCACAAGCGTTGGGTACGGGGCACACATGGGAGGTTTGGCGGCCTTGCTCACCATGCTGAACTCTTGTGTGCCTTGGGTCTCTGTGGTCAATATTGACAACGGATTTGGAGCCGGCTACCAGGCCCACATGATAAACATCCTGTGCGCCAGAGGGGGAGCGGTCCGAGACCCAGAGAAGGCATGAAAAATGCGGGTTTGCGGTGGGAGCATGCACTCCTGTCCAGTCCCCTCTCCACTCATCTGGGGTTGCTTCCCCTAACCAGGGAACCTGATTCAGCCTTCGCCAAAAGGAAGTAAAGGCGTGCGGGGTCCTGTAGGTGCCCGGCAACGAATTCGGCTTGCGGGCCTGATCCGCAATAAAGGTCGGCCCTGGCTGGCCCCCGAATGGCTCCTCCTGTGTCTTGGTTTAAGACAATCCTGCAAAAGAGTCTTCTGGGACCTGTCTTGCCAACCGCGCCGGGTTCGGGAAGGCTGGAACACAAGACCGCCAAGGCAGCCTGAGGGAAAAGGCTGCTATCCGTAGCTATGCTGCGGCCCGGGGTGAGGGGGACCCCTAGGCTCCCCAATGGTCCCTCCTGTATGACCCTGAAGAAAACGTAGCTGGGATTGGAAAAGAGCAGTTCCTGGGTCTCCTCCGGATGGCTTTCCAGATATTCCCGGATGGATTGCATGGAAATGGCATCGGCCGGTAGGGCTCCTCTTTCCATGAGAAGCCTGCCCAAGCTCCTGTAAGGATGGCCGTTGGCTCCTGCATAATTAAGAAGGATTATGCTTCCGTCTTCCAGGAGAACTTCCCCGGAACCCTGTATATGAAGGAAGAAAAGCTCTATGGGGTTGCTAAGCCAAAGGATTTCCAAGCCCTTGCCAGAGAGGGCGGACTCCTTATCTATCTGGGCTCGGGTGAAATAGGGCACCAGCTTGCGGCCTTGCAGGCGTCCCACTATTTTTTGGCCGCGCAACTCATCCTTAAAAAGCCCCAGGTCCACCTCCACAAGATCCGATGGAAGTGAGTAAACCGGGTAGAGAAAACCATCCCTGGGCCGACTTCTCCCCTCCAGTCTGGGAAGGTAGTAGCCTGTGAGGAGCACCTCTTTTGAGGAGGATTCCTTTCCCGAGGCCTGAAACCACAAGAACTCCTTGCTTAGCCTCAGGCCCAGTTCTAGCGGATCCTGCGTCTCCTCCAGGATCTGCAGGAGTCTTGTCAGAGTGGAGCGCACTTCCTGTGCCCCGACAAGCATTGGACCGTATGAAAAGCTCTTCTGCGGCCCCACCCTATCCAGAAAAGCAAGACTCTGCTTGAGAGCGCGCCTCAGGGATTCCCAATCCATGTCATCCTGAATAAGAGGGATTTGGGAAATCTCCAAGGGCACCATGGCAGGAAGAGATTCAGCCTGCTCTTGCTGGATCTGCCTTTGACAGGAGAAGAAAAGCAAGAAACCAAGACCAAGGAAGCCCAGAAAAGTGATGCTTCTTGCAGCAGCACAAAGCCTAACGTATCCCCAAGGCATCTAAGACCTTCCCTTTGGGTTTGGAGCACAACCTCCATTATCCAACATCTAGGCCCTCGGGGGCCAGCCTAGCCCGCATTATTCACGATCACTGGAGAATGCGGGCTATCTTAATGAGATTTTTGGACAAACCGGTCCGTACTAAAAAACACCCTGACTCTTGGTTTCAGGTTTTGCCCGGGTTTAGTCGAGATAGGTGGGAGTGAAGTTTCCAGATCCGCCGAAAGCGCCTGCCTTGGAAAGCCCCTTGTAATGAATCCTTTGGTAAAACGGAATTCTTACCCAAAGAGGAGGCCGCGTTTCTTGAGTAAGCCTCAAGCAGGAGCTTTAGGGGGTGCACTGTTTCCAATCCTGTGGCTTGATGGATCTGCATCTTGCAGGCCCCGCAGCTTGTTGCCACAAGATCCGCGCCGGAGTTGCGGATCTGTTCTTGCAAAGGGCTGCCCATTTCCAGGGAGAGCTTTGCATTTTTGGCCTTCAGCCCGAAAGTGCCCCCCATCCCGCAACAGAAATCCCCAAATTGGACCACCTCCAGCCCGGGGATCAGGCTCAGAAGTCTGCCCGGGGCTTGTCCGTCTCCCAGTGCCCTGAGGTGGCAAGGGGTATGATGTCCCACCTTCTTGGGGATCGGGGCCAAGTCCAAGTTAAGTAACCCCTTTTGGCGCAGATCCAGGAGGAACTCGTGAATATCCATGCAACTCTCGGCAACGGCCCGGGCTTCTTGAGAGGCCAGAATCCTGGGATACTCCATCTTGAGGGCTAAAAGGCAACTGGGCTCGGTAAATAGAATGGGGATTCCTATTCCGGCGAGGGGGGCCAGGGCCTTTAGGTTCTTGCGAAGCTGGCCCATGAGCTTTGCATCCGCCCCGGCGTTTATCCGGGCCATGGCACAACATCCCACCTCAGGGAGGATAACCTTCAGGCCGTTTCTCCTCAGTACTTCGAAGGCGGCCAGACCCTCCCCTTCGGGGTCGTTGAAATTGGCGTGACAGCTCAAAAAAAGGGCTACCCGATCCTTTCCCCTGTTTAGTCTCTTGAGGGCCTGGGTCTTGGCTGTGCTCTTGGAAAAGCCAGGAAGCTTCCGTGTGCTGTCAAGCCCCAGAGTCTTCTCAAGCAACTTTCTTGCCGGGGGGGAGGAAAGAGCCAGGTTGGAAAGGGGAGCTGTAGCGCTCCCCAAGGTACAAAGCAGTCGCGTGTCTGTAAGGAGCCGCTGGGCCGGATCCTCCCCGTCTCTGGCCAACAGCTCTTTTCTACCACAGAGGGCCACCCATGGTACGTCCACACCTGAGGGACATTCTTTTAAACATCTCTTGCAGTTGATGCAAAGCTCCATTACGAGCCTGAACTCGTGGGAACTGATAATCCCCTCCGGCAGGTTCCCACTCAATATCTCCCTAACCAGGTTTATCTTGCCTCTAGCCGAGGCCCACTCCTGCCTCGAGGCCCTTGCAACCGGGCAGTAAGATCGACATTTGCCGCAGCCTGAACATCCTTGTATCTGTTCGAGAACTTGGGGATGCTCCAAAGAGCCTCCTGTGCCCATGGTTTTGAGGCTTTGGAATCGGAGATTTTTTTGAAGAAGATCTTGCGGCTGGGCAACTATCACTCCGGGGTTCAAGATCCCCTCTGGATCAAATACCTGCTTAATCTCCCTGAAGGCCAGGTGAAGCCTGGGATACTGCAGCGGAAGGAACTGGGTGCGCAGCCTTCCGTCTCCGTGCTCGCCGCTTATTGTCCCTTTGAGCTTCAAAACCAACTCGTAAACGTCCGCAGAGAGGGCTGCCATGCGTTGGACGTCTTGCGGGCTGCTCAGATCCAGGAACACCATGCTGTGGAGGTTCCCGTCGCCGGCATGTCCGTATATGGAGGCCTCAACACCATGTTTTTCGAACAATCCCCGCAGTCCGTCTATGTATTGTGGGAGCCGGCTGGGATGCACTGCAGGGTCTTCTATGAAAGCTCTAGGTTTACGGGAGCCCTTGACTTTGTTCAAAATCGGGCCTGAGATGCTTCGGATCCTTGAGAATAGTGCCATCTCCTTGGGTCCGGAGGCCACCTTGAACTCGCAGGCCAGCTTGTTTTCCAGAAGCTGAAGGGCCATTTTGGAGAAAGCCTCCCTTAGGGGAGCCTCCTCTTCACCCTCCAGCTCCACCACCAAGACGGCCTCTGTCCCCTCTGGGATGTGCTGGCCCAGGCCAGGGTAGTTTTTTCTGGCCAGATCCAGGATCTGCTTCTCCATTATTTCCACCATGGAGGGTTCGAACTCAAGGATCCTCTGTGTTGCCTCTCCAACGCTGGACAGCTCCCGGAAGTAGACCATCCCACTGAGTCTGCAACTCACAAGGGGCATGAGTCTGAGGGTTGCCTGGGTTACTATGCCCAAGGTGCCCTCGGAACCCACCAACATTGGGGTCAAATCCAGTACCCCCTGCGACTTTTTTACTCCCCACAAGTGGTAACCCGAGGAGTCCTTGGTGGCATGGGGACGCTCTTGTTCCATGGCCTCCCTGTACCGGTCCATTATGTGGGCCATAGTCCTGTAGATTTCCCTCTCACGCTTACCTGGCATCTGGAGAGCTTCTTCCGGAGACACAGGGCCCGTTCGGACGGTCTCCCCGTTGCTCAAAATCAGCTCAAGCCTCTCCACGTATCTGCGAGTGGTGCCGTATTTGACAGACATGGGGCCGCTGGAGTTGTTGGCGATCATTCCACCTATGGTGCAGTGATCCTTGGTGGAGGGGTCTGGTGGAAAAAAAAGACCCTGGGGTTTGATGTATTCGTTTAGATCCGCCAGTACCACCCCAGGCTGAACCTTAACCAATCGAGCTTCAGGCTGCATCTCCAAGATACGGTTCATGTGCTTGGAGAAATCAATGATCAATCCTTCCCCCAATTCGTTCCCGGTCCTACTGGTTCCTCCGCCCCTGGCTGTCACTGGAATCCCCTCTCTCACGGCCAGTTCCAAGGCCAGGATCACATCCTCAGGGCCTTTGGGCCACAATACCGCCCTAGGCAAGACCCTATAAAGACAAGCCCCCGCTGCATAAAGAGATTTGGTAACAGGGTCCCAACGCAGCTCGCCTTGAATTCGCTTTTGGAGCTTGCTTAAAGACTCAGCCAAAGATGGTTCCAATTCCAACCCCCAGTTTTAGGAGTGCACTATCAAAACCCAATTTTATTGTATGCAAAAAGGTCATTGCAATCAACGGATATCTGTTGATTGTACCCATTTCTCCTCCTTTTCTTCGATTCATTTTCCTAGGAATTTAAAGCTAAAAAGCTTGACTCCAAAGGATCCATGGTCTAAACTTTGAATCAATTTAGGCCACATTTTGGATACAAATTCCCCCTGGAGGCCCCATGGAGATAGACAAGGAGAAGTGCGTTGGCTGCGGGAATTGTCACGCGGTCTGCACAATGGGAGTGATCTATCTGGACCAGGACGGAAAATCAGCTGTGAATCAGGATGAGTGCGTGGAATGCAGAACCTGTTACAGGGTGCTGCGAAATGAGGGTTACCGTCCTTGGTTTGTGAGGGCCGTCAGGCGAGTCCTGCGGGCCTTTAATCTTGGTTACCTGGCCGAACCGGATGTTTGCCCCACCGGGGCTTTAAGCCCTCCTGCCTTGGAGTGGCCCAGATCAGTCCGGGCTACTTTCAGCGATCCTTCCACGGTTCATGAGGGCACGGGCGTGCATGGCAGGGGCACGGACGAGATCAAGAGCAACGATGTTACGGGCAGGCTCAGGGAAGGGGATGTGGGTTTTGTGGTGGAATTGGGAAGACCCGGGATCGGTGCCAGGTTCAGGGACATTCAGAAGGTGGCCATGGCTCTGGCGGGACTGAACGTGCGGTTTGAGGCGGAGAACCCGGTCACCCAGCTCATGAGTGACCCCAAAACAGGTCGTATCAGGGACGATGTGCTTGATGAGAAGGTGCTCTCGGCCATCATCGAGCTCAAGACCAGGCTGGAGATGATTCCACAGGTGTTGCAGGCCTTAGAAGAAGTGCAGCATCAAGTTGATACGGTCATAAGTGTGGGTGTTGCCTCCAGATGCGCGGCCGACGGCTCTGTGCCCCACGAGCATTGGGTCAGGCAGGCCGGGTACAGGCTTTCCCCCAACGGGAAGACAAACCTGGGTCTTGGAAGACCCCTGTTCCAGGAGTGACAAGACATGACCAACACTCTTCACCGCCAGGGAGATGTGGAAGGCCTCAAGGGCGATTTCGTTGTATTCGCCCACACTGCCAAGGGCATCAACAAGGAGGGCTCCGGGCCTAAGATCCAGGAGTTCATGCGCATATGCCTTAGACACAACCCTGTGAACATAGGGGATGCCAAGCAGGGGAACATCCTCCAGGAGGACATAGAAATTGAGAGGCTCATCTCCAGGCAGGGAGATGGTGCAGCGGCTGCGGCGGTGTTCACGGACGTGGGTACCCTTCAGAGGGTGATAGAAGACCTGATCCGAGCGGATCTGGGGATCTGCATCAATGTAAGCGGGCTGCTCGAGGAGGTGAGGGACTGCTGCCGCAAGGCAGGCATCGAGCGCCACAGCGTGGAGCACTCCCTGGGATTCTGGGGCGCCACAGAGAGGTTACCCGAAAGACACATCCTGGAGATCCACACCATGTGCGGCCATGGCATGGTCTCCTTTAACCTGATCCGCAAGATGATCGAGCAGGTGAAACTGAGACGCTTAAGCCCCAAGAAGGCGGCCAAGGTCCTGGCCAAGTGCTGCGAGTGCGGGGCCTTCAATCCCAAGAGAGCCGAACTCCTCCTGGAGAGGTTCAGAAAAGGGCTGACTTAGCCGCTCACCCCCCGTAAAACAGATACACAGGCCCCATGGGAATGGCCGGCACGTAAGTGCAGAGCATTAGCACCAAAAAGATCACCCCCACGAAGTACACGTTGACCTTGGTGACTTCCCAGATATCCGCATGGGCCACTGAGCAGGCTGTTATGAGCACGCTGGCCACAGGCGGGGTCTGCTGGCCGATTCCCAGGTTCAGGGTCACGATGATACCAAAATGCACTGGATCTATGCCAGCCGCGTGGATCAGGGGCATGACTATGGGCACCACCAGGATGATGGCGGCAGCCGAGTGTAGAAAGCAGCCCAGGACTAAGAAGCACACGTTCAGGAGGGCCAGGATCACGTAACGGTTCTCCGTGAACCCCATGATGGCCTGGGCCAGCTTCTGGGGGACTCGAAGCTCCGTGAGGTAAGTGCCCAGAAGAGCTGAGGAGGCCACAAGGAGCATGACCACGGCCGTGGATATTGCGCCCTCCAGCATGGCCTTGCGAAGGTCTTTCCAGCGTAGCTCCCTGTAGATCAGCCCACCCACCAAAAGCGCTGTTACCACTGCCAGGCCGGCCCCCTCGGTGGCCGTGACCAGCCCCCCGAAGATGCTCCCCAGGATCACAACTGGAAGCAAGAAGGACCAAGAGGCCTCCTTAAAAGTCGCCCAAAGCTTCCTCCAGCTGAACGCCTCAGCCACCGGGTAGTTGTGCCTTCTGGCAAACCAGTAGGAGAGCAGCATCATGAGCAATCCCACCAGCACCCCCGGGACCACCCCTGCCAGGAAGAGCTTCACAACCGAGCTTTCGGCCATGACAGCATAGAGGATCATGGGAATGGATGGCGGGATGATCACCGCGATGGTGGCAGCCGAGGAGAGCACCGCGGCAGCGAACTGCCTGGGGTAGCCCGTCTTCTTCATGGCAGGGGCCAGGATGGTCCCCAGGGCCGCCACGTCCGCCACGGCAGAGCCGGACATCTCGGCAAAGAACATGGATGTCACGATGCTTACCATTGCCAGACCGCCTCGGATAAAGCCAACCAGGGCCGAGGCGAAGGCTATGAGCCTCCTGGATATTCCCGTGGCGTTCATTATGGCCCCCGCAAAGATGAAAAGCGGGATGGCAAGGAGAGAGAAGGAGGTGGCCCCATCGTACATGACCAGGGCCACGTTGGGCAGCACCTGGGGACCCTGGGTTAGGACCATGGCACCCACGGCCACGATGGCCAGGGCAATGGCTATGGGCACGTTGAGGGCCACCAGGCCGAACAGGAGGAGGACCATCCAGAAGACCGTGCCCGTCATGGCCTTACCTCCTGGACAGGACTTGAGGCATTGGTAGGATGCACTTCCAGCTCGCTTAGTCTGGGGGCGCGTAAGGCCTCGGGCAGACTCAGGAGTTCGGCTATCACAAAAAGCACTGCCCCTATGGGTATGACGGATTGGGTCAGCCGCAGCGGGAGCCAGGTTAGGCTTACCAGGGTGTCCCCCTCCAGAATCTGGTACACCTCCATGCCCACCCAGGCCATGAGCAGGAAAAAGCCGATCACAAAGACCTCTCCCAGGAGCACCAAGGGGATCCGCTTGCTGGGAGAGAATCTTTCCACCAGTCCTGGAAAGCCTATGTGAGCCCTCTTGAGAGCGGCCAGGGCCGAGCCGTAGTAGGTCACCCAGGCCAGAAGCACCCTGGCTATCTCGTCCGTCCAGCCCAGGGATTGGCCCATCTTGCGAAACACCACAGCCCCCACCACGATGGCGGTCAGGGAGAACATGAGCAGGATAACCCAGGCCTCAAGGGCCCACTGAAAACCTCTTCTGAAAACAGAGATCACGCCCTTCGCCTCCTTGGCTCTTTGGGTCGGCCTTCCTGGGCAGACTCGCTGGTCAGGATCGTTTTCTTCGCAACAGCGGGTCATGTGCTGGAAGCGCGTGGTGCTGCCAGGAAGTCCGACGGCACTTCCTGGCAGACCGACTTCCTATCAGCAGCCCTGGGCCAGACCCAAGGCCTTGTCTATGAGCTGCTTGCCGCCCTTCACAACATTGCCGAACTCGTCGTACACAGGCTTGCTCGCTTTCACAAAGGCGTCCTTGTTCACCTCGTTTACCCGAACCGAGGCCTTCATTTTATCCAGGAGTTCGTTGTCCATTTTCTCGGCTGTCTTGTACACGAAATCCTGCATCTCCCTGGCCGTGCTCTCCAAGACCTTCCGCACATCCTCGGGAAGCTTTGCCCATCGTGTTTTACCGGCTGTCACATAGGCAGGGGTGTAAACATGGCCTGTGAGGGAAAGATACTTTTGTACCTCGTGGAACTTCTGGCTGAAGATCTGGGGGAAGGGGTTCTCTTGGCCGTCCACGACCCCTGTCTGGAGGGCCACGAAGACCTCTGAGAGGGCCATGGGTGTGGGGTTGGCGCCGTATGCCTTAAACATCTTGACTCTCCACTCCCCCTCTGGGATTCGAAGCTTCACACCCTTTAAATCCTCTGGTACCGCAATGGGGTTCTTGTTGTTGGTGATGTGGCGGAACCCGTTCTCCCAGAGTCCTATGATCTTGTAGCCCTTTTCCTCTGCCGCCGGGGCGATCTGTTTCCAAAAGAGCTCGTCCCCGATTTTCTTCATATGGCAGCGGTTCTTGACCAGATAAGGCATCTCAAATATCCCGAAGATGTCAGCCACAGAGGACATCACCGTGGAGGGAAGGGCCAGGTCCACTGTTCCTAGTTTCAATTTCTTCAAAAGCTCGCTGTCTCCCCCGAGCTGACTGGACCCAAAGACCACCACCTTGGCCTTGTCCCCCAGCTTGGTGTTGGCCCTTTTGGCGAACTCCTCTGCACACACAGCAAAGAGAGATCCCGGGGCGCCCACATGGCCGAACTTGATCTCCTCTGCAGGCAATGCCCTGCCTGCCCAAACAAGAAAGCTAAAGCACGCTCCCGCCACCAACCAAGGAATCCGGATCCCTGCTTTCATGTGACTCCTCCTTTCCTGTGCTATGTCTACAATGGCTGATCCTGCTGGGTTGCCGCCAGGTAATCCATGGCCTCCTGAAGTCCGCCCTTGGTGTGGGGCACCCCGGCAAGGCCGAGCCCCATCTCAACCCCTCCCAAAGTACCCACAAGCATGAGATCGTTGAAATCCCCCAGGTGGCCTATGCGAAACATCTTTCCTTTGAGCTTCCCCAGACCGGTCCCCAAGGAGAGATCGAATCTTTCCAGGATTAGCCCGCGAACCAGGTCCGCATCGATCCCCTCTGGCATCCTTACACCTGTGAGGGTGTTGCTGTGTTCATTGGGAACCGCACACTGGGTCTCCAATCCCCATGCTTTCACCGCCCTGCGCGTTGCCTCGGCGTGACGGGCGTGACGGGCAAAGACCCTGGGGAGCCCTTCCTGTTCGAGCATCCTGAGGGCCTCCTGGAGCCCGTATAAGAGGTTTGTAGCCGGAGTGTAAGGGAAAAAGCCAGAGCTGTTGGCCTCCAGCATTGCCCTCCAGTCCCAGAAGGAGCGAGGCAACCTTGCCTTTTGGTTGGCTTCCAACGCTTTCTTGCTCAAGGCGTTGAAGCCCAGGCCGGGGGGCAGCATCAGGCCCTTCTGGGAGCAGCTCACAGTCACATCCACTCCCCACTCATCATGCCTGTAATCTATGGAGGCCAAAGAGGAGATGGTGTCCACAAGCAGCAGGGCAGGGTGAGAGGCCCTGTCCATGGCCTCCCGGATTTGCGGGATGCGGCTTGTGACCCCTGTGGAGGTCTCGTTGTGGACCACTCCCACTGCCTTTATCCTATGGGAGGTATCCTTTGCGAGCCTCTCCTCAAGGATGCCTGGATCTGCCCCACGCCTCCAGTCCGTGGGGACCAAATCCACTTCCAAACCCAGGGCAACTGCCATGTTTCGCCAAAGGGTAGCGAAATGTCCTGTCTCGAACATGATAATCTTGTCCCCTGGAGAGAGGGTATTGACCAAGGCGGCCTCCCAGGCCCCGGTCCCTGAACAGGGGTAAATCACCACATGGCCATTTGTCTGGAATATCCAGCCAAGACCCTTGAGAATCTCTCTTGACATGCTTGCGAACTCAGGGCCCCTATGATCAATAGTAGGCTTGGCCATAGCCCGCAAGATTCGATCCGGCACGTTTGTGGGTCCCGGGATTTGCAAGAAATGCCTACCGCTTTTGTAACTCATGAACCCAGCTCCTCTTGTCATTCATTTTTTTTGGACAATGATGGTCCATACGCTTGAGAAGGTGATTTCTGGATCCCCTGGAAAGCGTCCTGCTTGGCTTCCATCACATGCTCCCGCATTATCTTCTCAGAGATCTCCGGGTCACCCAGCCTAAGGGCCATCATAATCTTCTTGTGACCGTCTATGCTTCGCCTGGCACCAGAGAGATAGGAAAGGGTGTCCTTGCGGTAGCGAAGAACATACTTCCTGAGATCAGCTATGAGCTGATGAAGCCTGGACCTACCGGATACCAAAGCATTGAGGGTATCGTGAAACTTGGTGTTCCAATGAAAAACCCCGTCTGTGTCCCTGCGCTCATACGCCTCCTCAGCCTTCTGGATATACTCCTCCAGCTTCGCCAAGGTCTCTTGGTCAATTTTTCGAGATGCCAGCCCCAGGGCGTATCCCTCCAGAACAGCCCTTAACTCGAAGACCTCCTCCATTTCTTCCCTGGATTCCCCGGACACCTTGAACCCCCGGGTAGGAAGGGCCTGGATCAAACCCTCAGAGGCCAACTTATGGAGAGCCTCCCTGATGGGTGTTCGGCTCACTCCCAGCTTATGGGCCAGGTGCTCCTCTGTGAGCCTTTCCCCAGGTCTCAACTCCCCCGAAAGCACCATTCCCTTGAGCCTAGAGTATGCTTGCTCCCTGACCGGCTCTCTGCGCTCCAAGCAACCTGAAGGCACCATTGAGCTATATCCGCTTTGGGCTATTGTATCCAAAGATTTTCCACTGACAAAAAGCGTCTAGAGAGTATCCAATGGATCCCAGCTTGTCAACTCAAAAAAGAACTGAATAAATAGCTTGTTATATTAACATGATATAAGAATAAACCATGAGATAGATGAGGCTCACATAGCATTTGGCAGGAAGGGGGATACGTCTTCAGAACATTTCTTTGGATACAAGCAAGTCCTACTCTTATTAGAATGGAAGGGAGGCTGGATTCAGAGTTCCACTTTTGCCATAATCACCTTTGGGGGGCGGGTGTGAGGAGAGCTGAGTTCGAGAGGGTTGTGAAAGAAGCCTTGGACGGGCTTCCCGAAACGTTCAGAGATAGGATCAGCAACCTGGCTGTAGTTGTGGAGGATACTGCATCTGCGGATCTGCTGGCCCAACTTGGGCTTGAGCATCCCCATGAGCTGCTGGGTCTTTACCAAGGGGTATCCCTGGACAGGCGGGGATTTTATTACGGAAATGTGCTTCCTGATCGCATCAGCCTGTATAAAAAACCCATCGAAGCCCAATGCCGAAGCAGGCAGGAGATGATCCGTCTGATCCAGGAGGTGGTGCTTCATGAGCTAGGGCACTACTTCGGGCTGGACGACCAAGCCCTGGAGAAGATCTTGTCCGAGTCTGACTAAAAGAGCCGGCGGCGTTGGCACACAAAATATGGACTTTGATATCTTAAAGATACAACATATTGACGGTTGTCTTGACTCCCGCGAGCATCCGGGATATACTCCGCTGAGTCCTGATCATGAGCAGCCAACAGAGAAGATCCCGGCAAGGGGAGGAATCCATGGATTTTACTCTGGCAGGTTCCCGGGTCATGGTAGTGGACGACGACTTGTCTATTCATTCTCTGATGGGAACGCTTCTGGCTCATTGGGGGTGCGAGCAGGTGGAGATTTTGGCGGATGGCTTGGCGGCAGTCGAACGTTATCGGTACAGTCATCCGGATCTGGTGATAATGGACGTGGAGATGCCGGTCATGAACGGCCATGCCGCGGCAAAGGCCATGCGGGAAATGGACCAAGGAGCCACCATTTTGTTGCTCACTGGTGTGCCAGACGGCCGGCTGGCCAGAATGGCTTTGGAAGAGGGGTTAGTAAAGGCGGTTGTGCCCAAGCCCTTCACATTCGAACAACTCAAGATGGCCATAAGGGAGGCATTAAAGGGGAAGGCCTCCAAGCCCGCAGGGGGAAAGAGAGGAGCTGTGGCCTGACCTCCAGGCCTCAAGTTGCATTCGGATCTGCATTAAGGCTCCCCAGGCTGAGGCCGTGGGGGGGTGTTATTTCACAAGCTTTATGTACCATGGCCATAATGGGCCTTGCTTTGGGGATCTGGGGCTGTTCTCACCCCCCAACACATCCTCCCAGTTCCAGACCGCCGGCAGCTCCTCCTGAGTCCAAACCCGAGACTCCCAGGCCCGTGCGAGTGCAGGAGGGGGTTGCCTCCTGGTACGGTCCAGGCTTCCACGGAAACCCAACCTCCAGCGGCGAGACCTATGATATGTTCCAGATGACAGCCGCTCACCGTACTCTTCCTTTGGGCACCAGAGTGCTTGTGACCAATTTGGAGAACCACAGAACAGTTGAGGTCACTGTGAACGACAGGGGCCCTTTTGTGAAGGATCGGGTGATAGATCTCTCATATTCGGCAGCAAGGGTTCTGGGAATGGTGGGGCCTGGCACCACCAAGGTCCGCCTGGAGATTCTGGGGGATCCGCCTGGGGGTCAGGTGGCCGATTTTTCGGCAAAGCCATTCTATTCTTTGCAGCTGGGAGCCTTTTCCGACCTGGCCCGTGCACATACACTCAAGAAGGAGCTGGAGAGTCTGGTGGGGCCTTTGGGTGTTCGCATAACCCAGGTGCAGATGGGAACCCAGGAGCTCTATCGGGTGCGGGTGGGCCGTTTTGAGGATAGGGAACAAGCCATGGCCAGAGCCAATGAGCTGGCCGGGAGAGGTTATGTTGTGCTGGTGGTACCTGATTAGGCCCTACTTTTTGCGAGAATTCCGGAGTGCCGCCCTCCTTCACAGGATCCTGTAATAAACTGACTAATGCTCAAACATATTCTGATTAGCCCGGATTATTCTCCAAAGCCCGCAACTTTGGGGGCTACGCCCCCAAACCCCCGATACGCTTTGAAATATTCCGACTCAAAGCAGAACCAAATCTGAAACCGAGAAGTAGGGTGCTTTTGAGTATGGACCAGTTTGTTTAAACATGTCACTAAGTTAGCCCGCATTATCCACTGATGGTGAATAATGCGGGTTAGCCATTTCAGCTTGGGCCCGGTTCTGCATCCAAAGACGGCCGTGCGGCCCCCAAAAAGCCAGCCTTGTCTATTGATCCGAGCCAGGCGGGGATCTTCAATGCCTAGATTCTTCCTTTTTGGACAGGACAAAGGAGGGCAGCAACATCAATATCCCCAAAGTCACGGCTGAGTCAGCCACGTTGAAGGCCGGCCAGTGGTACCTGCCCCAGTAAAGATCCAAAAAATCCACAACTTCCCCAAGGCGCACCCGGTCCGCCATGTTTCCTAAAGCACCCCCAAGGATCATCCCCAAGCAAATCACGCCAGAACCAGAGGAGCCCCTATCCCGAAACCAGATCCATAGTATGAAGCCCATGGCCAACAGGCTCGAGCCTACCAGCACTGTTGATCTGATCCAGGGAGCCTGGGAGGACAGGATCCCAAAGGCAGCCCCGGTGTTGCGCACATAAGTTATGTTGAAAAAGCCGGGGATCACTTGAAAAGACTCGTGAAGGGCCATGTGTTGGACCACCAAAGCTTTTGTCAATTGGTCCAGAATCAGCACCCCCGCGGCCACCAACACACCAAGGGTATCCCTGAAGCCAAGCAGCTGCATCAGAGGCCCATCCTGTCCAAGACCCCACCACACCTTGGGCACACATCCGAACGGGTGGGGTGATCTCCCACAGACTCGTCCCACTTCCAGCACCGAGGACACTTGTTGCCTCGGGCTTGCTCCACTCGAATGCGAAGCCCAGGCAATTCAGCACCTTCCATCACCTCTCCGGTCAGAGAATCATCGGTGATTTCCAATTGGGATACTATGAAGAGCTCTTCCAGCAGCCCACGGTTACTCTTGAGGAAATCACTCCAGTCAGGTGGCGGCTCCAGGATCACCCTGGCATCCAGCGCCAACCCTATCCTCTTTTCCCTGCGCGCTGCCTCCAAGGCTCTCGTCACCTCCCCACGAAGGCTCAAAAATCTCTCCCAACGCTCGGCCAAATCCCGATCTTCCCATTGGGCAGGAGCCGAAGGAAAGCCTGCCAGATGGACACTGGGGGCTTTACCTTCCCAATCAGGCATGTGATGCCAAATCTCCTCGGCTGTGAAACTGAGAATAGGCGCCATTAGCAAAGTCAGACTTCGCAGGCTCTCAAATATCACGGTTTGGGCGGACCTTCGCTCTGGATCCTGGGGGGCCTGCACGTAAAGAGCATCCTTGAGCACGTCAAGATAGAGGGCGCTTAAATCCACGGCGCAGAACTGGTGGAGAGTGTGGAAGACCGTATGGAAAGAATATGTTTCGTAAGCCTTTCGCACCCTATTGATCACCCCATACAGCCTGTGCAGTGCGAATCTGTCTATCTCCCTGAGATGCCCGTAAACCACTTGGTGGAGAGTTGGGTCGAAGTCGAAGAGGTTCCCAAGCATGAACCTGGCCGTATTGCGGATTCTCCTGTAGGCCTCGCTAAGCCTTTGAAGAATCTCTCCTGAAATCCTCATGTCATCTCGGTAATCCTCGGCCGAGACCCACAGTCGAAGCACTTCAGCTCCATATTTGTTTATGACCTCTTCCGGAACCACCACGTTTCCAAGGCTCTTGGACATCTTTTTGCCTTGCCCGTCCACCACAAAACCGTGGGTCAGCACGCTCTTGTAAGGTGCTTTCCCTCTTGTGCCTACGGATGTAAGAAGAGCGCTGTGGAACCAGCCTCGGTGCTGGTCGCTGCCTTCCAAGTACATGTGGGCCGGGTACTCCAGTTCGGGATTGCCTTCCAGGACCGCGGCCCAACTAACTCCTGAATCAAACCACACATCCAGGATGTCCGTCTCCTTCCGGAATTCTTTAGAACCACATTTTGAGCAACTGGTGCCTTCAGGAAGGAGCTCCTGTGAGTCTCTTTCGAACCAAGCCTCTGCTCCCTCTTCCTGGAATATGGAGGCCACCTGCCTGAAGACCTCCTGGTTGGCCAGAATCTCTCCGCAGCCCGTGCAATAAAAAACCGTTATGGGGACTCCCCAGGAGCGTTGCCTTGAGACGCACCAGTCCGGGCGATGTTTGATCATTTCGTAAATCCGATCCCTGCCTTGGGGTGGAATCCACTCCACCCTGTCGATCTCCTCCAGGGTTCTGCCTCTGAATCCATTGGCTTCCATGGAAATAAACCACTGTTCTGTGGCACGAAAAATTATCGGCTTCTTACAACGCCAGCAATGGGGGTACTCGTGAGTGATCTCTTCCTGTGCAAGCAGTTTCCCCACATCCTTGAGTTTGGAGATCACCGAGGGATTCGCGCTGAACACAAACTGGCCGGCAAAATAAGCTACATCCCCGGTGAATCGCCCCTCATCATCCACTGGGGCGTAAACAGGCAGCCCATACTTCACCCCGATCTCGTAATCCTCTTTGCCATGGCCAGGGGCTATGTGAACACACCCGGTGCCCGCCTCAAGGGTCACGAAGTCGGCCAGGATCAGCCTTGATTCCCTTTCCAAATATGGATGGGTGCACACCAAGCCCTCCAACAGCTTTCCTTTGAATCTGCCAATAACCTCCTGGGAGGCCCATCCGAAACTGGCTGCCACGTAAGGCAAGAGCTCCTGGGCCAAGATATACACATGACCCTGATTCTCCACTGCCACATAATCAAACTCCGGATGGACTGCTATGGCCAAGTTGGCAGGTATTGTCCAAGGGGTGGTGGTCCATATTATCACCGAGACCTGCCGACCCCTCAGGGAATCCAAACGGTGGGAGATGTCTGACTTCATGGGAAAGGAAATGAATATGGAAGGGGTTTTGTGCTCAGCATACTCCACCTCAGCCTCAGCCAAAGCGGTCTTGCATGAAGCGCACCAGTAAACCGGTTTTTTACCCCTGTACACGCTGCCCTGAGAGAAAAACCTTCCAAACTCCATCACTATTGCAGCTACGTACGGAAAGGCCATGGTAAGATAGGGGGTCTCCCAGTCCCCGAAGACCCCCAGCCTTTTGAATTCTTTTCTCTGAATGTCTATAAATTTCTCGGCATATCTTCGACACTCCCGCCGCACCTCTGCTGTGGAAAGCCGAGCCTTTTTTCCCCCCAGCATGAGATCCACCTGATGTTCTATGGGAAGCCCGTGGCAATCCCATCCGGGCACATAATGGCTGTCATATCCGGCCATGAATTTGGACTTTACTATAAAGTCCTTGAGGATCTTGTTCATGGCCGTGCCTATGTGTATATGACCGTTGGCATAAGGCGGCCCATCGTGAAGAATGAACTTGGGCCTGCCTCGGGAGACCTCCTTGATCTTGGAATAGATTCCCATTGCCTCCCATTGCTCCAGCACCTCGGGCTCTTTTTGGGCCAGGTTGGCCTTCATGGGAAAGGCCGTTTTGGGAAGATTAAGGGTTTCCTTGTAGTCCATAAGCTCCAATCCTCCATATGGTCTGCCCTGACGGGGCCTGGAACCCTTAGCCTACCAGAAGCCTCCTGGATGTCAAGAAACGGGAAATGATCCTGGCCGATTCTTTCGGCTTGACAGGGGCCTAACCGGCTCCCTACAATTCGATGCAGCCGACTTTTAGGCGACAGGGATCCCAGAGGGTGCTTCCATGGCACTTCGCATAGGCCAGCTGCTGGTCAAAAACGGTCTAATAACCATGGAACAGCTCGCTAGGGCCGTGGAAGAGCAAAAAAAACATGGGGGCAGACTGGGCGGCATTTTAATACGCATGGGTTTTGTAAGTGAGAAAACCCTTGTGGATTTCATGAGCCGCCAATTTAAGATCCGTACCTTGGAGCTCGGGAAGGTGGAAATCCAACCCGAGCTGATAAAACTCGTCCCGGCCTCCCTGGCCAAAAAATTTCTGCTTATCCCAGTCCAAAGAGTAGGAGCCACCCTCACAGTGGCCATGAGCGATCCGACTCAGCTTGTGGCCCTGGATGATATAAAGTTCATGACAGGTTACAACATAGAGCCTGTTCTTGTGCCAGAGGGTGAACTCCTGGAGGCCATCAGAAGGTATTACGGCGGCAAGGGCTTGGAGTCGGGGCCGGCCTTAATGGAAGCAAAGGACTATCTTCCTCACGAAGAAGGGCATGAGGATGCCCCGGGCTTGGATCAGGAGGAAGAAAGCGCCATTTCCGGCTTTACCGAAGAGGACTTCGAAAGCCTTGTGAACGTGGCGGTGGAGAACGTTGAAGTAGTGGAGGATGTCAGGGATGAGGTGCTCACCATGGAGGTGGATGCCCCCATAGTGAGGCTCGTCAACGGGATCCTCATAAAGGCCATAAGGCTAGGGGTCAGTGACATCCATATAGAACCATATGAGAAAAGCTTCAGGGTCAGATATCGCTTGGACGGGGTCCTGAGAAAGGCCATGGGTCTGCCCCTGAAGATCCGCAATGCGGTGATCTCTCGGATCAAGATCATGGCTCAGCTGGACATTGCTGAAAGAAGACTCCCCCAGGACGGTAGAATCAAGATGAGGTTCGGCCGGAACAAGGAAATGGATTTCCGAGTCTCGGTGGTGCCTACGCTTTGGGGGGAAAAAGTCGTGCTCAGGCTCTTGGACAAGTCCAACCTGCAGCTTGACATGACCAAGCTGGGCTTTGAGGAAAATCAGCTCAAACAATTCAAGACGGCCATACATCGCCCCTATGGTATGGTTCTTGTGACAGGGCCCACAGGCAGCGGCAAGACCACCACGCTTTATTCGGCTTTGGCAGAGCTTAACAAGGAGTCGGACAACATCATGACCGCAGAGGACCCGGTTGAGTTCAATCTCCCAGGCATCAACCAGGTCCAGATGCACGAGGAAATCGGCCTCAACTTTGCCGCTGCTTTGAGATCCTTCCTGAGGCAGGACCCGGATATCATTATGGTCGGAGAGATAAGGGATTTTGAGACGGCTGAAATCGCCATAAAGGCGGCCTTAACCGGTCACATGGTTCTCAGCACCGTGCACACCAACGATGCCCCCAGCACCGTTAACCGTCTTTTGAACATGGGCATAGAGCCCTTCTTGGTGGCCTCAGCCACCAACTTGATTCTGGCCCAGAGGTTGGGCAGAAAGATATGTCCCAAATGCAAGGAAGAGGTGAAGTTGCCCAGTGCGGCTTTGGTGGAACTAGGCGTCCCTGAGGAGGAAGTCCCTCAAATGCGCGTTTTCAGGGGCCGTGGCTGTGATAATTGCCTGCATACAGGGTACAAGGGCAGAATAGCTTTTTACGAGGTGATGCCCATAGGGGAGGAGATCCGTGAGCTGATACTTGTGGGAGCCTCGGCCACAGAAATAAAAAAGGAGGCCATCCGGCTCGGTATGATGACCCTCAGGCAGAGCGGAATAATGAGAATGAGGGAAGGGATCACAACCATCGAGGAGGTGATCCGCTGCACAGCGCCTGACTGAGAGGCTGTTTGCTTTTAGGGCAACTCAACCAAGGGTCTCCCATGGTTTTCCTGGGGGCCCGGTTCCCCAAGGGAGCGAGAAATGGTATCTCTTCATCAGTTGTTGAAAGTGACCATTGAAAAAGGAGCCTCGGACCTGCATATCACGGCAGGGATACCGCCTCAACTTAGGGTGAACGGAGCCCTGGTGCCCCTGGACCTGCCGCCTCTCAAGCCGGCTGAGACAAAGCAGCTGGTTTACAGTGTTCTAACAGATGCTCAGAAGCACAAGTTCGAGGAGAACTGGGAGCTGGATCTTTCTTTTGGCGTTGAGGGATTAAGTCGATTCAGGGCCAATGTGTTCCTCCAACGGGGGGCAGTGGCTGCGGCATTCAGGAGCATCCCCAACCGCATTCTTAGCTTTGAAGAATTGGGGTTGCCGGCGGTTGTGGCCGAGCTGGCCAACAAACCCCGAGGCCTGATTCTGGTGACGGGCCCCACAGGAAGCGGTAAGTCCACGACTTTGGCTTCCCTGATAGACAAGATAAACAGCGAGAGACACGTTCATGTGGTGACCATCGAGGACCCAATAGAGTTCGTGCACCAGCATAAGAAGGCGGTTATAAATCAAAGAGAGCTGGATGCCGACACCAAGAGCTTCCGCAACGCCCTGAAATACATCCTGAGGCAGGACCCTGATGTGGTACTCATAGGAGAGATGAGGGACCTTGAGACCATCGAGTCCGCCCTGGTGATAGCCGAGACGGGTCATCTGGCTTTCGCCACCTTGCATACCAACTCCTGCGTGCAGACCATTAACCGCATAGTGGATGTGTTCCCCGCACACCAACAGCCCCAGGTGCGAGCCCAGCTCTCTTTCGTGTTGGAGGGGGTCCTATCCCAGCAGCTCCTGCCCAGGGCCGATGGAAAGGGCAGGGTGATGGCCCTGGAGATCATGATCCCCAACGCGGCCATCCGCAATCTGATAAGAGAGGACAAGATCCACCAGATCTACTCTCAGATGCAGGTGGGGCAAGCCAAGTTCGGAATGCAGACAATGAACCAGTCCTTGGCAAGCCTGTATCAACGCAGGTTGATCACCCTGGAGGAAGCCTTATCCCGTTCCTCCGATCCTGAGGAGCTTCGCAACATGTTGGCCAGCGGGGCCGCACAACGTCCCATGATGAGGCCCCAGAGGCCGCTGAGGTAAACCAAATGCCGGACCTGTTGCCGGGTTCGGCATCCTAGCCAGGAGGGATCATGCCCGTATACAGATGGAGTGGAGTCAACCGGGCTGGGAAGAAGGTTAAAGGGGAAATGGAAGCCCCTGACGAGGAGGCCGTGCGGCTCGTCTTGAGGCGCCAGAGGATAGAGTCTACCAAGGTCAAGCAGGCGCCCAAAGACATATTTGAGAACGTATCCTTCCTGAAACCCAAAGTCACCGAGAAGGACATAGTCCTTTTTACTAGGCAATTCGCCACCATGATAGATGCCGGACTCCCTCTGGTGCAATGTCTGGATATTTTGGCCAACCAGACGGACAACCGGACTTTCAAACAAATGCTCAAACAGATCAAGAGCGATGTGGAAAGCGGATCCACCTTCGCCGACGCCCTCAAGAAGCATCCCAAGACCTTCGACGAGCTTTTTGTGAACCTCATTGCAGCCGGGGAAGTGGGGGGTATTCTGGATACTATCCTTAACCGTTTGGCTGCTTACATAGAAAAGGCCATGAAGCTCAAGAAAAAGGTCAAAGGGGCCATGGTTTATCCCAGCGTGGTGCTGGTTGTGGCAGTGGCTGTGGTGGCTGTGCTGCTGCTTTTCGTGATACCGATTTTTAAGAAGATGTTCGAGGACATGGGTGGCGGGCTTCCCACCCCCACTCAGATAGTCATAGATATCAGCGAGTGGGTGCAAAGCTATATTCTATTTATCGTCGCCGTGGTGGTGGCTTTCTTCATAGCACTCAACCGTTTCTATGCCACTCGCAAGGGTCGAGCCCTGATGGACGACCTTATTTTGCGTGTTCCCGTAATAGGGGATTTGATTCGCAAGGTGGCGGTAGCCAGATTCACCCGTACTTTGGGTACCATGATCCAAAGCGGAGTGCCTTTGCTTGACGGGCTGGACATAGTGGCAAGAACCGCCGGGAACAAGACCGTGGAGTCAGCCATTTTGAAAACCAGAGCCAGCATTGCAGAGGGAAGAACCATAGCCGATCCCCTGTCCGAAAGCGGGGTCTTCCCCTCCATGGTGGTGCAGATGATAGCCGTGGGGGAGTCCACCGGAGCTCTGGATGCCATGCTCACCAAAATAGCGGACTTCTACGATGAGGAGGTGGATGCGGCTGTGGAGGCTCTGACTTCCCTCATCGAGCCGTTCCTGATGATCTTCCTGGGAGGCACCATAGGCGGACTTGTGATTGCCATGTACCTGCCCATTTTTAAACTGGCTGGAACCGTGGATTGACCCAAAGCGGCCCACCCCTTCGTGTTAATCCGGAGGAGCTTATCCGGAGCAGGTTGCACTGGCTGGTGCTCCTGAGGGTGGTGGTTTCGCTTTTGCTCTTGGGTGGAACCCTGCTTCTTCAAGCCAGGGAGCCTGCAGACCTGATTCGTCCCCCTCTTGTGGGGCCCTGCGGCATCTTGGCCTTGGTCCTGGCCCTAAGCCTGATATACAGGGCAATACTTCCCAGGGTAAGAAACCTACGTTCTTTTGCCTACACCCAAGTGATGGGTGACATTGCCTTGGTGACCGCCCTGGTGTACCTGACGGGCGCGGAAGAAAGCATCTTCGCCTCAACCTACAATTTGTCCATTATTACCGGTAGCATCATGCTTTATCGGAGAGGAGGGCTGATAGCAGCTTCTCTGAGCAGCCTTCTTTATGGAGGAATGCTCAATTTGAGATTTTTCTCGGTGCTGCCTCAGGCCTTCAAGACCACCCTTCGCTCTGCACAACCCCTGGGAAGCGAAGTCTTTTTCAGCATCATGATAAATGTGAGCGCTTTTTTTATCGTAGCTCTCTTGAGCAGTTACTTGGCGGAGCAGGCCAAGGTAAGCAGGGAAGAGCTGGAGGTGGCACAATCCGACCTCTCCAGGCTGACACTGCTTCACGAGCACATACTCCAATGCCTGCCCAGCGGGCTTCTGACCTGCGATTCGCAGGGAAGGATAATCTATGCGAATCAGTCGGCTCTAAGCATGATGGGGGCGGAACTGCAGTCCATTTTAGACAAGCCCCTGGAAGAGGTGTTCCCTCAGATTCCATCCCGGCTTTTCCAGGAAGCGGCCAGGGGCGTTCATGATCCCCAGATGAGGCGTCAGAACATGAAATACACCCGTCCGGACGGACGCGTCCTGGAACTGGGATTTTCCCTGGCTCCCCTCAGGGGAGGCGATGGAGCCCTCATGGGTACCATTTTTCATTTTCAGGACCTTACCCAAACCGTGGCCATGGAGCAACACCTAAGGAGAATGGACAAGCTGGCCTCCATAGGTGAAATGGCTGCCCGAATAGCCCACGAGATAAGAAACCCACTTGCCTCTGTGAGTGGTTCCATTCAAATACTCCAGAAGGAATTGAGTCTTGAGGGACCGAACAGAAGGCTCATGGAAATAGTGGTGAGGGAAACCAAACGCCTCAACGGCCTTCTCACAGACTTCCTTAGCTTCGCTCGTCCGGAGCACCCCAAGCCTAAGAAAATGGACCTCTCAAAGGCTCTGCGGGAGACCCTGACGTTATTCATGGAACAGGCCAGATCCAGTTGTGAGCTGAAAGTCCAAATCTCACCAGGACTCACCATGTATGCAGATTCCAAGAAGCTAAGACAGGTGGTGTGGAACCTTCTAAACAATGCACTGGAGGCAATGCCCCAAGGAGGAAATCTCACTGTGCGTGCCTCTTGGGCCTCAGGGGCCCTGCCTGCAGGTCTCAATACTCAGGAGACCTGGCTGGTAATGGAGGTGGAAGATTCGGGGGTGGGTATCCCTGAAGAGGTCAAGGACAAGGTTTTCGATCCTTTCTTTACCACAAAGGAAAAAGGCACTGGACTTGGTCTGTCCATTGTGCACAGGCTTGTGGAGGAGATGGGGGGCCGCATAGAGATGCAAAGCCAGCCCGGCAAGGGTAGCCGCTTTATGGTCTGGCTCCCCTCTGGATCCATTCCACAGGAAGAGGAACATGGGGCAGAGCCGGAGCGCACAGCGCCCAGGCCAACTTGACGTCCGAGGCTTTGTTCCGCTATAAAAAGTCTTTCGGTCTTCCAATCGGGCCAAGTTCTACAATGAGGCACGCGCCAAGACCGCTGGGGTTGGGGGGGGGAAGACCGGGCCGGATGGGAGGGGGGAACCAGGGTGTGTTTTGGCAGGAATGGGTTTATCCTAAGCTTTCGTGAAATGATCCGGCAGAAACCAGAGGTTGAGAATAATGTTGGCCATGTGCTGGGTGCAGGCTCAAAACCCTTTGATGGGGAGCTTCAAGATCCAATGGGCTGAATCCGTTGACCCAACCAGTGACCGGGAACTCGTAAACATGATTTACCTGAGCCAGAGTATTCTGCAGGCTGGATTTGGAGAAAGAGATTGTCGCAAACGGGGGTAACCCTGAGTAAAAAGAGAGGTGAATACTTGGAGGCAGGAGGAGTTGAAAAAGCCGCCGGGCTCGTGCTGGAGAGGCGCAGGAAACTGGAGAGGCTGAGGTCTTGCGGGATTGATCCTTTTCTGCAGGATTTCTTGGTCACCCATGAAGTTTGTGAAATCCTAGAGCATTACGGGCAATGGGATGCACCCAGCCTTGAAGGGCTTGGGGAGACTTTTGTCCTGGCAGGTCGAATAACCGGGAAAAGGGACTTCGGGAAAGTCAGTTTCATGGATCTTACAGACCGCACGGGTCGCATTCAATGCATGGTACACCTTCCTTCCTTGAAAGAAGAGGAAGTCCTGATAGTCAAATGTCTGGATGTGGGAGACCACCTGGGAGTCAAGGGGGGGCTATTTAGAACCCGTACAGGGGAGTTGACCCTGAAGGCTGAGGGTTTGCAGATTCTCTCCAAGGCCCTCAGGCCGTTGCCCGAGAAATGGCATGGCCTAAGAGACGTAGAGGCGCGCTACCGCCAACGATACCTGGATCTGCTCATCAACCCCCATGTGAGGGAGATTTTCAGGGTCAGGGGAAGAGTCATACGTTGGATAAGGGAATTCTTGGAGACCCACGGGTTCGAAGAAGTGGAGACTCCCATGATGCAACCCCTGCCTGGAGGGGCTGACGCGCGTCCCTTTGTGACACACCATAATGCCCTTGATGTGGACCTGTACCTGAGAGTTGCACCAGAGCTTTTTTTGAAGCGGCTGGTGGTTGGGGGAATAGAGCGGGTTTACGAGATAAACAGGAACTTCCGCAATGAGGGAATCTCCACCCAACACAACCCTGAGTTCACGATGCTGGAGTTCTACCGCGCCTATGCAGGCTTTGAAGAGCTCATGGACTTTACAGAGGAGCTCTTTGAATTCCTCTTGGTGCGGTTGGGGAAATGGCCACTGCTTAGTTACCAGGGATCGGAAATAAACATGCAAAGGCCTTGGAAGAGGTTGCGGTTTATGGATGGTCTGGTGGAATTGGCGCAGGTGCCCAGGGAGATTCTGTGGGACCTGACCGAGCTGAAAGAGCTGGCCAAGGAGCGCCATGTTGTTCTAGAGGGCAGAGAGACTCTGGGAAAGGTTCTGGCCAAACTGTTTGATGCCTTGGTGGAACCAAATCTAATATCTCCAACTTTTGTGACCCATCATCCTGTTGCTATTTCCCCCCTTGCCAGGAGAAATCGGGAGGATCCGGAGCTGGTGGATAGGTTCGAGCTTTACATTGCGGGAAGGGAAATCGCCAATGCTTTTTCAGAGCTGACAGATCCGGACGACCAAAGAAAACGATTTCAGCAACAACAGGAAATGCGCGACAGGGGGGACAGTGAAGCCCAACCCATGGATGAGGATTTCCTTAGAGCCTTGGAACACGGGATGCCTCCCACAGCTGGAGAAGGAATAGGGATAGACAGGTTGGTCATGCTACTGACGGATTCCGCATCCATAAGGGACGTCATATTGTTTCCACAACTCAGGCCTGAGTCCACGCTTCAGACAAGGACCTGAGGGGGAGCTGTGATGCACAAAGAATAAGGAGTTCTGCGGAGGGCCTCCAGGGGCGCAAAGCAGTCAAGCACAAGATGGCTTATGAACTTTGGATCGGTTTGAAATTCCTGCGCGCCAAACGCAGACATAGGGCCATATCTTTGGTTACGGTTCTCTCGGTGCTAGGGGTCTCCGTGGGGGTTACAGCTTTGATAGTGGTGATCTCCGTAATGAGTGGTTTTGCAGAGAGCCTCAAAGAAAGAATCCTGGGCTTCACAGCCCATGTGGTTGTAACAGGCCGCAAAGAGGAGATCCTGCAGGAAGCTGATTTGGCTTCCCGGCTCATGCAAGTGGAAGGAGTGGTGGGTGCCACACCCTTTTTGGTGAGGGAGGTGATCCTACAGGGGCCTGCAAGGGCGGCGGGTGCAGTGGTGAGAGGTTTGGACGGAAGCACTGCTGCCCAGGTGCTCCCTCTGAGAAAGATCCTGAAAGACTCGGATCCTGAAGCTCTGGCCAAGCCCTCGGGGGCGGGACACCCGGGAATAGTGCTGGGTAAGGAGCTTATGAGATATTTGGGCTGTGGGGTTGGGGATCACGTGGTCATGGTGGTGCCCCTGGGGACTCCCACCCCATGGGGCACTCTTCCCAAGTGGAAGAGGTTTGAGGTAAGGGGTTTTTTTGACTCCGGTTACTGGGAGTTCGATTTCAGATTGGGTTACGTTGCTCTTTCCGTAGCCCAGGAGGTTTTCGAGGTCCCGGGGAGGCTCACTGGTGTGGAGCTTAAGCTTGCGGATCTCTACAGGGCGCCCGAGGTCCGCAGACTAATTAATTCCTCTGCTTTGGGCAGGCAATATGTGGCCGAGGATTGGATGGAGCGAAACCGCAGCCTTCTTTTTGCCCTCAATATCGAGAAAAGGGTCATGTTCGTCATCTTGCTTTGCATCGTGGGGGTTGCTGGACTTCTCATCATCAGCATCTTGGTGATGATGGTGATGGAGAAAAAGAAGGATGTGGGAATATTGAAGGCAATGGGGGCCAGGGCAGGGGAGATCCTCCGAGTTTTCTTGTTCCAGGGCTTGATCATTGGGATAACGGGTACCCTTTTGGGCTCTTTGGGGGGACTGCTTATATCCTGGAACCTGGACAGCATCTTGAGCGCGCTGGAGAGGTTTACAGGTCTGAGGATCTTTCCATCTGAAGCCTACTATTTGCCTGAGATTCCAGCTAGGGTGAATGCACTGGATGTAGCTGTTATAGTGCTGGCCACTTTGGGTATAAGTTTAATTTCGGCCGCATATCCCTCCTGGAGGGCATCCAAGCTTGATCCTGTGGAGGCTTTGCGGTATGACTGAGAAGGGCGGAGCTCCCGGACATGGGACCAGTAAAGAGGAAAACCCAAGAACTGAGGCTGAACCGCTGATCCGGGTTCGAGGGCTTACCCGCTCTTTTCGAAAAGACAGCCAGCTCATAGAGGTGCTCCGAGGGGTTGACTTGGATGTGGGAGGAGGGGAAAGTCTTGCCATCACAGGGGCTTCCGGAGTGGGGAAAAGCACCCTTATGCACATCATGGGGACTCTGGACAGGCCCACCTCAGGCATTGTGCTTTATGAAGGCCGGGATGTATTCAAGTGGGATGATGGCGAACTGGCTCGGTTTCGCAACAGGAGCATCGGCTTTGTGTTCCAATTTCATCACCTCCTGCCCGAGCTCACGGCACTGGAGAATGTAATGATGCCTGCCTTGATTCAAGGAATAAAAAAAAGACAGGCTGCGCTCATGGCAAGGGATGTATTGGGAGAGCTGGGCATGTCCCATCGGCTCCAGCACAAGCCAGGGGAACTCTCCGGGGGCGAGCAGCAAAGGGTGGCTATTGCCAGAGCCTTGGTTCTGCAACCGCGAGTGATACTGGCTGATGAACCTACAGGTAATCTGGATCGTCGAACAGGCGAGGGGGTGGAGGAGCTTCTTTTGGCGGTTAAGGAGAGGCTAGGCGCCACCTTGGTGGTCGTGACCCACAACCCGGGTTTGAGCAAAAAAATGCAAACACAAGTGGAACTGGTGGATGGGATCCTGGGTTACACCCCCCGAAGCGGGGACGGGAAGGGGAGAAAATCATGAGACGGTCTCTTTTGCCGATAGTAGCTTGTTGGGTGCTCTGCTTTGTGGGCTTAGGGAACAAGGATGCGCAAGCCGCAGTCAAGGTGCAATTGCTCCCCCTTCAAGTTTTCAGCGGGGACCCTTCTGCTCAGGAGCTTCGGGTCTTGTTGGAGAAAGTCGTGGCAGTTCGCCTCCAGGGGGAAGAAGGTGTGGAGATAGTTTACAGGCCTGAAAAAGAGATCCCCCGGGAAGGCTTCACCGAACAAAAGGCCCGAAGCGAGGCTAAAGAAGCCGGTGTAGCCTGGGTCATATGGGGGAGCCTTACCCAGGTGGGCAGAGCCCTAAGCCTGGATCTCAGATTGCTCAAGGTGGAGGGGACGGAAGCTCCTGTTTCCGTGGGAGTGCAGGCTCAGGACAAGGATCAGCTCTTGAGCGCCACGGACCTGGAGGTGGACAGGCTCCTGTCCAGGATAGTCCAGAGACCCAAGGTGGCACAGATCAAGGTGGAGGGAAACCGTCGTATAGGTGCTGATTCGATTCTGCTCAAGATAAAAACCCGCAGCGGTGATGAGTACTCTTCTACGCGTCTACAGGCGGACGTCCGAGAGATAGAGAAAATGGGCTATTTTGAAGACGTGCAGGTCAGCGTGCAGGATCTCAAGGAAGGTAAGGCAGTTACCTTTCTTGTGAAAGAGAAGCCCACCATCAGGGAAGTGCTCATCACAGGAAACGATAAGATAGACACCGACAAGATCAGAGAAGTCATAACCATTCAGCCACAGTCAATCCTCAATTATCAGGCTCTCAAGGACGCAACGGAAAAGATAAAGAAACTTTACCAGGAAAAGGGGTTTTACGGGGCCGAGGTCTCTTATGAGCTAAAAGAGCTTGAGGCGAATCAGAAGGGAGTGGTTTTCAAGATCCAAGAGGGAAACAAGTTCTGGGTCAGAAGCATCCGGTTTGAGGGAAATGAGCACTTCTCGGAAAAAGAGCTAAAAAAGGAAATGAAAACTCAAGAGAAGGACTGGCTCCACTGGATCACAGACTCAGGGGTGTTGGATCAAGAGACCCTCAAACAGGATGTGGAAAGACTCTCTGATTTTTATTACAACCGGGGTTACATCCGCAACAAGGTGGGCACACCCAGAATAGAAACCCAGGCCGACTCCATCCACATCATCATTCCCATAGAAGAGGGGCCGGTCTACACCGTGAGAGCCATCAGGCTGGAGGGGGATCTCCTGGAGGAGGAGGGGGCCATGAAGGCTTTCTTGAGCCTCAAGGAAGGAAATCCCTTCAGCCGGGAGAAACTCAGGAAGGACATGGAAAAGCTCACGGAGCGATATGCGGACTTGGGATACGCTTACGCGGAGGTGAAACCACTTACCAGCATCCAGGATGCAGAAAAGACAGTGGATGTGAGCTTTAGGATTCAGCAGAAGCAGAAAGTGCATATCGGGAGAATAAGAATCCTGGGCAACACTCGGACCCGGGATAAGGTCATAAGGCGAGAGTTGATGCTGGCCGAGGGGGATACTTTCAGCAGTACGGCCCTCAAGAAAAGCAACGAAAGGCTCAAGGCCCTCAAGTACTTCGAGGAAGTGAACATCACCTCCAGCCCAGGAGCCACTCCTGAGGTGGTAGACCTAAATGTGGAGGTCAAGGAACAACAGACAGGGAGCTTTTCCTTGGGGGCCGGTTACAGCTCCGTGGACAAGATTATAGGGGTGGCCGAGATTCAACAAAGCAACCTCTTCGGAAGAGGTTATAAGGTGAGGCTCAGAGCAGAGCTGGGGACCAAGAGGCAGTACTACACATTCACCTTTATAGACCCATGGCTGCTGGATACCCGCACCAGCATGAAATTTGATGTATACAACATGGACAAGGTGTACCTCAGTTTCACCAGGAGCGCCATTGGAGGGAACCTGATGTTCACCCATCCATTGGACAGGTTTCTGGACAGGCTAACTGGTTTTTGGGGTTATAGAGCGGAGGACGTGGAGCTGACCGACGTGGACAGGGACGCAGCCCTTATCTTCAAATCCCAGAAAGGAAGACACCTTACCAGCGAAGTGCTCTTTGGGCTGACCTATGATACCAGGGACCAGACCCTTTACCCCAGCAAAGGGACTCTCTCCAGTTTTGCCACCGAGTTTGCGGGCCTGGGGGGAGACAACCAGTTCGTGAAACACATAATCAGCTCGGCCCATTACTTCCCTCTTCCTTGGGACACGGTTTTCATGGCCAGGGGGCAGTTCGGCTATGCTTATGGATGGGGGAACAAGGAACTCCCGGTGTACGAGAGATTTTTCTTGGGCGGGATAGACTCTATTCGGGGCTTCAAGCCCGGGGGGGTTGGCCCCAGAGACCCTGCCACAGGTGACATAATAGGGGGGGACACAGAGCTTTTTTTCAACTTTGAGTATATTTTCCCGATCCTCAAGAAGCTGGAGCTACGGGGGGTGATCTTCTACGATACAGGCAACGCCTTCCTGAGCGGCGACAGCGGGCTTGTGGATGTGGGCAGCTTCAGGCACACGGCAGGGGCCGGTATCCGATGGTACTCCCCCTTCGGCCCATTGAGGGTGGAATTGGGTTACAATCTTAGACCTGAAGCGGATGAGAAGCGGATAGAGTGGGCTTTCGGAATGGGAGGTTCTTTCTGAGGCCCGGTGAGACGCTAGTGCGACTAGCCGACGAGAGGTCGGCAATCAATTCAGGAGGGGATTCGGATGAGAGGATGGCTAGTGGGTATCGGGGCTGCCGCGCTTCTGACAGCGGGGTCCCTGGGCACGGCTTGGGGGGCTTCTTCGGCCGTGAAAATAGGTTACATAGACCTTCAGAAGATCATAGAGCAATCCAGTAAAGGCAAGGAGCTAAGGGACCGGGTGCTGCAGCTTCGCAAGGAGAAGGAGAAGATCTTGACCTCCAAACAGGAAGAGCTGGTGCGTATGCGCCAGGATTTCCAGCAGAAGGCCCTGACCCTGAGCGATAAGGCCAGGCTGGACAAGGAGCAGGAGCTTCGCCAAAAGGAATTGGAGCTGCAAAACCTCTCTGAGTCTTACAGACAAGAGGTCATAATGGAGGGCAAGAAACTCCAGACCCTGATGTTCAAGGATCTAAGCGAGATTGTGAAAAAAATCGGGCAGCAGGAAGGCTTCACCATGATCATAGACAAGGATGCCACTCTGTACGTGTCCGAGTCCATCGACATCACAGACAAGGTCATTCAGCAGTATGACTCCCCCTCGAGGAAGGCCAAGTGAAGGCCACTTTGGCCCAACTTGCAGAGCTTGTGCAGGGAGAGGTTTCAGGAGATCCTTGTTTGGAAATCCACGGGATCTCCTCTCCTGAGCTGGCCGGCCCCAAAGACATTACCTTCATAGTAAGCCCACGCCACGAGCACAGACTCGGCACGACCCGGGCTGCAGCTGTAATGGTGCCCGATGGAAGCCTGGGCGGCAACATGTGCAAGATAGTGGTCCCGAGGGTTTATCTGGCTTACGCCCGTGTGGCGGCTTTTTTCCACCCCAGGGATCAGCATGGGGTGGGTGTTTCTCCTGAGGCTTGGGTTCATCCTGAAGCCGTGCTGGGCGAGGGGGTGACCGTGTACCCCTTTGTTTGGATAGGCCGTGGGGCACGCATTGGGGATAGGGCTGTTTTGTATCCCATGGTTTGTGTAGGGGAGGAATGCCAGATAGGCGAGGATACCATTCTCTACCCAGGGGTGGTTGTGTACCCAGGATGTTCGGTGGGGAAAAGGGTCATAGTCCATGCAGGGACAATCATAGGTAGCGATGGGTTTGGCTACGCCAGGGACGGAACACGTTCGGTGAAAATCCCTCAACTGGGCACAGTCCTTATAGAGGATGACGTGGAGATCGGGGCCAATGCGGCGGTGGACAAGGCATCTTTCGGGGCTACCTGGATCCAACGCGGGGTGAAGATGGACAACCTGGTACAAATAGGTCACAACGTGGTGGTGGGTGAAGATGCGGTCTTGGCGGGCCAGGTTGGGCTGGCAGGCAGTGTACAGATCGGCCGGGGTGCTGTATTGGCCGGTCAGGTGGGTGTGGCAAATCACTTGCGCATAGGAGACGGGGCCATGGTTGGCTCTAAGAGCGGGGTGGCTCAGGATGTGCCTCCTGGAGGGCTTGTGAGCGGTATCCCGGCCATCCCGCATCGCAACTGGCTGAGGTCAAGCCGGGCATTCAGCCGTCTACCTGAGGTGTTGCGCAGGTTAAAGGATATTGAAAAAAGGCTGGATTCTCTCGAAAGGCGGACGGGAAATGGAACAGAGTAAGATCAGAATACTGCCTATCGAGGAGATAATGCGAATTCTGCCTCACGGGTATCCCTTTTTGTTTGTGGACAGGGTCCTGGAATTGGAACCGGATTCGCGCATAGTCTGCTTGAAGAACGTGACAATAAACGAGCCGTTTTTCCAGGGCCATTTTCCAGGCAGACCAGTCATGCCAGGGGTGCTGTTGGTGGAGGCCATGGGGCAGACGGCAGGGGTTCTTGTGCTGCATTCCCACGGGGAAGAATATGCTGGGATGAATATTTATTTTATGGGACTGGACAAGGTGCGCTTCCGAAAGGTTGTTAGGCCGGGGGACCAACTTATCATGGAGGCCAAGGTGCTTCGCAGGAGGTCCACGGTTTGGCGGTTTTGGTGTGAAAGCAGGGTGGACGGAGGCTTGGCAGCTGAAGCCGAGCTGCTGGCTATGGTGGAGTGAAAGCCGGTCATCTGGCCCGAAGAACTGGGGAGGACGTATTGACGAAGATACATCCCACGGCCATGGTGCATCCAGGGGCCCAATTGGATCCCGAGGTGGAAATAGGGCCCTACTGTTACGTGGGCGATAAGGTCAGTATAGAGGCAGGCACCCGCATATGCGACCATGCCAGGGTGGAAGGCTGGACCCGTATCGGCAAGGGGTGTCAGCTCTATCCCTTTGCCGTAGTGGGAGCCGCCCCCCAAGATTTGAAATACAAAGGGGAACCCACGGAGCTGATTGTTGGGCCCAGGAACATCTTCAGGGAGTTCTGCACCATCCATCGCGGAACCGTCTCTGGAGGGGGTCGAACCATCATAGGCTCTGACAACGTTTTTATGGCTTACAGCCACGTAGCCCATGACTGCAAGATAGGCAACCATGTCATCTTGGCCAACGGGGCCACTTTGGCAGGGCACATAGAAATTCAGGACCACGCCATCATAGGCGGATTGGTGGCCATTCACCAGTTCGTGCGTATAGGTGCATATGCCATGGTAGGGGGTTTCTCGGGCATAGCCCAAGATGTGCCGCCCTATATGCTGGCCTCAGGGAGCAGGGCGCGGCTTTACGGACTTAATGTGGTGGGTTTAAAACGTCATGGCTTTCCCAAAGAGACCATCCAGGCCCTCCGAAGAGCCTATCGCGTTCTTTTCCGTTCTGCTTTGGTCCTCCAGGCGGCAGTGGACAAAATTCGCCAGGAGCTTCCCTCGTTACCAGAAATAGAGAATCTGATCAGTTTTGTTCAGGAGTCCAAAAGGGGCATCTGTCGTTAGGCCGGAAGAGGGCTTTGGGATGGGAGGCGTGACCGTTGGGCTCTTTAGGCGGTTGCCGGGCCCCGAAGTCTCTAGGCCCAGGGAGTTTGCTTTGCTGGCATTGTTCACAAGCCCGGAGGATGATGGCTATCTTGACGTTATGGTAGGATAAATGGATTCATGCTCAAAAACAGACTTATCTTTCCCCTGGATTCGGGACGGGTTTGAGTCGGAATATGTGGAAGTTTCCTTGGGAAGGCTGGGTGGAGTTCCCAAAGTCGGGAGTTTTGAGGTGTAAGCCGGCTCAGGGACGAGGGTGGAAAAATGGATTCTTCCTGGTTTGAAAGGCTTATGCAGGAACAGGAAGTGGTGGGACTGATAGCCGGCAATGGTCCACTTCCGGTAATTTTTGCCGAGAAGGCTAAAGCCATGGGGCTCAAGGTAGTGGCAGTGGCCCACAGAGGAGAGAGCCTGCCAGAGCTGGAACAGGTGGCAGGCTTTGTAAGATGGATAAAAGTGGGTGAGCTGAGGAAGCTGGTTGAAACTTTTAAGGGCAACCATGTGAAAAGCGTCCTCCTTCTAGGCGGAATAGACAAGAAAAGAGCCCTCAAAGAGCTTTGTTTGGATGAGTGGGCACTGAAACTAATCCAAAGGCTGCAAGCAAGGGGGGACGACACCCTCCTGGGTGCCTTGGCTGCAGAGCTGGAGTCCCATGGGATTGGGGTGCTCAGCTCTCATGAGCTTCTCTCCTCATGGCTGGCTCCTGAGGGGATTATTACCAAAGAGTCCCCCACAGAGCAGCAATTGGCTGATGTAAGACTTGGGATTCAAGCTCTGCAGGCCATCGGAGCCCTGGACATCGGCCAGACTGTGGTCTTGAAGGAAGGCGTGATTCTGGCAGTGGAGGCCATTGAGGGAACGGACCGTGCTATCCGCAGGGCAGGCGGCTTGGGAGGACCCGGAGCGGTGGTGGTCAAGGGAAGCAAGCCGAATCAGGACATGCGCTTCGATGTGCCCGTAGTGGGGCCCAACACAATTGCCACCATGGCCCAGGTGGGGGCTCGGGTCTTGGCCTTGGAGGCTGAGAGAACTTTGCTCTTGAACCCAACCGAGGTGGTTGGGATGGCTCAGGAAAGGGACATAGTGCTCATGGGCTGGAAGGCAGGGGGAAGGCATGGGAAGGATTAGAACTGCAGTAGTGGGAGCCGGATACCTGGGTCGTTTCCACGCCCTCAAGTACGCAAGGCTGCCCCAGGTGGAACTGATAGCTGTTGTGGATCTGCTGCCTGAGCGGGCCAAGGCTGTGGCCAGGGAAACCGGTGCCCAGCCCATGATGGATTTCAGAGAGCTCCCAGGACTGGTGGACGCGGTCACCGTGGCCGTCCCCACCACCGACCACCACAGAGTGGCAACCTGGCTCCTGCAGGCCGGCATCCATGTGCTTGTGGAAAAGCCTATGGCCGCAACACTGCAACAGGCCCAGGAAATGGTAGATCTTTGTTCCAGTAAGGGTTTGGTGCTGCAAGTGGGGCATCTGGAAAGGTTCAATCCGATTTGGCAGCAGGTGAGGGGCAAGGTGAGAAATCCCCTTTTCCTGGAATGCGAAAGGATCAGTCCGTACCCAGGGCGAGGCACGGATGTGGACGTTGTCTTGGATCTTATGATACACGACATAGATCTGGTGCTGGATGTAATGGGGGAACCTCCCCTGGAGGTGGACGCCATAGGAGTACCTGTCCTGACCCAAAGTTGTGACATGGTCAGTGCAAGACTCCGTTTTCCCAGGGGGCGGGTGGCAAGTCTTACAGCCAGCAGGGTTTCGGCCAAAAGCCTGAGGAAGGTAAGGATCTTTCAACCGGATGCATATATTTCAGTGGATTGCGGCCGGACAGAAGCACAGATATTCAGAAAACTTCCTCCAGAGGTGCCAGGAGCTCTTCCCCGAATCACGGGTGAAAAACTGCAGGTGGAGCAGGGTGATGCCCTCATGGAGGAGGTGCGCTCCTTTGTACAGGCAGTGCTGACTGGGGGGAAACCCGTTGTGGACGGCTTAACAGCTCTTAGGTGTTTGGAGGTTGCCCTAGCTGTCCGCTCAAGCGTGGAAAAGAATCTTCCCCAAGATCTAAGGGCGTTTCTTTGCGGGAAACCTGAAGCTGCGAGCCTATAAAGATCCATGAACGTGAAGGGCCAGGTTTTGATGGTGGCCGGAGAGCCTTCCGGAGACCTGCATGCAGCGCATGTGGCAAAAGCGCTAAAGGGGATCTGTCCGGAGCTGAAGCTTTTCGGTATGGGCGGCATGCGCATGGAAGAGGCTGGAGTTGAGCTTCTGGTGGAGATCTCGGGAGTCTCGGTGGTAGGGATCTTGGAGGTGCTGTACCACATGAAGGCAGTCCTGAGGGCCCGCCGAAGGCTGCTTGGGGCAATTCAAGAAAGGAAGCCGACCCTTGCCATTCTTGTGGATTTCCCGGATTTCAACCTCTGGCTGGCAAGAGCTCTCAAGAAGCTAGGAGTTCCAATCCTTTATTACATAGCCCCGCAGGCCTGGGCCTGGAGAAGAGGGAGAGTCAGGCTCATGGCTGAGCTTGTGGAAAGACTCGCAGTGATTTTGCCTTTTGAGCAGGAATTCTTTCAGGCAGGGGGGGTGGCAGCCAAGTATGTAGGGCATCCTCTCTTGGAGCAGATCAGCCAAGAGGGCTCTAGGCAACAGGCCATGGAAGTCTTGGGGTTGGATCCTGAGACTCAAGTACTGGGACTATTGCCCGGTAGTCGTTCCAAGGAGGTGGAGCGGATTCTACCAGTTATGCTGGAGGCGGCGGAAATTCTAACAAAAAGGATCCCCGGGCTCACAACGGTTGTGGCACTCTCACCCGCCCTGGAACCTGAACCGGTTCGGATCAGGGCCGAGAAGATTTTTCCAGGAGCAAAGCTGATCCAAGGGCAGACTCATGCTGTATTGCGTGCATCAACAGTTGCGGCCGTGGCTTCGGGAACCGCTACTTTGGAAGCAGCATTGCTTGGTGCCCCGATGGTGGTTGTGTACAGGGCCTCCTGGGTGAGCTACGCTCTGGCAAGGGCCCTGGTGAGAGTGAATCATGTTTCCCTGGTGAACATATTGGCCGGCCGAGAGGTGGTTCCGGAGTTGATCCAGCGGGATTTGACTGCCCAGAGACTGGCCAGGGAACTCCTGGATCTTCTGGGGGATTCCTCGCGCCGTAGCCTTATGCAAGAGGCAATGGCCGGCCTGGCCCATGAGCTAGGCACCCAGCGGGCCAGCCTCAATGTGGCGGGGATGGCTGCAGAGATGCTAGGGGGGAAGCTCCTGGGGGTTTCTTTGGGAAGCGGGCAAGGAGAGCAAGAGTGAATATTTACTTGAGGCTCCTGGGTTTTGTACGACCGTATGTGAAAAGGCTGGCAGGAGCCGTGGCTTGCATGGGGATCTACTCAGGCTTCTCAGGTGCCCTGGCCTGGCTTGTGAAGCCTGTGGTGGACAGGATTTTTGTGGGGCAGGATGCGGCAATGTTGGCACTGCTCCCTCTGGCGGTGCTGGGGGTGAGCATTGGGAAGGGCTTGGCGGATTACGGGCAGGCCTACCTCATGGCCTGGGTGGGTCAGCGTGTCATTGCGGATGTAAGGGAAAAGGTGTACTCCCATCTGCAGGATCTTTCCCTTTCCTTTTTTCACAGAAATCCAACAGGGCAGCTCATTTCAAGGATCACCAATGATGTGAATCTGCTCCACGGCACAGTCACGGATGCCGTGACCGGATTTCTAAAGGACGTGCTTACCATCCTTGCCCTAGTGGGGGTGATCTTCCACAATGATTGGCTCCTGGCTACAGTCTCTCTGGTTGTATTCCCGGCAGCCGTTGCCCCCCTTGCCAAGATGGGCAAGCGGATAAGGGGTTTCAGCCGAAAATCCCAGGTCCAGATGGGCTCCTTGACCACCATACTCCACGAGGTGCTCTCAGGGCAGTCCATAGTGAAGGCGTTTTGCCAGGAAAGTCGGGAAAAGGAACGATTCTCAAAGGAGAATAAGGCACTTTTTCGCACCCTCATGAAGCGCTACCGGATTAGAGCCCTTTCCTCACCCTTGATGGAGACCTTGGGAGGAGTCGGGGCCGCGGCAGCCATCTATGTGGGCGGCTACAGGGTACTGCACGGGGAGATGACCACTGGTGCTTTTTTCTCATTCATAGCTGCATTGGGGATGCTCTACGAACCCATAAAAAGATTGAACAAGTTGAACCTGCTGGTTCAGGAAGGCATGGCGGCAGCAGAGCGCATTTTCCAGGTCTTGGATGAGCAGCCGGAGATAAAAGAAATACCAGGGGCAAGGGTCCTGGCCCCTATTAGTCGAGAAATAGAGCTCAGAGGTGTCAGCTTCGGATACGGGAAGGAGTTGGTGCTTTCTGATGTGAATCTTCGCATCTCAAGAGGCGAAGTGGTGGCTTTGGTGGGGGAAAGCGGAGGAGGTAAGACAACTTTGGCACACTTGATCCCCCGTTTTTTCGACCCCACTAAGGGAGCGGTAATGGTGGACGGCAACGACGTGAGGGAGGTGACCTTAGCATCTCTGAGGGGGCAGATAGCCTTGGTCACCCAACACACAGTGCTTTTCAACGACACGGTGCTCAACAATATAGCCTACGGCAGACCCCAGGCTTCCATGGAAGAGATAAGGGCTGCAGCCGTGGCGGCAAATGCCCACGGTTTTATAGAAACGCTTCCCGAGGGTTATCAGACAGTCATCGGGGAGGCAGGGACAAAGCTCTCAGGAGGTGAGCGCCAGAGGCTTTGCATAGCAAGAGCGCTTCTAAAAGACGCCCCCATCCTTATCCTTGACGAGGCGACCTCTTCGCTGGATTCGGAGTCTGAAGAAGAGGTTCAAAAGGCCTTGGAGGTGTTGATGCGCGGCAGGACCGTGTTGGTCATAGCCCACCGTCTCTCTACAGTGAGAAATGCCCACCGCATAGTGGTGATAAAAGGGGGGCGAATCGTGGAGGAAGGAGACCATCAGAGCCTGCTGGAACTGGGGGGGGAATACGCCAGGCTTTACAGGATCCAAGCCGAGTCCATGGGCAGCGAGCAGCCTCGACCCACTGGTATGGAAGGGGAGCCCAAGTGAGTTCGCGACTCCTTCGCTCATTGGGTGTGAGAGGGCTGCCTCCCTTTATTTACTGGTTGTTAAGGGGGGTGGCAAGAAGTATTCGTTGGGTGGAATTAAATCCCGAGCCTGCCAGAAGTCTTTGGCTGGGCGGGCAGAGGGTGATTTTGGCCTTTTGGCACAACCGAATGTTGATGGCGCCGTTTTTTTACAGGGGAAGGGGGCTCAGGATTCTTATCAGCCGACATACAGATGGAGAGATCATCCGTCGGGTGATGCTTTATTTTGGTTTTGGTAGCGTTAGGGGATCCAGCACCAGAGGGGGGGCTGAGGCCTTCAGAGCCTTGCTCAGAAGCGTGGAGCAAGGCAAGGACATAGTCATAACCCCTGACGGGCCCAGGGGGCCTCGTTATAAGGTGCAAAGGGGAATTGTGGAACTGGCTTGGAAAACAGGCCTACCCATCATTGCTGTCTCTTTCAGCACAAGGCACCGTCTTGAAATACCGAGCTGGGACGGGCTTGTCCTGCCCAGGCCGTTTACCAAGGGGGTGTTCATCTGGGATCATCCTCTTTGGGTGCCTCCCCAGGCCGACTTTTCCCAAAGAGAGTTCCTGCGTAAAGCTCTGGAAGAAAGAATGAAACTCATAACCCAGGCAGCTGACGAATACTTTGGTGTTTTGGAAAAGCGGGAAGGTTCTTGAAAGGCTTGGTCGCCCTTTACAACGTGACCCTCATGTCGGCTCTGGGATTAGGGAGCCCTCTATGGGTGCCCTTGTTGGCGTGGAGACCGCGGCTGCGCACGGGATTCTTTCCCAAACTGACCGGGAAGGCACCGCTTCGCAAAGGCAGGGGACCCTCCCCCATATGGTTCCATGCTGTTTCGGTGGGGGAGGTCATGGCAAGCCTGCCCCTGATAAGAGCCTTGGCCTCCTCCTTCAAAGACAGGGCCGTGTGGCTCTCCACAGTCACCTCCACCGGGCAGGAAGTGGCCAAAGCCAAGGCTCAAGGCATCAGAGGCACCTTTTACCTTCCATATGATCTGCCATGGAGCGTGGGCAGGGCCATACACAGGATGCGTCCAGCTCTTTTTGTGACTGCTGAAACAGAGATATGGCCCAACCTCCTTGTGAGCATGAAAGCCCGTGGGATAGCCTCAGCGATGGTAAACGGCCGCATATCAGATCGCTCCTTCCCGCGCTACAAAAGGTTCAAACCCCTGTTCAAGAAGGTGCTGGAGTGTTTCGAGGTCTTCTGTATGCAGTCACAGGAGTCAGCCGAACGAGTGTTGGCCATGGGTGCAGATCCTGAAAGGGTCCACGTGGTAGGGAACTTGAAGTTCGATATCTCTGTCGCGCCAGTGGAGGCGTCTCACTGGAGGGGTTTGCTGGGTATCCCCGAAGGGGCTCAAGTTTGGGTGGCCGGCAGCACACACCCTGGAGAGGAGGAAAAGATCCTGAATGCTTTTTTGAAGCTTTCCGCCAGGTGCCCCCAACTCTACCTTGTTATCGCCCCCAGGGCCCCGGAGAGGTTCGACGAAGTTGAAACCTTGGTGGCCTGCACTGGGGCTCCAGTGCGCAGAAGGAGCAGAGCCGGGAAAACAGGGGCCAGGGTGATCCTGTTGGACAGCATTGGAGAGCTGGCTCAAGTCTATTCTTTGGCCACAGTGGTCTTCGTGGGGGGGAGCCTCCAGAACAGGGGCGGCCACAACCCGCTGGAGGCCGCCTTGCACGGTAAGCCAGTGGTTTTCGGGCCCCACATGGAGAATTTCAAGGAAATAGCCTCCCTCTTGCTGCAAGCCCAAGCTGCCAGATCCGTAGAAAACCAGGAGGAGTTAGTGCATGTCGTAGAGGAGATCCTGGCCAAGCCTGAACTGGGGGAAAAGATGGGCCAGAATGCCAAAGCAGTACTTGCAGCCCACAAGGGAGCCACCCAAAGGACCATGCAGCTTTTGGAACCACTGCTGGAGAATGACCCTTGGGCTTGAGGGCGGCTGTGGAAAGAAGGGTCAGGTTTGGTGAGGAATCCCGGGACAGGTGGGGAGGGTTCCTGAAGTGCGCATCCTGGTTCTATGAAGGTGCGGTTCGTCTAAGAAACAGATACTATGACCAGGGGCTCGGGCTTAGGAAACTTCCGGCTCCAGTGCTCTCTGTGGGGAACCTAACCGTGGGTGGAACTGGTAAGACCCCTTTGGTGATGCTCTTGGCCAGCAGACTCAGGGAAAAGGGCTTGAAGGTGACGGTGCTCTCAAGGGGTCACCGCAGATCAAAAACTTCTGAAGTCATGCAGGTAAGCGCAGGCCAGGGCAGCACAGTGTCAATAAGAGCTGCGGGCGATGAGCCTTATATGATGGCCCAGAAATTAGAAGGAGTGTCAGTTTGGGTTGGGGCCGACAGATTCAGGGTCGGTATGGCGGCCTGGGAAAAGGCTCCTCCTGATCTATTCCTTCTGGACGACGGTTTCCAACACAGAAGACTGGGTCGTGATGTAGACTTTTTGGTGGCAAGGCTTCCAAGGCCTTTTGGTAACAAAAAACTCTTACCGGCAGGTCCTCTGAGGGAGCCCTTGAGTTCTCTAAGAAGGGCTCATATGGTTGTCTTGACGGGGCAGAAAAGCATAGAGACCCATGCCGAGTGGATTCAAGTAGCAAACCACATACCCGTTGTTCGGGCTTTCTTGAAGGCCAAAGCTCTAAGACCTGCCGAAGGACGGGAGAGCTATCCATTGGAGTTTTTACAAGGCAAGAGAGCGGCCCTGGTTTGTGCTGTCGGACATCCCAAAGGTTTCCAAGAAATGGTCAGGCTGCTGGGCGCTGAGTCGGGCCCCTGCCTTTTTTTCCCGGACCATCACTGGTATACTCCCCAAGATATCAGTCGCATCAAGAACATGGCCAGAGATGCCGAAGTCGTAATAACAACCGAGAAAGATATCTGGAAGCTCAAAGAAACCGGTTTGCAACTTCCCGGTCTAATGGTCTTAGAGATGGAGATGGAGATGGAAGACAGGGGGATCTTGGAGACTTTTTTGAATTGCCTGTTGGTTTGAAGAAGTCCTCCACTGAGTTGGAGAAGAGTTTGGAGATCTTAGTCATAAAAATGAGTGCCTTGGGGGATGTGATCCAGACTTTGCCGGTGATCCCTGTTCTGAAACAGCGATTCCCGGGCTCCAGGATCCATTGGCTGGTGGAGGAGGCTGCCGAGCCGGTTGTGCGGTGTCATCCAGGAGTTGACAGGGTGCTGGTTTCCAGGAGATCGGCCTGGCCCAGGCAGTTTAGACGACCCGAAACCTGGCCTGCGGCCATCTCCCAAATCCGAGCCTTGGTGGCCGAGTTGAGAAAACCCTATGATCTTGCAATAGACTTCCAGGGGCTGCTAAAGAGCGGGATATGGATGGGTTTAGCCAAAGCCCAAAGAAAGGTAGGTTTCAGACGGGCCAGGGAAAGGCTTAACAGGCTTTTTTTGAACGAGACTGTAAGGGGTATTGACGGCGAATTGCATGCGGTGGAAAGGTACCTGCAGTTGGCAGCCTGGTTGGGTTGTCCCAAAGCGGGACAGCCTGAATTCGGGCTTCGTGCGCCCCAAGAATCCAAATCCCGCATGAGAGACTTCTTGGCATCCCAGGGTTGGGCTCCGGATTCCCCTTGGGCTGTGTTGGTGCCTTCAGCCCGTTGGCCGAGCAAGAGATGGAGCCAAGTGGGTTTTGCCAGACTGGGGGACCGGCTGGCCGGAAGCCTGGGCTTGCAGGTGGCTTTGGTGGGGGTAGGGCAAGACAGACCTTTGGTAGAGGGTATTAGGGGAAAGATGCTTAACCGGTCCATAAACTTGGCTGGCAGCACGGACATCCCAGCCCTTATGGCCATCTTGGAGATGGCGAAGGTGGTTGTCTCCACGGACTCAGGGCCTATGCACATGGCTGCAGCTCTGGGCACACCGGTTGTGGCACTTTTCGGCCCCACCGCCCCTTGGCTAACAGGTCCCTATGGGACCAACCACAGGGTTGTGCGCCGAGAGATGTCCTGCAGTCCCTGCTTCCGCAAGAGATGCCCTACAAAGTCCTGCATGGAAAGCATAGATCCCGAGGAGGTGTTCCAGCAGGTGAGACTTTTGATTGAGGAAACGGGACACAGGGCTTCCCGAGAAAAGCCGGTTGAGAAATTGGCTCTGGAGGCCTTTGCGTGAGGTGCCTTGTCACAGGGGTGGCAGGTTTCATAGGTTCTCACCTGGCCCAAAGACTTCTTGAGCAAGGCCATGAGGTGGTGGGTGTGGATTGCTTCACCAGAGCTTATGACTTGGCCCTGAAGCAGGCCAACGTGGGACAACTCAGAGAAAATGACAAGTTTCGGTTTGTGCGGGGCGATTTGGCAGAAATGGACCTGCACAGCCTCCTGGAAGGGGTGGAGGTGGTTTTTCATATGGCGGCTCAGGCTGGGGTAAGATCCAGTTGGGGTAAAGAGTTCCAACTCTACCTTCACCACAATGTTTTTTCGACCCAAAGGCTTCTTGAGGCATGCAGAGAAATGAGGCCCCGGCGCCTGGTGTATGCCTCTTCCTCCTCAGTATACGGGGATCAATCCCATTACCCCAGCTCTGAGGAAGTAGTGCCCAGACCCATTTCCCCTTACGGAGTGACCAAACTGGCCGCTGAGCACCTTTGCGTTCTTTACTGGAAAAGCTACCAGGTCCCGTCGGTGAGCCTTAGGTATTTCACTGTTTACGGCCCCAGGCAGAGGCCCGACATGGCTTTTCACAGGTTCTTGAAAGCCATATGGAGCAAAACCGCCCTCACGATTTATGGAGATGGAAGCCAGAGCCGTGACTTTACCTACGTCTCTGACATAGTGGATGCCAATCTCAGGGCTGTGGAGGCGGGTCAACCGGGAAAGGTCTATAATATCGGGGGCGGGGCCAGGGCCACTTTACGGGAAGTCTTATGCATTCTTGAAGAGGTTACAGGGAATGCGCCTCTGGTCTCCTGGGAGAAGCCAGAACTGGGGGACGTGCGGCATACGATGGCGGACCTTGGCCTGGCGAAACAGGAGCTGGGTTACCGGCCCAAGGTGGGGCTGCGGGAGGGGCTCGCCAGGCAGTGGGCATGGATGTGCGACTGGCTGGAAAAAGAATCGGGGCTCCAGGTCCGGGGGAACGTCCCCTAGGCCGATGTAAAACAGGAGCAAGCTGGATTCCGGAGGACTGGAATGGCTCTTCCTAAAGATCTCCTGGACATATTAGCCTGTCCCAAGTGTGTTAGGGAACCGGGTTGCACGGGGGAGTTGGAGTATCGCGAGTCGGCCAATCAACTGGTGTGCCATCATTGCAAGCTGGTATACCGCATCGAGGAGGATATCCCGGTGATGCTCATCGATGAGGCCACCCCCCTTGAGGAGTGAGGTGCGGGGATGGCCGGGGTGTGCTCGGCCCCAAGAACCTCTCGGACGGTGGTGATAGGGGTAAACTGGCTGGGTGACACCGTCATGTCGCTGCCTGCCCTTGCTGCGTTGAGAAAGTGGCTTCCCCAAGAAGAAATTCACGTTGTTTGCCCCACTCCCCTTTCGGATCTGGTGCGTATGGCACAGGTAGCGGATCAAGTGTGGGGGTGGCCTGAGGGAAACCGAAGGCGCATAAATCTTCTCAGAAGCATAGAGGCCGGCAGGGCGATCCTATTCCCCAACTCCTTCAGGTCCGCGTGGATAGTTATGTGGGCAGGTGTCCCCAAGAGGTGGGGGTACGCGGGACAATGGCGAAGTCTTATGCTGAATCCCTGCGTGCCGGCTCTTAGGCGTCCCAAGGGGTCCCATCATTCGGAGCTTTATCTGGAGCTTCTAAGAGCTATGGGATGGAGCGGGCAAGCAGCCCCTGTGCAGCTCAGGGTGCCGGAAGAGGCCCGGAAGCGGGCCTTTGAAGCGCTTGGGGCAAGAGCATTTGGAACCCGGTTGGTGGGGATATGTCCGGGTGCGGCATACGGGCCGGCAAAAAGATGGCCCCTGGAGAGATTCGCGGATGCAGCCCGCGGTTTGATCCGCTCGTATGGTGTGAAGGTGGTACTTATGGGGAGTTCTGCTGAGAGGGAAGAGCTCAACCGCATGGCCGAGGATCTAGGCCAAGATGCCCTGAATCTGGCCGGCAGGACCGACCTGCCCGGATTGGCTGCATTGCTCTCCCAGTGCGATCTTCTGTTGTGCAATGACTCTGGGCCCATGCATCTGGCCGCGGCTCTTGGGGTGCCGGTGGTGGCTGTTTTCGGATCCACAGACCCGGTGGCCACCGCCCCCCTGGGCCCCCACCGCATCGTGAGTCTTGGATTGGCCTGTTCCCCCTGCTTCCGCAGGAGCTGTCCTGACGGAAATTACAGGTGTCTCTTGGGGGTGCAGGTGGAGGATGTGCTTAATGCAGCCCAGCAGTTCTTGGGATGAGCGGATTCCTGCCCATGAGACGTCCCAGCGTATCGGCCACTGTGCTTACCTTCAACAATGAATCCACTTTGGAGATGTGCCTGCGAAGCATCCACTGGGTGGACGAAATCATAGTGGTGGACTCCTGCAGCACGGATCAGAGCCGGGAAGTGGCCTCCAGGCACACGAAAAAGATCTTCCAAAGAGAATGGCCCGGGTTCATTGAACAGAGAAACTTTGCCAAGAAACAGGCTACAGGGGAATGGGTCTTGTGGATAGACGCTGACGAGGTGGTTTCACCTCAGCTCAGAATCGAGATGGAGCAGGCCCTGTCCCAGGCCCCCGCCCGGGTGCAGGGTTTCTTGGTGCCGCGTTGTTCTTTTTATCTGGGAAGATGGATAAAGCACGGGGCATGGTATCCTGATCTTTCAATACGGCTTTTCAAAAGCGAGGGGAACTGGTGGGGCGGCCAAGAGCCCCATGCAGCAGTGCAGATCAAGGGACCTGTGTGGCGCCTGAAGAATCCCCTGCTTCACTACAACTACGAGTCATTTGGTCACCAGATTCGCACCATAGACAAATACGCACAGATGTCCGCCGTTGAACTAATGCGAAGAGGGCACAGGTTCAGTCTCTGGAAAATGCTCGCGCACCCCATTGGTAGGTTTTTTAAGGAATACTTCCTCCTGCAGGGCTTCAGGGACGGAATGCCAGGGCTCATCATTGTCGTGTCCACAATGTTCTACGTCTTCGCCAAGTATGCCAAACTTTGGGAACTTGAGCGCAAGACCTCGGGGTTTGAGAATGAAGGTGGCCCTGGTAATTGACCACCTGGATGCAGGCCGAGGTGGAGGTGAGAGTTATGCCAGCGCTCTGGCCAAAGGACTTCTTCAACTGGGCCACCAGGTGCACGTATTTGCCCACAGCTTCAAGGGCGAGCTCCAGGGTATCAGAACGCACCACCTCCCCATGATGAGATACCCCAGGGGGGCCAAGGCCATGTCCCTTTGCATGGCTGCCAGGGGCCGGCTGCGCAGGGAGAGGTTCGACATAGTCCAGGGTTTCGGGGCCACATGGGAGGTGGATGTTCACCGCCCCGGGGGGGGGTCTGAAAGGGCCTGGCTCGCAAGGGAGATAGCTTCACATCCGCCCGGTTGGAGGCGATGGTCGGCCTGGATACGGTTGAGAGTCTCCTGGAAATTGGCCACCAATCTATGGATAGAGTCCAGGCTTTACCGCACGGGAGGCTCCCATATGGTTGTGGCAAATTCCTTCATGGTGGCCTCCGATATCATGAAATCGTACCCCCGGATGAATCCCAATAGGATTCGGGTGATCCCCAACGGGGTTGACATAAAAAAATTTCACCCTGAGCACAGAGACAAGTGGAGAGCCCAAATCAGACAGCAGCTCGGTCTGTCCAGAGATGATGTGGTCATGCTGTTTTTGGCTCACAATTTTAGGCTTAAAGGATTGGGATGTCTCCTGAGCGCTTTGCAAGAACCCATGCCTGGGAGGTTCGTGTTGTTAGTGGCAGGCCGCGGGAAAAAGGGGGCCTATGAACTAAAGGCTCTAAGAAGCGGCATCCGGGTCATTTTCCTGGGCCCGGTCCAGAAGCCCCAGCTCCTGATGAGCGCAGCGGACATGCTCGTACATCCCACTTTCTATGACCCCTGCGCCAATGTCTGTATTGAGGCCATGGCCAGTGGGTTGCCGGTCATAACAACCACTTGGAACGGTGCCTCGGAGTTGCTGGAAGATGGGGTCTCCGGATATCTGGTATCAGATCCCAGGAGTGCAAGCCTGCTTAGAGACAGGATACTGGCCCTGGGGGATGGGGTCTTGAGAAACCGCATGGGGGAGGCGGCCAGGAAAGCAGCGGAAAGGATCTCTATGGATTGGCACTTGGCCCAGATGGAAAGGCTTTACTTGGGAGTGGCCGGCCTAAGAGGCTCGGGCCTCTCCAGTACCCAGGAGGGGAAAACTTGTAGAATCAACACGTGAGAGGCTTTCCAGGTCTTTTGACAGTGGAAGGCCGGGGTTGGGCTCCCATTTATAGTTCAGACTGTTGGGCTGCGTGGAAAGGGCAGCGGTTTTGGAGAGCTATTTCAAGAAAGGCCCCTATATGCTCCTAAAGCATAGAAACGGGCTTTGGAGATGCTATGCCTCGGAAATGGCGCCCTCTTGGGTCTTGGATCAGGCAGGATCCTTTTTGCAGAAAGATTTTGCCTACAGGGTCATGAATCTCTCCAGAATCAGGGAGGTGCTCTGGGTGGAGCTTCCCGGGAGGGAACCTGTGGTGCTCAAAAGATATCTTCCTGTGGGTTTCCCGCGAGCGCTTTGGAACACTCTTAGGGGCACCCAGTGGAGGAGGGAATGGGATACCTCTGTTTTGCTTTCTAAAATGGGTGTTTTGGTCCCCAAACCCTTGTTGTTTGGAGAGAGGCTTGAAAAGGGGATGTTTACTGAAGGGTTAGTGGTGAGCCAAGCAATTCAGGGAGCTCGGAGCCTAACCCAAGAGTTGCAGGGCACCCAGCAGAAAAGGTCCTCTTTTCTGGAGGCTCTTGCTGTCTTTCTGGCTCAGATTCACGCCATGGGAATACTTCACAGAGATCTCCACGGGGAGAACCTGCTGGTAGGCAAGACCCCGGAAGGAGGCCCAATATTCTGGCTTTTAGATCTGCACCGGGTTCGCATAGGAAGACCTCTGGGGGACAGGCAGCGGAAGTGGAATCTTGCGCAGATTCTGACCTCTTTGAGAAAGGAACTTCTAGCCGGGGAGGAAAGATTCCTAATGGAGGCCTACCTCGGGGCCTATTCTGCAAAGGACTCTTGCGAGCCTTGGCTGGAGTCAGTCCAAAAAACCCGAGGCAAGATGCTGAGCAAGCACCAAAGAAGTCGAACCAGGAGGTGCTTGAAAGAAAGCAGCGGCTTTGCCCGGGAAAGCCTCCCCGGCGGCAGGGTGATCAGAAAAAGGGATTTCCCCATGGAAGCCGTGCTCAAAGCTTTGGATCAGGGACGTGCCTGCCAGACTTCTGGGGATTTCAAGCTGCTTAAGCTTTCAGGCCCTACCAGGGTTTGCGAGTTGCATTTTGATCTGCAGGGCAAAGCCTTTTCGCTTTGTGTAAAGGAGCATATCTTGAGAGGCCCTATCTGGAATCTCTTGAGGGGGATCCTGCCATCCAGGGCCAGGCGCTTTTGGGTAGGGGCTTGGGGCATGATTGTGAGGGATTTCCGAGTGCCTACACCCATGGCCATGTGGGAAGTATACGCAGAAGGGATTTTTTCTTCAGGGGTTCTCATGGAGCTGATTCAGGATAGCTCGCGCATGGATCATGTTGCAGCTTCTCTGGGTTCAGACTGGGCAAGCAGAAGGCTGCTTATAAAGGAGCTGGCCTTCACCCTTGCCAGGATGCATTCTGAAGGGATATTTCATAGGGATCTCAAGGCCACCAATCTTATGGTTAGGAAAACTCAAGATAAGATGGAGATCCTTTTTTTGGATCTAGAGGATATAAGCTTTGGTAAAAGGGTGCCCAGAAACAAAGTCCTGCTCAACCTGGCCCAGCTGGATGCTTCTTTGCCTGAGTCCGTGGGGAGCTTATCCAGGCTTAGATTCCTGCGAACATACTTAAGCAAGACCTATTCCAAAGAAGAGATTAGAAGTCTGATCCGAGAGGTCAGGCGTTTGAGCCTTCAAAGGAGGGCCGGGGCATGAAAGTGCTCCACCTCTTCAGTGATTGGAAATGGACCGGGCCGGCCGAGCCTGTGGTAAACCTCTGTCGGGAGCTACAGGCGCTGGGAGTGGAGGTGCTCTTGGCGTGTCGAAGGCCCATGGAGGGTTATCCGGTTTCCATAGAAGGCCGGGCCAAGGAGCGAGGAGTCAAGGTAAGCACTGCTTTTCATCTGAACCGCTACCTGGATCCCAGGGAAACACTGCAGGATTTCTACTGCCTGCCAGGATTCTTGAAAAAGGAGGGATTTAAAATAGTTCACTCCCATCTAAGCCATGACCATGCCTTGGGTGCGTGGGCCTCCAGGCGATCTGGGATTCCGCTTGTGCGCACAAACCACAAGGCCCGTCCCCTGAAAAAATCCCTGGGTAACAGGTGGCTGCTCAGCAGGGCTACCGACGGGTTGGTGGAGTTTTCCAAGAGGGCTCTTGAGGAGAATGTACGCAGCTTCGGCCTGGATCCCCAAAGGTGTCTCTTGGTGGAAGGGGCTGTGGATCTGGAACGCTTCGACCCGAGCCGCACCTCCGGGGATGTCAGGGCCGCCTTGGGGGTCGGCCCTCAGGAGGTATTGGTGGGGATTGTGGCCAGGATGCAGAGACACAGGCGTTTCGGTCTGCTTCTCGAGGCCATGCTCATTCTGACCCAAAAGAAGCTGCCTGTAAAACTCCTGGTGCTTGGCAGGGGAACACACATGCGGGAGGTAGCTGTGGAGCCGGCCAGAAAAATGGGGCTCCAGGATCGGGTGATATTCCCAGGGTATAGAGGTGAGGACTATGTGGAGTACTTGTCCGCCATTGACCTTAAGGTCTTCCTGGTGCCAGGATCAGACGGGACCTGCCGTGCAGTTCGAGAGGCCATGGCTATGGGCAAACCCATTGTGTGCACAAGAAGGGGAATGTTGGAAGAGCTAGTGGAAGATGGGGTTACGGGAATCCTCGTGGAAGAGGAGCCAGAGGCCCTTGCGGCGGCTCTGGAAAAGATGGTGTTGGCGCCTGATCTTAGGGTAGCCATGGGTGAGGCGGCCAGGCATAGGGCTTTGAGGGATTTCTCCATTGCAGAACAGGCATTAAGAACGGCGGAGTTCTACCACAAGGTGGCTGCCGCTTGCTCAGCAAGAAAACCCTGGTTGCGTCCTGGATAAGGCCCTGGAGATCTTTGGAGGCTGAGGTTTCAGCCGGCAAGTATGGACGGCCCTTTTTCAGGGGGGTGGGCAGAGGCAACCTGGAGGGGAATCCCCCCGGCTACAAACCCAAAGTGAGGTGCCAATGAGCAATGAAGAATTCATCGTCTTTGGAAGCCCGGCCATCGGGGAAGAAGAGGTGGCCGAAGTGGTGGATTCCATCCGTTCGGGATGGCTTTCCACAGGACCCAAGGTGGCCAGGTTTGAAGAGATGTTCCGCCAGTACGTGGGTTGCAGGCATGCCATAGGCCTCAACTCCTGCACGGCAGGCTTGCATCTTCTTCTCCTGGCGGCCGGGATAGGACCAGGGGATGAGGTTCTAACCACGCCCTTGACCTTTGCCGCCACAGCCAACGTGATAGTGCACGCCGGCGCAACTCCGGTGTTTGCGGATGTTGAAGCAGGGAGCATGAATCTGGATCCAGAGCAAGCAGGCAAGGTGCTGCGAGAACGCTCCGGCCGAGTCAAGGCCATTATGGTTGTCCACCTGGCGGGGCGTCCTTGCAACATGGAGCCCTTCCGGGAGCTGGCCAAGGAGCATGGCTTGTTCCTATTCGAGGATGCTGCCCATGCCACCGAGGCTTGGTACAAGGGGAAAAAGGTGGGAACCCTGGGGGATGGAGCAGCTTTCAGTTTTTATGTCACCAAGAATCTGGTGACAGGAGAGGGAGGCATGGTCACAACCGACAGGGATGATTGGGCCGAGCTCATAAGGGTGTTGAGCCTTCATGGTATGAGTCGCGGAGCCTGGAAACGTTATTCCTCGTCTGGTTACAGCCACTATCAGATCCTCCATGCCGGATACAAATACAACATGATGGACCTTCAGGCAGCCATCGGGATTCACCAGCTTGCTCGTCTGGAGACCTATTTAAGAAGAAGAGAAGAGATATGGGCTCTTTATGACCAGGCCTTCTCGGATCTGCCGGTTAGGTGTCCAATCCCGCCTGAGCCTGGCACCGTGCATGCGCGTCACCTATATACACCCTTGCTGGAGCTGGAGCATCTGGATGTGGACAGAGACGCGGTTTTGGAGGAACTCAAAGCACTGGGAGTGGGCACGGGCGTGCACTTCATATCCTTGCACCTGCAGCCTTTTTATCAAAGTTTGTTGGGTTGCAGGGATGAGGATTACCCCAATGCCCTGGAGATTTCCAAAAGAACCCTTTCCCTTCCTCTCTCGGCAAAGCTCTCTGAAGAGCAGGTAGGGCGTGTCATAGATGCTTTCAGGCGTGTGCTGCTTACCCACGCAGTAAAGTGAGGTTGCGGGCATCTGAGAGCAGATCTGAAACAGGTGCCCGTAACTTATCCATAAGAGGGGCAACGAGAGTTTTCTTGGATTAGCGGAGCTAGTAGAGCTCATGCTCAATGATCGGGGCAAGGAGGTCCAGGACTTGAGAGAGGCGATGCAGCCTCAGGTGGAAGGCAGCGCCGGGGATCAGCAGCCGGGAGCAACTCTTTCGGTTATCCTGGTTAGCTTTAACACCAGGGAGTTGACCCTTAGCTGTTTGGGACACCTATACTCATTGGAACTTCCCTCCCGGACAGAGGTGTGGCTAGTGGATAATGGCTCCCAGGACAACAGCGCCCATCATGTGCGCGAGGCTTTTCCCAACGTCTCACTGATTTGCAACGAGCAAAACCTGGGCTTCTCAAGGGCCGTGAATATGGCTCTTAAGAGATGTTCCGGCCGCTTTGCCCTTCTTCTCAACACAGATTGCTTCCCTGAGCCGTCTGCTGTAGCGGAGCTCCTGAGGGTCATGGAATCCCGTCCTTCTGTGGGGATAGCAGCCGGTTCTCTGCTGCACAGCAATGGAAGGCCCCAGAACTCATTTGGTAGGGCTCCCACCCTGGGCACCGAGCTGCTTCCCAAAGCCCTCTTGGAGGTGTTATTGCCCTCCAGGTTCCCGAGCAAAAGAAGGCCTCCTTCAGTGCCCATGGAGGTGGAATCAGTGGTGGGGGCCTTCCTAATGGTGAGAAGAAAGGCCTGGGAGGAGGTGGGCCTTTTGGACGAGGGTTACTTTTTTTTTCTGGAAGAGACCGACTGGTGTGTGCGCATGAGAAAGGGGAGATGGTCTGTCTTGCATGTGCCCCAGGCCAGGGCGGTTCATCTTCAGGGCGGCTCTGCAGCCGCTCAAGGAGCAGCGGCCAGAATAGAGTTCTACAGATCCCGCTACAGGTTCTTCAGACTTCACAGGGGGGAGCTGGCCGCGGCAACTCTCAAGGGAGGCCTGATCTTGAAGGGTTTCTGCAATTTGGTTTTTTCCGGACTCATGGGAGTGCTTCCTTTGCCATGGACAAGCAAGTGGCGGGATCGCAACAGGATACACAGGGAGATTCTTATCTGGCATCTCAAAGGCTGCCCCCAGGGCTGGGGCTTGGAGCGGGGGTAGAGCATCCCATGAACAGGTTTCAAATGCGTGCCACCGGTAAATTGCTCTCCAGGGGGGCGATACGCCGGCTCACTCAGTGGCCTCCGCGTTTCAAGGAGGCAAGGGTGCTGGTGGTGGGAGACCTCATAGTTGATGAGTTTGTCTGGGGGAAGGTGGACAGGATATCCCCTGAGGCCCCTGTGCCGGTTGTGAGGGTTACGGACAAGAGCCTTCGTTGGGGTGGAGCTGCCAATGTGGCCAATAATTTGAGGGCTATGGGGGCCAAGGTGTCCCTGGCTGGGGTTGTGGGGGCCGACGAGCCAGGCAGGTGGCTTTTTCGAGATGCTCGTAGAAAAGGGGTCAAGACCGAGGGCATCCAGTTGGATCCCGCTCGGCCCTCCACGCTCAAGACTAGAATCATAGCCCACAGTCAACAGGTTGTCAGAATAGACAGGGAACACTCAGAACCCCTTTCCCGAGAAAGGGGTGAGAAGCTTCGAAGTTTTCTAAGGCAGCAGGCTTGCTCTGTGGATGCCATTATCGTTTCCGATTACGGCAAAGGGGTTGTGGATGAACTCTTAATGGAGGAGGTTAGGGGGATTATTAGAAAAAGAAACATAATAGCTTGTGTTGATCCCAAGGTTAGCCCTTTTAGCATGTACAGGCAAGTCACGGCAGTTACTCCCAACCATCGAGAAGCCCTAAAGGCTGCAGGGCTGGATGCCGCAGGATCAGCATCTCTTGAACAGGTGGGTCAGGGCCTCCTGAAAGAACTACAGTGCGAAATACTGCTAATAACCAGGGGGGAAGAGGGTATGAGCCTTTTTCTCGATCAAGGGCACCTGCACATCCCCACTGTGGCCAAGCAGGTGTACGACGTGACAGGGGCCGGGGATACGGTCATAAGCGTCTTTACCCTGGGCCTTTTGGCAGGAGCTTCTCCCAAGGAGGCCGCTATGATGGCCAACCTGGCCGCCGGAATCGTGGTGGGGGAGGTGGGAACGGCAACGGTGGGACAAAGAAGATTTATGAGAGTCCTGGAGCAGGCTGCAAGGCTTGTGTGATTTGCGTGTCGTAAAAGGGGGGGGCGAAGTTGGAGGAGGAGGCCAAGGCATGCAGAGGGCCCGAGCATGTGAAGCTGGTGATGAGCATACTTTTTTCAGCTGGAGAACCGGAAACTGCAACATTGGGAACCCTGGAGAGGGAGCTGGGGCCCATCGACTTGGTAAGCCGGAGACTTTGTTTCCAACACACCGATTACTATTCCGCGGAGATGGGTAAAGGTCTTTTCAGGCGCATGGTTTCATTCAGGCGGCTTGTGCATCCCGGAACCTTGGTTGATCTGAAACTGCGCACCCAGGCAATAGAGGACATCTTCAGGGACAAAAGAGGCAACCGCAAAGTCAACCTTGACCCAGGGCTTCTGGGGCACGCTCAACTGGTCCTGGCCACGCACAAGCCTTATTCTCACAGGATTTATCTGGGCAAGGGGGTCTTTGCAGAGCTTACTTTAATCTTCAGGCAGGGAAGCCTCAGGCCTCTTCTTTGGACTTATCCTGATTATGGCTCAGAGCCTCTGTTGGGGTGGTTTCACCGGGTTCGCACCTTGTATCTATGGCAGAGGCGGTACAACCGCGGAAAAGGAGAGGGACAGCCTTGCACAGCATGACAGGATACGGTAGAGCCCAAGTGGAAGGCAAACACTTGAGGGTCGTGGCAGAGATAAGGTCCGTGAACAGCAGGTACCTGGATCTGGCTCTTAAATTGCCTCAGGGGTGTTGGTCTTTGGAGGCACCCTTGAGGAAAATGATCCAGAAAAGATGTTCCAGGGGCCGCATTGAGTTAGCGGTTAGGTGGGAAAGCCTCCAAGAGGCGGTAGAGCCCCAAGTGCGATTACACCTGGGGAAAGCCAGGGCTGTAAAGAATGCTCTGGAGACTCTCCAAAGGGAGCTGTGCCTGACAGGGGAGCTGGAGCTTTCCTTTTTTGCTTCCCTGAAGGATCTGTGGGATATTCAAGAACATGGTTTGGAAGAGGAGGTAGAGGCTTTGCAGAAAGCCATCCAAGAGGCCCTGGAAGCGCTGGATGAGATGCGCAGGGCTGAGGGTGAGGCACTTTCCATGGATCTTAGCAAGCGAGCAGCCTGGATGCTTCAGGAGCTGGAATTCATACGGCAGAGGGTCCCACAGTCTTCGGAGAATCTGCTTGCCAGATGGAGGGAGAGGGTCCAGGTCTTGGCTGCACAGCCCAGTCTGGATCAGGGCAGAATGGAGCAGGAAGCAGCCTTGTGGGTGGATCGAATGGATATCAGTGAAGAGATTCTCAGGACAGGGGTTCACCTGGAGCGTTTTCTGCAAGTATTGAAAGAGCAGCCGCCTGTGGGCAAGAAGCTGGAGTTCATTCTTCAGGAGACGCACAGGGAGCTTAACACCATGGGTGCCAAGTGCATGGATTCGGAAATATCTCAAAAGGTGGTGGAGATGAAGGCACAGCTGGAAAGGATGAGGGAACAGGTTCAGAATTTGGAATGAAAGCGCAACCCGCATTGGCAATAATGCAGGCCATTTTTATGATATGTTAGGATAGACCGGCCCTTGTTCAAAACACCCTGTTTTTTTATTTCAGATTGGCCCCTGGTTTGAGTTGAAACATGGCAAAGTCTGCTCGGGGTTTGGGGGCGTGGCCCCCAAAGTCCCAGGCTTTGGAGAACAATCCGGTCTAAGACAAAGGGGAGGGGTTGGAGATGGGAGAGGAGATCTTGAACATAGGATACGGGAACATGGTGGCTGCTTCCAAGGTGGTGGCCATTTTGACACCGGGCTCCGCCCCCATGAAGAGGCTAAAGGATGAGGCGCGCAAGGCTGCGCGCCTCATAGATGCCACTCAGGGCAAACGCACCAGGTCCATAATAGTCACGGAGAGCAACCATGTGATCCTTTCAGCCTTCATGGCCGAGACAATTGGCCAAAGGCTCTGTGCTGCGGGCTCCAAAAAAGGGGCTGGCGGGCAGGGGAAAGTGGATGGGGACTGAGATGTGGGGCGGGGAGCTGTTCGTGGTTTCAGCTCCTTCGGGGGCGGGCAAGACCACCCTTTGTCGACGGGTCTGCCGGCTTACCCGCGGGCTGGTGTACTCTGTCTCCTATACCACCCGAACTCCCAGGGTGGGTGAGGAACATGGAAAAGATTACTTCTTTGTGTCCGAGGAGGTCTTCAAGCAGATGGCCCAAGCCGGGGAGTTCTTGGAGTGGGCTGAGCTCTACAACCACATGTATGGAACTTCCAGGGCATGGGTTTTGGATCAACTAAGGCAAGGCCACGACGTGATAATGGATGTGGATGTGCAGGGCGCACTCCAGATACGCCAGGGAGAGTTACCTTGTCATTTAATCTTCGTGCTTCCTCCCTCAAGGGAGGTCTTAAGGCACAGACTGGCCCGACGAGGCACTGATTCTAAGGAGCAAGTGGAGCTTCGCCTTGAGTGGGCCGAGAAAGAGCTTGGGCAGTGGGGGATGTTCGATTACCTGATCCTAAACGACCAACTGGAGGAGGCGGTTCAGGAACTCCGTTCGGTGGTGGTGGCTCAGCGCTGTAGGAAGGAGAGGAGGGCCCAGTGGATTCGCAGCCAGTGGGAAATAATGAAGACTGGAAGCCGGTGATACCGGCTTTGGACACTGACGATCTGGGGCAAGCCTGTGAATGGGTTGAAAAGCTCAGGGGAAGCGGGCCCCGTATTTTCAAGGTTGGCAGTCAGCTTTTTACCAGGGTGGGCCCCAAAGCAGTGGAGCTGGTTTTGGAAAGGGGCTGCGGGGTTTTTCTGGATCTCAAATTCCATGACATTCCCAATACCGTGGCACAGGCGGCCAGGGCCGCGGTGACGCTTGGAGTCACCATGTTCAATGTGCATGCCTCAGGAGGCAAGAGGATGATGGAGGCAGCGGTTCATGCGGCCCAGGAGGAGACCCTGAAGAGAGGCCTTCCCCGGGTTCCCTGGGTATTGGCAGTCACGGTTCTCACAAGCCTCGAAAGGGAAGATCTGGGGGAGTTGGGCCTCAAAGAGGAGGTGAGCCATTGGGTGGCTGTTTGGTCCCAAGCGGCTTTAAGAGCCGGGGTGAACGGGATTGTGAGTTCTCCCAGGGAGCTTGCCATGCTCAGACAGAAATACGGCCAGAAGATCCTCTTGGTCACCCCGGGCATAAGGACAGCACAGAGGAACCTAGCAGACGACCAGAGAAGAGTTTCAGACCCAAGCTGGGCTCTGGAGCAAGGGGCCGATCATTTGGTCATGGGTAGGGGGCTTTTGGAAAGCCCTGACCCCCTTCAGTTCCTAAAGAAAATAGAGGGCGATTCAACCACCCCGCATTACTCAAAACCAGTGGACAATACGGGGTAGCTGAAAGACATGTTTGGACAAACCGCTCCCTAATTGAAAACACCTTGATTTTCGGTTTCACATTTTGTGCAGGTGTAAGCCGGGATATGCCAAAGCGTACCGGGGGTTTGGGGGCTTAGTCCCCAAAGTTATGGGCTTTGGAGAATAATCCTGGCCAAGTGGGAAGCTTAGCCAGAGTCAAAGAGGCAATATGGTGCAGGAGCCTTCTGAGTGGTTGTACGGACTCACCCCTGTGGAAGAGGCTTTAAGGAGCCGACGCCGGGCTGTGCGAGAGCTTTGGGTGGCTTCTCAAAGGAAGGATGCCAGGATGAGGGCTCTTCTGAAAATGGCCGGCGGGGTGAGGATCCACAAAGCAGAGCCCGCGCAGCTCAATAAACTGGCCCGAGGGGGTACTCATCAGGGTGTGGTGGCTATGGTGGATCCCTTCCCCTGGGAAGAGCTTGAGGATTTGCTTTTGGGCCAAGGGCCCATGGTCATGTTGGAAGGAATCCAGGATCCCAGGAATTTAGGGGCTATTTTGAGATCCTGCGTGGGGATGGGAGCTGGCAGGGTGATACTGGAGAGAAAGCACAACGCTCCCCTAACGCCCGAGGTGGCCAAGGCTGCGTGCGGGGGGTTGGAACACGTGAGAATGTGCGCTGTCCCCAATCTTCCGAGGGCCATGAAGGTGTTAAAGGAGGCGGGTTATTGGCTTTTAGGCAGCTCGGATTCCACTGGTTCGGATCCCTGGGATATCCGGCTTCCCAGGGAGGTGGTACTAGTGGTGGGCGGAGAGGGCAGTGGTTTGCGGCGGGTGGTGAGAGGAGAGTGCGATTTCTGGGTGAGGATTCCCTCGGAGGGAGCAATAACCACCTACAACGCCTCAGTGGCAGCCTCAATATTGCTTTATGAGCTGATGCGGAGAAGGAGATTGGAAAATGTTGTTGACAAGCCCCATAGGGGCTCGTAAAATTAATAGTTCAAGGTTTTGGACCGAACAGTGTGTACCAAGTGCTGGCGTAGCTCAACGGTAGAGCAGCTGATTTGTAATCAGCAGGTTGCGGGTTCGAATCCCATCGCCAGCTCCAGCCAAGGGGGATTGGATCTGCGAGCTGGATTTTCAGGCTCGTCACATGGAAATAAGACGGAGAGGTTCCCGAGCGGCCAAAGGGAGCAGACTGTAAATCTGCCGGCGTAGCCTTCGGAGGTTCGAATCCTCCCCTCTCCATCAAGAAAGGCTTCCAGGAAGTAGAAAGGGCGGGAATAGCTCAAGTGGCTAGAGCATCAGCCTTCCAAGCTGAGGGTTGCGGGTTCGAGTCCCGTTTCCCGCTCCAGAAAGACCGCGGCATCCAAGGAAGGGACTTGCAAACTGGTAGTTTTGTTCCCATTCCCTGGAAGGCATCGGCTTTTTTGAACTTGGGCTAAATTGAAAGTCTTGGATAGGAGAAGGCATCCCTCAGCCGTTTTAGGAGTTTGGCAGCTCGGATGGACGAACTTCATCGGGTGTGCCCGGTGTGAAAGGCCCACGTAGCTCAGGGGTAGAGCACTTCCTTGGTAAGGAAGTGGCCACCGGTTCAATCCCGGTCGTGGGCTCCAACAGACCAACTCAGGCTGATTATTCCCTAGGCAAGACACTCGGGTTTTGATATGAGAAGAGGCTGCAAAGGGAACGGTTGGTTTTGCCGAATATAAAAAAAGGGCTGAGGCGAGCCTTTTGGGGGGAATTGGATCAGCAAGCATTAAGGGAATTTTAGCCCTTGGTGTGATTCACCCGGGGGAACCAGACGGGTCAAGTTGTTTTTGCAGGTAGATGTGGGCCGCACAGAAGCCGGCTACCACAAGGAGGGTGACCGATGGCGAAGAAGAAGTTTGAGAGGAAGAAGCCGCATGTGAATGTAGGGACGATAGGGCATGTGGATCATGGCAAGACCACGTTGACCTCTGCGATCACGAAGGTATTGAGTTTAAGGGGGTATGCAGATCACATTCCTTTTGATCAGATAGACAAGGCGCCGGAGGAGCGGGAGCGTGGTTTGACCATAGCGATAGCGCACATTGAGTATGAGACGGACAAGCGTCATTATGCGCACATAGATTGTCCTGGTCATGCTGATTACATAAAGAACATGATAACAGGTGCGGCGCAGATGGACGGTGCTATTTTAGTGGTATCTGCAGCGGATGGACCTATGCCGCAGACCAGGGAGCACATTTTGTTAGCGAAGCAGGTGCGTGTGCCTTCGATGGTGGTATTTTTGAACAAGGCTGACATGGTGGATGACCCTGAGTTATTGGAGTTAGTGGAGTTGGAGATTAGGGAGTTATTGACGAGTTATGATTTTCCTGGGGATGAGATACCGATAATAGTTGGCAGTGCGTTGAAGGCGTATGAGAGTGATTCGAAGGATGTGAATGCGCCGGAGTATGAGTGTATATGGAAGTTGATGGAGGCGGTTGACAGTTACATACCTGAGCCGGTTCGGGATGTGGACAAGCCGTTTTTGATGCCGATAGAGGATGTTTTTTCGATATCTGGACGTGGTACGGTGGTGACGGGTCGAGTAGAGCGTGGGGTTATCAAGGTAGGAGATGAGGTAGAGATAGTTGGTATAAGGCCGACGGCCAAGACGGTGTGCACGGGTGTAGAGATGTTTCGGAAGGTTTTGGATCAGGGTCAGGCAGGGGACAACATAGGGATATTGTTGAGGGGGACGAAGCGTGATGAGGTGGAGCGTGGACAGGTGGTTGCCAAGCCTGGTTCTATAACACCGCACAGGAGGTTTAAGGCGGAGACTTACATATTGACGAAGGAGGAGGGTGGGCGTCACACGCCGTTTTTCAATGGGTATCGTCCTCAGTTTTATTTTCGGACAACAGATGTGACCGGGGTGGTGACGCTGCCTGAGGGCGTGGAGATGGTGATGCCTGGGGACAACGTATCGATGACGGTGGAGCTGATCACGCCCATAGCTTTGGAGAAGGAGTTGCGCTTTGCCATAAGGGAAGGCGGCCGTACAGTGGGCGCCGGCGTGGTAAGCGACATCGTGGAGTAAAACGGGAGACTGGCTCATGAGGGAAATCGTCACCCTCGCCTGCACCGAGTGCAAGCGACGGAACTATACTACCACCAAGAACAAGCGCACTACGCCTGACCGTTTGGAGTTCAAGAAGTACTGTCGGTTCTGTCAAAGGCACACGCCACACCGTGAGACCAAGTGACGGCTTGACGGGGTGGCGTTGAGAGAGATCGGGGAAACAGGCCAGTAGCTCTAACGGCTAGAGCACCGGACTCCAAATCCGGGGGTTGGGGGTTCGAATCCCTCCTGGCCTGCCATTTATATTTCTGGCGGGTTGTAAATCAGGGGTGGTGTGATGGCGGGTTTCGGAGAGATTTATGGGAAGGTGGTCCAGTTTTTCAGGGAAGTTAGAGCCGAGCTGAAACGGGTTACCTGGCCGACCCGCAAGGAAACCCTGGGGGCTACCTCGGTGGTGCTTGTTTTGGTGGCCATAATGGCGTTTTTCTTGGGGATGGTGGACGTGGGGCTTCATGAACTGATGCGAAGGATCCTCCACTGAGAGGCGAGGAAAAGGGTTCCCTGCCATGGCACATCGCTGGTACGTGGTTCACACTTATTCGGGATACGAAAACAAGGTCAAGGCGGCTCTGGAAGAGAGGATCAGGGCTTACGGCCAAGAGGAAAACTTCTCCGAGATTCTGATCCCTTCGGAGAAGGTTGTGGAGCTGGTAAAAGGAGAAAAAAGAACCTCCAACCGTAAGTTTTTCCCTGGTTACATTTTTGTGAAAATGGAGTTGACCGACGAAACCTGGCACATAGTGAAGAACACCCCTAAGGTAACGGGATTCATAGGGAGCAAAACCGAACCGACACCAGTGTCCGACAGGGAGGTAGAGGAAATCATCCAGCAGATCAATGAGGGTGTTCTGAAGCCCAAGCCTAAGTTCGTCTTCGAGAAGGGCGACAGTGTGAGGGTCATTGACGGGCCCTTTCTGAATTTCAATGGTATAGTGGATGAAGTCAAACCTGAGAAGGGCAAAGTTCGGGTGCTGGTCAGCATCTTCGGGCGTGCTACTCCCGTAGAGCTGGACTTCGTGCAGGTAGTGAAGAACTGACACAACCAGAGGAGACTAATGGCCAAGAAAGTTATAGGCATGGTGAAGTTGCAGGTTCCGGCAGGCCAAGCCACTCCATCCCCGCCGGTGGGCCCTGCTCTGGGCCAACACGGGGTGAACATCATGGAGTTTTGCAAGGCCTTCAACGCCAAGACTCAGGGACAAGAAGGTATGATAATCCCTGTGGTGGTGACCATCTTTGCTGACAGGTCATTCACATTTGTCACAAAGACCCCTCCGGCTTCCATCTTGTTAAAAAGAGCCGCCCAGATAGCCAAGGGGAGTGGACAACCCAACAGGGAGAAGGTGGGGCGGGTGACGCGTTCTCAGGTGGTTGAGATAGCGCGTACCAAATTGCCCGATTTGAACACCGAAGACCTTGAGGCAGCCGTTCGTTCGGTGGAAGGCACGGCCAAGAGTATGGGTTTGGAGGTGGTTGAGGATTAATACGCGAAGCAACCCGGAGGCACCTTTTCCCAAGCCCCTCCAGGGAAGGGGTCCGTAAGGATCAGGCAACGTGTCTGACGCCCAGGGTTGCGGAGCCTGGCAAAGTGGAGAGGGAAATGGCGAGAAGGGGTAAGAAGTATAGGGCTGCCAGGGAAAAGATCGACAGCACCAGAAGATACAGCTTGGAAGATGCTCTGGATCTGGTGTTGCAGACCCATTACGCGGCCTTTGACGAAAGTGTGGATGTGGCCATAAGGCTGGGGGTTGATCCCAGACACGCCGACCAGATGGTGCGAGGTGCAGTGGTGTTGCCCCACGGTCTGGGCAAGCAGGTGAAGGTGCTGGTGTTTGCGAAAGGCGAGAAGGAACGGGAAGCTCAGGAGGCTGGGGCGGATTATGTGGGGGCAGAGGATCTGGCCGAGAAAATCCAGAAGGAGGGTTGGCTTGATTTCGACAAGGCCATCGCCACTCCGGATCTAATGGGTATGGTGGGCAAGCTGGGAAGGATTCTGGGGCCAAGAGGTCTCATGCCCAATCCCAAGGTGGGCACTGTCACTTTTGACGTGGCCCGTGCAGTGAGGGAGGTCAAAGCCGGAAAGGTGGACTTCAAGGTGGACAAAGGCGGAGTTGTGCACGCTCCGGTGGGAAAGGTCTCTTTCGGGAAGGAGCCTTTATTGGAAAACATAAAGACTCTTCTGGAGACCATCGTGCGGTTGAAGCCCGCCAGCAGCAAAGGGGTTTATCTGAGGGGTATGGCCCTTTCCAGTACAATGGGTCCAGGTGTCAAGGTGGATCCAGCATATATTCGTAATCTGGTTCGGTGAGCAAAAGGGGTCTGTTTTGGTGTTTTGCACAGGGGTTCATTCCGTACTTATTACCCGGATCTTGATAGATTGGCGCCGGAAAGGAGACTCTTTCGGTGAACAGAGAGGATAAACAGAAGGCTGTACAGGAGTTGAGGGACAAGTTCGCCAATTACGACGTGGCTGTATTGACCCGTTTCTCTGGCCTTAAGGTTTCGGAACTGGGGGAGTTGAGAAGGGGACTTAAAAAGATCTCAGTAGAGTACCAAGTGGTCAAAAACACCCTGGTTAGACGGGCCATGGAGGGCTCCGATGTGGCCTTGTTGAGGGAGCATATACGAGGTCCCATAGCAATAGCCTTTGCAAAAGGAGATATTGTATCTCTGGCCAAGGCCTTGACAGGCTACATGAAGGAACATCCCAAGTTCCAGATAGAGGCCGGAGTGGTAGGGGGAAGGTTGCTGGAGGCTAAGGCTGTGGAAGAAGCAGCCACCCTGCCGAGCCGGGAAGAACTTGTGGCCAAGTTGATGTTTCTCTTGAATGCTCCGGTAGCAGGCCTTATGGGGGTGATGAGAGAGATCCCAGGCAAACTGATCAGGACCTTGGATGCTGTGAGGCGACAAAAGGAATCCGGGGCATAACGAGGGGATTTGGAGACAAAGCGCAAGCCAAAAAGAGGCGATCTTAGCACCGGATGAGAGATTACCTTAAAAATGAGTGTTTCCGAGTTGAACCTGGTGTGCTGCGGGAATATCTCTGCCTTAGAGCAGGAGGTCAGGTTTTGGCCTTCCTTTATCACCGGCTTGGAAAGAATCAGGGTGAGGTGAAACCAGAATAAGGGTTCCCCAATGCTGTGGGCATGGCACTCGGCATGAGGCGGTCTAGTGCCTCTGGCGGGTGATCTTGATTAAAGCCCGGCAGAACTCCATCAGGCTGCCAGGGCCGCTCAGGTGTGAGAAAGAATTCAGGCAACAGGAGGATAAAGGACATGGGAGAGATCAGTAAAGAGCAGTTCATCGATTTCATCAAGAACGCTACAGCCATGGAGTTGGCAGAGATCGTCAAAGAGCTGGAGACGATCTTCGGTGTCACGGCCGCTGCCCCGGTGGCTGTGGCCGCAGCAGGTGCGGCTCCGGTTGCGGCGCAAGCTGTGGAAGAAGAAAAGACCGAGTTCGATGTGGTCCTTACGGGCTATGGGGACAAGAAGATTCAAGTGATCAAGGTGGTGCGCGCCCTTACCGGTCTTGGGCTGAAGGAAGCAAAGGACCTGGTGGAAGGTGTGCCCAAGCCCGTGAAAGAGGGTGTTTCCAAGAAGGAAGCCGAGGAAGCCAAGGCCCAACTTGAGGAAGCAGGCGGGACTGTGGAGATCAAGTAGCCAGTTCCCCCAAGAGGTCCCCAGAAAAGACCTCTGTGGAGTTGTTTTTGCAAAGCGATTAATTGGGGTGGGGCAGGCCGAATAAAGATGCGGCTTTTGGGATCAACGGCCCGTAGCCGTCGGGCCCTTACCTTTTTCGAGAGAGGTGTCTAAAGCATGGTAGGCACAACCGTCCAGCCGGGTGGGTGGCGAAAGAGCTTCTCCAAGATAGAGAAGGTCGTGGATCTACCCAATCTCATAGATATTCAGCGCAAGAGCTATGAGCGCTTTCTCCAGGCAAATGTGCCGCCAGCTCAGAGGGAGGATATCGGTCTTCAAGGAGCCTTCAAGAGCGTTTTCCCAATCCAGGACTTCAACGAGACCGCATCCTTGGAGTTTGTAAACTATTCCCTCGGAGAGCCCAAATACAGTGTGGAAGAATGCCTGCAGCGCGGGATGACTTACGCCGTACCTGTCAGAATAACGGTTCGCCTTATAGTCTGGGACGCTGATAAGGAGAAACATGGCCAGACCATTCGGGACGTCAAGGAGCAGGAGGTTTATTTCGGTGAAATCCCGCTCATGACGGAGAAGGGAACCTTCATAATAAACGGCACGGAGCGGGTAATAGTCAGCCAACTCCATCGCTCACCGGGCATCTTCTTCGAACATGACAAAGGCAAGACTCAGGCCAGCGGCAATGTGCTTTACTCGGCGCGCATAATCCCCATGAGGGGTTCCTGGTTGGACTTGGAGTTCGACGCCAAAGACATTCTTCATGTGCGTATCGACAAACGAAGGAAATTCCCGGTCACGGTGCTTTTAAAGGCCCTCGGTTACACCGTGGAGGATCTGATCCGGTATTTCTACCCGGTGGAGACTTTGGAGTTCCAAGACGGGCGGATCTACAGGAGGCTGCCCTTGGATCTTCTCTTGGGCACCAAGGCATCAGAGACCATCTTCCTGGAAGGGGAAGAGGAGCCTCTTGTGAGAAGGGGCGGGCTTATCCGAAAAAAACACCTCAAGGCTCTTCAGGCTCGCGGGGTGGACAGGGTGCCTTTGAACCCCGAAGACCTTCCAGAGAAGTTAGCCGCAAGCCCAGTCCTGGATCCCGAGACAGGCGAGATCCTTGTGGACTGTTTACAGAATCTCACCAAGGAACGTGTAGCAATTTTGGAGGAGAAGGGGATAAAGCGGGTAGAGGCCATTTTCATAGACGAAAGGCGCTTCCTGCGGGCCATGGTCGACACCTTGATTTTGGATAAGGTGGAGGGGGAACGTGAGGCCATCCTGGAGATTTACAAAAGGCTTAGGCCGGGGAATCCCCCTACTGAGGAGACTGCAAGGGAGTTTTTTCAGAATCTATTTTTCAATCCCAGGTACTATGACCTCTCGGCCGTGGGCAGATGGAAGCTGAACAGGCGCTTGGGTATCCCAATGGAACAGGCCCCCTTGAGCCAGACGGCCTTGAGGCGGGAAGACATAATGGAGGCTGTGCGGTATTTACTCGAGTTGCGTGCAGGTCAGGGGCAGATCGACGACATAGACCACTTGGGTAACCGCAGGGTGAAAGCCGTTGGAGAGCTCATAGAGAACCAGTATAGGATCGGGCTTGTACGGATGGAAAGAGCCATAAAGGAGCGCATGAGTCTTCAGGAGGTGGAGACTCTCATGCCTCACGATCTCATCAATGCCAAGCCCGTATCAGCGGTGATCAAGGAGTTCTTCGGAAGCAGTCAGCTGAGCCAGTTTATGGATCAGACCAATCCTCTTTCGGAAATAACCCACAAGAGGCGCTTGAGCGCGTTGGGACCTGGGGGTTTGACCAGAGAAAGGGCTGGATTCGAAGTAAGGGACGTACATCCCACCCACTACGGCCGGATTTGTCCCATAGAGACTCCAGAGGGCCCCAACATAGGGCTCATTGTCTCCTTGAGCACTTATGCTCGGGTCAATGAGATGGGCTTCATAGAGACTCCATACAGAGTGGTAAGGGAAGGGGTTGTGACCAAAGAGATCGAATACCTTACTGCTCTGGATGAGGAACAACACGTAATAGCTCAGGCCAATGCCCCTCTGGACGAGAACGGAAGGTTTACCAGAGAGTTGGTCTCAGTAAGGTACAAAGGGGGCGAGTTTGCCCTTAAGAGGGCCGAGGAAGTGGACCGCATGGATGTCTCACCCAACCAACTGGTGAGCGTTGCGGCTGCGCTGATACCTTTTCTGGAAAACGATGACGCCAACAGGGCCCTCATGGGCTCCAATATGCAGCGTCAGGCAGTGCCCTTGGTGGTGACAGAGGCCCCTCTGGTGGGCACAGGTATGGAGCATTCTGTGGCCAGGGACTCTGGAGTGGCTGTAGTGGCAAAAAGATCTGGCATGGTTGAGAGTGTGGATGCCTCCCGCATAGTGATCCGGGCCGATGCACCTACCCAGGGCGGTCAGGACCCCGGTATAGACATCTACAACCTCATAAAGTACCAACGTTCCAACCAGAACACATGTATAAACCAAAAGCCCATAGTGCGCAGGGGCCAAAGGGTGCAGGCAGGGCAGATAATAGCGGACGGACCTGCCACCCGTCAGGGGGAGCTGGCATTGGGCCGCAATGTCTTGGTGGCCTTCATGCCCTGGAGGGGGTACAACTTCGAGGACTCCATAGTTGTGAATGAGAGGCTGGTCCGGGAGGACGTTTTCACTTCGATCCACATAGAGGAGTTCGAGGTGATGGCCCGTGACACCAAACTCGGCAAGGAGGAGATCACTAGGGATATCCCCAACATAGGCGATGAGAATTTAAAGAATTTGGATGAAAGCGGCATTGTGGCCATAGGGGTGGAAGTCAAGGCCGGAGACATCCTTGTGGGCAAAGTCACGCCCAAAGGCGAGACCCAACTCTCCCCAGAGGAGAAGTTGTTGAGGGCCATTTTCGGGGAAAAGGCCGGTGAGATAAGGGACACCTCCCTTAGGGTTCCCCCGGGCGTGGAGGGCACGGTAATAGCCGTGAGGGTTTTCTCCCGTAAAGGAGTAGACAAGGACGAGCGCACCAGGGAAATAGAGGACGAAGAGATCACCCGTTTGGTCAAGGATCAGGACGACGAGATAAGAATCATCCAGCGCAGCACCATGGAACGCATGAGAGAGCGGCTGGAGGGCAAGCGCTTGTGCGTGGAGATCAGGGACCATTTTACCGACGAAGTGCTTGGAAAACCAGGGCAGGTGATAGACCGGGCTCTCCTGGAACGGCTGCCCATGCACAGATGGATGGAGCTCAGGGTGGAGGAGGAACCTGATTTAGCCAGGGAGATCAGAGAGCTTTATCAGCACTTCCAGGAACAGGTGGATTTGATCAAGGTGGTTTTTGACGAGAGGATTCTCCGCTTAAAAAGAGGCGACGAGTTGCCCCCCGGGGTAATCAAGATGGTGAAGGTGTACGTGGCCATCAAGCGGAAGCTCTCCGTAGGAGACAAGATGGCTGGTCGCCACGGCAACAAAGGGGTCATCTCCAGGGTGGTGCCTGAAGAGGATATGCCCTACTTCGAAGACGGCACACCTGTGGACCTGGTGCTAAATCCCCTGGGAGTTCCATCCAGAATGAATGTGGGTCAGGTCCTGGAAACTCACCTGGGTTGGGCTGCCAAAGGCCTTGGAGAGCAGGTGGGGAAACTCCTGGATGCTCATGCGGGGGCCAAAGCCATCAGGGAGAGGCTTTCTCGCATTTACTCTTCACCCAGGTTTGATGCCTTGCTGGAGCAGATGAGTGAGGAAGAGCTTCTGGATGTGGCCGGGAAGCTGCGGGACGGGATTCCCATGGCCACCCCGGTGTTCGACGGGGCCATGGAAAAGGAGATTCAGGCTGCCCTCAGCGAGGCGGGCTTGCCCGTTGTGGGGCAAGCTACTCTTTATGACGGCAGGACCGGCGAGCCTTTCCAGAGGCCCGTTACTGTGGGAATGATGTACATGATGAAGCTCCACCACTTGGTGGACGACAAGATTCACGCCCGCTCCATAGGTCCATATTCTCTTGTGACCCAGCAGCCTTTGGGCGGAAAGGCTCAATTCGGAGGTCAGCGGCTAGGGGAGATGGAGGTTTGGGCCATGGAGGCATATGGGGCTGCTTACACCTTGCAGGAATTCCTGACAGTGAAATCGGACGACATAGCCGGTAGGAACCGGATGTACGAGTCCATAGTCAAAGGGGACTATCGCCTGGAGCCGGGTCTGCCCGAGTCCTTCAATGTGTTGATGCGGGAGTTGCAGAGTCTTGGACTCAATGTGGAGTTGTTGGAAGACGGGGATGGGGCGTAGCAAGGTGCGTCCTGATGGCCTCCTTGGTGGGGTAAAGGGGCAAGACTGCAAAGATGGTCCATCTGACATCTTGATGGGAGGGAACCTTGGAAGATCTATACAGCCTTTTTGAGAAGCCCAAAGATCCCCTAAGTTTCAATGCAATCCGGATTTCCATAGCCTCCCCCGAGAGGATCCGCTCCTGGTCTCATGGGGAGGTGAAAAAACCGGAGACCATAAACTACCGAACCTTCAAGCCCGAGCGGGACGGATTGTTTTGCGCCAAGATTTTCGGGCCTACCAAAGACTATGAGTGCAATTGCGGCAAGTATCGCCGCATGAAACACAGGGGAGTGGTCTGTGAAAAGTGCGGAGTGGAGGTTATTCACTCCAGGGTCCGGCGGGAGAGGCTTGGGCACATAGAGCTGGCTTCACCCGTGGCCCATATCTGGTTTTTGAAATGTCTCCCTAGCCGTATAGGCACCCTCTTGGGCTTGACCCTAAAGGATCTGGAGCGGGTTCTTTATTTCGAGAATTACATTGTGACAGATCCTGGGGATACAGATCTGCAGGTAGGGGAACTCCTCTCCGAGGAGCGTTACAGGAAAAAGATACAGGAGTTCGGGGAGGGCAGCTTCAAGGCGGGGATGGGTGCCGAGACCATCCGGGATCTGCTCAAGGGCTTGGATGTAGAGAAAGAGGCTGAAAAGCTCCGCGAAGAGATGAAGCTTACCACCTCAGAGGCCAAACGCAAGAAGGTGGCCAAGCAACTGAAGGTCATGGAGGCCTTCAGGGACTCGGGGAACAAGCCGGAGTGGATGATCCTGGAAGTGATACCGGTGCTTCCTCCGGACTTAAGGCCCTTGGTGCCTCTGGACGGTGGTAGGTTCGCCACCTCTGACCTGAACGACTTGTACAGGAGGGTCATCAACAGGAACAACAGGTTGAAACGGTTGTACGAGCTCAATGCTCCTGACATAATAATCCGCAACGAAAAAAGGATGCTCCAAGAGGCTGTAGACGTTTTGTTCGACAATGGCCGCAGGGGCAAAGTGATCACAGGGCCCAATAAGAGACCGCTTAAGTCCCTAAGCGACATGTTGAAGGGCAAGCAGGGGCGGTTTCGTCAGAACCTTCTGGGCAAAAGAGTCGACTACTCAGGTCGAACAGTAATCGTGGTGGGTCCTGACCTGAGGCTTCATCAGTGCGGGCTGCCCAAGAAAATGGCCCTGGAGTTGTTCAAGCCCTTCATTTATCAAAAGCTTGAGGAAAAGGGTTATGTGACCACCATCAAGGCGGCCAAAAAGCTGGTGGAAAAGGAAACCCCGGAGGTTTGGGACTGCCTGGAAGAGGTGGTGACCGAATACCCGGTCTTGCTGAATAGGGCTCCTACGCTTCACAGATTGGGCATCCAGGCCTTTGAGCCCATCTTGATAGAAGGCAAGGCCATTCAGCTCCACCCCCTGGTGTGTGCGGCTTTTAACGCCGACTTTGACGGGGATCAGATGGCCGTGCACGTTCCCCTTTCGGTGGAAGCCCAAGTTGAAGCAAGGGTCTTGATGCTCTCCAGCAACAACATACTGAGCCCGGCTCACGGCAGGCCAATCATTGTGCCTTCCCAGGAGATAGTGCTGGGCCTTTACTACCTTACCAGGCAAAGAGATGACCTGGAGCAAGGCCAGCAGATCCCCCATTTCTTCGGACCTGAAGAGGTTAGGGTGGCCTATGATGCGGGTCAGGTGGGAGTGCACCAGCCCATAGTGGTGAGGATGAAAGACCAAAAAGTCCGAACTACAGTGGGGCGTGTCTTGCTAAGTGAGATAGTTCCGGAGGAGATCCCCTTTGAGGTCTACAACCGCACCATGAAGAAAAAAGATCTGGCCAATCTCATAGACCACTGCTATAGGCTGGCAGGGCACAAAAAGACTGTGGTTCTGGCCGATCGCCTCAAGGATCTGGGTTACCAGTTCGCCACCTTGGCCGGAGTATCCATTTCCATGAGGGATCTGATCATTCCGGAGACAAAGGAAGAGATTCTACGCAAGGCCCAGGCGCAGGTGCAGGATCTTGAAGAGCAATACGCACAGGGCTGGATCACTGACGGGGAGCGGTACAACAAGGTGGTGGACATCTGGGCCAATGCCACCGAGCAGGTGGCAGAGGACATGCTTGAGAGATTGCGTAAGGAGAGGGTCACAACCCCCGATGGGAAGACCTTAGAGGTGGAGAGTTTCAACCCCATATACATGATGGTGGACTCGGGTTCCAGGGGTAGCCATCTCCAAATTCGCCAGTTGGCAGGCATGAGAGGGTTGATGGCCAAGCCTTCCCAGGAGATCATAGAGACGCCCATTACAGCCAACTTCAGGGAGGGCCTCACGGTTTTGCAGTACTTCATCTCCACCCACGGAGCTAGAAAAGGACTTGCTGACACTGCTCTCAAGACAGCCAACTCAGGGTATCTCACCAGGAGATTGGTGGATGTATGCCAAGATGTGGTCATTCAGGAGTTGGACTGCGGCACCACAGACGGCATAGAGATGACCTCCCTGGTGGAAGGCGGCGAGATAATAGACGAGGTGGGTGATCGAGTCCTAGGTCGAATTGCCTTCGAGGACGTGGAGAATCCTCTGGCAGAGTCAGATGAGGATAAGTACATAGTCAGGGCCAATGAGATGATAGACGAGGAGGCGGTGCGCAAGATTAAGGAAGCAGGAATAGACAAGATAAAAATCCGCTCCGTACTCACATGTCGGTCTCGGTACGGGCTTTGTGCTTTGTGTTACGGCAGGGACCTGGCCCATGGCCGGCTCGTAAACATAGGAGAGGCTGTTGGGATAATAGCTGCGCAGTCCATAGGAGAGCCCGGCACCCAGCTTACCATGCGTACCTTCCATATCGGAGGTGTGGCGGCCGGCAAGGCCGAACAAAGCAAGCTCTTCAACCGGCACCCGGGCAAGGTGGTTTATTCCAATCTGCGCACCGTGAAAAAAGAAAATCAATTCGTGGTTATGAACCGCTATGGGGAGATCACAGTAGTGGATGAAAGCGGCCGCGAGAGAGAACGCTATCCTGTCATCTACGGGGCCTACCTCAAAGTGGCAGACGGGCAGGAGGTAGGAAGAAATACCCTCCTGGCCGAGTGGGATCCCTTCAACACGCCCATACTGACGGAAACCCCGGGCAGGGTGAAGTTCGGGGACATCATAGACGGTATCACCATGGCTGAGAAAAAAGACCCGGTCACCGGACACTCCACCAAGGTTATAGTAGAGACCAAAGATCCGGATTTGAGGCCCAGGGTTTCCATTAAGGACGAGAAGGGGCGTACTTTGAGGGTACCGGGAAGCGAGCATCTGGCCCGCTACCCCATGCCCGTGGGGGCTTTCATTGCAGTGGAAGAGGGGGACGAGGTCCAGGCCGGGGATATCTTGGCCAAGATCCCCAGAGAGACCACCAAGACAAAGGATATCACAGGGGGACTTCCGAGGGTGGCCGAGTTGTTCGAGGCCAGGCGGCCCAAGGAGTTTGCCGTGATAAGCGAGATAGACGGAGTGGTCTCCTTTGGGAAGGACACCAAGGGGAAGAGGAAGGTGATAGTCACCCCAGAGGTGGGTGAACCTAGGGAGTACTTGATCCCCAAAGGGAAGCACATAGGCGTTCATGAGGGAGACCGGGTTCAGGCTGGAGAGCCTCTCATGGACGGCTCTTCCAATCCTCACGACATTCTTAGGGTCAAAGGCGAGAAGGAATTGGCCAAGTTCTTGGTGGACGAGGTGCAGGAGGTGTATAGGCTTCAGGGGGTCAAGATAAACGACAAGCACATAGAGGTCATAGTGCGGCAAATGCTCAAAAGGGTGCGTGTTCGGGATGTCGGGGACACGGACTTCCTGGCAGGAGAGGCAGTGGAAAAGCAGGTTTTTGAAGAGGTAAACGCCCGGGTGATGGCAGAAGGTGGAAGGCCGGCCATAGGAGAGCCTTTGTTGTTGGGTATCACCAAGGCCGCCCTGAGCACAGAAAGCTTCATATCTGCAGCCTCCTTCCAGGAGACTACCAAGGTGCTCACTGATGCAGCGGTACAAGGCAGGGTGGACTGCTTAAGAGGCTTGAAAGAGAACGTTATCATGGGGAGGCTTATTCCTGCAGGCACAGGGAGGCGGGAGTATAAGCATCTGAGGTTGGAGATGGAAGAGCAGGAAGAAGAGGATCTGGAGGAAAGAACGCTTGACAGCCTCTTCGAAGAGGGCTATAAATAGTAATTTCAGTTTTCCGAGCTTCAGGGGCTTTTCAGGAGGGGGGGCGATGCCCACGATCAACCAGTTGGTGAGAAAGGGCCGAACCAAGGTCCAGCGGAAAAACAAGGTGCCGGCTTTGCAGGCTTGTCCGCAAAAAAGAGGGGTTTGCGTGAGGGTTTATACCACTACTCCCAAGAAACCCAATTCAGCCCTCAGGAAGGTGGCTAGGGTAAGGCTCACCAACGGTTATGAGGTGACTTCCTACATCCCGGGAGAGGGGCACAATCTGCAGGAGCACTCGGTTGTGTTGATCCGCGGGGGTCGAGTCAAGGATCTGCCCGGGGTACGATATCACATTATTCGGGGCACGCTGGATTCTTTAGGTGTGCAGGACAGGCGCAAGTCCCGATCCAAGTACGGGGCCAAGAGACCTAAGTGAGGTAAAGAGGGGCTGGTTTCGGGACAATAAGAGCCAGAGACTAAGCTTTGAGGGGTCTCGGTTTTTCTGAGGAGCAGGGAGTATGCCCAGGAAGAGAGAAGTGACCCGTAGACCGATTCCTCCGGATCCGGTCTACAATCGGCCGCTGATTACGAAGTTCATCAACGTGATCATGAAGCGGGGCAAGAAGAGCGTGGCCGAGCGGATAATGTATGGAGCACTGGAGATTATCCAGAAGCGCACCAAGCAGGATCCCTTACCGGTGTTTGAAAAGGCAGTGGAAAATGTCAAGCCCCTCGTGGAGGTCAAGTCTCGCAGGGTGGGCGGTTCCACTTACCAGGTGCCTGTGGAGATAAGGACAGAGCGCAGGGTGTCTTTGGCTATAAGGTGGTTGGTGCAGTTCAGTCAAAAAAGGCCGGAGAAGACCATGCAGGAAAGACTGGCTGCTGAGCTGATGGAAGCGGCCAATCACAGGGGTGCAGCAGTCAAGAAGCGGGAAGATACTCACCGCATGGCAGAAGCCAACAAAGCTTTCGCCCACTACCGCTGGTAACAGGCCTACGGCAGCTCAGAGCCATCAGCGATCAGCCGTGGAGGCCGTGCGTTGCTTGGGGGGCTGAGCGCTGGTGGCTGCTTGTTGTCTCAAGGATGTTAAAGGGTTTTGTCCAGGGGGAGACAAACGGTTAGAAGATTTGAAGGTGGATCTGCTCATGGTTCTTGGCGGCCATGGCAGTCAAAAAGTGTGATTGAGAAAGGCTAGAGTGCCACTTGGATTGCGGGGAAGGCCCGCTTTTAGGTGAAAAGGGAAGATGGATCTCAACAAACACAGAAACATAGGCATCATGGCTCACATAGACGCCGGGAAGACCACAACCACAGAGAGGATCCTTTATTACACAGGGGTCTCCCATAGGATGGGCGAGGTGCATGAGGGGACCGCTGTGATGGACTGGATGGAGCAGGAACAAGAAAGGGGGATCACCATAACCTCGGCTGCCACCACTTGTTCCTGGCGAGGTCATAGGATCAACATAATTGATACACCGGGTCATGTGGATTTCACCATAGAGGTGGAAAGAAGCCTCAGGGTTTTGGACGGGGCAGTAGCCGTCTTTTGCGCTGTAGGCGGAGTGGAGCCTCAATCCGAGACAGTCTGGCGCCAGGCTGACAAGTACAGAATTCCTCGCATTGCCTTTGTGAACAAGATGGATAGGGCAGGGGCTAATTTTCTCTGGGTGGTGGATTCCATAAGACGCAGATTTCAAGTGCAGGCTGTTCCTGTACAGCTGCCTTTGGGAGCAGAGGACGAGTTCTTGGGCATAATCGACCTTGTGGAGATGAAAGCCTTGGTCTGGGACGGAAGTGAGCTGGGGGCGCGTTATGAGGCAATGGAAGTGCCCCCGGACCACCAGGAGGTTGCCCAAAAGTACCGAGAACAGCTCATAGAAAGCCTTTGTGAGACAGACGATGAGCTCATGGAGGATTATCTGGGCGGGGAGTTCATAGAGCCTGAGCGCTTGAGGAGAGTTGTTCGAAGGGCCACCCTGGGTCTTGAGGTGGTGCCTGTATTGTGCGGGGCTGCTTTCAAGAACAAGGGGGTCCAGCCTTTGCTGGATGCCATCGTGGATTATCTTCCTTCTCCACTGGAGGTGCCTGCTGTTGAGGGAACCGGCCCCGGAGGGGAGATCCAGGTCAGAAGGGCTGAGGAAACAGAGCCGTTTTCAGCTTTGGTTTTCAAGGTCATGAACGATCCTTATGTAGGCCATCTTAGCTTCTTGAGGGTTTACTCCGGAAGCGTGGAGACCGGTGCCACGGTGCTCAATGGATCTACTGGCAAGAAGGAGAGGCTGGGGCGGCTTCTCAAGATGCACGCAAACAAGAGGGAAGAGATCAGCCAGGTAAAGGCCGGAGACATTGTCGCTGCAGTGGGTCTCAAGCAGGTGCGAACCGGGCAGACTATCTGCTCCTTGGAACATCCCATACTGCTTGAGTCCATGGAGTTCCCGGAGCCTGTGATATCCGTGGCCCTGGAGCCTCAGTCCAGGCAGGATCAGGACCGCATGGGAGAAGCGCTGCACCGCCTTGCCCAAGAGGATCCCTCTTTCCGTGTCAGACAGGACGAGGAGACTGGCCAAACAATAATATCCGGTATGGGCGAGCTGCACCTGGAGATCATCGTGGATCGCCTTTCCAGAGAGTTTGGAGTGAAAGCCGAAGTTGGGGCGCCTGAGGTGGCCTACAGGGAGACCCTCAGAAGGCCGGCAGAGGCAGAGGGGCGTTTTGTGAGGCAGTCAGGGGGCCGGGGTCAGTACGGACATGTGTTCATAAGAGTTGAACCATTGGCTCCAGGAGAGGGCTTTAGGTTTGAAAACTCTGTTGTGGGAGGAGCTATTCCCAGGGAGTACGTCCCGGCGGTGGAGTCAGGGGTGCTGGAGGCCATGAACAAGGGGGTCATGGCAGGATACCCGGTGGTGGATGTGGCAGTAACGCTTTTGGACGGCTCATATCATGAGGTGGATTCCTCGGATCTGGCATTCAGGATAGCCGGGTCCCTTGCCTTCCAAGAGGCCGCCAGGCGGGCGGGGGTGATCCTCCTGGAGCCTATCATGAAGGTGGAGATAGTGGCTCCTGAAGAGTACCTGGGTGAGGTCTTGGGTGACCTAGGGGGCCGTCGCGGAGAGATACAGGGGATGGACCTCAGAAGCGGTTCCAGGGTGGTGCAGGCCAGGGTTCCGCTGAGTGATATGTTCGGGTATGCAACGACACTGCGTTCCATAACTCAGGGTCGGGCTACCTTCACCATGCAGTTCGGAGAGTACAGGCCCGTGCCGCAGAACCTGGCAGAAGAGATCCGGGCCCGGGCAGCCCGTTGCTGAGGAAGAGCAGTTCGCCTCAACAGTGGCTACCACAAGGAGGGTGACCGATGGCGAAGAAGAAGTTTGAGAGGAAGAAGCCGCATGTGAATGTAGGGACGATAGGGCATGTGGATCATGGCAAGACCACGTTGACCTCTGCGATCACGAAGGTATTGAGTTTAAGGGGGTATGCAGATCACATTCCTTTTGATCAGATAGACAAGGCGCCGGAGGAGCGGGAGCGTGGTTTGACCATAGCGATAGCGCACATTGAGTATGAGACGGACAAGCGTCATTATGCGCACATAGATTGTCCTGGTCATGCTGATTACATAAAGAACATGATAACAGGTGCGGCGCAGATGGACGGTGCTATTTTAGTGGTATCTGCAGCGGATGGACCTATGCCGCAGACCAGGGAGCACATTTTGTTAGCGAAGCAGGTGCGTGTGCCTTCGATGGTGGTATTTTTGAACAAGGCTGACATGGTGGATGACCCTGAGTTATTGGAGTTAGTGGAGTTGGAGATTAGGGAGTTATTGACGAGTTATGATTTTCCTGGGGATGAGATACCGATAATAGTTGGCAGTGCGTTGAAGGCGTATGAGAGTGATTCGAAGGATGTGAATGCGCCGGAGTATGAGTGTATATGGAAGTTGATGGAGGCGGTTGACAGTTACATACCTGAGCCGGTTCGGGATGTGGACAAGCCGTTTTTGATGCCGATAGAGGATGTTTTTTCGATATCTGGACGTGGTACGGTGGTGACGGGTCGAGTAGAGCGTGGGGTTATCAAGGTAGGAGATGAGGTAGAGATAGTTGGTATAAGGCCGACGGCCAAGACGGTGTGCACGGGTGTAGAGATGTTTCGGAAGGTTTTGGATCAGGGTCAGGCAGGGGACAACATAGGGATATTGTTGAGGGGGACGAAGCGTGATGAGGTGGAGCGTGGACAGGTGGTTGCCAAGCCTGGTTCTATAACACCGCACAGGAGGTTTAAGGCGGAGACTTACATATTGACGAAGGAGGAGGGTGGGCGTCACACGCCGTTTTTCAATGGGTATCGTCCTCAGTTTTATTTTCGGACAACAGATGTGACCGGGGTGGTGACGCTGCCTGAGGGCGTGGAGATGGTGATGCCTGGGGACAACGTATCGATGACGGTGGAGCTGATCACGCCCATAGCTTTGGAGAAGGAGTTGCGCTTTGCCATAAGGGAAGGCGGCCGTACAGTGGGCGCCGGCGTGGTAAGCGACATCGTGGAGTAGGGGAAAGGGCTATGATGGAAAGCCAGAGGATCCGCATCCGCCTGAAGGCTTACGACCACAAGGTGCTGGATCGAGCTGCCTTGGAGATAGTGGAGACAGCGAGAAGGACAGGGGCCAGGGTGGCAGGGCCGGTTCCACTGCCTACGGCAATCAGCAAGTTCTGTGTTCTTCGCTCTCCGCACATAGACAAGAAGTCCAGGGAGCAGTTCGAGATCCGAACCCACAAGAGACTCTTGGATATTCTGGAGCCGACCCAGCAGACCATTGACGCACTAATGAAGCTGGAGCTCTCGGCCGGGGTGGATGTGGAGATCAAGCTGGGCTGAGGTGAGTCAAGAGGTGGGGCGGACCCGGATCTTAACGGCTGACCGGGCCCAGGCGATGGAAGGTGGATGTCCATGAAAGGGATAATTGGAAGAAAGCTGGGCATGACCCAGATTTTCCTGGATGAAGGACAGGTTGTACCAGTGACGGTCATCCAAGCCGGTCCATGCTATGTGGTTCAAAGGAAGACCCGAGACCGGGATGGATATGAGGCCATTCAGTTGGGTTTTGAATCGGCCAAGCCCAAGAGAGTGAATCGCCCGCGCACGGGACATTTCCAGCGCCACGGAGCTCCTCTTTGCAGGTACTTGAAAGAGTTCCCTGTGGAGGATGCAGCTGGTTTTCAGCCTGGGCAAGCAATAACTGTGAAGGCTTTCCGGGTGGGTGAAAAGGTGAAGGTGACCGGGCAGAGCAAGGGCCGTGGTTTTACCGGGGTCATGAAGAGGCACAATTTCAAGGGTGCTCCCGGCTCACACGGCACACACGAGTATTTCCGCCATGGAGGTTCCATAGGTTCCACCACCTTCCCAGGCCGCGTGTTCCCGGGCTTGAGGATGGCCGGTCAGCACGGTGCCCAGAGAGTGACCACCCGTAATCTGACCGTAATGGATGTAAGACCTGAAGACAATGTGCTTTTGCTGAAAGGGGCAGTGCCCGGCCCCACAGGGGGACTAGTGATTATCCAAGCCCAGGGGGATTATCCCAGCCCCATCACCCCTGAGGGGGATGCCGAGCAAGCGCAAGGGGCCTGATAAGTCAAGGGGACGAAAAGCATCATGCCAACAGTGGATGTGATCAACATGGAAAACCAGGTGGTCTCCCAGGTAGAGCTGGATGAAAGGGTATTCAGCGCGCCTGTGAGGGAGCATCTGGTGCACCAGGTGGTGAGGATGCAACTGGCTTCCAGGAGAGCCGGTACAGCGTGCGCGAAAAACAGGGCGATGGTTACAGGGAGCCGTAAGAAGCCCTGGCGGCAAAAGGGCACCGGTAGGGCGCGGGCCGGAACACGCCAGTCCCCCTTGTGGAGGGGTGGCGGGGTGGTCTTCGGGCCCTCTCCTCGCGACTACTCCTTCAAGGTCAACAGCAAGATCCGGAAAGCCGCCCTGTGTTCTGTGCTCACTCAGAAGCTTAGGGAGGGGCGTCTCAAGGTGCTGGACCGAATGGAGCTCCCGGAGATGAGAACCCGCCGAATGGCGGAGGTGATAAGGACACTAGGGGTTAAAGACGGCCTGTTCGTGATCCCGCAGAAGGATGAGAATGTGGAACGCTCAGCCCGGAATATCCCCAAGGTTCAGGTAACCGTGGTGGAAGGGCTCAATGTGTACGACCTCCTTAGGCATGAACATTTGGTGATTGTTCAAGACTGCCTAGGGCGTATCTCCGAGAGGGTGGTGAGGGGATGAAAAGCATTTACCAGGTGATCAAGGGGCCCCTGATTACCGAAAAAAGCAACAGAAACAAGGAGAACATGAATCAGTACGGTTTTGTGGTGGACCCAAGGGCCAACAAGGTGGAGATTAAGGAAGCCGTTGAGAAGCTCTTCAAAGTGAAAGTGGCCCAAGTGCGCACGCAAAACATGTTGGGCAAGATGAAGAGGGTGCGTCAACACTTGAGCAGAGAGCCCCGCTGGAAAAAAGCCTGGGTGACCTTGAAGGAAGGTTCCATAGAGATTTTCGAGGGAGCTTGAGTCGGGGCCGGAGATTCTTTGAGGCCCAGTGCCTGGGTTTACCCTTTATGAGGTAAGGGAGATGAGCATAAAGAGCTACAAGCCGACTTCACCTGGTCGCCGTTTTCAGACCTCTTCAGCCTTCGAAGAGATAACTCGAAAGGAACCTGAGAAGTCCCTATTGAGGCCTCTTCCCAAGACCGGCGGGAGGAATTGTTATGGCAGGGTCACGGCCTGGCACAGGGGGGGTGGCCACAAGAGAAGATACAGGGTTGTTGACTTCAGGCGGGACAAGAAAGGGATTCCGGCCAGGGTGGCTTCCATAGAGTACGATCCCAACCGATCGGCTTATATAGCCTTGGTGAACTATGCGGACGGGGAAAAGAGATACATCTTGGCTCCGGTGGGGCTGAAGCCCGGCGACACGGTCATGGCAGGGCCTGATGCTGATATCAAACCCGGCAATGCTTTGCCTCTCAGCCAGATCCCTTTGGGCACACAGCTTCACAATGTGGAAATGAAGGCCGGCAAGGGCGGGCAACTCATACGTAGCGCTGGCACCTACGGGCAGCTAATGGCCAAGGAGGGTCGGTACGCGCAGATAAAGCTTCCTTCTGGTGAAGTTAGAATGGTTCTTCAGGAGTGCATGGCTACCGTGGGGCAGGTCAGCAAGGTGGAGCATGAGAACATCTCCTTGGGCAAGGCTGGTCGCAAGAGGTGGTTGGGTCGTAGGCCTCACGTCAGGGGTGTTGCCATGAACCCCATAGACCATCCCATGGGGGGTGGAGAAGGGAAAAGCTCCGGTGGAAGGCATCCTTGCACCCCATGGGGGGTTCCCACCAAGGGATACAAGACTAGGAAGAACCGCCAAAGCGACAAATATATTGTGAAGAAAAGAAAGTGAACAGGCCCGTGAAAGGGCTGTTGCATGCTGAGTTTCAATTGAGGAAGGGAGAGATCCATGGCCAGGTCGGTTAAGAAGGGCCCTTATGTGGATCCTAAATTGTTGGAAAAGGCCGATGAGGCGCGCAGAACTGACAGTCGGAAGGTTATAAAGACCTGGTCCCGGCGCTCCACAGTGGTTCCGGAGTTCGTGGGCCTGACCTTTGCGGTGCACAATGGTAAGAAGTTCATACCCGTATTTGTGACAGAGAACATGGTGGGCCACAAACTCGGGGAGTTCTCCCCCACCAGGACGTTCTTCGGTCATGCCGGGGCGCGCAAGGCCAAGCTCCAGGGCAAGAAATAAGCCGATGGAAGGGGAGAGTGGGTGACCCTATGGAAGCCACAGCTGTAGCCCGTTACTTGAGGATGTCGCCCCAGAAGGCTCGCCTCGTGGTGGACCTGATCAGGGGCAAGAAAGTGGATGATGCATTGGCTACTTTGGCCTTGTGTCCTAAGAAACCGGCACGTCTTGTGGCCAAGGTTTTGCGCTCGGCCGTGGCCAATGCCGTGCAGGCCTACAAAGTGGACGTGGATGATTTGTTCGTCAAAAGGGTCATGGTAGACGGTGGCCCAATGCTGAAGAGATGGAGGCCCAGGGCCATGGGCAGGGCCACCAGAATCAGAAAGCGTATGAGTCATGTGACGGTAGTGCTAGGGGACGTCTGAGGTTTGAAGAGCAAGGAGGTGGAAATTGGGTCAAAAGGTGCATCCGGTTGGTTTTCGGCTTGGGGTCATTAGAAGTTGGGGGTCCCGTTGGTTTGCCGAAAAGGATTACGGGAAGCTCCTGCACGAGGATATAGAGATCCGCAAATTCCTCAAGCAGCGTCTTCATAATGCCGGCATATCGCGCATAGAGATAGAGAGGACGGCCAACCGGGCCACCATAGACATATACACTGCAAGGCCGGGTATAGTGATCGGAAAAAAAGGGGCTGAGATAGACGCTTTGAGGGATCAGCTGCAGCGTATGACCTCTCGTGACATCGTGATCAACATCAAGGAGGTACGCAAGGCAGAGGTGGACGCCCAACTGGTGGCAGAAAACGTTGCCCTGCAATTGGAGAGGCGGGTGGCTTTTCGAAGGGCCATGAAAAGGGCCGTGAGCACGGCCATGAAATTCGGGGCCCAGGGGATCAAGATCCACTGCGGAGGCCGCCTGGGGGGAGCGGAGATGGCCAGACGCGAGTGGTACAGGGAAGGACGAGTGCCTCTTCACACCCTGAGGGCTGACATTGATTATGGCTTTGCGGAGGCCAGAACCACCTATGGAGTAATAGGGGTTAAGGTCCACATTTTCCGCGGGGAGATCATGGCGCCGGAAGGCTCTGAGAGGCGTGTTTCCTGAGGAGAGAGCTCATGCTTGCACCGAAGAAGGTCAAGTACCGAAAACAACAGAAAGGCCGCATGAAGGGGAAGCCCTCGGCCGGAGTGACTCTGGCCTTCGGCACCTATGGGCTGAAAGCAGCGCAGTGCGGGTGGATCAGCAGCCGGCAGATCGAGGCTGCACGTATTGCCATCACCAGGCATATAAAGAGAAGCGGGCGTCTGTGGATCCGAATCTTTCCCGACAAGCCCATCACGAAGAAGCCTGCAGAAACCCGAATGGGCAAAGGCAAGGGCGCCCCTGAGGCTTGGGTGGCTGTGGTGAAGCCTGGAAGAGTGATGTACGAGCTGGACGGGGTTCCCGAGCCAGTGGCAAGGGAAGCTTTAAGATTGGCTGCTCACAAGCTACCGGTTTCCACCAAGTTCGTGAAGCGGGGGGAGTTCCATGAAGCCTAGCGAACTTAGGGGGATGAGTGATCAGGAGCTTAGGGCCAAAGAGAACGAGACGGCCCAGGAATTGTTCAGATTGCGTTTCCGCCACGCATCGGGGCAGTTGGACAATACGGCCCGACTTCGGCAACTCAGGAGGGAACTCGCCCGGATAAAGACCTTGCTGAAGGAGAGAGAGGTGGGAAGAGGCCGGGCCGGGGAGATGAGAGGAAAATGAGCGAGAGAGGGCATAGAAAGACCCTGGTGGGGACGGTGGTCAGCGACAAGATGGACAAGACCGTGGTGGTCAAGGTGGAAAGGCTGACCGTGCATTCTAAGTTCAAGAAATACGTGAGGCGAAGGAAAAAATACAAGGCCCATGACGAAAGCAGGCAATGTCGGGTGGGAGACCGGGTGATGATCATAGAGACCAGGCCGCTTAGCAGGGACAAGAGGTGGCGTGTTATCAAGATGATAGAAAAGGCTGTATAAGAAGCTTTAGGGGCCAAGGGTGAAAGGGGAGACCGGGGGGGTGCGGTAGTGTTCAGAGGGATTCGGGCCCTGTTCCGGTCGGGGAGAGGTGGTCATGATACAGACACAGACAATCCTTGATGCTGCCGATAACTCGGGGGCCAAGAAGCTTTATTGCATAAAGGTGTTGGGCAGCACCCGAAGAAGATACGCCGGTTTGGGGGACATAATAGTTGTGTCCGTGAAGGAAGCGATTCCCAACACCAAGGTGAAGAAGGGTGACGTGATGAAGGCGGTGGTGGTTCGCACCGCCAAGGAGACGCGCAGACCGGATGGGTCCTATATCCGCTTTGACAATAACTCGGCCGTGCTCATCAATCCCCAGAGGGAACCCATTGGTACGCGCATCTTCGGACCTGTGGCCAGGGAGCTCAGAGCCAAGGGATTCATGAAGATAATCTCCCTAGCCCCGGAAGTGCTCTGAGACTTCAAGGAAGGCGGATCATGAAGCGTGGTTGGACCCAATTGAAGAAGGACGATGTCGTAATGGTGATTGCCGGGAAGGAGCTGGGCAAATCCGGCAAGATCTTGAAGCTTCTGCCCAAGAGGCAGAGGGTGGTGGTGGAAAAGATCAACATGATCAAAAGGCATACAAAGCCCACCAAGCAGATGCCTCAAGGAGGTGTGGTGGAAAAAGAAGGCAGCATCCACGTCTCCAACGTAATGATCATCTGCCAAAGGTGCAATGTGCCTGTTCGTATAGGGAAACGTATAATGGAGGATGGCTCCAAGGCGCGTGTCTGCCGGAAGTGCGGGGAGCTACTGGACAAATAAAGACCGGGTAGGCAAGCGCAGGGGATGCCCGCAGTCCCCATGTGTCCAAGGCGCATGGAGCAGGGTCCGGAGGCAAAGCAGATGGCAAGACTCAAGGAGTTTTATTGGCGCGAGGTGGTTCCTGTCTTGATGCGGGAACGTAATTACCGCAACGTGATGGAGGTGCCTCGGCTGAAAAAGATAGTTGTTAACATGGGCTTGGGAGAGGCCATACAAAACATCAAGGTGCTCGACAGTGCGGTGGAGGAGCTCTCCTTGATCACCGGACAAAAGGCGGTGGTCACCAAGGCCAAGAGGTCTATAGCCTCCTTCAAGCTGAGGGAGGGCATGTCCATAGGGTGCATGGTGACCTTGCGCAAGGAGAGAATGTACGAGTTCTTAGACAGGCTTATTCATGTGGCCATTCCCAGGGTTAGAGATTTCAGGGGCTTGAACGGCCGTGCTTTTGATGGTCGGGGAAACTACACCCTCGGGGTCAGGGAACAGATCATCTTCCCTGAAATTGATTACGACAAGGTGGATAAGGTCAAGGGTATGAATATAACAATAGTGACCACAGCCCGGACAGACGAAGAGGGGAGACTTTTGCTGAGCCTCCTGGGGATGCCTTTCAGAAGCTGAGACTTGTTGTCCGGCAGTGGGCTGGATCCTCCTCAGCTGGAAGATCCGCTTTGATTGGGGAATAGACCAAGGAGTGGTGCGGTGGCGAAGAAATCCTTGATGATTAAAGCCCGAAGAGAACCTCGTTTTAGGGTGCGTCATTATAATCGTTGTCCCCTTTGCGGAAGGCCCAGAGCTTTCTTGAGACAGTTCCAAATGTGCAGGATCTGTTTCCGTAATTTGGCCCTCAAGGGCGAGATCCCAGGGGTTATTAAGTCAAGCTGGTAGGAACAGCAGCAAGCTACCAGAGGAGGAAAGACCTTGAGTATGACAGATCCTTTGGCGGACATGTTCACCAGGATCCGCAACGCCTCAACAGCCCGCCATGAGAAGGTGGATGTGCCGGCTTCCAAGATGAAACTGGAGATAGCCAGGATCCTGAAAGAAGAGGGCTATATAAAGAACTACAAGCTGACCAAGGATGACAGGCAAGGGGTAATTAGGATTTTTCTCAAGTATGAGGAGAACAGAAAACCCGTGATAGACGGGATAAGAAGAGTGAGCCGGCCCGGAAGGCGCATCTACGCCGGTGCAGAGGATGTTCCCAAAGTGCTGGGAGGTCTTGGCGTAACGATTCTTTCTACCTCCAGGGGGATCATGACAGATCAGCAGGCAAAGAGCCTGAACCTGGGGGGAGAGGTCCTCTGCTGCGTGTGGTGAGATTTGGTGGCTTGTAGGGAGTTGTGAGAAAGGTTCGGGCCATGGCCCGGCCCATTTCAGCATGAAGGTGGAAAGATGTCGCGTATCGGCAAACAACCCATCCTTGTTCCCGAAGGGGTGGAGGTGCACATGGAGGGGGAGGTGCTGCGGGTGAAGGGCCCTAGAGGCGTTCTCGAGCACCGAATCCCGCGCAACATCAGGGTGGAGTTGGACGGAAATCTGATTCGAGTAAGCCGGGAGAACGAATTGCGACAGGTGAGGGCTCTCCACGGCCTGACCCGCACCCTGGTGGCCAACATGGTGACCGGAGTGACCGTAGGTTTTCGAAAGGCCCTGGAGGTTGTGGGAGTGGGATACAGGGCCGAGGTCGCCGACGGGGTGCTCCAGATGAGTCTCGGATACTCGCATCCGGTGAAGTATAAGATCCCAGAAGGGATCTCGGTGACGGTGGAGCGAAACGTGCTTGTCACCGTGGAAGGTATTGACAAGCAAAGAGTCGGGCAGGTGGCGGCTGAGATCAGGGCATTCCGAAGGCCGGATGTGTACAAGGGCAAGGGTGTTAGGTACGTGGGCGAGAAGGTTCGCAAGAAGGTGGGGAAGGGCTCAAGCGGGGGCAAGTAGGAATTAGGTTGAGACAATGGTGTTGAGGCTCTCGGAAGGCCTTTGATTCTATAAGGGAAACGAGGTGTGCCGGTGCTGAGTAAGACAGAGAGGAAATCTCCGGTACTAAGGAGAAAAAGAAGGGTCAGGAAGAAGGTTTTGGGCAATCCGCAGAGGCCCAGGCTGACCGTGTTTAGGACCAATAAGCATATGTATGCACAGGTTATAGATGACACGGCTGGTCGAACCCTTGTAAGCGCTTCTACCCTCAGCCCGGAGTTGCGGGGGATCTTGCGCTCCACTGGTTCTGTGGAAGCCGCTTCCAAAGTGGGTGAACTGTTGGCCAAAAAGGCTGTGGAGGCCAAAGTGGAGAAGGTTGTTTTTGATCGAAATAGGTACAGGTATCACGGAAGGGTCAAAGCGCTGGCAGATGCAGCTCGCCAGGGCGGCTTGCAATTCTAGGTGGCCAAAGGAGGAAGCGGGTGGAACCCTTCGAGAGCCAGGAAAAACCCCTTGTGGATAAGGTTATCCACATCAACCGGGTGGCTAAGGTGGTAAAGGGAGGCCGTCGTTTCAGTTTCAGTGCGGTCGTTGTGGTGGGGGATGAAAACGGCTTGGTGGGCGCGGCCCTGGGCAAGGCCAATGAGGTTCCAGAGGCCATACGCAAGGGTATTGAACGCGCCAAGAAGAGCATGGTTCAGATTCCGTTGCGGCAAGGCACTATCCCGCACGAAGTGATGGGCCGTTTCGGGGCGGGGCGCGTTCTTTTGAAGCCTGCTTCCGAGGGAACCGGGGTCATTGCCGGAGGAGCGGTGAGGGCGGTCTTGGAGGCTGCAGGGGTGCGTAATATCCTGACCAAGTGCTTGGGGACCCACAATCCCCACAATGTGGTGAAGGCCACCATAGAGGGACTGCGAAGGTTGAGGGACCCCGAGGAAGTGGCCAAGAAGAGGGGCAGGAAGACTCAAGAGACAGCCTGAGAGTGCTGTCCTGTTGGCGAGAGGCACAGGAGATGGCTGGCAAAATAAGGGTGACATTGGTCAAGAGCGGCATCGGCCGGCCCGAGACTCAGAAGAGGACTTTGAGAGGACTTGGGCTTAAACGCCTTAACCGCAGCGTAACACTGGATGATACCGCAGAGGTTCGGGGAATGATCCGAAAGGTTTCCCATTTGCTGCAAATCAGTCCAGTGGAGGGGGAATAGAGCATGAGGTTGGATGATCTTAGAGCGGCCCCCGGTTCCAGGAAGAGGCGCAAGAGGGTGGGCCGGGGCGAGGGGTCCGGTCACGGCAAGACCTCCTGCCGTGGCTCTAAAGGACAGAAGGCTCGTTCCGGAGGGCAGGTTCCCCCAGGTTTCGAGGGAGGGCAGATGCCCCTGCAGAGAAGGCTTCCCAAGAGGGGCTTTAAGTCCCCTTTCAAGAAGCAATACGCCATTGTGCATGTGGGAGACCTGGAGAGGTTCGAGTCTGGAAGCATCTTGGATCCGGAGGCCTTTGTGAGCAGCGGCTTGGTCAAGAAGTTGCAAGACGGAGTGAAGCTGCTTTCGGATGGAGAGCTCAGCAGAGCTCTCACTGTGAGGGTTCAGAAGGTCAGCGCAAAGGCACGGGAAAAAATCGAGGCCGCAGGCGGCAAAGTAGAGGTGATCTGAGGTGATAGGCGGCTTCCAGAACATAGCCAGAATCCCTGAGCTGAAAAGAAGGGTGCTCATTACCCTGGCCCTCTTGGCGGTATACAGGATAGGGGTTTTCATCCCCTCTCCGGGCATAGACACGGCTCTGATGGAGCAGTTCTTCAGTGCCCAGGGCCAGGGCACCATATTCGGTCTCATAGACATGTTCTCAGGAGGGGCCCTAAGAAGGTTTTCGGTTTTCGCCCTGGGGATCATGCCTTATATAAGCGCTTCGATTATCTTGCAGCTGCTGACCGTGGTGGTGCCTCATCTGGAGAGGCTTTCCAAGGAGGGGGAAGCTGGAAGAAAAAAGATCGTGCAGTACACCAGGTACGGGACAGTGATATTGAGCCTCATTCAGGGATTCGGTATCAGCATAGGGCTCAAGCAGATGCAGGTGGGCGGCAGCTTTGTGGTCTCCCCGGAGGCAGGGATGGGGTTTCATCTCTTGACCATGATAACCCTTACCGCAGGAACTGCCTTTATAATGTGGCTTGGGGAGCAGATAACCGAAAGGGGAGTAGGCAACGGTATATCTCTGATCATCTTTGCCGGCATAGTGGCAGAGATCCCAGGCGCCCTCACCAAGCTTGTGGCCATGATGAGCCTTGGAGAAATAAACCTCTTTATGGTCTTGATAATAAGCGCCCTGGCCGTGGGGGTTGTGGCTGCCATAATAGTGGTGGAGAGGGGCCAAAGGCGTATCCCGGTTCAGTATGCCAAGCGGGTTGTTGGAAGGAGGATTTACGGTGGCCAGAGCACCCATCTTCCTTTAAGGGTCAACACTTCGGGGGTGATACCCCCCATATTCGCCTCCTCTGTGCTCATGTTCCCGCTGACCATAACCCAGTTCATAACTCCGGATTTCAAGGAGGCGCATCCTTTTATTCAGAGCCTTCTGGATATGATGAGCCCTTCCCACCTTGTCTACAATCTGCTTTATGTGGGGCTCATAATATTTTTCTGCTACTTTTACACCGCGGTGACCTTCAACCCGGTGGATGTAGCTGACAACATGCGCAAGTACGGTGGTTATATACCAGGCATTCGGCCCGGGAAGCCCACTGCCGAGTTCATAGATAGGGTGTTGACCAGAATCACATTCGGAGGGGCCCTTTACTTGGCTGCAGTGTGCGTGCTGCCCCAGGTCTTGATCACCGAGTTCAACGTGCCTTTCTATTTTGGAGGCACGAGCCTTCTCATAGTGGTGGGTGTAGCCCTGGATACAATGGCTCAGATAGAGGCCCACATGTTGACCAGGCACTATGAGGGGTTCCTCAAGTCCGGGCGACTCAAGGGGAGGGCCGTTCGTTGAAGACCTGCAGATGCTGAGACTGCCACTACATAGAGCGTGGAGGGAGCCATGAACCTGATTCTGCTGGGACCCCCTGGGGCAGGCAAGGGCACGCAAGCCAAGAAACTGGTGGCTGAACTGGGCATTCCTCAGATTTCCACCGGGGACATGCTCAGAGAGGCGGTAAAGGCCGGTTCTCCCATGGGGATAAAGGCCAAGTCCTATATGGACTCAGGGGGGCTTGTTCCCGACGAGGTGGTGGTGGGCATAGTGGAGGAGAGAATCCAGCAGGATGACTGCTTAAAGGGGTTCATGCTGGACGGTTTCCCTCGAACAACAGCCCAAGCCGACGCCTTGTCCGGTATGATGGAGAGCAAAGGGATAAGACTGGATCATGTGGTTTGCTTGGATGCAGACAAAGAGGAACTGGTCAGAAGGCTCTCCGGACGGAGGACCTGCAGACAGTGTATGGCCCCCTATCATGTTGAGTTCAATCCACCTGCCAAACAGGGGATATGCGACCGTTGCGGAGGGGAGCTATACCAGAGGGATGATGACAAGGAAGAGGCTATCAGGGCCAGATTGGTGACCTACGAGAAGCAGACACAGCCCCTGATAGATTACTACCGGAGCAGGGGTTTGCTCAGGCTGGTTGACGGCCTTGGACCGGTGGATGAGGTTTACAGTCGCATCAAGAAAGTCTTGGGTCTCGGCTGAGACAGGTTTCTTAGCCTAGGCTGGAGGAGGTATGGCCAAGGAAGAGTCCATCGAGGTGGAAGGCACGGTCATAGAGCCGCTTCCCAATGCCATGTTCAGGGTAGAGTTGGACAATGGGCACAGGGTGTTGGCCCATATCTCCGGGAAGATGCGTATGCACTTCATCAAGATCCTTCCGGGAGACCGGGTGACTGTGGAGCTGTCCCCCTACGATTTGACCAGGGGACGCATAACATACAGGGCCAAGTGAGGCCCCAGAGGGTGACAAGGGATGAAGGTAAGGGCATCAATAAAAAAAATGTGTGACAAGTGCAAAGTGGTTCGGCGCAAAGGAGTGCTGAGGATAATTTGTGAGAATCCAAGGCACAAGCAGCGCCAGGGTTGAGCCGGCCTACGATAGGCAAGGGGGCTTGGGGGAGGATTTTTGGCTTGGGAAGCCTATCCCGGCTGAATTCTACCTGTTGGGTTTCTGAAGCTTTGCGGGGGAGGCTGGTAAGCTTGGAGCCCTAAGGCTCCGACAACCCGATGAAGATGGAGGATTGAATTGGCACGTATTGCTGGCATTGATCTGCCGAAGAACAAGAGGATAGAAATCGCTTTAACCTATATTCACGGAATCGGGCGATCCACTTCCCGCAAGATCTTGGACAAGGCACAGGTGGATCCTGATACCCGCTCCGACAACCTGACCGAGGGGGAGATTTCCCGCATCAGGGAAATAGTGGAGCACGAGGTGAAGGTGGAGGGCGATGTTCGAAGGGAGGTCTCCACAAACATCAAGAGGCTGATGGATATGGGCTGCTACCGTGGGCTGCGGCACAGAAAAGGGCTGCCGGTAAGGGGTCAACGCACCCATACCAACGCCCGCACCAGAAAGGGACCCCGAAGGATCATAAAGAAAGGGAAATAGACTCCGAAATCTTCAAACGGCTGGGGCAGGGGGATTTGGCCCTGGCCTACCAGATAGAGAGGAGGTTCCATGGCTAAGCCCAAGAAAAGGGCCGGAAAGAGGGAACGTAAGAACATCGACATTGGGATTGCTTATATCCAGTCCACCTTCAACAACACAATAATCACCATTACTGATCCTCAAGGCAATGTGGTGGCCTGGTCCAGTGCGGGTACCCAAGGCTTTAAGGGTTCACGCAAAAGCACCCCTTTTGCAGCCCAGATGGCGGCCCAGGATGCAGCCAAGAAGGCCATGGAACACGGAATGCGCACCGTGGCCGTTTACGTGAAAGGGCCGGGTTCCGGCAGAGAGGCGGCCTTAAGAGCCCTTCAGGCAGCAGGGTTTACCATCAGCCTGATCAGAGACATAACCCCGATTCCTCACAATGGTTGCAGACCGCCCAAGAGGCGCAGGGTCTGAGGGAGGTTGGAAGTGGCACGCTACAACGGAGCAGTGTGCAGGCTTTGTCGCAGGGAAGGCACAAAACTGTTCCTGAAAGGGGACAGGTGTTATTCCGACAAGTGTGCGGTGGAACGCAGGAACTATCCCCCGGGTCAACATGGTCAACGCAGACCCAAGTTCTCAAGCTATGGAGAACAGCTTCGTGAGAAGCAAAAGGTAAAGCGTATTTACGGTCTATTGGAGAACCAATTCCGCCTCACCTTTGAGAGGGCAGAACGGAAAAAAGGTATAACCGGGGTGAACCTTCTGGTGCTTTTGGAGAGGAGGCTGGACAACATGGTTTACAGGCTGGGGTTTGCCGCTTCCCGCTCCGAAGCCAGGCAGCTTGTGACCCACGGGCATTTCACGGTCAACGGCAGGAAGGTGAACATACCTTCTTTTCTGGTGAGCCCGGGAGATGTCATAGAGCTTCGCTCCAGGAGTAGGAAAATCCAGTCAATCCAAGACTCCATGGAAGCAGTGGTTCGCCGGGGAGTACCTGGCTGGCTCGAGTTGGACAAGGAACAATTCCGGGGAAAGGTGCTGGCTCTTCCTGCAAGGGAGGAGCTGACCATGCCGGTCAGGGAGCAGCTCATAGTGGAACTCTACTCCAAGTGAGCCGGGTAGAGGACCACATCAGCCTGTCCGGCTCTGCGGCAGCCTGGAGCGGGTGTCGGCACGGCAGGAGGGGTGAGAGGAATGCATGGTGAATGGACTAATCTGATAAAGCCCAAACGGATCGAGTTTGATCCGGAGACGCTCACTGACTCATATGGAAAGTTCTCCTGTGAACCGCTGGAGCGAGGCTACGGCACCACCATCGGGAACTCGCTGAGGAGGATACTGCTTTCCTCGGTTCAGGGTGCTGCCATAGTGTCGGTTAGAATCGAGGGAGTCCCCCACGAGTTCAGCGCCGTGCCGGGAGTGCTTGAGGACGTAAGCGATATCATCTTGAACCTAAAGGGGGTGCGGCTGCGCATCCACGGGGATCAGGCCCGCACGCTTCGCATAGAGAAGCATGGGGAGGGAGAAGTAAAAGCAGGGGACATCATCACTGACGGTCAGGTTGAGATTCTCAACCCCCACTGGCACATAGCCACCCTAAACAAGGAGGCTCATCTCAAGATGGAGATGAGGGCCTGCAAAGGCCGCGGTTATGTCCCGGCGGAACGTAACAAAGAGGAGGACGCTCCCTTAGGTACCATAGCCATGGACGCCATCTTCTCCCCGATCCGCAAGGTGTCTTACACCGTCACCAATGCCAGGGTGGGGCAGATCACCGATTATGACCGCCTTAATATGGAGGTGGCCACAGACGGCTCCATAAGGCCAGAGGAGGCTGTTTCCATTGCAGCTCAGATTTTAAGAGATCAACTGAGCGTTTTTGTCAGACCAGAGGCCGCCCGTGCCCATGAGGAGGCAGAGATAAGACCGGTGCACCTTCCTCCGGAGCTTACAGAGAACCTGTATCGCACAGTGGATGAGTTGGAACTCTCGGTTAGGGCGGCCAACTGCCTGAAGAATGCCAACATCCGTCTTATTGGGGAGCTGGTGCAGAAGACAGAGAATGATATGCTCAAAACCAAGAATTTCGGCAGGAAATCTCTCAACGAAATTAAAGAGATTCTAGGGGAGATGGGGCTGTCGCTGGGAATGAAGATCGAGGATTTTGATCCCGAGAGGTACTTCCGGGAGAAACAGGAACGTGAAGTGGCGGCTGCTCCGGTCCAGGAAGAAAAATAACCCTTGAAGCACGGGACCATGCCCGTCGGGATTTAGGATGGACTGACATGAGGCACAGGGTTGGGCAAAGAAAGCTTGGGAAGCCGAGCAGTCATCGTCTCGCGATGTTCAGAAACATGGCCACGTCGCTTGTTCTTCATGAGCGCATAAGGACAACGGATGCCAGGGCCAAAGAACTGAGGCGGATTGCCGAAAGAATGATCACCCTTGGAAAGCGCGGGGATTTGCATGCCCGCAGGCAGGCAGCGGCGGTGCTGAGGGAAAGAAAGGCCACAAGCAAGGTCTTCACTGAGTTGGCCGACAGGTATCGCAACATTGCCGGGGGGTATACCCGGATAGTCAAATTGGGGCCGCGCCACGGGGACGGGGCCATGGTTTCCCTTGTGGAGCTGGTGCAGCCCGGCACCAAGGCCGAAGGCCGCAAGAAAAGGACCTCTAGGAAATCTCAGGCAAGAAAACCGGCAGCCAAGGGCGGATCCAAGGAGAAGGCCAAGGCTCCTGAAGCCAAAGGGGGCGCCAAGGCCTCCTGATAATCGGATTCCGGCCACATGTTTAGTCTTGCCTAGGAGGCGAAAGAGGCTCTGGTCTTTGGGAAAAAAAGATCGAGAGCTTCTTGGTTTCCAGGAGGAGGTCTTCGGGATAAACGTTCCTCACCAGAACTGGGTGATGAGGGCCGCTCTCTGGATATGCTTCACCAAAGATAGTAATCTCAGAGACCGCTTTGATCTCTTGAGCGAGCCAGAGTGGGAAGGTGGTTTTTTGTCCCGAAGAGGCGGTGGGGACTTGGGGTGGAGTTCCTGTAGTCTCTGGCCCTTGTGAGTCGTCAGGTGGGGCGTCAAAGTGGCTTTTTTCCATCGTGGGGAACGGGGCAGGGCAAGGCAAGGGGAGGAATCCCTTTGGGTAGAATGCCCCTTTTGCGGTCAGATAAGCTTTCAAAAGGAGCTGGAGAGACACCTCTGGGCATGCCCTGAGTGCAACTACCATCACCCTTTATCCGTGGAACAACGGATCCATCTGGTGGCGGATGAGGGGAGCTTCCAACCTCTATTCACAGAGATAGGCTCAGCAGATCCCCTGAACTTCAAAGACGAGAAACGTTACAGCCAAAGGCTCCAGGAGGCTCGCAAAGCCTCTCCCTGGGGTGAGGCCATGGCATGTGGCAGGGCCTGCATGCTGAACAGAGAGGTGCTACTGGGCGTACAGGACTTCGGCTTCATGGGGGGGAGCATGGGCTCGGCCGTTGGGGAGAGGGTCTGTTGTTTGGCCGAAGAGGCCCTGAGCAGCCGGACTCCCCTTATCCTGTTTCCAGCCTCAGGCGGGGCCAGGATGCAGGAGGGGCTGCTCTCTTTGATGCAGATGGCCCGCACCTCTGTGGCCTTGGCTTCTCTCAAGGAGGCCGGAATCCCGGTGATATCGGTTCTCACCGATCCCACCACCGGAGGGGTTGCAGCCAGTTTTGCATTGCAGGCGGATGTGATTCTGGCCGAGCCCAGGGCAAGGGTGGGATTTGCAGGTCCGCGGGTAATACAGAATACAGTGGGGGAAAAGCTCCCCCCCGGCTTCCAAAGGGCCGAGTATCTGCTGGAGCATGGGCTTATAGACGGGATTGTCTCTAGAGACCGGATGAAGGAAACCTTGGTGCAGATTCTGGGTCTTCTAACGGATCCTTTGGGGATGGGAGATGGCTGAATCAGAGGGAATTCCAAAAACTTACTCCGAGACCATAGATTACCTGTTTGGATTGCAGAAAATGGGTATCAAGCTGGGTCTCGAAAACATAACGCGGGTGCTGCGGGCCATGGGGAACCCTCAGGAGAAGCTCAAGGTGGTGCATGTGGGCGGCTCCAACGGGAAGGGATCCACAGCGGCCCACCTGGAGTCTTTATTATTGCAGACCGGGATGAGGGTGGGCCTTTATACAAGCCCTCATTTTCTGAGTTTCACAGAGAGAATAAGGCTCAACCGTCAAGAGATCACCGAGCTTGAGGTGGTGGAGTGGACAAGAAGAATTCTTGAAAAGGTTCCGGAGCTGGCCCCCAAAGGCCGGCAAGGACCGACTCTTCCCATAACCTTCTTCGAGTTCACCACCGCCTTGGCGCTGGGGTATTTTGCGGAAAAGGGGGTGGATCTGGCGATCTTGGAAGTGGGCATGGGAGGTCGCCTGGACGCCACCAATGTGTGTGTTCCCATGGTTGCCATAATAACCTCGGTATCTTTGGAACACCAGGATTACCTCGGTCGCACCTTGTTCCAAATTGCAAGGGAAAAAGCGGGAATTGTAAAGCAGGGAGTCCCCACCGTATCGGGAGTGATTCACCCCACGGCCCAAAAGGTTGTCTGGGATACTTGTAAGGAGAAAGGAAGTCCCTTGTACAGGCTGGGCAAGGAGATAGCAGCCCACGGAACTGCCAGGGGGTTCGCTTACAGAGGGATTAAGTGCTCCTACAAAGGGCTCAGCACCAACATGAGGGGGCGCCATCAGGTCAGAAATGCTGCTATGGCAATAGCCGCAGTGGAACTTTTGGGAGAAAAGGGTATTTCTGTGGATGAGCTAGCCATCCGAAAGGGGCTTCAGGACGTCCAATGGCCGGGAAGACAGCAATACCTGCCTGGCCCTCCCAGGGTATTGCTGGACGGAGCCCACAATCCCGAGGCCATGCGCAGCTTGTGTTTTTCCCTGGCAAAAGAATACAATTACAATAGGCTCAGAGTCCTCATGGGTGTCATGAAGGACAAAGACCACCGTAAGATGCTCAGGATGTTAGCTCCCATGGCTTACGAAATGGTTTTCTGTCGTCCCCAAATGGATCGGGCCGAGGATCCTTGGCTTCTCCAGTCCGAGGCCTTGGCCCTAGGGGCGAGAGCCACGGTGGTGGAGTCTGTTGCACAGGGATTTCAGGATCTTGTTGAGAGGGCCTGCTGTGATGATCTGATCTGTGTAACCGGTTCTTTGTTCGTGGTGGGGGAAGTAATGGCCCATTTTGAAAAAAACAACTTGCCTTGGAGACAACAATCGGCGTAGAGTAAATGCGGCCTTAGGTTAGGAGCTTCCGGACCCGAAGGAATCTGGAGATTTCGGCAATGGGATGGCGGAACTGGACCAGCTGGCTCATATTGTTTGTGGGGCTCAACCTGGTTGCCGGAAACAGCGGGTTGTGTGTTACTCTGGGGAAAGACAAGATGCCCCAGTTGAACATGTCTGAGGAGGCCCCTCTTCACATTGAAGCGGATTCCCTTACCTACGACCGTCAGGCCGATCAATACATAGCTGAGGGAAATGTGGAGATAGTAAGGGGTGGAATGACCCTTCGTGCCGACAAGGTGGTGATAGACAACCGTACCAGACTGGCCACAGCAGAAGGCAAAGTTCAGGTGTTCCAGGAGACCACCCGGATTTGGAGCGACAAGATGGAGCTCCATATAGACGAGCAGACCGGACGCCTGCTGAACGCCACCCTTTATTTCGAGCCCTATGAAATGACCGTGACCGGGGAGGAGATCCAAAGGCTCGGTGAGGACCATTACATGATCAAAGGGGCCACTCTCAGCTCTTGCTCAGGGAGAGTGCCTGACTGGCGTTTTGCTGCAGACGAGGTGGAGATAAAAGTATCTGGAGATGCTGTTGCCAAAGGGGCCACCTTCCAAGTGCGAAATGTGCCGGTCTTTTATCTCCCTTACTTGCTCTACCCTACGGCCAGGGACAGGAGAACCGGTTTCCTGCTTCCCGAATACAGATCCGATTCCAGAGTGGGCTACGGGTTTTCACTTCCCTTTTTCTGGGCCATTAGCAGAAGCTACGACGCCACCTTCACGGAATCCTATTACAGCAAGCGGGGATTTCAACAAGGGGTAGAGTTTCGGTATGCCCCCTGGGAATCCCTCAAAGGCACGATTCAAGGGGAGTTCATCCATGACCAAGAGGATCCGGATCCAGCCATAGTCCACAGGGGGGGGATGCGGGAAGACAGGGACAGATGGCGGGTTCGCATGGAGCAAGAGGCCAAGCTTCCCTGGAATGTGGTGTCCCGGGCCAACGTGGATTTGGTAGGTGACAATTACTACCTGGAGGAGTTTTCGGTCGATCATGATGAGAGGTATCTGAGATATCTTCCCTCTATTGTGAATGCCACCAAGCGCTGGGACCAGTACCTGTTGGCAGGCGAAGTGAGGTATTTCAGAAGCCTGGAGGCACCCCACAATGACATTGATTCCACTCCCCAAAAGCTTCCCAGCCTCATGTTCAGCAAGACGAATCTACCCTTCATGGGGCTTCCTCTCACCTTGGGATGGGCAAGCGGGTTCGAGCATGTTTGGAGGCCAGAGGGAAGCCGGGCTGAGACAGTTAGCTTCGCTCCGGTTGTGTCTTTGCCGTTGCAGTGGAGCCCTTATCTGAGCGTTGTGCCCTTTGCTCGTTGGCAGGAGGAGCTCTTTTCAACACAGGAGAGGTTTTCTGATTCGGCAGACGGGCACATGGGCACTTACCATTACGGTGTTTCAGTCTCAAGCGAGCTTTCCAGAATCTACCAATACGGCGGGGAAAGGGTAAGCGCCGTGAAGCATACAATTCAGCCGGAACTGCGCTATGATGCCATGGGGCACTCCACATCAGGCGATTTTCCGGATGAGTTCTTTCAAAGAGTGCCTTCCGACAGGTTGATCTCCATGGTGATGACCCAGTTTCTGACCGGCAAGGCTCAGAAACCTGACGGCTCCTCCCTTTACAGAGAATGGGCCCGTCTGCGGGTGGTCCAACCCTTCAGCCTGAGGGAGCAATTCAAGGATCTGGATGATACGGACCAGGAGCGCAGAGCTTGGCGCCCCCTGCTGGCGGAACTGGACCTCAGGCTCGCAGGGGAAGATTATGGAAGACTCCAATCAGAGATAAGAAAAGGCATTTGGGCTGAACCAAAACAGTACCTTAGCCTGAAATTCAGGCAAGAATTCGACTGGTACGAGAGGGAGTTCGATGACTTGTCCGTGACCCTGAGAGGAGGGGACGGCCGAGGGGACGAGATGTCGCTCTCTTACGGCTGGGGCAGGCGTCTTACTGGAAAAGAGGAGAGGGTAAAGTTTGTTCAGGCCAACATAGGAGTGAGGACCCTGCCCTTCTTGGATCTGCTGGGCCACACCTGGTACAACCAAGACGACGAACGCTTTGCGCGCTACGGTTATGGGTTCATTCTGCACCCTTCCTGTTGGGCTGTAAGGTTCAGCCATATCATAGAGCCCGGTTCTGGTGGAAGGGAGACGGACCATTCATTCAGGCTTCAGGTCTACCTCCTGGGCTTCGATAGGGTGGCCAGCTTCTAGGTAAGCGATCACATGGTGATGGCGTTTCTCGGAGCGGCTTGGCGGAGGCGCTTTGATTTTCCAGGATTTGGACCTGGGGGAAACCCTCTCGCCCGAAGCTAAGCTGAGGGCGACCGAGGGAGGGGGCAAGTATCCCCCGGAGGCCAAATCCTTTGGAGAATCAAGCGCCGAAGACTTGAAGCGGAGAGAAACGCCATCACCTCCGTGACCAACTACGCTTCTAGCACGTAATGTCCAAACTAACCCGCATCATTCACGATCAGTGGATGATGCGGGATATCTTATTGATATCTTGATGAAAAGGATCCATGGTCAAGAACACTTTGAGTCTTGGTTTTAGGTTTTGCCGGGGTTTGAGTCGGAATATGCAGAAGTGGGATGGGGGCTTGAGGGCCTAGCCACCAAAGTTACGGGCTTTGCAGAATAATCAGGGTTGAATTAAACCCTGGGGAGGGTGGGGTGAGCCTTGTTTTTTCACGAATAGGGCCGAGGAGTTTGCGTTCGGGCCGCCAAATTCCTTGACACAAGGCCTATTGGGGTGGATAATTAAAACTTCATAGATCTGGATGGCGCAAGGGGGATCAAGGAGTTCATGAAGACACCTCGCACAAGGGCATCGGAGATCCAGAGGGCTTGGCACCTTGTGGACGCCCAGGAGAGGCCTCTCGGAAGGGTGGCCAGTCAGGTGGCAAGGCTCCTCATGGGAAAGCATAAACCAGTTTATGAGCCTCACATGGACACAGGCGATTTCGTTGTGGTGATAAACGCTCAAAAGGTGTATGTGCAGGATCGAAAGAGACTTCAAAAGATTTATTACAGGCACAGCGGCTATCCCGGCGGTCTGAAAGGCACTCCTTTGGGGGAAATGTTGACCCGTAAGCCGGAAGAGGTTTTTAGGATGGCGGTCAGGGGCATGTTGCCCAAGAACAGCTTGGGAAGGCAGATGCTCAGAAAGCTCAAGGTTTACGGCGGGCCGGCCCATCCCCATGAGGCCCAAAAGCCTAAAGTGTTGGCTTTTTGAACCTTGTGGGTCATCCAAATTCTGCGGTTCTTTGATCCTGGAGAGAGGGAAAGCAAATGACTTCCGAGAGGTTTTATGCAACAGGCAAGAGAAAGACGGCCGTGGCCCGGGTATGGCTCCTTCCAGGCAGCGGTCAGATCACAGTCAACAAAAGGCCCGCCCAGGAATATTTCCCACGAATCACTTTGCTGAGAAGCATGGTCAGGCCTTTGGTGCTCACTGGAAGCCTGGAGCGGTTCGATGTTAGGGCTAATGTTTGCGGCGGAGGCATAGCAGGGCAGGCAGACGCGGTGACCCATGGGATTGCCAGAGCTTTGTTGCAGGTCAGCCCAGAGCTTAGAACCGTGCTCAAGAAGGCCGGCTTGATCCGCAGGGATGCCCGCGAAAAGGAGAGGAAAAAATACGGGCAGAGGGGCGCCAGGGCCAGATTCCAGTTCTCCAAACGCTGAGGGGTTTGGATTGGAAGTTCTTTGCAAAGCCCCCTCGTGGGGCTTTTTTGTTATGGAATGTTGGGAGTCTTTTCGGGTTGATCACGCCTCGTAAAAAGGAGTATGGGCCATGGTGAAGGTGGGGATTGTTGGGGCAACCGGCTATACGGGCGCGGAACTTGTAAGGATTCTCTCCGCTCACCCGGACGTGGAGCTTTCCGTGCTTACATCCGAGTCTTACGCGGGGCTTGCCTACTCCAAGGTCTACCCTGCCTTGGCAAGGAAGGTGGAGGCCAAGTGCCAGCCCCTGGATCCGGACAAGGTGGCAGAGGCCGCAGAAGTGATCTTCACGGCCCTTCCCCACAGTAAGTCCATGGAGTGTGTGCCCCGCTTCCTCCAACTCGGGAAGAAGGTCCTGGACATGAGTGCTGATTTTCGTCTCAGGGACAAAAATCTCTACGAGCAATGGTACGCGCCCCACAGTGCCTCTCACCTGCTGGAGAGCTCGGCCTACGGCCTGCCGGAGCTGCACAGGGAAAAGATAAGAAGGGCCCGGTTGGTGGCCGTGCCTGGCTGCTATCCCACCTCGGCCATATTGGGGTTGGCCCCACTGGCCAGGGCGGGCCTGCTGGGGCCAGAGCCAATAATCGTGAACTCGGCCTCCGGGGTGACGGGGGCAGGTCGATCCTTAGATCTAGGAAGTCTCTTCTGCGAGGTGAACGAGGGTATGAAGGCGTATAAAGTGGCCCAGCACAGGCACACCCCGGAGATGGAGCAGGAGATCTCGGACCTGGCCGGCCGGGAGGTGCGTGTGATATTTGTGCCGCACCTTCTGCCCATCAGCAGGGGGATCCTCACCACCATCTATGTTGGTCTTAAGGAAGCTGTGGGCGAGGAAGATATCCTGGCCGCATATGAAAACTTTTACAAGGCTGAGCCCTTTGTGAGGGTCCTTCCCAAAGGGCTTTTCCCTAATGTGAGGGATGTCAGGGGGAGCAACCTTTGCGACGTGGGCCTGCGGGTGGACTCGCGCACAGGTAGGCTCATTGTTGTGGTGGCCATAGACAACCTGATGAAGGGGGCTTCCGGCCAGGCGGTCCAGTGCATGAACCTGATGATGGGCTTCCCAGAGGGTGAGGGGCTGGAGGCGCCGCCACTGTTCATTTGAGGTGCTCCAGCGCCGCTACCGGGAAGCACGGCCTTAGTCCTGTCATGGACGCCGGTGATTTGCCAAAGGGGTGAGAGATGGGGGCCAAAGGCCCTAAGGGAGATGAAGGAAACAGGAAGGTGGTGTGCAAGAACCGCCGCGCCTGGCACGAGTACGAGATCCTGGAGACCGTGGAGGCGGGGATGGCCCTTGTGGGCACCGAGGTGAAGAGCCTGAGGGAGGGGCGTGTCAACCTCAAGGACTCCTACGCCAAAGTGGAGGGGGAAGAGGTGTTCCTGGTGGATGCCCACATATCCCCATATTCCCACGGGAACATCATGAATCATGACCCCCTCAGGCCGCGCAAGCTGCTTCTCCACAAGCGGGAAATCAGGAGGCTGGCCGGGAAGGTGCAGGAGAGGGGCCTGACCCTGATACCCCTTCAGATCTACTTCAAGGCCGGAAGGGCCAAGGTGGAGTTGGCTTTGGCCAAGGGCAAGAGGCTCTACGACAAGAGGGCGGCCATCAAGAAGAGGGACGAGAGGAGGGATCTCCAGAGGGAGCTGAAGGGCCGGTAGGGAGGTGGCTTTTCGTTCCTCCGCCATTGCTAAGGCCGCATATGGGAAACAAGGGGGCTACACGAGGCTCGGGGGCCGTTGGCTAGTGTTTTTTTTGGGGGGTGGCGGGCCTGAAGCGTTGCATCGGGTGCTGCCGGGTGATAGATTATTCGTAGAGATTGCAAAATAATCCGAGAGGGGGCGAAAAGGGTTCGACGGGGACAGTTGAGGTCAAAGTTGCGTGCCGAGGTTCCTACTTCCTCGTAAAACAGGTAGGGTTCAACGATAGTCGCCGACAACTACGACTACGCCCTGGCCGCTTAAGGCCACGTCCCTCTGGTCAGGCCCGCAGGGCCGGAAGGGGCGTCGATCAGCGGGCTGGCCAAATCCTTCCCGCCTGAGGGGGAGGAGGCGAGACTAAATCAGGCTGGCCCCTTGGGAATCCTTCTCCCGGGAGTCTCAAGGGACGAGAACAAAACGGGAGATACGCACGTAGACGCTTTGGCTGAAGGTTTCCGGACGGGGGTTCGATTCCCCCCGCCTCCACCAGATGCACCAAAAAATTTCTAGAACCAGCGCGGACTGTTCAAACCTCCGCAGAGTTGCTCCGAGATTAAGAGACGGTCTTGACTTTAACCAGAGTCTCCTTGGCATGGTTACTCGTGCGGGTGACAACATTTCTCTTCGCTGACATATTTCCACTCAAAGCAAGATAAAGTCAGGGACCGAAAAGCAGGGTGCTTTTAAGCATGGAGCGGTTTCTCCAAATATGTCATAAGAATGGCCCGCGTCATCCACTGATCGTGAGTAATGGGGGTAAGAGCAGCATGGTGGGATTTTACACATCGGGCATGGGTTTCTGGTCTGGGATGGGCAGGGTTGTCATGCCCTAAGCCCAATTGGGAAACCGGGGGAAGATTCCCCGGCTGAGATGGCCAGCAGCTCCAGCAAGGGCCTCCATCCGCTGCACCAGCCCACCGCAGCCAGAAGGCCAGCCAGATCCATGTCCGTTTCTGTGCCACGGAACTCCCAGCGGAAGGAACGACAGTACCTGCTCACACGCTACAGGATTTCTGAGACCAGCTGCATATGAGCCTGGTGCCGGCCCCTGGCCCGACTGGTCTCCGAAACCAAATGGGGCCGACAGCGCACCGGCGAGTCGTCTCCCAGGCACTTCCCGCATAGCATGTGCCTCCAGTGAGGCAAGGTGCGCAGGGCAATGTCTCGCATGAGACTCCAGTCTTTACCCCTTTCCACCAATTGAGAGCTGGCCATGCCCTGGGAATGGGGCCCCAGGCCCATCTCGCACATGGGACAGGGGCCACGTTCTCGGAGCCAATGGATGGCCCTTGGAAGCCTCCCCGGGCCGCGGCTTTGGAAGGAGGCCAGGGCCCTGCTCATGAGATCCTCGTACAGGACCGAAGGCCCGTGCAGGTAACCGTGCCGAAAGGAGCTCTCCACGAAGATTGCCCCCCAGGCGTGCCGCTCGCACATTCCCCATGCCCGCCGGAGCTTCTCACGCACAAAGGGGCTCATGATGCTACCCTGAATGTACCACCAAAGATAGTGGATCTCCCCGTTTGAGAGATCCATCATCCTTGCCCCCTCATTTTGAGCAGGATAAAGGCTGCCAGCAGTTGGAGCCCTGTGGAGAGCGCAACCAGTCCTCCCAGGGAGACATCGTACAGGAGGCCCATGGCTGCACTTCCCAAAAACCAGCTCACCCCGAAGACCGCGTGAAATATCCCGTAAGCAGTGGCCCTGCGATCCGGTGGCACCATCTGTGCGATGGCGGCCCTCACCACCGATTCCTGGGCTCCCATGCCGACCCCCCAAATGACCATGCCGGCAACCACCAACGCCTCTCCGCCCCAGAAGACCAAAGCTGGAAAGACGGACGTGATCACGCACACCCCTGCCAGGACCAATATGCCCAGGCGGTCGTACAGTTTCCCCAGTGCCATGGCCGCGAGGCCGTCTGCGGCCATGGCGGCGGCATAGACAACCGGGATCCACTTCTCGGCCATGATCCCAGTTTGCTTCATGTGGTACGCTATCAATGGGAAATCCGCGTAGCCCGCGCCGATGGCCGCTGCAGCTCCAAGATAGAGCCAGAAAACCTTTCTCATCCCTCTCTTGTCCAGGCTGGGGAGGGGGATCTCCAGCTCTTGGGGCCTGGGGTATTGGGCCCTGGTGAGAAATAGCATGCCCAGGCTCATGAGTGCCGGGACCAAGAGCACCCCGAAAGCGGTTCTATATCCGCCCTGAAGGAACATGACAAGGGAGACCGCCAGGGGTCCCACAAAGGCCCCTAACTGATCCATGGCCTCGTGGAGGCCGAAGGCCCATCCTCGGCTGGTCTCTGACGCGGCATGGGAGAGCATGGCATCTCTGGGGGGTACCCTGACCGCCTTGCCGAGCCTTTCCAGGATTATCAACATGGCGGCCGCTTCCCAGCTCCCCGCCAGGGCCAAGGCCGGGACCGCCAGGAGGTTGAGACAATACCCGGAGATGGTGATGGGCCAATAGGCCTTGGTCCTATCAGCCAGATGGCCCGACAGGAGCCTGAACCCATAGCCCATGAGCTCTCCCACGCCTGCCACAACCCCCACCGCCGCCGCCCCGGCTCCCAGAAAGGCCAAGAAGGGGCCTGTTATGCTTCTGGCCCCCTCGTAAGTGGTGTCACTCAGAAGGCTCACCATGCTGATCATAACCACAAAGCGCCAGGCAGTGGTCTTGGAGCCCGTCCCAGAGGCCTGTGCAGCCCTGGGCCCCTTTTTCCCTCTCGAGATCTCCGGATTCAACATTTCGCTTCCCCACATGCCCTTTGGGGACCAAGTACGAAGAGGCTTTAGCGAGCTTGTTCTGCCATCTGTCCCAAGACCGTTAACTCAATCTGCTCCCTCCACGGCTCGCAGGCATTGCTGGAGTTGCCTCCCTATGGCCTCCAACCTGGAACGATCAGCCTCCAACAGGGCTCTCCTGTCGGCCACCGCCTGCTGGCTTTTTTGCTTGAGTTCCATGGTGTTGCGAATGGCGGACTCTATCCCCTCCCTGGTGGCGTCTATCTTGAGCCCCAGTTCCCATCTGAACTGGAGATGGCTGTTTTGGAGCCTCTGGGCGAAATCGGCCCTCACCCTCCCGCAGTTTCGGTCTATTATCTCCGGGAGCTTTTTCTTTAGGTCCCTGAGGATCATCTTCTGGGAGACGTTCTTGGGCAGCAGGGAACGGGAGAGGAATCGAAGGGTGCCCTCCAGATCAAAAAACTTGGGGGGGGATCCCCCACCATATAGTAAAGGGATGTCTCAGAGTCCAAAGACTCTTGCTCCTGGAACCTCTCCAGGGAGAGCTGGAAGAGTCCCGAGGAGATCTCCAGGATTTCCTGTATGATTTGGTTGATCCTGCTCGAGAAACGCGAGGCCACCCGGGCATATTGCTCATCCAGCTTGACATTTTCTTTCTCGAGCCACTCATCGAAGCCCCGCACGATGCCTTCCTGCACGTATCGCTCCATGGCCTCTGTGTACCGCGACAGGGGTAGCTCCCTGTTTTCCTGATGGGCCTTGTCCAGCCCCTGCATCATCCTGGCCACTTCCGTGCGATGGAATCTCTCCAGGTCCAGATCCAGCTCCTGAATCAGCCGCTTGATCTCGCCCTCGAAAAGCACCCTGGCATCAAAGGCATCCTGGTCCACCCGCTTCATCTCCTCCTGGAACCTCCCCAGCCTTTCCTCCAAGACCTGAAGCGGGGTCTCAAGGGCCTTGAGCTCGATCTCAGCGGCAAACTTCTCCTCGTTAAATGATCTGAGGGCTTGGTCTGCGCCAGAGCGTATGACCTCCCGGCCTTTCTCGCGCATCAAAAAGTTGCCAAGCAGGGCCTCAAGCCTGGGTAGATAGCTTTCTTGGAGTTTAGCCGAATCATTCTCTTGCTTGGCCTTGAGGGCGAGCTTGGCCGAGAGGGGATGCACCTCCACACTGTCCACCCCCAGCACCTTTTCTATGATGCTTCGGCTGAACTCCATGGACTCGATGCGCTCATCCTGGTCCAGGCGGTCCACCTTGTTCTGGACGAAGAACACCTTGCGGATGGACTGGCGAACGTCTTTGAGGAAAGCCAGCTCGGACTGGCTTATGGGGGGGTCTGCGGCCAGGAGGAAAATGGCGGCGTCGGCCTTGGGCATGAAGCTATAGGTCACCTCGGTGTTATTGGCGAAGACCGATCCCACCCCTGGGGTATCCACCAGGTACACCCCATCCTGCAAAAACGGGGAAGGGTAGGACACCTCAACCCTCTTCACACTTTTCTCGTTGCCTGGGTTTCCTCTCTCGGTCACAAACAGGTGAAGCTCCTGCATGGAGATCCTCTCTATGCGGCCGTCCTCGAAGATCACCTCCACGCGTTCCTCGGGCCCATATCTCATCATGGTCACGATGGATGTGAGGGGCACAACGGCTGTTGGCAGGAGGGGTTCCCCTAGAAGCGCGTTGATGAAGGTGGTCTTGCCCCTCTTGAACTCGCCCAAAACCACCAGGTAAAATCGGTTCTCCCTGATCTTCTGGGAGATCTCCGCCAGGGACTCGGCGGCTCTTGAGTTGCCCCTGTTCAGGGTGAAATTCCTGAGTTCTTCGATGCCGAGAAGCAGGTTCTTGCGCAGCCCTTTGTACTCATCCAGCATGATGAAGCACCCTCCCAATCCTCCTGGAGCCCAACGGGGAGAACCAAAAAATCAAAAGCCCCCACCCTCCGGTGGGGGCCCAAAACAAAACCCCACCCCGTGGCGGACCCGGTGTGGGGTAGGTTCCTCTCTGACTCCTACCCCGGACTCATGCCTTTTCGGGTAGAAGTCATCAGCCCGCTTAAGTGCGGACGATTAATGGCGGACTTCATCGCCTTTTGGTGCCCTCTTTGTAGCATGGGGGGCCGAAATATGTCAAGCTCCGAGCGCTTCGCCCTGCCCTGGATCGCTGCCAGGCCTATGGGAGACCTACGGCCTTCTCTCGCTCGAATATCTCACGGTACAGATCCATACCATAACTGGTTGGCAAGGGCACACCTTCCAGGAGTTTGAAGGTGCGCTTCCCGTCAGGCTGCCTTTGAGCTCTCAGAAACAAGACGCTGGGGGATCCTTTTTGGCAGAATCGCCGTGCTAGCTCATAGAGGTGCGTGACGAAGAAGACCCTCACACGACTCTCCAAAAGGGCATTGAGGATCCCCCAGGCAATCTCCGAGCCCTCGTGCTCGTTGGTGGCCCCGAAGGACTCGTTGAACAGGACCATGGAATTCCCGGTGAGGGCATCCACGATACCGCTCATTCGCTCCAGTTCCTCATCCAGTTTCCCGCTTTTCATTGTGGGATCTTCTTCGCGCTTGTAATGGGTGAAAAGCCGTGTGCAGAGCTCCCCTGTAAAGGACTCGGCAGGCACAAACATGCCGCTTTGCATCATCAGCTGCGCCAATCCCACGCTGCGCAGGAAAGTGGATTTGCCTCCCTGATTCGCCCCGGTGATGATCACCAAGTCCTTGCCGTCAGCAGCCAGTTCATTGCCCACCACCCTCTGACCCATGGTGAGGGCCAAGGCCACGTCGTAGAGGCCCTCAGCGCTCATGCGTCGAGCCCCGGCAGGCGCCGGCACCGGGAAGGTGATGGGCTCTCCTATCTCGGACAACGCCTCAGACAAATTAAGGCACCCCATATAGAAGGCCAACTCCCTGTGCAGTGTTTTCCAAAAACCTTCTACATGATCGGCCGCCTGGGCCACTGCGTTTGCAACCCAACTGATTCCCCTGTTCCTGATCTCATCCAAAGCCCTGGCCCCTGCATCGTCACGAGGATGAAGAGAATAGGAGTAAACCCGGGATTTCCATCTAGAGGCCACGCGCGTGACCCAACTCCGGTCTTTTTGGCTGGGTTTTCTCAGCACGTAACTGCAGGCTTCGTTGCCAGGGCCCAACTCAGCACTCACCAGCATCCCGGCACAAAACTTGAGCATGTCCAGATGGCGGCTCATGGTGTCGAGGTAGGCGTCCTCCAGCTCACTCTTGAGCATTGAAAAAAAATCGCCTGAACCCCTGGGACTCAAAGAGATCCCCGTACAGGGCAGCAATGCGTCTCAATTCTCTGAGGTATTCCAGGTAGCACTCCAGCATCGACCTCGCCCCGCTTAGGATGCTGCTTGGGAAGGAGCCATATCTGCCCAGCCACAGCCTTCTTTTGCCCTCCACTGCCTGGACAGCGATCCCGTAAATTTCCCGCACGGTCCCAGGGTTTTTCAGACAATCCCTTAGCACGGCTTGACGGTAGAGGATCTCCTGCGGGTCTGTCAGACTGGACAGGAGCACCTGCCTGACCACTTTGAATAGGAACTCATCGCCCCGGGCCATGGCATTGAAGACCGTATCCAAGCCCAGGTCCTGTTCCAATTCCCCGGCCCGAGGGGCTAAGGGCTCCTCGGTGTGGAGGTCCCTGTCAGGGTACATCAGAAAGACCCTCATGGTTCCACCCGCTCTTTGATTTGCTGGTATGTGAGACGGTGCTTGCGAGCGATGGAAAGGGCGTAGGCCAGACCGTCAGCCGGCCTTCTCAGGATCTTGAAAGTCCGGACATTGGGATTGTCTGGATCCACAGTGCCCACCATGCTCACGGTCTCCCGGCCAAGGCAGGACAGCTCGTCAATGAAAGTCACCCAAACACACAAGGCCCCCAGATCCACCACCCTCTCCATGATGTGCCGGCTCAGGAACACTGCGTCTTCCAAGGTGGTGGAGGCGAAGATCTCGTTGACGATGAGAACACTCTCGGGCGTGGCATTCAGCAAGATGTCCCTAATCCTCAAGAGATCATTTTGAAGCCTGCCTCGCAAGTCGCTGACACTTTCCTCCCTCTCGAAGTGGGTGAAGATCCGGTCGCAGATGAAAAGCCTGGCTTTTCTGGCCGGAACCGGACATCCCAGTGCAGCCATGTAGTGCAATTGTCCAAACATTCTGGCAAAGGTGGTCTTGCCTCCCTGGTTTGGACCTGTGACAACCAGTATCCGCTCCGGACCTTCCAGGAAGAAGTCGTTGCACACCACAAGGCCCTTGCTCTGACGCAGGGCAGCGGCCAGGGCCAGGTCAAAGCCGTCCCTCACCTCCTCTTCTTTGCTAAGAGCGCTTGTTTCGGGATAGCAGAAGGGCAATCCCTGGCGCTTGAAATCATCCAGGAACTCCAGATAGGCCACGTAGAACTGGATCTCGCGGTGGAAGCGGCGGATCACATCATCCATGAATGGGTTGCGGCGGGTAAAGAACTGCCCCAAAGCGGCAAAGGGCTCTGGGTGCAGGCGGGCCACGAACTCCAGTATCTTGGCCTCGATATGATTCATGCCACCATTGTTCCTCACGCCGCAGATATATTGCTTGACAGTGCCCTCTCTGAATTTCTGGAAAGTCCGCTCTATCTCCACCGTGTAATCCAACTCCCCGTCGTAGGCTCGGACACTGAATTTCCCAGGATGGATAACCAGGGAATACTTGATCCCACCCAAAGCCTTCTTGACCTCACGGGCCTCGGTGAAGAGAAGTTGGAACTCGGGGGATTGGACGTAATTGCCGAGATACTCGCGGAACTCCCCAAGTCCTCCAGAGGAGACGCGCCCGTTGGAGAGACCCTGCTCCAGCTCTCTCACTGCCTCACAGTAGGCAAGGACCGCCTCCAGGAACCAGCCTTTCCTGTGATGCTCGAAAGGAAGCTTCTCTATTATTCTCTCATAACGGTTTACCCGGCTCATCTGCATTGTAAATAGAACGATATGCCTCATCACATCGGGGTCTTCGAGATCCCTGAAGACCTCCTGACGATATCTAATGCACTCCTCGTTGCGAACAGTGGAGTAGTAGTATGGCTTCAGATTGTAATCCTTCTTTGGATAGGTGATAGCCTCGACCAATTGATCCAAATTAAGATCACTGAAAAAGGCAGGTTCTTCCCTTTTCTCCTGAAATGGACCCTCTGGCGACAAGATACTCCAGAAACTCAAGGCCTGATCACCCTTTCAATAACACGTTATTCCCAAAAAAAGAACTCCTGCCTAGCCGCAGCGCTGGCAGGAGCTCTTTGGTGTCCAGCCCAGGAGACCCCTGCCGCAAACCCAGCAGGAGTCATCAGCCCGTCCTGGCGGGCGATTCCCTGGCGGACTCCATCGCCTCTTGCTAACCGAATCCGGGAGAATTCTATCAGGCTGAGCTTTTGCGGTCAAGCCGCCGCATCTGGGGCCCGGCGCAGAGCCCGTAGACTGGTTACTCTTTTTTGGGCTGTTGGGTCACCAGAGTAGATCGCTTCCCAAGGTTTTACAGGCCGTTGGGGCAACTGCCTGGTTTGCAGCTCTGTGCAATGCAGGACCGGCCTTTATGGGCAAGATATTGGCCGAGAGTCTTCGCGGATTGGTGCCTGACACCGAATGAGGGCTGGCCCACGCCCGGGCAGGGAAGACTAGGTGCGCCTGGAGCCTTTCACCACCTGATGGTGCGCGGGATTAAGAAGCGTCTGATCGTGGTCATTTTTTTTGTGGCCCGGATCATTCTCCAAAGCCCGTGAGTTTGGGGGCCGAATCCCCCAAACCCCCGGTACGCCGTAGCCCCTTCCGACTCAAACCAGGATCACATCTCAAACCGAAAACCATGGCGATTTCTAAGTTTGAACCGGTTTGCACAAGCATGTCATTAAGGTAGCCGGCATTATCCACTGATCTTGAGTAATGCGGGCTAGATGTTGAGGGGAGCATTGTCAACGCAAATTTGCTTTCGCAGCTGAGGCAAATCCAGGCAAGCCCGTCTGATCCCTGTTCTGATAGGCTTTGGGAAGTCCTACTCTCCACTTAAGAGTAAAGATGGATCAGCAAAAGCCTATTTACCGGGTGGGTTCTCGAGGTGTATACTCCCCCATCCTTGAGCTAGGGGGAAAGATGGTTGGAACCGGAGGGGAAGGAGCCATGAGCGAGGAGAAGACGACCACCAAGAAGAAGGCGGCCAAGAGCACAAAGCAAGAGACCATGGAGGCCTATAAGGAGGCTCTGGAAAGGACTCAGGAAAAAGAGGAAAGGGAACTCAGCCCCGAGAAGAAGTTGCAGGAGAAGAAGGCCAAAGAGGTGGTGCAGGTGGCGGAGGCCGTGTCTGCCGAAGGGGTGGTGGTTGAGCTGAATGCTTTGAAGATGGAGATAGGAAGGCTTCTCTCTCGTATTGCAACGGGGCTTGAGGAGGAAGTGGCCAAGTACGAGAAGATCAAGAGAGCCATTGAGGTGAAGGAACAGGAGCTCAAGGAGCTTTTTGAGATAGAGCGCAATGCTTCGAGTCTGGCGGCGCTCATCGAGGCGCAGAATCAGAAGCGGGAGCGTTTCGAGGAGGAGATGGCGCTTTGCAAGGAAGAACTCACAAGAGAGATTGAAGAGACCAGGGCAAGATGGGAGAAGGAAAGAAAAGAACATGAGGCGGCCTGGAAGGAGATGCTGGCCTCGGAGCAAAAAAAGCGTGAAAGGGAAAGGGAGGAGTTCCTATATGCTTTCACAAGGGAGCAGCAGTTGGCCAGAGATCAATTCGAGGACGAGAAAGCGCGCCTGGAGAAGGAGATTCTCCTCAAGAGGGAGCAGCTGAGTAAGGAGCTGGCAGAGAGGGAGAAAGCAGTGGCCGAGCAGGAGAGGGAGCTCAAAGAACTTCGCGACAGAGCCGCGGCTTTTCAACAGGAATTGGACACAGCGGTGGGCAAAGCTGTAAGAGAGACAACCGAAAGGCTCAGGATGGAAGCCAAAAGCAGGGAAGATCTACTCAAGAAGGAATTCGAAGGCGAAAGAAACGTGCTTGCAACCCGTATTGAATCTTTGGAGAAGACCGTTAAAGAGCAGGCCGACCAGATTGCACGCCTCTCACAACAATTGGAGCAGTCCTACCAGAAAGTGCAGGATATAGCGGTCAAAGCCATAGAAGGATCCTCAGAATCCAAGTCTCTCACAACACTTCAGCAGCTTCTGGCCGAGCAGACGAGGAAAAGCTCTTCAGAGAAGTGAGCCATTAAGGGAGTTGGGCGGAAGAAAGCCGCTCAAGGAGGAAGCAGGAAGGGAAATTCCAGGAAAGGGGTTGCAAGCCCTGTTACTTGTCAGCCCCGCCTATTAGCCCGCATCATTCACGATCAGTGGGTAATGCGGGCTATCGTTATGATATATTTGAACAAACTGGTCTATACTCAAAAGCACCATGCCTTTCAATTTCAGCTTTGGTCGTGCTTTGAGTCAGAACATCTCGAAGTGTAACGGGGGTTTGGGGGCGTAGCCCCCAAAGTTACGGGCTTTGGAGAATGATCCGGGTTAGGTCTGGAAACTTTCACCCGAGGGCCAGTGTTTCTTGTGGGGACAAACCTTGCCTTAAGAGAATCCACTATAAGCCCTGGGAAGTGGTCCCCCGCAGCCACATCCACGCCTATGAGAACGTTCTTGTTCTTGGTCAAATAAGCCCCTGGGGAGGGCTTGGGCATCCGCCTGTTGCCCAGCAACGGATCTGGCAGGTCAGTCGTGCTATCATGAGACAGGACAAAGGAGACTTTCTTGCTCATGGGGACAACCTGAAGAATTGTCTGCCCAAGGAGGGAGGAGAGAGGAGCTAAGGGAGGAGATTCGGAGCGTCCACCTCATGACAGACCGTCCCTTTGCCGTGAATATAAACCTGTTTCCCACAATGAGGCCCTTCCCCATAGAGCAAATGATAGATGTGGCCCACCAGGAAGGTGTGAGGATCCTTGAGACCTCGGGCCGCAGCCCAGAACCCTACATGGATAGACTCAAGGAAGGGGGCAGGATCCTGATTCACAAGTGCGCCGGGGTGAGGGATGCCGTGAAGGCCCTCAGGAACCAAACGGCCCAGGAGATCCTGGAGATGGAGGCAAGGGGAGCCTCCTTGAAGGAGGTCTTGCCAAAGCTTTCGGGCCTCAAGGGGAAGGCGGCGTACGAAAAAGGGGATGTGAATGGAGGAGTCTTCCCCTGTGGCCAGGCAGCGGGCCTGGTAAAGGAGCTACTCCTAGGGAAAAGGGGTTCCGGGATCTGTCCTCTCCAACGCCTGGTAGCTCCACCCTTATGAGCTCTGCCCCCATGTCGGCAAGAATCATCCCCCATAGGGCCCGGCCCCATACCTGGAGAAATCCAGGGGCCTTATGCCCTCCAGTGCTCTTGCCACCGGCCGCCCTCAGAGATCCGCGATGCCGAGCTCCACGAGCCTCTCCCTCTTAGGGGCCCCTGTCCTGGGATCCCAGCCCTGCTCCCGGTAGTAGTCATCCAGCATGGCCTCCACTTCCTCTGAACTCAAGGGTTTGTCCGAGAGGTAATCCTTGAACCCCTCCAGACCGAACCATTGAGCCGGTGGAGAGTCCTGGGCCCTGTGGAAGCCCTCTCGAACGTTGAGCATGCGAAGAAGGGTCCAGACTCTGTCGGCCTTGAACCTAAGTTCCTCCAGTGGAGTGACAAGGCCAGTTACAGCCTCGTACAGCCTGGCGCACAGCCCGGCATCGTAGAAGCGGTTCACCTGAGCCCTGGCGCATATTCCCAGACAGGCCAGGATGGTGAACCAGCGATGAGAGTACTTGAGGAGCCTTCCCACGCGGATCTGCCCTTGCCCGGTCTCCAAGCCGGGAAGAATCCCCTCCAGGGCCTCTGGAGGGACCCCCATCCTGGTCAGATGCTTGGGAAAGACCTCCAAAGGTCTCCTTGCAAAATACGTGGGAGAGCCGCTTGTGGCTACATGGGGCCCTCTGGGCTCCAGCAACTGGCCCAGCTCCATGGTCCCTAAAAGGCTCCAGCGCAGCGGGGCCTGCGGGCCCACATAGGGGAGCATGCCCTTGACCATGGGAGGCGCGCACCGGCGAGCCCTCTCACCGAACTCCTGCACCAGCCCATGGAGGCCCTCAGCCAGGATCTGGCCTAGGCCCTCCCGGCGGCTTATCTTCCCTGCCCACGCCTCCAAAGAGGGAAGCGACTCGAGCAGGATGTCAGGCTCTGCCTCACTCCTCGGGATGATGGAGTTGTCCAGGAGGGTTCTTGCGAACCCCAGGACTCCGAAAAACTCAAACATGTCCATGCCAAGCCCATCCAACACCGATACGATTCGAGCTGCCTCCCAGGGATCTCGCAGGCCCATAGAGGAAGGCGTGAAGAGATTCACCGCAGAAGTGGAACAGATAATCTGCCCGGCATGAGGCCCTTGCGGGATCTCCACTATGTCCTTGTCCCCCAGGGGACAGGATACACAGGCCAAGCGTCTCTTCTTGATCCTGCGGTATAACTCCGGAGGTACCACCTCCAGGGATTTCATTAAGCCCATCTCCTGCCATTCCTTGAGGTAGGGGTAATCCCGGATCCTGCCCATGAGGCCCTGCAATAGTTCCTTGTAATGCTTCCTATCCGAAACACTCACCCCTTTTGTGCCCTGTACGAAAATGGCCTTGAGGTTCTTGGATCCCATGACAGCCCCAAAGCCACCTCGGCCAAGGGTGGAGAATCCATCTATGTAGGCCATGGAGAAGCTCACCAGGTTCTCGCCGGCCTGGCCTACGCATATGATCCCGGCCGGTCTTCCGAACCTCGCCCAGAGGGCCTCGCAGGTCTCCTCCACCCCTTTTCCCCACAGATCGCGAGCACCGGCAATTTCCACGTGGTCATCGAGGATCCTCAAGATTACGGCCTCGGCTGCACGCCCCTCTATCACCACGTGGTCGTACCCGGCACATTTGAGCAGGCAGCCAAATGTCATCCCTCCACCACCGCACCATCCTATGGCACCGTTGGATGGGAACTTGCTCACGGCATACACCCTGGATGAGGCAGGGACGTTGGTGCCTACCAAGGGTCCAACACCAACTATGATGGGATTCTCGGCGGACAGGGCCCCGATCCCGGGCTTGATGCGCTCGCGGGCGAGCCTCAAGCTTATGCCCAGGCCTCCTAGGAAGTCCTCTGCAAAGCCCGGATCCAGGGGCTCAGTTCGGACAAGCCGGCTCGAAAGATCAACCCGTAGAATCCTCCCAGCAAACCCCCCAAGGTTCATCTCTCATCCTCCGCCCGGACCTTGCGCAGGGCCCCATAGAGGCAGTTTTCCGCGCAAACCCCGCACTTGTTGCACTCTTCAGTGAAATGGACCTCGCAGTTGAGCCCTCCCGACATGATCCTGATCCTGGCTTGGGAGGGCGCAAAGGCGCCAGTGTACAGATCCGAACAGCTAAGTTGACACCTGAGGCAACCTGTACAGAGCTCAGGAAAGACTTCTATCTCGAATTTTCCCATTGCCCCCCCTTCCCATCTTGGGTTTGGATCAGCCGATGAGTGAACCTACGTTGCCCTCGCCCCCCCATACTCCACGGGAATCGGAAGCTGCAATATGCCCACCTCAGCTGCCTTCTTGAAGACCTGCTCGGGGAGCTTGCCCTCCTTGTCGTGCTCGAACTGGAGGGCCACGGGCCTAATCTCCCGGTTGGCAAAATCCCTAGCCAATTTCTGGATGGCCAGTTGTTGTTATGTGAGTGTGAAGTCCAGCATGGGAAGCCTCCTTTCAAGGGTTGTTGTAATTGTACACCCCACGGCCCGTCTTGCGGCCAAGCCGGCCCGCTTCAACGAGCTTCACTAGCAGCGGAGCGGGCCTGTACTTATCCCCGAGTTCCCTGTGCAGGACCCGCATGACAGCCAGGACCACGTCAAGCCCAAAGGCATCGGCTGCGGTGAGCGGTCCCGAGGGCTGGGCTAGGCCTATCTTGCAGGCCCTGTCGAGTTCCTCTGCTGTGGCCACTCCTTCCTGCAGGGCGAAGAAGGCCTCATTGATGAACGGAATAAAGAGCCTGTTGATTGCGAATCCAGGGGAGTCGTTCACAACCACCACGTCCTTGCCACAAGCCCTCAAGAACTCCACGGCCACCCTGAGGGTCTCCACTGAGGTCTCTTGGCCCCGGATCACCTCCACGAGGGGAATGGCCGGTGCGGGATAGAGGAAATGTGTGCCGAGCACCCGCTCTGGCCTCCTGGTGGCAGAGGCCAAAAGTGTTATCCAGATGGTGGAGGTGTTGCTGGCCAGGATTGCCTCGGGCGCGCAGAGCCTGTCTAGCTCAGAAAACACCCGTTTTTTGAGCTCCACCTCCTCGGGCACGGCTTCCACGACCAGGAAGCAATCCGACAGGGACCTGGCCATTTCTGTGCTTGCCGAGATCCTGGAAAGAACCGCCTCCATCTCCTCCCTTTCGATCTTGCCCTTCTTTAACACCTTCTCCAGCCCCTCTCTCACCCTCTGCATCCCCTTGGCCAGGTCCTCCTGGCTAGCCTCCACCGCCGTTACCTGAAAGCCAGCCTGAGCGATGAGCTGCGCAATGCCACTCCCCATGGTTCCAAGACCCACAACCCCCACGGTCTTTTCCTCCATGATTACCCCCCTTTTGAGAATGCGGGACTCCGGAGCCCGGCTTCACCCTTCCCGAGCTTCCTCCCAATTATCCGGCGTTGGATCTGGTTTGTTCCATCGAAGATCTAAGTGGCCTTGGCATCTCTTATAATCCTGTGGAGAGAGTGGTCCTCCATCATGCCGTACGAGCCCAAAATCTGGACCGCGTCGGTCGTGACCCCAATGGCCACATCAGAGGCGAAGCACTTGGCCGCCGAGGTCATGAGGGGAATAAGCTTGTGGCCCGTATCCAACATCCCGGTGGTCCTGTACACCAGTGAGCGGGCGGCCTCTATCTGAATTACCATGTCGGCCAACATGAACTGAATGGCCTGGTGCTTGATTATGGTCACCCCGAACTGGACCCTCTCCTTGGCATACAGGAGGGCATGTTCCATGGCTCCCTCAGCGATGCCCAGGGCTTGAGCCGCCCCCCCCAAGCCCTAGGCCCTGCACTGCAATCCTGCAAGTGAATCCAACCCTCACCCTCCCTGCCCAGGAGATTTTCCCGTGGGACCAGAGCATCCTCACAAGAAGAGCCTGCATAGCTCTGAGCTTCGAAATACTAAGTTCCTCTCGGGTGCTCCCCGAGTGAAGCCAAGGGTGTCACTCCCGAGAACGAAGCTGCTGATCCCGGCCTCCCTATATAGCCTCTATTTTCCCACTCGGGGAATGGGAGAAAACCCTTGCCTTTAAGCCAAGAATTTAGTATGCGCCTAAGGCGCAGGCTGCGGATATCCTCCGACTAGAGTTGGCGGTTTTATCCGTTCCGACTCAAAAACCAACTTCTCAAGCCGGTGGTTTGTGGCGGGCTTTCGAGTAGAATTCATTCGACGGGGCATGGTAAGCCCGCCAAACCTAGCGCCTTTAGGCGGTAGTAGTCTAGTCTCCAAAGCCCATGACTTTGGGTGCTACGCCCCCCAAACCCCCGGTACACTTCGACATATTCCGACTCAAGGCAAGATAAACTCTGAAACCGAAAAGCAGTCTGCTTTTGAGTATGGACCGGTTTGTCCAAACATGTCATTAAGATAGCCCGTATTATCCAGTGATCGTGAATGATGCGGTCTAGCAGAGGGCATCTGAGGAAGAAGCTAGGGGTTCCGGCCTCTGCTCCAAGACCAGCGAGTCTCGGCCCAGCTCCCTCACGTTCTCGTTTATATACCTCACGATCTTCTGGGTCAGGGTACCGGCCACGAAAACTTCATGAACACCCATCCTTTTGAGAGCCGGAATATCCTCGGGAGGGATTACCCCTCCAACCAAAAGCAGCACATCGCTGAGGCCCTTTTTCTTCATCTCTTCTACCAGAAGCGGCGTGTAAACAAGGTGCTCTCCAGAGAGGTAGCTCACTCCTATTATGTCTGCATCTTCCTCCAGTGCCGCCTGGACTATGCCTTCTGGCATCTGATACATGCCCAGGTAGACCACCTCCATGCCTGCCTCTCTCATGAGATGAGCTACCACCTTGACACCTCGGTCATGCCCATCCAGGCCCACTTTCGAAAGAATCGCCTTGATCTTCCTGCTTCGGCCCATTTCTTGTTCCTCACTTAAAGGGATTCCCCAGCACTCCCATGGGATCGTAAGGATAGCCCATGGCCTCTCTCACAGTGCCCATGATTTCTCCCGTGGTTGCATAAGCCTTTGTGGCCTGGATCATGGCAGGAAGAAGATTGCGTCCTTCCAGAGCATCTTCCCGCAGCCTCTCTATGCTTTCTCGAAGCTTCTTTTGGTCACGAGAGGCTTTCAAGGCTTTGGTCTCCTCAATCTGAGCCCTGGCAGATTCCGTGGGTATTCGCTGCACTCCCAGAGGAGTTTCGGTCTCTGGCTGGCTTGTGAATATGTTCACTCCAACAACCAGCCTCTCTCCCCTCTCTAGCTCCTTCTGTCTCTCAATGGCTTCTAGCTCCAGCTTTCTGTCCAGCCATTCCGTGCGAATCGCCTGTTCCATCCCTCCCATAGCATCCATCTCCTGGAGGATCTTCACTATTTCCTCTTCCATCTTGTCCGTGAGGCTCTCCACATAGTATGACCCTCCCAAGGGATCGGCCACGTTGCACACTCCGGTTTCGTACGCCAAGATCTGCTGGGTGCGCAGGGCCTGGAGATGGCCCTTCTCAGTTGGCAGACATATGGGCTCATCGTACGAGCAACAATGGAGAGACTGCACCCCCGCCAACACCGCTGCCAAAGCCTCATACGCGACGCGTAGCAGATTGTTTAAAGGTTGCTGAGGCACAAGAGAGCAGCCTGCAGTGTGAACAGCGAATCTGAACTGCATGGATCGTGGATCTTTGGCTCCGTACCTCTCCCTCATCATACGGGCCCACAACCTTCTTGCAGCCCTTATCTTGGCAATCTCCTCGAAGATGTCGATATGGCAGGAAACGTAGAAGGTTAACCTCGGGGCGAACTCGTCAACCCCCAGGCCTCTCCTGAGGAGCTCGTCTATGTAAATCATGGCTATGCCAAAACCAAAGGCTACCTCCTGGGGGGCTGTGATACCTTGCTCTCTCAGATCGTACATGTTTACGGTGGTGTAATACCACTTAGGCATTTGGCGGGTGCAAAACTCCATCACGTCGCATCCGAGTCGGATTGAGAGCTCCAACGGGCAGGCAGGCCTGAACCCACAGTAACGGAAGTGGATGGGATCGTTCTGTATGGAGCCTTTGAGCTGAGAAATGTCGTATCCCCGCTTCTGAGCTACGGCCACGTACTGGGCCATGGTAACAGCAGCCACAGGTGAGGCTGTGATTAGCGACCAGCTAACCTTGTCCAATGGGACCCCTTTGGTCAGCACCTCCATGTCCCGAATGTGGGATATGTTCACACCCGTGAGGCCCACCTCGTTTTGGGCCCATGGGTGATCCGCATCCAAACCCATCTCGTAGGTGATGTCAGAGATGGTATTGAGGCCAGAAGTTCCGTGTTCGAGAAGCAGCTTCACTCGTTGGTGGGTATCAGACGGAGATCCCATTCCTATCACTTCTCGCCTGGTCCAGTATCGGCCCCTGAACATGTTCTGATGGATACCGCGGGTGAAAGGATAGGAGCCCGGGTTGGCTATATGCTCATCGTAGTTCTGCGCAGCAAGGTCCTGGGGGGTGTAATATTCTTTTACCTCGTATCCGGACCAGGTCCTTGTACTGGTAGGTTTTTCATAGTAAGCCTTGAGATACTCGTCCCAATCCACGCAGGCTGTGCCAATGTCAGGTCCTTGGGCACCGGTGTTCATGCGGCCAACCTCCTTTCTCGCCGGCCGCCGAACCACCCTGGGCCGGCTGTGAAAAGCCGCGCATACCTCAAGGAGAGGAGTGTGAGGGGCAGTTGAAGACAGTTCAGCCGTTAGAGGATATAAAAAGATGATACTCGTTCACATGTCAAGTCTTTTATACCTGAGAGTAATTTGCGCTGTTGTGTCTTTTGGGAGCCTCAACAAAGGGTGAAGGAGTTCCTGGGGCAGGGGGGGGCGGCTTGAGAAGGATGCAGGACACGTAACAGGCTCCACTTCAGCTCTTTTACCCAATTTCCGTCATACCACTTTTGAGTAAATGTTTCTGAATCTCTAAGGAGAGATTTGAGCTGTGGGCAGGCCGGAAGGATTGGAACGTAAAGGTAGGGTCTCAGGTTAGAAAAATCTTGAGTTTTCCCTCCTCCATCCCAACCCTGAAAGCTTTCAAGGGCCCCTTCGCCGGCCCGGAAACCACCTTCCCCGTGTAGTCGTACGTGGCTTTAGACACACTGCAACAGCGGATCTCGGAACCGCCAGGAATAGGATCGATTCTTCTGCCCATGTGAAGACATCTATTCCGGTAAGCGTAAAACCGACCATCTGTCCCGTGAAGGACAAGCACCCTTTCAGGGACTTCTCGGCCTTCCAGTCTGATGGCTCCGCCCGGCTTGGCAAGCTCAGGCACGAGCGAGAGGTCGATCTGGATTATCCCATCTTTAAAATCCCAGCAACCTCTGTTCGCTGGAGGTTTAGTCTCACAAATCCCTAGAATCCTTTTGAGGATGCCCATGTCTCAACCTCGCCTTGCTGATACTCTTGAGTTCAGTTTGGATCTCTCAACCACTTGGCTTTTTCGCCTTTTGGATCTTGTGTACAGGCCCTCCAAAAGAAAGACTCCCTTTCAACTGGCCAGTCCACCTTATCCCACTTACCCCGGGTCCATGGCTCAATGGCGGCATTTACACTTATGTGGATAGCCTCCAGTCCATCATCCCCAATCATGAGTTCTGTGTCAACGCGAGGTAAGGGTAATGGGCTTCTTTGCTGGAGAGAAGGCCAGTGCCAGTAGGCTCGAAGAGACAATATCCTGGGCGTAGGCGCTGGATAGGAGATGGGAAGTCCTGTGCGGGTCGTTGATAGGAAAACCCTGGCGGAGGTGGCATGAGTCCTTCAGCGCAAAACCAGCAGGCGGGCCATTGATGAGCTTGGGTCAAAGCCAGTCCTAACAGATTGGAGCCCCTCTTGGTAGAGTATTACACGTGAATGTCCCCAGCCCGTATTATTCACTATCATTGGATAATGCAGACTAATGACATGCTAGGACAAGACAGTCAATGTTCAAAAGCCCTGATTTTGGGTTGCATATCTGGTACTGCTTTGAGCGGGAATATGTCGGAACCTATCGGGGGCTTCGGGGCCTGGCCCCCAAAGTTACAGGCTTGGAGAATAACCCGGGTTAGGGCTAGGGCAGTGGGCGCACTCCATACTAGGAGCTCGTTTTGCTTAGCATTTCGATAATTAGCCTCTTTGCGGCTTCAGGGAGGGATTCCATGATCCTCTTGAGACAAAAATTGGGGGACAGAAGTTCATGACGGGGGAAATTGCTAGGTTCAAAGAATTGCTAATTCTGTTTAGAATTCTTCTAAACAGCCCATAGGCACCAGGGCGCGAGATGGCTCTTAGGCAGGTTGGAGAAGTGCGCCTTGTTCAGCTTTGAGCAAATACGGAAACACAGCTTTATTCATTTCCTGAGAAAGGACCAAGACGGCCATGCAAAGGGCTGGGAGATGTTTTGAACCCATAGATGCCGTGCGAAGGGCAAGACCCTGGGCAATTAGGGTTCTTATCCTCCTTGTATTGCCTGTCCTTGTGTCCTGCCAAGGAGAAAGGGGAAAGAGGTGGAAAGCCCCAGAATTTGTGAAAGAGTGGGAGATAAGGGAGATAAAGCCTGGACTTAGGCATCAGATTTTCTCCATGACAGCCACAGACAAAGGGGTGTTCCTCCTGGTCAATGCAAAGGAGATCGTTTACCACCCACCCCAGATGCCCAAGCCGGTCTCTGAGATGACGGAGGAGGAAAAGGAGACCTTCATCGATAGGTACGTCTCTGGAAAATCTCTCTCTGGGATTGCTGCCGGCAGACTAAATGGGGAGGAAAGGGATACGTATATTGATTTCATCATCAAACACTTCTTCCCACCCAGGAAAGCTTCCGAAATGGAGCAAGAGGAAAAAGATGAGATTATTAGCTTCTTAGCAAAAGTCAAAGAAGAAAAAGAAACAGAAACGAACAAGGGATCTTTTAGAAAGGTAATAGAGTCACTCACAATAGATGGATATATAGACATGCATTCTGGAGCGATTGCTAGAGCCAACAGGGAGGAGTTGGAGCACTACAGGATACAACACTATGATTTTGAGGGTAATTTTATTAAACAGTGGCCTGATGGGAACAAACTGGGGCTTGGTCGGGATCTGTATGAGAGGCTAAGGCCTGTGAAGATCACCCGGTATAGGGGATTCATGGAGCCTGTAGAGCTGGACTCAAGGCAGTTTCTCATAATGCCCTTGATAATGGTTTCAGATCACCTGGGCAACATCTATGTAGTGGACTACAAGGGTAACAAGGTGGTGAAGTTTGACTCCAATGGGGCGGTTTTGGCTCTCTGGTGGCTGGAGGAGAGGGGCTCTTATGATTCGCTTAGTTCCCACAGGGGAGCCGGGGTGCAGAATGGGAGACTTGTTGTGGCCCGAGAGGGAGACCGTATTATGGTTCCGCAGCTCAGGGAATATACCTTGGAGGGGAAGCTTAAGAGGAAAAGGAACATAGAGCCACCCAAGGTGCCGGCAAGGATGCCTGTGACAGGAGCCAAGGTGCCCTTTTTGAAGTATGAGGGCAATGTGGGTTCAATTGGTGTTGACAGCACAGGGGGGGTTTACCTTTTTGCCGAGGATAACACGGTAGTGGTATTGGACCGGTATTGGAACAAGAAGAAGCAATTCACGACTGTCTTGAAGAAGGGGTTTGAGAGCCCAGGGCGTTTCTATGATCCGGACAGGAGAAGGGAGATCGGCTATGAGGAGGTGATGCTCAAGGACGCTGCAATAAGCTTGAGGCAGTTCACATCAGAGAAGCTATCATGGACAGGCAATTCGCCTGGTTATTACTATGCCAACGGCCTCTATGTGAGTCCGCAAGACGAGATATACGTGACCTTTGTCGGGATGAAGCCCTTTGGGGTGATCGATGCGATGATTTTTGACACAAGTGGGGAGATGATCGGTTACTGGAAGCACAAGAAGAAGAGCTATTCTGAGTGGTTCGAGAAGCTAAGCGACATTGAGAGGATTGAGACATTTGACGAGTATTTGAGCTTGGCCTTTTACGGGAGCCATGTGTTCATAGGAAGGACCCTTCATGAAGGCAGAGGCAGGACGGGTATCCACAATGTGGTGCAGAAGTTCACAAAGATGGAGGGGACCCCATGAGATACCTAGCCCGGATTATTCTCCAAGGCCCGTAACTTTGGGGGCAACGCCCCCAAACCCCCGATACGCTTCGAGATATGCCGACTCAACGCAGAAACAAATCCGAAACCCATAAGCAGGGTGCTTTCGAGCATGCACCAGTTTGTCCAATCATGTCATTAAGATATCCCGCATTATCCACTGATCGTGAATAATGCGGGTTAGTAAGCGATCATAGGGTGATGGGGTTTCTCAAAGCGGCTTGCCTGTCTTCCACGCCCCGGTTAGTGCAGGCAGGGCTTGGACGCTATTATCTCCCAGGATTTGGACCTGGGTCCCTCTCGGCTGCTGGCAGGCAGACGGGGGCTGCCCACGCTGATGCCGATGGAGCCCTATGACACTCTCGGGGATCCGGATTTCGCCGGAGGCGAGTGACAGAAGGGCTCTGGGGCGCCATGGCCCGTGAACTGGGCTTCACGGAGTGCCTCCCACGGCTTGAATGGATTGGACAAGAAATTGGCCCATGAACTGGGCGAAGAGGGCCTTGCCCTGCTCGGAAAGGCCCGAGGAGCGGTCGCCCATGGCCGCCATGCCGGCCGTCGGCTCCGCCGGATCTGTTATGAGCGAGACGTCCTTGGCGATGCCGGAGGTCTCTTCCCCGTGAAATGTCTGCCACTCCGCCGGGTCGGTCACCTCGGAGCCGGGCTTCTTGCCGCTGAATTTCCAGGCCGCCTCTGCCTTGGCCGCACCAGCCGCGGCCAGCTCACCCCCACCGGCCCGGCCCGCTGCATCGTTGCCCCGGATGGGCACGGGGTCCACCACACCCGGTACCACGTCGGGCTTGTTCTGCTGTCGGTCAGCGGCCTTGGTCAGCTGAATTAGGAGCTGGGGATCGTTTCTAGGGGAGCGATCCTCCTCGCCGTCAGGTCGGGGCATGCTCCCGCTATTTCCGCCGAATTCGAGATAGATGCCTTGTTCGTTGTTATAGAGGAAGCTTTTCCCAAGCACTATCACGGATTCCCAACCGCCTTCATCTCCAAGGTCGTCGAAATATATCCCTGAGTCGGCGTTCTCCCCTGCGACCGCCCAGAGGTCACAGGCATACTGGAGGGCTCTATACATCGCGCTTTCCGTGCCAAAAGACGAATCCGCCTTCTTCTTGTACTCCCTCGCCATTGCAAAGACAGTCTCGGCGTGTTGCTTGTGTCCCCAGCCATCAGGCCTGCCTCCCTTTCCCGCCTGTCCCGGCAGCATCCCTATGTCGATCCCGCCGTAGAAGCCCCCGTCAGGGCCCATGGTCTTTGGGCCCTGGAAGTCCGGTCTGACACCCACATCCACTGGGGGCACCCATCGGGAGCCCTTGGGGGGGCCCTTCTCCCCGTCGGACCACCCCATGATCCCGTTGCCCATGCCCCCCTTGCCCTTGCCCCACTTCTTGGGGTCCGTGACCGGCCCTATCTCGCCGATGGGGCCTTCGGAGTCCCATCGCCCGCCGAACCAGCCGCCCATACCGTCCCCTGAGCCTCCTCCCCCTTGTCCACCCCCCGTGGGCGGGAGCGCTCCCTTGGTGGCTCCAAAAGGCCGATGGAAGATAGGATCGCCCTTTCCCTTGGGCTCAGCCCCGGATCCCTCCCCCTGGTTCACCCGGGCCAGCACGTACGCCAGGTCATCCCAGTCCCCGTCCTCCAGCACCTTGGCCTCCCGCAAGATCCACACGGCCTGCCACAGGCGCTCCATGGCATCCGGATCGCCTCTCCGGGCCGCCTCTCCGGCCCGGTCGGCCAAACCCCAGAACTCCACGGGGTACCGCTGCATCAGGTCCAGGATCCGGGCCACCCCAAAGGGGCTCGGGTTGGCCCCGAATTTCGCCAGGGCCGCGAAGACCTCCCCGTTTTTCTCCAGGTCCCTTCTGGCCAGGCCCAGGTTACCCGTAGGCCTAAGGACCGAGTTTAAAGGGGAAGAGACCTCGTGGCTTCCGCCCCCAAGTCCCCTTCGTTCCCCCAAGTGGTCTTCGCCTGGCCCCCCGATGATGCCTTCTTGGAGTCGCTCATCGGGGATCGGGACACTCTGCCGGCCGCTTCCAGTCGGGATACGTTCCCAGGCGTCGCCCCCTTCCCGCAATCCAAAACAGGGGAAAGGGGTTGCCAGCAGCACCAACACAAGGCCAAAGAGAAGCGTCATGCGTCTCATGGGATCTCCTCCTCGGGTTCCTCGGGCCAAGGTCTGCGATACAAAGCATGCCATGGCCCCTCGCTTAGCTTGGTAACCCAAACCTCTTCCCCTGGCTTGGTGGCAAATGGATCTGTTGGGAAGAGCTTTTCTGCCTTCTTTGTTGGGGCATTTGCCTCCCTGAAGGTGGAAAGCCTTCTCGGCAACCACCACTGCGCAGGCACAGGCTCTCCAGGAGCTTCTGACCCCTCTTACTAGGTCTCCCCGTGGCTCCCCTTGCCCCTGGAGACAACCTCAAGGAACAATGGCCTCTGCCTGATAAGAAGAGCCAGCCCCTGACTAAAACCCCCTTGGCACAGAGGCCGGTTAGCTAATAGGACGGTGTATCTGTAGCCAGCTCACATAGGTCGAGAGCGAAGAGCCTTCCCAGTTGCCACAAGGCAAGGTTCTCCAACTTGAGCTTCTAGGGTGTGGTCTCGAAACCTCTAAAGCCCATCTTGCCAATACTGAGCGGGGAGGTCAAGCAATGTCCAGCTGGAGCCATTTGCGCTGTCACTATTTGGGCAAGCATGGGCAAGGAGGGTAGGAGTTCTTTGGGTAGGCCTTGGGGCAGGGCTGGGCGATGCCGGATCCTGCGGTTCGGCAACTGGCCGGGGTGGTCATATGCCTGAGTGGCAGCATCCAGGCTTTAATCCTAACCCGGATTACTCTCGAAAGCCCGTGACTTGGGGGCTCAAGCCCCCAAGCCCCCGGTACACTTCGACATATTCCCACTCAAAGCAAGATAAACTCTGAAACTGAAAGCAGGGTGCTTTTGAGTATGGACCGGTTTGTCCAATTATGTCATTAAGATAGCCCGCATTACCCACTGATTGTGAATAATGCGGGCTAATGGATCAGGGGACACTTTGCCTAGGGAGATTGGGTTGGTGTAAAAGATGAATGCTTTTTTGCTAAACTTGAGGCTGCGAGGGCTGTGGAAGATAAAAGCTAGCCGCCAAAGGTCTCGAGTACATGGCAGTTGTTGTGTCGAGTCCGAAAAGCTCAGAGCTGGGAAGCGCTGCCGAGGTGCTGGCCCAGGCCTTTTCCCAGGATCCCATGGTCTGCTCCATCTTGAGGATGCTTCAGCCCAACCGAAGATTATTGAAACTGAGGAACATGTTTGAGGTGAGCCTCCAGAGAAGGGTCCCGGGAAGGATTGAGCTGTGTCTCAAAGACGGTGGAGAGGTGAGATCTGTAGCTCTTCTGTATTCTCCAGGAAGGTATCCTCCTCCCATCTTCTGGGAGCTTTCCGTGCTTTTGAGGTGTATATTTCGAGCAGGGTTTCGTGGGCTTCCAGGATGGCTTACCTGGAGCAATTCCATCCGCAGGAGACATCCAGTTGAGCCCCATTACTACCTTGAAATCCTTGGGACACATCCTGCCTTTCAAGGAAATGGATTCGGCTCCATGCTCATGGAGGAAATTTGCTCCCTGGCCGAGAAAGCCGGGAAGATCTGTTACCTTGAGACCTCAAATCCCAGGAACCTCTCTTTTTACAAAGCATTTGGCTTTGAGCCGGTTGCCTCGGAAAGCATACTGGGTGTGGAGACATGGTACTTAACCCGGCTTGTTTGCCAAGGTGGCTGAGAGTAATTGCTCAAGCCTCACAGGGCGCCTGCCCACCAGCTTCGCAATGAAAAGGAGGAAGAATGGCAATGTTCGGAAAACGCCAAAAGATTCCATAAAATTCGCTCGAAACTTCATTCGGGATCAAGTTTTGTGCCAGCTTTTGGGAATCTTTGTTCCCTGAAGGTGAGGGCATCAAGACAGATAAAACCAAGGAAGGGAGAACCATCAATGGAATCCAAGATAGCCAAAGCCATCGGGATTAAGTATAACCCCGTGGCGGTTATTCTGGCCAACCAGAAACCTGAGAACGCCCTACAGTTCAAACCTGGGAAATGGGGATGCGTGATGTTCCTGTTTGCCAATGTTGCAAGGGGAAAGACAGCGGCCTTTGACTCAGAGAGCTTCGGATGTTGGGGCGGCGGTGTGGGCTTGGGCTTCGGCAACACATACGAGCAGTTTCCAGGCGGTGTGGACTGCTTTGCAAGGTTCTTGTCCTCCGGGAACAAGGGTTGGGAAAAGGGAGGCCAGCTTGTAGAAGGCCTTGCTGGGGCAGCGGGGAAAGAGTTTGCAAATGATTTTCTGGAAGGGGAAAGGTACCTGCAGAGTCCAGATCTGGTGGATCAGTGGCTCAAAGATTTGCCTATCACGAAGATAGATTCCCGATATGTACTGTTTAAGCCGCTTCATGATATGGAGCCTGGGGCATGTACACCCGAAGACGTGGTATTTGTGGTGGATGCAGACCAACTTTCGGCATTGGTGGTTCTTGCCAACTACGGGAGACAAGGCGTGGGAAACGTGATAATCCCCCAGGCCGCAGGATGCCAACAAATAGGTATAATTCCTTGGAAGGAGGCCAAATCGGAAAATCCTCGGGCGGTCGTAGGACTAACGGACATTTCGGCCAGAAAATACACCCGCAAACTCCTTGGGGCGGAGTATCTTACCTTCGCAATACCTTGGAAAATGTTTCTCGAAATGGAGCGCAACGTTGAAGGAAGCTTTCTGGAGCGGCCCACTTGGCTGTCTCTCCTAAAATCCAAGGCATAAGAGCGTGAGGAGGCTCCCGGGAGAGGGTCCTTACCTGCAACTCCAGGCAGGCCTTCCTTGGGCTTGTCAAAAGCCGCTCGGGGAGAGAGTATAGTCCCTGTTCTGCAAGCGCTTGAAAGGCTTGGGCGGCCCCAAGCGGAGCTTTTCGAAAGGGGTCTTGCAAAGCCCAGTAAAGGGGTGATGGATGGAGACTTTCTTTGTCCTGGAGAAGGTTGAAGATGAGAGGTTTCCCTACCGGATCACCTTGACCAAGGGTGATAGGGTTCTTCTGGCCCTCAGGGTTCAAGACAGGTGGCCTGGCCAGAAAGGAAACGTCTTTTGTATCAGGGAGGAGATGGGATCATGGAGCTTGCCTTCTCAGGAGCTGGAGAGAGTCCCCATCTCTGTGATGAAGAGGCTCGGCAAGAGGCTCTCCCTCGTCCTTGAGCGCCCCACCAAGAAGAGGTGTGATTTCCTCTTTCTTACCAAGGAGTACAAGAGCAAGGCGGGGCATTACGAACAGATCTTCTGGCGGACCCAAAAGGCCCTGACTGCTCACCGTCCCAGGGCCAAGCTAAGCACCTCGGGCCGGTGTTCTCTCAGGATCCGAATAGACACCTCCGAGAGGTACCCTTGGAGGTTTCAGGGTTGCGAGGTGGCCAGGGGAAAGCTCCCTGTGGGGGACTACGCGATTGTGGGGGGCGGGGGTGAGATATTGGCCGTGGTTGAACGGAAAAGCTTCGAGAACATGCTGGCTGAGTTCGGGAGCATGCCACTTTTTCACCAGCAGCTCTCAGAGCTTTGCTCCTATGCCCATTGCGCTTTGGTAATAGAGGCCAACTACGCTGATTTCCTCAACCCGGCCAAGGTGCCTTATTACAAGCCTTCATTCATGGCCATGGCCATAGCCGAGATCAATGCCCTACACCCGGGCCTATCGGTTGTCTTTGCCGGCAACAGGAAGTTGGCGCAGGAGTGGACCCTCAGGTTCTTCGGGGCTGTACAGGCCCACAGACTGGATGAGCCGCATCCAAAGGTCAAAGAGGTGCTGCAGAGTTACGGTAGCTGCCTGGATCAAGAGGCAAATTTGGCCGGGTCGCTCTCCAAGACCGGCCATTGAGGGGAGGACAGACATGGGAAGAAGGCTGGACAGAAGGGGGTTTCTTGTGGCGGGTGCGGCTGCCTTGGGTGCGGCTGCGAGCATGAATGTGATGGGAGGTGTGGCGGCAGGCGGCCAGGCCGAGAAAGGGGGAAAGTCTGTGAAAGGGGCAAAGGACGTGGAGCAGTACGAGGTGTACGCTCTTAAGTACGCCGGGCCTTTCACAAGCAAGCTGGCTATGGTGCTTTGGATGGAGGGGTGGGACCAGGAGATAGAAAGAAACTACTATTTCTGGGCTGTTCGCTCCAAGACAGGAGAGACGACCCTGGTGGACACGGGCACAGGGCCCACGGAAGGGGCCCGGAGGAAGCTCAGGAATTACGTGAATCCCGTGGAGGCAGTGGCTCGCCTCAAGATCAACCCCGAACAGGTGAGCAAGGTGGTCATAACCCACATCCACTTCGACCACGTGGGTGGGATGGAGGTCTTTCCCAAAGCCTTTCCCAAGGCCAAGTTCTACGTCCAGAGAAAGGAGTTTGATTTCTGGGTAAAGAACCCGGTGGCCAAAAGGAAACCTTTCCAGGGGATCACCGATTCTTTGGCCAACAAGGCCTTGGCAGACTTGGAGGGGAGCAAGCGTTTGGTTCTGGTGGATGGGGATCGCCCCATTGCACCCGGTCTGGAGCTGCTCTTGGCCCCCGGTCACACGGTGGGCCTCCAGGCCGTGATGGTCAACACAGCTAGGGGAAGGGTGATCCTGGCCTCTGACTGTGCCCACATACACAGGAGCTTCAAGGAGGATATCCCGAGCTGCCTGATAACGGACATGGTGGCCTGGCTCAAGAGCTATGACAAACTCAGGGGCAAGACCTCCCTGGATTTGATCTTTCCCGGCCACGACGTGATGATGTTAAATGATTTCCCGAAAGTGGCCGAGGAGGTGACCAGGCTGGCATAGCAGGGATCGAGCTGTCTGAAGGGAGGATGGGGTTCAGGCCCAGAAAAGAAGGACCACAGGGAGAGGGAAAGACGCAGTGACGAGGCGACCGGCCCGTCCCAGTTCCTGCAGGCCAAGCAGTGGGCATGGGGCCCAAGCCGCAGGAGGCTAAGCCCGTCCAAGAGTCCAGGGGCCGGGTGAGAGAGGTCCCCGCAGCATCTGACAGGCTTGCTTACACCTCAGTGGGCTGGCGAGAAATGGAATGAAGAGCCGGCTTAGAGGCCACCACTTGGTATGCTTGCGTTTCTTCCATGGGCAGGCTTTTCCCGGGGCCTATGGCCAGAACCTGCGAGCCGTCGTTTACAGGGCCAGCACAGAGGGCGTCCTGGTAGTGGAAGGGGCGGACGACGTGTGCGATAGATGCCCGTCACTGAAGGAAGGGCTCTGTGCGCACGGCCCGGGCTGGGAAGAGGAGATCAGGGCCATGGACCATGCGGCCATGGACTTGCTCGGGGTGAGGCCCTGGGAGGAGTGCTCCTGGGATTCATTGGGCCTCACAGTCCAGAGAATTTTCCATTGCTGGCAAAGCCAATTCTGCCTCTCTTGCCAGTGGAGGTCTGCTTGTGAGGAAGAGGAGGACTACAGGGGCCTCTTGGGCAGGGAGGGCTAGCCAGGAGCGTTTCACACCCACTGCCATTGTGGGAACTGGCCCCGGTGTGGCCCTCCCTGAGCCCTCCGGGCCTAACAAATTGACACCCTATGGAGGGCGGTGGTAGGTTAGAGCCGGTCAACCATCAAGGAGAAAGGGCTCAAAAGGAGGAGAGATGGAAGCGGGCCAGAAAGTGGTGGATGCTTACAGGTTCTTGCCGCCTAGCCTGGCGGCCTGGGTCAGGACCTTTATAGGGACCGAGGATTACAAGGGGCAAATACCCTGGACTCCTCTTCCCAAACCTCTCAAGCAGTGTACCTTCTCTCTGGTAACCAGCTCGGGGATAAGCCTCAAGAGCGATCCTCCCTTTGACATGGAGCGGGAGAAAAGGGAGCCCCTTTGGGGCGACCGTTCCTACAGGGTCATTCCAAGAGGGACCACCTCAGATCAGATAGACGTGAACCACCTCCACATAAACACCAACTGGATCAAACAGGACATAAACGTGATGCTTCCTCTGCAGCGCATGGAGGAGCTGGAGTCAGAGGGGGTGATAGGCAGGCTTGCTCCCTCATCCTACTCCTTTTACGGGTTTCAGTGGCAAAGCACCGAGTTTCTGGAGACGGCCATCGCTCCAATGGTCCCAAGGATGAAAGGGGAGGGTGTGGAGGCCGTGCTTTTGTTCCCAGCTTGACCCTTCTGCTGCCAGTCCGTAGGACTGGCTGCTCGTTACCTCGAGGAACAAGGCTTTTCAACCCTGGTCCTGAACTCGATCTGGACCTTCCACAGGGTGGTGGGGATCCCCAGGACCGCCGCCATAGAGTACCCCTTCGGGAGGCCTGTGGGCCAAGTGCATGACAGGGAGGGACAGCGCAGGGTGCTCCTCGGCGCGCTGGAAGTGCTTGAGAAGGCAAGCAGACCAGGTGAGATACGCCACCTTCCCTTCACCTGGCCCGAGGAGCCTAAGAACACGGATTGGCAGCCCCCAGAGATGTCTCCCCTCATAAAGTATTACCTTGAGGAGCTAAAGGCAGCCAGAAGGCGGGAGGCGGAGCAGGGGCAAAAGGGGGCCTGAGCTTTGGAGCCTTGCGGGCCCAGATGCTAAGAGTATAGAATGCTGTGCCATACCTTCCTGCACCTCAAAGGGGTAGGGCCCAGGACCGAGAAAGCCCTGTGGGACAATGGCATCCTGGGATGGGAACAGCTCCTGGATCTGGAGCCAGGCAAAGGGCCTTTGAGGATTTCCGGGGCCCTGAGGCTTCAGGTGGAGGAGTCCCTCAGGAGGCTCCAAGCCCATGACCCCCACTTCTTTGCCAGAGGGCTTCCTTCCCAAGAGCTGTGGAGGTTGTTTCGCGAGTTTCGCCACAGCGCGGCCTACTTGGACATAGAGACAACAGGACTTTGGGCCGGGCAAGGGCATGTAACAACCATAGCCTTGTACGACGGCCGTGAAATCCGTACCTACGTTCACAGGGAGAACCTCTGGGAGTTCGCTCAAGACATAAGGGGTTACAAGCTACTGATAACCTACAACGGCCGGTGCTTCGACCTTCCCTTCATAAGGGAGAGCATGGGACTCTGCTTGGATCAAGTTCACATAGATCTCAGGTTTCTCCTGGCCGGCCTGGGCTACAGGGGCGGGCTCAAGGGCTGCGAGAGAGCCCTGGGTTTGGAGCGGGGGGATCTGGAAGGTGTGGATGGTTTCTTTGCCGTGCTTCTTTGGGAGGCTTTCTTGAGGGAGCAGGAGCCCAAGTTCCTGGAGACTCTCCTGGCCTACAACATCCAGGACGTGTTGAGTTTGGAGTTCTTGATGGTGAAGGCTTACAACATGAAACTGGCCGGGACGCCTTTTGCCGAGGAACTCGCCCTTTGCACCCCTGAGCCGCGCATCTCACCCTTCAGTCCTGACCCTCAGATCTTGGATCGTATCAGGGCCCGCTTGAGACAATTCGCCGGCTGAGGGACCCAGCCCAGCTCAGACTTGCCCGGCCATTTACGGCCGGACCCCAAATCCGGCCATCATCTCCCGCCAGGGATTCTCAGACGGATGTGCAGCATCTCGGGGTGGTTACCTATGCGGACAGGAGGACCCCAGGTTCCATACCCGCTGGAGACATAAAAATGCGTGTCTCCTTTTTTGAGATGCCCCCAGCTCACCTCGTAGATGAGCGAAGTGAGAAAGTTCAGGGGCCAGAGCTGGCCGTGATGGGTGTGGCCTGAGAGCTGCAAGGCCACCCCAAACCGAGCAGCTTCCTGGAGCTCGAAAGGCTGGTGATCCATGAGAATAACAGGTAAGCTTCTGTCCAGGGGAGCCAGGAGCTCCTGGAGGGATTTTCTTTTTTTCTCAGTGAAACTGCTTATACTTCTGTCCTCCCGCCCCACAAGATAAAAGAGTCCATCTATTAGCACCGCCTGGTCCCTGAGAACTTTTATGCCGTGCTCCTCGAGGTACCTGCAGGCCCTTTCCACCCCTCCTATGTACTCGTGGTTGCCCGTAATGGCAAAAACTCCATGCTTGGCCTTGATGGATCGAAGCATGTTCCCAACCGAGTCCCTCATCACTGTCTGGGGATCCTCGTCCAGCACGTCCCCTGGAAAAAGGACCAAATCAGGCTTCAGTTCTTCTGAGGTTTTGATGAGGCGCTCAAGTCTGCTTTCCCCCACAATGGTCCCCAGATGAATGTCCGATGCCACCAGGAAGTCCAGACTGCGGTTGGCCTCAGCGCTTCCCTGGAGGTTTATCTCCAGGGTCTTGAGCCTGGGATTGAGCCCATTTAGGTAGCCTGCCAGGATCAGAAGAAATGTGGTCAAGCCCACAGCCGCCCTTGCGAGCCTCTCCACCTTCAAGGAGAGTCCGCCTCCCAGAAGAGACCCTCCTAAACGCACCAGATCCAAAACCAGGAAGCCCAAGAAAAAATACAGCATGACTGCAAACCAAAAGGACCCAATCCAAATGAGAGCCGCAGAGATGGGCGAGATCCAGTAATTCTCCAGGCCACGGCCCAGGACAAAGGAGGCTGCCACGAAAAGAAAAAACAGGCCAAAACGTCTGGATACCCTCCATTCCGGCAGAAGCGCTCTTCTGCAACCAAAGAAAATGTAAAGATTGATAGCTGTATAGAGTGTGAAGAAGGTCCCGTAAAAGAGGATGGCTCTAAGAGTAAACATGAATAGAAAAGAAGACCTCCTCAGACATGGTGGTGAAGAAAAGGCGGGCTTCAGGGCCGCGCTGGGTTGGAAGAGGGATTCCGCCTTGAGTTCCCATGATTATGCAAGCCATCACTCCCGTGACCAACTAAATGATTATTGCATGTTATGAGTCAGCCATTCCAGGCTTGCTTTATACTTCCCCGAGCCTTATCATATCTGCGGTGCGCCGGATCCGGCCAGAGGTTTCCTCCAGGGGCGGGTCAGGCCCCTGACGGTGAGTGTAGCTCAGTTGGCCAGAGCACCAGGTTGTGGCCCTGGGGGTCGAGGGTTCGAGTCCCTTCACTCACCCCAGTCCCCCCCCTAGCCGGAGCTTACAGAGGGTCCCATAGGGGGGAAAGGTTTCTCCTTGAGGGCGCCCGTAGCTCAGCTGGATAGAGCGTCGGACTTCGAATCCGCAGGTCGCAGGTTCGAATCCTGCCGGGCGCGCTTTAAAATGAATCCTTCCCGTTTTCATAGCCCGTCCAAGGTAGCTTTGCTGGGATCCAAGAGAAGTTCTAACCCGCATTATCCATCAGCACCAGCCCAAGGATTCCCTGGATATGGGAGCTTTGAGAGAATGTTTCAGAGTGTTGGAGAGGAAGGCCCTTTGGTGCCCCTGGCAAGTGCAGCCGAGGCTTGCAAAGCCTGCGGGATTAGGTTAGCATCATTAAACAGTTTTTTCGCACTGCAATTGCGAGTTGGGGCGGCTAGCTCAATTAGGCAGAGCAACGGACTCTTAATCCGTAGGTTGAAGGTTCGATTCCTTCGCCGCTCACCAAGAGAAACAGGGCCGGGGTGTGACACCCCGGCCTTTTTTGTGAAAAGGGGATGAGCCCTCATTATTTGCCATCAGTGCGTAATGCTGGGGCCTTTCGCATACCCTGAAATGATCTTGTTCATGCTCGGACACACTCTGATTTCCCCTTTCTGGCGCTGGTTTGAATCTGGGGATGGCCAAACATGGCGGGAGGTTGGGGCGTGGCTCTTGACTTGAGCAGGCTGGGCCAAAAAACCGGGTTCTATCTTATGGAATATGCACATGTGTCTTCCTGGCCCCAAAAGAAAGGCCCGAGATATGATATAAGGGTGGCCTGTGAAGAAAGCCCTGAATTCTTAAGATGTTAAGATCCCATGGCAGCATTTGGGTAGAGAAGTGGACTCCTACAAAGATAGACTCAGTGAGTTTCCCAGATCCCCCGGGGTGTACCTCATGAGGGATGCCCGGGGCCAGGTCATATACGTGGGTAAGGCCAAGGATCTAAGGGCCAGGCTTAGCTCCTACTTCCGGGGCAAGGGGGACCAGCGCCCCTTGGTCCGCTATCTTCTCAAGGACTTGGACAAAGTGGAGGTAATGGTCACAGGCACCGAGAAGGAGGCCCTGATCCTTGAGAACAATCTCATCAAGAAGCACAGGCCCAGGTATAACGTGAGGTTCAGGGACGACAAGGACTACCTCCACATAAGAATCGACACAACCCACGCCTTCCCCAGACTGAGTGTGGCAAGAAGACCCCCTAAAGACGGGGCCCTTTATTTTGGGCCATATGCCTCTGCCCACGCGGCCAGACAGACCATGAGGCTCCTGCAACGCCACATGGGGCTTCGCACCTGCAAGGACTCCCAGCTAAAGCAGGCCAAAAGGACCTGTCTTAACCAGCAGATGGGCCGATGCGCCGGGGTCTGCCGAGGAGCGGTGAGCCAGGAGGAGTACTCCTTAAGGGTGCAAGAGGCGGTGATGTTTCTCCAGGGCCGCTCCAGGGAGCTGATCAATTATCTGGAAGGGCGCATGAGAAAGGCCTCGGAGGAGCTTAGGTTCGAGGAGGCGGCCCGTCTCAGGGACCAGATAAGGGAGGTGGAGCGCACAATAGAGGCCCAGAGAGTGGACAGGCCCCTTGGGGGAGATCAGGACGTGGTGGGTTTGCACAGGGTGGGCCTGGAGGGGAGTGTGGCCGTGCTGAGAATAAAGGGAGGAAAGCTCTGGGAGAGGCTTAGCTTCCCCATTTCACCCACCCCGCTGGAGGACGGGGAGGTGCTGGCCTCCTTCTTGCAACAATTCTACGGGGAGGGCCGTCTGCCCCCCCCCAGGATTCTGGTCCCGGTATTCTTGGGCGAGCATCTGCGCATCCTGGAGGAATGGCTGGGGGAGCTTTCAGGCTCCAGGGTGAAAATCAGGAGGCCTTTGAGGGGGGAGGGTAAGGGCCTTCTTCAGATGGCCCAGGAAAATGCCAGGCTGGTCCCAAGACAGAGCCATGGCTGGGCCGAGACAGCTCGAGAGCTGGTCAGAAGTTTGGGCCTTAGGCGGCCTCCCAGGGTCATTGATGCCTTTGACATTTCCAATCTGGGAGGCCAGGATGCCGTGGGGTCAGCCGTGCGTTTTGTGGAAGGGGTGCCGGAGCCTTCCATGTACAGGAGCTACGGGATAAAAGGGACCTTCCAGCCCGACGACTACGCCATGATGTATGAAGTGATCAGGAGGCATCTGGTGCGAAAGAGAGAGGAGGGGGCGCTACCGGATCTGATAATGGTGGACGGCGGCAAGGGCCAGATGGGGGTAGCGCTGGGGGTGCTGGAAGATCTGGGCATCTGGGATCTGGATGTGATTGCCATTGCCAAGGCAAAACCTGGGGAGGGTAAGGGGGATATGGGGGTGGACCGGATCTTTGTGCCTGGCCGCAAGGATCCTGTCCCCATAGTTGGGACTGCAGCTCCCCTGAGGCTGCTTCAGCAGTTGCGGGACGAAGCCCACCGCTTCGCAGTGGCGCGCCACAGAAAACGCAGAAGTCACGCCCGGCTGCATTCCCCCCTGGAGAATATACCAGGGGTGGGGCCTGTCAGGCGAAAGGCGCTCCTTCGACATTTGGGTAGCCTAAAACGAGTCTCGGAGGCAACAGAAGGGGAGTTGGCACAGGTGCCGGGCATTCCAAAGAAAACGGCCCGTCTGATTTACGAAGCTTTACATGGTGGAAAAGGCCTGCCCGAGAAGCCAGGAGGTGACGGAGGGGGATAGGGCGGGCTCTATTTATAATATGGTGAGAAAAACCGGTCCGTGCTCAAAACAGGCTGATTTGCGGTGTCGGATTTGGCCTGCTTTGAGTTGGAAAATGCCAAAGCTTACCAGGCGCTTAGCCCGGATTGTTCTCCAAAGCCCGTAACTTTGGGGGCTACGCCCCCAGGCCCCCGATACACTTCGAGATATTCCGACTCAAAGCAGAACCAAATCTGAAACTCATAAGCAGAGTGCTTTTGACTATGGACCAGTTTGTCCAATCATATCGTTAAGATAACCCGCATTATCCACTGATCGTGAACAATGCGGGTTAGGAGCCCAGCCCCCAAAGTCAGGGGTTTGGGAGAGTGACCCGGGCTAGAGCTCCATTGGCGGGGGAATAGGGTATTGTTCTGCAACCTGGGCGTGGTTTCGGATGCCCAGGGCCTCCCTGTGGATGATGAGCCAGCGATATTGCTCCAGGGCCTCATGCCTGAGGCGGTTGTAAAGCTTTACCTCTTGCTCCAGGCTGGCTCTTAGATTTTTCGCCCCCACTGCCTGGGACTCCCCAGCCAAGCTCTCCCTCAGCTCTCTTATGCGCGAGAAAGACTCCTCCAGTCTGGCCAGGGCTTTTTCCACCCTCTCGCCTGAGTTCCCAAGGGCCTCGGCCATCTCCTGAAGAATCTCTGCATCCAGGCCGGCTTGTTCCTTCAGTGTTTTTTTTTATCCGGACTTCATCCATTGGGCGAAGGCTGTCGTGAGAATAACACCAAGCTGAGAAAAAAGGCTCGGAGGAGGTGCTTTACTTGCTCAGTCCTGCTGGCCCAGTCTCTTGGAGAGCTCTTGGCAGACCCGCTTCAGATCCTTACTCAGCAGGCTCAGCCTCTCGTCCGTGAGCCTTGATTTAGGGCCTGAGAGGCTTATGGCGTACTCCGGCCTGCCGTTATAGTCGAATACAGGCGCGGCCAGGCAACGGATTCCTGTTACCATCTCCTCGTCGTCTGTGGCAAAGCCTCTCTGACGGATTAGTTCCAGCTCTAATCTGAGTTTTTCCGGATCTATGTTGGTCTTGGGGGTCAAAGGTTTGAAGCTCGCAGAGGAGAGAAAAACCCTGATCTCCTCCTCTGAGCGGTGGGCCAGTATGGCCTTCCCCATGGCGGAGCAGAAGGTGGGCACACGGGTGCCAATGGCCAGGTCCATGAGGAGCACTTCCCGGCTCTTCACCTTGTCTATGTAAACGATTTCGTCTCCCTCCCAATGCCCCAGGTTCACGGTCTCCCCCGATATCTCTGCCAGTTCCTCCATGAAGGGCCTGGTGATCTGTCGGATGCCCAGGGCATTGACCATGGCAATGCCCATCTCGAAGAGGCGGAAAGAAAGCCTGTAGCGGGAGGCGGAATCCTGTACAACATAACCCAGCTCCTTGAGGGTGGCAAGGAACCTATGGGCTGCACTCCTGTGGGTTCCCAACAGAGAAGCCACCTCTGAGACCTTGAGACTTCCATGCTCGGCCAAAAGCTCCAGGATTCGGAGCCCTCTCTCCAGGGAGGAAACTTTGTAATAGGCCTTCTCATCCATATCAGGAGTCTTCCTGAAAGACGCGCAATTTGTGACTATGTCATGAATACTGAAACACTCTACCAGAAAGGCGGGTTGATTGTCAATGGCCCCTTTGCTGAAGTATCCTTTTTAGTTAGTGGCTAGGAGGCTTTGGGGATCTAGACCCAGAGGGGCTCCAGGAAGCTTTCCCAGACCCCACAATTGCTCTTGACAAGCTGAAAGAGCACTAGTTACAATATGCGCAACCTTGTCACGAATAATGTGACAAGTCTGTAACTTTCTAAAATCCTATATGGTTTGGTCTAGGAAACTGGTCGGATAAGGGGGCTTTGGCATGGGTGCTACGATGTTCACCATCCCGTACAACACCACCCTGTGTATCGTTGGGGTGATAGTGTTGGCCGTAATAGGCTTTGTGGTATACGGTTTCATCAAGGGATGGGAGAACGTGCTCAAGGAAGATTACGAGAAGGGGCCTCACCACTGAGAGGGGTTTCTCTGAGGCTCTTTCGGGGTCTTGCTCCTTTCCTGAGACCCCGGTAAGAAATAAGGCTGGTGTGGGTCGGCTCCCTCCCCTTTTGAGGGGACGCCGGGCAGTGGTGCTGGGCCTGCGGGAGCCAAGGTGAGCACTTAGATTTTCCCAAACCTTATTAAGGAGGGGGTCATGAGCGAGAAGGAAAAAAAGGAGAAGAGCACGTCCAGGAGAAGTTTCCTCAAGGCCGCAGCTGTGGCAGGGGGGGCGGCCAGCACCATCGGTTTCCCAGCGGTCATGAGGGTCTCGGCCCAGCAGCCCATCAAGATCAAGATGCAAACTGCCTGGGATGCAGGCACCATTGGTTTTGAGGAGTTCAAGAAGTTCTGCAAGCTGGTGGGGGAGCTTAGCGAGGGGAAGCTCATCGTGGAGGGTTTCCCCGCAGGCGCCATAGTGGGCACATTCGAGATGTTCGACGCGGTGAAGGCCGGTGTTTTCGATGCCATGCACTGCTTTGACGTTTACTGGCCAGGCAAGGTGCCTGCCTGCACCTTCCTTTCCTCCTATCCCTTCGGTATGGACCGTCCTGACCAGTGGGAGACCTGGTACGAGACTCTGGGGGGCAAGGAGATAGCCAGGGAGGCCTACGGCGCCCACAACATGTACTACCTAGGGCCAATCCAGCACGATGACAACCTGATCCACTCCAAGATACCCATCAGGTCCTTCGAGGAATTCAAGGGTAAGAAGATCCGCTACCCAGGCGGCATCATCGCAGATATCTACAAGGCAGCAGGCGTTTCCACGGTGCTCCTGCCAGGAGGCGAGGTTTACCCTGCCCTGGAGAAGGGCGTCATAGACGCCTCAGACTTTGTGGGAGCCGCAGTCAATTACAACCTGGGCTTCGGCGAGATCGCCAAGTTTATCATCATGGGGCCGCCCTCCACGCCGTGTCTGCACCAGCCCGTTGACTTGATGAGCGTGGAGATCAACATGAACACTTGGAAGAAGATCCCTAAGCACCTCCAGCAGATCCTGGAGGCCGCGGTGAAACAGCACTCCTGGGAGCAGTACACCGCCATCCAGAAGGCTGACATAGAGGCCTTCGAGAAGTTCCAGAAGGAACAGAAGGTGGAGGTGATAAGGCTCAAGGAGGAGGATATCGCCAAGTTCCGCAAGTTCGCTCCCAAGCTCTGGGTTGAGTGGGCCAAGAAGCATCCCCTTGCCACCAAGGCCTTCAAGAGCCAGTGGGAGTACATGAAGTCCGTGAAGATCGGCTACTACACGGAAAAGGACCTGGTGGACCCCGAGGGAAGGAAGCTGGAGATCTAGTGTTTTTGAGCGGGAGGGGAGAAGTTCCCCTCCCTTTTTTTGTGATCGGGATCTGTTTTTGGGCGCAGACCTACGCCGAAGGTGCATGGGGGACCGCACATAGGAGTTGGGATATGAAAGCGCTACGCACTTTCATGATGGCTGTGGACAAGACCAATATCTTCATAGGAAAGCTAATGGTGGGGGTTACCCTTCTGGCCGTGACCGTCATCACCTTCGAGGTGGCGATGAGGTACCTGCTCAAGGCGCCAACCAACTGGGGTCACGAGTTCATGACCCTTCTTTTTGCCATCTTCTATGTGGCAGCGGGAGGCTACGCCCATTACTACAGGGCTCATGTGAGGGTGGATGTTTTCTACGCCACCAGGAGCCAGCGCACCCGCGCCATCCTGGATCTCATAACTTCAGTGCCATTTTTCCTCTTTAGCATCGTGCTTTTCTACACTTCTTGGCAATTTTACTGGAGTTCCCAGACCATGGAGGCCGGGGCCCAGGTGCTGGGCATACCCATACCAGGGGAGCGCTCCTTCACCGACTGGGGGCCTGCGTACTATCCCATAAAATTCATGATGCCATTTGGAGCCCTGATGCTGATACTGCAGGGCATTGTGTGGTTCATCAGAGACGTGCATATGGTGGCAACAGGGAGAAAGCTGTCATGAGCATAGAGACCATCACCATTACCATGTTCGGATCCATGATGCTCCTACTGATGATGGGGCTTCCTGTGGCCTTCTCCTGCGGCACAGTGGGGGTGGTCTTCACGGCGCTTCTTCAAGGCCCCATGGCTGTGAGCATAGTGCCCACCAGGATCTTCGGTCTCATGACCAACTACTTGCTTGCGGCCATCCCGCTTTTCATATTTATGGCCTGCATCCTGGAGCGCGGGGGGCTGATAGCCGACATCTACGAGATGGTGTACCAGTGGTTCGGGGGTTTGAAGGGCGGTGTGGCCACGGCCTCTGTTATGGCCTGCACCATGATGGCGGCCATGGTGGGGGTCATAGGGGCCAGCGAGGTGACCATGGGGGTCATAGCCCTGCCCGAGATGCTCAAGCGCCGCTACGACAAGTTCATTGCCACAGGGAGCATCCTGGCTGGGGGCACCCTCGGGATCCTCATACCCCCCAGCGTCATGCTCATCGTGTATGGCATGGTGGATAACTCCTCCATTGGCCAGCTCTATGCAGGGGCCTTTCTGCCCGGTCTTCTCCTGGCTGGCCTGTACATCGTCTATATCTCCATTCGCTGTTACATCAACCCCATCATGGGCCCACCCATACCCAAGGAGGAAAGGCTTCCCCTGAGCACCAGGGTGAAGCTGATGTTTCCCTTGCTGCCGGCCGGGATCCTGGTCTTTCTGGTTCTGGGGACCATCTGGCTGGGCATAGCCGCCCCCACAGAGGCCGCAGGTGTTGGAGCCTTCGGGGCCATCATCATCACCTTTATCCAGGGAAAGCTCAAGTGGAAGGGGATCGTGGAGGCCTGTGAGAACACTCTCAAATCCAGTGCCATGGTGCTCTGGACCATGTTCGGGGCCAACATCTTCGTGGCCTTTTACATAATGGTGGGTGGAGGGGCCTTTGTGACCCAGCTTCTGGTGGGTTCAGGCCTGGACAGATGGGTAATCCTTTGGATAATGCAGCTGATCCTCATCTTCCTCGGGGCCTTCATAGATTGGGTCGGCATAATAATGCTGTGCGTGCCCCTTTTCGGGCCCATCATCAGGAAACTGGGGTTTGACCCCATATGGTTCGGGGTGCTCTTCGCCGTGAACCTCCAGATGTCATTCCTGACCCCGCCTTTCGGCTATGCCTTGTTCTATCTCAAGGGCGTGGCCCCCAAGGAGGTAACAACCACAGACATCTGGAAGGGGGCTGCAGCCTTCCTGGGCCTTCAGTTTGTGGGCCTCGTGCTCTGCATGGTGTTCCCGGAAATCATCATGGCAGTGCCAAGGCTGTTCTACAGGGGCTGATGGCTTCTAAATCGGGGTTATAGCAGTGTGAAAGACAAAAGGCCTTCCAAGAAGGCAGGCGGCTCGGGGGCAAAGGCGGTATACGCCGCCCCCAGAGCCGTGGTCTGGTTTTTCTATTTGCTCTTGGCGGTTTGGACAGCTGTTTCCGTGGGTTTCATCTGGGCCAGGGGGGAGAAAGGCGTAGGCGGAGATCTCCTTTGGTGGTTCATGATAGCCTTTGTGCTTGGGTTCACCTGGTACTTCTCCCTGGGCATATCCTACAGGCTGGAGCTGGGCGAGGAGGGGGATCTGGAGCTTACCAGCTTCAGGAGGGTGCTTCATCTCAAGCCCAGGGACATAAGCCAAGTGGAGCCGCCTTTTCTGCCCTGGGGTTTTCTCCGCTTTAAGTTGGAAAGGGAAAAAGCCTACCTTTTTTGCTCGGTGACCCACAGGGATCTTCAGGCCATTGTCAAAAGACTTGTGGAGATGAACCCGGATATGAGGATCAGGATGCGCTGAGCGCTGGCACCTGCTCTCATTGCCCTTTTGCTTCGAGGAGGCTCCAGGATGAGAATAGCGCTTTTTGCACAGGCTGCATTTGGGGAAGAGGTTTTGAAACGCTTGATCCAAAGAAAAGAGGAGGTGGTTGCCCTGTACACACCTCCCGAGCCACAGGGTACAAAAAACCCCATCAAGGAGCTGGCCCAGGCCTCGGGCATCCCAGTCTTCCAGCCCGCGAGCATGAAGGATCCTGGGGTAATGGCCCGGTACAAGAGCTTGGCCCCTGATCTCAATCTCTTGGCCTTTGTGACAGACATAATCCCAGGGGAAATACTGAACTTCCCCAAGCAGGGCTCCATCCAGTACCATCCCTCCCTTCTTCCAAAACACAGGGGGAAAAGCGCCATCAACTGGGCAGTGATCCAGGGGGAGAAAAAGACCGGGCTTAGTATCTTCTGGGTGGATGAAGGGATAGACACAGGCCCCATCCTGCTACAGAAGGAGGTGGAGATCTCCCCGGATGACACCACGGGATCACTCTATTTCAATAAGCTCTTTCCCCTGGGGGTGGAGGCCCTCATGGAGGCGCTGGATTTGGTGAAAGAGGGGAGGGCCCCAAAGATTCCCCAGGATGAGTCACAAGCCACGTACGAACCACCCTGTGATGAGACCCATGCTCGGGTGGATTGGAAAAAAACCTTGAAGGCAGTCTATGACCTGATAAGAGGCTGCGACCCCCAGCCCGGGGCCTGGAGCCTTTTGAGGGGCAAGAGGGTTCAGTTTTACTCGGCCAGGCGCCTGGAGGATGTGCCCGGCGGCAAGAAAGGGCAGCCCGGGGAGATCCTGGGAGTGGAGCAAAAAGGTCTTCTTATGGCGACCGCGGAGGGAGCTTTGCTAATAGGAAAGCTCAAGCCCCAAGGCGGCTCCAAGATGGACGGGGAAAACTTCGCAAAAGAGTTGGGGATCCAAGAGGGGGAAAGGTTTGAGTGAAGAACTTCCCGGGGGCGGCTTGCGCCCCCGGAGCTTATCAAATCAAGCGTATCTGGTGGCCGGGATAAGCTTGAGCCTATTGAGAACCTTTTTTACCCCGGCCACCTCGCCCACCACCTTCTGGGCCTTCTCCAGAGTCACCTGATCCTCCACAAAGCCCAACAGTTCCGCCACCCCTGGCTCTGGAACGTCCACCGAGATGGAAAGGGTGTGGCCGTAGGCCAGACCAGCCTCCATTATGGCCGCTTCTATTCTGCTTTTCAGCGCCATCATCTCTATTTGACGCATGGCATCCAGGGAGCAGGCCTTTATTTCCTCGGACTTAGCCACCCTCACCACGGTCTCCACAGCCAAATCTAAACTTAGCTTGTCCATGTTGATCACTAGGTCGTAAAGGTGGGGATCCTCCCAGTCCACCCCGAAGGCGAACTTGATGAAGGCCTCTCGGTCGCTGTCTCCTCTCTCTATGAGCCTGGGGGCGTCTTCAGCGCTCACCCCACGCTTGATTAGATTCTGGATGCGCTTTTCTTTGGAGGCTATGATCCGCACGTGTAAAGCGCAGTCAAAGGCTCTAAGAAGCATGTGGCTACCCCAGCCCAAAAACACCGCATCCCCTTGTTTGGCCAGCTCGTACACCACTGAGTTGAGCCTGTCCAGGTCCACTGTGGGCTTTGAGGAAAATATCCTCTGGAAGAAAGAGGGGGGTCTCTCCTCTATCTCCTTGATATCCTCCCTGAAACCCAGCTCCCCGGCTTTGTACTCTATTGCATCCGTGTCATAGAACTTGTAGCCCATTTTTTCTGCAACCCTTTTGGCTACTTCGCCTCCGCCTGCCCCGTATCTCCTGGAGAAAGTTATGAAGTGCATGGCATCCCTCCTGGTTCCCGGATTCGCACTGGGGGCGCATGCCCCTTTTGCCTCCAGATTGCTCCCGGCCTGGCCCGCGGTCAAGACTTTGGATGAGGCCTGCATAAGAAACCCTCAAGGTCTAACAATAGAGGGAACTGAGGTTGCTGGGGATTTAGGGGGTGGGTTGTGAGGAAGGGGGCGGCCGTCCCCCTTCCCGCTATGTTTACTCCTGAGGCTCTTGAGGGGCCTCGAGGGAGATTCGCACCTTGGCCTCCAGGCGGCGGAACTGCTCATCCACGTTTCTTTGAATCTCTTCTATCATGTTGTCGGTCAGGTGCCTGAAACGCCCCTGCTTCTTCAGGTACTCCACCACAGGCACCTGCTTGGGGGGCTTGGGCACGAACTTGTAGCGGCCGTCCTCCACCTCGTAGAGGGGAAATACGCGGCTGGCCACCGCGAGTTTGCCCAGCTCTATGGACTCTTCAGGCTGGCTCCTCCACCCCGTGGGGCAAACAGAGAGGATGTGAACATATGCTGGCCCTTCCACCAGGGCTGCCTTCTGGACCTTTTTCATGAGGTCCCAGGGGTAACTTGGGCAGGCTGTGGCCACATAAGGGATGCCGTGCGCTGCGGCTATCTCGGCCACGTTTTTTTTCTGAGTGGATTGGCCGAAGGACAAACGGCCGGGGGGGGATGTGGTGGTCATAGCCCCGTACGGGGTGGAAGAGGAGCGCTGAATGCCCGTGTTCATGTAAGCCTCGTTGTCAAGACAGATGTAAACCATGTCATGGCCTCTCTCCAAAGCGCCTGAGAGAGCCTGCATGCCGATGTCGGCCGTTCCGCCGTCACCGGCCACGGCCACGCAGTGGATCAACTTCTTGGGAAGCCTTGCCTTTCTCATAAGAGCCTTTAGGCCGGCCTCCACCCCAGAGCAGACCGCGGCCGCGTTTTCGAAACCAACGTGTATGTAAGGCACCACCCAGGAGGTGGTGGGAAGAGGTGTTGAGACGATCTCCATGCAGCCTGTGGCGTTGGCCACCACCGTGTCCTTGCCCAGAGCCTTGAGGGCCAACCTAAGGGCCAGTACCTCGGCGCAGCCCTGGCAAGCTCTATGCCCTGGAGCGAAATGTTCCTCCAGGGGCAGGTTCTTGGGTCCGTAGGTCTTGATCTCCGTCATGACGTTCTCCTTGTCGAGCCGTTCAGCCTCAAGCCTTGAGCGTTCGTCCAACAACCCGTTCTACCTGGCTCTCACACCGAGCCTCTGTCTACCCCCTCACTCCATAGATCCTGTACGCTTCCTGTCTGTCTTCCTTACGGGATACAGCTTCCTCCACCATATTTTGGAAATCTTGGGGGGAGACATCCCGTCCGGCCAGACCTCCTATGAAGTTCACAACTTTTGGCCGCACAGCCTCTCCGTACAAGGCAGCCCGGATCTCTGAGGCCACAGGTCCCCCGGGCCCTCCAAAGGAGACGCAGCGGTCGAAGACAACTGCCACTCGGGCTCCTCCCAGTGCCTTTCTTACCTGCTCGAACGGGAAGGGCCTCCAGAGGCGTATCTTCACCACGCCCACCTTCTCTCCCCGGGCCCTCATTCTGTCTGCGGCCTCACTGGCCGTCTCGCCCATGGAACCCATGGTGACAAGCACCGCCTCGGCGTCCTCAGTCCTATAGGTCTCAACAGGGCTGTACCTGCGGCCTGTGAGCTGCGCCCACTCCTCCCAGCCTTGCAGGATCAAGGGCCAGGAGGCCTTGAGAGCCTCGTCCTGGGCCTTCTTGGCCTCTGTGTAAAGCTCTGGAAGGGCAAAAGCCCCCATAGTGACCGGGTTGTCCGGATGAAGCCTGTGTATCGGCTGGAAAGCTGGGAGGTACTTTTTGACCAGCTCCTTGTCCACCATTTCCAAGGCTTCCACCATGTGGCTCAGGATGAAGCCGTCTATGTGGAGCATGACCGGCATGAGAACCCTTCTGTCCTCCCCCACACGAAAGGCCCAGAAAACGTGGTCATAAGCCTCTTGGCCGTTTTCCGCAAAGACCTGGATCCAGCCCGTGTCCCTCACACTCATCACATCCGAGTGATCGTTCCAGATGCTCAAGGGCGCGCTCAGGGAGCGGTTTGAGACCACCATCACTATGGGCAGCCTCAGGGAAGAGGCTATGTACACCACCTCGTTCATGAGAGCCAGGCCCTGTGAACTTGTGGAGGTGAAGGTTCTGGCGCCGGCGGCTGAAGAACCGATGCAGACACTCATGGCAGAATGTTCCGATTCCACCGGTACAAACTCAGCATCCAGGTGCCCGTCGGCCACCAGCTCCGAGAGGTGCTCCACGATATGGGTCTGGGGTGTTATGGGATAGGCCGCCACCACATCCACGTCGGCCTGGCAGGCCGCCTCTGCCAAAGCTATGGAAACTTCCATTCCGACTCTCTTGCCCATGTCCCTCACTCCCCTTCCGGCACCATGTCTATGCACTTGACCGGGCATTCGTGGGCGCAGATGCCGCAGCCCTTGCAATAATATAGGTTAGGCAGGAAGTAGCCCTGCTCGTTTCTCTCTATGGCCGCATCCGGGCAGAAGATATAGCACTGGGCGCACTTGATGCAGCGTTCTGTGTCCACCTTGGGATGCCCCACGGTGCGCCAATCCCCGGTCCTGTATTCCCTGGCATTGCCCGGCTCAACTATCACACAGCCAGGCTCCAGCTCTGTCCAGACTATCTCTGTTATGGGCTTGGCCATTTCGATCCACCTCCGGTTGCGGCCCTATTCACTTATACTAGGCCTGAAGAAGCTCTTCAAACCTTCAGAGCCTCATAGGCCCGTCTCATGGCCTCTAGGTTTCGCTCAGCCAGTCTTCCGAAACGCTCCCTTACGGGCTCTTCCAGACTTTTCAGCTCCACCACACCTGTGGCTTTCAGCAGAGCCCCTATCATGGTGGTATTGGTTATGGGTCGGCCCAGAACCTCAGCAGCTATGGCATTGGCGTCAACTGAGTAGAAGCGCTGACCGGCCTTTAGCCTTGAGAGAAAAGCTGAAGGGTTCCCGGACACATTGGCCACCACCGCACCGTTTTCCTTGAGTCCTTCTTCGACCGGGACCAGCTCCAGGAGGGACTGGTCCAGGACTACCACCACGTCAGGCTCATACACCTTGGACCTTATCCGTATGGGCTCGTCTGAAATCCTTGCAAAGGCCATGACCGGAGCCCCCCTTCTCTCGGGGCCGAAGCTGGGGAAGGCCTGGGCGTATTTTCCTTGGGCAATGGCCGCAAGAGCCAAAAGCTCCGCAGTGGTCACGGCACCCTGCCCGCCTCGACCGTGAATTCGAAACTCCTTCATCAGTCCTCCTCCATCCAATGTCGCGAATCCGCCCAGCCGAGGTCCCTGGGGCGCTCTGCAAAGCAGGGGCTTTCTCCACGTGGCGGCCACCTGCGCGAGCCCAACCACCATGTGGGTCTTGGCTGGGGTTTGGCCCGTTCCTCTTTGGAGAAAACCTTAAGGTTTGGGGATGGGGCCGGATTCACACGCCAGTGGCCTTGCGGCACAAATTCCCCCCGATGCAAACACTCTATGTTCCTGCTAGAAAAAAACTGCGGCTCAGTGATAAGGGCACGGAAATCCCCGGGAGAAAGCTCCTCCATCTCAAGGGTCACGGAGTCTCCAAACCATGGGGCACCCTCCATGGTAAAACGAACACTCCAGTAAGGCCCGTACCAGTCCTTGAAAACTTCCACCCGAGCCCTCTCCAAAGAGGCCCTGCCCCCCGGAGCCAGGATCCAGTTCTCGGAAAGCCATTCCAAAAGGGCTGAGGTGGCTTGGGTCACCAGTTCCTGTAACCTGTCCGGCTCCTGTCTGAATGCACCTGCAAGACCCAGCTCCAGCACCGCAGCAGCTCCTTTACACTCAACCCAACTTAAGCCCGTCAGCCATCAAGGACCGAGCTTTTTCCAAAAGAACCAGGCAGCCCCTTTTCGCTATTTGTGACACCGTCTCATATATTAGCACGATATACCCACAACAGGGGCTTGTCAAGGGTTTTTGGATGGGCAGAAGCAGTGTCTCAAGCTTGGTAGCGAGCCAAATACTCTCGCATTTTGAGCTTGCGGGACGCGCTGGAGGAGCTCATATATCTGACTGTCCCGAAAATCGGCCTTCCGGGTCCCCAAGGCCTGTCATATTTCCCCAGGCACCAAAAAATGTTGCTGTAGGAGTTGGGGTCCCTCCCGTCCAAGGCCCATTTATTGTTTAGATGGATCATCACCCGCAAGGCCTCCCTTGGGTTTGGGGACCACTCCAAGATTTTCTTGCCCCAAAGCATTCTCAGGTAGTTGTGCAGGCGGCCTTCTTTGAGGAGTTGCCTTTGGGCCGCATTCCAGACCAGATCATGGGTGCCTGCCCTCTCCAGCACCTCCTGGCTGTACAGGTAAGGCCTGGGGTCCCCCGCGTGCTCCTCAAGAGTCTTCTTGGCCCAGTCAGGAAGGGACTCGTAACTTTGGTAGTCCTCTTTGTAAAAGCAAAAATTGAATCCAAGCTCTCTCCATGTTATGAGCTGATCCAAGAAAGCTTCCAGGTCAGGGCTTAATCCCCACCAACCCTTGGCCGAGCCGCTTGGCCTCTTGGCCGAGCTTCCAGGCGACCAACCTTCCTCTTCCAAGACCTCCCTTACCACCTGGTGGGAGGAGATGTGCCCGAAATGCAAGTAGGCTGAAAGACCGCTTGTGACCGTATGGTCAGGGTGATTCCTCCTGGAGGCGTAATAAGGCAACCCCTCTTGGAGAAAACGTCTCAGTGCCTTTTGGGCTTCAGAGGCTCCACCGGTCAGAGGCGAGAGAGGCACCTCGTGATCTAGGGGCAAATCCCGCAGGAGCAGACGGGGCCTTTCTAAGGCCTCAATGGAGGCCGGAGGCCATCTTCTCGAGATCTCCTGCGGGATTTTCCAATGCCCCCCTTGACTCAATTCTTGAAGGGGATCACTCTTGGGCATTTCCCCGAGATGCCTCTCCAAACATCCCTGAAGAAAGCGCCTGAAGGAACGGGCCGAGACAAAAAGCCTGGGTGCCGCCCGCAAGGGGAGGATCCCGTTGGAATCCACCTTTTCCATGAGCACTTGGATCCTGTTGGAGGCTGCACTCACCATTTTGGGAAGGAAAAAAGCAGGGAACTCGTCTGTGACCACAACACAGGCGTTTTTTGAAAGAGAGGCTAGGAGCCCTTTGCCGGCCTCAGACCAGGGCTCCAAATAAGGATAGTAGAGAACGTTTTTTTCTCGGCAGCTCAGAATGTTTTCGGCCATCCCCTGCATGATAAAACCATGGATCCTGTCATTGGCCCATTCATACCCCACCCTGAGGGCCTCCAGTATTAAAAGGGGTCTTTGCAGCGTTTTGCACCAATCCACCGCCCTTTGCAAAGCAAAGCTCCAATTCAGCCTTCTTGAGGAAATCATCCAGTAAAGCACAAAGGCTCCCTCGGGGTTAAGGGGGGCCTGATTACAGCGCGTCACCCTCTGGTTAGGCACTGATGAGACAAGACTCTTGGAGGAAAGGTAGTTTTTCATTGCGAAAGTATGGATGCCACTCACCTTCTTCAATCCAGGGCAAGCTCGAAAGCGCTTGGGCAGTTCCATTGGGCTTTTGATCATGCCCCTCTTTGAGATATTCTAATAGAAGATCAGTTCTTGTGGAGAAGAATGTTGTCAAAAATAAAAGCCGTGATATACGATTGCGACGGAGTCCTTTTTGACTCGAGGGGGTCCAACGAGGCCTTTTACAACCACATTTTGGCACGTTTCGGGCTCCCTCCCATGCAGCCTCACCAGCTCAGTTTTGTGCATGCTAGCACTGCCGAAGAAGCCGTGGACTATCTTTTCGCAGAAGATCCCAGGAGGGCGGAAGCCCAAAAATACCGCCTCACCATGGATTACTCCCCCTTTGTGCCCCTGATGAGGTTGGAGCCTCATGTGAAAGAGGTACTCAGGAGGCTTCGGCCGGACTATGGGACAGCCATTGCCACAAACCGGGGACTCACCATGCCTTTGGTCATAAAGGAGCACGCTCTGGAGGGGCTTTTCGATTTAATGGTTACCAGCTTGGATGTCAAGGAGCCCAAGCCTCACCCCGAATGTTTGTTCAAGATCCTGAGCCATTTCCATCTGGAACCGGCTCAGGCGCTCTATGTGGGAGACTCGGAGGTGGACAAACTTGTAGCCGAGAGGGCCGGTGTTTGCTTTGTGGCTTACAAGAACCCTGAGTTGGCCGCGGTTTACCACATGGAGGATCACCGGGAAATCTTTGAGATACTGGACGGGAGAGGATAGCTCCTGGAGGGAGGCTGCAATTCCCAGAGTTCAAGGTAATCTTCAGGGCCTCAGACCCTCGGACCACAGGAGGCTTCAGAGGTTTTACCACAGGAGGGTCTCCCCCAGGCAGGTTTTGAGCCCCGAGCTGACCCGCCAGATGGCCGAGATCTCCGCGGAGATAGGCCGGCAGGTAGGGCTCCTGCTGGACAGAAGGGGCCTTGTTTTCATGGTCCTGGTAGGTGACGACCACAAGCTGGAAATCCCCTCCCTCCAAGGTTTCCGTCAAGCCGCCACAAGGCTCTTGGGCCTCAGGTTGGTTCATACCCACCTCAAGGGGGAGCCACTTACCCAGGATGATTTGTCGGATTTGGCTCATCTCAGGTTGGACTTGATCTGCCAGGTGCAAGTGGGGCAAGACGGCCAACCTGGTAGAGTTCAACTGGCCCACCTTCTGCCCCCAAACCCCCGCAACCAACAGTGGGTGCTGATGGAAGTAGAGAACCCTTACCGTTTGGATTTGGACGCCTTGGCCTTGGTGGAGGGTTTGGAGGACGAGTTCGCCAGGATTCTGCGGGCCAGAAGAGTTGACCAGAAGGGGGAAAGGGTGATCCTGGTGGGGGTGTATCCCGCAGGGGGGAAAAAGGCCACGGCTTCCATGGCTGAGCTAAGGGAACTGGCCAGGTCCAGTGGGCTTCATGTCCTGGATGAGGTGGTTCAGGTAAGACAGCAGCCGGATCCCAGATTTGTGTTGGGGAAAGGCAAGCTGGAGGAACTGGTGATCCGGAGCAAACAGCTGGGGGCCGAGGTGCTCCTTTTCGACAGAAACCTAAACCCAGGACAGCTTAGAAACCTCTCGGAGCTGACAGACCAGAAGATAATAGACCGCACCCAACTTATTCTGGACATATTCGCCCAGCACGCCCACAGCAGGGATGGAAAAATTCAGGTGGAGTTGGCCCAGCTTCGTTACCTGCTGCCTAGGCTAGTAGGAAAGGGCACTGCCATGTCCAGACTAAGAGGCGGTATAGGCCTGAGGGGACCGGGGGAAACAAAGCTGGAGGTGGACCGTCGCAGGGTGAGGGATCGCATAGCCAGGTTGGAAAGGGAGCTGGAAGAGGTCAGGAAGGCCCGCATGCAAAGGAGGGCCCGCAGAAGCCGCAAGGGCCTCCCCGTAGTGAGCATCGTGGGATATACCAATGCCGGGAAATCCACTCTCCTGAACGGACTCACCCACAGCCAAGTTATTGCGGAGGACAAGCTATTCGCCACCCTGGATCCGGCCAGCCGGAGGCTGCGTTTCCCGAGGGAGCGGGATGTTATAGTGACGGACACTGTGGGCTTTATTCAGGATCTCCCTGCGGATTTGGTGAACGCTTTCCGGGCCACCCTAGAGGAGCTGGAGGACGCTGACCTTCTTCTGCATGTGGCCGACATCTCGAGCCAATACGTGGAGGAACAGATCAGCTCTGTAAGAGGGATCCTTTGGGAAATGGGGCTTGGGGGGAAAAAGGAGCTGCTGGTCTTCAACAAAAAAGATCTTGTGGACTCTCGGCATGTAAGAGAAATGCTCTCCAAACACCAGGGGGTGGCTGTTTCGGCTCTGAGAGGGGAGGGGCTGGAGGAATTGTCGCAAAAGGTGGCTTCCCTATTGTTCAGAGAAGGAGGAATTGTAAGCTCCAGGACCGAAGCTGCCGGCGGGCAGGAGAGGGAACTCGGGTCAGGTTCCCCTGTTCTGTGAGCGGCTGAGGGCTCTCAGCGGGCTATCATGGCCCTCATCACGTCTCCGGCGTTCTCAGCGTGGTTGCTTATGTCCCCCATGTACTCCACCAGGCGGATCAGGTGAAAAACTGTTATGGCATCCACCGATGGGAGGGCGAAGATGTCGCTTTTGAGCTTGCGTTCTATGGTATCGCTCTCGGATTCCTTAAGCCTCAAAGCCTTTATCACTTCTTTGACCTGCCTGCGGTCCTTATCCGAGTAAGAGCGCAGGTAGACCATGGCTCGTCCCACCATCAGGGGAAGCTGCTTGATGGAGTCAACTGCTTTGTCCACAAGAAGGAGCAGGTCGTCCACCAGCATGTCGGGCACATCGGTATTTCTGTAAGAGAGCCAGTGAAGGGAGTCCTGTACGGCGTCCAAGGCTTTGTCCTGCTCCCTCAGGTACAGGAGGAACTGGAATTTGTCCACCGGCATCATAAGCCCGCGGGGAAGGTGACCCCTGATGTTGCGCTTCAACCTGTCCGCTTCGTGCTCCATTTTGGTCACGTTCATGTGGAAAGTGTTGAACTCGGTGCAGGAGCCGTCCAGATAACAGATCATGGCCTTGCGGAAGAGCCCGCCGCCCTCTTGCACGATCTCCGCATGTTTGAGGAGCTTCACAAAGGGGGATTCCCGAAACAGATGCACAAAAGGCGACCGCATTGCTCCTCCTAATTTCTCCTTTCAAAGGAAGATTGCCCGCAACGCCACAAAAAAAATCATACAAGAAAGCGCTGAGACAGGCAATGTGACCACCCAGTAAAGGCAGATCTTCCCCACCAGTCTAAAGTCCACTGCCGCCATGCCCCTGGCCAGGCCCACTCCCACCACGGCTCCCACGGCAGCGTGTGTTGTGGAGACCGGAAGGCCCAACTTGGATGCCAGGAGCACGGAGGTGGCTACCCCGAAGTCCACGGAAAACCCTCTGGTGTTTGTGAGCTCTGTTATCTGGTGACCCAAGGTTTCTATTACCCTGTGACCCCAGAGAAAGCATCCCAAGGCTATGAAAAGCCCGCCGAAGGCCAGCAAGAACATCGGCACAGGGGCCTGGGGGCTGATGGCCCCTGTTGCAAAGATTATATATATGCCCGCAATAGGGCCTACGGCGTTGGCCACATCATTGGCTCCGTGGGCCACCGAGACGTAGCAGGCAGTTAGGATCTGAAGTCTTTTGAAGACCTTTTCCACCCCCTGCTCGGACTTGCGTTTCAGGGTGCGCCTAAGCCAGATATTGGAAAGGCCAGCAAGCAAAATCGACACGCCCAGGCTCAGAAGAAGACTATAAGTTACTCCAAAGTCCAGCCGGCTACCTAGGGGAGTGTCCAAGAGAAGAGATGTCAGGATTATGAAAAAGGTTAGTCCCACGAAGATGGGTCCCAGCCTGAGGGCCTTTCGAAAAAGATGTGTCCCGCTCAAGAGGTTTCTTCTTATGACCTCGAATACCAGATAGCCCAGACCGCAGGCAAAAACCGGGGATACGATCCAGGAGAGCACAATGCCCACCAGGGTCCACCATTTTATGGCCGAGACCCCCCCTGCCACTATACCAAATCCCACCATGGAGCCCACTATGGAATGGGTGGTGGAAACAGGGATCTGTTTCCAGGAAGAGAGGAAGACCCATATGCTGGCAGCCATGAGGGCCGCCAGAAGCCCCAAAGACATGGTATAGGGATCCTGGACAGCAGAGGGCTCTACTATACCTTTTCGGATGGTGTCAGCCACATGGGAGCCTATAAAAGTGGCCCCGATGAAATCCAGAAGGCCTCCTATTAGGACTGCCTGGCGAAGGGTGATGGCCTTGGCCCCCACAGGGGAGGCCATTCCATTGGCCACGTCATTGGCGCCTATGTTCCAGGCCATGTAGGCCCCTACGGCCAAGCCCAGGATGAGGATTACAGTTTCCAAGCTTTCTCTACTTTCCCCTGCCCCGGATCACTTCCCAAAACATTTCGTGTTGGGGGCTCAAGCCCCCAAGCCCCCGGTAAACTTCGAGATACTCCGACTCAAAGCAACATAACCTCTGAAACCGAAAAGCAGGCTGCTTTTGAGCATGGACCGGTTTGTCCAACTATGTCATTAAGATAGCCCTGATTATCCACTAATCGTGAATAAAGCGGGCTAGTATTCCATTAGATCTTCAAGCCAGCCATCATTGTCCGGTTTTCCCAAACAATTAGGCCTGGATAATTTCAGGAAATAATATGCTGCTTGTCTAGGTGTCTTCCGGAATGGCTTTCTCGTCCAAAGCCACCACATGGAGAACCTTGGGGCCGTGGGCTCCCAGAACCAAGGTGAGTTCGATGTCGGCCGTGCGGCTTGGGCCAGTTATGAGGTGAATACCGCTCGGGAGAAGACCCTGGCTGGAAAGCCATTCTCTCCAGATGGGGACCAGCTCCCCTACGCTGCGGATCCTTTGGCGGGCCGTCAACACAGCCACATGAACCGGGGGGAGCAAGGAGGCGGCCCTGGGCCATCCCTCGGAAGCCCTAACCATCAAAGCGCCCGACTCCACTATGGCGCACTCTGCGGCCGTTATGCCCAGATCCACTCCCGCTGCTTTTTGAACAAATCCCAAAGGCTCTGTGAAATCAATTAGCTCCACATTTGCTTCACGCAGCAGTTTTTTGACCCTTAATTTTTCAAGCAATGGATGCTCCCAGCAAAGGGAGCTTTTCACCTGATGATCTTTGAGAATACCTTCTAACACCGCTGGGAACTGCTCCAGAGTTTCCACCCTGTGGAAGCGGGCGGAGAGGGCTTCAAGCTCTTTTTGAAGGGGCTCCCACGGCTCCTGGGCAGGTACCCAGGCAACCTGCTGTGGGCCCGGCCCAGGCTGGATCAGACTTGGATCCTTGGGAGGGAAGCCCAGGGCCAATTCCACAGCCGAGAGGATCTTCTCCCTGCTTGAGAGACTCATGATTTCTCACCCCCTTGCACCAGCTCTTTTTTGAGTCGGGGCCAAATTTTCAAAAACGGCCGGGCCGGGGCTGGCAAATACCTCTTTCTTGCCCATCTGGACAAAGGAGGCGGAAGCCAGGACCACCTCCCATCACACATCAGGAGTCTGGATGCAACTCTGGCCCCGTCCATGGCAAGCCTATAGAGGCTGTAGTGAGTCAGGAGCCATCCATGAAACTTGGCGGCCAGTCTCAGAATTAGAGGAATTCCCCCGTCAAAATTGGGGTCTTCAGAGAGTCTCTGCCTCATGGTAAGAAGCAGCTTTGGCAACTCTATCTTCACCGGGCAGACCTCTGCACAGGCACCGCACAGGGTAGAGGCAAAGGGCAAGTCTCTAGCAAGCCTGGCAGGGACCAGCTGGGGGGTTAAGACCGCTCCTATGGGACCAGAGTAAACCCAGCCGTAGCTGTGCCCGCCTACTTTGCGGTACACCGGGCACACATTCAAACAGGAACCGCAGCGCAAACAGTAAAGGCTCTGGCGGCGGTCCGGATCAGCCAGAATCTTGCTTCTGCCGTTATCCAAAAGAATCAGATGAAACTCCTCTGGTCCGTCCAGCTCCCCTTGTCTCCTGGGTCCGGTAATAATGCTGGTGTAACAGGAAAGCTTCTGGCCGGTGGCGCTCCTAGGCAGAAGCGCAAGAATCACCGCCAGATCCTCCAAGGTGGGTATGACCTTCTCTATGCCCACCAGAGCCACATGGATCCTAGGGATAGTTACGCTCAGCCTTATATTCCCCTCGTTCTCCAAAAGCACTATGGAGCCTGTCTCTGCCACAGCCGCATTGGCCCCGGTTATTCCCATATCGGCTCCCACGAACTTCTCTCTCAACTTCTCCCTCGCGATCCTGGTCAGCTCCTCAGGTGCCTCTACTTTGGGCACTCCGAGCTTTTCGGCAAACAGCTCGGCTATCTGTTCCTTACTCTTGTGAACTGCCGGTCCGATTATGTGGGAGGGGGGCTCTCCGGCCAGTTGGATTATGAATTCCCCCAGGTCCGTCTCCCAGGTCTCGATCCCCTGGGACTGCAATGCCTGGTTAAGACCGATCTCCTCGGTCACCATGGATTTGCCCTTGACCACGGTGCGAACACCCCGCTGCTTGGCAAGATCGCAAACTGTGCGGCATGCTTCCTTCCCGGTGCGGGCCCAATGTACCACGCCCCCGGCTTCTTTCACCCTGGCCTCCAGTGTCTCCAAGAGAAACGGGAGGTTGGCCAGGGATTTCTCCTTTATGGCACGCCCCAGACTTCTTAACCCCTCTGGATCCTCCAGGGCGGCAAAGGCCATGTCCCTACCCACTTTGAAGCGCACACCTATACGTTCAAGATTTCTCTGAAGCCGCTCATCCAAAAGAGCCTCTTGGGCCCGCTTGCCGAATTCCAGGGAACGCACGTGCATCATCACTCTCCGTGGTGGGCCAAGACCTCTGCTATGTGCAAAGCCTTCACCCCGTGGCCTTGCTTGCGAAGATATCCCCCAATGTTCATCAGACAGCTTATCTCCGCGCTCACCAGCAGCTCGGCACCCGTGGCCAGTATGTGGGAGACTTTCTCGGCCACCATGGCCTCTGAGACAGCCGGAAACTGGAGGCTGAAGGCGCCGCCGAAACCGCAACATACATCGGCCTGCTCCATCTCCAAGAGTTCCAATCCTTTCACCCGGGAAAGCAGTTTTCTGGGCTCCTGGTGGATCCCCAGTGCCCTGTAGACCTGGCAAGAGTCGTGATAAACCGCCTTGGCATGCCACTGGGCGCCCAGATCCTCCACTCTCGCCACCCCAACCAAAAACTCCGTGAGCTCAAAAACCCTTTTCCCCAGATCCGTAGCCCTATCCCTCCAAAGAGGCTCATCTCTGAAAAGCTCCGGATAATACTTACGCACCATGCTGACGCAGGATCCCGATGGAGCCACCACTGCTTCCCAATCCTGGAAGACCTCCATGAAATGGCGCGCCACGGCCCTGGCGCTCTTCCAGTTGCCGCTCTTATACTGGAGCTGACCGCAGCAGGTCTGGCCTTTCGGGTAATGGACAGACATCCCAGCCTTGGCCAAGACTCTGGCTGTAGCCTCGGCCACTTGGGGTTGAAAATCCTGCACCATACACGGTACAAAAAGGGCCAGTTTCACTGGATCGCCTCCTGGGTGGCCGTGAAGATAAGGGAGTGCGGCCACAAGAGACCTTATATTACCCCTCTTTGAGACCCGGCATCAACCCCTTGACCCTGCAAGGGGCGCTGGTGCAAGCTTTTCTGGAAAGGAACCTAGAGTTGAGAGCCTATCTCATAGACGAGATCTCTTCATCAGATGTGGAAAAAGTACGGGCCTACTTGGAGGAGCATGCCCAAGCCTCAGCCGTACAGGGTCTTTTCTGGTTGGAGGTACCTGAAGCACTTCTAAAAGGTGTACATCTTGAACACGTGGGTTGTAGACCTTACTGTGTGGCTATTGAGTTGGGGGCTCATTTCTTGCGCTTCGAGCTTTTGGTGAGAAGCCGAAGCAACCACAGATGCGGCTGTTCCAGTTACGCGGAGCCTGAGCAGAGGGAGTTTGTGATTCGCTTTGCAGAAAAGTTGATTGGGGAGCTTTCCATAAGGACTTAGCCTGCACGATAGGCGGGAAGAGGCTGAAATGCGGGCTCCTTTGAGCAAATGAACGCACAAAGTGATCCATGCCCGAATACACCCTGATTTTTTGGGTCAGGCAAAGGTTTGACTCGGAACATCTCTAAGGACCCCGGGGCTTTGGGGTGTAGCCCCTCCCAAGTGGCGGGTCTAGGGGAGTGATCCAGGTGAGCCGGCTTGGGACATGCGGTCTCCATTTGCTTGAGGGCTAAAGGAGCCCATTTTCTATGCTCTTTTTGCTGCAAAAGGCAGGATGAGAAGTGTCAGAGCAGGTCTTGATTAAGATAATGACTTTCAATGTCAGGTTCGACAACCCGCAAGACGGCCCCAATGCATGGCCTTTCCGCAAACAGCTGGTGGTGAGAACCATTCTGGAGGAGTCGCCGGATCTGCTTGGGACCCAGGAATGCACGGTCTCCCAGCTGCAATACCTCATGGAGAACCTAAGGGGTTATGCTGCCTGCCTTCCCCCGAGAGAAAAAGATGATGACCCAAGGGTGCAGATGCCTACCATTTTTTTTTGCAAAGATGGGCTGCGGCCTGTGGAATGCGGGGAGTTCTGGCTTTCAGAGACTCCAAGTATTTACAGGAGCAAGAGCTGGGGGTCAGCCTTTCCAAGGCTTTTTACCTATGGGAAGTTTCTTCATGTTCCAACAGGAAGGAAACTTTGGTTTGCAAACACCCACTTGGACCATATCTCGGCCAAGGCCCGTTTGATGGCAGCCCAGATGATCTCGGCTTGGGTGCTCAGAAAGAGACTTCCCCTGGTGCTTGTGGGGGATTTCAACGAGCAAGCCGGAGGGGATGTGCACCGGATTCTGACAGGTGGAAAAAGCAAACTCCAGGATGTCTGGAAAAAGGGGAGAAGGGCTGAGGGGTCTGAGCCTTCTACAATCCATCATTTTACCGGGAAAGGGGAAGGGGGCCGCATAGACTGGATCCTTGCATCCCCTCATTTCAAAGTGCTGGAAAGCCACTTGGTGGAAAGGACAGATGGTTTCCCCTCGGATCACTTCCCTTGTGTGGCCACCTTACAACTTGTGCAGGCCTGATGAGGCGAGACATCTCTACGACAAGGATGATGGGGGCTGTTCTGAAATTGTTGGCCAGCCACATCAGCTGGTCGTGAAGATTCTGGTTTGGGTTGGAGCAGCTTATCCAATTTTTTTGTCATGGCTGTTTGTACATCTTGACATCGTAGGGAGTGACATGGAAAGATTGTAGACAATAGACAGAAGCCCAAAGCTTTTTTTGGTTTGAGGCTTCAAAGATAGACTCGCGGTTGGGGATCTGTTGGCCTGGTAAATTTAGGGCCCGCAGCCGGCTTCCAGGGCGAGTCTACACAAAGCTAGGAGGGGAGGCCATGTGCGAAAAATGCAATGAAAGCAGAAGAGACTTCCTCAAGGGACTGGCCATCGGAGGGGTGGCCCTGGGGGCGGGCCTTTATCCGAGGGGTGGGCTTTGGGCCCAGACCAAGCTCAAATTCAGCACCTGGCACCCTCCCGTGAGCCGGGAGGTCAAGACCGTCTGGATTCCCATGATGGACAAGTTGAAGGAGAAAAGCGGCGGGAAGATTGATTACACCATGTACGCAGGTGCGGCCCTAGGCAAGGGACCTGAGCACTTCGACATAGTGGCCAAAGGGCTTTCGGACTTGGGCTACTTTACCGCCACCTGGACCCCAGGCCGCTTTCCCCTCACAGATGTTTTGTCCCTTGCCGTCTGGGTGGATGGCAAGGACATAGCAGCCGACATCGGTAATGCGGTGTACAGCCGGATTCTAAAGGACGAGTTTAAGGACGTGAAGGTCTTAGAGCTCAATGGCTGCATCCAGTCTTTTATCTGGACCAAGAAGCCCGTTCAGAAGATGGAAGACTTGAAAGGCATGAAGCTGAGGTCTCCGGGGGGGCATCAGACCAATTACATAAAGGCATTGGGTGCAGAACCCATATTCATGCCCCTCGGCGACGTGTACATGGCCATAGAGACAGGCACTGTGGACGGGATAGTCACATGCCCTCCTTTGGTTGTGGCTTTCAAACTCTTCGAGGTAGCCAAGTACGGGGCTCTGGTAACCCTGGGCTGTGTGTCCGAAGGCACGGTGATGAACTTGAATGTGTGGGACAAGCTCCCGGAAGATCAGAAAAAGCTTGTTGAAGAACTTTGCTCCAATCCTTTCAGAACCTCTGGGGGGCTTACTCGGGCTGAGTACCCAAAGCTCATGGAAGAGATCCAAAAAGGTGGAGTGAAGCTAACCGAGGTGCCAAAAGCAGAGGCCCAGCGCTGGTACGAGCAGTTCCAAGAGGTCACCCGCAAGTGGGCGGCGGACCTGGAGGCCAAGGGCCTGCCGGCCAAAAAGGCCGTGGCCATAATGAATGAGGAGTGCGAGAAGAGGGGGATAGAGCTTGTGGCCTGTCCTCCTGAGTTCAAGAAAGTTTGAAAAAGGCCCGGTGTTGGTCTTGCGGCCCGGCGTGGACCGACAGCGGCCGCAAAAGACGGAAACGGGAGGGGGAACCCCCTCCCAAGCTGTTCTGGGTTTACCTCGGGGCCTCTATGGGGAAGTCCTCATGGAAAGATTTCGGGTATTGGTCAGGAAGCTAAGCTACGGGGCCTGTTTCATTGGCATGCTTTTCGCCTTGCCTCTTATGCTCTTAACAGTGGCCGATGTTGCGGGCCGGATCTTTTTTGACAAGCCAATTCCAGGGAGCTTTGAGCTTTCAGAGTACATGCTCTCTGTGCTCATCCTCATGGGAGCGGCCTACACCCAGCATGTGAAAGGGCATGTTGGGGTGGACTTTCTGACCAAGAGATTCTCCTCCAAGCTTCAGGATCTATGCGGGGTGATCACCACCCTGGCCTGTCTTTTCATAGTCTCCATTTTGGTCTGGCAAGGCTATTTGGATGCCATGGCAGAGACAGCCGTGTCGGACCAACTCAGGATTCCCCAGCGGCCCTTCAAGATGCTTGTGGCATTGGGGGGAGCGCTGCTTTTTATGGAGTTCGCGGTGGATCTCTGGGAAAAGCTAGAGAGGCTCATGGGGAGGCGGCCATGAGCCCGATTTTGGTCGGATTGCTGGGGAGTCTTCTACTTGTTGCGCTGCTGCTTCTGGGCATGCCCATAGCCTTCATGATGATGTTCGTGGGTTTCCTCGGCATATGGCATCTCACCTCTCTGGATGCTGCCCTCCCCGTAGTGGCCAAAACCCTTTACGGGGTGGCGGCGCACTACCCCTATACCATCATCCCCCTTTTCATTCTAATGGGCGGCTTTGCCAGTACTGCCGGGATCACAAGGGAGCTCTACGAGACCTTCGACAAGTGGTTCAGAAGACTTCCAGGAGGCCTTGGTGTGGCCACCATAGCTGCCTGTGCAGGCTTTGCAGCGGTGAGCGGTTCATCCGTGGCGGCAGCGGCTGCTATGGGCAATGTGGCCCTTCCGGAGATGCGCCGCTTCGGCTATGCCCCCAGGCTTGCAACCGGAGTGGTGGCAGCCGGAGGAACCCTGAGTTTCCTTATCCCCCCAAGCTTGGGCTTTGTGGTTTACGGGATGCTTACGGAACAGTCCATTGGAAAGCTTCTCATATCAGGTATCTTTCCGGGGATCATACTGGCCGGGGCCTATGGGCTTGTGGTGGTTTTTTGGGCCAAGCTCAAGCCAAAGGCGGCTCCGGCCTCTCCTCAAAAGGTGAGTTTCAGGGAAAAGATCCTGGCTCTAAGGGGAATATGGGAGACCTTTGTTGTGTTTTTCCTGGTCATGGGGGGGATTTACCTGGGTTTTATCAACCCCACCGAAGCCGGGGCCTCAGGAGCTTTCGCCCTTTTTGTCATAGTGCTCTTGAAAAGAAGACTCACCTGGAAAGCGGCCGTGGCAGCACTCCTAGAGGCTGCCCGCATTTCCATCATGGTGCTCTTCCTGGTGGCAGGAGCTACCGTTTTCAGCTATTTCCTGGCGCTTTCCACGATTCCCGCAGCGGTTTCAGGCTGGATAGCCGGGCTTGATGTCTCGAGATACGTGGTCTTGGCCATAATAATTCTCATCTACTTCTTCCTGGGGTGTTTCCTGGATGCCGTATCCATGATGGTGCTCACTCTCCCTGTGATATTCCCGGTGATACTGGCTCTTAACTTCCACCCCATTTGGTTCGGAGTCGTGGCCATACTCATGATGGAGGCCGGGCTCATAACCCCCCCAGTGGGTCTAAATGTTTATACCCTGGCCGGTGTGGCCAAAGACGTGCCCATGACTGAGATTTTCAAAGGGGCCGTGCCCTTTCTTGTAGCCATTGTCTTGACTGCGGTGACTCTCACGGCGTTTCCAAAGATAGTGCTTTATCTGCCCAGTCTCATGGGACGCTGAAGGTGGCCGGGCATGAGAGACTCAAAACAAACGGAGGAGAAGCAGAGCCCACAGGTGATTTCCTTGGTGGACTACGCTCTTGAATATCTTGCAGGAGCCATTATCTCGGGTGAGTTGAAACCAGGAGAACAAATCAAGGAAGAGGACGTGGCTTCCAGACTTGGCATCAGCCGCCCCCCCCTAAGAGAGGCCTTCAAGGCTCTGGAAATGGAAGGACTGGTGGTCAGAAGACCCAGAAAGGGGGTCTTTGTCTCTGAGATCAAGGAAAAGGACGTATGGGAGATTTATACCCTCAAGATGGCCCTCTACGGGCTTGCAACATATTTGGCAGCAGGGAATGCGGCTTCCAGGGATCTCCAGAGGCTAGAGCGCATAGTGGAGCGAATGGAAGGATGTCTGGCCAAAAGACCACCTGATGTGAGCCGTTATCAGTTTTATCATGAGGAGTTCCACGGGCTTATCATGGACATAGCTGGAAACCAAAGACTAAAAAAGATCGCCTTGAGCCTTCACAACCAGGTGAAGCGGTTCAGCTACCGTTCTTTGACCCACGAGGAGCACCTGCGTAACTCCTGTATGAGGCACAGGGAGATACTCCAGGCATTAAGGGAGAGGAATCCCGGTAGAGCTGAAGACTTAAGCAGACGGCATGTAATGGAAGCCCTGGAGTTTTTGCACCGGATCCTCTCCGGGGGACTCAGCACCTGCTTGGACAAGGGCCTCCCTCAGTGCGTCAGACCTATGGAAAGAGCTATTTGATGAGAATCGGCCAAAGCGGAAAAACAAACTTATTCCAGAGAGGGAGGCTGCATAGATGACGGTTTCAAACCAAGAACCCAAGAGGCTAAAGGTTTATATCAACGGGGAATGGATCGAGTCATCCACCCAGAAATGGCTTGAAGTCAGAAATCCGGCCACAGATCAGGTCATAGCCCTTTGCCCTGAGGTGACAAAGCAGGAGATTGACCAGGCAGTGAGGGCGGCACAGGAGGCCTTCTGGAACTGGCGGATGACCCCTCCTCCCAGGAGGGCAAAGCTTCTCTTTCAATTCCACAGGAAGCTGCAGGAACATCAAGAGGAGCTGGCCCGTCTCATAGTGGATGAGCATGGGAAAACCCTCTCCGACGCCATGGGAGAGCTGACACGTTCTTTTGAGTATGTGGAGCACGCCTGCGCCGGGCCCGAGCTCCTCAAGGGCTCCCATGCCGAGCACGTAGGCAGCGGTGTGGACACTGTGTACATCAGGGAGCCTCTGGGGCCCTTCGTTTTTCTTCCGCCCTTCAACTTCCCGGCCATGATAGCCCTTTACTTTGTCTGGGCCATTGCAGCCGGCAACACCGCCATAATCAAGGCCAGCCGCCTTTGCCCCATGACGGCCGTTCGCATTGTGGAGCTGGCCCACGAGTGCGGCTTCCCCAAAGGCGTCATAAACCTGCTCACAGGCTCAGGCAGCGGAGTGGGCAACGCCCTGGTGGTGCACCCGGGCACAGTGGGTGTGACCTTTGTGGGCTCTTCCAGGGTTGGGGAGGAAGTCTACAAGATGGCCATACTTCATGGGAAAAGGGCTCAGTGCCAGGGAGGCGCCAAGAATCATGTGCTCATAGCCAAGGATGCCTTCCTGGATGAGGTGATCCCCAATGTGGTGGCCTCCTGCTTCGGCCACGTGGGGGAGCGTTGCTTTGCCGTCTCCAACGTGCTGGCGGTTGAGGAGGTATATGAGGAGGTAAAGGAACGTTTTCTGGAGGAGTCAAGGAAACTTGTTTTGGGCTACGGTATGGATCCCAAGGTGAGCCTGGGGCCTGTGATTTCCAAAGAAGCTCTCCAGTCCATGCACCGGGAAATAGAAGGGGCTTTGGGGGAAGGGGCCAGGCTTCTCCTGGACGGCCGCAACCCTCAGGTGGAGGGGTACCCCAACGGGTATTTTCTGGGACCTACGGTGTTGGAGGCAGAGCCAGAGATGCGGGTCTTCCAAGAGGAGATCTTCGGGCCTGTGCGTTGCCTAAAAAAGGTTAAAGACCTGGCCGAAGGGGTGGAAATAATCAATAGAAGTCCTTTTGGCCACACAGCCAACCTTTATACAGAAAACGGCGGCTGGGCCAGGGAGTTCGCCCTCAGGGTGAATGTGGGTCAAGTGGGAATAAACATAGGCACCCCGGCCCCCATTGCCTATTTCCCTGTGGGTGGCCGCAAGATATCCATGTTCGGGGATATCAGGGGAAGGGCCAACGAGGCCATAGATTTCTACACGGACAAGAAGGTGATCATAAGCAGATGGCATTCCAGTATAGGAGGGCGAGCTGGTTCTTTGGACGACGGCTTTGCCATGAAGTATCAGGAAGCCGCCAGCCAGCAGAAAAGGCGCTGATACAGGGACCATATTGAGGGAATAAGCCCCCATTGTTTGCGAGCAAAGGGCCGGTAGGGGTAGCTTTAAGAGATCCAGGGAAAGACTGATTCAGCCCCAAGAGGCCTTAGATCTTGTGTTTGGAGTCGGCCCGGCTTGGAACCTTAAGACACCCGATTTCACCGGGGCTCGGGTTATTGACTCTGATTTCTCCCCGGCCATGGCTGATGATCCGGGTTAGAGAAATTCACAAGCAGGATCCAGGCAGAGAGGGAGTCTCGGGGACAGCCTGAGGTCTTTCCCCAAGAGGGCTTGAGAGCCCGCACCCAACTTCTTGGAAAAGGAGGGCGGCCATGAAACAAGTTATAGGTTTCTCGCTAATCGGTGTACTCCTGGTGATCCCTTTGCTCCTTTTGCCGGCCATGGCTCAGTCGCCCAAAGCCGGCTCCGGCAAGGCGGCTCAGGTGCAGTCCAAGGTAGGGGTGATAGTGGTGGACCTGCAAGGGGATTTCACTCAGTGGAAGAAGGGATCCTTGGCTGTCCCGGGCACAGATAAAGCCTTTGTGGAAAAAGTTCGCAAGGCTACAAGCAGCTTGGCCAAGGCGGGCTTTACTCTGTACGCCACTCAGGACTGGCACCCCTCGGATCACGTTTCCTTTTTCACCAATCACCAGGGCAAGAAGGCCTTTGATGTGATCAAGGTGGGTTCCAAAGACCAGGTGCTCTGGCCACCTCACTGCGTTCAGGGCACAGAGGGGGCCAAGGTTTTGGTGGACAACGATCTATTTCTGGCCATCGTCAAGAAGGGCCAGGACAAAAATTTCGACAGCTACTCTGGTTTCCAGGATGACGGTGGGGCCAAGACGGAGATGGAGCGAATCCTCAAGGCCAGGGGCATAGAAAAACTCATCATCTACGGGATAGCCACCGACTATTGTGTGAAAGCCACTGCCTTGGATGCTGTGGCAGCCGGCTTCAAGGTCACTGTGGTGGAAGAGCTTTGCCGAGGAGTGGCCCCTGAGACCACAGCCAAGGCCTTGGAGGAGATGAAGGCCAAAGGTGTAACTGTCATCAAGTCCTTGGACCTGGAAGCCTTGAAGAGGATGTGAAGATGGAGCTTGCGGAGCAGAGGTCCCTCTCTCCTATATGGGTGCGCTTCCGGCTGAACGGGAGGGAGGTTGCCCTCCAGGTGAGCCCAGGGGAGAGTGCGCTTCATTTGTTGAGGGAGAAACTGGGCCTCAAGGGCGCCAAGGAAGGATGCGGCATGGGGGAGTGCGGGGCCTGCACCATTGTGGTGGACCAAAAGGCCGTAAACAGCTGCCTCATGATGGCGGCACAGCTAGATGGGAAAGAAGTCCTGACCGTGGAGGGGCTGGAAAGCCCTGTGGGGCTTCACCCCCTGCAGGAGGCCTTCTTGGAGCAACACGCTGTGCAGTGCGGTTTTTGCACTCCAGGGATGCTCATGAGCGCCTATGCCCTACTGGCCAGAAACCCAACCCCCACAAGGAGAGAGATTCAGGAGGCCCTGGAGGGGAATCTTTGCCGCTGTACAGGTTATGAGCAGATCTTGGCCGCAGTGGAGGCTGCAGCCAAGAGAATTTCAAAAGGGGAAAGCTCGTGAGGGGGGCCATGGAATACCATTGCCCAAAAAGCCTTCCAGAGGCCTTGGGGCTGCTCCAAAGATACGGTTCCCAAGCCATCCCCCTGGCCGGGGGTACGGACCTAATGGTGGAGATCCGGGAAGGCAAACACCAGGGGGCCCACGTGGTGGACATAAGCAGGCTCTCGGAGCTGAAGCTCTTGGAGCTCAATGAGGGGGAAGTCCGGCTGGGTGCCGGTATTACCTTCTCAGAAATTCTGGATTCCGAACTTTTAAGAGAGCAGGCAAATGTCCTGGTCCAGGCCGCCTCCCGCATAGGAAGTCTTCAGATTCGAAACCTGGCCACAGTGGGAGGCAATGTGGTGCATTGCTCCCCCTGCGCCGACAGTGTGCCGGCCCTTTTGGTCCTGGAGGCCAGGGCCGTGCTGCAAAGCGCAGAAGGGGTCAGGGAATTGCCCCTGCAGGAGATTCTGGTGGGACCTTACAGAAGCGGGATCAGGCCAGGGGAGCTTCTCACCCATTTTGTTTTCCAGGGGGCTTCCCGGTTCTGGAGCGGGTTTCAAAAGTTGGCCAGGAGAAACGCCCTTGCCATATCCAGGCTGAGTCTGGCTGTTTTGGCTCAACAGAATGGACAGGGACTGAGAACCCTGCGTATTGCCTTGGGTTCCGGCACACCTGTTCCGCGCCGCATGGAAAAGGTGGAGAGCTTTCTTTTGGGCAAAGCTCCCCGGGAGAGGGATCTTTGGGAAGCCGGGCGTCTCTTGGCTTGTTCCATGCTGGAGATCACGGGAGTGCGGGTCTCAACAGCATATAAGGAAAAGGCCGTCCAGGGCCTCCTGGTCAGGGCCTTGCTGCCCTTGGTGAGAAATGGAAACTGAATCTCGGTGGATTTCCAAGTCCGTGCCCAGGATAGGCGCCTCGGAGCGTTTAAGGGGCAAAGCCTTGTTCTGTGCAGACATCCCTCTGGAGGATGCTCTAGTCCTGAGAGTCTTTAGAAGTAGCAGGCCCCACGCCAGGATTTTGGAGCTGGATGTGGAAGAGGCTAGAAAGGTCCCTGGTGTGGAGGGTGTTTTTACGGCCCTTGATGTGCCGGGTAGGAATCTCATAGGGCTTATCACCAAGGACCAGCCGCTTTTGGCCCAGGAAAAAGTGCGGTTTGTGGGAGATCCGGTGGCCCTGGTGGCAGCTAGAGACGAGGTAGCGGCCCAAAAAGGGCTTGAGGCCATCAGGGTCAAGTACCAGGAGCTTCCAGCAGTGTTTTCTGTTGAGGAGGCCATGGCCCATGGGGCCCCGGCCTTGCACGAGAAGGGGAATTTGCTTCACAGGAGGGTGGTGGTAAAAGGGGATGCCTCCTCTTTTATGGCCAAGGCAGCCGTTGTGGTGGAACGCACTTACCAGACCTCCCATATAGAACATACCTACCTGGAGCCGGATGCCGGGGTAGGCTATCAGGATTGGGACGGCACCTTGGTAATAATGGCCTCCACCCAGAATCCACACTACGACCAGAAGGAAGTGGCCGAGCTTCTGGGGCTCAAGGAGGAGAAGGTCAGGATCATACAGGCTCCCACGGGGGGCGGATTCGGATCCAAGTTGGATCTTACGGTCCAGGGCTTCATAGGTTTGGCCCTGTACCATCTGGGGAAGCCTGTGCGACTAGTCTTCAGCAGGGAAGAGGCTTATCTTGCCACACCCAAGAGGCATCCCCTTACCATCTGGATGAGAACCGGAGCCGACAGTCGAGGCAGGCTGCTGGCGGTTCAGGCCAAGATCCTTTGTGATACCGGGGCCTATTCTTCGTATGGAGTGGCTGTAGCCACCCGTGCCGCCATCCACGCCACCGGGCCCTATGAGGTGGAAAATGTTGAGGTGGAAAGCCTTGCCGTTTACACCAACAATCCCATAGCCGGAGCCATGCGGGGCTTCGGTGTCCCCCAGGTGGCCTTCGCCCACGAGTCTCAGATGGATCTTTTGGCTCAGGAGCTGGGGATGGAGCCTCTGGAGATAAGGCGCATAAATGTGCTCAAGCAGGGAGCCTTTACCTCCACAGGCCAGAAACTAGGCTCAAGCGTGGGCATCCTGGAAGCCCTGGAAGCCCTGGAGCCACACTACAAAGAGGCCTTGGAGAAATGGAAAGCCTCAAACCCCTCTCCGTACGTGAAGCGGGGTGTAGGGCTGGGGGCCATGTGGTACGGCATAGGAAATACTGGAGTTCAAAATCCCTCTACGGCCAGGGTGGAATTGGACGAGCATGGAAAAGTAACCCTTTATACGGGAGCTGCCGACATGGGGCAGGGCTCCACTACTGTTCTGGCCCAGATAGCATCCCAGGCCTTGGGAGTAAGGCCTGACTCCTTGAACCTGGTGGTGGCCGACACCAAACACACAACCAATGCGGGGGCGTCTTCGGCCAGCCGCCAGACATATATCTCTGGCAATGCTGTCTTGGATGCCTGCAATAAACTCCTCCAGGTGCTATTGACCGAGGCTTCAGACGTTCTTAGGAGTCCCAAAGAGGCGCTCCTCTTGGAAGGGGGGCAGGTGGTGGTCTCAGGGCATCCCGGCAAGAGAATCTCTTTTGCGGAATTGGCAAAGAGGGCGAAAAAGAAAAACCTTCCTCTTTCCTGGCAGGGTTACTTCGATCCAGAGACCACTCCCCTAGATCCTGAGACAGGCCGCGGAATCCCCTACGCCACATACGCCTTTGCCTGTCAGATGGCCCAAGTGGAGGTGGATGTGCTTACAGGCTCGGTCCAAGTTCAAAAGGTGGTGGCCGCCCACGATGTAGGTCGGGCCTTAAATCCCGAGGCGGTAAAAGGGCAGATCCTGGGTGGGGTGGCCATGGGAGTCGGCTTTGCCATCATGGAAGAGTATCAGCCCGGCTCCACTTTCTCCATGAAGGACTACCATATACCCACGGTGGCGGATATGCCAGAGGTTCTTCCTATCATAGTGGAGGCTGAGGAGCCTACAGGTCCCTTCGGGGCAAAAGGAGTTGGTGAGCCTGCCCTTATTCCCACAGCCCCAGCCATTCTTAATGCCATAGCCGACGCTCTGGGGGAGCGGATTTACAAACTGCCTGCAAACTTGGAGAGGGTGTTGGAGGCCTGTATCCGTGCAGGCCATTTCCCGAATAGGGAGGTGCAATAAGATGTCCAAAGTGCTGCTTAAGAACATAGGTACAGTGGTGAGCGGGAAGATCGAGGAGCCCCTTTTGGTGGCCGATGCCATTTTTGTCAGGGATGGGAAGATAGAGAAGGTGGGATTTCTCAGGGACATGGAGGAATCCCAGGCGGACAGGGTGATAGATTGTGCTGGAGGGACAGTGACCCCCGGACTGGTGGACTCCCACTGTCACCCGGTGCTTGGGGATTTCACACCAAGGCAGAATCAGATGGGTTATTTGGACAGCGGGGTTCACGGCGGGGTAACCACGGTCATATCGGCCGGAGAGGTACACCTTCCCGGAAGGCCCAAGGACCCGGCAGGCACAAAGGCCCTGGCAATACTGGCAGCCAAGAGTTTTGCCTCTTTTCGTCCGGGTGGGGCCAAGGTGCTGGGTGGTGCCCTTATCCTGGAGAAAGGGCTTACAGAGGCCGACTTTCAGGAGGCTGCAAGGGAGGGTGTCAGGGTAGTGGGGGAGATAGGATTGGGCTCTGTGAAAACCCCTGAGGATGCGCGACCCATGGTGAAGTGGGCAAAACAAAACGGAATGGTTGTCATGATGCACACAGGCGGGACCTCCATTCCAGGCAGCTCAACGGTGGGTGCGGAGCAAGTCATGGCCGTAGAGCCTGATGTGGTATCTCACATAAACGGCGGCACAACCGCCATGTCCATAGCCGAGGTGGAGAAGCTGATCACACAAACTTCTTATGTCTTGGAGATAGTGCATTGCGGGAATATGAAAGTGGCGGTGGAGGCGGCCAGGTTGATAGCCGAAGCAGGGGCCAAGCAAAGGGTGGTCATTGGAAACGACGCCCCTTCAGGTACAGGGGTGGTTCCTCTGGGCATCCTAAGGGTTATCACTCTTTTGGCAGGGCTGTCCCCTATCAGGCCCGAAGAAGCCGTGTGCATGGCCACAGGCAACACCACCCGCCTGTACAGACTGCCCAGGGGGATAATAGAGCCCGGAATGGAGGCGGATCTGGTGGTCATGGATGCCCCTTTGGGCTCTGTAGGCAGAGACGCCCTTTCGGCCATGGCTGCAGGGGACATTCCCGGAGTTTCCATGGTGCTGGTGGATGGGGAGGTGCTGGTGCAGAAAAGCAGAAACACCCCGCCTGCCACCAGACAGGCCTTTGTGGTGAAATAGCCCGACCTTCACCCTGTAAGCAAGTACTGTGGAAGCGTGCCAGGGGTTTGGGGGCGAAGCCTCTAATCTGGCGGTGCTTGGAGAATTGTCCGGGCCAATTGCAGGCGGCTCTGCGCCCGATTCTGAACCCTGAACTTTCAAGGCCGCCATGGGCCGAGGCCCAAGAGGTGAGATGATGCTAGTGGATTCAAAGAAATGCATTGGTTGCGGGGAGTGTGTGCTGGCCTGCCCTCTGGGGGTCTTGAGGCTGAAGGCCAAGAAGGCCCATGTTGGAGAGGGCTGTAGCCTCTGCGGGGCTTGCAGGAGGGTCTGCGCCCAGGAGGCAGTGGATTTCCCGCAAGAGGTGCCAGAGGGTTCTGTGCGTTGCGAGGCCTGTCCTGTGGGCTGCCTGATAAAGGAGGGTTTCCTGGGGGCCTGTCAGAGATATAGAAACCAAAACGGGTGCCTGGTGAGGTTGGTTCCTCTTCACAGCTTTGGGGATGTGGCCCAGGTGGTGGGGGAAGATGTGGCTCAGGAGCTGAGAAGGCCTTTGGTCACAGGCATAGGAGCGGGTACCACCTATCCTGACTGCAGGCCCGCCCCCCACATCCTGCACGGGAAGGTGCAGGGGGTGGATGTGGTAACGGTTGTGACAGAGGCGCCTCTTAGCTACAGCTCAGTTCTGGTGAAGGTGGACACAGACCTGCCGCTAGGGGAGGAAGGTGCCAAGGTAAAGGCAGGCAAGAAGACCGTGGGGCACCTGACCACCGAGCAGTACGGCTCCAAAATGCTCTCCATAGGGGGGGTGAATCTGCTCACAGGTCCTGACGGCATGGTGGTGGCCAAAACCATCTGCGAGATTGCCAATCGCAGGCCCGTGAGGCTCACGGTGGAAGGTGGAGCCAGGCTGGAACTTCAGGTGGGCCTTCCGCCGGTGGTGGACGGTAAAGAGGCTTCCAGGATGCGGGTGGGCTGCGGAAGCGCCACCATGGGGCTTTTTGCCCCGCTTTTTAAGGGGGCGGCCGACGAGGTAATAGTCCTGGATTCTCACCTGACAAGCCTCATGAGCGAGCATGCTGCAGGAAGATTTGTGGGGGCCAGACCCACCGGGGTGAGGCTCCGCTTCAGGCAATCCACCCCCGGGAGGTATTTCGGTGACCATGGGTCGGGTTGGGGAGGCACCTCCATCCTGGAGCCCAAGGAGGTTATCCGGGAAGTGGACATGAAGGTGGCCTGGCCGGGCATGCGGATACTGGTCACTGAGACCACAGGCGAGAAGGCGGCCATGTTCCAGGTGGATGAGAAAGGAAAACTTGAGGAAGTTGAGCTCGGGGATCAGGCCTTGGAGGCTGTGAGGGCAGTGGCCTCAAGTTGCGAGCCTTCCCGGGTCTCGGCCCTTTACATGGGAGGAGCAGGGGGAAGCGCCAGGGCCGGGGTGAGCAGGTATCCCATCAAGTTGACCCAGGCTGTGCACGCCCGAAAGGCCAACCTAACGGTGGGCGGAGCTCCGGCCTTTGTGCTTCCGGGGGGCGGCATCAGCTTCATGGTGGATGTGGAGAGGGTGAAGCAAGGGGCTTTTTATTGGACTCCTACTCCGGCCACCATCTGCCCCATAGAGTATACCATGCGCCTAAATGACTACGAGAAGATGGGCGGGCATGTGGAGGCCATGAGACCTTTTCGGGCTGGGGAATCGGGGGGAGGAAGGGGTAAGGGTCGGGGGAGTGAAGGGTGGAAAGTGAAGAGTGAAGAGTGAAGAGTGAAGGGTGAAGGGTGAAGGGTGTGGGTGGGCAGGGAATGGGTTACGAGCACAGGATAACGTTACTGGGGCAGGGATCGGTTCTGGCCGAGTGCGGTCCCATGCGGCTTAGGATCTCGGCCTGGGTGGGAAGGCTTCCTCAGCCCGAAGAGGCGCTGAGAGCGGCCCAGGAGGCTTTGGGCTTTCTGGAGCAGGTGGCTGTTGACCACCCATGGCTTTTGGGGGCCTGGGGCTCTGTGCTCAAAGAGAGACTGGGCCCGTTGGGACGCAAGATGTTGGAGAGTGTGGCCCTTATTGGGGATCCGGATCTGACACCCATGGCTGCCGTGGCAGGCACCATAGCCGACGGGGTGGCGGATTTTTTGGCCTCCAGGGGCATGACCAAAGTCATAGTGGAAAACGGCGGGGATATAGCCCTGAGGTTGGCCCAAGGCGAGAGGGTGGGAGTTGGGGTTCGCCCCAGGGTGGACAGGGAGTCGCTGAGCCATTGCCTGAGGCTTGAGGGCACAAGCCCCTCTTGGGGGGTGGCCACAAGCGGGCTTGGAGGCAGGAGTTTCACCCGCGGGATAGCCTGGTCTGCCACAGTTCTGGCCCCCAAAGCCTCCACTGCTGATGCGGCTGCAACAGCAGTGGCCAACGCCACGTGGGTCCCTTGCGGGCAGGCAAGGAGGGCAAGGGCCGGGGAGCTGGATCCTGACTCGGATATAGCCGGGCTGGAGGTGACCTTGGAGGTGGGAGAGCTTCCTTTTGAAGTTTCCTCCAAGGCTCTGGAGCTGGGACTTGCCAAGGCGATGGATCTGAAGGCTGCAGGAGTTATAGAGGGGGCTTTCCTGTGCGTGGGGTCTTTGTGCGGGTCTGTGGGGCTTGAGGGTTTTCTTGAGGCAGCTTGAAAAGGGGAGGTGCAAAGATGGACATACGAAAGATCGTGACCATAGTGGAAGAGATCCGGGAAGAGGGCGGGGCTGCAGTGGAGCCGCATGCCAGGAGGGCCGCAGCCATAGCCGTGATAAGAAATCCTTTTGCAGGGAAGTTCGTTCAGGATCTCACAGAGCTTGTGGAGGTAGGAGAGAAGCTGGGGGATCTGCTTGGCAGAAAGGCAGTGGAAGTGCTGGGAGTACCCCCCGAGAGGGTGGAAAGTTACGGGAAAGCAGCCATTGTGGGGAGCAAGGGAGAGCTGGAGCATGCAGCCGCCATCCTTCACCCTAAACTGGGGACCCCCTTCAGAGAGGCTGTGGGAGGTGGGAAAGCCATTATCCCCTCTGCCAAGAAGTTTGGGATGCCTGGCACTGAGATAGATGTGCCAGTGCATTTCAAAGATGCGGCTTTTGTGCGCTCTCATTTTGATGCCATGCCCGTGAGGGTCTATGACGCTCCCAGGGAGGATGAGATAGTTGTAGCCTTGGTGGTGACTGACTCAGGCCGGCCGCATCCCAGGATAGGGGGGCTCAAAAAGGAAGAGGCCAAGAAAGAGGACGGGCTCAGGTAGCTCACACCCTGGGGGTGGTCCCAATGGATAAGTCAGGGCTTCTCAAAAGACTGGAGAGGGCCTGGGAGGAACTCAAGGACTCCTATGCAGACTTGGGGGAGCGTGAGCTCTTGGAGTCCGGCGTGACAGGCGATTGGTCGGTTAAAGATATTATCGCGCATGTGAGCTGCTGGGAGGAGGAGGCCCTGACTTATCTACCCGTGATCCTGGAGGGGGGAAGACCGCCTAAGTACTCAGTCCTGTACGGAGGCATAGACGCCTTCAATGCCCGCATGACCCAAAAAAGCCGAAAACTCTCCCTCTCAGAGGTGATCCAGAAGCGGGATTTTATCCATTCCAGGCTCTTGGAATTCGTAAAAGAGGTCCAGCAAGAATATTTTCTCAAGGAAAACCGTTTTAGGCGCAGGCTTAGGCTAGACACCTACGGCCACTATGGAGAGCACGCCCAAGCCATAAGAAACTGGAAGGAAAAGAAGGCCCAGAGCTCCTGCAACAGATAGCCGGGGAAAACCTTGTGCCTAGGAGCACAGCCCGCTGGGTTTTTTGTGGCAGGCTGGAGTGGATTCTCTTTTTCAGGTTCAAGGCCGTTTGAGTGAGAACAGGTAGTGGTCTACCTAGCCCGCATTATTCACGATCAGTGGATAATACGGGCTATCTTTATGATATGTTTGGATAAACTGGTCTATACTCAAAAGCACCCTGCCTTTCGGTTTGAGCTTTGGTCCTGCTTTTAGTCAGAACATCTCGAAGTGTACCCGGGGTTTGGGGGCGTAGCCCCCAAAGTTACGGGCTTTGGAGAATAATCCGGGCTAGGGCTCACGGCTAAGCTCCCAAAGTTTCTGATTCTGGCAAACTATCCTGGTTGAAAACATAAGGGTTGGGCTGTAGGCAGAGGGGGATCATTCGGCATGGAATGGGCTGATTTCAAAGGCCTCGCAAAAAATGAATCAGAATCCGTTGAGGCGTGTAAAGCTGAGGGGCAGGGCCAGTAGGGCCCTGCCAAGGAGCAATGCGGACATAGCCCAGCGCCGGGCCCTGAGCGGAGATGAAGCGGCTGCCTTGCTGCGAGTAGTCCAGAAATACGCCTCGGCCCTGGATTTGCTGGAATACTATGATCAGCACCAGTTGCCAGAGACCGCCGGCTTGCAGTTTGGAGGCGCGCCTATCCACACGCATGAAGCGCGACAGGCGATCCAACGGCTACGGGGGCACTTCAATGCTGGCCCCCTCTGCGTCGGCCCTTGCCTGTGCTGCCGGTTATATCCCGCGACCTGGCCGGGTGCGGATGATCACCCTGTCCTCGGAAGGCTCATGGCTTGCGGCCGGTTTTGCCAGCCCGAGCAGGTTCTATTGGGGAAGGCCCGGAGAAGCTCGCGGAAATCCTTTGGCGGGCACGGCGATTTCTCTATAATGTAGCAAAGTTTGTCCGATTGGACGGGGATGCTCTTGGAGATCCCGGAGGGGCCAGTGGCCAACCTCAAGGAGCTGGGCCATGGCGGGTGGCATCCTTCCCTGCGGCTATGCTGAGCTGTGCGAGGATCTCAAAGGCAGCATCCGTGGGGCGAGGCGACAAGCGGCCTTGGCGGTCAACTCCGAGCTCGTCCTCCTCCACGGGGACATCGGGCAGGCCATCCTCGAGGGCCAAAGGGATGAGGGCTTGGGTGCCAAGGTCATGGACGCCCTGGCCCAGGACCTCCAGCGGGAATTTCCCCGGTATGAAGGGTTTCTGCCAGCCAAATCTCAAGGACATACGCGCCCTTGCCCAAGCCTACCCCTACCGGAAATCTCTCCAGGGCATTGCTCCCCAATTGCCCTGGGTCCACAATGCGACTATTCTCAAAAAGCTCAAGGAGCCGCAAGGGCGGCAACGCTACCTGGGGGGTTGCGTAGATCAAGGCTGGAGCCGCGCGGCTCTGGTGCACCAGATGGGAAGCGGTCTGTACCGCCTCAAACCCCCCGGCACGGCCCAATACCTGCTGTCCGAGGCGCTGCGGCCAACGCTCAAAGGCAGCCTCCCCTAGGTGGAGGAACTGGAAGCAAAAGGGGTCAGAGTTGAAACTGAGGAGCAAAAGAGGTTTGGATATGACAGGTAAGACCAAATCTGCACTATTCAAGGGCACATTCGCCAATCTGGGCTTCGAGGCCCAGCTTTGGGCGGCGGCAAACGCTTTGCGCGGCTCCATGGACGCCGCCGAGTACAAACACGTGGTCCTGGGGCTCATCTTCCTCAAATACATCTCCGACGCCTCCGACGCCTCCGAGGCCTACCACGCCAAGCTCGAAGACGAGCGCGACCAGGGCGCCGACCCGGAGGATCCCGACGAGTACCGGGCGGAGAACATCTTCTGGGTTCCTCCGGAGGGCCGCTGGTCAGAGCTGCAGAAGACTGCCCGCCAGCCCACCATCGGCGAGCTTGTGGACCGGGCGATGTCAGCCGTCGAGCGCGACAACCCCTCCCTCAAGGGGGTGCTTCCCAAAGACTACGCCCGCCATGCGCGCAGTGAAATCGGACTTCTGCTCGAATACCGAACCGCCTGGGGTTGCCGACCTTGTCACCAGCAAGGTGGATGTGAGAAGTCTGAAGTGTGAATGAAGAAGAGGACGAAATAGAATGGGAAGAGCTATGGAAAACGCGAATCTTTGGATGGTATGGAGGGTGATATGGGCGAAGCTAGCAGAGAGGGGGACTTGTGGTGGACAAGCCGCAGAATCTTCAACAGCGAGCGTTCGATTTCGCTGTGCGGGTCGTGAAGCTGTGCACCCATTGGACAGTCAACCCGGAGTCCTGCTAACCTTTGGAAACCGACTTTTAGGATTGGGAGCCGCAACTGGCTTAAATTTGGAAGAAGGTTCAAGTGTTCAATCCGAAGCAGACTATCTGACCAAGGTCTCCATCGCTTGCAAGGAGGCGCACGAAACCCTTTAATGGCTCAAGCTCCTTGCCGCAACAAGATCGTGCCACAGGAGCGGTTTGCTGGAATCAGCGACTAATGCCATCACTCTCGTTGCCATTCTTACTGCAACGGCCAAACGTCTTGAGGAATGCCGCCATGGCGAATCACACTTCACCCCTCACCCATCACACTTCGTCAATAGTTATTTATCAAGCCCCAGACGGCTCCGTCGCGCTCGATGTGCGGCTGGAACGGGAGACGATCTGGCTTACTCAGAAGCAGATGGCCCAACTCTTTGAAACCGAACGCAGTGTCATCACCAAGCACCTGCACAATGTCTTCAGGAACGGGGAGCTGGACAAGGATTCAGTATGTGCATTTTTTGCACATACTGCTGAGGATGGAAAGACATACCGCACGCAGTTCTACAACCTCGACGCCATCATCTCCGTGGGCTATCGCGTCAACTCCAGGCGTGGCACGCAGTTTCGCATCTGGGCCACCCAAGTGCTGCGCGACCACATCCTCAAAGGCTATTCGGTCAATGAACGTCGCCTCAGAGAGCTGCAGAAAACCGTTCAAATGGTGGCGGACATAGCCCAGCGCCGGGCCCTCAGCGGCGATGAAGCGGCGGCATTGCTGCAAGTAGTCCAGGAATACGCATCGGCCCTGGATTTGCTGGAATGCTATGACCAGCGCCAGTTGCCGGAGCCGGCCGGGTTGCATTTTGGAGGCGCGCCTATCGAGATACATGAAGCGCGACAGGCGATCGAACGGCTACGGGGGCACTTCAATGCCGGCCCGCTCTTTGGCCGCGAAACCAGTCATGGCCTGGAGAGCGCTTTATCCGCAGTGTTCCAAAGCGCGGGGGGGAAGGACGCCTATCCGAGCGTCGAGGAGAAGGCGGCACACCTGCTGTATTTCCTGGTTAAGGACCATCCGTTTGTTGACGGCAACAAGCGGATCGCAAGTGCGCTGCTTCTGTGGTTCTTGGAGAAAAACCGTGCGCTGTACCTACCCAGTGGAGAGCCGCGCATTGACCCGGAAACCCTTGTGGCGTTGACTTTACTTGTAGCCGAAAGTGATCCGCGCGACAGGCTGACGATAATTCGCTTAATCATGTTGCTCATCACGGACAAGTCATTGAGAAAGCCATCAGACCAATCGGCACTAGAGAAGCCAGGCCCTAAACTCTGACATGCGGGGCTCTCACGGGCATGGACTGCGTGCCGCAGCCCGTCGGGAACGCCAACTTCGCCTGGGTCCAGCACATGCCCCACCACCTCACACGCAGGGGCTCATGGGCTTATTGCTCGCCAACGGCTCCATGTCCTCCAACCAGTCGGGCGAGGGCGAGATCCGCTTCGACCTTTCCTACTGTCCCAATTTTCGCTATCCCCAAGACTTCGACCGGCAAAAGTTCAAAGCGTGGCTCCACCTCTCGGGCATCACCGGCCGGCCACGCACGGGGGAGGTGCTGGTGAACACCGAAGCAGCCGAGCGGGCAGGCGGCGGCACTTGCCTGTGCTGCCGGGTTCCATCCCACAACCTGGCTGTATGTGGGTGATGGCCCTATCCTCGGAAGGCTCATGGCTTGCGGCCGGTTTTGCCGGCCCAAGCAGGTTCTATTGGCGAAAGCCCGGAGAAGCTTGCGAAAATCCTTTGGCAGGCCCCACGAAATCCGTATAATGTATGCGAGCTTGGCCCCACGGATCGGATGGAAGCCAAGGCGGCTGACCAAGGCCGGCCCGACCCTTTGGCCCGAAGGATCGGGGCCTTCCAGAAATGACACGAGACCGTGAATGACTGAACTCAGTGAGGGCCGCGGCTGAGATGGCCCCCGGCTCGGCCTTAGGGGGACACGATTTGCAAGGCGATCCCGGAGAACCGGATACCGGACCTTCGGATGCGCCGCCTGCGGAAATTCCGCAAGGACGAAGTGGGCCGGTGAGGGAAAAGAGGAGGGCAGCGGAATCAGATAGTGAGTATTCAAATGCGGGTAAGAAATGATGGATGTTCTGCTGACATTCACAGGATTTCATGACCCCTACTTTAAAGGGCTGGTCGACCAGGAGGAGCAGCCTGGACCCATCCTATCCCTTCTGACCACACGCTCATTCGATCACATTTTTCTCTTCGATACCCCAAGCACGCAGCAGGTTACCATGGATACAAAGGATGCTATCGCGAGGATCCATCGCAGGAGCCAGGTTCACGTTCTCGAAATCAACCTTGGCGATCCAACGAATTACCAAGAGATATTCAGGGGGCTTAGAACTCACCTTCATCGTATCATTGAGGATTTTCCTTCAGGCCGTTTATTCGTTGCAGTGGCATCGGGAACACCACAAATGCATGCATGCTGGGTACTTCTGACAGCCTCAGGCGAGATTCCTGCCCGCATCCTTCATGTACGTCCTCCACAGTTCGCGACTAGGGAACGCCCGCTCGTGACCGAGCTTGATCTAACCTCGCCTGACTTCCCTGCCGTCCGGTTCCAGGACGAAGCGATATCTGTTGAAGAAAGCCAAGTCGATGTCGATTCCGTCAGAGTGCAACTTGGAATCATAGGGGATCACCCCGCGATGCAGCGTGCGCTCGAAATGGGTGCGATGCTTGCTCCATCACAGGCCCCTGTCCTGATTTTTGGCGAGACAGGGACGGGCAAGGAGCTTTTCGCGCGATACATTCACCTCTTGAGTGGAAGGCCGAGAGAAATCTTTGTCCCGGTCAACTGCGCAGCGATCCCGGAGGACCTTGCCGAGAGCCTGCTGTTCGGTCACAAGAAGGGAGCCTTCACCGGCGCGATCAACGACCAGGTCGGCAAGTTCGATACGGCGGATAAGGGGACCCTTTTCCTTGATGAGCTCGGGGAGCTCCCCGTGTCCGCACAAGCCAAGTTGCTGAGAGTTCTGCAAGATGGACTCGTGGAGCCGGTTGGACAAGCCAAGGCGCATAAAGTTGACGTCCGAATTGTAGCAGCGACGAATAGGGATTTACGCAAACTGGTGAGGCAAGGGAAATTCCGCGAAGATCTTTTTTATAGGCTCACAGTTGGCGAAATCAAACTTCCCCCGCTTCGTGAAAGGCGCACTGACATCCCCAAACTGGCGCTTCACATCCTCGACAGGCTGAATGGTTCCTTGCGAAGGCCCAAAAGGCTCTCGGCGCAAACCTTATCCAGGCTGCAATCTCATAACTGGGCAGGGAACGTTCGCGATCTGGAAAACGTCATCGAGAGGTCTGTTCGTCTCTGCCGCAATGACGTTCTCGATGCAGACGACCTCCTCATCACGGAACCGGTGAGCTATGCGGACCCGCTGGATGCACTTCCCGATCCTTACGAGGGGTTTTCATTGGAGGCGTTTCTCGGGAGCGCTCGCAAGCAGATGATTCTCCGGGCGCTCGAAGCAGCGAACGGCAACCAAAGCCAAGCGGCTCGAATGCTCGGGATCACGCCCCAGGCGGTGCACAAGTTTCTTCAGCAATCCTCGCCAGGGCAGCGCACATCGCGGCGGAGAGGGAGGCCGAAGAATTAAGCCGGGGTTAAAGATGTTTCAACCTGGGTTGAAGGGTTGGGATGATGCCAGGGCAGGCGACGCTGACCATAAACCATGCGATATCAATGGGTTACGGCTTTTTGGGGAAAGTGGCATGGGCCTTGCTATGCTTGGGACTTAGACAGACGGATCAAGAGTCCGAAACCAGAAAGGAGCAGCCATGCCAGTATTTACGGTTACATCAATTATCGACGGCGATACGTTTGAGGTCACTCCTCAGTGGAAATGGAACGGTCAGATTGGAACCCGAGTGCGCCCGGCGGGCTACGACGCCCCGGAGCTGCACGCGTACGGTGGCCAAGCCGCCAAAGAGAAATTGTCGAGGCTCGTATATGGGAAGCAAGTCGAGCTGGGGACTGCCTACAAGATTGACCGGGGCCGCCTCGTCTGCGAGGTCTATTTGGGAAATACCAACCTTGCGGACCATTTCGATCGATGATCGAAGATTTCCGATTGATGATTGGCAGGACGCCCTAAGCAGCATTCTTCGATCATCAATTATAGATCATCCATGGAGGGAGCGCCTGTGAAGGATTATTCGACTGAAGCAGATGCGAGGATTGTCATCGACGATCTGCTCCGCCAAGCGGGATGGGACCCCGCTGACAAGTCGCAGGTGCTCACCGAAGTATCTATTCGTGACACAGCTTGGGTGATATCTGATTCGGTCGCCCCCTATGGGTATAAGCCCAGTCAGAAAACGAAAGACGGTGACGAGATCCCAACCGGTCGCGCCGACTATGTCTTGATGGACCGTCGCGGTCGCCCCCTTGCCATCGTCGAAGCGAAGCGCTCCGCAATAGAACCCTACACGGCCAAACAACAGGCGTTGCCATACGCAAAAAAAATCGGCTCTCCGTTCATCTTTCTTACGAATGGCGAACTCATCTATTTCTGGGATTACGGCAACGACGACGCCAGGATCGTCAATTCCTTCTTCTCCCGCCGCGATCTCGAGCGTTTGATGGAGATGCGCGCCACCCGGAAGCCGCTCGCCACGATAGAAATCCCGGAGTATTACCTGCGCCAAGGCGAGACCCGGCAGGTGCGGCCCTACCAGCGTGAAGCCATGCAAGCTCTTGACCATGCTGTGGAGCTGGGCAAGCGCCGTTTTCTGATCGAACTACCGACCGGCACAGGAAAGACCGACCTGGTTTGCCTCTACATAAAGAGGCTCATCCAGGCTGGCCGGGCCGAGCGCGTCCTTTTCCTGGTGGACAGGGAGCAGCTCGCCAAACAGGCCCTCGAAGCCATTCAAGACATCCTGAACCAGTACAGCAGCTACTGGCTTCGCCCGGGCATGGCCCGCCAGGAACAGCAGATTACGGTCTGCCTCCTTCAGACCATGATCAGCCGATACACGGAGTTCACCAGCGGCTATTTCGACGTCGTCATAGCCGACGAATGTCACCGCTCCATTTACGGCTCTTGGCAGACTGCCCTCACCCACTTCGATGCGCTCCACATCGGTCTGACCGCGACACCTTCAGCCTATATCGAGCGGAACACCTTCCAGTTCTATCAGTGCCGCAACGGACAGCCCGACTTCTCCTTCCCGATTCTCAGAGCCATTCAGGAAGGGTACCTGTGCCCCTACAAATTCGCTACCGGCATTACTCAAATCCTTGCCGAAGGCGCGGAGATCGACGATGAAACCTACGATCCCGCCGATTTCGAGCGCAAGTGGACGAATGAAGACACCAACCGCAAGATGGTCGAGGAGTTCGACCGGCTCGCCTGGGAGAACTTCAAAGAGTTGGCTCCGGGTCAAAAGACCGGACCTGGCAAGACCATCGTCTTTGCCATCACCAAGCACCATGCCGCGCGATTGGCTCACTACTTGAACGAACTGCACCCTGATCTCAAGGGTCAGTACGCTGAGGTCATCACCAGCGATGTGGCCAATGCCGACGATCTCATCAGAAAGTTCAAACGCGAGGAGTATCCGCAGGTTGCTGTCAGCGTCGGCATGCTCGATACCGGCTTTGACTGCAGGGAGGTTCTCCACTTGGTCATATGTCGCCGGGTGCACAGTCCCATCCTCTACCAGCAGATGAGGGGCCGCGGGACCCGCACTGCTCCCCACATCCAGAAACGGAAGTTCGTCATTTACGACTTTTTCGAAAACCACAAATACTTCAACGATAGCGATACCGACATCTTCACCGGGACCGGTCGCGGCCATGCCCCTGGAGGGGACACTACGCCTCCAAGACCCCCGGGCGACCTTGTCGAGCTTGGTCTCGAGGACGAGTGGCTCCACGCAGTCACCTATGTCGAGGTGGGGCCGGAGGGCGAGCGGGTCGACAAGCGCGATTATCTCACCAATTGGGAGGCAACCATTAAATCCGCCGCCGAGGACGACCCGATCATCCAGAAGGTGAGGCGGGGCGAATTGCTCACCGAAGACGAGGAGAAGGCGCTGGCCGACCGGTTGAACCGGCCGGAGATGTATTTCAACGAGGAGAACCTTCGCCGGGCCTACCACAAGCCGGGCGGCAATCTCATCGATTTCATCAAGGCTGCTCTAGGCAGCCTCAAGATCAAACCCCGCGAGGAGGAGTTGACCGAGAATTTCCAGGCCTGGCTGGTGGCCAAGTCGTTGAGCCCACAGCAGGCCCAATATCTGTCACTGCTCAAGAACCGGGGCATCGCCCGCGGTCGTATCGAACTGGAGGATTTGTTCCAGCCGCCGCTCTCCATCTTGAATGCGGCGGAGCTGGGCGTTGAGCTCTTCGGCGAGCGGGGCCTCAAAGAAATAATCCAGGACTTGAACGAGTCGGTCTTTCAGAAGGCATCTTAGATTGATGATTGATGATTTAAGATTGATGATTGAAAAAAGATACCAAAAATCGGCAATCATAAACCCAGATTTCGCTTTTTCATTTGATAGAGTGAGGAATGGTAGGGAGTTTATCGTGTAACTTCTTGAAAGAAAAGCCTCCTTGGTGTATGTTGGCTTTGCAAAGAGCACAAAACAAACACCAAA